>Ga0302196_10000036_pt1 | contig 125685 bp, 98 predicted proteins | sample II_Bog_N1_3_FD_198794 | JGI IMG/M metagenome (GOLD analysis project Ga0302196, IMG submission 198794) | Peat permafrost microbial communities from Stordalen Mire near Abisko, Sweden - II_Bog_N1_3 | ecosystem: Environmental > Terrestrial > Soil > Wetlands > Peat | place: Sweden: Abisko... | reverse complement strand
GAGGCCCCGGCGTTGCGCCCGGCGCCCTGGCCGCGCCCGCGCTCCTCGCGCTCGCTCCCGGCGGCGCCGCGCAGCTGCTCGATGCGCGCGCAAACCCGCTCTGGACGCGGCCCGCGCTCACTCCCGCGCTCGCACCGCCCCTGGCCGCCGCGCAGCTGGGCCCGGTGCTGCTGCTCGCTTCCGACGCGGCCGAGCTGCTCGACGCCGACAGCGGCCGCACGCTCGCGCGCCCGGCGATGGCCGACGTCGACGCCGCCGCGCTCCTGTCCGACTCGAGCGTGCTGGTGCACCTGCGCGATGGAACGCTGGCGCTGATGCGGCTCCAGGCCCACTTCAGCCTGGCGTAGCGCGCGCGCCGGCTACCACTTCACGACCGAGAGATCCTGCTCGACGTGGTCGTCGAAGTAGAGCCGCCGCTGCGAGCCAAAGCCCGGCAGCGTGATGGTGCGCGCGTAGCGCAGATCGATGCGCATCATCGGCGGACTCTGCGTGCGCTCGAGCTTCAGATCGTCCGGTTCGAACTCGAGCCGCGAACGGCGCGCCGGCTTGCCCTGCGCGTCGACGACATCCATGCCGAACTCGTTGTCGAGCGCGCGCTCGAGGTTGATGCGCACCAGCCGGTCGTCCTTGTTCTGGTAGGCGATGTTCGCCGCCTGCGCGAGCAGCGCCTTCACCTCGCGGTTGTCCCAATAGACCGTGCCAAACACGACGAACCAGTAGATGCCGGCGGCGATGCCCAGCACGATCAGCACGGTGACGAAAGTGAGGCCGCGCTCGCTTGCTCGCTTCATCGAGAGGCTCCGGAAGGTTCAGCGGCGCTTTGATTCGCGCCGGGTCGCTGCGGGCTAGTTGACGCCCTTGAACATGCGCTCGAAGCGAATGACGTGCTCTCCGCCGAACGAGATCCAGATAATGCTCGCACGTCCCTTGATGTAGCTGAAGGGGATCTGCCCAGGCCCGCCGTCGACGCGGCTGTCCATCGAGTTGTCGCGGTTGTCGCCCATCACGAAGAAGCGGCCCGGCTCGACGACGAAGCTGCCATTGCGGCTGAACATCGGCTCCTTGCGGGTGATGATGGTGTGCTTCTTTCCCGCCAGGTCCTCGATATATTCGTTCGCGGTCACTTCGATATCGCTGTCGGTATATTCGGAGTGCTCGCTATAGGTGTAATCGCCGATGGCCGTGCGCGTCTGCAGCACGCCGTTCACCCAGACCTGATTGTCCTGCACCTCAATGCGGTCGCCGGGCAGTCCAATGACGCGCTTGACGTAGTCGACGTCGGGCCGCGTGGGGACGATGAACACCACCACGTCGCCGCGCTGCGGGGCCTTCTCGCCGATCTTGTGCACCTTGGCCGGATCGGTGAATGGAATGCGAAGGCCATAGACCATCTTGTTCACGAAGATGAAATCGCCCACCAGCAGCGTGGGAATCATCGAGCCCGAAGGAATGTGGAACGGCTCGAAAACGAAAGCGCGCAGGAGCAGCGCGAGCAGGATCAACCCGCCGATGCTCTCGGTGTATTCGCGCGCCGCGCTCTTGCGCGCGAACGAAAGATGCTTGTCGAGCGAACCGTCGAGTTCGTTGCGCGCTGCATAGACCGGCGCGAGCGTCTTTTGCGCCAGCGCCGCGTCGACCGCGGCGATCTTCTCTTCCACTTCGCGCGCCCCCGCCTCGCCGATGCGCGCGCGGTACTTGCCGAGCAGCTTGTACGCCGTCTTGCGCAGCCCCTTCGCCTCGTCGCGCAGCCGCGAGACGAAGCCCCAGCGGGTCGGGCTCGCCACCATCGAGAGCACGAAGACCGAGCCGAAGCCGGCGAGCGAACCAATCAGATAGTCTTGGTGGTGCAGCCGCTGTCGCGCGAACGCGCCCAGCAAGCCCGCGAGCAGCGGGAAGAAGAAGAGACGGGAAAATCCGGCGACGCGATAGTAGGCCATCGCGCCTTGATCGGCGGCGGCCACCAGCGCCGTCTCCTGCGTCTCCTCGGCGACTGTTCGCGCTTCGTCCGATTTGGCCACAGGCTCCTCTAATCCTCGGCTTTGAGCACAGCGAGAAACGCTTCCTGCGGGATCTCGATCGAGCCCACCGACTTCATACGCTTCTTGCCGGCCTTTTGTTTCTCGAGGAGCTTGCGCTTGCGCGAAATATCGCCGCCATAGCACTTGGCGAGCACGTTCTTGCGCATCGCCTTGACCGTCTCGCGCGAGATCACCCGGCTGCCGATGGCCGCTTGAATGGCCACCTCGTACATCTGCTTGGGGATCTCCTCTTTCATCTTCTCGCAGACGACGCGGCCGCGCTGGTAGGCGCGCTCGCGGTGCACGATGGTCGAGAGCGCGTCGACCACCTCGCCGTTGATCATGATGTCGAGCTTCACCAGATCGGACTCCTGCTTTCCGATCGGCTCATAATCGAGCGAGGCATATCCGCGGGTAATCGACTTGAGCTTGTCGAAGAAGTCGAACACGACCTCCGCGAGCGGAATCTCATAGGTGATTTGAACCCGCTTGGTGCCGACGTACTTGATGTCTTTTTGCGTGCCGCGCCGGTCCTGGCAGAGCTTGAGCACGGCGCCGACGAACTCGCCCGGCACATAGATATGGGCGAGCAGGATCGGCTCATTGAAATGGAGGATCTTCGAGACGTCCGGGAGCTTGGCCGGATTGTCGATGGTGACGACGGTGCCGTCGGTCTGCACGATCTCGTAGACGACCGACGGGGCCGTCGTGATCAGATTCAGATTGTATTCGCGCTCGAGCCGCTCCTGGACGATCTCCATATGGAGAAGGCCGAGGTATCCGCAGCGATATCCAAAGCCGAGCGCCTGCGAGCTCTCCGGCTCGTAGGTAAACGCGCTGTCGTTGAGCTTGAGCTTCTCCAGCGCATCGCGCAGGTTCTCGTAATCGGCCGAGTCGATCGGGAAGATCCCCGAGAAGACCATCGGCTTGATCTCTTTGAACCCCGGCACCGCCTCCGCGCACGGGCGATCCGGCTCGGTCAGCGTGTCGCCGACCTTCGCGTCCGAGATGACCTTTACGTTGGCGACGACGAACCCGACCTCGCCGGCGATCAGCTCGGTCTTTCCACGCGCCTTGGGCGAGAAGACACCGACGTCGGTGACTTCATATTCGTGGTTGTTCGACATGAACTTGATCTTCTGCTTGGGGCGCAGCGTCCCCTGCATCACCCGCACGAGCACGATGACGCCGCGGTAGCTGTCGTACCAGCTGTCGAAGATGAGCGCCTGCAGCGGCGCCGCCGGGTCGCCCGTCGGCGGCGGAACCAGCTTGACGATCTGCTCGAGGAGCAGGTCGATGTTGACCCCCTCCTTGGCGGAGACCGGCACCGCTTCGCTGGCGTCGATGCCGATGACTTCCTCGATCTCCTTGCGCGTGCCTTCCACGTCGGCAGAGGGCAGATCGATCTTGTTGATGGTCGGGACGATCGCGAGGTCGTGCTCGAGCGCGAGATAGACGTTGGCGAGCGTCTGCGCCTCGACGCCCTGGCTCGCGTCGACCACCAGCACCGCGCCTTCGCAGGCGGAGAGCGAGCGGCTCACCTCGTACGCGAAGTCGACGTGCCCGGGCGTATCGATCAGGTTGAGGACGTAATCGTTGCCGTCCTTGGCGCGATAGTTCATCCGCACCGACTGCGCCTTGATGGTGATCCCGCGCTCGCGCTCGATCTCCATGTTGTCGAGAAACTGCTCGCTCATCTCGCGCTGCGAGACGGTGCCAGTCTTCTCGAGCAACCGATCCGACAGCGTGGACTTGCCGTGATCGATGTGCGCGATGATGGAAAAATTGCGGATGTGCGCGTTGGGGGCGGCCATTTCGGAGGGCGCGGTCTAGCACGCTCTGCAGAGGGGGTGCAACGAATGGCGCGGCGGCAGAGAGATCGCGCTGGCGCGGGCGCCGGCGCTGGTCCATCGTCCGCGCCGAATGACCGCTGCCGCCGCCGCGCCACGTCCGGGAAATGCGCGCGCGCTTGCGGCGCGGGCGATGGACGCTCTCGGCGGTCTCTGCGCCGGCGCGGCGCTCGCGGCGTTGCCGCGCGGGTCCGGCCCGCTGGCGCTCGCGCTGGGAGCCGCGCTGGGCGCGCTCGCGGTGGCATGGCTCTCGCGCGGCGAGAGCGCGGAGCCCGCGCGGGCCGCATCGGCGCTTGCCGACTGGAGCGAACGGCTCGCGCCCTGGACCGCCCTGCTCTTCTTCGTGCCGGTCTTCACGCTCGCCGTGGCGCCGGGGATCGACATGGCGATGCACGCCGCGCTCGCCCGCGCGCTCGAGGATGGAGCACGCGAGCTTTCGCCGGCGTGGCCCGGCGTCGCGCCCGCCGTCTACCCGCGCGGTTTCTCGGCGCTGATGGCGCTGCTCTCGCTGGCGGGAAATGCGCGCGGCAGCTTGATCGCGGGAGGGATCGCGTTCGCGCTCTACCAGAGCGGCGCGGCGCGCCTGTTCGCGGCGTGCGGCCTGCGCCGGCCCGCGCTCCTCGCGGCGTTGGCGGCGCTGCTCTCGCGCACGCCACAGATCTGGTTCACCTGGGGCGGGCTGCCCAACGTGCTCGCGCTGGGGCTGGGACTTCGCGCCGCCGCGCTGGCGCTGCCGCGCGCGGGCGAGCCGCCTGCCTTCGATCGCTCTCGCGCGCTCGCGGCAGCGCTGCTGCTCGCGGGCGCGGGCGCGGTCCACCCGACCGGCGCGCTCGCGGCGGCGCTCGCGCTCGGCGCGGTCACGCTGCTCGCCTTTCTCCGCACGCGCGCGATGAAGACGCTCGCGTCCGCGCTGGGGGCCCTCGCGGCGCTCGCGGTGATCTTCGCGCTGGTCGCCGCGCTGGGCCCCTCGATGTCTCCGCGCGAGCTGACCTGGATGGCCAACTACGCGCGCACCACCGAGGCGATCGTGCGCGGCCCGCCCGCGCTGTTCTTCCTCAACATCTGGCGCGCGCTGGGGCCGGCGCTGGGCGACCGCTGGACCATCGCCTGCGCGCTCGCCTGCGCCTGGCTTGGCTTTGCGGCGCTCCGCGCGCGCGACGCTGCCCGGCTCCAGCCGCTCGCGCTGCCGCTGCTCGCCGTGCTCGGCCTGGGCGCGCTGCTGGCGCTCGCGCCGCTCGTTCCGCACCTGGGCCTCTACTTCTATCCCTCGCGCTTCGCGCCGCTGCTGGCGCTCGCGACCGCGCCCCTCCTCGACGCGGCGCTCGCCGGCGATCAACGATATTCAGTAGATTCGGTACATTTGTACCACGCTTTTCCCGAAGCCTCCCCCGCCCCGCGCGGCCACTTCTCGTCGCCGCCCGAGGCGCAGTTCGCGATGGTCCTCCTCTTGGCGTGCGCTCTCGCGACGAACCTGCACTCCTTCCAGCGCGCCGCGCCGCTCGCCTCGCGCGACGACCTGAGCGCGCTCGACTGCCTCGCGGCCAGCGTCCCGCCAGACGCCGTCATCGAGGGCGCCTACGACGACGCGACCGAGTGGATCCCCGCGCTGACCGGCCGCCGCGTGACGCAGCCGCAGAAGCACTGCTCGCTCTTCGACGAAGGCGACGCCGGGCTCGATAAGTTGCATGCCAACTATCGCTACACCGGCGACGGCGCGCGCGCCGCCAAGCCGTTCACCGCGCCCGAAGGCAGCGCGCCGCCGATCTGCGCGAGCGGCGCCGCCCGGCTCTGGGCGCTGCCAGGACGCTAACGGCGTCTACTTCGCGACGCGACGCGAGCGATAGAACTCGATGGTCGGCAAGAGCCCCTCTTCGAGCGAGACCTGCGGCTCCCAGCCGAGCAGCGCCTTGGCCCGCGCGATGTCCGGCTTGCGCTGCTTCGGATCGTTCTCCGGCAGCGGCCGCACGCTGACCACCTTGCCGCCCATGCCCGAGACCTTGCGAACCGCGTCGGCCAGCTCGATCAGCGTCATCTCGTTTGGGTTGCCCAGGTTGACTGGCATCCCGTCGCCCTTCTCGAGCAGCGCGAGGAAACCGGCGACCAGGTCGTCGACGTAGCAGAACGAGCGGGTCTGCGTGCCGTCGCCGAAGACGGGGAAGTCCTTGCCCTCCAGCGCCTGCCCGATGAACGCGGGGATGACGCGGCCGTCCTCTTCGCGCATGCGGGGCCCGTAGGTGTTGAAGATGCGCGCGATGCGCACGGGCGTCTTGTGCACGCGCGCGTAGGTGCTGACCAGCGCTTCGGAGAAGCGCTTCGCCTCGTCGTAGCAGGAGCGCGCGCCGACGGTGTTGACGTTGCCGTAGTAGTCCTCGCGCTGCGGGTGCACCAGCGGGTCGCCGTAGATCTCGCTGGTCGAGGCCATCACGAACACCGCGCCTGCGCGCCGCGCCAGCTCCAGGCCGTTGCGGGTGCCGCTCGAGCCGACGTCGAGCGTCTCCAGCGCGAGCCGCGCGTAGTCGAACGGCGAAGCGGGCGAGGCCATGTTGAAGACCGCGCCCAACCGGCCCACCAGCGGGATCGGCTGGCAGATGTCCCACTCGAGAAACTGGAAGCGCGGGTGGCCTGCGAGGTGCGCCAGGTTGCGCGGCCCCGAGGTGCAGAAGTTGTCGACGGCTACCACGTCGTCGCCGCGGGAGAGCAGCTTGTCGACGAGGTGCGAACCGACGAATCCTGCTCCACCGAGGACTGCGACGCGCATTGAGATGGCTCCGAGGGCCTGAGCGAAAAAGCGGCGCAAACTAGTCGCGGCGGCACCGGTGCGTCAATTGTGAAGCGGCCACCGGGGCAACTGCCTGCTAGACTTACAGGATGCGCTCGTTCCGTTGCCTCGCCACGCTCGCACTCGCCGCTTCCCTCGCCTGCTCGCACGCGCAGCAGGCGGGACCTTCCGACACGCAGGAGGGCATGGAGCCGACCGTGGAGACCCGCGGCGACCAGGTCATCCGCACCTACGATCTCAACCGCGACGGCAAGCCCGACGACTGGAAGCACTTCAAGCTGGTGCCGGGCGAGAACGGCCAGATGCGCGAGGTGATGATCGAGCGCGACCTCGACACCAACTTCGACGGCAAGGTCGATCTCACCACCTACTACGACGACGACGGAGTGCGGGTGAAGGAGATCTACGACCTCGACTTCGACGGCAAGCCGGACGTGATCAACGAGTACGAGCACGGCGTGCTGGTCCGCAAAGAGACCTACCAGACGCACCGGGACAAGCCGGACGCGATCACCTATTACGAAGGCGGCAAGAAGGTCCGCGTCGAGCGCGATACGCACGGCAACGGCAAGATCGACACGTGGGAGTACTACGAGGGCGACAAGCTCTCGCGCATCGGCGAGGACGTCGACGGAGACGGCCTGGTCGATCACTGGATCAAGGCGAAGAGCGAGGACGACGACGCGCCCGCCAAGCCCGCGGCCAAGCCGGGCGACAAGCCCGCGGACAAGCCAGCCGCCAACAAGCCCGCGGCGGACAAGCCGGACGCAAAGAAGACGTAGGCGGCGGGGTAGAGGAGCTTCAGCGCCAGTCGACCTGCGGGCCGAACACGCGCGCGAGCAGACCCGCCAGCAGCGCGGCTTCCCGCGCGCTGAACGCGTCGGGTGTACGCGAGTCGAGATCGAGCACCGCCTTCAGCTCGCTGCCCGGGCCGAACACGGGGAGCACCAACTCGGAGCGCGCGCCCGCGTCGCAGGAGATGTGTCCGGGGAACGCGTGCACGTCGGGGACGAGCTGCATCTCGCCCGTGCGCGCGCAGGCGCCGCAGACCCCGCGCGAAAAATCGATGCGCAGGCAGCCCATCGGGCCTTGGTAGGGCCCGACCGCGAGCATCGCTGGCCCGACGCGCCGGTAGAAGCCGGCAAAGCTCGCCTGCGCGAGCGTCTCGTAGAGCAGGCACGCGAGCGTCGACTGCAGCGCGATCGGATCGCGCTCCCCCTCGAGGACCGCGGCGATCTGCGGCAGCGCCGCCTCGAGCCGGGCGACGCGCGCACGCTCGTCCAACACCGTTGCGCGCGCGATGCTCTCGAGGAGGATCCCTTCGCTCATGCCTTCTTTCCCGGCGGGCGCATGTAATGGCAGCTATATCCGCCGGGATTCTTCACCAGATATTTCTGGTGATAGTCCTCCGCGCGCGTGAACGGGCCCGCCGGGACGATCTGCGTCGCCAGCTTGCGCGGCCACTCGCCCGACGCCTCGACGCTCGCCGCCACCTGCCCGGCAATCTTCTGCTGCTCGGGCGACGTGAAGAAGATCGCCGAGCGGTACTGCGTGCCGATGTCGTTGCCCTGGCGGTCCGGCGTGGTCGGGTCGTGCATGCGGAAAAACCAGTCGCGCAGCAGCGTCTCGTAGGAGACGCGCGCGGGATCGAACGTGATGCGCACCGCCTCCGCGTGCCCGGTGCGGCCGGTCTTCACGTCGCGATAGGCCGGATTCTCGGTATTGCCGCCGGTATATCCAACCTCGGTATCGATGACCCCGGGGATGGCTCGCAGGAGCTCTTCCATTCCCCAGAAGCAGCCCCCGGCGACGATGGCCGTCTCGAGCGTGGCCTCGCAGCTGGCCGCCTCGCCCTGCTTGGGCAGGGCGCAGGCGTTGTCCTTCGCGCCCGCGTACTCCTGCTCGCCGGATACCTGGTTGATATATGCGCCATATCCCTGCGCCTCGAGCTCGGCGGCGGGGATGAAGCGCAGCGAGGCCGAGTTGATGCAGTAGCGCAGGCCGTCCTTGCCTGGCCCGTCATCGAAGACGTGGCCCAAGTGCGCATCGCCGATGCGCGAGCGGACTTCGGTGCGGCGCATGAACAGCTTGCCGTCGCTCTTGGTGGTGATGCGCGAGATCTCGACCGGCTGGGTGAAGCTGGGCCAGCCGGTGCCGGAGTCGAACTTGTCGCGCGAGGAGAAGAGCGGCTCGCCCGTGGTCACGTCGACGTAGAGGCCGGCGGCGTGGTTGTCCCAATAGGCGTTGCGAAACGGGGGCTCGGTGGCGTCGTGCTGCGTGACCTCGTACTGCAGCGGGGTCAGCGTGCGGCGCAGCTCTTCATCGCTCGGCTTACGAGGGTCGTGGGCCATGCGCCTATAGATGCACGAAGTCCCATTTCGTTACGAGCCGCGTCGTGCGGCGCCAGAGCGGAGCCGCGGCGGACGATCAAGGCGCCGACGTCCCGCCGCGGCCGTAGCGATCTTCCAGGCGCACCACGTCGTCCAGCTCCGGCGTGCTCGCTTCGAGGATGTCGCAGTCGGTGACCGCGATCATCCGGTGGCGCAGCAGCGGCGTGACGCGGAACGAGTCGCCCGGGTTGAGCAGCTGATCGGTCATCTCCGCTTCGCTGGCGCCGTGGAGGAAGCGCATCTGCCCGGCGAGGACGTGCACCGTCTCGTCCTTGACCTGGTGGTACTGCAGGCTGAGCGCGTGGCCCGCCTTGATGTGCAGGATCTTGCCGACGTAGCGGTCGGTGCGGGCCCAGATCAGCTCGTGGCCCCAGGGCTTCTCAACGCGTTGGGTGGTCGAGTGCGGCATGGTTCTCTTTCGCGAGCGGCGAGAGGGTGGAGGCGCTGCTAGTTCGCGTTCGACGGCATGACCGCCGAGTGGCAGTGGAGCTCGCGCTCGACGTCTTTCTGGAACGACGCGGCCTCCTCGCGCTTCTCGAAGGCCCCCGCGCGGATGCGGTACCAGGTGCCCTTGGCGCCCAGGTGCGCGGCGGTGATGTACGGCTTGAGGCCGAGCACGCGCGCGCGCGTTTCGAGGCGCTGCGCGTCCTTGCGATCCTGCGTGGCGCCGAGCTGCACAGTGTAGCGGCCGAGCTTCTCCGGCAGCGGCGGGAGCGGCGCGAAGGTCTCCTTGGGCGCGGGCGCGGCCCTGGGCGCGGCGACCACCACCGCCGGCTTGGGCGGCGCGACCACGGCGACCTCGTCGTCGGAAGCGGCCGCCTCGATCTCTTCGACGCTCGGCGCGGCGGCGTGCTCGGGCGCGGAGGGCGCATCGCTCGCGTGCGCAGCCGCGGCGCTCGCGGGCTTGCTGGGCGCTGCGGCGGGGTGGGCTTGCGCAGGCAGAGACGCAGCTGCGACCGAGGCTGCGCTCGCGGCCACCAGCGCGGCCGCGGAAGGCGCCGGCGCGGCGGCGGGAGGCGCGGGCGGCTTCTCTGCGTCGAGCGCGCGCAGATCGCCAGCGGGAGGCTGCAGCGGTGTCGCCAGCGCGGCCGACGCGAACTGCCGCCCGACCAGCACGCCGAGCGCGAAGATCACGCCGAGCAGCACCAGCGCGGCCCCCGCGATGATCGCCACCTGCCGCTGCTCCAGCGACAGCTCGATTTTCTCTTCTGGTCCCGGCTGGCCCTTCACGCCGCCGATGTACACCGCCGGCCGCGCGGGCGCCAATTTCGCGCCGCGCGGCTATGCCTCGACTTCCTCTTCGTCGCGGTCGGCGTCCATCCGCTCGGGCGCCGAGACGCCGAGCAGCGTGAGCGCGTTGAAGAGCACCTGCTTGACTTGCTGCACCAGGAAGAGCCGCGCCGCGCTCTTCTGCGCGTCGTCGCTGACCACCCGCTCGCTCTTCTTGTACTTCGAGTAGTAGCTGTGGAACTGCGCGATGGTCTCTTGGAGGTAGAAGACGATCCGGTGCGGCTCGAGCGCCTCGGCGGCGCCCGCGACCACGTCGGGGAAGGTCATCAGCCGCTGGATGATCTGCAGCTCCTCGGGGAGCGTGAGCGGAGCGAGCAGCGCGAGGTTCTCGCGCAGCGAGAGCCCGCCCGTCGGCCGCGCCGCCAGCTGCGCCAGCGCCGCCGCGCCCACCGGCGACTCGGCCGCCTTGCGCAGGATGCCCGCGCACCGCGCGTGGCCGTACTGCACATAGAAGACCGGGTTGTCGCTGGTGCGCTTCTTCGCCAGGTCGAGATCGAAGTCGAGCGCCATGTCGCCGCGCCGCAAGAGGAAGAAGAAGCGCGTCGCGTCGGCGCCCGCCTCCTCGAGCAGCTCGCGCAGCGTGACGAAGTTCGCCGCCCGCTTGCTCATCTTGAACGGCTGGCCGTCCTTCATCAGATTGACCAGCTGGAAGAGGATCACCTCCAGCTCGCCGCCCATCGACTGCACCGCGGCCTTCATCCGCTGCACGTAGCCGCCGTGGTCCGCGCCCCAGACGTTGACCATCCGCTTGTAGCCGCGCTGCAGCTTGTCCCAGTGGTACGCGACGTCGGCGGCGAAGTAGGTCGGCTCGCCCGAGGTCTTGAAGAGCGGCCGATCGCGATCGTCGCCGAAGCGGGTGGTCTTCATCACCAAGAGCTTCTTGCCCTCGGGCGCCTCCTCGTCGTCATGAACGCCGGGCGCCCAGACCGCGCTCTCCTCGCGCTTGACTTCCTCGACCACGGCCGCCGCGGCCGCTTCGACCGCGCCGGCCTTCTTCGCGCTCTCGTGTGTCGCGGTGGCCTTGGCGGTCTTCTCCGCCTTCTTCGCGTCGGCCGGCTTCTCCAGCACCTCCTCGGCGAGCACGCCTTTTTCGCGCAGCTGCTCGACCGCCGCGGCGATGGCGTTGGCGTCGTGCAGCGTCTTCTCGCTGAAGTAGAGATCGAAGCGGATGCCGAACCGCTTGAGGTCTTCCTTGATCAAGTTCTCGAGCACCCAGTCGGTGGAGAACTTCCGCAGCGTCTCGCGCTGCGCCTCGAACGGCCTGGCGAGCGCCTGCGCGCGCGCGCTCACCGGCAACGACTCGAGCCAGCCGCGCGCGACGTCCTTGATGTAGTCGCCCTGGTAGTCGTCGGCGTCGAGCGCGACCGGGGCCGCGTCGGGGCAGCCCTCGATGCGCTCGTCGCGCGCGATCTCGGTGGCGCGCGCGAGCACCGCGTGCGCGAGGCGGAACACCTGCGCGCCCGCGTCGTTCACGTAGAACTCGCGCTGCACCGCGAAGCCGGCCCAGTCGAGCAGCGAGGCGACCGTGTCGCCGATGACCGCGCCGCGCCCGTGGCCCACGTGCATCGGCCCGGTCGGGTTGGCCGAGACGAACTCGACCATCGTCTTCTGCCCCTGCCCGCGCGCGCTGCGGCCAAAGCGATTCCCCTGCGCGGCGATCTCGAGCAGCTCCGCGTGCCACGCCGCCGTCGCCAGCCGCAGGTTCAGGAAGCCGGGGCCGGCGATCTCGATCGACGCGAGCAGCTGGTCGGGATCGGCCGCGACCTTCTCGTCGAGCACGCGCGCGCGGATCGCCTCGGCGAGCGCGCGCGGGTTCGGCCGGGCCGCGCCGGTGGCCGCCGCGTGCTGCTTCTGCAGGACCATCGCCGCGTTGCAGGCGAAGTCGCCGTGCGCGGCCTGCTTGGGCGCGTCCAGCTGCGCCGCGTAGTCGCCGGCCGGCAAGAGCCCGTCGTGCACGCAGGCCTGCAGCGCCCGCTCGATGACCTTCGCCGCCTTTTCCTTGATCATGATTCGCTCGCCCACTCAGTGACCGGCGCGCCGTGGTGGAAACGCGCGTCGAACAGCGGCCGCAGCCGCTCCCAGCTCGCTTCGATGTGCTCGATCATCACCTTCACGTCGGCCAGCACCGGCATGAAGTTGGTGTCGCCGCTCCAGCGCGGCACGATGTGCCAGTGCAGGTGGTCGGGGATGCCCGCGCCCGCCGCCTTGCCCAGGTTCATCCCCAGGTTCATCGCGTGCGGCCGGTAGCTCTCCTCGAGGATGCCCGACGCGACCCGCAGCATCTCGGTCAGGTCGCGCCACTCGTCGAGCGAGAGGTCGTCGAGCTTCGCCGTGTGCCGCCGCGGGATGATGAGCAGGTGCCCGTTGCTGTAGGGCCAGCGGTTGAGCATCGCGAAGCAGTGCGCGGTGCGGCCGAGCACCAGCGTCTGCCGATCGCGCTCCGCGCGCCTTCCCGGCGCCGCCTTGGCGCGCGGGAGCGTGCAGAAGACACAGCCGGGCGGGAGCTCGTCGTCCGGCTTCTCCACCAACTCGAATCGCCACGGAGCCCAGAGCTGCTGCACGATCTCGTCACTCCGCCGCAAATCCGGTCGATTTGCGAATTCGATAACTTTCGATAACTTTATAAATCGTTGCTACACCAACTACTGGGCCAGCTCCGGCGCGATCAGCATCAGGCCCTGGTTGGCCACCGCGCTCTTGGCGCCCGCCACGCCCTGCACCACGCCCGCGGCCGCGCCCTCGAAGCTGCCGCGCAGCAGCTCGCGCAGCGTCAGGTCGTGATCGACGTGCGGCAGCTGGATCTTCGGCTCGCCGCTCAGGCCGGTCAGCTGCCAGGTCTTCGCCAGCGCGTCGTCGTAGCTGCCCAGGTCGTCGACCAGCTTGAGCTCCTTGGCGCGGCGGCCGGTGTAGACGCGGCCCTCGGCGATGGCGCGGACCTCGTCGTCCTTCATGCCGCGGCCCTGCGCGACGTCGTGGATGAACTGGCCGTACACGTCGTCGGAGAGGCCCTGGATCTCCTCGCGATCCTGATCGCCGATGGGGCGGAACGGCGAGAGCGTGTCCTTGTACTTGCCGCTCTTGAAGGTGGTCTCCTCGACCCGCACCGTCTCGAGCAGGCCGCGCACGTTGAAGTGCTGGAAGATGACGCCGATGGAGCCGGTCAGCGTGCCGGGGTTGGCGATGATCCAGTCCGCCGCCGAAGCGATGTAGTAGCCGCCCGACGCCGCCAGATCGCCCATCGAGACGACGATCTTCTTCTTGCCGTGCATCTTGCGCAGCATCGCGTAGATCTCTTGCGAGGGCGCGACCGCTCCGCCGGGCGAGTCGATGTGCAAGAGGATGCCCTTGACGTCGTCGTCCTTGTCGAGCTTGCGCAGCTGCTTCAAGACCTTCTCGCCGTCGATGCCGTTCTGCTTGTCGCCGATGGCGCCGAACAGCTCGACCACCGCGATGCGCTGGCCGGTCGTCGCCGAGCTCGCCGCGTCCGTGTCCAGCACCGACGAGCCGCTCGAGCGCACCGCCGAGTAGGCGAGAAACATGAAGCCGAAGAGGGCGGCGAAGAGCCCTCCGAAGATCACTGCGAGCACGGCGGCGGCGCGCTTGTCCACGGGCAACGCTCCTTCGGTCTGCGGAAATGAAAACGCGGGCTGCAAGCTGTGACGCGGGACGCGCTTGCTACCACTCAGGCCCGCTCGGTACAAGCGCACCCCGAGTGTTCCGGCACATGCTCACTGACCTGCTCGCCCGCATCCCGCGCGCCCGGGGCGCGATCTTTTGCGACCACGAAGGCGAGAGCGTCGAGTGGGCGCTGCCGGGCGCGCCGCCCTCGGGGATGGCGCAGCTCTCCGAATACGAGCTCAAGCTGTGCGGCGCCCAGCTGGCGGCGGCCTGGCTGCTCTTCGAGGAGCGCTCGCAGGAGCACGGCGGCGGCGCGATCCGCGAGCTGCAGCTGGGCACCAGCCTGGGCACCCTGCTCGCCCAGGCCGTCGCCGAGGGCTACTACGCGGTGCTCTTGATCGCACCGGGCCGCGGCGCCTCGCGCGCCATCTACGAGCTGCGCGAGACCGCGGCCCACCTCGCCAGCGAGATGTAGTGATGGCGCTCGCGTCAGGCGAGCGCGCGCTGGAAGTCGTAGACCGGGCCCAGACGCAAGATGCCGGTCAGCTCGTCGAGCGCGGACAGGCTCTCGCGGTGCAGCCGCGGGTCGGCGAGATCGTTGGCACTCAAACGATCGCGATAGTGCCGGCCCGCCCAGGCCTCCAGCTCGGCGAGCAGCGGCTCGTCGATGAACACCCGCGCCTGCACCGCCGCGCGCTCCTCGTCGGTCAAGCTGATGCGCTGGCGCAGGCAGGCCGGGCCGCCGCCGTTCTTCATCGAGTCGGAGAGCGCGAGGTGGTGCACCGCGCGCACCGGGTTCTCCTCGGCGACCACCCGCTCAAGGAAAGCGCGCGCGTGCGGCTCCTCGCGCGCCTCCTCAGGCGCGACGATGCAATAGTTATCATCGGCAAGTTTCAAGAGCTGCGAGTTGAATGGATACGCCGCGATCGCGCTCGCCGCCGGCAGCTCCGCCTCGCGCGCGATCACCGGGCGGAAGCTGGATCCCAGCCGCCGCCGGAGCTCTTCGACGAGCGCATCGGCGCCCACGAAGGCCTGCTCGTGCAAGAGCAGCACGCGGCCCGAGCCAACCGCGAGGACATCGGTGTGGAACGCGCCCGCGTCGATGCCGCGCGGGTCCTGCTGGGGAAAGAGCGCCTGCCCGGGCGAGATCTGCAGCAGCCGCGCGAGCGCCCGCGACGACTCGAACGTCTGCCGCGCCGGGAAGCGCACTGGCTCGCCCGCCGACGACGGCCCGCCGAACGCGCGCCGTCCCCACGCGAACAGATGCACAGCGGGCCGGCCCTCGGTGAACAGGCGCGTGTGGTTCGCCGCGCCCTCATCGGAGAACTGCCCCGCGCCCGGCAGCGGGTCGTGCACGGCGAAATGCTTATCATTTGCAAATATCGCGCGAAGCACGCGCGTGGTCGTCTCCGCCTCGAGCGCGCGGTGGAACATCGCGGTGAGGTTCGCCGGCACCAGGTGCAGCCGCGCGTCGGCCGCGTCCGCCGAGGGCGCGCAGGTCGCCGCGTTGGCCGTCCACATCGCCGCCGCGCTCGAGCAGAGCCGCAGCAGCTGATCGCCCGCGTCGGGATCGCGCGCGGCCTGCGCGAGAATCTCCTCGTCGCTGCCCGAGAAGCCGAGCCGCCGCAGCGTGCGCAAATCGGGCCGGTGCTGCGGAGGCAGCACCGCTTGCCCCGCGCCCAGCCCGGCGACGAAGCGCATCTTGCCCAGGCCCTGCAGCACCGCGCGGCGCGGGTTCGCGACCAGCCCCGCGTTCGCCGCCGACGCGACGTTGCCGCGCGAGAGCCCCGCGTAGTTGTGCGTCGGCCCCACCAGCCCATCGAAGTTGTACTCGCGCACGTGCGGCCTCTGGCCCGCGCCGGCCGCCCCGAGAGCGGCCGGCGAGCGGCGTTCGCTTAGCTGCGGCCCATCGACTTGCGGCGCGCGAGCATCTTCTCCTTCTTCGCGTTCGCCTCGGCGACGCGCTTCTTTTCTTCATTCTGCCGCCGCCCGAGAAGCGCGAGCCCCATCTTCTTCGCGTCGTCCTTGCGCTTGTTCAGATCCTTGACCCACTGGTCGCGCTTCTGCTTTTGCGTCTGGCTGAGCGCCGCGAGGATCTGCTTCTTCGCCGCCGCCTGCGTCTGCTTGAGCTCGCTGATCGCCTGCGTCTTGACCGCCGCGTACTTCTTCAGCAGCTCGCTCGTCTTCGCCTTCTTGAGGTCGAGCGCCTTGTTCTTGATGTCGAGCTTGGCCGTCTGGTGCGCGAGCTTGAGCGCCTCGCCCATCTTCGCGTGCAGCTTGGCGAGGTTCTCCTTCTCCGCCGCGACCGCCTTGGTGTGCAGCTGCGCGATCTTGTCCTTGGCCACCGCGGTCTGCGCCGCGAAGACCTTCTTGCCCGCCGCGAGCAGCTTCTGCTTGTTCGCCGCCGCCGCCTTCTTGAGCGACTCGACCAGCCGCCCCGACGCATCCGCGTTGGCCTTGCGCACCGACTGCTTGGCCGCGTGGGTGGTCTCGCTGTGCAGCTGCTTGACCCGGCCGAGGTGCGCGTCCTTGAGCTTCGCGTGCAGCTTCTTGGTCGCGTCCTTGCGCGAGGCGGTCAGGTCCGCGTTGGTCTTCTTCCACTTGTCGTTGCGCTTCTTGGTCAGGTCCGCGTTCGCCTGCTGCATGCGATCGGCGTGGCGCGCCTTGACGCTGTCGAACAGCTTGCCCATCGCGTCGCTGTGCTTCTTGAGCGCGTCGCCGTTGCTCTTGCTCGCCGCCGCGACGTGCTTCTTCGCCAGATCGATGTGCAGCGTCGAGGCGCGCTCGAGGTGGCTCTTGTGCACCGCCGCGTGCGCCTTGGTCACGCCCTCGGCGACCTTCTTGCGGCTGTCGTCGTGCGCCTTCTTCACCTTCTCGAGCTCGCCCTTCATGAAGTCCGCGTGCGCGCTCTTGACGCGATCGAGGTGCGCCTTGCCTTCGTCGGCGAGGCCCGCCTGCAGCGAGTCGCCCAGCTTCTTCTGCCCGTCGGTGACCGCCTTGTTCACGCCGTCGAGGTGCGTCTTCTTGATGTCGGCGTGCGACTTGGTCATCGTCTCGACCAGCGACTTCTTGCCGTCGACGGTGAGCTGCGTGCGCGCAGCCCCGTGCTGCTTGATCAGGTCGTCGAGCGTCTTCTTGCGCTTGTCCGCCTTCTTCTGCGTCGCGTCTGCCAGCTGCTTCTTGAGGTCCTCCGCGCGCTTCTTGCGCTGATCGTCGCGCGCCTTCTTGAGCGCGTCCGCCGCAGCCTTGCGCGCGTCGTTCTTCGCCTGGGTCAGCTTGTCCGCGCCCAGCTTGGTCAGCTCGTCGCGCTTCTTGCCGAGGCGATCCTTGAGCGCCTTGCCCAGCTCCACGCGCTTCTTGTTGAGGCGATCCTTCTTCTTCGCCGTCGCGTCCGCCGCCGCCTTGGTGTTCGCGTCCGCGTGCTTCTTGCGCAGGTCAGCCTTGAGCTTGGTCCACGCGTCGCTCGCCGCCTTGGTGATGTCCGCGGCCGCCTTGGCCTTGAGGTCGGCATACTTCGCGGTCAGCTCAGCCTGCGCCGCCTTCTTGAGCGCGTCCCACTTGGCCTTCGCGACCTCCTGCACCTTGTCCTGCACCGACTGCTCGGCTGCCTTGAACTGATCCTTCAGCGTTCCCAGCTCGTCGTTGCCCTGCTTCTCCAAGTCCGCGAGGACCTTCTTGCCCTCGTCCTCGAGCTGCTTGCCGAGCGAGTCGTTCGACTTGGCGGTCGCGTCCGCCGCGTCCTTCGCGCTCTTCGCCTCCGCGTCGTCGAGCTCCTTCTGCTGATCGGCCTTCCCGGTGCCCGCAGCGGAAGCCGCGTCGGCCTCGGCCGCGTCCTCTTCCTTCGACTGCGCGTCCGCGTGATCCTTCAGCGCCGCGTCGGTCTCCTGGTCGAGCTGCGCGGCGGCGTCGGTCGCGTGCGCGTCGGCCGCCTTCTGCGTCGCATCGTCTTCGCTCTTCTGCGCGTCGGCCGCGCTCTTGTCGCCGGCCTCTTCCGCGGCCGCGTCCAGCTTGGCCTGCGCGTCGGCGGCCAGGGTGTCGGCCTCCTTGTCCGCGTCGGCCGCGCCGGTGGCGATGCCATCGACGAGCTTCTTGTCGAGCGCGTCCGCGCCGTCGTTGAGCGACTTGAACACCGAGTCGCCCGCGTTGGTGACCGCCGGCCCCAACGCGGTGAAGCCCTGGTCGACGAGCCCGTCGAGCGCCTTGGTGATCTGGTCCTTGTGATCCTGGACGACCTTCAAGCCGATCGAGTTGATGCCCTTGTTGAGCAGGTCGGTGACCTTGCCGTGCAGCTCGTCGAGGCCCTTCTTCGCCGCGCTGTTGAGCATCGTGTGCACGTCGTCGAGCGCGGTGTGCGCGTCGCCGGTGAGCTTGCTGACCACGTCGTCGGCGTCCTTCGAGAGCGTGCCGACCAGGCTCTTGGCGCCGTCGTCGAGCATGCCCTTGAGCGTGTCGCCGAGGCCCAGCCCGGCCGTCTCGAGCTCCTTGCCGACGTCGCCGACTGCCTTCTTCGCGCCGGAGAGCAGATCTCCAAACGTGTCGTCGCCCGCTGCCGCGCTCGCGTCGTTGGCGGCCTTCTCGTCGTCGGCGGCGGCCTTGCTCTGCGCGCCGTCCGCCGCCTTCTGATCTGCGTCCGCCTGCGCGTCGTGCGCGGCGTCCGCGTCGGCCGTGTTCTGATCGGCGAGCTTGGCGTGACCGTCGTCGAGCTTCTGCTGCGTATCCCCCGCGACGGTGTCGTGCGCCTCGTTGAGATCGGTCTGGTGCGCGTCGCTCGCATCACCGGCCGACTTGACCGTGTCGGCCTCGTGATCGTCCGCGACCTTGGCGTGCGCGTCGTTGAGGTCCTTCTCGTTGCCGTCTGCGAGCTGCCCGTGATCGCCCTGCAGCGAGCTGTGGTGCGCGTCGAGCGCATCGGCGTGCTGCTTGTCGAGATCGCCGACGTGATCGTCGTTGACCTTGTCCGACGCAGCGTCGTGCTGCTTGTCGGCGTCCGCGTCGATCTGCCCGTGCGCGTCGGTCTTCTCCGCCGCGTGATCGGCATCGACGTCCTTCGCTTTCGCCTCCTGATCCTTGGCGTGATCGGCGTCGGTCTTGTCCGAGGTGGCATCGGCCTGATCGGCGTGCTCGCCGTCGAGCTCGTCGAGATCCTTGGCGTGCTCGCCGTCGTGGAACGTGTCGCTGACCTTCTCCTGCTCCTTGGCCTCCTTGGCGTGGCGCTTGTCGAGCGCGCCCGCGTCGTCGGTCGAGTCGTTCTCGAGATCGCCATCGGCGGTCAGGTCGACCTCGGCGACCGCGGAGGTCAGCTCCTTGCCGTCGGCCGTCTGCACGCGAAAGCGGTAGTACTGCTTCGCTGGCGCTGCCGAGTCCGGACTGCCACCGCTGCTCGCCTTGCTGTCGTCAGCCATCTGCGCCTCCAACCTGTCCGCCGCGACGTGCGCGGCCTGAAAACCGATGTGTCGCCCCTCGACCGCGCCTGGCGCGGCCGCGCGCGACTAACTGAATTCGGAGCCGTCCTTCGCGCCGTCGCCCGCCGTCGACTTCGCGTCGTTCTGGGCTTGCGCGCCGCTCTGCTCGATCTGCCCAGCCTGCTGCTGGACGCCGCTCGCGCTGTCGCCGACCGAGGAGACCGACGAGGCCGCATCGCTGCTTGAAGCGAGCCCCGAGGCCGACGCACTCGCCGCCGCGCCCGCACCCTGCGCGCCGCCCGACGCTGCGGCCGCGCCGCCCGCCGCCATCGAGCCAGCAGAAACGCCTGCATTGGCAACTGCGCCTGCCGTGTCGCTGCTCGAGCTGTCCGATGGATCGGCAGCCGGGGGCGCCCATGTCGTCGACACGGGCGGTTGCGGCCCGCTCGAAGTTCCGGTCGCGGGGCCGCTCGAAGGTCCAGCCGCCGGTCCGCTCGAAGTTCCAGCCGCGGGGCCGCTCGAAGTTCCGGCCGCGGGGCCGCTCGAAGTTCCGGCCGCGGGGCCGCTCGAAGCTCCGGCCGCGGGGCCGCTCGACGTTCCAGCCGCGGGGCCGCTCGAAGTTCCGGCCGCGGGGCCGCTCGACGTTCCGGCCGCGGGGCCGCTCGACGTTCCGGCCGCGGGGCCGCTCGAAGTTCCGGCCGCCGGTCCGCTCGACGTGCCGGCCGCGGGGCCGCTCGAAGTTCCGGCCGCGGGGCCGCTCGACGTTCCAGCCGCGGGGCCGCTCGAAGTCCCAGCCGCGGGGCCTCTCGAAGTTCCGGCCGCCGGGCCGCTCGAAGTTCCAGCCGCGGGGCCGCTCGAAGTTCCGGCCGCGGGGCCACTCGAAGTTCCGGCCGCGGGGCCGCTCGAAGTTCCGGCCGCGGGGCCGCTCGAAGTTCCGGCCGCGGGGCCGCTCGAAGTTCCAGCCGCGGGGCCGCTCGACGTGCCAGCCGCGGGGCCGCTCGAAGTTCCGGCCGCCGGTCCGCTCGAAGTTCCAGCAGCGGGGCCGCTCGAAGTTCCGGCCGCGGGGCCGCTCGACGTTCCAGCCGCGGGGCCGCTCGACGTTCCAGCCGCGGGGCCGCTCGACGTTCCGCCGCCTGCGCCAGCCGAGCTTCCGCCGCCACCTGTCCCAGCAGCAGTGCCGGCGGTGGTTCCGCTCGCCGTTCCAGCCGCCGTGCCGCTGCCTGTCCCGGCCGCGGTCCCCGAAGCGGTTCCCTCGGATGTGCCGCCTCCCGTGCCGGAAGCCGTTCCGTCGGAAGTGCCACTCGCGGTGCCGGCCGCATTCCCCTCCGAAGTTCCGCTCGCCGTGCCCGCGGCAGTCCCAGCGGCGCTGCCATCCGACGTGCCAGCGGCTGCGCCCGAGCCGTCCGCGGTGCCCGCAGCCGAACCCGCGCCAGAGCCGTCTGAAGTGCCGGCGCCCGAGCCATCCGCGGAGCCATCGGCCGAGCCATCCGCGGAGCCAGCGCCCGAGCCATCCGCGGAGCCAGCGCCCGAGCCATCCGCGGAGCCATCGGCCGAGCCATCCGCGGAGCCAGCGCCCGAGCCATCCGCGGAGCCAGCGCCCGAGCCATCCGCGGAGCCATCGGCCGAGCCATCCGCGGAGCCAGAGCCGGAGCCATCCGCGGAGCCAGAGCCCGAGCCATCCGCGGAGCCAGAGCCCGAGCCATCCACGGAGCCATCGGTCGAGCCGTTCGCCGAACCAGCGCCCGAGCCGTCCACGGAGCCGTCTGCGGACGCCCCGATGCCCGTCGCGTCGCTCTCGGCCGCCCCGCCGCTGGCGCTCGCATCCTGGTTCGCATCGCCCGAGCCAGCGGCCGCGCTCTCCGAGGCCTCGCCGCCCGTGCGCTGCAGCGCCAGGCCGAGGTCGAAGGTGGTGCTCGCCTGCGCACCGGAGACCGTCGCGCTCTTTTCGCCGAGCGGCGCCCAGCCTCCGTCCGTCTCCTCCTCGAGCGTGAAGAGGAGCGACTGGCCCTCCAGGCTGACGGTCTCAGCTGACAGCTCGAGCCCGGTGCCGGCCCACTTCCACGAGGCGGCCGCGATGGCCGGGGGCCCCAGAGGGAGCTGCACCTTGGCGCTCGCGCTGGTGCCGTCGAAGTCCGCGTGGTAGCGCGCGGCCTCGACCCAGCCCTTCTCCGTCTCCTGCTCGAGAATGATCTCGACGGTCTGGCCGTCCATCCCGGCCGCGCGCGCGACCAACTCGACCAAGTCGCCCGACTTGGGGGCGCGCGGCTCGAACTCAGCGCGCACCAGCGCGGGGAAGAACGTGCTGACGGACGCGACCTCGTCCTGCACCTGGACATCGTCGAACGTCTTGACCTGCTCCCAGCTGTCGCCGTTCTTGCGCTCGAGGATGAACTTGACGCTCTGGTGCTCGAGCTCCTGGCAGCGGGCGAGCAGGTCGGCCGCCAGCGCGTCGTCGAACTTCCAGCCGGTCTTGAGGATCTTCGGCTCGCCCTTCGAGAGGTGCAGGCCGACGTGGACCTTGCCGGGCGCGAGCGTGCCGACGGTGCCGTCGCCCGAGGAGACCTCGGTCCACTTGCCGTCGACGCGCTTCTCGAGGACGAACTGGAGCTGCTGGCCGTCCATCCCGTCGCAGGTGGCGAGCAGCCAGGCGGTCTCGCCCACCTTGAGCTGCTCGTCCTCGAACTTGACCTCGAGGACCTTGCCGGGCGCGGGCGGCGCGGGCTTCTTCTCCGGCACCGGGATGGCGAAAACGTCCGAGCCCTTCTCGTCCTTGACTTCGCTCTGCCAGCGCGCGACCGAACGCCACTCGCCGTCCTCGTCGAGCTTCTCGACGAAGTAGCCGAGGAACGAGCCGTCGTCGAAGTTCTCGACCTCGACCTTCATGCCGAGCTGCTCGCCCGGCTGCGCGGTGTCGCGCGCCCACTCGGCCTTGAGGATGCGGCCGACCTTGGGCGGGGTCGGGATGGTCCAGGTGACCTTCGCTTCCTTCTTGTCGCCGTCCGGCTGCGCGGTGACCGAGCCGACCTCTTCCCAGGCCCCCGGCTCGGTGGCGGTGTCGATCTTCAGGACGAGGTCGGGCGGCAGGTCGACGCCCTCGACGATCAGCGTCGCCGAGTCGCCCGGCTGGTAGCTCTCCTTGTCCCAGCCCCGGTAGATGATCCGGTGGTTGCCGAGGATGAGCGTGTAATTCTGGCCTGTGCGCAGCGGGCGACTGACCACGCTCCCCGGGGCGGGATCACCGAGGTCGACATTGGTGCGCCCGCTGTCGGACATGGATTTCTAAAGCCTCCGCCGGAGATCGCAGCTTACCCCACGTCCGGGGTGTCCGGCAAGGGTGCACTCGAGCGGAGGCGCCGTGCGCGAAGCTACTTGCCGAAGAAGCGGAAGACCAGCTCGGCGGCGCAGGCCGGCTTGGGGCTGCCTTCGATCTCGACCGTGCCGGCGAGCGTCGCCTCGTGGGCCGGGCCGGCCTCCTTCACGTCGAGCAGCTTGCAGGACAAGCGGTAGCGCGCGCCCTCTTTGAGCGGCGCGGGGAAGCGGACCTTGTTGAGGCCGTAGTTGACGACCATCGACATGTTCTTCGACTCGGCCACCTCGAAAAACAGGCCACCGATGACCGAGAGCGAGAAGTAGCCGTGCGCGATGGGCGCGCCGAACGGGCTCTCCTTGGCGATGCGCGCGCGGTCGAGGTGGATCCACTGGTGGTCGCCGGTGGCGTCTGCGAAGCGGACGATGTCCTCGTACGTCAGCGTCCGCCACTCGCTCGCGCCGAGCTCCTGGCCGACCAGCGATTTAAGCCCCGCGATGCCGTCGATGATGGTCTTGGCCACGATGTTCGCTCCGCGAAACGCGCCCGGAAGTGGGCGGCGCAACGTCATAGCACTGGACGAATCCTGCGCGCGCAGCCGCGTCTACTTCTTGCGCAGGCCATCGAGGATGATGGTCGTGAGCAGCTCGGGGATCTCGAGCGGATTGCCGATGTTCTCGTCGGAGAGCACCGCGTAGAGCAGCCGCTCGACCGCGCCGACCACCGCCAGCGCGCTCACCGCGGGGCGGATCGGCTTGAGCAGCCCGTGCGTGTGCGCCTTCTCGGTGATCTCGACCGCGTGGCGCGAGATGAGCAGCGAGAGCTCGACCAGCTTCTTGCGCGCGCCCGCCGCCGGCCCGCGGCTCTCTTGCAAGTAGAGCCGCACCGCGCCCGCGTGGGTGAGCACGACGCCCGCGAAGGTCGCGCCGAGCGCGCGGTAGGCGTCGAACATCGTCTCGACGTTGCGCGCGCCCGCGAGCGTGCGGCCGCAGAGGTTGAGCGCGGCGAGCAGCTCGGCGCGCACCGGCGCGATGATGGATTCGACCAGCGCTTCCTTGTCGTCGAAGTAGCGATAGAAGGTGCCCTTCGCGACGCCGGTCGTCTGCGTGATGTCGTCGATGGTCACCACGTCGAGGCCGCGGCCCAGGAAGAGCGCGAGCGCCGCGTCGCTGAGCGACTTCACGCGCTCCTTGCGGTTCAGATCGCGCACGCCCCCTTCGCGGCCGGGCCGCTGGCGCGGCTGCTTGGGCGCCGCTCTGCGCGCCGCTGCGCCCTTCGCCGGCTCTTTTGCGGACTCGGCTGACCGTCCCTTGCCCTGCGCCATTCCACACCTTTCCAAACCGCGCGGCGAGCGCCGCTTGACTTGTTTTGCAAAACTGACTATACGGTCACTGTTTCGCTATCGCGACCGCGCGTCGCTCGGAGAACTCCATGATCGGCATTCCGATCGGTCTGATCTACGCCAACGTCGGCGAATGGTGGATCCACAAGAACATCCTGCACGGCCTGGGGATGGATCGGAAAAGCTTCTGGAGCTTCCATTGGCACGAGCACCACGCCAAGTCGCGCCGCAACGACATGATCGACGACCAGTACACCAGCTCGCTCTGGGGCTGGGACCCGCAGACCAAGGAGCTGGTCGCGCTGGCCGCGCTCGCCGCCGCGCACGCGCCGCTGTTTCCCGTCGCGCCCTTCTTTACCGGCACGGTCTGGTACGCGGCGGTCCGCTACTACGTCGTGCACAAGAAGGCGCACCTCGACCACGAGTGGGCCAAGGAGAACCTGCCTTGGCATTACGATCATCATATGGGGCGCGATCAGAACGCGAACTGGGGCGTGACCAAGCCTTGGTTCGACATCCTGGTCGGCACGCGCAAGAAGTACGCGTACGGCGAAGGCGCGCCCAAGGATGTGCCGGACACGCGCTCGGCGGTGAAGCAGCTGCTCACGGCGATGCGCGAGGAGTGGTCGCGCGCCAAGGAGCTCAAGCTGGCCCGCGACGCGCGGCAGTCCGCGGCGGTCGAGGCGCACGCGGCCTGATTTGGTTTGAGTGCCAATGATTGGCACACCAACTTGTTCCTCCGCGACCCGATCGGCAGCGCGCCGGCCGGGTCGTCTGTTTTCGAGGCGAGGCGAGCCGACGCGCGCCGAGAATCGGTTTTCAAAACCGCATCTAGTTCGGGTTGACGCCGCCCGACTGCAGCTGGAATAGCCAGAGCATCGCCGCGGTGCGCGCGGGCGCGCCGGGCCTGGGCGCGAAGGTGGCGCGGAAGCGCACGTCGCCGCTGGCGGCGAAGTTCACGGTGCTCCCCGGCGCGACGGCGGTGAATGTCTTGCCGCCATCGCTGGAGACGAGCTCGGCGACCTGCGGCGAGGTCCCCTCGAGGAGCGAGGTGGCCTGCGCGGTCGTCATCGGGACCAGCTGCGCCGAGACAGCGCTCTTGCCCGTCGCGGGCAGCATCGAGAGGCTCTGCGCCTGGGGCACGATGAACGAGGGCGCATACGCCACTGGCAGCGCGCGCGAGGTGGCGACCGGGTCGTCGCCGCCCGCGCGGTCGAGGCGCAGCCGCCCGTCGCCCGCGTTGGCCGCGCCGCGCGCGTCGAGCTGCACCGCGCTGCCCGCCGCGAGATGGAGCGTTCCGGTCCGCACCCAGAGCGAACCGCCCGAGCCACCAGCGAACCCGAGCGCCGGCGCTCCGCCGCGCGCCGAGACGCGTCCTCCGCCCGAGAGATCGAGCGTCGCCGCCGCGAGAAAGATCGCGCCGCCGCCGCGCCCGCCGTTCGCGAGCCCTTGCCACGGCGCCGGGCACTTGCAGGCGTTGCCGGCCGCGGTGAAGTCGCAGCTCGAGCCGTCCCAGCTGGTCTTGCCGCCGCAGGTGTTGCAGCCCGAATTGGTCTTGCAGCCGATGTTGGTCGAGCAGCCCGGATTGTGGAAGCAGCCGGGGTTGGTCACGCAGCCAGTGCAGACGTTGCACGTGTTGCAGTTCTCGCCCTCGCAGCTGCCCGAGTTTGCCGCGCTCTGCGGCCCGTCGTAGCAGAGCGCGCACTTGTAGTAGCACTCGCAGCTGGTGCCGATGGCGTTGCAGGTGTTGGGATCGCAGTACTGGCTGGTGTACGTCGTGCCGTGCACCGTGTCGGTGTTGCAGTCGTCGCCAGTGTTCGAGCAGGTGTCGCCGCCGCTGGTGCACTTGTAGACGACGGTCGTGGTGTTGTCCGCGTCGCCGCAGCCGCCCGGGTAGCAGTACTGCGGGTTGCAGCTGTAAACCGAGTTGCACGTCGGATAGTTGCAGAGCCGCGGATTGGAGAGCGAGCAGCCGCAGTGGCCGCAGTCGTAGGCCGACTGCACCAGGCCCGGGCAAGAGGTGGAGCAGTCGGTCCCCGGATACGGGCTGTCGGTGTGGCTGACGTTGTACGCGCTGCAGACGCCGTAGATGGCCGCGTTGCAGTTGCTGTCGCCGGCCGCGCACGGCAGCTTTGCCGCGGTCACCGTCTGCTTGTCGGCGGCGCAGACCGAGTTGGTGTCCGCGCAGGTCGCGGACGGCGTGCAGGTCGAGCCGGTCCAGGTGACCGCGCCGTGCCCCACGGTCATGTTCCGCCCGCCGTTCGGCCAGCTGGTCGGCGCCGTCGCTCCGCACACCGAGAGCGTCTGCGCGCAATTGGCATTGAGCGTGGTGTTGCAGCTCGACGCGCCCGCCGTCTCGTAGGCGGCGGCATAGCTCTTGGTCTCAGCGGCGCAGACCGTAAACGGCGTCAGGCACGCGGGGTGGCCGAGCGTCCCGCAGAGATCGTCGTTGCCCTGGAACGCCGTCGACCAGGCGGTGCTCGACTCGGCCGGACAGGTCGCGGTGCTGCAGGCGCCGTGGCTGTTCTCCTGCTGCGTGCCTGAGCCGCTGCCGAGGAAAAAACGCGCCAGCGAGGGCGTGCCGTAGGGCAGCCCTTGCGTCGAGAGGCAGGCGGCGCGGCCGGCGGTGATCGCCGCGGCAGGCGTGCCGGTGCTGCTGCCCGCGACGCCCGCGCTGCCGTAGCTGCCGCCCGCGCCGTACCAGCTGTCGAGCTGATCGAGGTGGTTCGGATCGCAGAGCAGATAGCCGCCGCCACCTGCGCCGAGGTTGCGCGCGCTGGCGGCGGAGACCGGCGCGGGCTGGCCGCCGTACGACTCGCCCGACTGGTTGACCGTGGTGCTGCTCGAGCTGCCGCCGCGGAAGCCGATCGCGTCGGCGGAGATGGCGCCCGCCACCGAGACGGTGCCGCTCGCGCGCAGCGCGACCACCCCGCCCTGCGTGCCGTCCCACGCGCTGGCGGTCAACGTGCTGCCGGCGGGGACATTCACGCTGGTGAACTGCGGCACGCGCTGGAGCGCGACCTTCTCGCCCGCGAGCGCCATGCCGGGACCCGCGCCGTAGGTCCCGAGCACCGGCGTGCGGAAGGCGATGCGGCCGTCGGCGACGCTCGCGACGATGAGCAGCTCCCACGCGCCTGCGGCCGAAGTCGAGGTGAGCGACGCACCCTGCAGCTCGAGCAGCAGCACCTCGTCGCCAGCGGCGAAGCCCGCGGTCGAGCCCTGCACCTGCGCCGCCTGCGCGTCGAGCCCGACCACCTGCAGCGACGGCGCAAACGGAGGCAGGCCCGCGCCGCGCGGCGTCTGCGCGAGGTCCCAGGTGCCGTTGGCGCCGAGCGTGCTCACGTCGAGCGCGCCGTCGGCGCCGGTGCCGAACGGAGAGGTCAATGATTCGGCAAAGCCGAGATCGGTGCGCCAGTCGGCGCTGGTGTTGACGAGATCGCGGCGCGAGGCGGTGGTGAAGTCCTCGGCCGCGTAGGCCCAGTTGCCGGGCGGCGCGAAGTCGACCGCGGCGCTGCCCGCGCAGAGCGCGCTCGCGCCGACCTGCGCGGTGACGACGACGTGCGCGCCCAGACCGGTGACGCCGCTCGGCGGCGCGCGGAAAGAGAAGTCGGCGTAACCCGAGACGCTGCGGACCTGGATGCCGGGCGTGTTCGGGTCGGCGTCGGCGGCGGTGATCGCGGCGCCGCCGGTCGCGGCCACGGTGACCAGCGTGCCGTCGGGGATCATCGCGCCCGCGCTGTCGACGAGCGGGCCAGCGACGCCGAGCAGAGAGGAGACGCCGTCGGCCGGCGGCGCGCACGTCGTCGCGGCGCAGGCCGGCAGCGGGATCGCGACCGGCACCTGCGCGCTGCACGAACCACCTGTGCAGGAGCCGCCTGCGCTGCACGCGCCGAAGCAGGCCCCCACCGAGACCCAGGCGCCCGACTGGCACTGCTGCACGACGGCGCCCGCGCACTGCTCGGCGCCTTGGGTGCAACCGGCCGGCGGGGCCGTGCAGACGCCGCCGCTGCAGCTCGCGCCGACGCCACAAGAGACGGGATCGCCCCACGCGGAGCCGTCGGCCGAGCAGGTCTGCACCGACGCGCCGTCGGCGCCGCAACGCCTCGAGAGCGGCGAGCAGAGCGACGGTCCGCACGCGGCGAGGCCCGCGCCGAGCGTGACGCACGCGTTCGCGCCGCAGCTCTGCGCGAGCGTGAAGCCGCTGCCGTCGGTCGCGCACACCTGCAGCGTGCTGCCCGAGCACTGCAGCTCGCCCGGCGTGCATCCGGCCGCGACGCACGCGCCGTTCGCGCAGCCGTGCGGGCAGCTGGTGGCGCTCGCGCTGCCGCTGCCGGTCGCATCGCAGACGACCAGCGCGCTGCCCTGGCAAGTGGCGCTGTTGGGAACGCAAGTGGGCGCAGCGCAGAGGCCCTGATCGCAGACCGAGCCATTGCTGCACGCGCTCGCGTCGACCCAGCCGCTGCCGTCGGCGGCGCAGCTCTGCACCGTGTTCGGGCTGCTCGGGCTGCAGCGCACGTCGAGCGGCTTGCAGGTGAGCTCGATGCAAGAGAGCGCCTGCGCATTGCAGCCGAGCGGGCAAGCCTGCGCGAGCACCCAGCCGGGCGCGCCGTTGTCGACCGACGCGCAGACCTCGATACCGCCTTCACCGCAGCGCTGGGCGCCCGCGGTGCACGGGGCCGCGCTGCACGCGCCGTTGGCGCAGACCGAGCCGGCGCCACAAGGCTGGTCGACCCACTGGCTGCCGTCGATGGCGCAGGTCTGCACGTTCGCCGGGTTGGTCGGGCTGCAGCGGACCGCGAGCGGATTGCACGCGAGCGCGTTGCACGAGAGCGTCGCCGCGTCGCAGCCGGCCTGGCAGGCCTGGACGAGCTGCCAGCTGCGCGTGCCGTTCGGGCCCGCGCCGCACTGCTCGACCCCGTCGCTCGCGCATCTGCGTGCGCCGAGCGCGCAGGCCGGGTCGAGGCAGGCGCCCGCCTCGCAGCCGCTCGGGCAGCTCTGCACCACGCTGGTCGACTGTCCGGTGGCGTTGCAGAGCACGACGTCAGAGCCGTCGCAGAGGCGCGTGTTCGCCGCGCAGAGGGCGCTGCCCGGCGCGAGCTGGCAGGCGCCGCCCGAGCAGGTGAGCCCCTTGGCGCAGTCGGTCTCGACCGCGCACGCCTCGCCCACCCCCGCGCCGCCGCGCGAGCTCTTCGCGCAGCCGCCCGCGAGGACGGCCAGCATCCCGGCAACCAGCAGCGGCGCAGCAGCAGCGAAGCGCGTGTTCATCGGATCACTTCACTTGAAGTTGCCACTGGAAGCCGCGCACCACGCTCGCGCCGCGCGTGGGATCCGGCGCGATGGTCGCGCGCCAGCGGAAGGTGGGCCCGACCGGCGAGGGGCCCGACGCGCCGAACGTCAGCGGCACGCCTGTCGCCACCGAGCCGAACCCGGTGCCGTTCGCCGAGGCGGAGAAGGTGATGTTGCTGGACGCGTCGAGCGCGACGAGCAGCGCCGCCTGCGAGACGATGCTCTCGTTGCCCGAGACGGTGAAGTCCGCGAGCGACTGGCCCTGCAGCGCGCCGAGCACCCCGAAGGAGCAGGCGGGGGTCGCGCGCGCGCAGCTGGTCCCCGCGCCGAAACCGGGCGAGTCGAGCGCCTGCGCATCGACGCGAACGCGGCCTGCGCCGCCCGCGTTGGCGGTCGAGCCGCCCGAGGCGAGCGCGAGCGGGGCCGTGCCGGGCGCGGTGCCCGGACCGGCGGTGATGCTCGGCGAGCCGATCCAGATGCTGCCGCCAGCGCCGGAGCCGGAGCTGGTGCCGTTCGCGCCGTTCGCGCGAACCTGGCCGACGGTGACCCCGTTGCTGGTGAAATCGATCGAGCCCGCGAAGAGGACCGCCGCGCCGCCGCCCGCTGCACCCGCGTTGCCGTTGGTGGTGCCGCCGCCGCCCGCGCCGAGGAAGAGCTTGCCGAGCAGCTTGGTGCCGTAGGTGTTCCCGACCGCGCCGCCGCTGCCCGCGGTGCCGTAGCTGCCGCCGCTGCCGAACGAGCCGGCCCCGCCCGCGCCGCCACCGGGCGCATCGAGCCCAGCCGGGCCAGTCGCGTCCTCACCCGAGGCGGGTGTGCTGCCGCCAATGCCGCCGCGGAAGCCGAGCCCGCTCACGTCGATGAGCGCCGCCGCGGTGCCGGTGGGCGCGCCGCCCAGCACCACCTTGGTCGCGCGGACGAAGATGAGGCCGCCCTTGGTGCCGTCCCACGCGCTGGTGGTGAGCGTCGAGCCGCTCGTCACCGTCAGCGTCGCGAAGTGCGGCACGCGCTGCAGCACCACCCGCTGCGTCGAGACATCCTGATCGGCCGCCGCGCCGTAGCTGTTCTGGACGGGCGAGGTGAAGGTGACGTTCGAGCCGTCGATCGACTGGACGGTGAGCAGCTCGTAGATGCCCGCGTTGCCCGCGCCTGCCGCCGACCCCTGCGCGTCCCAGAGCAGCACTTCATCTCCGCCGGAGAGGCCCTGCGCGGTGCCGTCGACCGTCGCGCCCTGCGCCGAGAGACCGAGCACGGCGAAGGCCGCCGCGTAGCCGCTGGTCGCGAGGTTGTACGGCGTGTTCGCGCTGCTCACCGTGAGGCTCCCGTCGCTGCCCGCGCCGATCGCATCTGGCCAGGTGCCGCTGAGCTGCTGCTGCGTGGTGCTCCAGTTCGCCGTCGTGTTGGAGGCGTCGCGGAAGGAGGTCGTCGAGAAGTCCTCGGCGACCAGCACGCTCACCCCGGCGAGCGTCTGATCGAGCGCGAACGAGCTGGCCGCGGCGCAGGAGCCGCCCTGCTCGAGGCTCGCGGCCACCTGCACCGCCGCGTGCGCGCCCGAGGCGAGCGCGAGGGCAGGAACCGTGAAGCGGATGCGCCCGCCGCTCGAGGCGACCTGTGTGCCGGGCGTCGACGGATCGGCGTCGGCGGTGGGCAGCGCGAGCTGGAGCGGCCCGCCGTCGGCGCCGCCGTCGAGCAGCGTGGCGCTGACGGTGAAGAATTCTCCGTCGGGGAGGAGCGCGCCGTCCTCGCCGAGGATCGGATCGCTGTAGACGAGCACGGTGCTCTGGCCATCGCCCGGCGCGGTGGGGACGCCCGCGTCGGAGAGCGGCGCGCCCAGCTCGAGCGAGAGCCCGGCGCACGAGCCGCCGGGCAGGCACGCGCCCGACGAGCAGCCCGCGAGGCAGGTGCCGGTGGTGCTCCAGACGGTCACGCCCGGGTCGTTGGCGACGTTCGCGCAGCTCTGCGTGTCGGGTCCGTTGCAGCGCAGCTCGCCCGGCGAGCAGTTGGCCGAGGCGGTCACGCACTGGCCGGCCTGGCAGCCCTGCGGGCAGGTGTCGGTGAGGTCCCACTCTGTGCCGAGCTGGTTGCAGGTGTCGACGTGGATGTCGTCCGCTTCGCAGCGGCGGGCGAGCGGCGCACAGACGAGCGGCGCGCAGGCCGCCGAGTTGGCGCCCGTCGCCTCGCAGCCGGTGGCGCAGAAGCTCTCGAAGGCCCAGCCGGTCTGGTCGGGCAGGCACTGCTCGAGCGCCGAGGGAGACGAGGGAGAGCAGCGCGTGTCGCCGGCGTTGCACGCAGGCGCGAGGCAGCTCGCGTTGCCCGGCGTGCCTGCGCAGTTGTAAGGACAGGCGTCGCCCGCGACCCAGCCGTCGCCGCTCGCGTTGCAGACCTCGAGCGAGGCGGCGCCGGTCGCACAGCGCAGCGAGCCGGGCGAACAGACGACGGTCTGGCAGCGGCCGCTGTCGCAGATCTGGCCGTTGCCACAGAGCGTGGCGACCTCGGCCGCGCCGTAGGCGTCACAGGTGAGCACCGCCGTCTGGTCCGCGCTGCAGCTCTGCGAGAACGGCGTGCAGATGGGGGCGATGCACTGGCCGGTCGCCGCGTCGCACGCGCTCGAGCAGACGCTGAGCAGGACCCAAGTGCTGCCGTCGGGCGCGCACTGTTCAGAGGCGTTGTTCGCGCACTGGCGCGCGTTGGGCGTGCAGACCTGCGCGATGCAGCGGCCGTCCGAGCAGACCGAGCCGCCCGTGCAAGCCGCGCTGGTCTGCGAGGCGCCGAACGAGTCGCACGTCAGCACCGAGAGGCCGTCCTGGCTGCAGCTGGTGGCGAAGGGCGTGCAAATGGGCGCCTTGCAGAGCCCGGTGCTCGAGTCGCAGTGCGCAGGGCACTCCTGCAGGAAGGCCCAGCCGTTGCCGGACGGCGTGCACTCCTCGGACGCGTCGCCCTCGCAGCGCATCGTGTTCGGCGTGCAGACCTGCGGCGCGCAGGCACCCGCGACGCAGCCGGTCTCGCAGGTGGTGACGAGGCCCCACGACTCGCCGTCGGCGGCGCACTGCTCGACCGCGTCGCCGTTGCAGCGCAAGAGCCCCGCCTCGCAGCCGCCCAGGTTCGCGGGCAGCGCGCAGATGCCGCCGCTGCAGACGAAGCCTGTGGCGCAGTCGGCGTTGGCGATGCACGGGTCGCCCAGGCCGCCGGGCGTGGGCGCGGTCTTCGCGCAGGCGGCGAGCGCGGCCGCGAGCAGCGCGGTGCGCATGAGCACAAACAGGTTGTTGCGCGCGACGAGAGGGCGCGATGAGCGAGACAAAAGAACCTCCAGGAGCGCATGCAACGCCAAGCGTACATTGCGCGACATGCCAGTTTCGAGGGAGGAGGCCTCCGCGTCAATCGCGCGGTGCGCCGCAAAGTTGCTGGCCCGTCGGCCGGCGTGTTGGAATTGCGCGATGGAGGCGGCTCAACTCGAGTCCGACGGCGCGCCGGTGCTCGACGTTCCGCTGCGCCTGCGGCCGCGCCTCGCCCGATCGCTGCGGCTCTTTTTTGTCGCGCTCGCGTTCGCCGCGACCGGCATCTGGATGCTCTCCGCCGGCAAGCAGGCCGGCTGGCTGCCCGCGATCTTCTTCGGCCTCGGCGCAGTCGTCGCGGCGGTCAATCTGCTGCCGGGCGCGAGCTATCTCGAGCTGCGCCGCGATGGGTTTCTCCTCTGCTCTCTCTACCGGCAGAGCTTGACCCGCTGGAGCGAAGTCGAACGGTTCACCGCCAGCTCGATCCTCGTCGGCGGCCTCCTTCGCCGCCGCCACGAGATGGTCGGCGTCGTCTATCGCCCCACTCCAGAGGGGGCGAAGCTGCGGGGCTTCAGCGCGGCGCTCACCGGCCTCGAGGGCGGGCTGCCCGACCTCTACGGCAAGAAGGTCGAGGCGCTCGCGGCGCTGATGAACCGCTGGCTGGAAGCGGCGCGTGAAGAGAGCGGCGAGACAGCGCTTGCGCGAGAGAGAGCGCGCCGTGCTACGTCTTGATTCGTGACGACCGCGAAGCTGCGCGCGCTCGAGAAGGCGCTGAAGAAGTTGCGGGCCGAGACCCTCGCGCTGGGAGCGGCGCGCATCGAGCCCAACCGCGCGGACGAGACGCAGGTGGGCACCATCGACGAGGACGCGCAGGCGCTCGGCGAGATGATGCAGGTGCTCAACTCGCAGCGGAACAAGGGCAAGGCGGAGCTGCTGGCGCGCATCGACCGGGCGCTGCGCAAGCTGGCCGAGTCGCCGGAGACGTTCGGCCTCTGCGAGGAGTGCGAGGAAGAGATCGCCCCCAAGCGGCTGCAGCTGGTGCCCTACTCTTCGCTCTGCACCGAGTGCCAGGGGCGCCGGGATCCGCAGCGCCGCCTCGCGCGCAAGAAGCTCACCGATTTTGACTAGCAGGTCGCGAAACAGGCGCGGATGCATGCCCAAGTCGCCCCTGGGCGGCGGAGCGAGTTGGTATATGGTCGTGGCCGAATGATCGACCTTCCCGCTCCAGAAAAAATGGCCAGTCTGGTGACCAACGTCACCCAGACCATGCTGGGGATCTCCTTCGAACCGGCGGGCAGCTCGACGCCGGCGCCGCAGCTGACCTGGCGCACCGCGATGCTGCCGATCCCGGGCAAGCATCCGCTCACGGTGGGGCTCTCTTCCGATGAAGGCGGCTGCATCAAGCTGGCCGCGGCGATGTTCTCCAGCGCGCCCGAGGCGGTCGACTCCGGCATGATGAGCGACGCGCTCTGCGAGCTCGTCAACATGACGGCCGGCCTGCTCAAGAGCACGCTCGCGCTCGATCAGGCGCTCGGCCTTCCGCGCATCGTCAACGAGCAAGAAGTCCGCACCGCGGAGCCGTCGGCCGCATCGCACGTAACGGTGCTGCGGGCCAAAGAGATGGAGCTCGTCCTCTGGATCGTGCACGGGGTCGGTTCGAAGTAGCGTGAAGGAGCGGTGCCATGTTTCGGGTGCTGACAGTCGATGACAGCCGCGCGGTGCGGACCATCGTGCGCAAGCAGATCACGGAGATGGGCTACGAGCCGTTCGAGGCCGAGGACGGCGAGCAAGGGCTCGTGCGCCTCGCCGAGACGCCCGTCGATCTCGTGCTGCTCGACGTGACGATGCCGGTGCTCGACGGCCTGGGGATGCTCGAGCGCATGCGCGCCAAGGGCATCAAGACGCCGGTCATCATGCTCACGTCGGAGTCGAAGCGCTCCATCGTCGCGGGGGCGATGCGGCTGGGGCTCGACGACTACATCCTCAAGCCGTTCAAGCCGGAGGAGCTGCGGGTCAAGATGGAGAAGGTGCTCGGCACGGCCGCGCCCGCTCCATCGGCGGCCGCGCCTTCGGGCCTCGACGCGATGGAGGCGGTGATGTTCACGCCGGCCGCGCCGCCCGCGCCGGTGGCGAAGCCGGCCTCGACGGCGGCGGCCGCGCAGGGCGCGGACGTGCTGCTCATCGACGACATGGAGAACGTGGGCGTCCGCCTGCGCGCGCTGGCGCCGCCGCACGTGAAGATCCAGTGGGTGGCCACTTCGCCGGCCGCGCTGGTGGCGGCGCGCGAGCATCACTATCGCGTGATCCTCGTCGACAACGAGCTGGGCGGGGTGGAGTTGCCGGTGCTGGTGCGCCAGCTGCGCATGCTCCAGCCCGAGGCGGTGCTGGTCGCGCTGCCGCTGCACTCGCCCACCGACATCTCGAAGGACCTGCGCGCGGTCGGCTTCGACGACCTGCTCTACAAGCCGTTCAACGCCAACTCGGTGAGCGACTTCCTCTTCAAGTACTTCGACAACCAGGTGGTGCTTGCCTGCGAGGAGAACATCTTCAAGGCGGGCGGCTTCAGCGGCCGAGAGGAGAAGCTGGCGGGCTACTACTCGAAGCTGCTCGAGCTGTTCCAGGATGCGCTGAAGAAAGCCGCGTCGGCCTGCTACGACGAGGTGATCCTCGACCTCTCGCTCGCGCCGCCGCGCCAGGAGCGGCTCCCGCGCGCGCTCATCTTCTGCGAGGAGCAGTCGAAGGCGTCGGGCATCCACCTCAAGCTGGTCGGCACGCCGGACCACCGGCGGCTGCTCGCCGGGTTCGCTGAGACGAAAGCGCTCGCGATGTTTGATTCGATTCAAGAGGCGCGGCAGGGCACATGAGCGCGGCGACCAGTGCAGCAGAGGCAGAGGCAGCGAAGATCGGCGGCTGGATCGAAGGCGTGCTGCTCAAGCGGCTCGCCGACGACAAGCTGGTGCTGCCGACCATCCCGAGCGTCGCGCTCAAGTGCGCCAAGCTCCTGCGGGTGGCGGAGACCAACGTCAAGACCATCGCGGCGGTCATCGAGACCGACGCGGTGCTCACCGCGCGCGTGTTCCGCGCGGCCGCGATCAACGGCGTCTCCACCAGCACGCCGGGCAGCAACGACCTCAACCTGGTCGAGACGCTCACGGCGCTCGGCGACAAGGAGCTGCGCAAGCTGCTGATGGACGCGACCGCGCAGCTCTCCGCGTCGGAGAAGGTCTACGTCTCGAAGGATCCGCAGATCGCGGCGTCGCTGCGGCGCATCTGGGAGCATGCGGTGATGGTCTCGATCCTCGCGCGCGATCTGGCGATGCTCGCCGGCGCGCGGTCGAGCGAGACGGCCGCGCTGGGCGGGCTGCTGCACGACATCGGCAAGCCGGTGGTGGCGGCGATGCTGCTCGAGGCGGAGCGGCAGCTGATCGAAGTCCAGCTGCAGAAGAAGTTCGTCGACGCGCAGGTCTGGATCTCGGTGGTCAACCGGCTCAACCGGAAGGTCGGGCTCGCGCTCGCCGAGCGCTGGCAGCTCCCGCCCGCGGTGATCCGCTGCGTGAGCGACTGCAGCGAGTTCGACAACGCCGATCGCGCTTCGCACTTGAACCCCATCGTGCTGGCCAATGCGCTGGCGAAGAAGAGCGGGATGGTCGCCGGGCCGGTCGACTCCGACGACGTCAACGCGCTCTTGATGATCGGCAAGTCGATGCTCGGCTTCAGCGACGACACGCTCACCAAGCTGAGCGCCGACGTGAAGAAGCGCGTGGCGCCGCTCTTCGACTGACCTGCGCGCCCGGCTTTCTAGCCGGGGTTTCGATAGACGTAGGTGCTGTCGATCGGCACGCGCACGAACGTGTTGTCGAGGTTGAGCGTCGTCTCGGCCGCGCCCAGCATGAGCACGCCGCCCGGGGCGAGCACGCGGTGCACCCGCTCGAGGATGCGCCGCTTGGTCTCCATGTCGAAGTAGATCATCACGTTGCGCAGGAGCATCACGTCGACCTGACCGAGCTGCGGCCAGTCGGCAACCAGGTTCACCGGCGCAAAATCGATCGACTGGCGCAGCTCGTCCTTGACCACCCAGTCGAGGCCCGCGCGCTGGAAGTACTTCACCAGCATCGCCGCCGGCAGGCCGCGGTTCACCTCGAGCTGCGAGTAGCGGCCCGCGCGGCAGCGCTCGATCATCTCCTGCGAGAGATCGCTGGCGAAGAGGCGCACCTTCCAGCCTTCGCGCAGCTGCGGGAAGTGATCGCGCAGCATCATCGCCAGGCTGTACGGCTCCTGGCCGCTCGCGCTCGCGGCGCTCCAGAGCGTCAGCGTGCGCGTGCGCGCGTTGCGCGTCATCGCCTCGGGAATGACGACCTTGCGGAGCGCATCGAACGAGCGCAGGTCGCGAAAGAAGCTGGTCTCGTTGATGGTGAGCGCGTCGATCACCCGCTGCTGGAGCGCGCTTCCCGGCGTCGCGCGCACCTTGGCGAGCAGCTCGGTGATCGAAGCGAACCCTTCGCTCTTCGAGAGCCGCAGCAGGCGCGCTTCGAGGAAGTACTCCTTGCCGTCCTCGAGAATGATCGCCGCGCGCTGGTGCAGCAGCTGGCGCACGAAGGCGAAGTCGAGCGCGTTGATGTTGGGCGCGCCCACGCTCATCGGCCGCTCGCCGGGCCGCGCTGGGAGCGGCCCGCCAGGATCAAGGTGGTCAGCTCGGATGCGAGCTGGTCGAGCGGGAGAATCCGATCGGCGAGGCCGCGCCGCGCGACCGCGCCGGGCATGCCCCAGATCACCGAGCTGGCCTGGTCCTGCACCACGATCTGGCCTCCTGCCTCGCGGACCATCTCGCATCCGCGCAGGCCGTCCTGGCCCATGCCGGTGAGGACCACGACCAGCGCCGCCGGCCCGTAGACCTCCGCGACCGAGCGGAAGAGCACATCGACCGAGGGGCGGCACGAGTTCTCCGGCGGCGCCTGGTTGAGCGCGAGCCGCGCGGAGCGCGCGGGGCCGCGGACGATCATGTGGTGGTCGCCCTTGGCGATGAAGACCTGGCCCGGGTGGAGCAGCTCGTCGCCCTCGCACTCGCGCACCGGCAGCGCGGCGTTGCGGCCGAGCCGCTCGGCCAGCAGGCGGGTAAAGACCGGCGGCATGTGCTGCACCACCAGCACCGGCACAGGGAGATCCTTGGGCAGCTTGGGGATGAGCGCCTCGAGCGCGATCGGCCCGCCGGTGGAGACGCCGATGGCGAGCACCTCGACGCGCGCGGAAGGCCGCGCTGGGCGTGAGGCAGCGGCGATCGGCTTGTCGTTGACCGCCTTCTCCGCGCCAGTCTTTTCCGCGCCGGCCTTCTCGGCGCGAGCCGGCGCCGCGCGCGCAGCGGCCGTGGAAGACGCGGCCCCCGGTGGCGCGAACGCGCGGATCCGCGGCAAGAGCTCCGCGACGATCCGCTTGCGCGTCTCGTCGATGCTCGCGGTGTCGTCCGGCTTCATCAAGTAGTCGCTCGCCCCGTGCGCGATCGCCTCCAGCGTCGCAAGCCCCCCGCGCTCGGTGAGCGAGCTGAACATGATCACCGGCAGGTGCGGATGGCTCTTGCGCACCTCGATGAGCGTGGCGAGCCCGTCCATCTCCGGCATCTCGAGGTCGAGCGTGATCACGTCGGGCTTGAGCTGCTCGAGCCGCGCCAGCGCGAGCCGGCCGTTGGGCGCGGAGCCCACCAGCTCGAGCGATGGATCGGTCGCGATCGCCTCGGAGACGAGCCTCCGCGCGACGGCCGAATCGTCGACGACGAGGATGCGCGTGCGCGCCATCTCAGGGAGGCCCCAGCCCGAGCAGCGCCAGCTTTTCGCAGAGCGCTTCCTTGGTGAACGGCTTCATCAGATATTCGTTCGCGCCCGCCTCCAGCGCGGCCGAGACGTTCTTCAGGTCGGCCTCGGTGGTGACCATCATGAGCTTGGTGTCGGCGAACGCGGGCCTCGCGCGCAGCGCTTTCACGAAGGCGAGGCCGTCCATCACCGGCATGTTCCAATCGATCAGCGCCAGCGCGACGGGCCCGCTCGCGTCGAGCTTGTCGAGCGCCTCCTGCCCGTTGCCCGCCTCGAGCAGCTCGAAGGAGAGCTCCTTGAGCATCTTGCCGAGGATGGAGCGCATCGCCCTCGAATCATCGACCACCAACACACGCATCGTCGCCACCTGGCCGCCTAGATTTGGAACTGCCCGAGGGTCTGCTGGATCTGCGCGGCGATGCCCGAGAGCGTCTCGGCCGCCATCTGCCCGCTGCTCGCGCCGTCGGCCGCCGAGCCCGCCGCGGTAGCGACGCCGGAGATGTTCTGCGCGATGTCGGAGCTGGCGCGCGCCGCTTCGGCGACGTTGCGATCGATCTCGCTCGTCGTCGCCGCCTGCTCCTCGACGGCGGTGGAGATGGTGCTCTGCAGATCGTGGATCTGCCGCACCACCGTGCTGATCGCTTCGATGGCGGTGACCGCGCTGCGCGAGTCGGTCTGGATCGCCTCGATGCGCTTGCCGATGTCCTCGGTCGCCTTCGCCGTCTCCTTGGCGAGCTCCTTCACTTCGTTGGCGACCACCGCGAAGCCCTTGCCCGCCTCGCCCGCGCGCGCCGCTTCGATGGTGGCGTTGAGCGCGAGCAGGTGCGTCTGCTGCGCGATCGAGGTGATGACCTTGAGCACCTTGCCGATCTCGACGCTCGACTCGCCGAGCTTGGAGATGGTGACCTCGGTGGTCTTCACCGTCTCGACCGCGGCGCTGGCGACCTGCGAGACCTCGGTGACGTTCTTGGCGATCTCGCGGACGGTGATGGTGAGCTCATCCGACGCGGTGGCGACCGACGAGATGTTGCGGCTCACCTCTTCCGCGGCGACCGAGACCAGGTTCGCTTGGTTCGCGGTGTTGCCGGCGGTGTTGGCCATCTGCTGCGTCACGCGCGAAAGTTCGGAGGACGCGCCGGTGAGCGCGACCGCGCTCTTGGTCACGCCACCGAAAGCGGTGCGGACCGCGCCCAGCGCGGCCTGGAGCGACTTCGAGAACGCGCCGATCTCGCCGCTGCCCTCCAGCGCGACCTCGCCGCGCAGGTCGCCCTTGGCGATCAGCTCAAGCGCCGTGACCAGGCGGGCGAGCGGATCGACCACGCCGCGCGCGAGCCAGGCGCCGAGCAAGATCGCGAAGAGGAAGCCGGCTGCGATGGCGATGTGCCCGACGCGGCGGGTGTCGGCCGAGTAGGCGCTGGCGGCCGACGCGGAGGCAGCGGCGTCCTTGCTGCTCGCGGCCGCCAGCTCATCGGCGAGCGCGCTCAGCTTGTGAAACTGCTTGTCGAGCCGCGCATACGCGGCGGCCGCCTCGCCCTTCTTGCCCGCGCGGCTGAGCGGGAGCACCACGCCGTTCACGCCCGCGAGGTACTCGGCCCAGAGCTTCTCGATCTGCGCGCGGTGCTCGCGTCCCGCCTGATCGAAGCGGCTGCCCGCGCGCTCGTCGCCCAGCTGGCGCAGCGTCTCGTCGGCCGAGCCGCTCAGCTGGCGGATCTCCGATTCGTTCTCCATCATCTCGCCCGGCGCGCTCTCGAGCACGTGCTCGAGCACCTGCGCGCGGCAGCGCTCGAAGTCGCGCTCCAATGCAGCCAGCTGCGACGCCAGTTGGTAATGGTTGCTGTACAAACCATTTGCGAAATCACCAATCGTCTCCATGTGCGACGAGACGTAGAGCGAGCCGGCGCTGCTCACCGCGGCCACCAGGACGAGCGCGAGGAGCAGCCGGGCGAAGACACCGATGCGAGAGGCGAGCTGGTTCATGGAATTTCCTTCACTGCGGCGTCCGCGCCCGCGCCGCTGAAGCCGGCGGCCACCGCGCGATCGGTGTCGAGAATGAGCAAGAGCCGATCTTCCAATTTGTAGAGGCCGGAGAAGAGCTCCCGCTCGCCCGGCTCGAGCGTGTGGGGCGTGTGCTCGAAGGCGGTCTCCGGCACCTCGAGCACGTCGCCGACCTCATCGACCAAGAGGCTGATCGCGCGATCGTCGACGCGGACCACCACGTTCATCGGCAGCACGTCGGCCGCGCGCGCTTCCATCCCCAGACAATGCCGCAGTTCGAGCGCGGGGACGACCTGCCCGCGCAAGTTGATCAGGCCGCGCACCGCGGAGGCCGCGAGCGGCACCTCGGTGAACGGCTGCGCGCGCACCACCTCCTGCACGCGCTCGATCTCGATGCCGAGGAACCGCCCGGCGACGTGGAAGGTGCAGTACTTGCGGTGGGTGGCGAGCGGGGTCACGAGGGCTCGCTCGCGCGGGTGTCGAGGGTGGCAAGGACGTTGGAGCGGCGCACCAGATCGGCGATGTCGAGCAGCTCGATGACGCGCCCGCCGATCACCGCGGAGAAGAGCACGCCGCGGCGCGCGGGCGGCCGGCGCACCTCGAGCGCATCTTCGACCACGTCGACGATCCGCTCGACGACCAGGCCGACGAACAGCTCGCCCACGCGGTGCACGACCACCTGGATGAAGTCGGGGTCCGCGCGCGGGCCGGGCCGGAGCGAATCGGAGGCGACCCGCTCGGGAGAGCGGCGCTCGTGCAGCATCGAGAAGATGCGGATGAGCGGCATGATCTGTCCGCGGTACTGCACCACTTCCTGGCCGCCGATGCGCTCGATGTAGCGGCTGGGCATCTCCTCGAGCCGCGCCACCAGCGAGAGCGGCATCGCCATCCGGCCGCGATCGCGCGCTTCCAGGATGAGCAGCGTGGTCTTCGGCTTCTGCGCCGCGGGCGCCGCCGCGCCGCGCCCCGCGCGCAGCTCCTGCGAGAAGACGTGCGCGCGCTGCGCGATGCCGGCCACGTCGAGGATGAGCGCGATTCTCCCGTCGCCCATGATGGTCGAGCCGGAGAAGACCGTCAGGTTCTTCAGCCCCGCGTCGAGCGGCTTGACCACGATCTCGTAGGTGTCGTCGAGGTCGTCGATGACCAGGCCGAACTTGCGGCCGTCGGTCTGCAGCACGAGCACGTTCATCGGCGACGGCGACGACGGATCGCTGTCGACGGCCGCGGGCAGGCCGAGCACCGCGCGCAGATGCAAGAGAGGCAGGAGCGCGCCGCGCAGCCGGTAGACCTGCGCCTCGTGGATCGACTCGACCTCGCGGCGCAGGCGGCTTCCTTCGAGGTGCAGCACCTCGAGCAGGCTCGCCTGCGGGATGGCGAAGCGCTGGCCCGCCGCGCGCACCACCAGCGCGGGGATGATCGCGAGCGTGAGCGGGATCTTTACCTTGAAGGTAGTGCCCTCGCCCGCCCGCGTGGAGACCTCGACGGTGCCTCCGATCTTCTCGATGTTCCCCTTCACCACGTCGAGCCCGACGCCGCGGCCCGACACCGAGGTGATCTTCTCCGCGGTGGAGAAGCCGGGGATGAACATCAGCCCGATGATCTCCTGCTCGCTCGCGCGCGCGGCGTAGTCGGCCGGCAGGAGCCCGCGCTCGACGCCTTTCTGCCGGATGCGATCGAGCCCGAGCCCGCGCCCGTCGTCGGAGATCTCGATGTTGACCTGTCCGCCCTCGTGGAACGCGCGCACGGTCAGCCGGCCCTCGGGCGGCTTGCCGAGCGCGATGCGATCGCCCGGCATCTCCAGCCCGTGATCGACCGCGTTGCGCACCAGGTGCAGGAGCGGGTCGCGCACCGCTTCCAGGATGGTCTTGTCCAGCTCGGTGTCGGCGCCCTCGATCACCATGCGCGCCTGCTTGCCCGTCTCCAGCGCGAGGTCGCGGACGATGCGCGGCAGCTTGGAGAGCGCGCCATCGATGGGCTGCATGCGCACCTTCATCACGCTGCCCTGCAGCTCGGTGGTGAGCGCGTTGAGCCGCTGCATCGTCGCCGCGAACGGGCCGTCGTCGATGCGGCGCGCGTGCTGCATCATCTGGTTGCGCACCAGCACCATCTCGCCGACCTGGGTCATCAGCTTGTCGAGCAGCGGCACGCCGATGCGGATGGTCGCGCCCGCCTGCGGCGCCTCGTGCGCCTCGCGCGCGGGCGGCGGCTCGCTCTCCACCGGCGTCAGGCGCATCACCGGAAGGTTATCTACGGCCGCGGCAGGCGGCGGCGGCGAGGGCGGCGCGGCGAGCGGCGGCGGAATCGACGCAGGCGCGCTGGGCGCGGTCGCGCTCGCGGAGGCCGCAGCTGCCGCGGCCTTCTTGGCGACCGCGACGAACTCCTCGTGCGTGAGCGCCTGCTCTTCGGGAGACGGCGCGGGCGCGCCAGAGCCGGCAGGAGCGACCTCGGCGCGGCTCTGCGCCTGCACCGCCGCGATCCGCGCGATCAGCCCGCTGAAGTCGGCCGGCCCCTCCTCGCCGCCCGCCTCGATGTCCGAGAGCGCGCGCCGCGAGGCATCGAGCACCGCGAGCAGGATCTGCGAGACATCGGGCGTGAACGCGGCCACGCCGTCGCGCAGATCGCTGAGCAGATCTTCGGCGACGTGGCTCATCGCCTGCAGGTTCTTCAGCCCGAGGAAGCCGCAGGTGCCTTTGATGGTGTGGATGGCGCGGAAGATCGAGCGCACTGCGTCCGGGCTCGCGTGGCGGCCCTCGGAGGCGAGCAGCTCGCGCTCCATCTGATCGAGCATCTCGTTGCTCTCGATCAGGAACTCGCTGAGGACCTCATCATCCATCTGCGTTGAGTTTCTCTCCCCTTGGTGGGTGCGACGCAAGAATTGCGCACGCTCACCTGCGGCGGGCGAGCTGGAGCGCGCTGCGAAACTCGCGCTCGAGGCGCCCGCCGAAGCCGGTGTCGAGCAGCTCGCGCAGCTCGGAGAAGAGCGCGGCGCGCGTTGGCTGGGGCAGCGTCAGGTAGTTCGAGTAGGTGCCGAGCAGCCCGAGGTAGTCCTGCGTCGCGAAGGTGCGAGTGAAGCGGTACTCCTGGTGGCTGAAGCCGGTAAACTCTGCCGCACCGAGGAGGATGCCGGGCACCGCGCGCGACATCCGCGCTGGCGCGGATTCGCGCGCGCGCTCCGCGAGCAGCTCGGGCGCGAGGCGCAGGTAGATTGGCCGGGCCGCCTGCGCGAAGCCATCGGTCGACTCGTGCGGCTGCGAGGTCCAGAGCAGCGCGAACAGCCCGCCCGGACGCAGCGCCGACGCGATCTTCGGCAGCGCGTGCTTGTGCTCGAGCCAGTGGAACGCCGAGGCACAGACGACCAGGTCCGCGCTCTGTGGCTCGACCGCCGCGACCTCGAAGCGGCCGGTCTCGATGCGCGCGCCCGGATGCGCCACCAGCTTCTTGCGCGCGAGCTCTGCGAGCCGCTCGCCCAGCTCGATGCCCCGGATGGCGTAGCCGCGCTCCGCGAGCGGCAGCGTGGCGTGCCCGGTGCCGCTCGCGATCTCCAGCACGCGCGCGGGCGGCGGCAGGCGTTCGCAGAGGTCGCGAAAGAGCGGCTCGGGATACCCCGGGCGATGGCGGTCGTACGCCTCGGCCGCCGCGTCGAAGCTCTGCCGCCGCGCCTCCTGCCGCGCCGCGCGCGCGATCAGGTCGACCGGCCGCAGAGCGGGCTCGTCGTTCTTCTGCGGCACCCGCGCGTTCCGATCGCCCCGAGCCGGCGACGCGCCGCCTCGACGAAGAGACTATGCGCGCGGGAGCTGTACGCGGAAGGTGGTCCCCTGCTCTTCGCTCGATTCGACCTCGACGGTCCCGCGGTGCGCCGCCACCAGCTGCTGCACGATGAAGAGCCCCAGGCCCAGCCCCTCCTTGCGGCCGTGCCCGTCGCCGCGGCGGAACGGATCGAAGATCGACTCGCGCACGTCCGGCGCGATGGCGCCGCCGTTGTGCACCGAGAGCGCGACCAGCGACTCCCGGCCCTGCACGAGCAGCGCGATGGGCGACTGCGGCGTGCCGTGGCGGAGCGCATTGCCCACCAGGTTGTTCACCACTTGCGCGATGCGGGTGGGGTCCCACTCGCCCTCGGTGTTGCCGTCGCAGCGCACCTCGATGATGCGGCCGGGCGCGCTCGCCTGGCATTCGGCCACCGCGGCCTGCACGATGCCGGCGAGATCGCTCCGCGAACGCTCGAGCGGGATCCCGCCGCCCAGCCGCACGCGCGCCAGGTCGAAGAGATCCTCGATCATCTTCACCATCCGCCGGCTGCTGCCGCGGATGCGCTCGGCGTGGCGCGCGTTGGCCGCGGCGTCGAGCGGCTGCCGCAGGATCAGCTCGGCCGCGAGCGAGATGGCGTGGATCGGGTTCTTGAGATCGTGCCCGATCGCCGCCACGAAGGTCTCGTTCACGCGCAGCGTCTCCGCCAGCTCCTGCCGCTGCTTGTAGAGATCGAAGAAGGTGGCCGCCTTGTGCCGCAGGATGCGCGGCTCGATCGGCTTGAAGAGAAAGTCGACCGCGCCCGCGTCGTAGCCTTGGAAGATGCGGTGCTGCTCCTGTACGCCGGCGGTCACGAAGATGATCGGCACGTGGCGCGAGCGCTCCGAGCCGCGCATCAGCTCCGCGAGCGTGAAGCCGTCCATGTCGGGCATCTGCACGTCGAGCAGCGCGAGCGCGACGTCGTGCTGCAGCAGCGCCTCCAGCGCTTCATCTCCGTTGCGCGCCTTGAGGATCTCCAGGCCATCGCGGCGCAGCAGCGCCTCGAGCGCCGTGAGATTTTCTTCGCGGTCGTCGACCAGCAGGAACTTCACGGGCGGGGTCTGCGGCTTGTTCATGGCTGGCTCACGAGCGCGGCTTCGCGCAGCGCCTGGGCGATCTGCGGGAGGGACGCGATCCACTGCGGCTGCGCTTGCTCGATGGCAAAGGCGGGCATCGCGGCGGCCTCTGCGGTGGCGGGGTCCTGCACCATCACGAATCCACCGGCCGCGCGGATGGCCTTGGCGCCGCTCGCGCCGTCGCTGTTGGCGCCGGTCAACACCACGCCGACCAGCTGCGCGGAGTAGACGTCGGCAGCCGACTCGAACAGCACGTCGATCGACGGCCGCGAGTGATTCACCGGCGCGTCGATCGACAAGGAGAAGGAGCGGTCCCGCTCGAGGAGCAGGTGGTAGTCAGGCGGCGCGAACCAGATGCCCGGGGCGAGCGGCTGCTTGTCCTGCGGCTCGAGCACCCGCAGCGGGCAGCGGCGCGAGAAGAGCGAGGCGAGCAGGCTCGGCTGCGTCGCCGGCAGGTGCACCACGATGATCACCGGCCACGGCGTCGAAGCGGGGAGCTGCGGCAGGAGCAGGCCGAGCGCATCGACCGCGCCAGCGGACGCGCCGATCACCACCGCGCCGATGCGCGCGGGCAGCGGCGGCCGCGCGGCGAGCGCCTCTGGCGCGTGCTCGGCGCCGTCCCCACGCTCGCGCGCGGCGGCTACCATCGCTGGTACCAGCGCTCTTTCGCGGCTTCACGAAAGGCGAGCGCGTGCGGGGAGAACTGCAGCGTCTCGCGCGCGCCCAGGCCGAGGAAGCCGCGGCGGCAGAGCGCGTCGGAGAAGAGCCCGACCGCGCGGTCCTGCAGCGGCCGGTCGAAGTAGATGAGCACGTTGCGGCAGGAGATGACCTGCACCTCGGCGAAGACGTGGTCGGTGGCGAGGCTGTGATCGGAGAAGACGACCTGCGACCGCAGCGAGCGGCTGAAGGCGGCGTTGCCATACGCAGCGGTGTAGTAGTCGGCGAGCGAGCGCGTGCCGCCGCCCGCGCGGTAGTTCTCGGTGAAGGCCGCCATCCGCTCGAGCGGATAGACGCCCGCCTCCGCCTTCGCCAGCGCGTCGGGGTTGATGTCGGTCGCGTAGAGGATCGTGCGCTCGAGCAGGCCGTTCTCCGCCAGCGCGATGGCGAGCGAGTAGACCTCCTCACCGCTCGAGCAGCCGGCCACCCAGAGCTTCAGCGACGGATAGGTCTGCATCTCCGGCACCACCTGCTCGCGGAAGGCGCGAAAGAAGAGCGGGTCGCGGAACATGTCGCTGACCTGCACGGTGAGAAACTGGAGGAGCTCGTTGAGCGCCTGCGGGTGGTGCAGCACCTTGTCCTGCAGCGCGGAGATGGTGGCGCAGCCGAGCTTGGGCAGCGCCGCCTGGATGCGGCGCTTGAGCGACGCCATCGAGTAGCTGCGGAAATCGTAGTGGAAGCGGAGGAAGATCGCCTCGAGCAAGAGGCGCACCTCGAGCTCCGGCGCAGCGGTCTCGAGCGCACGCCCGCTCATTTGGGCATCCAGACTCGCAGCAGAGACAGCAGCATCTCCACGTCGAGCGGCTTGGCGATGTAGTCGTTCGCGCCCGCCTTCAGGCAGCGCTCCTGATCGTCCTTCATCGCCTTGGCGGTCAGCGCGAGGATCGGCAGCTTCGTCCACTCCGGCTTCATCCGGATGCGCTGCATCGCCTCCATCCCGTCCATCTCCGGCATCATGATGTCCATCAGCACCAGGTCGATGCCGGGCCCGTGCTCGAGCGCGGCGAGCGCCTCCTTGCCGTTGCGCGCGATGGAGACCTTCATGCCCTTGGGCTCGAGCACGCTGGAGAGCGCGAAGATGTTCCGCACGTCGTCCTCGACGATGAGGATGCGCCGCCCGTCGAAGATCGCCTCGCGGTCGCGCGCCTTCTTGAGCATGCGCTGGCGCTCGGGCGGCAGCTCGGACTCGACCTGGTGCAGAAAGAGCGTGACCTCGTCGAGCAGCCGCTCGGGCGAGCGCGCGCCCTTGACGATGATGGAGGTCGAGTAGCGCCGCAGCCGCTGCTCCTCGGCCGCGCTGAGCGAGCGGCCGGTGTAGACGATCACCGGAGGGAACGAGTAGCTGTCGTCGTGCCCCATCTGCTCGAGCAGCTCGAACCCCGAAGCGTCGGGCAGCGTGAGGTCGGTGACCACGCAGTCGATCGCGCCCGCGCGCAGCACCGCCAGCGCCTCGTTGACCGTGCCGACGGCGGCGACCTCGACGTCCGGCCCCTCGAGCAGCTTGATCAGGCTCTCGCGCTGGACCGGATCGTCCTCGACGATGAGCAGCTTGCGCAGCCGCCGCGAGAGCCGCTCCTCAAGCTTCTTGAACGCCGAGATCAGCTCGGCCCGCTTGACCGGCTTGAGCATGTAACCGACCGCGCCCATCGCCAGCACCGTCTGCGCGTAGTCGCCCACCGAGCAGACGTGCACCGGCACGTGGCGCGTCGCCGGGTCGTGCTTGAGCCGATCGAGGACCGAGATCCCGGAGTGGTCCGGCAAGTTCACGTCGAGGATGACCGCGCTGGGCAGGCTCTTCTTCGCCAGCTGCAGCCCGCTCTCCGCGTCGTGCGCGACGACGCATTGGAACTCCATCTCCACCGCGAGGTCGTAGAGGATCTTCGCGAAGGCGACGTCGTCCTCGATCACCAGCACCAGGCGGCGCCGTCGGTCGAGGCGCGCGCGATCGTCCTCGAACGCCGGCCCCGCGTAGACCGGCCGCGGCCCGCTTTGGGCCTGCGCGGGCGGCGCTGCGCGCGCTGGCCCGGCCTGTGCGAGGGAAGGATGCGCCGGCCACGACGACGCGGCGCCGTCCGCCGCCTGCGCGAAGATCTGCGGCAGCGAGAGCGTGAAGGTGCTGCCCCTCCCCGGCGCGCTCTCGACCTCGATCCCACCGCCGAGCAGCCTGGCCAGATCGCGCGAGATGGAGAGCCCGAGGCCGGTGCCGCCGTACTTGCGGTTGCTCGCGCCGTCGGCCTGCCGGAACGCATCGAAGATGAGTCCCTGCTGATCCTTCGCGATGCCGATGCCGGTGTCGCTCACCGTGAACAGCACGCGCTGCCCCGCGCTGGAGATGCGCAGCGAGACCTCGCCCTTCTCGGTGAACTTGAGCGCGTTGGAGAGCAGGTTCTTGAGAATCTGCTCGACCCGCTGCGTGTCGGTCTCGATGGCGTCGGCGGTGCCCGGCTCGACCAGCACCGCGAGCGCGAGGCCCTTCTCTTTCGCGATCGGCTCGAACGTGCGCGAGAGCCCTTCGCCCATCCGCTGCAGCGACGCGCGGGTGACGTTGAGCTCCATCTTGCCCGCCTCGATCTTCGAGAGATCGAGGATGTCGTTGATGAGCGTGAGCAGGTCGTTGCCGGCCATCGAGATGGTCTGCGCGAACTTGACCTGCTCCTCGGTGAGGTTCCCTTCGCGGTTGTCGGCGAGCAGCTTGGCGAGGATGAGCGAGCTGTTGAGCGGCGTGCGCAGCTCGTGGCTCATGTTGGCGAGGAACTCCGACTTGTACTGGCTCGCGCGCTCCACCTCGCGCGCCTTCTCGGAGACCTCGCGCTGCGAGCGCTCGAGCGCGTTCGACTGCTCCTCGAGCCGCGCGTTGGTCGCCTCCAGCTCCGCCTGGCGCGACTCGGTCTCGGCTTGCGCCGCGCGCACAGCGTTGCTCTGCTCCTCGAGCTCCTCGTTGGAGACGCGCAGCTCCTCCTGCTGCGCCTGCAGCTCCTCGGCCTGCCGCTGCGACTCCTCGAGCAGCTCGCGCAGGCGCTCCTTGTATTCGGTCGAGCGGACCGCGAGCGCGACGCTCTCGCCGACGCGGCCGAGCAGGTCCACCGCACGCGCCTCGAGCGGGCGCAAGAAGCCGAGCTCGAGCACCGCGTGCGCGGTGCCGTCGACGCGCGCGGGGACGATGACCACCTCGATCGGCGTGCGCTCGCCGGTGCCGGAGCGCACCTGGAGGAAGTCGCCCGGCACGTCGCGCAGGTGAAGTAGCTCGCCCCGCCGGGCCGCGCCGCCGACGAGCCCCTCGCCGACCGCGAACGACTCGCGCCCGGCTGCGCGCGCGTCGAGCGCGTAGCCAGCGCGGCGGCGCCAGCCGTTGCCGTCCGCGACGAAGAACGCGCCCACCTCGGCCTTCACGTAGCCCGCGAGCAGCTTGAGCGCGCGCTCGCCGAGCTGCTCAAGCGAGAGATCGCCTTGCATCGCATCGGAGAGCTGCACCTGGCCTGTGCGGATCCAGTCCTGCGCCTCGAGCACTTCGCGCGCCGCCTTCTCGCCTTTGAGCGCCTCCCGGAACGTGGTGGCGATGGCCGCCAGCTGGCGCCGCGAGAGGAACGCGAGCACGAACGCCGAGAGGCTGAAGAGGAGGAGGAAGGCGATCTTGGTGAACCGCGCGGACGCCTCGGCGGCGACGACGCGCTGGTGGCGCAGCGCCTCCTCCGCCTCGAGCACGACCGAGAGCTCGTCGCGGATCTCGTCCATCTCCCGCTTGCCCTCGCGCATGGCGCCGAGGGTCTGGCTCTGCACCGTCGAGCCGCCGCGCGCGACCGACGCGGTGGTGGTCATCCAGAACTGGTAGCGCCGCCGCACCTCATCGACGCGCGCGACTTCGGACGGGTTGTCGCCCACCAGCTCGCGCAGGCGGGCGATCCGCTCGAGCGGGCTCGCTTTCTCGAACGGCTCGAGGAACAGCCGGTCGCCGCTGATCAGGTAGCCGCGCAGGCCGGTCTCCTGGTCGAGGATCTGCTTCTGCACCTGCGTCGCGGTCGCGATCACCTCGTCGGTGTGATCGACCCAGCGCGCGTCCTCCGCCATGCGCAGGACCTGGTAGCTGAGGACCGAGCCCATCGCGACGAGCAGCGCGATCGGCGTGACGAGCGCGATGGCGAGGCGGGTGGAGAGCTCGGTGCGTTCGCTCTTTTGGTTGCGCACGGGGGCTTGAACCTCGGCGGAAGGCGTGGGGTGGAAGTGCGTGAGACCCGCCAGCCGGGCGGGAGGTCACGCCGCCTCGAGCAATCCCGTCGCCCGCGCTGGCCATTTTCGGTAAGAACGCGCCGCCCTTCCCGCCTCGTTGCCCGCGCCGCCCCAGGAGAGACATGCGCCGAGCCCTCTTCGCCGTTCCCCTGCTCTGCGCGTTCGCCGGCTGTCACGGCGGTTCGAACGAGGCGGGACAGCGCGCCGCCTGCAGCTACGGCCCGGGCGCGGCCCCGGCGACGACGCTCGCCGACACCGGTCTCACCGGCGGCCGCATCCCCATCGACCATTTCGTGCTGGTCATGCAGGAGAACCGCACTTTCGATCACTACTTCTCGTCGCTCACCGTGCCGGGCCAGACCGTGGATGGCGCGGCGGCCGACGCGGGCAATCCCGACCCACGCCACCCGGGCCAGATGCTCTCGCGATTCCACCAGACCGCCTACTGCTTCGACAATCCCGCCGAGAATTGGGACCAGGTCCACCTCGAGGTGGACGACGGCGGAATGGACGGCTTCGCCAGCGAGAACGCCGCGAGCGATCCGGACAACGACCCGGAGGGGCTGCGCGGCCTCGGCTATTATGACGAGAGCGATTTGCCCTATTACTATGCGCTCGCCCGCGCCTTCGCGATCAGCGACCGGCACTTCGCCTCGACCCTGGGGCCGACCTTTCCCAACCGGCTCTATTACTTCGCGGGCACCTCGTTCGGCGTCATTGACGATACGCTCCCGCCTGCGCACGACGCGAACGGGACGCCCTATCCCAACCTGTTCACCCGGCTCGACGACGCGGGCGTCGATTGGAAGTTCTATGCGCAGGATCGCGCGACCTTGCTCATCCTGATCGCGACCTATGTGGCGGATAGTTCGCATGTCTATCCCTTGAGCCAGTTCGCCATCGACGCGGCGAATGGCTCGCTGCCCTCGGTCGCCATCGTCGAGAGCTCTGATGAGTATGGAGGCGCCTCGCCGGACGAAGACCCGCCCGCGGATATGCAGGTAGGGCAGGCGTGGGTGGCCGGCGTGGTGCAATCGGTGATGCAATCGCCGCAGTGGCCATCGAGCGCGCTCATCCTCAGCTACGATGAGCAGGGCGGCCTCTACGACCACGTGCCGCCGCCGCGCGCGTGCATTCCCGATGATATCCCGCCGCAGGATGGTCCCCATCGGGGCAACCCGGCGTGGCAGTTCGACCAGCTGGGCCTGCGCGTGCCGCTGATGGTCATATCTCCCTATGCGAAGCGGGGATATGTCTCGCATATCACCACCGATCACACGAGCCTGCTCCGGCTGCTTGAAGCGCGCTTTGACATGCCCGCATTGACCCGCCGCGACGCGAACGCGGAGCCGCCGTACGATCTATTCGACTTCAATCATCCCAATCTCGCGCTGCCGCAGCTGCCCGATGCCGGCGTCGACGAGGGCAAGCTGTCGGTCTGCCAGAGCGCATTCCCCCCCGAGGGCGGCACGCGGCGATAAGCCCTGGCTCGCGCGGGGGACCGATGCAGGATTGCCGTGCCGCAGGCTGTTTTCGCGTTGACAGCACCCGCGCGAAACCAACAGATGCCGCCATGCCGAACGGCTCTTTCGATTCCAATCGCAGCGAAGTCAAACAGGCCCGCTTCCTCTTTGCCGCGCTCGCCATCGGGTTTGGCGTCGCCGCCCTCGGCTATGCCGTGCAGCCCGACGCGGTGGTCGCGCAGTTCGCGCAGTGGGACCGGTGGCTCGGCGGCGCGGGTGTCTATCCCGCCACGCAAAATCGCGTCTGGGTCTCGCTCGCCGCCGCGAACGTCGCGACGCTCTCCCTGATGTCGTGGCTGCTCTGGCGCGACCTGCGCAGGAATCAGGCGGTGCATTTGCCGCTGCTCTTCATGAAATGCGTCAGCGCGGCGCTCTTCGTCGGCTGGTGGCTGGCGACCCCCGGCTCGCGCTCGCTGCTGATCGCGGCCGCCGGTGATTTCGCCACCGGGTTTGCCATCTGGTACTTCCCGACCCGCGCATTCCGCACCTTCGAGCCGCTGGCATGAAGGCTCCGTCCTCGCTCTTCGCACTTCTCTCGCTGATGGCAACGCTCGCGCCCGGCTGCGGCAGCGGCGCCCCCCAGCTCTGCGACGGCGCCGCGGCCAACTGCGACCGCCGTTATGATCAGGTCACCTTCGCCGCCGCGCACGATTCGTTCGCTTATGCTTCCGGCGGTCCGATTCAATATGCGGCACCCAACCAGGACCGGCCGATACCAGAGCAGCTCGAGTACGGCATTCGCACGTTCGGCATCCGCCCCTGCCCGTCCTGGAGCGACGATCCGGCGCAGCAAGATGTCGTCTACGTCACGCACAACTATGCGGATTTCAGCGGTGCGCTCGGCGGCGAGCCGCTGCTGGATATCCTTCTCTCCATCAAGACATTTCTCGACGCACACCCGAGCGAGGTGATCTCGCTGCTCGAAGAGGACACTTCGGTCACCTCGGCACAGGTCGCCGCCGTATTTCAACAAGCGGGCCTGGTCCCTTATCTCTATATCCACGACCCGGTGAAAGGCTGGCCGACGCTGCGCTCGATGGCGCAGGACAACCAGCGATTGGTGCTCTTCACCGACAATACGCCAGACCAGGCCTGGCAGCTGCCGATGTGGTCTTTCATTGTCGATACCAATTACAACATCACCGACCCGAGCCAGTTCTCCTGCGCATTCTATCGCGGGACCGCGGCCAACAGCCTCTACTTCATCAATCAGTTCATCTACAAAGACTATGGCGGCGGCGTGGTCACCGCCGACCCGGGCGAGGCCACCATCGCCAATGATCCAGACACCGCCTATGCGCGTGCTCTCTCTTGCTGGCAGCAGATGAGCCGCATCCCCAACTTCATCTATGTCGACTTCTTCCTGGAAGGGGACGTCAAGCAGGTGGTCGACCGGCTCAACGCGCTGCCGCGATAGTTTCGCGGCGACGGTGCGCGATATTCGCGATTTACTTCAGCTCGACCGCCACGCCCTCGAGCTGCAATCGATTCAAGTCGATGCGAAACCGATCGCGCGCGCCCAGCCACTTCGGCTGCGGGCGATCGACCAGCTCGCCGAACATGCGCGCGAGGCGGCCGGGCAGATCCAGCTTGAGCTGCGCGAGCGGAACCTGCCCCTCGAAATGAAGGTCGGCATATTCGCGCAGCAGCGCCAGCGAGATGCCGTGCACCGGGGTCCCCGTCCGCAGCGCCAGCTCGTCCGTCGCGCGCAGGCCGGCCTCCACTTCAGCGATGGCGCCGGGGATATCACCCGCCTGGTATCGATCGGCCGCGAGGTTCGCCTCGGCGAGCGCGAAGAGGCGGCGATCGTCGTCCCCGGCCGAGTCGTCTGCGTCGCGAATCATCCGCGTCCGCAGCAGCGCGATCCGTCGCCGCGTCAGCTTCTCCGCCGACGCGAGGTCGCCCAGGCTGGTCAAGGCGCGCGCGCGCAGGCCGGTGAGCAGCACCTCGTAATCCTCGGCCATCAGCGGCTGGGTGAACGCGCCGGAGCGATTCTTGTGCGCATAGGGCGCGGTGAGCAGCGATATCCCGCCGGGCATCTCGAAGAGCTTCTGCGCGCGATCGAGCTCGGCGAGCGCATCCGCGGGCAGCCGCGCGCCGAGCTTCGCCTGTGCGAGGCCGAGCGCGACGACGAACTGGTTGCGCCGGCCGTCGGCGCCGCTCACCGGCACCGCGGCAGCCAGCGGCGCGAGCCGCTCATATCGCGCGCGGGCGGCGGCAAACTCGCCCGCGTCCTGGTGATCGAGCGCGCTGCGGTCGAGCGCAAACGGGAGAAAGCGGGCGAGCGCTGGGTTGCCGTCGACGAGCGCGACACAACGGTCGGAGAGCGCGGCGGCGTCGGCCTCGTGATCGGAGTGGAGCAGGCTGCGCGCGCGCCAGAGGCAGACCGCGAGCTGCGTCACCGGGTCGGAGAAAGGCAGGGAATCGCGCTCCTCGAGAAATCCGGCGGCCATCGAATGATTGCTCAATCGCGCATGCAAGAAGCCCAGGCCCTGCAGGGCCGCCGCGCGATAGCGCGGGTCGTCGCGGGCGAGGTCGAGGACGATCAAGTAATGCGCATTGGCGCGCATCGCGGTGGGCTTGTCCCCCGTGCGCAGATACTCCTGGTGGCGCAAGTAGGCCCAGAGCATATGAATGGCGACGCTGTTGGGCAGCAGATGGATGGCCTGCTTGAGCCGGCTCTTCGCCTCGTCGGCCATGCGGGTGACCTGTCCCGCGTCGCTCTCTTCCGGCAGTCGCCGCCCCTCGAGATAGGCGAGCGCAAAGCCCAGCTCGGGAGCCTCCGGCGCGGCGGCGAAGCGCTGGCGGAACTCGGCCTCAAGCGCCGCGTCTGCGATTCCCGACCGAAGAGAAGCATCGATATCATCGCCATATGCTTCTAATGAGGAACTATGCCGGGTCACCGCGTCGAAATGCTCTCGCGCCTTCTCGAGCTTGCCCTGCGCCCACTCGACATAAGCGCGCTCGAGCCCGACCTTGCTGTAGATGGCCTCGGCGCGGTTGCGGCCCGGGCGCGCCTTGTCGAACGCCTCGGCCCACTTCGCGGCGATGTCGTACCAGAGCGACTCGCTGTCGGTCGCCTTTGCGCGCGCGACGGTCTCGTGCACCAGCGTGCGGCGCCGCTCGTACTGCTGCGTCTTCTCGAAGAGCGGCATCACCCGCGCTTCCACCTCGGCCTGGCTTTCGGCGGTCAGGCCGCGCAGCGCCTGCGCCACCTCGACGGCGAAGGCCGCGTTGGAGCCGGGCGGCTGCGTGCGCGCGGCCGCTTCGAGCCAAGCCGCTTGCTCGCTCGCGCTGCGCCCGCGGAGGAGATCGGCCAGCCACGCCTCGGCGTACGCGAGCCGCTCGGCCTCGCCCAACTGCGGGTGCTCGCAGAGCCGCAGGTCGGCGGCCAGCAGCGACTCGCGATCGACCAGCGCCTCGAACAGCTCTCTCGCGCGCACCGCATAGAGATGGAGCACCAGCGGCGGCGTCTCGGGACCGGGCCGCACCTGCTCGAACCGCGCGAGCGCCTCGCCGCGCTCGCCGAGCGAATCGAGGATCTCGCTCTGCACCAGCGCGGCCAGCGCGGAGAGCTGCGCGCCCGCGGACGCGCGCAGCGGCTCGAGCTTCTTCAGCCGCTCGCGCGCCGCGGTGGTGAGGCCGCTCGTCGACTGCCCGTCGGAGACCGCGGCGAGCGAGCGGCGGTGGCGCGCCAGCTCGTGCAGCACCTGCGCCACGCTCTCCTCCTCGCGCCAGCTGGCGGCCGGCTCCCTCGCCGCCAGCTTCTCCAGCTGCCCCGAGTAGAAACCGGCCGACTGATACTCGTGCATCGCCAGATGCGCTTCGATGATCTGCTTCAAGTGCAGCGCACGACTGGCCGGCTCGGTGTCGAGCTCGAGCAGCCGCGTGTAGACGAGCAGTCGCTGCCAGGGCGCGTGGTTGGTCACCAGCTCGTCCTCGAGCTTCTCGCGCGTCCAGGCGCGCGGGACCACCCCGTCGAGCGGCAGGGAGAAGATGTCGAGCGAGCCGCTGTTCAGGCAGGTGGCGACCAGCCGGTCCTTGCCAGGGAAGGGATATTGGCAGTCGTGCTCCGCCGAGGTGAGCTGCTCGGCGTGCGCGACATCGATGGCCGGCTCGCGCGCGCTGTCGAACGGCGCGCGGAAGAGCACACCGCGATCGTTGGCGTCGACGATGCCGTCGAGGTTGGTGTCGTTGAGGTACTGCACGAAGTAGATGAACTTCCCGTCCGCGCTGAAGGCGGGAAAGCCGGGCATGCCCGGGAGCGGAAACGCGATCTCGCGTGCCGGCTCGGCGAGCGCGTCGAGGCGGGCGAGCGCGAGCGTCTTGGCCGCGCGCACGCCCGCGGTCGAGCGGGTCGCGCCCGCGGGCCGGGCCACCGGGACGTAGAGGACAAAGCGTCCGTCGGGCGAGAGCGCGGGGCTCGACAGCTCGCGCGTGAGCAGCAGCTCGCCCGGCTGGTCGACCGCGCCGTCGACGTGAAAGCGGCGCAGGTCGGTCGGCCCGCCCAGGCCCGCGCGCGAGACGACCAGCGCGCTCCGGCTCGACGGCTCCCAGAGCGCCTGCATCGCGCTGCGGCCGCCCAGCGTCAGGCAGCGCCGCTCGGAGACCTCGAGCGCCCGGCCGGTCAGCTCGCGCACGCACAGCTCGCCCGTCGCGGCGCCGCGGAACGAGAGGTAGAGCAGCCGCCGCCCGTCGGGGCTCACGCGCGGCCAGGTGACATCGGCCGCTTCGTCGAAGAGCCGCTGCGGCGCGCGCACGTTGAGGTCCGCGCCGAACATCTCGGTCGTCGCGTTCTCGTTGCTCACGTAGAAGATCCGCTCGGCCGCCGGATCGAGCGCGGCGAGGAACTGATCGGCCCCGCCAGCGGTCAGCCGCTCCGGCTCGGCAATGCTCTCGCCCGCGCCCAGCGCGGCCCGCGGCGCGATCGCGAAGAGGCCCGCGGCGAGCGCGAGCGCCGCGGTGGACAGCGCAGAGGGCGAGGAAGGGAGCGCGCACGAGCGGGCGCGGCGGCGCGTCAGCACTTCTTCGGCTCCCAAGTTCCATCGGCCTTCTCGACCTGCCCGCCGCAGACGAGCTCGCGCAGCCGCGTGTTGCGCCACGCCGCGCGCACCGCTTCGGGCTTTGCGTTCGGGTGCAGCCCCGCGAGGTACGTCCAGGTCTGCAGGCGGCTGCGATTGCTGCGCTCCATCAGCCGCGCGACCTCCTGCTCGTCGGGGTCGCCGGTGCAGGTCGACTTGGTCACCGCCAGCCGCCCGTCGAGCGCTTCGCCCAGGCAGCGGCGCACCAGCAGCGCATCGACGCGCTGCGAATCGCTCGCCTCGCCCGCCTCGGTGGGCGGCGGCGTCGACGCGCCGCTCGCCGCCACCTGCTCGCGCGTGAGAGGCACCGGCCCCGGCTGCACCCCCGCCTCCTCGAGCTCGCGCGCGAGCGTCGGATACGAGCCGCCCGCCTGCTGCTCGAGCGAGGTCTTGCGATCGACGATGACGATGCTCGGAGAGAGGCATCCTGCGCTGGCGGCGGCGAGCAGGAGACCCCTGGTGAAGAGCCGGTTCATGGCGTCCCCTTCGGCGGCGCAGTGGGCTTCATCAGCTTGAGGTACGGCTCGACATATTTCTCGAGCAGCGGACCGGTGGGAACCTGGATGGGATCGATGCCGGCCGCGCCGGCCATGCCGCCCATCTCGATGGCTATCTCGGTGAAGCCTTCATGGAAGCCAAGCCGCACGTGCTTCGGGTACCCGACCGAGAGCGCGCGCCGCGAGCGGTTCGCGGAAGGATCGGCGTGGTACGGGTCCCAGGCATCGAGTGTGGCGTTGAGGTCGTCGCGCCCGATGCTGACGATGTCGATGCGGCCCTCGAGTTCGAGGCGGCGCGGGTTGAGCCGCAGCGCCGCGTTCGCGTTGACCACGTCGCTCGAGCGCGTGTCTCCGCGGCTGGGCGCGAGCCCGGTCACGTCGCCACGGAAGCGCACGTCGGTCAGCTGCCGCTCGCCCATGTCGACATCGAGGATGAGCTGGCCGGTGAGCTTGCCGCCGAACGCGGTCATCTCCAGCTGGTCGAGCGCGATCAGGTTTCGATCGACGCGCAGGTTGGCCGCGATGGGGCCGACCGTGGAGTCGCCGACGCGCAGCTCGTCGCAGCTGATGAAGTCCTCGCTGGCGAGGAACGGCTGGTAGTCGACGAAGCGCGCGCGCGAATAGGCGCTCGAGCGCGCGCCGCCGAGGGGCAGCGTGCCGCGCTCGTCGAGCCGGAGCTGGAGCTTCACCGGGATCTTCGCGTTGAGCCGCTTGAGCGAGAGCTTGCGATCGGTGAAGTCGAGGTCCGCGTCGACGAACTCGAGGCCAGTGGTGACGCGGAAGAAGTGGAAGTCGCCCGACTCGGCGCCGAAGGGAATCTTCATCACGCCGCGGCCGGTGGCGCCCATCCGCGGCGAGAGCGCGGAGAGCTGCTGCGTCACCTCGCCCGACAGCCGCAGATCGCGCGGGTCGGAGCCGCCGGTCGAGATGGGCCGCAGGTGCGGGAGGCCATCGGCGAAGCGCAGCAGCGCTTCGATCTCGCCGGCCGAGCGCAGCGACGTGCCGCCCGCGGGGTTGTCGAGCTTCACCTCCTCGAGCTGCAGCGTGCCGCCCTCGGCCGCGGTCGCGAGCAGGTCCATCGAGGCGTCGCCGATCGGATAGGCCGGCTGCGCGTCCTGCTTGAGCGAGGCCGCGCCCAGGTGCAGCTGCGCGCGCAGCGACTGCGCGCCGAGCGCGACCGAGAGCGCGCCGGTGAGGCCCTCGAACTTCGCCTCCACGCCCGCGCCGTCGGCCTGCCCTTGCGGCGAGGAGAAGGTCAGCCCCAAGCGCCGCTGCGCCGCCGTCTCGCTCGCCTCGAGGTGCAGCTGCGCCGACGAGAGCACCAGCGCCTGATCGTCGTCGTTCGCATAGTCGAGGCCGCGCACTGCGAAGTCGAGCGCCTGCTCGCCGCGCAAGCTCCGCAGCGGCTCGCGCGCGAGCACCGGCTTCAAGTCGCGCAGCGAGGTGACCAGGCCGTCGAGGTTTCCCTTGCCGCTCAGCGAGACGCCCAGCGTCGACCACTCGAGATCGGTGTGCTCGAGCAGCGCCGGCGGCAAGAGCAGCGGCACCAGATCGAAGTGGTGCAGCTCGCCCTCGACCGCGTAGGTGACGCGCGCGGCCGCCCGTTCGTAGGCGAGCGCGAGCGCCACTTTTCCCTCGGGGCAGGCCGCGCCGGTCGCGGCGAACTGCAGCTGCGCCTTGGGCTGCGCGAGGTCGACCACCGCGTGCAGCGCGAGGCTCTCGTCGCCCGCCGGCGCCTCGCCCTGCACGCTCAGGCCCGCCAGGCGCAGCGTGAGATCGCCCTCGTGGGCGCGGGCGGTGCCTTGCGACTTGAGCGTCGCGACCAGCGTGTCCGACGAGAGCTCGAAGTCGCCGTGGAGCGCGGCGCGCGTGAGCTGCAGCGTCGTCTCCTGCGCGATCTTCGGGCCGGCGAGCGAGGCGAGGTTCTCCGCCGAGCCCTGGCTCGAGAGAGAGAGACCCATCTGCGCCCAGGGGATCTGCGCGCCGGGCCGCGCGGCGACGAACGGCGCTACCTGCGCGAGCGTGGCGGCCTTCGCGGTCAGCTCGTAGCTCAGGTCGCGCGCGCGCTTGTCGAGGTGCAGCTGCGCGCTGGCCGCGCCGAGCGCGAGCTCGAGCTGCGCGTCGGCCGTGCTGCGCGCGGGCGCGGCCGCGTCGTAGGCGAAGTGCGCGGCGCGCAGATCGACCGCGAGCGGCGCGGGCGAGCCGAGCGCGCGGCCGCCCCGAGAGAGCGCGAGCTGGGCCGCGTCGAGGTGCAGCTCGCCGCTTCCCGAGCCGTTTGCCTTGAGCTGCAGCGGCGCCATGAGCTTGAGCCCGGTGAGCGTCGCGCCCGGCCCTTGCGACTTCACGGCGAGCTCCGCGATCGCTCCCTCGAGCGCGGCGCCGCCCGCGAAATGCAGCGGCCCAGGCGCGGCGAGATCCGCGTCCTTCAGCTCGAGGCGCAGCTCGGCACCGCTCGCGTCGAGCTCCTGCGCGCCGCCCGCGTGCAGGCTCGCCAGCGCCAGCGTGATCTTTCCCGTCGCCCGATACGCGGCGTTCGCCCGCGCGCTGCCCGCGAGGAGCGCGTGCGACAGCTCGAAGGTGCGCCCGCCCGCAGCTGCGCGCGCCGACTCGAGCGGCAGCTTCAGCTCGAGAGAAACGCCGTCGGGCACCGGTTTCGCGGTCAGCTCGAGCTTCGCGCGCGAGATCTCCGCCGACGCATCTGCCGAGTGGAACGCAAGCCGCGGCAAGAGCGCGCGCAGCTCCGCGTGTCCTTGCGGCGCGATGCGCAGGCCCTGCGAGAGATCGACGTCGGCCGCCTCCAGCTGGACGGTGCCGGAGAGCGCGGTCAGCTCACCGAACGCCGGCGGCAGGAAGAGCCGGAACGGATCGAGCGCGAGGTCGAGCGCCGCCTGATGAATGACCGGCTGCACTCCGCCGTCGGCCTGGTCTGCCAGCTCGACATCGAAGTGGCCGCTCGCCGCGCCGTCGAGCAGCCGCAGCTCGCCGACCGTCAGCCGCGTGCGGTGCTTCGCCGGCTCGGGGAGGATCGCGGCCTTGAGGTGCACCAGCTCGCCGATGGCCGGCGCCTGGGGTGGCAGCTGCAGGAGCGCTTGCTCGCGCAGCTTCACGTCGACGCCGAGATCGCCGCGCGGCGCCTGGCCGCGGGCGCTCCACGTCAGCTCGATGCGCCCGTCGGCCACCAGCGCGCGCTCGGCGTCGCCGCGCTTCTCCAGCGCCTGCGCGCCGGCCGGCGGCGTCGCGAGCAGCAGGTGCAGCGCACCCTTCACATCGGAGGCGGTCAGCTCGAGCCCGAAGGCGCGCAGCCGGGCGACCTCGCGGCCCGCCTCGCGCGAAATGAGGAGCGCGCTCACCTCGCGAACGGTGAACGCGTCGATCGAGACGTGCTGGTTCGCCAGCTCCGCCAGCGTGGTCGAGAGCGGCGTCGGCTTCTTCGGCGCCGGCTTCTCCCCGCTCTCCGGCATCGCCGCGAGCAGCCGCGTGATCGACGACGAGCCGTCGGAATCGACGAAGAGCGCCGCGCGCACGCCCTGGATCTCGCCCGTGTAGATCTTCAGCCGCCCGCCCGCGACCGCGCGCCAGAAGCTGTAGCTCACGTCGATGCGATCGATGGCGAGCAGCGGCTCCGCGTCCGCGTCGGGCCGCGGCTGCGAGATGCGCAGACCGCCGAGGTGGGCCGCGCGCAGCGAGACCTGCGCCTCGTCGAAGTCGAGCCCGATGCCCGACGCGGCCGCCGCCGCCACGATGCGCTGCTTGATGAACGGTTGGCCGATGTGCCCCAGCACGAGCGCGAGCGCGCCCACCGCCAGCGAGAAGAGCACCAGCAGCGAGGCAACGATGCGCAGCGCCCATCGGCGCACGGCAGGCAAGAGCTGGCTCGCGGTCTCGGTCATCGGTCCATCGGGGCCCTGCGGCCGCCGTTTCCGCCCGGGCAGCGGGCGGATTCGCCGGGCTCTCTGCACTGCCCCTCGCGCAGCGTCAATGTCGATCGTTGCGGAGGCTAGCGGAAATCCGCCCGAGCCTGTTCGCCGCTGTTCATCGGAGCGCGCGGATGGCATAGGTGCGCGCCATGCGCACCGCCCTTGCCCTGCTCGCCGCCGCCGCCCTCGCTTTCGTCGCTTGCAGCCACGTCGCCCCCGCGCCCGCGGTGGCGCTGCCGCCCGCGCAGGCCGCGGCCCCAGCGCAGCCCGCGATCGATCCCGATGCAGCGCCGCTGCCCCTCTGGCCCGAGGTGACGAAAGGCACGCTGCCCAACGGCCTCACCTATTATGTCCTCAAGCACGGCAAGCCCGAGAAGCGCGCAATGATGTGGCTCGCGGTAAACGCAGGCTCGGTCGACGAGGACGACGATCAGCGCGGCCTCGCCCACTTTGACGAGCATATGGCGTTCAATGGAACGCAACGCTTCCCCAAGAATGAGCTGATTCAATATCTCGAGAGCATCGGGATGCGGTTCGGCGCCGATTTGAATGCTTATACGGCCTGGCAACAGACGGTTTATCAGCTCGAGGTCCCCACCGACGACCCGAAGTATATCGCCAAGGGGTTCGATATCCTCCGCGATTGGGCCGGCGGCGTCAGCTACGACCCGGTCGAGGTGGAGAAAGAGCGCGGCGTGGTGCTCGAGGAGTGGCGGCTCGGCCGCGGCGCGGGAATGCGCGTCTTTGACAAACAGTCGAAGGTTCTATTCCAAGGCTCGCGATATGCCGATCGAATCCCCATTGGCCTGCCGGAGATCATCAAGACGGCCAGCCGGGATACCCTCGCGCGCTTCTATCGAGATTGGTATCGGCCGGATCAAATGGCGGTGATTGTCGTCGGCGAGGTCGAGCCGGCGGCGATCGCGAAGACGATCGAAGAGCGCTTCGGGGACTTGAAGAATCCGGCCCACGAGCGCGCGCACCAGGCCGCGGGCGTGCCGAAGGCCGGGGGGACGCGCGTCACCATCGAGACCGACAAGGAGCTGCCGGCGACCTCTGTGGCCGTCTACAACCTGGTTCCGCACCGGCCGGAGGCGAGCGCGAACGACTTCCGCCGCCATCTGGTGGAGCGGGTCTATCAGACGATCATGAACCAGCGGCTGGCGACGCTGCGGCGCAACCCGGACGCGCCCTTCATCGTCGCGATGACGGGCATGAATCCGCTGGTGCGCGAGATCGACGCGTTCACGCGAATGGCGCAGGTCAAGAGCGGCAAGGTCGAGGAGTCGCTGCGCGCGATCCTCACCGAAGCGCTGCGCGCCGAGCGCCACGGCTTTGCGCAGTCGGAGCTGGACCGGGCTCGCGCGATCATCCAGCGCGCCGAGGAGGCGTCGGCGACGCGCGAGGCGACCGAAGACAGCCGCGATTATACGGACGAGCTGACGCGCAACTTCTTTGTGCAGGAGCTGGTGACCGGCCGCGCGGTCGAGCGCGATCTGACGCTCAAGTATCTGCCGCTGATCACCATCGAGGAGCTCAATGCCCGGGTGAAGAGCTTTGGCGGCGCGGAGAATCGCGTGATCGCCATCGCCGGGCCCGACGGCCAGCCGCTGCCGACGCAGGAGCGCGCGCTGCAGATCGCCGCGGAGGTCGAGAAGTCCGATATCCCCGCCTGGCAGGACAAGCCGGTGCCGGCCAGCCTGATGCCCAAGCGGCCGGCCGCGGGAAAGATCGTCGGCGAGAAGAAGCTGCCCGCCATCGACGTGACGGAGTGGACGCTCTCCAATGGCATTCGCGTCATCGTCAGGCCCACCGATTATGAGCGCGATACCGTCCTGCTCAGCTCAAGCGGCCCGGGCGGCACGGCGCTCGCCTCCGATGCCGATTACAACGACGCGCGATTCGCCGCCTCGGTCGCGTCGCTGGGCGGCGCCGGCGATTTCGACTCCGATACCCTTGGCAAGATCCTCGCGGGCAAGCACGCGCAAGTATCGGTGGGCATCAGCGAGGTGACCCAGGGGGTCAATGCGAATGCCTCGCCGCGCGATCTCGAGACGATGTTCCAGCTCCTGCACCTGCGCCTGACCGCGCCGCGCAAGGATGCGCAGCAGTTCGCCATCTGGCAGGCCACCGCGGCCGAGCAGATCGCGAACCAGGAGCGCTCGCCCGAATATCAATATGCGAAGCAGTCGCAGCAGGCGCTCTATGCAAACCACCCTCGCCGCTCGTTTCCAACGGCCGCCGATTACAGCAAGGTGGATATCGACAAGGCGCTCGCCTTCTATCGCGCGCGCTTTGCCGATCTATCCAATTCGACGTTCGTGATTGTCGGCGAGCTCGATCTGGAAAAGCTGCGGCCGCTGGTCGAGACCTATCTGGCGAGCCTGCCTGGCGCAGGGAAGGAGAAAGGCGAGGAGAAGGATCTCGGGATTCGAAAGGCGCGCGGCGTGGTGAAGAAGGAGATGCGCCTGGGCATTGAACCGAAGGCCAGCGTGCGCTTCGAGTTCCACGGCGACGAGGGCTGGTCGCGCGACAAGGAGCGCGACCTCTACACGCTCAGCCAGGTGCTCTCGATCCGCCTGCGCGAGATCCTCCGCGAGGATATGGGCGGCGTCTATGGCGTCGGCGCGAGCGGCGCAATCGCGCGCTCGCCGCACCAGGAGCGGAGCTTCACCATCAGCTTCGGCTGCGACCCTGCGCGCGTCGACGACCTGTTGAAAGCGGCGCACGAGGAGATATCGACCCTGGAAAAGAAGGGCATTGGCGCCGATATCCTCGACAAGGTGAAGCAGACCTATTTGCGCGAGCGAGAGACGGCGCTGCGGACCAACAAGTTCTGGCTGGCGCGGCTGGAGCAGGCCTATCGATATGGCGACGATCCGCTCGAGATCCCCGATACCAGCAAGACCGCCGCGCGAATGACGTCGGCGCTCGTTCAGGCCTCGGCGAAGAAGTATCTCGACCCGAAGCAGACGTTCGAAGCGGTGCGCCTGCCCGAGGAGAAGCATTAAAGGCGATCGCCTCTTCTCCTCGCGGTTAATTGCGCGGAACCAGAGGCAGGCGAGCGCGGCCATCCAAGTCCAGGCGGCTGCCGCGAACGCCGGCCCGCGCGCAGAAGAAGACGGCCTGGACCGCGGGCAGCACCGACCAGAGCCGATGCGCGCGCCAGGGCTGGAGGGCGCCGCGCAAAAAAAAGGGCGCCCCCAGAGGAGGGGCGCCCGCGCTGAACCGGAACGGGCGCGCTACTGGCCGTTCACGTCGAAGCGATCGTTCATCATCACCTTCGTCCACGCCTGGACGAACTCCTGCACGAACTTCTGCTTGCCGTCGTCGGCGGCGTAGACCTCGGCGACCGCGCGCAGCTCCGAGTGCGAGCCGAAGATCAGATCCACCGGCGTGGCGGTCCACTTCGGCTTTCCCGAGGCGCGGTCGACCCCTTCGTAGAGCCCCTCGGCCGCGGCCTTCTGCCACTTCGTCGACATATCGAGCAGGTTCACGAAGAAGTCGTTGCTGAGCACGCCCACGCGCTCGGTGAAGACTCCATTCTTTGAGTGGCCCTCGTTGACGTCCAGCACGCGCAGCCCGCCGAGGAGCGCCGTCATCTCCGGCACGCTCAGGCGCAGGAAGTTCGCGCGCTCGATCAGCATCTCGAGCGGCGGGAGATAGTTGCCGTCGCCATAGTAGTTGCGAAAGCCGTCGGCCTTCGGCTCGAGCACGGCGAACGACGCCGCGTCGGTCTGCGCCTGCGTCGCGTCCACGCGGCCGGGCGTAAACGGCACCTCGACGGGCGTGCCCGCCGCTTGGGCCGCCTGCTCGATGCCCACCGAGCCGCCCAGCACGATCAGGTCGGCGAGGGACACGTGCGTTGAGCCTTTGCGCTGGTTGAACCGCGTCTGGATCGCCTCCAGCTTGCCGAGCACCTGCGAAAGCTCCGCCGGATCATTCACCGCCCAGTCCTTCTCCGGCGCGAGGCGAATACGCGCACCGTTCGCGCCGCCGCGCTTGTCGGTGCCACGGAAGCTCGCCGCCGAAGCCCACGCCGTGCGGACCAGCGACGCTTGCGCGATGCCCGCCTCGGCGATCTCGCGCTTGAGCAGCTTGATCTCCGCCGCGCTGACGACCTTCTTGCTCGCGGCAGGGAGCGGGTCCTGCCAGAGGAGCTGCTCCTGCGGGACCTCGCTGCCGAGGTAGCGCGCGCGCGGGCCCATGTCGCGGTGGGTGAGCTTGAACCAGGCCTTCGCGAAGGCGAGGCCGAACTCGTCCGGGTGCTCGAGGAAGTGGCGCGCGACCTTCTCGTAGGCCGGGTCCTGCTTGAGCGCGAGATCGGTGGTGAACATCATCGGCGCGTGCCGCTGGGTCGGGTCGTGCGCATCGGGGATGAGCTGCGCGCCCTGCCCGTCCTTGGGAATCCATTGCGTCGCGCCGGCCGGGCTCTTGGTCTGCACCCAGTCGTACTTGAAGAGGTTCGCGAGATAGCCGATGGAGAAGCGCGTCGGCGTGCTGGTCCAGGCGCCCTCGAGGCCGCTGGTGATCGCGTCCTTGCCGCTGCCCGTGCCGCACTTGTTCTTCCAGCCCAGACCCTGCTCTTCGAGCGGAGCCCCGGCGGGCGCGGCGCCCACGCAATCGCCCGGAGCGGCCGCGCCGTGCGCCTTGCCGAAGCTGTGCCCGCCGGCGATCAGCGCGACCGTCTCTTCGTCGTTCATCGCCATGCGGCCGAAGGCCTCGCGGATGTCGTGCGCCGCCGCGAGCGGATCTGGGTTGCCGTTCGGCCCCTCGGGATTGACGTAGATGAGGCCCATCTGCACCGCCGCGACCGGGCCTTTGAGGTTGCCGTCCTTGCCGTGCCGCTCGTCGCCGAGGAACTTGTGCTCGGGCCCCCAGTAGACGAGGTCCGCTTCCCACTGATCGCGGCGGCCGCCGGCGAACCCGAACGTCTTGAAGCCCATCGACTCGAGGCTGACGTTGCCGGTCAGCACCATCAAGTCCGCCCACGAGAGCGCCTTGCCGTACTTCTCCTTGATCGGCCAGAGCAGGCGGCGCGCTTTGTCGAGGTTCGCGTTGTCGGGCCAGCTGTTGAGCGGCTCGAAGCGCTGCTGTCCGCCGCCCGCGCCGCCGCGCCCGTCGGCGATGCGATACGTGCCCGCGCTGTGCCAGGCCATGCGGATGAAGAACGGCGCATACGTCCCGTAGTCGGCGGGCCACCACGGCTGCGACTTGCCGAGGAGCTGCGCGATGTCGGCCTTCACCGCCTTCAGGTCGAGCTTGCCGAACGCCGCCGCATAGTCGAACTCCGCGCCATAGGGGTTCGACTCGGGCGCGTGCTGGCGCAGCGGGGAAAGATCCAGCCGCTCGGGCCACCAGAACTGGTTGTTGGGCGGCGTCTGCGGCGGAGGAGGATTGGCCGCCGCGGCCGGAGGCATGGGCGGCGCGGGCGTGGCCGGAGCGGCCGCGACCGTGGTGGTCGGCTTGTCCGCCGGCGTCGCCGCGGCCTGGGTGGGGCCCGCCGCGTTCGCGGTGGCGCAGCTGAGAATCGAGCACGCGGCCACCGCGGCCAGCGGGCTCCGCCTCCCAGCGGCGGGATTGATCTGGAACTGCCTCGAGCTGCCGGAAGACTTCTTCATGCGATCTCTCTCCTGGGTCAGTGCGCGCAAGCGGCCACCTACGCAAGATGTGGCTCGAGAATTTGGAGAACTATTCTCCAAAATGGATTCGAAGAAAACCACGCTGGCGTAAACCAAGCTGGAGCGTCCGGCGAGCTCTGCCTCTGGCGAATCGTGTGGCGCAGGACCGTTCGTCTTGCGCGAGGCCTCGCCGCGGCGATGTAGAGTCCGCGCAAATGGTCCGGCCGAAGATTCCCTGGAGCGTCGCCGAGCGGCGCATCTCCGCGCTGGTCTTGCCGGTCGTCTGCATCGACCTCTCGCTCCAGCTCAGCAAGATCGTGGATCGCTTCGGCGAGCTGACCACCCGCGCAGGCGAGATGGGCGCGCTCGACTGGCTCGCGTTCCTCTCGTCTCCGCTGCTGTTCCACGCCGCGTTCGCGCTCGGCTGCGCGGCGCTGGTGCTGGGCGGCGAGCGCACGCGGCGGCCGTGGGCCTGCCTGCTCGCAGCGCAGCTCTTCGCGCTGTTCACACTGCTCAATCAGCTCGCGGCCTTCTCGTACTTCATGCACACCGGCGCGCCGCTCGGGTTCGAGCAGGTCCGCTACTGGCTCGCGCGGCCCGGCGATGTGGCGCTGGTGGCCGCAGTGGTTCCGCCGCTCGGCTGGCTGATCGTCGCGACGCTCGCGGCGGCGCTCCTGCTCGCCCCTTGGCTGTTGCGCGGCCCGCGTGGCGCGGCGCCGCCGCCGCGGCTTTCGATCCTCGCGCTCGGCTCGGCCGGCCTGCTCGCGGCGGCCGTCGGGTTGCTTCCGCTCTCGCGCTACGCCGCCGACCTGGACTCCGCGCGCGACCCGACTCTGCAGCTGCTCGCCACGGCCGTGCTGCATGAGCGCCCTCCCGACGCGCCACCGCCGCGCATCCTGGAGATCGCGAAAGCCAGCCCCGCTCTCGCAGCGACGGCGGGCGGCGCGCCGCTGAACGTGGTCATCGTCCTGCTTGAATCGACGCGGGCGATCTCGGTGCAGCCCTGGGGCACCGTGCCGACCATGCCCACGCTGGCCGCGCTGGCGAAAGAGAGCCTGGTCGCGGCGCGCGCCTACACCGTGGTGCCGCACACCTCGAAGGCGCTGGTGGCGACGCTCTGCGGAATCGACCCCTCGCACTCGCTCGACGCGCTTGAGCTGCGCACCGGCATGCTCACGCGCTGCCTGCCGGCGCTGCTCGACGGGGCGGGTTACCGCACCGCCTTCTTCCAGTCCGCTGATCCCTACTTCGAGGGGCGCGAGGAGGTGGCGCACGCGATGGGCTTCGAGAGCTTCAGCGGCGCAACGAGGAAGACCGCCGGGGGCTACGAACGCGCGAACTTCGTCGGCTTCGAGGACGACGTGATGCTCGAGCCGAGCCGCCGCTGGCTCGCGGCGAACCCGACGGTCCCCAAGCTCGCGGTCTATCTGACCGTCGCTCCGCACCACGAGTGCTTCCCGCTGCAACGCTACGGCCGGGTCTCGTTCGATGCGCGCGGCCCGGTCAACGACTACTTGAACAATGTGCGCGAGGAGGACTTCTTCCTGAAGAACCTCTTCGACCAGTACAAGTCGCTGGGGCTCTACGACAACACCCTCTTCGTCATCCTCGGCGATCACGGCGAGGCGTTCGGCGAGCACGGGCGACGCACGCACGACGGCGTGCCCTACGAAGAGACGCTGCGGATCCCGCTGCTCATCCACGATCCGACCGGCCAGCGCTTCCCGCCCGGCACGCTGCGCACGCCAGTCTCCGAGCTGGACTTGGTTCCATCGCTCTTGGACGCGCTCGGATATCGCATCACCGCGGGGAAGTTGAGCGGCGTCACGTTCGCCCAGCGGACGGCGAGCGGGCCGCTCTTCGCCAGCTGCTTCGGCGAACGCGATTGCCTCGTCGAGCTGCGCGGCTCGCGCAAGCTGATCACCTTCTACGGGCGCCGCCCCGACGAGCTCTACGATCTCTCCCTGGATCCGAATGAAACGACCAACCTCTCCGGTCCAAGCACCGAGGCGGAGATGAAGGCGATGCGCGAAGAGCTGGCACGCTGGGAACAGCGCGTGCGCATCCTCTACTAAATGGCGCGCGATGTTGGATTCGAACCACGGCCCTCCGGTTTCGGAGTTGGGGATCTCCCTCGCGCGGCAACGTCCCCCGATGTCGCGGATCGTGTCTCTCCACACGATTGCGGCACCTCCTCCGGCCGGCGCCCAGCCGTCAACGACGGCCGCGGCGCGCGCAACGCGGTTCGCCTCCACCAGCCACGCGCAGTCGCGCGGATGCAGCGTCGGGTGCGCGAGCAGCAGATCGCGATGCCCCTCCTTCGCGAGCCACACCGTCTCGCGCGCCGAGAACGTCATGAGGCCGCCGGCGCTCTCTCCGCCTAGCTTCGCGCTGCGCGCGAGGAGCTCCGCGCATTGCACCGACTTGGTCGCGATCCGCAGCTCCTCTTCCCGGCGCGCGCGGCGGCGAACAGCTGCGCCGCGTTGGCCTCGAACGCACCAAGATCGCAGAGCGCAGCCGGCAGCGGCTCATCGCCGAGCGCGCGCCCCAACCTTCCCCACTCCGCCTGTTCGCGATCGATCACTCGCGCAAAGCTCATCGCACAAATTCTTCCTGCGTTGTTTCGGACGCGCCGGTGCGCGCGGCTCTCTGTTAGCTTGCCGCCCCATTTTGATCCGCCGCCCGCACGACGCTGGCGCGCCGCGCAGAGGAGATTTGCATGGATACGAAACAGACCGGCCTGGTGCTCGCGATCGCGCTGCTCGCAGGCGCGTGCAGCTCGCCGAGCAACGGAAAGAACGGAGCCACCGGCCCCGCCGGCGACGCGGGCGCGAACGGAGCCGTCTCGTTGGTGGTGACTACCTCGTTCGCCGCGGGCCAGGGCACGAGCGCCGAGAACATGAACTGCCCCAACGGCGGCGTGCGCATCGAGAGCGGCATCGACAACGGCGCGAACGGCGGCACCGCGAACGACGGGATCCTCGAGGCGGGCGAAGTCACCAGCACCAGCTACGTCTGCAACGGCGCGGTCGGCCCGAGCGGAGACGCGGGGCTCAACGGCGCCAACGGCAGCGACGGCGACGCGGGCGCGAATGGATTCAACGCGCTGGTGACCACCACGGCGTTCGCCGCGGGCCAGGGAGATCCCACCGACAACGCGAACTGCCCCAACGGCGGCGTGCGCATCGACAGCGGCCTCGACAACGGCGCCGGCGGCGGCACCGCGAACGACGGCATCCTTGAGCCGGGCGAGATCACCAGCTCGCAGGATGTCTGCAACGGCGCGCCCGCATTGACGTGGACCATCATCAATTCCAATACGCAGGCGCTGCCGAACCAGGGATATATCGTCGAAAACACGAACACGGCGCAGGTGACGCTGCCGCAGTCGAGCACGCTGAATGCGGGGGATATCGTCCGCGTCGACGGCTCGAACGGCAGCGGCTTCTCGATCGCGCAGCAGGGCGATCAATCGATATGGTTCGGGAGCTCCGCGAAGGGAATGCCGGGCGCGAACTGGCAGAGCGTGGGGCCGGCCATCAATTGGACGGCGGTCGCGGCCGGCACGTCCGGCACGGCCATCGCGGCGGTCAACCCTGGACAGCTCTTCGTCTCGAACGACTCCGGCATCACCTGGCTCGCGGTCGAACAGATCCGCAACTGGAGCGCGGTCGCGACCTCCTCCGACGGCACCTATCTGATCGCGGCGGATGGATATGGGCCGGGTGGATATCTCTATATATCGACCAATTCCGGCGCGACCTGGACGCAGCGGGCGACGAAGCGCAACTGGGCGAGCGTCGCCTCGTCGTCGGACGGCAGCAGGATGCTGGCGACCGCGAACGATGGCACCGAGCCGATTCTATCGACCGACCACGGCACGACTTGGAATTCGGTCGGACCTGTCGGCGTCACCGCGACCTATGCGGCCGTCGCGATGAGCGGCGACGGAACCTATATGGTCGCGGCGACCAACAGCGCGTCGGGTGGACTCATCTTTGGCTCGAACGATTCGGGCAGCTCGTGGAGCTCGCTGAGCGCGCCGCTCGATAGCAGCGGCAATGCCGAAAACTGGCTCTCGCTCGCCATGAACGAGACCGCCCAGGTGGGCGCTTACGACGTCGTCGCCGGCGCCAGCAAAGACCTCTTCGCCGGATATGTATTCACCCCGCAGAATCAGGCGCTGACGGCGAACTGGAAGCGCGGACCAGCGAGCCAGGGAGAGATCGGCTGGACCAGCGTGGCCGTGGAAGCTTCCGGGCAGAACATGGCCGCGCAGGATGCATATCAATCGATTTATCTATCGACCGACCAGGGCAACAGCTGGACCGCGGCAAACAATATCTCTGGGACAAACTGCATCGCGCTCGCGCCGGACGACAGCGTCTTTATCGCGATGGAGAGCAACGGCTATTACGCCACCGCGCCGTCGATGACTGGCACTTTCCAACAGCAGTATGTGAACTTCACGGCTGGATGGAACCACATCGCCGCGAGCGCAGACGGCACGCATCTGATCGCGGCGGATACCGGCCCGCAAGGCAACGGCGGACAGCTCTGGACCTCGGCCGATTCGGGCCAGACCTGGATCGCGCAGTGGGCGGTGGCCGGCGCATGGACCGGCGTCGCCATCTCGCCGTCGGCAGACGTCCTGCTCGCCGCCGTCGATACGACCATCTATTCGTCCTACGATTTCGGCACGACATGGACAGCGCAGATCACGCAGCAAGGCAACCTCTGGTCGGCCGTGGCGATCAGCCGATATGAAGGGGTCGCGACCGCGGCGGACAATCCCATCTATGCCTCGAATGCAAACGGCGCCGCGTGGGCTCCATATGTTCCCAACACCAATCCGTCGCCCTCGCTCAATACGTGGAGCGCCATTGCGGTCTCGGACACCGGCGTGATCATCGCGGCCGATAGCGGCGGCAGCGGACAGATATATCTGGCCACCCATCTCTTGGACTTCGCGCCGGTGAAGGGATTGCCCGGCGCCGTTTGGGACGCGGTCGCGATATCCGCGGATGGCACGAAGATGATGGCCGCCAGCATTGGTAACTCGCAGGTGGCGGGGCAAGGCAACGTCTACTATTCGAGCGATTCCGGCGCGACCTGGACGCAGGAGCTCGACACCGAGACTTGGGAGAGCGTAGCGATCTCGGCCGATGGAAGCACGCTGTCCGCGGCCGCGGAGAATGGTTCCATCTGGCTCTCGGTCGACGCGGGACAGAACTGGACCACGGAGCAGGCGGGCTCGCTCAACTGGCGCTCGCTCGCGCTCTCGGCCGATGGCCGCGACCTCTACGCGACCACTATCGGATCCGGCACCACCACGCCGGTCTATCTCTCGTATGGCCCGACCAACGCGACCACGCAGGGAGCGCCAGACGGCAACGGCGCGATCGTCGGCGACCCGGGCGCTTCTATCGAGCTGATCTATGCCGGCAACGGCATCTTCAACGCGCTCAGCAGCGAAGGCCCGCTCTTCGCATACTAGCCGCGATAGGGAGCAAAAAGAGAGGGCGCTCGCTGCGCAAGCGGGCGCCCTCTTTTGTTATCAACGGACTTGCCCGCGTCCCGCGCGCGGTGTTTCGCTCGACTGCAGCGCGCGTTGTCGGCCCGTTGGCGCCAGTGAAGGCGAGTCGAGCGGACGGAACTTGAGTGATCAGACTTCGGATTGCCTCTTGAACGCCTTATCGCCCAATTTTCGCAGCGAACGTGTTCAAGAGCGCCTCCAGATGAGGACGGCACTCTGGTTCGACTCGACGCTAAATGAGCGACCATCGGACAGGCGGATGAGACCACACGTACGTCCGGCTGATCAGCCCAGGTAGTTCTTCGCGATGTCCTCGAGCAGCCCGGGCTGCTTCGGCTCCCATCCCAGCTCGCGGCGGGTGCGCTCGCTCGACGCGCGCTGATCGATCATCGCGAACATGGCGAAGACGCCGAAGTGCGCTTTCGCCTGCTCGGCGGTGCGGCTCTCCGTTGGAATCTTCAGCCGGTCGCCGATCAGCGTCGCGATGTCCTTGAACGGCACGCCCTCCTCCGCGACGGCGTGGTAGCGGCGGCCGGCCACGCCGTTCTCGAGCGCGAGGCGATAGAGCACCGCCGCGTCGAGCCGGTGCACCGCGGGCCAGGTGTTCGCGCCCTCGCCGACGTAGACCGAGACGCCATGCTCCCGCGCCGCGCGGATGATGCTCGGAACGAAGCCGTGCTTGTCGCCGCGTCCGTGCGTGGTGGGCGAGAGCCGGACGGCGGTAACGCGCACGCCGCGTGACGCACACGCGAACGCGGAGGTCTCGGGATCACGCGGGAACGGCAGGTCGGCCGGCCGCATCGTCTCCTCGGTGGCGAGCTTGCCGGGCGCGAGCAGCGCGACGCCCGACGAGATCACCAGCGGCCGATGCGAACCTTCGAGCGCGGCGCCGAGCGCGTCGATCGCGCGCTTCTCCGCTGCGGCGTTCTCCGCGAACCTGGTGAAGTCCTCGTGGTTGAACGCGCAGTGGATGACGCCGTCCGCGCTGGCCGCGCCCGCGCGCAGCGACTCGACGTCATCGAGCGAGCCGCGGTGCGCCTTCGCGCCAAGCTTCGCGAGCGCCTCCTCGTTCGCGTCCGAGCGCGCGAGCCCCGTGACCTCATGCCCTGCCCGCTTCAACTCCTCGACCACCACCGATCCGACATGCCCCGTCGCGCCCGTGACGAACACCTTCATATGGACTCCTGTTTGCTTGGGCCCGCCTTTGGGCCGCGAAGGAAGGTAGCAGCGCAAAACGGTACGATCTATGCTTGGAAGTCCACTTCTGATGCTGAGGAGTCCCGCTTCATGCTCCACGAACCGACCGTCGATACGCTCTCGTCCACGCTGATGCGGATGAAGCTCAAGGCCTCCAACGCGGCCGCCATCGACTCGGGCGGCGACTGGATCTTTGAGAGCACGGGCTGGGGTCCGCTCGCGCTCCACCTCCTCGTCAAGGGCGAGCATTGGATCTGCATGCACGGCGAGAAGCCGGTGCGGATCTCCGCCGGCGACTGCGTGCTGATCGCGGGAGGGCAGCCGTTTTCGCTGACGAGCGATCCCAAGTCGAAGCGGCGGAAGAAGTTCGTCCCCGCAGACTTGCTCAAGACGTGGAAGCACGGACGGATGACCATCAACGGCGGCGGCGACAGCCTCTCGGTGGGCGCGCAGTTCCAGTTCGAGGGGCACCTGCCCGCGACGGTGTTCGGCCGCCTGCCGCCCCTCATCCACATTCCGGCGAGCGATGCCCACAGCACGCTCTTGCGCTGGACGGTCGAGCGCTTTCGCGAGGAGTTCGCGGGCAACGAAGTGGGCCGCTCGTTGATGATGAGCCACCTCGCGCCGATCATGCTGCTGCAGACCTTGCGCGTGTACCTGCAGGGAGAGCAGCGCTCGCGGACGTGGCTGGCCGCGCTCGCGAACCCGAAGCTCTCGCGCGCGATCGACGCGATCCACACCCGCTATCAAAGGAAGTGGACGCTCGAGCAGCTCGCTTCGGTCGCTGGCATGTCGCGCTCGCGCTTCGCGCTGCAGTTCAAGCGGCAGGTCGGCGCGGCGCCGATGGACTACCTGACGCAGTGGAGGATGCAGGTCGCGCGCGACTTGCTGGGCGAACCGGAGCAGAGCATCGCGGCGGTCGCGCAGGTGGTCGGCTACGAATCGGAGAGCGCGTTCAGCGTCGCGTTCACCAAGGTGGTGAAGCTGCGGCCGGGCGCGTACCAGAGGAGCGTGCGGGCGCTCAATTTCCCGGCGGCGTTGCTGACTCAGACGCACTCCAATATGTATGCACGGCGGGATCAGCGTGACGGGATCGCGCCGCCGGCCTCGTCGTTCGTGCCCAAGCCCGGCAGCAAGAGCTGGTGATCAGATCTGCGCCAGGCCGCCGTCGACCGAGACCTCGCTGGCGGTCATGAAGCTGCTGTCCGACGAGGCGAGAAAGGCGGCCACCGCGCCGATCTCCGCTGGATCGGCCATGCGCTGAAGCGGATTCATCGAGGCGAACAGCTTCTGACCCTCCTCACCCAGCGCGGCCTTCGCGAGCTCGGTCGCGGTCGGTCCTGGCGTCAGCACGTTGATCCGGATGCCGGTGCCTTTCAGATCTTGAGCGAAGGACAGCGCGAGATTGCGCACGGCCGCCTTGCTCGCGCTGTAGGCAGCCATCGCCGGGGCACCCGTGATGCCGGCGCTCGAGCCGGTGAGGATGATCGAGCCGCTCTTGCCCATCAGGGGCAGCGCCTTCTGCACCGTGAAGATGGTGCCCTTCACGTTGGTGTTGAACGTCTCGTCGATGTGCTCGGCGGTGATCTTGCCGAGCGCGCCCTGGCTTCCCGCGCCAGCGTTGGCGAAGACGACGTCGAGGGTTCCGCGCTCGGCCTTCACCGCCGCGTAGAGCCGATCGAGGTCGGCCGGCGCAGAGACCGAGCCCTTCACCGCGCGGGCGTTGGGCCCAAGCGCGGCCAGGGCGGCATCGAGCGCATCCTGCCGGCGCCCGAAGATGAAGACGAACGCGCCCTCTTCGATGAAGCGCTTTGCCGCGGAGAGGCCAATGCCTGTGGCGCCGCCGGTGATCACCGCGGTCTTTCCATTCAGTCGGGTCATGACGTGCATCCTTCTTTGTGAGTGGGGAAGCGGAACATCGGGCTGCGCCGGCAGGTATGCTGCCCCGATAACCTGGACACAAGTATGCACTTTTTGGTAAGTGCCTCGGGATGACGAAGCGCGCTCACCCGACCTGCGGCACCGGCGACTTTTCCTGCGGGCTCGACGCCACGCTGCGCATCATCTCGGGCAAATGGAAGCCGCTGATCCTGTTCTTCCTGCGCGAGGGCCCGCGGCGCTACGGCGAGCTGCGGCGCCTGGTCGAGGGGGTCAGCGACAAGGTGCTGATCCAGCAGCTCAAGGATCTCGAGGCCGATCGCGTGCTCTCGCGCACCGACTACAAAGAAGTGCCGCCGCGCGTGGACTACACGCTCACGCCGCTCGGCCGCAGCCTGGCCGACGCGATCGTGCCGCTCTGCACTTGGGGAACCGCGCACGCGAAGGAGCTGTCGCGCATCTTCGCCAAGCGGGACGCGGTGTCTTAACCTGTCCTAGCCGGGCGTCCCGCGCTCGAATCCGCAGGCGCGCTTCACCTCGCGGACACGCACTTCGTAGTCCGAACACCGAGTCTTCGCGAGGGTCCTACAAGCCTTGCGCGCGCCCCGCGCGGTGTGTTGCTCGACCGCAGCGCAGGCTGTCGGCCCGTGGGCGCCAGTGAAGGCGAGTCGAGCGGACGGAACTTGAGTTGTCACCTCTGAAAAGGGGCTTATGTCCCGTTTCGTCCTTAGAAGCAGGTTTTCGAGAGCCTTCTTCTTCAGCCATTTCCGAGTGCGTTGCCCCAGGGCTGCCCCAAAGAGCAGCGAACGCCCCGAAGGCGCGATTTGCGCCGAGCGGATTACTGCCTGTTATTCGGGGAGTTGAAATGGCGGGCGATAGTGGATTCGAACCACTGGCCTTCGGCTTCGGAGACCGACGCTCTATCCAGCTGAGCTAATCGCCCTAAATGCGGCTGGCGTCTCTACCCCGCCCCGCGCGCACGCGCAAGCGCCGCGATCTCGCACCCACCGCGAGCGCGGCGCACAAAGGCCGGTTGACATCCCGGCCCGCGTGGAGATTATGCGCGCGCTTTTCATCAGCCCTACGTCTTGGAGGATCCCATGCCGTCGTTTCTCTCGCGAGCCCGGCTCGCTTCGCTCTTCGCCGCTGCCGCGCTGAGCGCCTGCTCGAGCGGATCGTCCCCCAATACGTGCAACACCAACGCGGACTGCGCGGCGAACCAGACCTGCCAGGCGGGGCAGTGCCTGGGCGCGGGCCAGTGCCCGAACGGCATCTTGAGCTGCACCAACTCGACCCAGTGCAGCGCGGGCAACGCGTGCACCAACGGATGCTGCGAGCCGGTCGAAGGCTGCGCCACCAGCGCCGACTGCACCAGCGCGCAGCGGCCCCACTGCGACACCTCGACTCACGCCTGCGTCATCTGCACGGACAACACCGAGTGCCTGACCGGCAAGGTCTGCACCGCCACGGGCGCTTGCGAGCCCGCGTGCACCACCGACAGCAACTGCAGCTTCCCGACCCCGCACTGCGCGACGGCGGGCGGCTACTGCGCCCAGTGCATCAACGACACGCAGTGCTCGGCTTCGACGCCCTTCTGCCAGAACAACGTCTGCACCGGCTGCAAGAGCAACGCGGACTGCAGCGGCGCGACGCCGGTCTGCGACACGACGCAAAAGGCGTGCGTGGCCTGCCTCGATTCGCAGAGCTCCGGCGGCACCAACAGCGCCTGCCCGGCCAGCACGCCGGCCTGCGAGAACGGCGCTTGCGTCGTGTGCGATCCCTCGCAGAACGCGGCCAGCGGCGCGAATGGCGCCTGCCCGAACACCACGCCGAGCTGCAGCGCGAGCTCGACCTGCGTGGTCTGCACGCTGAGCAGCGAGTGCCCGCAGGGGAACACCTGCGATCCGACCAGCAACACCTGCAGCGCGGTCGCGCTCGTCACCTTCACCTCGTCCGCCAGCACCGTGCTCGAGAGCGGATTCGCCACGCTCACCGCGGCGGTCAACGGCGACGTGACGTCGCCCATCACCATCAATGTCGACATCGCGTCGGGCGGCGTGGGAGGCACGCTGAGCTCGGCCACCATCGTCATCTCCAGCGGCCACACCGGCACGGTGACGTACACCGCCCCCGCGAGCGCCGGCAGCGCGACGGTCGAGGCGAAGCTCAACGGCGCCACGCTCACCGCCGCGATCTCGGTCTCCGCATCGGCGCTGGCGCTGCAGAGCATCGATCTCCCCGCGGGCAACAGCGCGCCGGGCAGCGCGTTGAGCGCGACCGTCACGCTCAACGCCGCGCCCAGCGCGGACGCGACGGTCTCGGTCTCCGCGAACAACGGCGCGACCATCAACGGCGCCGCGAGCGCGAACATCACCGTTCCGGCCGGCAGCCAGACCTCGGCGCCGTTCACCCTCCAGCTCGCGTGCAACACCAGCCTGACCGTCGTCTCCGCCGCGCTGAGCACCGCGCCGGCCGCGATCCTCCAGCAGAACGTCGCCATCGACACGACCCAGCCCACGCTCAGCTCGCTCGCCCCCTCGTCCGCGACGGTCGGCATGGGCCAGGCGATCGGCCTCACCGCGACGCTGAGCGGCCCGGCCACCTGCGGCGGCACGCGCGTCTACCTCGCGGGCTCGGCGGCGCTCTACAACAGCAACAGCAAGTACAACGGCTACATCCCCAGCTACATCACCGTCCCGCAGGGCCAGACCAGCGCGACCGTGCCGGTGGTTCCCGAGTGCTACGGCGGCAGCGGCGACACCATCAACATCATCGGCTCCACGCAGGGCACCACCGCGCAAGGCAACGCGCCGGTCGAGGCGAGCGCGCTGGTCGTCGTCTCCAGCGTGAGCGCGGGCCAGCTGGTCTTCTGCCCGATCTCGCCGGTCACCAGCGACCGGCCGATCACCTACGCGCTCGGCGACGGCGGCAGCGCGCCGCTCCCCGAGCTGATCACCGTCGGCTTCGGCGAGTACAAGGTCGACGGCGGCACCTACGCGGTGAACCTCTCGGCGACGCTGCCCGACGGCGGCGCGTGCGGCATCTTCCAGATCGACGGCGGCACGCTCGCGAACGGCGCTGTGCCGTTCACCTTCGCGAACAAGCAGGAGCTGAGCTTCGTCCCCTCGGCGACCGGCACCTGCAGCTTGCAGGCGACCGCGCAGGTCACGCCGCTGGGCGGCAGCCCGACCACGTACACGGCGGCGATCCCGTCGGTCTACAACCTGGTCGATGACAGCCAGGCCGCGGCGGCGACGCCCGCCGACCTGGTGCTGACCAAGGCGGAGATCGACGAGGACACGCTGATTGCGACCGACGGCGGCACCAACCACGACGGTGGCGTCTACGGCGATGCGGCCGAGTACATCGAGCTCTTCAACCCGACCTCTTCGTCGATCAACCTCGCCGGATACTCGCTGGTGTTCGTCGGCGGGCCGTTCGACAACTTCGACGGCGGCACCGCGCAGGTGAAGAGCGAGTACAACGCCATCGCGCTCAGCGGCACGGTCGCGGCGGGCCACTACGCCATCGTGCAGGACTCGACCACCGGCCTGACCAACACCACCGGGAACATCGACGCGTTCATCACGCTCACCGCGCCGGCCGGCCGCGCCTCGCTGTCGGGCACCACGCCGTGGCGCGTGGGCAACATCTACAACGCGCCCGGCGGCATCTTCCTGGTCAAGAACGCGGGCAGCGTGAACGCGTCGATCGTCGACGGACTCAACTACGGCGCGCCGGTCATGCAGTGGGTCAGCCCGAGCATCACCGGCAGCGCCAGCGGCGTCTTCTCCTGGCCGCCGGCGCCGCTCCTGCCGCTCGACAACTGGATCATCGACAACGCGTTCGTGAAGGGCTCGCTGGTCCGCGTCGGGTTCACCGGCTCGCCGGGGCTCGACTGGGTCGACAGCACCACCGTGGTGCCCGGCGCGCCGAACACGACCATCACCGGTCCTTAGGCGCGAGCCACGCACGAGCAGCAGCGGCGGCCCGCGCGAACCTCACGTTCCGCGGGCCGTCCCGTTTCTGCCGCGCGCTACAGCGCGGCTTTGGACTCGTTGTCGGCTGCAGGCGAGAAGAGCGCGGCCGCGCCACTGAGCAGCCAGAGCGCCGGGCCGTCGAGGGCGAACGCGCGGTGCGCCGGGCCCGCCAACAGCGCGGCGACGCAGAGCCCCGCGCTCCCCGACAGCAGCGCCGCGACGATGGCCGCGCCGCGCGGGCCCGCCTTCAGCGCGCGGGCCGCGAGCACCAGCAGGCCGGCGAAGAGAGACGCCGCGAGGGCCGCGAGGTGGCGAAACCAGGGCGTGCGCGGCTCGACCGCGGTGGACGAGGGCGCGAAGAGCCCGACCAGCGCGGGCAGCTCGGCGTCCGGGTGACCCTCGCCGAGCAGCAGCGCGCCGACGGCGAGCACCACGTTCACGCCCGGTCCCGGCTCGAAGCGCTGCGGACCGGTGAGCGGCGCCACCGGCGCGTCGGCGCGGCCCGACGGACCGAGCGCCGAGACCACCGCGAGCATCGTGCCCAGGCCGAGCGCCCAGAAAAAGCGCGCGCGGATGAGCGTCGCGCGAAGCCGCACGCGCGCCCAGGCGGCGAGCGCAACCGCCGCGGCCCCCGCCAGCCAGAAGAGCGCCGGATTCGCCCCCTGCCCGGCCTCGCGCAGGCGGAACAGGAGCGCCAGGGCCACGCAGGCGACCGCGAGCCCGCTGGCTGCGAACGAGAGCCGCCGCGCGCCCGGCTCCTGCGCGCCGGCCGAATCGTTGGCATGCAAACCATTGGCATGCAACACATCTGCGCCGCGCCCCGCGACGGCCGCGCGCAGCGCCAGCCCGCACGCCGCCAGAGCGGCGACCGCGCCCGCGGCGGAGACCAGCCGCGCTGCGCCCGGCGCGTCGAACGTGCTGCAGAGCGGTCGCAGCGAGAGCAGCGCGGCAGCCGACATCGCCCCGCACTGCGCCGCCGCGGCCCGCGCGCTCTTCACGGCGCGCGGCTCCTCGCCAGCTTGAGGATGAAGTCGAACTCGGCCTTCGTCACCGGCTGCACCGAGAGCCGCTGGCCGCGTTTGAGCAGCGCCATGTCTTTCAGCGCCGGCAGCTCGCGCATCTCCTCGAGCGTCACCGGCCGGGCCAGCTTCTCCACCGCGCGCACCTCGACCTGGTACCAGAGCGGCGCCTCGCGCTTCGACTTGGGATCGTAGTGGTGATCCTTCGGGTCGAACTGCGTCGGGTCGACGTGCCCCTCGCGCGCGATCTCGGCGACGCCCGCGATGCACATCGGCGGCACGCGCGAGTGATAGATGAGCACGCCGTCGCCCAGCTTCATCTCGTCGCGCAGGAAGTTGCGCGCCTGGAAGTTGCGCACGCCGTCCCAGCCGCTGGTGCGCTTGGGCGCGGCGAGCAGGTCGTCGAAGGAGAAGACGTCGGGTTCGGTCTTGAGCAGCCAGTGTCGACGGGGCACGCGGGGCTTCTACCATTTCGGGCGCTGGTCGCGCATCCGCGGCGCGCGGCGCTCGTCCGCTCAGGGCGGGGTCGCCTCGTCGCCCGCGCTCACCTGCACCAGCTCGATGCCCAGCTGCTTCGCCACCTCGAAGATGCGGTCGTCCCGGTAGAACTCGCCGTAGACGATGCGCTTGAGGCCCGCGTTGGCGATCAGCTTGAAGCACGGCCAGCAAGGGCTGGCGGTGGTGTAGATGTCCGCGCCTTCGATGCGCACGCCGTTCTTCGCCGCCTGCAGGATCGAGTTGGCCTCGGCGTGGATGGTCGCGACGCAGTGGCCGTTCTCCAGCATGTGGCCGGCGTCGTTGCAGTGGGGCATGCCGCGGATGGAGCCGTTGTAGCCGGTCGAGAGGATGGTTCGGTCGCGCACCAGCAGCGCGCCGACGTGCTTGCGATCGCAGGTGGCGCGCGAGGCGACCACGGTGGCGATGCGCATGAAATAGGCGTCCCAGGATGCGCGCATCGTCGGAGGATCGGCGCGCGGTCGCGCTGGCGTCAAGCATCGAAAGGAGCGCGCACGCGAGAGCGGACGAGCGCAGAGGCGCTTAAGATCGCGCTGGGAGCGGACTGAGGTCGCTTGCAGCCACGGCCGTTCGTCGCACAAGGTGTCGCCGCGCATGAGTACCGTCCACCGCCTACGCCCGCTGCCGACGCTCGTGCTCGGCTTTGGCGTCGGCCTCTTCCTGGCGAGCTTCGACAAGATCCTGCCGGCGCAGACCGCGACCGGTCCGCTGCGCGCGCTGGTGGTGGCCATCGACTGGATGGCGCCGCCGCTCGCCGGGCTCTTCCTCGGCGGGACGCTGCTCTATGCGATGCGCCACCAGGGCCTGCTCGAGGCCGAGCGCGCCGCCACCGAGGTGCTCGCCGAGCGCCTCGCCGGCACCGAGCGTCGCCAGGCGCTCTGGGTGGTCGCGGCCGCGGTCGCGCACGACCTGAAGAACCCGCTGCACAATCTGCAACTGCTCCTCGAAGAGATGGAGACCGAGCCGGAGCGGCTCGCCGAGCTGGTGCCGCGGCTGCGCGAGAACCTCTCGCGGGCCACCGAGCGGCTGGGCGAGCTGTCGCGCGCGGGGCGTGGCCCGGAAGAGGCGCTCGAGCCGGTGCAGCTCGAGGGCACGCTCCAAGAGTTGCGCGGCCGGCTGCAGCCGCTCGCCAGCGCGGCCAACACTTCGCTTGTCATCGACTGCCCGCGCGACCTCGCGGTCCAGGCCGACCCGCTCGCGCTGCGCTCGGCGGTCGAGAACGTCGCGGCCAACGCGCTCGAGTCGATCCAGCGGCGCGGCGCGGGCGGCACGCTGCGGCTGAGCGCACACGCGCCGTCCGATCCCGCCGGGATGGTCGAGCTGCTCGTCCAGGACGACGGCCCCGGCATCCCCGAGCGGCTGCGCGAGCGGCTGTTCACGCCGTTCACCACCGGCTCTGCGCAGGGCACCGGCCTGGGGCTCGCCATCGCCCGCGCGCTCGCCCGCGCCAGCGGCGGCGACCTTGTCTGTAGCAATTGGAATCCTGGTCACACCACTTTTCGTTTTACTTTTCACGGCCTCAGCGGTTCACCCCTGACTTGAAGACAGGCAGGAGCACCCGTTGGCACATCCCCGAGGAGATCGCATGAACCCCGTCGAGCGGCAGGACCACCAGCAGCGCACCGCGCCCACCCACCGCACGTTGCTGCTCGTCGAGGACGAGAACGACGCGCGCACGATCCTGGCCCGCCGCATGGCCGCCTACAATTGGAACTGCCTCGCGCACCCGTCGGCGGAGAGCGCGCTCAAGGACCCGGAGCTGCGCCACGTCGAGGCGGTCGTCGCCGACGTCGTGCTCGGCGAGGGCAAGCTCTCCGGCATCGAGCTCATCGTCGAGCTGCGCAAGCTCGACGTGCGCGCGCCGGTGGTGCTGGTCACCGCGTTCGCCGACCAGCAGCGGGTCAAGGCCGCGCTCAACAACGGCGCGTCGTACCTGCTCGAGAAGCCCTTCACCACCGAGGCGCTGCGCAACGTGCTCGACAAGGTGACCACGGTCGATGTCGACCTGGCCCGCCTGGTCAACCGCGCGCTCGCCCGCGCCCGCCTCACCAAGAAGGAAGAGGAGGTCGCGCGGCTGGTGCTCAAGGGGCTCACCTCGGCCGAGATCGGCGCGATGATGGGCAACAGCGAGAAGACCATCAAGCAGCACCTCACGCAGGTCTACGCGAAGCTCGGCGTGGCCGGCCGCGCCGAGTTCTTCCACCTGGTCTTCCCGAGCTGAAGCGAGACCCCCGCCCGCGCTAGTTCTTCACCGGCAGAGTCATGCGCGGATGATCGATCGCGGCGGGCGCGGCGGGCTGGTGGATCATCGGCTCGGCGCGCGCCGCGGGTGAGAGCCCCACGCCGTGCCGGTAGATGAGCGCCGCGCCCAGCCCCGCCTGCGCGAGCACCAGCGTCGCGCCGGTGAAGCTGAGCACCAGGTAGAGCGTGCGCAGCCGCAGCGGCAGCAGCTGCTTCGAGGCGCCGCGCCACACGGCCACCGGCAGCCAGATGGCCATGCAGAGATAGCCGAGGCCCGCGTGCAGGTTGAGCAGCGCCTCGCCCGCCGGGCTGTGCGGGCCGAGCCCCGCCTGCGCGCCGAAGCCAGTCGCCTCGGCAAACAGCAGCATCACCGCGCCGACGAGGACATTCCAGCGCCCCGCGATGAGCAGCCCTTCGCGGCGCAGCAGGAGCCCGAGCGTGTCCATCGCCGGGCCGATGAGCAGGAGCGCGATGGCGAAGTGGATGATGAGCGGGTGGAGCGCGGACACGCGTGAATCCTGCACGCCGCGCGAGGCGGGAGCAATTGAATCCGGGCCCCTCGCTGCTCTTTCTCGCCCGCGCCGGCCGGACCGCGCGGCCCGCCTGGAAGCGGTTTGCGAGCCGCGGTTTCAAAACCCATGGGGTTTGAGACTGCTTCTAGTGCGTGGTGCCCTTGCGCTCGCTGGCCAACTTGGGCGCGACGAACTTCAAGCCCACGCCGCGCAGGCCCGCGCGAGTGCCCTCGCCTTTGCCGAAGTTGATGAAGCACTGGTAGCGGACCTCCGCCTCCAGCGTCATCTCCGTGCTGCCGCCGCTCGGCGCGGTGAAGGTCACGCGCACGCGCGTGCCCAGCGGGAGCGGCTCGCGCGTCTCGACGAAGAGGCCGGTCTCGGTGATGTTCCGCCCGACGCCGCTGCAGACGCCGTTCTCGCCGTCCATCCACACCGAGAAGGCCTTGTCGAAGCGCCCTTCGCGATTGGCGGGCGAGGGAGCGCGCACGCGCTTGGGCTTGGCGGCGTCGCGCGCATCCACCGGGCGGGGCGGCGAAGAGATCTTGGACGAATCGGTGCGGCTGGACATTGCGCGGAGATCTCCCGAGGGCTTCCCGGCTTGCTTTGCGCGGGCCCGAAGTGCGAGCGGCCGTTGCGATCGCGACCGTAGGGTCGGGGGACCTACCCGTCAAGAAAGCGGCTTTCGCATTGCGCGCGGCGCGCGTCACACTCCGCGGGTACCTCGGTCGAACACCAGACGGCCCGCCCGATTGCCAGCGGCGCGCAGCCGGCGTATCGGCATGGGCGCCCTTTGGAGATGATCATGCGCTCACCGCGCCGCACCTTCGCCCTGCTCGCCCTCTCCTGCGCCGCGCTGGTGGCCACTGCGCGCGCCGCGGCTCCCGCGCGCGACGCCGACGGATGGGAGAAGACCGACGACCGAGACGGCGTCACCGTCTTCCGCCGCGAGGATCCGGGGAGCCCCTTCCACGGCATCAAGGGCAGCGGCCTCGTCGACGCGAAGGTCTCGGCGGTCGCGCTGGTGCTGCTCGACGACGCGCGCGCGCCGGAGTGGGTGGATTCGCTCGACGAAGCTCGTGTCGTCAATGTAATCTCTCCAAACGAATACATCGAGTATAATCACATCCGCATGCCGTGGCCGACCAGCGATCGCGAGTTTCTCACGCGGGTCTCGCTCGCCATCGACACGCAGAGCGGCGCGGCCGTGATCCGCTCGGCGCCGGTCGATCTGCCCGGCCTGCCGCCGCGCAAGGGAGACATCCGCGGGGCGCTGCGCGCGACCTACACGCTGGTGCCGGTGGCGGGCCCCGATGGCCGCCAGACCACGCGGCTGACGGTCGAGATCCACTCCGACCCGGGCGGCTGGCTGCCGGCGTGGCTGGTCAACTTCTTCCAGAAGGACTGGGCGCGCGAGACGATCGCGGGCATCCGCACGCAGGCGCGCAAGCCCGATCTGACGCCGCCGGAGGAGTTCAAGAGTTGGCTGGCGGAGCTCGACGCCGCGCTCGGCAAGTAGCGCGCTGGAGCTACTGTCCGGCGGCCCAGCTCAGCGTGACCTGGCCGAGCGTGCCGGCGATGAGCAGCTTCGGCTCCGCGCACGACGAGCCGGCTGGGAATGTCAGCCGGTAGAGCGACGAGAACTCATCGAGGTACGGATAGAGCGCGATCAGGTCCGCGCTGAACGGCACGTCGAACCGCTCGACTTTGGTGGGCGCGACATCGCCGCCGTTCGGCCCCGCGCCGCAGCCCTGCAGCGCCAGCCGCCACACCGAGCTCTTGCTCTCCCAGTCGCTCCACGAGGCCTCGGGCGTGTAGACCACCGCGACGAAGACGGGCGCCGCGTTGTCGCGCTGCAGCTGCGCGAGCCGGTCGGCCGTCTGCGCGGGCGTCTCAGTGCGGGCGGTCGAGAGCAGCGCCGCCTGCGCGCGCACCAGCTCCGGGGTTTGCCGGACGGCGTGCACGAAGAGGCGGACCTCGAGGCCTTGGTACAGCGTCGCGCGGCGCGTCTCCTGGCGGAGCAGCTTGCCGTACTCGCCCTCGAGCCGGGGCTCGGCGACCGGCAGTCGCGCGCAGCTCGCGAGCGCCAGCAGAGCCGCGCCCAGCGCCATCGCGCGCGTCACCTTCACGGAAAGTCGCTCCGGCCGAACAGCGAGATGAGCGGCACGCCGGTCGCCTCGACCGCCTCGCGGCCGCCCTCCTGCCGGTCGACGAGCGCGAGCACTCCCTCGACGGTGAGCCCCTCGCTGCGGCAGCGCTCGACCGCCTTGAGCGTGCTGGCGCCGGTGGTCACCACGTCCTCGACCACCGCGACGCGCGCGCCGGCAGGCAGGCCCTTCTTGCCCTCGAGCCACTGGTTGGTGCCGTGACCCTTCGGCTCCTTGCGCACGTAGAAGGCCGGCATGGGGACGCCGGCGAGGAAGCTGGTCAAGCTGATCGCGCTGGCGATCGGATCGGCGCCCATGGTGAGCCCGCCGATCGCCTGCGCGTGCGGGTAGCGCTCGCGAATGGCCGCCAGCCCGAGCCGGCCGATCAGGTAGTGCCCCTCGGCGGTGAGCGAGGCCTGCTTGGTGTCGATGTAGAAGTCGCTCTCGCGGCCCGAGGAGAGGACCACCTTGCGCTTCTCGTAGGCGAGCTGGACGAAGAGCGCGAGCAGGCGCGCGCGCTCGGCGGCGGGATTCATTTGCATAGCAATATTTGGGGTGCCGATAGTTGCTGTACCAACCATATTCGCGCTCACGCCCGCGCCGCCGCGGCGGCGCTCTTCTGCGCGCGCGCGCCGATCCAGCCGATCAGATCGGCGAAGACCTTGTCGCGCTCGGGCTCGTGGAAGATCTCGTGGAGCAGGCCCTCGTAGGACTTGAACGTCTTGTCGCGCGAGGTAGCCGCGTCGAAGAACTGCCGGCCCGCGGCGGGGTCGGCGATGGGGTCCTGGCTCCCGACCATCACCAGCACGGGAGCGGTGAACTCGCTCGCCCGGCGCAACACCGTCTCTTGCGCGGCCGACGACTCGGTGAACCAGCGCGGCGTGGCGATCTGCTGGTAGAGCGGATCCTTCTTCGTCGCCTCTTGGATGGCGACGTCGCGGGTCAGCTGCTCCGGCTTGAGCTCGTTCTTCATCGGCAGCGCCGGCAGCACGCGGCCGACCAGCCTGCCCGCCATGATCTTCAGCGGCGAGACCGGCAGCTTCAAGCGCAGGTAGGGCGAAGAGAGGATCGCGCCGCGCACCGCGTCCGGCTTGTCGAGCAGGTAGCGCGAGACGATCAGGCCGCCGTTGCTGTGGCCGCAGAGGAAGACCGGCTTGCCCTTGGCCGCGTCGCGCACGCGCGAGAGGAAGAGGTCGAGGTCGGCGAGGTAGTCGTCGAACTTCTCGACGAAGGCGCGCTTGCCGCCGCTCTGGCCGTGGCCGCGCATGTCGATGAGGTGGACGACGTAGCCGGCCTTGACCAGCGCGGCGGTGACCTCGACGTTGCGCCCGAGGTGCTCGGCGTAGCCGTGGACGATGGCGATGTGTGCGGGCGCGGCTTCCGCGTCCTCTGGCCGCACGGTCTGCCAGTAGAGCCGGACACCATCGCGAGCGGAGAAAAATCCCTCGTCAGTCGGGTTCGCCATCGCGCGACCCCAAAGCATGGAGTCAGGGCGCGGTCAAGGCGCGGAGCTTCTCGAGCAGTTCGGCCTTCACGCGGGCGTCGTTCGGCTCGGGCGCGCGCTCTTCGAGCGCCTCGTCTGCGCGCGCGGAAGCCCGGCCGCGCGAGGGGGCGTGCGCGGGCGGGGCCTTCAGCCGCTCGAGCGCGCGGCGGAACGCGCTGGCCGCCGCGGCGCGATCTCCCTCGGCGAGCAGCGCATCACCGAGATGGCCGAGCACCACCGGGTCGCCCGGCGTCAGCGCGTCGGCGCGGCGCAGCTCCACCAGCGCCTCGCGCGCGTGGCCCAGCTTGAGCAAGCAGAGGCCGTAGCTGTCGGCGATCGCGCCGTCATCGGGCCGCAGCTCGACCGCGCGCTCGAGCATGCGGTGCGCGTCGGCGAGCGCGGCCGCCCCGCCCTTCTCGACCAGCGAGTAGCCGACGTAGTTGAGCGCGCCCGCGTGATCGGGCGCGCGAGCGAGCAGGCGGCGCATGGTCTCGACGGCGGCGTCCTGCTGGCCCGCGCGGTCCTGCGCGCTGCCGAGCGTGAACAACAGCGACGGATCGCCCGGGTGGCTCTCGAGCGCGGCGGCAAAGAGCGGGACCGAGTCGGCGGCGTGGCCGGCGCGATCGTACCCCTCGAGCAGGCCCAGCGCGGCCCCTTCGTCGAGCGGGTTGGCGGCGAAGAGCGCGCGCAGCTCGCGCAGCGAAGTCTCCTGCTCTCCCGCGCGGCCGAGCGCAAGCGCCGACTGCACGCGCGCGTCCAGCGCCAGCGCGGCCGGTTCGGCGCCGAGCAGCGTGGGGCCCGGATGCGCGTCGACCATCGCGGCCACTTGCGCGAGCAGCGTCGCGGCCTCCTTGGCTCGGCCGCGGCCGCCCAGCGCGAGCGCGCGATAGAAGAGCAGCTCGGGCTGCTCGGGCATCAGGCGCAGCGCCGCGTCGAACGCGGGCGAGGCCGCGGCGGGCCGGCGCGCGCCGAGCAGCGGCAGCCCTGCGCGCAGGAGCGAGCCGGCCATCTCGCGCCGCTCGTCGGTCCGCTCCGCCAGCTCGCTCGAAGCGGCGCCAGCATCCGGAGAAGCGCCGCCGCCGTCGTGCCCAGCCGGCCCGGCGGCGGGCGGCGCGTCCACCTCGGCGGCGAGATCGATCAGCTTGCGCAGATGCGCCTCGGCGCTCTCCGCGTCGCCCGCCTCGAGCGCGAGCCGCGAGAGCGACGCGAGCACCTCGGGCGCCTCCGGCCGGCGCGCGAGCAGCTTGAGCTCCTCCTCGCGCGCCTCGGGGAAGCGCCGTCGCGTCTCGAGGAACGAGGCCCGCGCGGCGATCTGCTCGAGGCCCGCCGGGTCGATCGCCTCGGCCCGCGCGAACGCCAGCTCCGCATCGCTGTCGTCGCGCTTGTCGGCGAACGAGCGGGCCACCTCGGACCAGGCGCGGCCCGCCTCGTCGCGCAGACGCGCGGCGCTCGCGAGCAGCGAACCTTCTGGATCGGGCTCGACCGAGCCGGGGTGCTCCTCGGCGAACTGCTCGGCCCTCTCCGCCGCCTGCGAGCGCGTGTTGACCGCGCGCGCGACCTGTTCGAGCGCGACCGCCGCCGCGGAAGCGGCCTGCGCGTCGGGCACCGACGTCTCGAGGTGGACCAGCTCGCGGTACGCATCGGGTGACTCCGGCTCCGCCTCGATGGCCGCGCGCAGGTGCGAGCGCGCCTCGGCGACGTGCCCGCGCGCGCCCTCGATGCGGCCGGCGAGCACGTGGGCTGGCCCGTACTGCGGCTCGAAGCGCAGCGCCGCCTTGAGCTCCTCCTCGGCGTCTCCGACGCGGCCGAGGTGGATCTGCGCGTCGGCGAGCGCGGTGTGCAGATAGGGCGATTCGGGATCGTAGAGCAGCGCCTCGCGCAGCTCGCTCGCCGACGCGGGGTAGTCCTCGCTCTGCGCGGCGAGCAGCGCCGCCAGCAGGTGCGCGTAGGCCCGCGCGCTCACGTAGGGCTGCGGGGTGAACGAGTTGGCCGGGCAGGCGCGCGAGGGCTCTCCCGGGCGGCATGCGTCGGTCTCCAGCGCCTCCTGGACCGCGGCGGGATCGGGCTTGGGCGCAGGAGTCGTCGAGGGCGCCGAGGCGGCCACGTGCGCGCACGCGAGCGGGAGAGCCAGCGCCAGCGCGATCGCGGCCGACCGCGCCTGGCGCGGGTTTGCGGCGTCGTGGTGCAGCGCGCGCTTCACGGACAAGCCCCCGCGTCCGCGTCGGCGTTGCGGCTGTTGCACGAGTCATGTCCCGGCCGAGGCCAGACCGAGGGCGAGGCGGCGAGCGGCCGGTTGTCGAGCAGCAGCGACCAGAGCTCGTGCGCGCCGTCGACGAGGTAGACGATCGAGCCGCCGTTCCAGACGTCGAGCACGGGCGTGGGCGGCGCGCCCGCATCGAAGCTGGGGACCTGCAGCACCTGCTCCACCACCGTGCCGCCGTCCTCGGCCAGCCAGATCTGCTCGACGAGGCCGGTGTGCGTGACGAGCAGGACCGCGGTGCCGCCGTCGGGCAGCTCGAGCAGCACCGGCGCGGAGACCAGCAGGTCCGCGGTCGCTCCTCCGTCGGAGAAGAGCATCTCCAACGAGGGGCCGCTCGGGAGCGGGCTGCGCCACAGCTCGCCCTGCGGGCTGACGGTGTAGACCGCGTTCTCGTCGAACACGGGCGTCGAAGTGTCGAGCGTGTGCGCCGCGGCGAGGCCCAGGTCGAGATCGCCCCAGTCCACATCGGGCGTCCAGATTTCAGTTCCCAGGCCCGTGTCCGGTCGAACGAGCCGCTCGCGCATCGAATCCGCTGCCGGCGCGCCGGCCGAGACTGCGCCCGCGCCGACCGCGCCGGTCGCTCCATTGGCGCCGCTTGCGGTGCTCCACGCGGCGAAGGGGCCTGCGAACCGCTCGGAGCCTCCATCGACCGTCACGCTGGTGGAGCCGATGGAGCCGCTGATGCCCCGCTGCGCCTCGCGCAGCTCGCCGAGGCTGGCGTCCGAATACGCGATGAAGAATGGATTGAGCGCGCCGTCCTCCTCGCGCACCGAGACGCCCGCGGGGAGCGAGATGTAGCTGTTGAGCGGATCGACGAAGAGCACCTGCGCCTCGTCGAACGCGCCGCCGTCGAGCGCATCCGAATAGAAGCCGCCGTCGTACGCGACGAAGAGGCTGCCGCCGCCGAACGAGACGCCGGTCGCGCCGCCGAGCTCCGCGCTCAACAAGATGAACGACTGGCAACTCGGCGCGCTGCCCGCGTCGACCAGGCGGAAGATCTGGACCGCCGGGCTGCTGCTGGAGAGGCTCGCGGCGGCGAGCTCGCTGCCGTCGGCGAGCGTGGTCACCGCCAGCGCGCTGACCACGCCCGCCGCTGCCGGACAGACAACTGTCTGTTGCGAGCCTTCCTGGTTTTGGATCACCCACACGCGGTTGGCGCAGTCAGCGGCCGCGCAGAGCGCCGAGCCGCCCGCCACCCAGATCGACCCGCTGGCGCTGACGGCGATCGGCCCGGGCGCGACATCGTCGGAGTAGGCGCCGCCGTCGGTGAGCGTGTCCGTGCTCAAGTCGCCCGCCGCCGAGAACATCGCGACACCCGCGTCGCGGCTGTTCCCCGCGGTCAACGGCAACACCACGTCGCGCCCGGGGGCCGCGCCCAACGTGGCTGCGCCCGCGTCGAGCGGGAGCAGCGCCGGCCCGCCCAGAGGAAGGCCGGCGTCGCTGTGCCAGCGCCAGCGCGCGACGCTGAAGGTCACCGCGAGAGGGTCCACGGTGACGTTGCCCACCTGGTCCTGCGCCGTCAGAGAGACCCCGGCCGCCTGCGTTTGGGCGGCGTCGCCGTCGTTGGTGTCGGCGAACGGGACCAGTCCCAGATCGAACGAGCAGGCAAAGCGGAGCTGCGGACAGCCGGCGTCCACGACGGAGGTCGCCACGGCGCTCGCCGGCACGGTGACCCCGTTGAGCGTGCAGCTCGCGCCCGCGTCGCTGATGCCGACGCCGGGCGTGCCGCTGCAGCCATCGTCGGCCAGGAACTCCACCTCGATCTGATCGTCGCGCTGCACGACGTACTGGCCTGGGGCGATGCTGCTCCCCCGGCTGCAGACCGTGCCGGTGGCGCAGCTGCCTCCGTCGACCACCAGCACGTTGCTGCTGATGATCTCCGGCCCGAGCGCGTCCACCAATACGCTGCCGGCCTCGAACGCGGCGCGGTTGCCGAGGAGGTCCGCGAGGGTCCCGCTCATCGAAACGCTGCCGCTGGTCGCCATGCTGACCGGGACGGAGAAGGTCGCGCTCTGGCCACCGGTGCCGCTGCTGACCAGCGAGCCGGAGACCCCCCGCGTGGTGTTGTCAGACTGGGCGGCCGTCAGCAGCAGGCTGTTCCCGTCGACGCCCACGCCCTCGCCGTCGCTGACGGGCACGTCCACCTCGAGGGTTGCGCCGCCGTCGCACCACAGCTGCCCGGCCGAGAGCACGCCGCCGCGGATGCTCGAGGGGCCGGCATCCGGCGCCTGATTGTCGATGTTGAACGTGCCGAGCACGCCGGCGTCGCCGCCGATGTTGCCCGCGAGATCGGAGGTGACGATGGTGAAGCCAAACGTGGCGATCAGCACGCCGTCCACGTCGCCCGGCACGAAGAAGCGATAGGTGCCGGCCCCCTGCGGCACGCCGTCGAACGCGCAGATGCCTTGGCAGTTGTCGCCCACCACCAGCGTGCCGCCGTCCACGCCCGCGCCCGCGCCGTCGTCGAGGTGCACGTCGATCGCGATCATCCCGCCGTCGCCGTTGCCGAACCAGGTCGTCGACGGCCCGCCGGCGATTGGCCAGCTGTGCATCGGCGCCACGGCCGTGTACGTCTGCACTGTGGCGACCGGCGCGATGTCGTCGACCGACTGGCTCCACTCTCCCGAGGCGTTGAGCGCGCCGCCGCCGTCGAACGCGCGGTAGCTGAGCGAGGCGCTCAGCGTCGCCGCGCCTTGGCCGAGGCCGACAAAGTCGAGCGTGCCCTGCTGCGTGAGCTGAGCGCCCGCGTCGAGCACGCTGCCGCCGAACGCGTGCGTGTAAGCCGCGACCAGCCCGCCGTCCGCGCCGAGCAGATCGACCGAGAGCGTGTCGAGCCGCGTGTCGACCGAGGGGTCGCCGCGGACGAAGAGCTGCACGCTCGGGCGATCGTTGGGCGAGAACGGAGCGGCGCTCGAATCATCGATCGTCAGCGCGATCACCGGGCCGCCCGCGTCGCTGCCACCGTCGCTGGGACCCGCGTCGCTGCCGCCGTCGCTGGGGCCCGCGTCGGGCGGGAGCGTGCAGGTGCCGAAGGGCGGCGTGCCTTCGCAGATGTCGCCGGCGGGACAGTCGCTGTCCTGGCTGCACCAGCCATAGACCGCCGGGCGGCAAGCGGCCGCGAGCGAGAGGCTTGCGATCGCAACGATTCGCGCGACGCTCGCGACGGCCTGGCTGCTCGCGCTCCGATGCGCCATGCGAATCGCGCTCCGCTCTCGAAGAGGTCAGTGAATCGATTGCGGCTGCGGTGCGGAGGGCGCGGCGCCGCCGGTCAGTTTGTAGACCATCCGTCCGCCGCCATCGAAGTCGAGGTCGAAGAGCCCCTGACCGGTGAGCGCGCGCATCTGGGCCTGCACTTCGTCGGAGGGCAGACCGCTCGCCTTGCAGACCGCGTCGATGGCGACGAGGCCGCCGCCGCGGCGCGCGAGCGCCTGGGCCAGCTCGGCGAAGCCGCGCGCGTCGCTCTCGCGCTCGACCCGCGCGCGGCGCCGGCCGATGGCGACGCCGCAGAGACCGACCGCCAGCGCGGCCGCGCCGAACATCAGGCCGGTGAGATCGACGAAGCCCTGCCCCTGGTCGAGGAAGAACGCCTTGAGCATCAGAGCGGTGAACGCGCCGCCCAAGAGCGCGACGACCGCGCCGCCGATGGTGAGAATTCCGCTGGTGCGCATGCGCGTTCTCCAGCCCCCTTAGTGTTGAAATGACACTTTGGGCACGACCTCCGCGCCCGCGGCGGCCTTGAAGTATTCGTGCTGCGGCGGGAAACCGCCAATCTTCGCCCACCACGCGCCGGGGATTCCGCGCACGTCGGTGTTGTACTGCGCCACCGCGTCGTTGTAGCCCTTGCGCGCGAAGGCGAGCCGGTTCTCGGTGCCGGCCAGCTCGTCCATCAGGCGCGTGAAGTTCGCGTCGGCCTTGAGCTGCGGATAGGCCTCGCTGATGACGAGCAGCCGCGAGAGCGCCCCGTCGAGCTGGTTGGAGGCGGCGATCTTCTCGGCCTTGCTGTTGGCGCCCAGCATCGCCGCGCGCGCGCTGGCGATGTTGCTGAAGACCTCGGCCTCGTGCGCGGCGTAGCCCTTCACCGACTCGACCAGGTTGGGGATCAGGTCGGCGCGGCGCTGCAGCTGGTTCTCCACCTGGCTCCAGGACTGCGCGACCTGCTGATCCTCGCCGACGATCCGGTTGTAACCGCACCCGCCGCAGCCGGTGGTGAGCAGCAGGGCGACGACAGGGAGCCAGTGGCGCGTGCGCATGGGGAGTCTCCAAGAGAGCCCCTCGACGATAACACGCGCGGCCTGGAGCTACCGGCCCTCGCGTTCGAGGTAGCGGCGCACCAGCGCCTTCGCGTTTTGCGCGGCGAGCGGCGCGGGCTGGCCGAGGGCGCGGCCGGCGGCGAGCGCGGCGGCGAGCCGGCATCCGGTGCCGCGCGCGGAGAGCGGCGCGCCCGTGCCAGCTCCGCGCAGACGCGCGCCGCGCAAGTGAGTCACCACGATGCCGTGCGGCGACGACTCGGCGAGCACGTCGATCGCTTCGCCGCCCTGCGCGTGCCCGCCCTTGACCAGCGCGGCTTGCGCACCAGCGGCCACCAGCGCGCGCGCCGCGGACTCGAGCGCGCCGGCGTCGCGCGGGGGCTCGGCCAGCTCGAGCAGCTGCTGCGCCTCGAGCGCGTTCGGCGTCACCAGAGCGCGGTTCCAGAGCGCGCGGATCACCGTCGAGGCCTCGCCGGGCGTGCCGCGAAACAGCGAGGTCCCGCTCGAGGCCGCGAGCACCGGGTCGAGGATCACCGGCAGGCGCGAAAGCCGCGGGTCCTCGAGCAGCTCGAGCAGCGCCTGCGCCACCGCGTGCGAGGCGAGCATGCCGATCTTCACCGCCGAGATGCGCAGCGAGCCGCTCTCGTCGTCGGGCGCGCGAGGGTCGGCCCCGGCGGCGAGCGCGAGCGCGGCGGCCCGCAGATAGTCCGGCGAGACGGGCTCGAACCCGAACGCGATGGTGCGGCTCTGCACCGTCAACGCGGTCGGCACGCAGAGCGGCCGCGCGCCCATCTCGCGCGCCGCCTCGGCGTCGGCGAGCAGGCCGGCGCCGCCGCTCGGATCGAGCCCGGCAAAGATGAGGACGCTGGGGACTGCGCTGGACTGGCTCATCGCCCGGCCTTTCGTTTCGCGGCCGCTGTCGCCAGCGCGCGGTAGATGGAACGGCTCTCTTCGTCGTCGAGCAGCTCTGGATGCCACTCGACGCCGAGCACGAACGGCGCCCCGCCCTCGCCCGCTGGCTGCAGCTCGATCGCTTCGATCACCCCGTCGGGCGCGCGGCCCGAGACGTGCGCGCGGCCGGGCGAGCGCACGGCTTGGTGATGCGTGGTGTTGACCCGCAGCTCGCGCGCGGAGGTGACGCGGTGGAGCAGCGAGCCCTCCTCGACGAGCACCGCGTGCGCCGGCTCTCGCGAGTCGTGCGCCTGCTCGTGCTCGAGCAGCGCGGCTGCGCCCGGAACGCCATCGGGAAGATCGGTGCGCAGATCCTGGAAGAGCGTGCCGCCCAGCTCGACCGCGAGCAGCTGCATGCCGCCGCAGACGCCGAGCAGCGGGAGCTGCCGCGCGAGCGCCCCGCGCATCAGCCGCTGCTCGAAGGACGTGCGCGACGGCTTCTGCGGGCCGAGCTGCGCCTGCGCTTCTTCGCCGTACAGCGCGGGCGGGATGTCGAAGGCGCCACCGGTGACGACGAGGCCGTCGCAGAGGTCGAGCAGCGCGTCGATCGGGCTCGCGCCTGCCTGCGGGCCGCCGACATAAGGAAGGATCAGCGGCAGCGCGCCAGCCGCGAGCACCGCGTCGCAGTAGGCCTGCTTGAGCTCGTAGCGCGGCAGGCTCGGCCGGCCCGGGCGCGCAGCCGTCTCGCCCAGGTCGGCAGTGAGCCCGATGATCGGCAGGCGCGTCGCGCTCATGGCGGCGATCTTCTCGCGGCGCCGCGCTCGAGGGAAGCGGCCAGCGCGCGCGTGGCCTGCTCGGGGTCGCGCGCGCCGCAGATGGCGGAGATGACCGCGGTGCAGGCGGCGCCCGCGGCGGCGACCTCCTCGGCGCGCGCGCCCTCGATGCCGCCGATGGCGATGAGCGGCACCGCGCCCGCGCGCAGCACCGCGCGCCGCACGCCCTCGACGCCGTGCGGAGGCGGCAGCGCGGCCGCGCCAGGAGCCGTCGCGCGCTTGGTCGCGGTCTCAAACGCCGGACCGAACCCGAGGCAGTCCGCGCCCGCCGCGATCGCGGCGTCGACCTCGGCGTCGCTGTGCGTGGAGAGGCCGAGCAGCACGTCCGGCCCCAGCAGCGCGCGCGCATCGGAAAGCGGCAAGTCGCCCTGCCCCAGGTGCACGCCGTCCGCGCCGCAGAGGAGCGCCACGTCGGGCCGATCGTTGATGAAGAGCAGCGCCCCCGACTCGCGGCACCGCGCAGCCGCCGCGCGAGCCACCTCGGCGAGCGGGCCCGCGCCCAGCCGCTTGGCGCGCAGCTGCACCACCCGCGCGCCCCCGCGCAGCATCGCCTCGACCAGCGAGAGCAGCGCCTGCGGCGTCGCGGCGAACGAGTCGTCGGCGATGGCGTACAGGCCCCGCAGGCGCGCGAGCCTCGCAGCCTTGCTGGCGGGAGATCGGTCGTTCATCGGCACCAGGCGACTTTACCACTGCAATCTTTGTGTTAGGTTCCGCGCCCGCTCGCATGGAGGTTTTGCCCGTGGCCGAAAAGCAGAATGAGATCCAGGTGAAGTATCTCGATCAGCGCACTGTCGAGCGCTACGTGAAGAAGGGCATCGTCGAGGAGAAGGAGCTCGCCCGCATCCACAAGGCGCTCCCCGACCTGGCCGAGCAGGCCGAGAAGGTCGAGACCGAGTACGACGACGGCCTCGGACCGATCAACTAACTGCAGGGCTGGGACCTTGGGCTTTGGACTTGGGAGCGGCTGCGGCTGAGAGGTTGAATTCAGTCCTGGCCGCACCTCTGGTCTGAAATTCATCGCGCCGCGAGCTGACCGCGCGGGTCCGCGGCGCAGCAGCAGGAACTGCCAGGTTCGCCGCGCGGCGGGAGACCGAACGCGATGGCACGCTCCGAACTCTCCAAATGGTTGGTACCCCAACGATCGGCCCGCGGCCCTTCGGCGCAGCCGTTTCGCGCGCGCGCACTCTCTGCGCTCGCGGCCGCCGCGCTGCTGGCTGGCCTCTCACTCGCGGCCTCGCGCGCACGGGCGGACGGCCGCGCCGCGCCGTCGTCCGCGCGCCGCACGCCGCTGGTGCTCGCGGTCGAGAAGGCGAAGGCCGCGGTGGTGAACATCAACGCGCAAGAGGTCGTGCGCGCGCGCGCCGCCGACGACGCCTGGTCGCTCTTCTTTGGCGGCGGGCAGAGGGCGCGCGATCAGGTCCGCACCTCGCTCGGCTCCGGCTTCGTCTTCGATCCGGCCGGCTACGTGCTGACCAACTTCCACGTCATCGCCAGCGGCACGCGCATCCAGGTCTCGTTCGACGACGGCCAGGACTACACCGCGAAGGTGGTCGGCACCGATCCGGGCGGCGACCTCGCGGTGCTCAAGCTCGAGGGAAACCGCAGCTTCCCCACCGCGCCGCTCGGCACCTCGGGCGACCTGATGCTCGGCGAGCCGGCCATCGCCATCGGCAACCCGTTCGGGCTCAACCAGAGCGTGAGCATGGGCGTCATCTCCGCGCTCCACCGCGCGGTGCCCGCCGAGGGCCGCAGCTACTACGACTTCATCCAGACCGACAGCTCGATCAACCCGGGCAACAGCGGCGGGCCGCTGCTCAACGCGGACGGCGCGGTCATCGGCGTCTGCTCGGCGATCTACGCCAACGCGCAGGGCATCGGCTTTGCCATCCCCATCGATCGCGCGCTGCGCATCGCCCGCGAGCTGGTCAAGAGCGGCGAGATCAGCGACGCCTACTGGGGGTTCGAGGCCGAGGCGGTCGAGGTGCGCGACCCCCGCTCGCAGCACGCGCCCAAGCTGGGCGCGAAGGTCGACACGGTCGACGACGCCTCGCCCGCCAGGAGCGCTGGCCTCGAAGTGGGCGACGTGATCCTCAAGGCCGACGGCGCGCCGGTGCAGGACGCGGACGAGCTGCGCTTCTTGCTCCACGACGTGCCGGTCGGCACGCAGGTGCGCCTGACCGTGCAGCGCGCCGGCGTCTCGCAGGAGGTCGCGATGGCCGCGCGCCCGCTCACGCCCGAGCAAGCGCAGACGCTGTTCGAGAACCGCACCGGGCTCGCGCTCCAGGTGCTCTCGGTCAAGCAGGCCGCCGACCTGGGCTACCAGACCTCGCGGCCGGTGCTCGCGGTGCAGCTGGTCGAGCGCGGCTCGCTCGCCGCCCGCGCGGGCCTGCGGCGCGGAGACCTGATCCGCTCGCTCAACAGCGCCGAGCTCGAATCGCTCAAGGATCTGCGCACCGCTCTTCGCCAGGCGCGCAAGAGCGGCAAGGCGGTGCTGCTGGTGCAGCGCGGCTACAGCCTGAGCGAAGTGCCGTTCGATCTGGGATAGCGGCCCGCATTACCGAATCGGTAATTTTCGATAATCATCTGATGGGAGCGAAGAACATGGCCGAACCGCACACCACCCCGCAGCTCGACTTCAACGCGTTCGTCATCTCGCTCGGCTCGTCGGCGCTCATCCACTTGGGGCTTGCGCCGGACCCGCAGAACCAGACGAAGCAGGCGCCCGATCTCTCGCTGGCGCAGCAGTCGATCGATCTGCTCGCGCTCCTCCAGGAGAAGACCCGCGGCAACTTGACCGCCGACGAGGGCAAGCTCCTGGAGAACCTGCTCTTCGATCTGCGCATGCGCTACATCGAGGTCGCGCGGGAAAAGTCGGCCGCCAAGGCTCCCGCGAAATAGGGCCTCGAGGGCGCTTGCCAGGCCCGGTTCGTGCATTACGTTTCGGGCATGAAACTCGACAAACTGACGGTCAAGGCGCAGGAAGCCCTCCAGTCGGCGCAAGAGATCGCCCGCAAGCGCGACCACCAGGAGATCCAGCCCGAGCATCTGCTGCAAGCGCTGCTCGCGCAGGCGGACGGGTTGGTGGTGCCGCTGCTCCAGCGCGTCGGCGCGGACCTCAACCTGCTCAACGCGCGCGTCGAAGAAGAGCAGCGCAAGCTGCCGCGCGTGCACGGCGGCGAGGGGGGCAACCTCTCGCAGCGCACGCTGAAGATCCTCGACATCGCGCAGGCGGAGGCGGAGGCGCTCGGCGACGAGTTCGTCTCCACCGAGCACATCGTGCTCGCGCTCGCGAACGTAAAGATCGGCGGGCCCAGCGCGGAGGCGCTCAAGAGCGTCGGCGCGACTCGCGAGCGCATCGTGCAGGCGCTCACCGCGCTGCGCGCGGGCAACAAGGTCACTTCCCAGGATCCCGAGTCGCAGTTCCGCGCGCTGGAGAAGTACTCGGTCGACCTGACCGAGCGGGCGCGCAAAGGGAAGCTCGACCCGGTGATCGGGCGCGACGAGGAGATCCGCCGCGTCATCCAGGTGCTCTCGCGCCGCAGCAAGAACAACCCGGTGCTCATCGGCGACCCCGGCGTGGGCAAGACCGCCATCGTCGAAGGCCTCGCGCGGCGCGTGGTTGACGGCGACGTGCCCGAAGGCTTGAAGGACAAGCGCATCTGCGCGCTCGACATGGCCGCGCTGGTCGCGGGCGCGAAGTTCCGCGGCGAGTTCGAAGAGCGGCTCAAGGCGGTCTTGAAGGAGGTCACCAACGCCAACGGCCAGGTGATCCTCTTCATCGACGAGCTGCACACCATCGTCGGCGCGGGCGCCGCCGAGGGCGCGATGGACGCGGGCAACATGCTCAAGCCGGCGCTCGCGCGCGGCGAGCTGCACTGCATCGGCGCGACCACGGTCAACGAGTATCGCAAGCACATCGAGAAGGACCCGGCGCTCGAGCGGCGCTTCGCGCCGGTGATGGTCGGCGAGCCGAGCGTCGAGGACACCATCTCGATCTTGCGCGGCCTGAAGGAGCGCTACGAGGTGCACCACGGCGTGCGCATCCAGGACTCGGCCATCGTGGCGGCCGCGACGCTCTCGAACCGCTACATCGCCGACCGCTTCCTGCCCGACAAGGCGATCGACCTGATCGACGAGGCGGCCTCGCGGCTGCGCATGGAGATCGACTCGATGCCCGCCGAGATGGACGAAGTGCGCCGGCAGGTGATGCAGCTGCAGATCGAGGAGCAGGCGCTGCAGAAAGAGGTCGACCCGATCTCGCGCGGCAAGCTCGCGGAGCTCGGGCGCGACATCGCGCAGGGCAACGAGAAGCTCGCGGGCCTGCGCGCGCACTGGGAGAACGAGAAGGCGGCGATCGGCAAGATCCGCGCGCAGAAGCAGAAGCTCGAAGAGGTCGGCGAGCAGATGGCGGACGCCGAGCGCAAGGGCGATCTCGGGCGCGCGGCGGAGCTCAAGTACGGACAGCTGCCGGCCATCCAGAATGCGCTCGAGAAGGAGCGGCTGAGCCTCGCGGTGCTGCAGAAGGACAAGCGGATGCTCAAGGAGGAGGTCGACGCGGAGGACATCGCCGCCGTCGTCTCCAAGTGGACGCGCATCCCGGTGACGAAGCTGCTCGAGGCCGAGATGCAGAAGCTCGTCCACATGGAGGAGCGCCTCGAGCAGCGCGTGGTCGGCCAGCCCGAGGCGGTGCGCGCGATCGCGAATGCGGTGCGCCGCTCGCGTTCGGGACTGCAGGATCCGAATCGGCCGATCGGCAGCTTCCTCTTTGCCGGGCCCACCGGCGTGGGAAAGACCGAGCTGGGCCGCGCGCTCGCCGAGTTCCTCTTCGACGACGAGCAGGCGATGATTCGCCTCGATATGTCCGAATATATGGAGAAGCATTCGGTCTCCCGTCTCATCGGCGCTCCGCCGGGATATGTCGGATATGACGAGGGCGGCCAGCTCACCGAGGCGGTGCGGCGCCGTCCCTACTCGGTGGTCCTCTTCGACGAGATCGAGAAGGCGCACAAAGACGTCTTCAATGTGCTGCTGCAGCTGCTCGACGACGGCCGGCTCACCGACGGCCAGGGGCGCACGGTCGACTTCCGCAACACGGTGGTGATCCTCACCAGCAACCTCGGCAGCCAGCACGTGCGCGGCGGCGAGCACAAGGATGAGGACGCGCGCGTGCGCGAGGCGATCCGCGCGGAGCTGCGCCCGGAGCTGCTCAACCGCATCGACGAGATCGTGGTGTTCCACGCGCTCGGCCGGGCGGAGCTGACCAGCATCGTCGACATCCAGCTGCACCGGCTCTCGAAGCTGCTCGCCGGCAAGCAGCTCTTGCTCGAGCTGAGCGACGACGCGAAGGCCGCGGTGGGCGAGTCGGGATACGACCCGGTCTATGGCGCGCGGCCGCTCAAGCGGGCCATCCAGCGGCTGGTGCTCGACCCGCTCTCGGTCAAGGTCTTGAAGGGCGACTATCAGCCGGGTGATACCGTGAAGGTCGACGTCGGGGCCTCGCGCGAGTTGCTCACCTTCTCGCGCGGCGCACCGGCGGCGGCTCCTGCGCAAGCGGCGCGATAACCGCGCCGCCTCGAGACGCGGCAGGGCGAAAGGCGGCGAGCGGTGGCCAAGACTCCGGCGCGGATTCCCTTCGAGTTCGTGCTGGATGAGCTGGCCCCGCTCGCGCCGCGCACCAAGCCGATGTTCGGCGCGCAGGCCGTCTACGTGCGCGGCGATACGATGGTCTTCTTGATGCGCGAGAAGGAGCAGGACGAGGACGACGGCATCTGGCTGCTCACCACCCAGGAGCACCACGAGACGCTGCGCCGCGACCTGCCCTCGATCCGCTCGATCAAGCTGTTCGAGACGCCGGTGACCAGCTGGCAGATCATCCCTTCGAGCGGGCCGGACTTCGAACGCGAGGTGGTGCGCGCGTGCGCGCTGGTGCTGCGCGGTGACGAGCGGATCGGCACGTCGAAGGCGATCAAGGACAAGCAGAAGGCCGCGGCCAAGGCGGCGAAGTCGGCTGCGCGAGAGGCGGCGAAACAGGCGGTGCGAGCGGCGAAAGCAGCGCCGCCTGCGCGCGCAGAGCCGCGCCAGGAGCGGCCGAGCGCACCCAGGGCTCGCGCAGCGACATCAAACCCCACCGACCGCGCCACGAAGTCGCGCGCATTGAAGCCGCTCGCCGGGGCCAAGAAGAGCAAACCCCGTGCGCGCTAGTCGCGGTTTCGCGGTGCTGTTCCCAATGCCCCGAGCCCAAGTTCCCAAGCTCCGGGCAGCTCGCGCCGGAGCCCGCGCCGCGTGGCCGCGCCGGCCCCTTCTCCACTCGTGCGCGCATGGATGAGCGCGAGCTGGAGAAGCTGCGGGAGTCGAGCGGGCTCTCGCTCGACCGCGAGGGAAAGTTCTTCATCCACGGCGAGCCGGTCGAGCATGCGCGCAGCCAGCTGGTGCTGACGCAGGGCATGCACCGCTCGCCCGACGGCCGCTGGGCGACGCGCATCGGCCGCGAGTGGGCGTACGTGAAGGTCGCGGACGTCGCGCGGTTTGTCCGCCGCATCGAGCCGCTCGGCGACGCGGACCGGCCGGGCCTGTTGCGCGCGTGGATGACCAGCGGCGAAGAGCAGCTGGTCGATGCGCGCGAACTCGCGGTGAGCGCGGGCGACGCGCTCTACGCGAAGCTCCCCGACGGCGAGCGCGCGCGGCTTTCACGGCCCGCGCAGGCGTCGCTGGCGGAGTATCTGCACGGCGAAGGCGGAGAGATCCGCATCGAATTGGACGGGCATCGATACCCGATCGCGCAGCGCGAGGACGAAGAGCGCAGCGCTTAGCGGTGCGCGCGGGATCGCCGCGCGACCCAGCGGCGCGCCAGCAGCACGGCAACCCAGCCGGAGAATCCGCTGAGCGCGAGCGCGAGCAGTCGCGCGACGAGCAGCGGCGCAGGCATCAGCGCGCCGGCGCCTCGCGAAGCCCAGAGCACCGCGCCGGGCAGGGCCGCCGCGAAGAGGCCCGCGCCAGCGCCCACCGCGGGCGGGAGCTCGCCCGCCAGAGAGACGAGCCCGAGCGCGGCGAAGCAAAGAGCCGCCTGCAGAGTCCCCAGCAGGCTGATCGAAAGCACGCTGCGCGCGGCCGAGCTGCTCGCCAGATGCAGGGCGATCCAGGAGAGCGGCGCCACCGCGGGCCGCGCCGCGAGCGCGAAGAGTGCGGTGCAGCAGAGCCCGAGCGCGAGCGACCAGGCGATGCCGCGCAGCGCGGAGCGCAGCCCGCCGCGCGCAGAGGCCAGGACCGGCTGGACCGGATTGCGCGGCGCCGCGCCGCCCTCTTCGAGCGGCGCGCGCGGGCTCTCCGCGGCGGCGGGCGGAAGCGGCTCACTCACTGTCATCCTCCGCCGCCGCGTCCGCCTGCTCGGCGTCGGCGCGCTCCTGCGGCGAGCGGGCATCGCCCCGCTCCGCTGCCGCGCGCGCACGCTGCGCCGCGCGCGCGGGCCGAGGATCGGCGAGCGGCTCCAAATAGAAGACCTCGTCGAGCACCAGCCCGTGCGGCGGCGCGGTCACGCCCGCGAGGCCGCGATCCCTCGAGTCGAGCAGCGCCGCCAGCGAATCAGGCGCGCGCTTGCCGTGGCCCACGTCGACCAAGGTGCCCACGATGTTGCGCACCATATGCTTGAGAAAGGCGGTGCCCTGCACGGTCAGGTGGTGCACCGCCGGGTCGCGCGGATCCTGCTCGAGCGAGAGCGCGGTCAGCTCGCGCACCGGATTCTTCGCCGAGCAGTCGCCCGCGCGCAGCGCGGAGAAGTCGTGCCGACCGAGCAGCTGCGGCAAGGCCGCGCGCATCGCCTCGATGTCCAGCGCGCGGCGGACCTCCCACGCGCGCGCGCGCCAGAGCGGCGAGCGCAGCGGGCCATTGCGCAGCGAATAGACATATCGCTTTCCATTGGCCCAGCGGCGCGGGTCGAACGCATCGGGCGCGAGCTCCGCGCTCGATATCGCGATGCTATCGGGGAGCAATCCATTGAGCCCCGATGTCCAGGCCTTCAGCGGGAGCTTTGGCCCCAAGCCGATGGGCACGAAAGAGACCACCTGCCCTCGCGCGTGCACGCCTGAATCGGTCCGCCCCGCCGCCTGCACCGCGACCTCCTCGCGCGGCACGCCGCACAGGCGCGCGATCGACTGCTCGAGCGCCTCCTGCACGCTCGGTCCGGTCGGCTGCACCTGCCAGCCCACGTAAGGCGCCCCATCGTATTCGAGCGTCAGCTTGAGAATCATGCGATCGACTCTGCAGTGCCTTCGAACCATCGAGTCTGGACTCGATGGTTCGAAGACGCTACTCCGCCGGAGCGGCCGGCGCGGCCGAGGGAGCAGCCACCGACGCGGGCGCGGCGTTGGCTACCGCATATCGGGTCAGCAGATCATTCAGATTGAGAGTCTGCAGCGAGCCCGCGCCCTTCCCGCCTCCGGGAATGAAGAGGATCCGCTTGCCCGCCAGCGCCTCGGCGACGCGCAGCTTGACCATCGCGTGGCCGCCCGCGCCCGCGAGCGCCTGGTTCTGCTTCTCGACGCCCTTCGCGTGCGCGCGCTTCTCCGCGAAGATCGCCTCCGCCTCGCGCTGGTTCTTGTAGAAGTCCGCGTCGGCGGCGAGCCGCGCCTGGTCGAGCGCGCCCTGCGCCTTGGCGATCTTCTGCGCGACTTCACCGCGCGCCGTCTCGAGGTTTCGATTGGCCTCCTGGCCCGCCGCATTTCCCATCGAGACCATCTGCTCGGCCGTCTGCTCGGCGATCTTCTTGTCGTGGATCACCTTTTCATATTCGGGGTGGAACCGGTGCTCGCCGAGGATGACCCGCTCGACGATGACGCCCTCCGGCCCCATCACGTCGGCGAGCCGCGTGCGCGCCTCTTCGGCCTTCAAGAACTTCTTGTCGGCCACATAGAACTCCTCGCTGGTCATCGTGTTGAGCACGTCGCGGACGATGCTGCGCCCGGCCGGGCGGACCAGGTTCTCTTTGACCTCTTCGGTGCTGCTGCCGACGTGCTCGAGGATCCAGGCGACCTTGGCGGTGTCGACGCGCCACGAGACGGTGACGTCGACGGCGATGTCGTTTCCATCGTGCGTCTTGAACTCGATGTCATCGCGATCGGCCCGGTCGCCCTTGTTCTTGTCGGCGACCATCTCGAGGTTCTGCAGCGCGACGTTGTAGACGTGCCAGTCGGTGATGAAGGCGGGGAAGAAATAGGTCGCGCCCGGCGCGTAGCTCTCCGCCTGGATGCCGCTCTTTCCAAAGAGCGCGATCTTGCGGGTGAGCACGCCCACTTCGGTGGAGTCGGTCGAGTGGAAGGTGCAAGCGGAGAGCGCCGCCGCCGAAAGGCAGAGCAGGAGCAGGCGAGTCATGATGTCGAGTCGCGAATTCGAAGCATTCGAGTTGTACATAGCTATTCCTTCACATCAAAGCGCTTGAGGAGCGTGCGCAGATCGAGCGGATCGACGCCGCTCTCGCCATCGCTGGGCAGCACGATCAGCTCGGTGCCTTTCAACGCATCGGCCATGCGCAGACCGACCAGGTTCTCCGCGCCCGCCGCCCGCAGCGCCTGATTCTCCAACTCCGTTCCCTGCGCTTCGGCCAGCTTGATCAAGAGATCTCCATCGGCCGCCTTGGTGCGCCGGTAGAGATCGGCCTGCGCCTCCAGCTTCTTCACCTCGGCGTCGCCGCGCGAGCTCTCGACCAGCACCGCCGCCGCGCCCTCGGCGACGATCTTGTTCTTCGCCGCCTGCGCGATGGCCGCCTTCGCCTCCGCCTCGTTCTTGAAGACGGTCTGGTCCTGGATCTTCCGCTGCTCGATCGCGTTCTGGTAGCGCTGGTCGTAGACGTAGCGGCGCACGAAGACGTGCAGCACCTCGATGCCCTTGTCTTTCAATTCAGCCTCGAGCGCCTTCTGCGCGTCGGCGGCCTTATCCATGCGCTTGGTGCCTTGGTAGAAATCCTCGGCGTCGAGTTCGCCGAGCGCGCGGCGGAGATCTTGGGTCGCGCGCGGAATCACCGCGCTGTCTTCAAAGAGGTGGCCCGGCCCGATGGTCTGCATCACCTTGAGCGGATCGGCGACGCGGTAGAGCACCGTCGCGTCGACGCGGACCGTATATCCCTCGCTGGTCTGGATGTTGATGGCGCTGGTGGTGCGGTGGCCTTCGAGGTCGCCCGAGGCCTCGCTGGTCGAGGAGGTCAATTCGAGCACCTGCACGCGCGCAGGGAAGAGGTGCATCTTCTCGCCGACGCCCACGTAGTGCAGGCCGACGTCGTAGACGCGCGGCTCGATGCCCTTGCTCATGCCCCAGCTGATCTGCTTCACGCCCAGCTCGCCCGGGCGGATGTACGTGGTGCAGGAGTTGTAGCCAATCAAGAGCACGAAGAGCGCGGAGAAAACGAGCCAGAGCAGGCGCGCGCGCGGGCCGCTGACGGTGGGCCGGGGGAAGTTCAACTTCGGGACGGCGAGAGCCATGAGCGACCTCGTGTTGATGCAGAGCGGACAGCTTTGCTGCGAACGTTCTGCGGCGCGAATGCGCGCAGTGAAACGGAGAGCGAGCTAGTGCTTGAGGCGGCGCGCGGCGCTCTCGGCGTCGCTGCGCAGGCTCGCCTCTGGCTCGGTGGCCGCGGGCGGCGTGGATAACTCTTTGGTGATGGAAGCGTTCGCCGCCGCCACCACCGCCGGCGCGCTCGCGCTCTCGCTGAGCGGCTCACCGAACGTCTGGCGCAGCTCGGCGATGGAGCGGTACGTGTCGAGCCGCTCGCCGGCGCGGCCCAGGTCCTGGACCAGCGCGTTCAGGCGCCGCTCGTAGCGGCGGCGGTAGAACCAGAGCTGCGCGTCGGGGATGAGCGGGCCGGCGATGAAGAGCGCCCACGGCACCCACTTGCCTTCGATGGGGATCCAGGGGATCTCGACCATCGCCGCGCCGAGCACCAGGCCGACGCCGGCGTAGCCCACGCGCGAGAGGAGATCGCCGCCGCGCCAGAGCTTGTACCCGGCCTGCGCCAGGGCGATCTCGTCCTTCGCCAGCACCGCATAGCGCGGCATCAGCACCGACTGCAGCGCGCCGCGGACCTTCTGCCAGTACGCCGGATCATCGACGCCCAGCTCGCGGCATTGAACCTCCATGCGGACCAGCTCGGCCTCGCTCTCGGCGAGCAGCTCGCGCTCGATCTGCGGCGTCCACGCGGTGAGCCCCGGGCGCCGCAGCTCGAAAGCCGCGATGAGAAACCGCCCGATCGAATCCAGTCGAAACTTCTCTGGGACCATGGAGCGGGCCTTCTATCACGAGGGGCGCGACGCAGCGCGTTGCGAAGCGGCCCGACCTTGTGGCAAGAAACCGGAATGCTGCTCGCCGACGCCGCCATCCCCGTCTCGCAGGAACAGTTCTCCCGCCTCAGCACCGTCGTCGCCGTCTGCTGGTGGGCAGTCTGCTTCGCGATCATCTTCTTCATGCAGAGCGGCTTCCTCCTCTTGGAGGCCGGCTCCGTGCGCGCGAAGAACGCCGCCCACGTCTCCGCCAAGGTGCTCGCGCACACCGGCATCGCCACGGTCTGTTTCTGGGCGGTCGGCTTTGCCATCAAGGCGTTCGCCTGGCCGCTCTGCTTCTTCCTCCACCAGGCGGGCGGCGGGACCACGCTCGCGGCGGTGAACGACGCCATCAGCGGCTACGTCGGCTGGGCCGGCGCGAGCACCAGCTGGACTCCGTGGAACTTCGCCGCTCAACCCGACATCTACATGGTGAACTTCTTCGGCTCGCTCACCTTCTGCATCACCTCGACGGCAATTCCCGGCACGGTCTTCAGCGAGCGGTTCCGCTTCAAGGCCTATCTGCTCTACGCGGTGCTCTACAGCGGCATCGTCTACCCGATCTTCGGCTTCCTCATCTGGGGAGGGCTCGCCGGCTCGCCGCTGCTCGACCCGCACAGCGGACTGGTCATGCTGATGGACCGGCTCTTCACGCCCGAGCTGGCCTCGGCCGCGGGAAAGAAGCTGCTCGACTACGGCATGGTCGCCGACGCGGGCGGCAAGCACTTCTGGGCGCCTTACACCGACTATGCCGGCAGCACCGGCGTGCACGCGCTCGGCGGAATCGTGGGAATGGTCGGCGCCTGGTATGTCGGCCCGCGCTTGGGGCGATATCGCAAGGACGGCCAGCCGCAGGCCATCCCCGCGCACAACGTGCTGCTCACCGTCTTCGCTTCACTGCTGCTCGCCTTCTGCTGGTTCGGCTTCAACGGCGGTTCGGTGGTCGCCAACGCCGCCTCGCACCCGCTGCTCGGCAAAGGGGCCGGCGCGCGCGGCCTCTATATGGCCGACTATCTCTTCAGCGATATCTGGTGGGTCTTCGGCACCACCGCGCTGGCAGCCGCGGGCGGCGTGGTCGGCGCCTTGATCGCCGGATATCGATTGCACAAAGCTGCCGACCCGCTGGTGCTCTGCAACGGCCTCTTGGGCGGCCTCGTCGCCGTCTGCGCCTGCGTCGGATTCGCCCCGCCGGGATATGGCCTCTTTATCGGCCTCGTCGCGGGATTCCAATTCCCCTACACGTTCAAGTTCGTCGAGCGGACGCTGAAGATCGACGACGCGATCGGCACCATCGCCTGCCACCTCGCCTCGGGAATCATCGGCGGGCTGCTCGCGGGCGTGTATGGACAGCTCTTCTGGTCGGGCGTGCTTCCGGCGACGTGGGTGCACCCGGGCGGAGATATGGCGGGAGGCACCACGATTCCCACGCTCGGTATCCAGCTGAGCGGATTCATCGCGCTGCTCGTGTATGGCCTGCCGATGGCTTACGGGATGTTCTGGATCTGCGACAAGCTGATTGGAGTGCGGGCGAGCGCGGAGGATGAGCACCGCGGGCTCGATATCTCGGAGCATGGGCTCGAGGCGTATCCGAAAGAGCAGTGAATCGCGCGAGCGCCGCTCAGGTCCGGTGGGGGCAGCCGTGCTCGGACAGGTGCTCGGCGCACTCGTGCGTTCCCGTTCCATTCAATTCCGCCTGCGCAACTGCGCGCGGCTGCCCCCACCGGCACCCCGCGGCTTACGACCGATCAAAGAGCGGACGAGTGAAGAGTGGCGAATGGCGTTTCGACGTGCGGGCGGCGCGCACTCGCCGGCAGACGCGACCGGTGGTTGAGGTGAAGACGCGGGGCGCAATGTTCCACTTGGAGGGAAGTGTCCTCCCGGCGATTTCGCCAGTCTCCCCTTGGCCCCGCCGGTTTTGCGGCGCATCCTTTCGAGACGCGCCCCATGCCCTCGCACGCCGCCGCCCCCAAGGCTGAACCCAGAAGCCGGAAGCCGCTCCCCGAGGGGGCGCAGTACGCCGTCGCGGTGCTGACGGCGATGAACCTGCTCAACTACGCCGATCGCTACATCCCCAGCGCGATCAAGTCGCTCTACAAGAAGGATCTCCACCTCACCGACTTCCAGACCAGCGTGCCGCTGACGGCGTTCGTGCTGGTCTATGTGGTGGCGAGCCCCGTCTTCGGCGCGCTCGCCGACCGGGTGGAGCGCAAGAAGCTGATCGCCATCGGCGTGGCCGCCTGGTCGATCGCGACGGCGGCGGCAGCGGCGGCGACCGGCTTCGTCTCGTTCTTCATCGCGCGGGCGGCGGTCGGCATTGGCGAAGCGGCCTATGCCACGCTCTCGCCCTCGGTGTTGAGCGACTTCTATCCGCCGCAGCGGCGCAACCGGATATTGACGTTCTTCTATCTGGCGATACCGGTGGGCGCGGCGGTTGGATTCACCACCGGCGCCTGGGTGGGAAAGAGCTTCGGCTGGCGGCCCGCGTTTCTCGTCGCAGGTATCCCGGGACTGCTCGTCGCCGGGCTCGCGCTGAAGATCAAAGAGCCGCCGCGCGGTTATTACGACCGCGAAAAGCGCGAGCACAAAGGCGGCTGGCTCAAAGCGCTGCAGGCGTTCCGCAAGAACCCGAACTTCGTCTGCGCCACCGCTGGATATACCGCGGTGATGTTCGCCGGCGGCGCCATCGCCGACTGGTTCCCCACCTATCTGCAGCGCGAGCGGGGGTTCGAGCTCTCGACGGCGGGGACCATCGTGGGAGTCGTCACGGTGGGCTGCGGGATCGCGGGAACCGCGGCGGGCAGCTATGCCGCCGACAAGCTGGTGGGGAAGGTATCGCATCCGTATCTCGCCTTCAGCGGGCTGGCGATGATTCCCGCCACGGCCTGCGCAGCGCTGACGCTGCTCATTCCAGGAAAGGCCGCCGCGGTGGTGTTCCTCGCCGTCGGGCAGTTCTTCGCCTGGAGCTACAACGGTCCCATCAACGCGATGATCGTCAATTCGGTGCCGAGCCCATTGCGCACGCGGGCCATCAGCATCTCGGTGCTGCTCACGCATCTATTCGGAGACGCGATCAGCCCGTCGGTGGTGGGGTTTATTTCGGACAAGGATGGGGGATTAAGAGACGCGATGTGGGCGGCGCCGGTGGCGTTGGCGATTGGGACGGTGATTTGGTTGGTGAGTTGGAGGGTGTTGCCGGAGACGGATCACGATTGAGGCGCGTGGTTGCGCCATTGTTGGTATCCGGCGCCCGGGGCGCGGGGAGGGGCGGGCAACACGCGCCTGGGCGCGCGGGGCGCGGCGCGGGCGTGCCAGGGCGTGGAGTCAGCGCGCCGCACTGCTGAATTGAGAATGCTGCGCGCGCTGACGGTCGCGGCTCGCCTCCCGGAGGCGGCCGCTTGCGGACTATTGGCGCGCGTCCTGTGGATACGTTCGTGATGGATCGGAGCGAAACGTTGCCCGCCCCTCCCCGCGCCCCGGGCGCCTTTCTTAGAATGGGGCGAGAGACACGATCGGATCGTCATCCCCAAGAGAGGACAAGGGGGAAGCGTGATGATGGGTGCTAGTGGGGAGCGGATGGCTGCGCGCGCCGCCCCCAGCGCACGAGCGCGATCAGGCCCGCGAGCAGCTCTCCCAGCACGGCGACTTCCAGGCTGATGGCGGTCACGACATACAGCGCTGCATTCAGCTGCAGCGACGGGCGAGCATCGCTCTCCTGCAGGAGGCCCGCGGGGCCGCCCAGGGTGACGGTCTCGCCGCCGACGAGAGCTGCGCGCAGCGCGCCGAGTCCGTTGAGCAGATAGGCGAAGGGCCAGCGGACGCTGGCGGTCAGGATGGCCGCGGGGCTGCGATCGTCGCGGTAGAGCTGGGGCGCGGCGATGCCGAGCATCCAATGGTCGGCCTGCTGGACCGGCTGCACGGTGATGAGGTGGCGCTGGTCGCCGCGCGCGACATCGAAGGTGAGCGCGGCGCCGTCGGTGGCGGCGATGCGGGCGCGGATCTGCTCGAGGGATCGGATGGGCTCGCCGTTCATCGAGAGCAGCCGGTCGTTGGGCAACAGGCCCGCGGAGCCGGCGGGGAGCCAACTGGTCACGCCGGAGAGGACGACGCCGTCGATGGGAACGGCGACCCCCACGATCGAATGGCCGACGAGCGCGATGGGGATGACGAGCAGGAAGCTGGCGAGCGGGCCGGCCAGCTCGCGGGCGAGCGCCTGCGCGCGAAAAGAGGCGCCGCGGGCCTTCGCGCGGCGGGCGGCGAATCGGCGCGCGAGGAGGAACGCGGCGATCGAGAGCGCGAGGGCCGCGATGGGGATGAGGACGGAGGAGCCTCGCGACATCGGTTGCCTTTCTGCGTGCGGCGTAGCGCGGAGAGACTACTCGGCGGCGCGCTGTTCGCGCGCTTGGGCCTGCTCCATCCGCTCGAGGATCAGGTTGCGAAACGGCGCGAGCGAGCCGATCACCCGCTCGCTCTCCACCACCTTGTCGAAGCGGAACTCGAGCGGCACCAGCTCCCGCGCCTGCGGGGTCATGCAGCTCAAGTTGTGCGCGAGCGTCCACTTCGTCTCGCCCAGCTCATAGGAGATCGTGGTGGTCGCCGCGTCGGGCGCGGCGGCGCAGTCGAGGCCGGCCACGCCCGCGCGCTCGCCGAACTTGCCGAGCAGCTTGCGCAGCTCGAACATCTGCACCTCGGTCAGCTTCCACTTCGCGTAGAGCACCGGCTGCTCGGGGTGGCGGTGGCCTTGGAAATCGACGGTCCAGTCGTCGTGGACGCGCAGCGAATAGTTGGGCCCGCCGCGGCCGCCGCGGACCATCGAGGCGAAGACCGGTGAACTGCCGGGCGCGAGCGGCTCGAGCGACGTGCGCGGAGCGCAGGCGAGGCTCCCAGCGAGCGAGAGCGCGGCGAGCAGCGTCTTTGCTGTGAAGCGGAGAGGGCTCATGGCGCGGGGGCGGTCTTCCGGCGGCGGGGTGATGATCTGCGCGCGGGCGGCGCCGGACTCCAGCGCTGATCGAACTGGTGCGCTGCAATCCACTGCTCACGCGCAGCCCGCTCGGGAGAATCTTTGGAATACGCGCGGCGAATCTGCAGGACGATCGCCTCGCGAAACGGCTCCAAGCTCGATGCCGCCGACGGCTGGAGCTGGCGCAAGAGCAGCACGAACTCTCCCGCTTCGATCTCGCGGCCCACGCCGAGGTAGTCGACGATATATGCCGCGAGCGAGGGAGCGACGCCTTCCGCGGGGCAATCGGAGCCGTGTGCAAATGCCTCGACCGCCGCGCGCAGCTCTTCGTCGCGGCCGAGATCGATCAGGATGCGCAGGTGGCGCACGAAGGTGGTGCGATCGAAGCGGACCGCGAGCGACGCCGTGGCAAAGCAGTCGGCGAGCGCAGCGTCCTGGCGCGAAGGCTCGCTGCGCAGGATGCGGTCCCAGCCCATCGCGCGGTACTGCTGCGCGCCGTAGAGGATGGCTTCGGCTGCGCCCGGCGGCGGGCCCGGATCGACCCAGACCGGATCGGGCGCGCAGGGAGAGTGAAGCCCGTCGCTCTCGAGCGCGCGGATGTAGAGCGCCTGCGAAATCCAGGTGCGCGACTCGGCGCTGTCGGGCTCCGCGCGCAGCCAGGCGGCGGCCGTGGTGAGGAGCTCGGGGGTCTTGCCGGGCGTGCAGAGCGCGGTGAGCGTGGAGCGATCCGACGCCGCCGGAGGAACCGACGCGAGCAGCGCGGGCAGCTCGCAGCGAGCAGGCCCGGCGGCCTGCCCTGCCCCGCTCGCCGCCGCGCAGAGAAGCAGAGCCGCGCCTGCGAGCGGCCGCAAGAGAGTTCGATTCATCATCGTTGCCCCACCAGCAGCGCGATCCCCACCGCCGCGAACACCACCGCCGCCACCTTCTGCATCAGCGCCGGCTTGAGCACCTGGCCGAGCCGGCCGCCGAGAAAGACCGCCAGCGCGACCACGCACCAGAGCGCGAGCGTGGCGGCGATGCCCACCGTGAACGGCTGGCGATAGCGCGCGGCCAGCGCGGCGGTGCCGACCTGCGTGAGGTCGCCCCACTCGGCGATGAAGATGACCGCGAAGGTGCTCCCGAGCTGTCCCCAGAAGCCGCGCCGGTCGGCGGCGCCCTTCTGCCCGCCTTCGTCGCCGTCCTGTTTGCGCCGCCAGAGGAAGACCGCGGAGACGAGGAAGACCAGCCCGGTGGCGAGCTGCACCGGCCGCGCCGGCAAGAGCGAAAAGAGCTGGCCGGCGCTGACGGCGATGAGGCTCTGCACAGAGAGCGCGAGCGCGGCGCCCAAGAAGACGGCGGCGGCGCGATAGCGGGTCGCCAGCACCAGCGAGGCGAGCGCGGTCTTGTCCGGCAGCTCGGCGAGGAAGATGACGCCGAAGACCGAGGCGAAGACGGGGAGGTCGAGGGGCAGGCGCAGGCTCCGCGGGAGAAAGGCGCGCGACTCTATCGCGGAAGGGGCGGGCGCGAGCGCAGCTTGCGCGCCGCGCCGCCCGGCGAACTGTTCAGAACGATATTTTCTCGCGCCGAAACTCTAATTCCCGCGCGCGGCAGGGAATTGCCTCCCGCGCGCAGGACAAATCCCAGCGCGCGAGTTCCATTCGCCAGCCGCGGCCGGGCCCACGCGCAATGTCCGCTCGATCTTCCCTCGGCGCAGGCCGCCTCCGGGGCCCCCTCTTCCCTCTGGATCAGGGGTATCCGACGTAGGGCTGCAAAAGTCGTTGCCCTGTCGCGGCTCGTTGTTCTAGCGTTCTCCCACGGCGCCACAAACCCAGGCGCTCGAGGGGAGTCCACACATATGGCGAAGTCACCCGATGCGAAGTCGGTGAACCACTCCACGTCTGCGTTGGACGCGGAGCTGCGCAGGTATCACGCCAGCGCGGGCGCGCTCCTGGCGGCGGCCGCCGATTCGATCGATCCGGCCGAAGTGCAGGTGCGCGCGGCGGCGGCGATGGCGCAGCTGCGCGAGGCCGGCGACGACGGCACGCCCGAGCTGCTCTATGTCGGCGGCAACCGGGGATTGGCCTGGCTGGTGCTGCTCGGCGCGCTGCTCGAGGACGCGCGCACGGCCGCCAACAAGCCCGGCGCGCGCACGCTGCCGCCCGAGGTGCCCAAAGAGAGCCAGATCGAGCCGGCCATCGAGCTGGCCGAAGGGGTGCGGCGCAGAGTGGTGCAGGCGATCGACAGCAACCGCTGGGACGCGGAGGCCACCGAGGCGCTGCGGCTGCAGGTGCTGGGCAACCGCAAGCAGATCGCCGGCAAGGCCCGCTGGGACAACGAGATGGCGTCGATCATCCGCGCCATCGAGGAGCTGGGCCCGCACGCGCCTGCCCCGCTGCGCGCGCTGCTGCCCAAACTGAACGCCGCCGCCACCCAGCTCGCGCAGGCGCGCCCCCAGCCGCCCGGCCGCGCGCGCACAGCGCCCATCTACTCGCAGGAAGCTCTGCTATCGGCGCTCGCACTCGACCTCGCCTTGGGCGATCTCCGCGCCTGGGCCGCGGCCGCCGCCAGCGACAAGCGCAACGGCGCCATCCTCCGCGCGGTATCGCCCAAGCGCCGCAGCGACAGCAAGGCAGCGGGAGGAGAGCCCGGCGACGGCGCAGCCTCGGGAGCCAACGGCGCCGCGCAAGATCGCCCCGCGAGCAGGAGCGCGGCCGCGAGCACCGACAAGACGCGCGCCGGGAACTGATCGATCCCGCAGACAACAAGAGCGGCCGGCCCACGAGCTCCACTCGTGCACCGGCCGCTCTTGCCGGGTCAGCGACCCTGGCGTGCGAGGCCTCTTCTGCTCTTTCGCGCGCCGTGCGAACTCTGCATCTCGCCGCAGTTTCCGGATCGAGGAGTAGCGGCGGCGTCTATACACCCACGGGCATGGAAAGCTTCGCGGCGATCTCTTGATCTTCGCCACTGCCGCGCGCCAGCCGCGCCAATATGCTGGTATCGAACGACAGCGCGCGCGCCACTTTGACTTTGATATCGAGCGCGCCGAGCCGGCCGACCACCTCCGACTCGCCCTCAAAGAAGCTCTCTTGGATATGATAGATCGCGTGCGGCATATGGAAGTGCTGCACCGCCTCCACCACCTGATCCGCGAACCAGGCCTTGTCCGGCGCGCGCGCATATCGGGCCTTGAGCGCCTCGCGATACCAGACGTGGTGGCGCATCTCGTCCTCGCCGATCTTTCCCAAAGCCTCGCGCAGGAGCCGGCTCTTCGTCTGCCGCGCGGCGCTCGCGTAGAACTTCCAGGTCACCACCTCCTGCACCATCGCGTACGTGATCATGCCGGGGATATTTGAATAGCAGCGGCTGGGGCATTCGGCCTTCTGCGCGGTGGGGAAATCGAAGCTCGCCACCTTCGCGTAGTCCGCGGCCGCCTCGCCGGAGAGGCCGAGCATATCGGTGAGTCGGTTGAGCGCGACGTTGTGGCGCTCCTCTTCTCCCGCCCAGAGCGAGATGAATTGGGCCAGCTCCCAATCGGCGGAGAAGCCGTCGACGATCTGCCAGAGCTTGCTGTAGTGGGGCACGCCGCTCTCGATGATGCCGGTCGCCAGCACCGCGGCGCGATCGGCGGGCGATACCTTCTCGATATCGAGCTGGTCCCAGGGGAGATCGGTGAGCCGCCAGCCTTTGCGTTCGGTGAGATCGAAGTAATCGAGGTACGCCTTCATGAATGCCTCCGGGGCGCGTGGAGATGCGCGGGGCGGAATATGGTGGCGCTCTGTCACCGGCGGGTCATGGGCGCGACCCCGAAATGCGTGGGCAGCGATTCCCGGTTAGACGTGTCGCGTCGCAAATCGATCTGGAGCCCCTCCATGCGCCTCGCCACCCGCCCGCTGGTTCTCGCCTCGCTCCTCTCGCTCGCGCTGGGCGCGGCCTGCGGAACCAACCCGTCCAGCCACGACGACGCAGGGGACAACGACGCGGGCAACGGCGACGCCGGCAGCAGCAGCGACGGCGGCAATGACGCGGGCGGCGACGGCGGCGGCTCCAGCGGCGCGGGCAACGGCGACGGCGGCAGCGGCGACGCGGGCGCGGGCGACGGCGGCTCCTGCGCGCTCACTTCGTACACGGGCACGCCCGATTTCATCACGCCCGGCGCGGTGACGGCGACGCTGCTCGACGCGAGCGGCGCGCCCATCGCCGGCGCGAACGTCTCGGTGACCGGCATCAACCTCTCCTATCCGGGGACGACCGCGAGCGATGGCAGCGTCACCCTCGACGTGCCGGCCGGGCTCGACCGCCCCGCGTTCCGCTTTGGCGACGGGCTCAGCTATGCCGAGCTGCTCGTGCCCATCCCTGGCGCAAACACCGCGGTTGGAACGGTGCACACCGTCGCGCTTCCGGCCACCGGAGCGGCGATGAGCGCGGGAGGCAGCGCCAGCTCGGGTCCGGCGACGCTGACCTTCGCGGCCAACGCAGATATCGAGATCGATACCCTCGATGACTCCACTGCGTCGCAGCAGCAGTTCCGCGCCGCTGAGCTGCCGGTCGCGCTGGCCGATATCGATTCGTCCGTCGGAATCGAGCGCGTCATCGGCTTGGGGCCGCTCGGCACCACCGTCTGCCCTCCCGCGACCCTGAGCGTGAGCAACGCGCTCAACTGGGCCGCGGGCACGCAGGTCGATGTCTATATCCTCGGCACCGATGTCGGCCAGCTGGGTGCGGGATATGGCAAATGGGCGCAGATCAGCTCAGGCCAGGTGAGCGCGGACGGCACCGTCATCGAGACCGGCAGCGCCGGCCTGCCCGTGCTGATGACTCTGGGGCTCAAGCGTCATTGAGCAGCAACAGGCGTGAATCGGTCGCACCTGTGGACGATTGCCACAGGGCGACCCTTCAAATCGAGCGAGTTGAGAGCGCTCGATTGGCAACCTGACAACAAGCATCCTCACTCAGATGCATCGCACCGGTTGCGCGCTGCCTTGCCCCGCTGCGTGCGATTGCAAATCGTGCGCTCCGCAGAGCTTTTGCGGGGCCCGCTTACGCATCCAATGCGCGGCGAGGTCGATTTGGCGCCTGAATCACAGGTTCTGCGCAGGTATGAATCGTGCTGCTCCGGCCCGCTCAAGGAGGAGCCATGCATTTCCAGTCGAAGAGTGCGCCCTGCTTGCTGCTCTCGCTGCTGATCCTGAGCTGCGCCGCGCGCGCGGACGGAGGCCCGGCGGGCGACCCCAAAGCGGGCAAGGCGATCTATGAGAACAGCTGTTTGCTCTGCCACGGGCCGACCGGGCGCGGCGATGGGCCCGCCGCCATCGCCTTCAATCCGCGGCCGATGAACTTCCAGGACGCGTCGAAGATGTCGAAAGTGACCGAGGAGACTCGGGTCAAGGCGGTGACCGAAGGCGGCGCCGCTGTCGGCGTCTCCGCGGTGATGCCGTCCTTCAAAGACACGCTCTCCGCGCAGCAGATCCGCGACGTCGTCGCCTACGTCCGGGCCACGTTTACTCACTGATTGGCCGCACTCCCACCCTTTCACAAGGCTGGGGCCATCCGGCGCCCGGCCCGGAGGACTTATGTCCTTACGCACGCTGTCTCCCGCGCTCCTGGCGGCAACCCTTGCTGCGATCTCGATTCCCCTCTCCTCGGCGCGAGCGACGCCCAGCTTCGCCCGGCAGAGCGGCTTTTCCTGCACGCAGTGCCACACGCAGTTTCCCGAGCTGACGCCGTTCGGCCGCGCCTTCAAGGCCTCCGCGTTCACCATGACGAACGCAAAGGCGATTCACGAGCAGGCCAAGAGCGAGCGGACCGTGCTGGACCTGCTCACCAGCCCGCCGCTGGGCGTGATGGTGCAAGTCGCTTATACGCACCTGAACCAGCCGCTCACTCCGGCGGTGAATGACGATGTCCAGTTCCCGCAGCAGCTGAGCGTCTTCTACGCCGGCAAGATCGCGCCGATGCTCGGCGCCTTCATGCAGGTGACCTACAGCGGCGCCAGCAACTCGCTCAGCATGGACAACACGGACATCCGCTTTGCGCAGACGGCGTCCGTCGAAGATACGAACCTGATTTACGGATTGAGCCTCAACAACAACCCTTCCGTGCAGGACCTCTGGAACAGCACGCCGGCGTGGGGCTTCCCTTGGGCGGGCTCGGCCGTCGCGCCGACGCCGTCGCGGCAACCGCTGATCGCGGGGGCCTTGGCGCAGCAGGTGGCGGGCCTGGGCGCCTACGCGTTTTGGAACAACCTGGTCTATGCCGAGGTATCTCTCTATCACTCGGGTCCGCTCGGCGTGACCCGTCCCTTGGGCACGCCGCTGCCGACCGGCGGCACCGACGCCACCAATGTCATCTCTGGCGTGTCTCCTTATTGGCGGCTCGCGCTGGAGAAGGACTTCGACCAGCACTCCTTCACGCTGGGCACCTTTGGAATGGAGACGCGATTGTTGCCGGGCGGCGCCGCGGGGCTGGGCGGCCCTCGCGACCATTACATCGATACCGCCGTCGACTTTCAATATCAGTATATCGGCGACCAACATATCTTCTCGCTGCTCGCCACCTGGATGCATGAGAACAGCTTCCTCGACGCCACCAGCCTGGAAGGGGGCGTCAGCCAGCTGCACCAGAAGGTCGACACCTTCCGGATCACCGGCGGATATATCTACGACCATCTGATCGGCGCGCGGTTGAGCTACTTCACGAACAGCGGCACGGTCGACACGACGCTCAACGCGCCGGCGGCGGTGACCGGGAGCGCAACTGGTGATCCCTTCAGCAACGGCTTGACCGCGGAACTCGACTACACGCCGTGGGTCAACACCAAGTTCGTGCTGCAGTACACCAGCTATTTCAACTTCAATGGTGGAAGCAGCAACTACGACGGCGCCGGGCGGGACGCTTCGGCGAACAACACGCTCTATCTGCTGGCCTGGCTCGCCTACTAGAAGCGGCGGGCCTCTCCGACGGAAGCGGTCCCGACACCGCTTCTAGAAATAGACGGTCAGCGTCGCCTGGACATTGCGCGGGGCGCCCGGGGTGTAGTCGACCTGCTCGACTCCGCCGGGCGGCTCGCCAGGCAGGCGCGAGACATAGTCGAACTGACCTTCCTGCCATGGCGTGTTGAAGAGATTCTCCACCGAGACGCCGAGTTCGAGAAAGCGCCAGCGATACGATGCGGTGAAGTCGAACAGAGTGTACCCCTGGGCAATCTCCTTGCCGTCCGTCGACGCAGGGTGATCCGCGATCTCCCTCATCGCCAGGCGGGCGTGCAGCCCCCATGGAAGCACGGCGGAGATTCCAGCGGTGAGCGTCTCCGTGGGCGCCAGCGCGACATAGGTTCCGCCGTCCACCGGAGCGACATAGCGCGGATGAGCCAGGGTCAGGTCCGCGTCGGCAAAGAGCCAGTGCCGGAAGAGATCGACCCGGGCGCTCAAGTCGAATCCGTACCGCCGCGTCGCGGGATTGCTGGCCGTGGTGTCGATGTCCGGGTCGAACACCGTCTCGCTCTCGAGATAGAGGAACCAGAGCGCGGCCGACAACACCAGCCGATCGGCCACCGTGACACGGCTCCCGATCTCGCTGCCCCACGCGCGCGCCAATGCGCCTGCGCCGCTCGCGGCGATGATTCCGCGCGCGTCGTTGGAATGAAATCCCCCGCCTGCATCGAGAAACAGGTCCCACTGGCTCAGCGGCGAGATCACGATGGCGAGCTTGGGACTGGCGAGCGATTTCGAGAGGGTGCCAGTGGTGGGCGCCGCGCCGGGCAGAGGCTGCGCTCTCTGGTCGACCACGTTCCAAGTGAAGAGATCGCCGCGGACGCCCGCGGTGACGTGAAGCCAGGAGCTCAAGCGCGCGCTCTCCTCGAGAAAAGCGGACTCATTGCTCTGCCCGATATCGGCATTGTCGCAGAACAGCGGCATTCCATAGCAACTGGGCAAGTGCTGGCGCTCGCTGTTGTCGTGATAGAGCGACACATTCATGCTGTCGAACCGTCCACTCAATCCCAGGGTGGTCGTAAAGGTCGCCTCGCCCCAGCGCAGCCTCTTCTGGTATCGCGCGTTCAGGCCGGTGTAGACGCGGCTGTCGTTCTGCTCGACGAGATCCCCATTGATCGGGTCGGTGAGAAAGAACGTGAAGTCGTTCCACAGGCGCATCTGGAAATGGACGGCATAGGCCGTGAGGGACAGCTCCTCATTGGTGCTCGGCGTGCTCTTCACCGTGGCGATGAACATCTGCCGCTGCGTCTGCCCCCCCTCATTGGGGTCAATCGAGCCAAATCGATCGATCTCGCCGTCGGCGACCGCCCGGGGAGGAATCAGCCCGGACGCGCTCCATTGCGAGGCATAAGCGACCGCCTCGAGAGAGAGCGTGGTGTGCGCCGAAAGCTGGAGGTTTTGCCGGGCCGTCGTGCTGTAGCGCTGCAGCCCCTCAGAGTTGTCGTAAGGCCCCGCGAGCCCATAGACCTCGCCCGCGATCCAGCCGCTGTTGGGGCCGGTGCCGGTGGTCCCGACGCCGAACACTCGATAGGTGTTGAACTGACCATACATTCCTTGCACTTCATCCTCGGCGAAGTCCCGCCGGGTGTGCAGATCGACGGCCCCCGCGGTGTCGAAGTCGCCCTTGTCCGCAAAATAGGGACCCTTGCTGAACTCCAATCGATCGATCGTCTCGGGAAGGACGAAATGAACATCGGTGTATCCCTGCCCGTGACCATTGCTGGGCAGGTTGATGGGGACGCCGTCCATGTTGAACGCGATGTCGGTCCCGTGATCCGCGTCGAATCCGCGCAGGAAGTATTGGTCGGCCTTTCCGCCGCCTTGGTGCTGCGCAGTGAAGAGGCCCGGCACCGAATGAAGCAGATCGGCCGGCGTGCGAATGATCCGCTGCTGCAAGTCTTGATCATAGACGCTGTCGGCGGAGGCGGCCGAGGTCGGCCGCTGCGCGGAGACATTTGCTTCCAGCGCGGTCTCGCTGGCTGCATTCGGCGGCGCCGCGACGGTTGCCGGCAACGCGGCGACAGCCAGGCTCGATGGCGCAACCGGCTTGACCTCGGCAACCTGTCCTTCGAGACGAAAGCGGAACGTATATCGGACGACGCTCGTCTCCGGACTCGAGCCGTTCATCGCGGGGACAAACCGGAACTTGCGCGCCGTCGCCTCGGCGGACGATTGCATCAGGGGGTCCTGGCTGGAGAGCACCTCGATGGCGCTGACTCCGCCGCTGGCGTCGATGGACAGGCGCATGACGACATCGCCCTCGACGCCTTTCGCCTCATCCTCGGGCGGATAAGGAGCCTCTTCAAAGTGCAACAGCTTGGGGGGCACCCACGCGGACGGCACGGGCGCGCCCGCGTCCAAGCCTGCATGGGCGGGGCTCTCTTCGTTGGAGGCAGCCGTCGCGTTTGCGGCGGCTGGCACGAATGCCGCGGCGAAAAGCAGCGCGGCGAGCGCGTGATGCTTGATCTGTGTCTTCATGAAGTGGCTCCCAGCCGCTACGGAAGAAACGTGACGTTGCCCGACGCGGCGGAGACCGCGCTCAGGTTCACCGTCGCATTCAAGGTTTGAATCGAGACCGAGTCGGCGCGAGAGAGCGTCAATGTCCCGGTATCGGCGGCAGCGAAGTTGGCGAAGGTCTCCAGCGGGAGCGTGAGCGAGCCCGCCGCGTCGGGGCCGCTGCAGGTGACATAGAAGCCGTTCACGTCGAAGAGCTGGGCCGTCACGCTGCCCGCGTAACCATCCGCCGGGCTCCAAGAGAGCTGCAGATCCGTGGACAGCCGGACCACGGAGATCTCGGTGGGCGACAGCTGCGGACTCACCGCGGTGAACGCGGGCGGAGCCACGACGGATCCCGAGAAAGAATCGACGGCGCTGCCGGCCGCTGAGAGCGAGAGGACATCGCCGGGAGACCAGCCAGGCGCGCTCGATTCAGAGGAGGAGATCGGGTGGTATCCGTAGCCCGCGAAAGACGCGGTCGCGAGGCTCTTGTCGCCGTCGGCCACGGTCAGGGTTCCGGCGCCGACCACTGGCGGAACAGAGTCGCCATCTGCGATGACCCACTGGGGTTGGCTGAAGACGCAGCAGGCGCCGATGGTGGCGCCGGGACAGACGCCCGCGTCGGCGGCCTCGGCGGTGGTGAAGTTGGCCTGCATCGACCAGCCATCTGGCAGTGAGGTGAGCGTGATCTGGCCTGCATAGGGCCCCGCGGGAGCAACCGCGACGGAGCCGGCGCCGCTGCAGGCGGTGAGAGCGAGCGCGGCCACGGCCGAGCCCAAGAGGGTACGCATGGGAACTCCAATGAAGACATGGAACGGCAATTCGCCGCGCGCAGCCGCACCTGGGCCGCGCATCGGCGCGATTCGATTCGCGGCACGCGCACGAATGGAGCGCGCGTGTAGAGCGGCTCAGCTCAGCGGTGGCGATTGAGCGCGCCGAGGACGCTGCCAGGCAGGCAGCGACTCGCAGGATGCCGAGGAGACAAGCATGCTCTGCGCAACAGGCACGATCGCGGCGATGACGGGCGTCGCAGGCGGCGTATGCAGCGCGACCGCCGAGTGCGCGAGAGAGCCTTGGCCGTGCTCCCACGGATTCCCCGAGTCACCAGGATGAGAGTGCGAGTGACCGCCGGATCCTGGAGAGTGCGGCGAAAAAGCGTGCGAGTGCGGATGCCCGCTGCCATCGTCGTGCGGCAGACCGCTTTCGCGCGCGCTTTGGCTGCGCAGCTCGTACGCCACCAGCGGGCCGTAGGTCCAATCGACCTCGTCCGGCACCTCCGCCTCGGCCGCGAGGAAGAGCTGCTCCTCCCAGCCGAGCGGATCCGCGGCCAGCGCGGCGAGGTCTGCGCTGGTGGGCCGCGCAGGCCCCTCGGCCGCGCGCGCCGATGCCGCCAATGCGCGCGCGGCATCGAGCTCGCGCGCCTCTTGCACATGCTGGTGGACGTGCGCGAGCGGCGCCAAGACCGTGCCGGCGGCCCAGAGCGCGCAGGCGACTGCCGCGCGCAGCCTCGCCCGAGGCGCGGCGGCGCGCTGGAAACTGCCGGGCCTGGAGCGCAGCGCGCGGTCGAGCAAGGAACAGTCTCAATTCAGTTGGCCAGCCAAGACGGCCAAGCGTTCCCTGTCTAGCAGAAACGACCGCGGTTTTCGCTGGAGCGCCTCACGGCGCGAACTCCTGCGCCGGAATGTCGCTCTTGGGCGCGACCACGAACGTCCGCATGATCTGGTGCGCGTCGGAGTGGAGCGCGGCCTGCTCGTCGGGCGTCCGGTAGTGCGTCGTGATGTGCGCGTCGAACTGAGTGCCCTGCGGGCCGGGGCGCGTGGTGATGAACGTGTCTTGCGGGAGCAGCGCGAGGAGCTGGTGCGCCGGCGCATCGACGGTCAGCTCCAGCGCGTAGCGTTCGCCGAGCGTCTCGTCGCGCTCCAGCTCGGAGAGCTCGCTGTGCGTCACGCGCAGCCCGTGCGACTCGAACTTCTGCCGCGCCGCCGCGCCCACCGCGGTGAGGTACGCCGACGCCGACGCCGCTTCGCCAGGCTGGGGGCGATTGGCGTGCACGGTGACCTCCATGCGGCGCGTCTTCGAGAAGGCCCAGAAGAGCTGCGCGCGATCGCACTCGAGCTTCCAATCGCTCGCCTCGGGGAGCACCACGGTGAACAGGCCGCGCAGGCCGAGCACCACCAGCGCGCGGGTGTCGCCGTTCGCCTCGTCGCGGCGCACCGTGCAAGCCTCGACCTTGCCGTTGGGCAGCTCTTTGTCGGGCAGGTTGAGATCGGCGTTCGGATCCACCAAGCCGGAATGGCCGGCCGCGCAGCCCGCGGCCAGCGAGGAGAGGAGCCATGCGAACGCGGCCGATCGCAGTCGATTCATGCGCGCTTGAATAGCAGACAGGCCGCCTCGCCGCTCAGCGGCCACGCGCGCGAAACATGCCGCGCGCCCGTCGTCCGATGAAGGAAGATTGTCGTCGGATGCTGAAGCGGTCAAGTCAGAGCGTCGCCGCCGCGGCCGCGCGGCCGGCTGCGCGGCCAGAAAAGATGCAGCCGCCGAGGAACGAGCCTTCCAGCGCGCGATAGCCATGGACGCCGCCGCCGCCAAACCCGGCCGCTTCGCCGGCGGCGAAGAGCCCGCGGAGGATCTCGCCATCGCTGCCGAACACGCGGCCCGACAGATCGGTCTCCAGCCCGCCCAGCGTCTTGCGCGTGAGGATGTTCAGCTTCACGCCGATGAGCGGCCCGCGCGACGGGTCGAGGATCCGGTGCAGCTTCGCGGTGCGCACGAGCTGATCGCCGCGGTAGTTGCGCGCCTGGCGTATCGCCGCGATCTGCGAATCCTTGCCGAACGAGTTGTCGAGCTGGCGGTCGCGCGCGACCACCTCGCGCTCGACGGTCGCGTAGTCGAGCAGCGGCGTCTCTGTCTTCTGGTTGAGCTGCTCCACCAGCGAGCGCAGATCGGTCGCCACCGCGAAGTCCGCGCCCTTCTCCTTGAACGCCTCGACCGGCGGCATCGCGCTCTTGCCGATGGCCCGGTTGAGCACCAGCCGCCACTTCTTGTCGGTGAGGTCGGGGTTCTGCTCCGAGCCGGAGAGCGCGAACTCCTTCTTGAGGATGGCCTGGTTGAGGATGAACCAGGAGTGCTCGTGGCCGGTCTTGAGGATGTGCTCGAGCGTACCGAGGGTATCGAAGCCCGGATAGAACGGCGGCGGCAGCCGCTTGCCGGTCGCATCCAGCCAGATCGAGCTGGGCCCGGGCAGGATGCGGATGCCGTGATTGTTCCAGATCGGCGCCCAATTGCGCAGGCCTTCGCAGTAGTGCCACATCCGGTCCTTGTTGATGATGCGCGCCCCGGCCGCCTCCGAGATCTGCATCATCCGGCCGTCGACGTGCTCGGGCACGCCCTGCACCATGAACTTGGGCGGCGCGCCCATCCGCGCCGGCCAGTTCTTGCGCACCAGCTCGAGGTTGCCGCCGATCCCGCCCGACGAGACGACGACCGACTGCGCGCGCAGCTCGAAGTCACCCTGCTCGATGCGCGAGCTGCGGGCGCCGCGGATCACTTCGCTCTTCTCGAGGAGCTTCCCGCGCACGCCCTGGGCCGCGCCGCGCTCGATGAGCAGCGCATCGACGCGGTGGCGGAACTTGAACACGATTCTTCCGCTCTTCGCCTGCTCTCGCGCGCGCTGCACGAACGGATCGATCACGCCGGGCCCGGTGCCCCAGGTGACGTGGAAGCGCGGCACCGAGTTGCCGTGCGCGACCGCGCCGTATCCGCCGCGCTCCGCCCAGCCGACCACGGGGAACCAGCGCATCCCCTTCGCGTGCAGCCACGGCCGCATCTCGCCGGCGGCGAACTCGACGAACGCGCGGGCCCACGCGCGCGGCCACCGGTCCTCGTCGCGATCGAAGCCGGCGGTGCCCATCCAATCCTCGAGCGCCAGATCGAACGAGTCCTTGATCCCCATCCGGCGCTGCTCAGGCGTGTCGACCATGAAGAGGCCACCGAACGACCAGAACGCCTGGCCGCCCAGGCTCTGCTCGCCCTCTTGATCGACGAGGAAGACCGTCTTGCCCGCCTCGGCCGCCTCGGTCGCGGCGACCAGCCCCGCGAGCCCCGCGCCAATCACGATCACATCTGCTTGCTCAGTCATCCAATTCGTATCGCATGAGTAGGATCGGCGCGCTCGGACCGGCGTTCGATCCGTGCTCGCTCCGCATTCCCGCAAGGGGAATGCTGCGCTGCGCGCGGCATCGAACGCCGGCTCCGGCCGCGCCTATGTGCTCCTCTGCGAAGGCCCGGTCGTGCAGCCTCAGGAGATCGCGCGCAGTGGCTATGCTTTCCGGCCTCGCGTCTCCACTCGTCTGCTTTTGCTCTTGACCGGTCGTAAGCCGCGGGGCGCCGGTGGAGGCCGCCGCGCGCAGTTCCTCAGTCGACTTCTCGGAGGTTGTTT
>Ga0302196_10000034_pt1:0-127500 | contig 129117 bp, 106 predicted proteins | sample II_Bog_N1_3_FD_198794 | JGI IMG/M metagenome (GOLD analysis project Ga0302196, IMG submission 198794) | Peat permafrost microbial communities from Stordalen Mire near Abisko, Sweden - II_Bog_N1_3 | ecosystem: Environmental > Terrestrial > Soil > Wetlands > Peat | place: Sweden... | reverse complement strand
ATTTCGGGGCCCTGCTCTCACAGGGGGCGCGGTGTTTACCGCCTCCGCTCCTTCACGTCAACTACTTTCTTTTCTCAACCGCTCCTGCGCCCTTCCAACCGCGTTCCCCGCTGCGCTCCTTTGCTGCGAGGGGGGCGCTGTGTACTGCCGCCACTTTCCCGCGTCAAGTACCCAGATCGCTTTTTTTCGATCTCCCCTGCGAAGGAGCGCCGGCACGCCGGCTTGGATCTCTTCGGCGCATCCCGAACGCAGCCTAAGGCGCGTCTGGCGCGGGGCGGATCGCGTTGACTCTCTCGGGAGGGCGCGGTAACAGCGCGGGCCTGCATGCAACCTACTGTGGAACAGCGGGCCTCGCTCGAGGCGGAGCACGCGCAGCTGGCGCGAGCTGCGCGAGAGCGCCGGTCCGTCGATCTGTTTGCCCGGGCCGCGCTCGAGGGTTTCTGCTGGGCGATCCTCGGGGGCGTCTGCGGGAAGCTCTTCTGGGATTCGGTGCGCCCGCCTCTCTTCTTCTATCCGCTGGCGCTGCTCGATCTGCTCCTCTTGTGGGACGCGATCCGGCACTACCGGCGCGCGCAGGCGGCGATGGCCCGCGAGATCACCATTCTCGCGCGGCTGCGCGAGGTGCGCGTGCACCTCGGCATCGATCCCACCACGCTCAACAGCGCCAATCCCCTCATGCAGCAGGAGTCGCGGACGTGAGCAACGCATCGGCGCGCGGACGGTTCATTGTCTATGAGGGGCTCGACGGAGCCGGCACCACCACGCAGGCGAAGCTGATCGCCGAGCGGCTGCAGGCGAAGGGCCGCACGGTGTGGCACGCGCACCAGCCGAGCGAAGGCCCGGTGGGCGCGCTCATCAAGCAGGTGCTCGCGGGGCGCGGCGCGACGGTGACCGCCGACGGCCACCCCGGCCAGCTCGACGAGCGGGTGATGGCGCTGCTGTTCGCTGCCGACCGGCTCGACCAACTCGCGTCCCAGATCGAACCGCGGCTCGCGCGCGGCGAGGACGTCATCCTCGACCGCTACGTGCTGTCGTCGCTCGCCTACCAGGGCGCGAGCGTATCGCACGACTTCATCCAGACGGTGAACCGCTACGCGATCAAGCCGGACCTGACCATCTTCCTCTACGTGCCTGCGAGCGTGGCGCTCGAGCGGGTGCGCAGCCGCGGCGCCAAGCTCGAGCGGTACGAGACGGCGCAGCAGCTGCAGATGATCGAGCGCGAATATTCGCGGCTGGTCGGCACGCTGGCGAGCGTGGTCTCCATCGACGGCACGCGTCCCATCGCGGAAGTGGCCGAGCTCTGCAATGCGCAGATCGAGCTGCTGCTCGATTAGCGGGCAGCCACCTCTATGTCCATCGACAGCGCGCGGCTGGAAGAGCTGCACATCGTGCGCAAGGTACGCGAGACGGCCCGCCGCTGGTGGGGCGTCGAGCTCTCGTTTACCGACGCGGCCGGTGCGGTGGTCGATCACGGCAAGGGCATCATCATTCCGCCGAACAACCGCATCTGCACTTCGTGTCTGGGAGACACGAAGGGTCTGGCCCTCTGCAACCAGTCGATCGAGCAGGCGGTGGCGCGGCTGCCGCCGGCCGGCGTGGAGAGCGCGGGCGTGCACACCAGCGCGCAGCTGCTCGGGCCTTGCCACATGGGGCTCGACATCGTCGCCGCGCCCGTCGAGTTCAACGGCGAGCGGCACGGCTCGCTCTTCGCGTGCGGGTTTCTCGTCGAGCGCAGCCAGGCCGGCTCGTCGCTGCGCGCGCCCGAGGCGGTGGCGGCGCAAGTCGCCGGGCAGAGCGCGCGGCTCCAGCTGCCGGTGCTCGATCCGCAAGCGGCCTTCGCGTCGATCGCGCGCATCGAAGAGCGGGAGCTGCCGCGCCTCACCGACTTGATGGGCACCACCGTCTCGGAGATCGCCGATCACGAGGAGGCGGTCCGCTCGCGCGAGAGGAAGATCGACGAGCTGCGGCGCGAGCTGTCGGGGCGCTACCGGTTCGCGGACATCATCGGCAAGAGCGCGGCGATGCAGCGGCTCTACCAGCTGCTCGACCGCATCGTGCAGAGCGACGTGACGGTGCTGGTGACGGGCGAGAACGGCACCGGCAAGGAGCTGATCGCGCGCGCGCTGCACCACAACGGGCCGCGCAAGGAGCGGCCGTTCGTCGCGCAGAACTGCGCCGCGCTCAACGACAACCTGCTCGAGAGCGAGCTGTTCGGGCACGTGAAGGGCAGCTTCACCGGCGCGGGGCGCGACAAGGTCGGCCTCTTCAAGAGCGCCGACGGCGGCACCTTCTTCCTCGACGAAGTGGGCGACATGTCGCCGGCGATGCAGGTCAAGCTGCTGCGCGTGCTGCAAGAGAGCACGTTCGTTCCGGTCGGCGGAACCAAGCCGGAGAAGATCGACGTCCGCATCGTCGCCGCCACCAACAAGGACCTGCGCACGATGGTGGCGCGGCGCGAGTTTCGCGAGGACCTCTTCTACCGGCTCTGCGTCCTCAATGTAGAGGTGCCGCCGCTGCGCGACCGGCTCGAGGACCTGCCGCTGCTCTGCGATCACTTCCTCGCCGCCTGGCGCGAGCGCGGACCGGCGAGCGTGCCGCGGCCGGCGAAGCGGCTCGCGCCCGACGTGCTCGCCAGCTTCTACGAGCGACGCTGGCCGGGAAACATCCGCGAGCTGGAGAATGAGATCGAGCGGCTCGCGGTGCTCTCGGGCGACGCCGAGGTGATCGGGCAGGACGCGCTGCCGATGATGCGCGGACTGCCCTCGGGCCTGCCGACGGACGGCGGCGAGGCGCGCGCGGCGGCGCTGCTCGAGCAGGGGCTCGTCCACGGACTGGGCGGTGCGGTGGAGAAGCTCGAGCGCGAGCTGATCCGCGCGGTGCTCGAAAAGACGCAGGGCAACCGCTCGCGCACGGCGCAGATCCTCCAGGTCTCGCGCACCACGCTGCTCAAGAAGATTCGCGACTACCAGATCGACGCGGGCGGCTCCGCGGAGGAGGCGTGATGGCGGCACAGCAAGCACCGGCTCCGCTGGATTCTCCTCTGGCAGCGCCGCCGCCCAACACGGCGGCGGTCGTGGTGATCGGCAACGAGGTGCTCTCGGCGAAGGTGGTCGACGAGAACGGCCCGTGGCTCCTGCGCGAGCTGCGCGCGTTGGGCGTCGAGGTGCGGCGGGTCGAGACGGTGCCCGACGAGATCCCGCTCATCGTCGACGCCGTGCACCGGGCCTGCGCCTCGGCCGCGCACGTCTTCACCTCGGGCGGCATCGGGCCCACGCACGACGACGTGACCATCGCGGCGCTGGCGCAGGCGTTCAGCCGGCGCGTGGTCACCGACCCGCGCTCGCTCGAGCTGTTGGAGAAGAAGTTCCAAGGCCGGCCGGGCGGGCTCAACCACGCGCTGCGCCGCCTCGCCGAAGTGCCCGAGGGCTCGCGCCTCGCCTGGGACGAGAAGTCGCTCTTCCCGGTCATTTCGCTCGAGCAGGTGGTGATCCTCCCCGGCGTGCCGTCGCTGTTCAAGCTCGGCTTCGCCCAGGTGCGCGAGCGGTTTCGCGCCGAGCCGATCTTCTCGCGCGCGGTCTATCTCTCGCTGGGCGAGCCGCGCATCGCCGAGCACCTCGACGCGACGGTCGCGCTCTTCCCCGACATCAGCATCGGCAGCTACCCGCGCTTCGACGATGCCGACCACCGCGTGAAGGTTACGTTCGACGGACGCGCGCAGGAGCGCGTTGCGGCAGCATGCCGCTCATTCGTCACACGGCTGCCGGCGGATGCGGTGGTACGCGAAGAGTAAACGCGGGCTGATCCGCTCTCCCGCTCTCGTTTCTTGTCTGGAGGAATTCATGGTGCGTTGGGTTCTGGTTCTGGCGTTGGTGGCGGGCGCAGCGGTGGCGCAGGAGGCCCCGACGACGGCGGCCGAGGCGGCAGCGCGCGCGCGGGGAGAGAAGCCGGACGCCACCGGCGGCGCGAACACGGGGGCCAACGCGCGAGACCCGTCGCTGCCCTCGGCGGACAAGGTGCAGGCCGCGCAGGATCGCTGCCCGCCCAACCAGCCCGACTGCGCGCAGAAGCAGCGCGAGCCGGCGTCGCAGCCCGCGTCGCAGCCGCTGCTCGGCGCGCCCGCGCCCAGCCTGGACTGGGGCCACCCGCCGCCGTCGTCCGCTGGCCTCTTCGGCTCGGAGCTGGTCAGCCTCGGCTCGCCCGCGCTCAACGCGCCGGGTGGGCTCGCCGGCGCGGCCGCGGTCCCCTCGCACCCCATCGAGCTGTCCGCCTACTTCATCCTCGGCGGCCAGTGGGTGCAGCAGGACCCGAACTATCTCTACGTGGGGCGCAACAACGGCTTCTCCCTCGCCGACGCGCGCATCGAGATCACCGGCCGCCCCACCGAGACGCTCTGGCTCTATCTCTCGATGGACGGCGCGGTCGCCAACCGCTCGGCGACCGACCCCAGCCAAGGCTCGCGCGGCGTCGCGTTGAAGGACGCCTATGGAATCTGGTCGCCCGGATATCACCTGCGCATCGAGGCCGGTCAGTTCAAGGCGCCGGACGACATCGAGAACCTGCTCGAGGAGACGGAGATCAAGTTCCCCAGCCGCTCGCTGGTCACCGACGGCATCCACGCCCCGGCGGGATATGAAGTGAATGGCCTGTCGCTCGATCGCCAGATTGGAATCGGCGTGGGCACCGATGTGATTCGCCTCCCGTTCGGCTCGTTCGCGGCGCAGGTCGCGGTGACCAATGGAAATGGCTCGAATACCCTCTTCAATTCGACCTCGCTCCCCGGCGTGATCGGGCGCGTCTCGCTCGGCCTCTTCGGATTCATCTCGCTCGGCGCCGACGGATACTTCATGCCGCAGGCGACCGGCACGCAGCCGGACCTCTTCCGCGACAACTGGTTCGGCGCGGGTGGCGATATCCGCGTCGAATGGAATGGCCTGCATATCCTCGCGCTGGTTCAATGGCGCGATACCCAGCACCTCACTTCGGGGGCGCCCGATGAATATTCGCTCGGATACAGCGGAGAGGTGGCCTATCGGCTGCCCGGCGTGCTGCATTTCCTCGAGCCGGCGGTGCGATATGCCTCGCTCGATCCGAGCGACAAGATCCCCACCGAGCAGGTCGAGTCGCTCGACGCGGCGCTCAACTTCTATGCGCCGGGGACCAACGCGGCCCGCCTCTCGGTCTCTTATGTCCACCGCATGGAAGACCCGTCGCGCACGCTGCAGAACGATGGCGTCGACCTCAGCCTCCAGGTCCGATTCTAAATGAAGCCCATGCTGCCCGTCCGCGCAGCCGCTGCGCCCGCCGCTCGCGCACTCTTCACCTCTGCGCTCTGCTTGGCGGCGATCGCGGCCGGCGGCGCGTGCGCGCCCGAGCAGACGGCGTGGGCCGGCCGGGTGACCTCGCCCGGGCAGTTGGTCGGCGGGCCGCGCACCATCGGGGAGGTCGGCGACTGGCGACTGAGCAACGGCAAGGTCCGCTTCATCGTCCAGGATTTGAATCTGATTCCCGCCAATGAAAACCCTGTCTATGGCGGCGTGGACGGCGGCGGCGTCACCGGCGATAGGAACTATGCCACCTTCGGCGGCACGCTGATCGACGCCGACCTGGCGCGCCCGGAAGCAGAGCTCGATCCGCGCGCGACCGGCGATGGCGCCGACGGCCTGGGCGAGCTGTTCCCCGCCTTCTTCCTCTCCGCCCTCGAGCCGAGCAGCATCGCCGTCATCGACGACGGCAGCACCGGCAACCCCGCGCGCATCCGCGTGGTCGGCACGCCCTCGGAGTTCCTCACCCAGACCAAGCTGGTCGACCAGCTCGCGCTCGGCACCGGGCTCACCTTCGCGCTCGATTACTCGCTGGGCCCGAACGACGATTACCTGACCATCGCCGCGTCGATGACCAATACCGATACCGGCGGGCACTCCTTTCCTATTGCACAGTTCCCCGTTCCTATCGGCTTCATCGGTCTGTTCGGCCAGGACCAGCCGCTCTTTCTTCCCGGAGAAGCCGGCTTCGACGTGCGCTTCGGTCTCGAGCGCACCTATCAGCGCCATTATGACCTGCCCGCGCTCGCCGGCCTGACCACCGACGTGATCGCGGTCGACGCCACGCGCATCAGCTATGGCCTGAGCTATTGCCCGGTCTGCACCTCGCCGTTACCCAGCAATATCCCCAACAGCGCGGGATTCGTCTTCAATCACCAAGCGTCCTATTCGCCTTATGCGCCGGTGGATGAAAATACCATGCTGATGCCGTTCGTCTCCGGCTCGCTCTTCGGCATCTTCATGGGCGAGGTGCCGGCGACGCTCGAGGGGGGCCAGAGCTATGGCGTGACGATGAAGCTGCGCGTGGGCCCGCCAACGCCGTCGTATCAAGTCGACGCGGTGCTCGGCGAGCAGGGAGTCGATGTCGGCCAGCTCGCCGGCCGCGTGCGCGAAGAGCAGTCGCTGAATCTATTGCAGGGCGCCGAAGTGATTGTCTACCAGGACGCGGTCAATGCCGACGCGGGCTCGCTCACGCCCCACTGCGCCGACGCGCCGGACGGCCTCGGTTGCATGGTCACCGCGGCGAAGACCGACGTGGGCGGCCGCTTCCACGCCCTGCTGCCGCCGGGCGATTACAAGGCGATTGTCCGCAATGTGCCGCACCCGGATTCGCAGCCGGTCGCGTTCCACGTCACGTTCAATCAAGAGACCTATGAAGAGCTCTATTCGCCGCGCGCGGCGACGCTGGTGGTGGAGATCACCGACGAGACCGGCCGCCACACGCCCGCCAAGGTCACGCTCTCGAACAGCTATGGCGAGCAGTACATCAACCAAGACCCGAAGACGTTCCTCTACGATTATCGCCTCGGCGACCCGTTCCGCCCGACCGACCTGGTGCCCGATACCACCGACCCGGAGACGCGCCGATATATCGAGGATACCTTCTATGCCCAGAATGGCCTCGTGTCCGCCACCGTGCGACCGGGCAACTATCGCGCGACCGTCTCGCGCGGGCCGGCCTTTCCCATCTCCGAGCAGGAGATCGTGCTGACGGCGGGACAAGTCACCAAGATCGGCGCGACGCTGGCCCGCGCGTTGCCGGCCGATGGATGGGTGCAGGCCGATTTCCACGTGCACGCGGCCCACTCGGTCGATTCATCGACGCCCTATCCGCGGCGCGCGCTCAGCCTCGCCGGCGAAGGGCTCGATTTCGCCGCGATGACCGAGCACAACTTCATCGGTGATATCCGGCCGACCATCGACCAGGTGGGCCTGATCGATTTCCTCCAGGCGACGACCGGCATCGAAGAGTCGAGCCTCGAGGCGGGCCATTGGAACGCCTATCCGCTGCAATATGATCAGCAGCTCTCGACGCACGGCGCGCTGCCCTGGTTCCGCCGCAATCCGGGCGATCTCTTCACCAACCTGCACGCGATCGGCCGCTGGAGCCCGGATACCACGCTGGTCGAGGTGAACCACCCGCGCGATTCGGTGCAGGGATATTTCAACTCCTATGGCCTGACCGGATTCAGCTTTACCGGCGATCCCAACCACGACTGGCCGGGCGAATCTGGATTCTTGGTGCCGAGCGGGCCCGGGTTTGGAGAGGCCGAGTTCACCTTCGACGGACTCAACGCGATGGAGGTGCTCAATAGCAAGCGATATGACCTGCTGCATACCTATCGCGTGCCCGAGGTATTGCCGCCACCGCCGATTCCGCCGCTCTGCAGCGAGAGCCCCAACGCCAAGCCGTGCACCGGCAGCGCGGGCACGGTGGTCCTCAATTCGAGTGGATTGGTATCCAATCCGGGCGCGTTCGAAGATTGGGAGCACATCCTCGACAGCGGCCGGCGCATCGTCGGCGTGGGCAACAGCGATACCCACGAGCAGTACGACGAGCCGGGCACGCCGCGGAACCTGATCAACATCGGGCACGACTGGGTGTCCGCCTCGCAGCTCGACGAGCGCGAGATCGTCGCGGCGCTGATGGCGGGAAAGTCGGTCCAGACCAACGGGCCGGAGATCCTGCTCACCCTGCTCGACCCGACGCGCACCGACGCGGCAGGCAATCCGGTCGAAGTGCCGATCGGCGGGCTGGTCCAACCGGACCAGGACGACACCGTGCAGGCGCACCTGATTGTCCGCGCCGCCCCCTGGGTGCAGGTGAGCCACGTGGAGCTGCTCGTCGGCAAGGGCGGCCCGGTCGATGAGACGTACGGCGACCCGCGCGCGACCGAGGTGACGGTGGACTCGAGCAGCACCGCGGCGACGCGGCTCGACACGGTGGTTCGCCTGCCGGTGGTGCACGGCAAGGACGTCTGGGTCGCGGCGATGGCGACGGGCGACAAGACGCTCTGGCCGGTGGTGACGCAGTTCGAGGTGCCGCCGCTGCTGCTCAACGACGCGGTCGCGCAGCTGACCGGCGCCTTCGGGATCAGCAACACGATGGGCAACCTGATCCCGTCGCTCATCTCGCTGGTGACGCCGTTCGCGCTGGCGAACCCGGTGTTCGTCGACGGCAACCGCGACGGCGTGTGGGGCCTGCAGCCGAGCACGTCCCGGGCGCCCGCAGCCCGCGCGGCGCCCGCTCCCGTCCGCGGCGCCTCGGTGGCTCGTGGCGGCGATGAGGAGGGCGATCTGGAAAAGTTCCGCGCGTTGCTGAGCGCGGCGATGAAGCGCGCGGCGCAGCAGAAGGCCGCGCCGTAGGAGTGCCGCTCGCGCGCGCGGGGGCTCGCTACCGCGCGCGCAGGGCGAGGTGCTCGGCGCTGAGCGCGAAGCGGGCGAGCCGCGCCAGCTCGGGCCGCGCGAGACCGCCGGCGCACTCCTGCGCCACCACCGCCAGCGCCACCGCCGGGTCGCCGCAGAGGAGCATCGCGGCCCGCTCGGCGCTCTCGCGCATCGCCAGCGCGAGCGTGTCGGCCTCGGCCGTGAGCGGCTGGGCCTCACCGCGCGCGAGGTACGCGAGCAGCGCGGCGGCTGCCCCCTCGAGACGCGCGCGCGCCTCGGCCGTCATGGCCGCGATGGCGGGCTCCAGCGCGGCGGCCACGCTCTCGTCGCGCGCCGGCAGCCGCGAGAGATCGGCCGCCGGCGAAGCGAGGCGCACCAGCTCGGCGGCGATCTGCGCGAGCCGCGCGCCGGAGAGGTGGCCCGGCGCATCGCCGAGCGCGTGCGCGCCGCTCTTCACCTGCGCGAGCGCGCGCGCATAGAGGAAGCGCTGCGTGCGCGGCGAGGCCCGGCGCGGCGCCTCGGCTCCGACGAGGAGCCCCGCAGCTTCGGCGGCCACCGGCGCGACCAGCGTGGGCTCGCTCTTGGAGAGATAGAGCGCCGGCTCGGCGAGGCCGAGCGCGCGGGCGAGCGCGACGCAGACCCGGCGCACCGGATTGTCTCCCTTGACCCGCTCGCGGCCGGTGAGCGGAGTGGGAAACGCGCGGGCGAGCTCGCTCGCGGCCGACTCGAACAGCTCGCGCAGCGGGCCGCGGTCGTCGCTCGCGCGCACGGCAGGCGCTTGCGCGAGCGCGGGCAGCTCGGCCGCGGGCGGCAGGCGCGCCACCGCATCGTGCAGCGCGGTCTCCTCGGGATTCGCGAGCCCCAATCCGGCCAGCACCGCCACCGCCGCGTAGACCGCGTCGCGCTGCTGCGTGCGCTGGAAAAGCGGGATCAACAAGCGCAGCGCGGCCGCGTCGGGCGCGAGCGCGAAGAGCCGCTGGGCAGCCGCGAGCGCTTCGTCTGGAGCGCGATCGGCGCCGAGCTCGGCCAGGCAGGCGAGCGCTTCGCGATCGTCGGGCGCGAGCGCGAGCGTGCGCCGGGCCGCGAGCAGCGCGGTCGGGCCGTCGCCGAGCGCGCGCGCGGCGCGGGCGAGCGCGCGGCTCCACGAGAGCAGATCGTCCGCGCCTGGCGCGGACGGGGGCGATCCGCCCGGCGAGGGAAAGAGCTCCAGCAAGCGGAGATAGAGCGGCGCCGACTGCGCCGCAGGCAGCGAACCCGCGTGCGGCGCGAGCGCGAGCAGCGTCTCGACATCCAGCGAATGCAGATGCTCCACGAGCAGGGGCAAGGCGCGCTTGCCGTCGCCCAGGCGCACCGCGCAGAGGCGGCCCAGGCGCAGCTGCAGCGCGGGCAGCGCCGCGTCGCCCGCGGGCGTGATCGCCACGAGCCGCGCCAGCGCGTCGGCCGCGTCGGGAAAGCGGAACGCGCGCTCGGCCGCGTCGGCGCGCAGCAGCAGCGCCTCGGGCTGCTCGGCGGCGCGGGCGAGCGCCCGGCCGGCGAAGATGAACGCCGACTGCGCGTCGCCCAGCTCCTCGAGGTGGATGCGGCCCGCCTGCGCCCACGCGAGCGCGCCGATGCGCGCGTCCTGCGCGCCGGTGCCGGCCCGCTCGAGCAGCGCCGCCAGCTCGCGCGGCGCGTCCTCGCCGAGCAGCGTGCGCAAGAGTTGGGTGGCCTCTTCGCTGCGCGGATCGCGCTCGAGCACTTCGCCGAGCCGCTGAATCGCGTCGCCGCGCTCGCCCAGCTCCTCTGCAATGCGCGCCGATTCGATCAAGCTGCGCGCGGCCGCGGCCGGCTCGGTCTGCAGCGACGCCTCCTTCGAAAAGAGCCGCATCACCTCGGGCTTGTCGCCCATCTTCTCGGCGAGGCGTCGCGCGCCGCGGACCACCAGCAGCGAGCCCGCGTCGGCCTGCAGCGCAATGCGATACGAGCCGGCCGCCTGCTCGAGGCGGCCGCTCTCGGCGAGCAGCTCGGCCTGCTCGACCGCCAGCGCGGCGCGGGCCTGACCCTCCTCGCAGGCGCAGCGGAAGGCGAGGTGATCGACCAGCAGCTGGCGGTTCTCGCTCGCGCGCAGCGCCTCTTCGACGAGGTCGAGCGCGATGCGATCGTGCGGGTTGAGCGCCAGCGCGCGGCGCAGCTCGGCGACGCCCTGATCGCGCTCGCCGGCGGCGAAGCGGTCTTGCGCCGAGTCGGCCCGCAGCAGCGCGGCCAGCCGCGGGTCCTGGCAGCGGCTCGCGAGCTTGCCGCGCAGCTCGGCCCGCTCGCGCCGCCCCTCGGCCGACGCGTCGATCTCGCCGAGCGAGAGCAGCGCGGCCATCGCGTCGAGGTCGCCCGGCTCCTCGGCGAGCAGCTGGCGCAAGAGCGCGGCGGCGAGGCCCGGCTCTCGGGTGCGGTGCGCGCGCAGCGACGCGGCGACGCGCAGCGCCTGGCACTTCTGCGCGCGCAGCGGCGAGAGGCGCGCCAGCTCTTCGTGCGCCGCCGCCGCCTCCGCGTAGCGCCCGCCCCAGTGCAGCAGGCGCGCGCGCGCCGCGAGCGAAGCGAGCGCCCAGGGAAGATCAGCCTGCGCGATCGGCTCGGGCAGCGACGAGATGGCGAGCGCGTGCAGCTGCTGCGCCTTGGCCGCGTCGCCCAGGCGCCACTCCGCCAGCTCGGCCGCGCGGGAGTAGACGGCCGCGCGCTCTCGCCCCGCGGGCAACTCCTGCGCTGTGTGCTCGAGCGCCGCCAACGCCGACGGGAGATCGTTGCGGTACAACTGAATTCGCGCGAGCCGCCGCAGCAGTGCCGCCTCTGCGCCACCGGCAGCGAGCGCGAGCGCGCAGGCGTGCATCGCCTCGTCGAGCTGCCCGGCCGCTTCCAGCAAGGCCGCGCGCTCCGCCTGGAGCGCCGCCGCGCGCGGCGGATCGGCCCGCTGCGCCTCTTCGCCGAGCAGCTCGACGCGCTCCGCGAGCGGCAGCGAAGGCACGAGCAGCCGCGCGCGCCGCACGCTCGCCGACTCGGGGTCGATCTCCGTCGCGCGCAGCAGGAGCGCGAGGGCCTGCGGCTCGTGGTTGAGCAGCCGCGCCAGCTCCGCCGCCTCGAGCAGCAGCTCGATCGCCTCGGCCGGCTCGGCGGCCGCCGAGCGCGCCTCGAGCGAGCGGCCGAGCGACGCCACATCGCCCGCGCGCAGGGCCAGCATCGTCCAGCTCTCCGCGCCGCGCGGCGAGGCGAGCCCCTGCGCCAGCTCGGCCGAACGCTGCGCCAGCTCGAGCGCGCGCTGCATCGGCGGCACCTCGGAGATCTGCGTCTCGCCCTCGACCGCCTCGCCGGCCACTTCGGCGGCCGCGGGAAGATCGGAGAGGATCGCGGCAGCGCGCGCGAGCAGCTCGGCCGCCTGCCAGGCGGGCGCGCCGTTGGCCAGCTCTTCCAAGAGCGCCGCCAGCTCGAGCTGCCCGCCGAGGAACGGCAGCTCGCGCCCGAGCACGCGCAGCGCCGCCGGATGCGATGGCTGCAGCACCAGCGCGCGCCGGGCGAGGCCCAGCGCGGCCTCGCGCATCGCGGCCCGCTCGTAGCAGAGCGCCGCCTCCGCGAGCTGATCGGCCGCTTCGTGCGGCGACTCCTCCTCGAGCACCTCGGCCATCGCCGCGTAGCGCTCGGCCGCCGCCTGCGCGTCGCGCTCGGCCACCGCGCGCGCGTGCAGCGCGATCGCCGCCGCGTCGCCCGGGTTCTCGGCGAGCGCTTCGGTGAGCAGATCCTCCCGCTCGAGCGGCGTCTGGGCATGCGCGGCCGCGAGCAGCAGCAGGCCGGCCTTCTCGCCCGGCCCGCTGGCCGACGCCACCGCCGCCGCCAGCACGGCCGGGAGCTCGTCGGGCGCCTGCGTGCGCACCAGCTCGAGCTCGAGCGCGCGCAGCGAGGCGTCGCGCGGCGACGCGGCGAGGCCAGCGCGGATCTCGGTGAGCGCGTCCTGCGTGCGCGAGAGCTTGAACGCCGCGATCTGCGCCGCGAGCAGGTGATCGCTCGCCGCCCCGCGCCGCTCGGCCTCCTCGTGCGCCTGCTGGAGCATCTCGTCCCAGCTGTGGGTCGCGCGCGCCCGCTGCGCCACCACCAGCGACGCGATCGGGTCGCCAGGGCACGCTCCCGCGAGCCGCCGCAGCGCCTCCTCGTGGAGACGCTCGAGCTCGGTGACCCCGGGTGAGGTGTTCGTCCCTTCGCCGAACGGCCGCGACGCGCTGGGCGCCTGCGACATCGCTTGCAGGTGGAGCTCCTCGAAGAGCAGCACCGCGCGCCGCAGCATCAGCCCGCGCTGCACGTCGTCCTTGATGGAGCTCGCGCTGCGCAAGAGCAGCCGCGCGCAGCCGAGCTTGTCGCCCGCGCGCTCGGCCGCCTCGATGGACAAGCGCAGCAGCGCCGGATGCTCGGGCGAGAGCGCGAGCGCCTTCTGCACCCGCGCGTCCGCCTCGTCGGGCCGGTGCAGCTCGGCGGCGAGGATGCGCGCCTGCGCCCGCAGCGACTCGGCGCGCGCGGCCGGATCGATGAGCAGCGACTCCTCGTGCTGGTGCACCGCGAGCGCGCGCTCCCACTGCCCCTCGGCCGCGAAGAGCCGGCGCGACGCTTCCAGGTTCGGCCGGTACTTCGGATCGAGCAGGAAGGCGTTCTGGAAGCAGGCGGCCGCGCTCTGCGGATCACCGAGCCGTTCGACCCAGATGCGACCCATCGCGTGGTGCAGCGGCGCGGCCAGCGGGCTCTCGCCGAGCGCATCCGCTTCGGCCGCGAGCCGCGCAAGCAGCTCGCCCCCGGCGGCCACCTCGGCGTCGGTCGGCTCGCGCAGCGCGGAGGTGAGGTGCAGCTTGGCGGTGACGATGGGCTGGTCCATGGAGGCGCGCAGACTAGCGCTGTTCGCCTCCCGGCTGGAATCGATGCGCAGCTGAGACTTGCGGCCCATGCGGTCGCCCTCGGGGTGCGCTTGTGTTGCGGGCCTTTTCCCGTTCCCAGGAGCCCACCATGAAGATGCTGACCCTCGCCGCCCTCGCGGCGATCCTCGCCGCTCCCGTCGCCGCCCGCGCCGACATCCCCGGCAAGCACCCGGCCTACCTGCACGCGCTCACCGACCTGCGGCACGCGCGCGCCCACCTCGAGAAGCCGGCCCGGCCCGAGGTGAAGTGGGATGAGATGCGCGCGATCCACAAGATCGACGACGCGATCAACGAGATCAAGCGGGCCGCCATCGACGACGGCAAGGACATCGGCGATCACCCGCCGGTCGACGAGCACCTCGACCACCGCGGCCGCCTGCACCGCTCGCTCGAGCTGCTGCGCAAGGCGCGCCGGGACATCGAGGAGCACGAGGACAACGGTTACAACAACGGCCTGCGCGACCGGGCCATCCACCACATCGACGGCGCCATCGATGTGATCAAGGAAGCGCTGCACGAATAGGCGCACCGCGCCCGCTGCGAACGCCGCCGCTTCCCACCTGGGAGCGGCGGTTTTTTTGCCGACACGTGAAACGATTCTTGAAACGATATCTATCGAGGACCGCCGGCCGGCGACACCTCGAGCAGCGCCGCCGCGCAGCCGGGGAACGCGGCCTCGGCCGCCGCCGCGCTGGTGAGCGGCGCTCGCGTCCGGAGCTGCTGCGCCGCGGGCGCCGTGTCGCACCCGAGCAGCACCAGCCGGGCCCCGCCAGGGAAGAGCGACGGCTCGAGCAGCAGCGCCGAGCCTCCCTCGTCCAGCTCGAGATCGCCAGCGGGCCGGGTCTCTTGGAGCGAGGGCCAGATCGGCTCGGCCGCGCCGCCCGCGCGCTGCGCGAGCAAGGCCAGCTGCCCGGGCGCCGAGAGGTGCGCGCGCAGCATCAGCGACTCTCCGGGCGCCAGCTTCCCGTCCGCCCCCAGGCCGCGCACGATGTGCAGCTCCGGCTCGCGCTGGGCGATCAGGCCTTTGATTGAAACGATTCTTGGAACGATTTTAGCGGGCGGTTCGGGCGCCTTGTCGAACGCCTCCAGCCCCTTCGAGGCCAGCCAGTCGACCGCGAAGACGGTGAGCGCGACCAGGATGGCCACCGCGACGGCGGTGGGCGCGCGCGAGCGGGCCGGCGGAGCTCGGGGGTCGCTCGGCTCGTCCGGCGGCTGCGGTTCAGGCGCGTCGCTCAAGGGGTCTCCTCCGGACTCCGGCCTGGACGCAGCGGCCCGCGCTTGCGAGCCGCTGCCGGCCGCTCCTTCTACTTCTTGAAGTTCTCCAGCGCGAAGTCCCAGTTCACCAGGCTCGCGAGGAACGTCTCGATGTACTTCGGGCGCGCGTTGCGGAAGTCGATGTAGTAGGCGTGCTCCCAGACGTCGATGGTCAGGATCGCCTTCTGGCCGTGCTTCATCGGCAGGTCCGCGTCCTTGGTCTTGGTGACCGCGAGCTTGCCCTTCTCGAGGACGAGCCAGGCCCAGCCCGAGCCGAACTGCGTGGCGGCCGCGTTGGAGAACTCCTCTTTGAACTTCTCGAACGAGCCGAAGTCGCGGGTGATGGCCTGCGCCAGCTCGCCGGTGGGGACGCCGCCGCCGGAGGGCTTCATCGAGTGCCAGTAGAAGGTGTGGTTCCAGACCTGGGCTGCGTTGTTGAACATCGGGCCCGGCTCGGCCTTCTGGATGATCTCCTCGAGGGACAACGAGTCCTCGGGCTTGCCGGCGATCAGCTTGTTGAGGTTCGTCACGTAGGCGGCGTGGTGCTTGTCGTGATGGAACTCGAGCGTCTCGGCCGAGATGTGCGGGGCGAGCGCAGATTTTGCGTAAGGCAGTTCGGGCAGGGTGACGGCCATGATGTCCTCCTCGGGGTTGCGCGGGTTGGCGCGGGGGCGCTTTCGGAAACCAAAGCGGCGCGCAGTCTGACCGATGAGCCGGTCGCAGGCGAGCAGAAACAAGGGCCGCCGAGCGCGCCGGGCGGCCACCGCGGTCCCGCGCGCTCGGCGCGCCTTTTGCGCGCGCTTTGCTTTAGGGTGTCCGCCCGCATGAACGCCAAGCCGACGCCGCCGCCGATCTTCGCCGTCACCATCATCCCGTTCGCCGCCGCCGTCGGCTACGCGACCATCGCCGCGCCGTTCTGGCTGAAGGAGAGCGGGGTCTCGCTCGCGCAGATCGGCGCCATCTCAGCGACCTCGATGATGCCGCACGCGATCAAGTTCCTCTGGGCGCCGGTGCTCGACATCGGCGCGCACCGCAAGCTCTGGTTCCTCGGCTGCGCCATCGCGACGGCGGTGATGCTCGGCGCGGTCGCGCTGGTGGCGGACCCGGCGCGGCACCTGGGCATCTTCACGCTGCTGCTCACCATCGCGCAGGTCGCGGGCACCACCGCGTCGGCGGCGGCGGACGGCCTGATGGCCTGCACCACCCGCGACGAGGACAAGGGCAAGGCGGGCGGCTGGCGCATGGCCGGCAACGTCGGCGGCACCGGCGTGCTCGGCGCGGTCGCGCTCTCGATCGCCGGCGGCGAGGACTTCACGCTGGGCAGCCTCCGCTTCCACACGCTGCCGCACGGCGTGCCCGCAGCCGGCCTCGGCCTCGGCCTGCTCACGCTCGCCAGCTGCGCGGCGCTGTTCTTCATCCACGAGCCGCACCTCCCCGTCGCCGAAGGCCACGCGCAGCGCAGCGCGCTCGAGGTGCTCAAGCTGCGGCTGTGGGCCATCGCCCACGATCTCTGGACCACGGTCAAGAGCCGCGCGGGCTGGACCGGCCTCGTCATCTGCGCGCTGCCGGTCGGCGCAGGCGCGCTCACCAACCTCTTCTCCGCGATGGCGGTCGACTACTCCGCGAGCGGCAGCGTGGTCGAGATGGTCAACGGCCTCGGCGGCGGCGTGATCGGCGCGCTCGGCTCGCTGGTGGGCGGCGTGCTCGCCGACAAGATGAACCGGCGCGTCGCCTACGCGATCTCGGGCGGGCTGACCGCCTTCTCGGGCCTGGCGATGATGGCCGCGCCGATGACGCCCGCGACCTACACCTGGGGCGTGCTCGCGTACAGCTTCGCCAACGGGATCGCCTTCGCCACGCTCGCGGCGTTCATCCTCGAGATGGTCGGGCACAGCGCGGCCGCGGCCACCAAGTACACGCTCTTCATCGCCATCGCGAACGTCGCCTCGAACTACGTGACCGCGCTCGACGGCGCCGCCTCCGAGTTCCGCAAGCTCGGCTCGCGCGGCGCGCTCTTCGCCGACGCCGTGCTCACCTTCGCCGGCATCGTGGTGCTGATGCTGATGGTGCGGCTCAACCGCTCGCGCGACGCATCTTCGGTGCCAGCGGCCGCCTGAGAAAAATGGCCAAAGGATCGCGCGCAGCCGCGCCCAGCAAAGGCCGCGCGCGATCCACAACGAACCGCCTACTCGACCTCGATCGACTGCACGGTCCACTTCCCGTCGGTCTGCGAGAGCAGGATCTTGCCCTTCCCCTTGTGCTCGTCGCTGCCGACCTTGAAGTCGAGCAGCTCGACCGAGACGCCCTTGATCTCCTTGCCCTCGCGCAGCGTGGAGATCTTCTGGAACGTGACGAGGTGCGCGTCGCAAGCCTTGCCGGCCACGTCGATGTCGTGGTGTGCGCCCGCGAGCGTCAGCGGGACCTTGTCGGCCGCGACCGCCTTGAGGTCGCTCCAGGCCTGCGCGCCCTGATCGCCCTTGCGCGAGGTGTGCGTGAGCGCCTTCAAGAACGAGAGCGCCGCATCGATGTGCGCGCGATCACCGGCGGGAGAAGCGGTCCCGTCCGCAGGCGCGGTGGGCTGGGCCGCGGCGGGCGCGGGAGGAGCGGCGGGCGGCGCGGCAGGAGCGGGCTTGGCCGCGTCGGCGCGAGCGGCGGTGACCGCGAAGAGAGCGAGTGCAGCGAGGGAAGCAGCGCGAAGAGTCTTGGCGTTCATCATGGGGCACCCCGAGGTTCGAGAGAGCGCGGACGCTACCGAAGTTGCGCCCCCTTCGCGAGGCCCGTTTGCGGCGAGTGGCCGAAGAGCTCGTCGAGCACGTCGCCGCCCTGCTCCGCGCGCTTCTGCAACAGTGTGAACCAGAGCGCGCGCAGGCCACGCTGGATACTCGTCGGAACGTGCGCACGGTCGCCGCTCGCGGCCATCACCTCGGCAAAGGTCATCTGCTGGGAGCGCTCCAACTTCGCCGACCAGGAGCCGGGCGCGCGGCGCGCGAGCGGGAGCAGCTCGCGCTCGGCGGCGAAGCGAAAGGCGGCGGGAACGGGTCGCCCCACTCTTCGTCGCGGCCGGCGTGGATCGCGCTGCGATGGAACACGGTGTGGAAGATCTCGTGAAACAGCACGCCCGGGTCGACGTCGCCGGGCAGCTCGAGGACGCCTGCGGGGCAGCCACTTCGAGCCGTGCGTGCCGGCGTTCACCTCGTGCAGCGGAACCCAGTCGTCCGGCTGCGCGGCGAAGCCCTCCGCCTCACGCTCGGCGAGGAGGAAGAGCGGCCAGAGCTGCTCGCGCGGAAGTCGGCTCCAGGCGCGGCCCGGCGCACGCGCAGCAGAGCGCGGCAGCAGAGCGGATCGGCATCGGCGCCCTCAGCAAGCTTCCTGCGGCCAAAAATGAAAGAAGGCCCGAGCCGTGGGGCCCGGACCTCCTCTGGGACATCAGCTGCGATCGGACTTAGACCGCGCGGACGTTCTGCGCCTGCAGACCCTTCGGGCCCTTCGTGACCTCGAAGGAGACCTTCTGGCCCTCGGCGAGGGTCCGGAAGCCTTCCGACTGGATCGCGGTGTGGTGGCAGAAGACGTCCTCGCCACCGTTGTCCTGCGTGATGAACCCAAAGCCCTTCGAATCGTTGAACCACTTCACAGTGCCAGTGACCATTTGCTTTGCTTCTTTCTGTGAACGAGCGCCACGCCCGTTCTCTTGCTCGTTGGCAAGACGGCGCGGCTATTACACCCGGCATTGCAGATCTGCAAGCCCCCCCTCCCGACCGGCGCCCGGTGCCGCCGACGGAGGGCGCGGGGAGTTGCCCCATCGGTCATCAGCCGTCTCGACATTGTCGTCAGGATGCGTCAAACGCCCGCACCGTCAGGAGCGGGGCGAACTGCGCCTCGCGGAGCCAGGATGACCATGACCTCGTTGAACCGCCGTCTGCTGCGCGCTCCCTTGGCGCTTCTCGCGATCCTCCCCGCGCTGCTCGCGGCCCGCTCTGCGCATGCGCAGAACGTGGTGATGCCGAACGTCGCGCTGCCCGCCTCGGAACCGACCACCACGAAGCTGTGGGGCTCGGCCGCGTCGCTGCAGGCCCGCATCTCCGGGACCAGCTCGGCCGCGCACTACGCCGCGGTGAAGAGCGATGTCGATGCCCACCTCGCGTCGCTGGCCGCGGGCGCCGCCTACAACGACAGCGACGAGACGGTCACCGAGCTGGCCAAGGAGGCCGCGCTGCTGGCGGTGCTCAACGTCACGCCGCCGCAAGGATCCGCGTTCACCAGCTACGCCGACGCCGCGGTGGCCGCGCTCACGCACGTGAGCACCCGCGAGTCCGGCGCGCTCGGCAACAGCGATCCGCCGCCGACCATCAACATCCTGCAGGACAGCCCGCGCCTGCAGTCGATGGCCGAGGCCTACGACCTGCTGCGCGGCGCCTCCGGCTGCGACGCGTGCGCGGCGAACGACAGCGCGATGCGCTCGATCATCAGCACCTGGGCCGACGCGGTCTACGGCGACGGCAACCTGAACGGCTCGCTGCTCGGCATCGGCGCGCACCGCGACAACTGGGCGCTCAAGGGCGGCAGCGCGCTCATCACCGCTGCGCTCTCGATCTCTGCGGCGCCCGACGCCGGCGAGTGGATGACGTTCGGCAACGCGATCATCCTCGCTTCGATGATCGACATGGGCAGCTCGGCCGGCTGGTACCGCGAGAGCGCGCACTACCTGAACTACTCGCTCGACGATCTCTTCTCGACCGCCGTGCAGGTGCAGAACGTGACCGGCACCGACTGGCTCACGCCGCTCAAGCCGTTCGCGCAGGCCGCGTTCGATCTGCGCCAGCCCGACGGCACCGAGGCGCCGTTCGAAGACGGCGTGCCGTGCGTGTTCCCTTTCGACGTGTTCGCGCCCTACTACGCCGACATCGGCGGCGAGCTGGTCTGGGCGTGGAACAACAGCAACCAGGACACCGACAACTGGACCACGCAGCAGCCGTACGAGGCGACGCGCTACCTCGCGGGCGAGCTGCCTGCCGCCGTCGCGCCGACGGGCCGCTTGTCGCGCTTTGCCAACGGCGACGCGCACATCTCGGCGCTGCGCTCGGGCTTCGACGCCAACGCCGTGCAGGGCACGCTCTTCGCCGCGCGCGACTTCGCCGACGAGACCAACTCGATCTCCACCTCGCGGCACGACACCAACAACCCGCTCGATCTGGAGGTCGCCGGCGGCGGCCAGATCCTGATGCCCACCTCAAGCGGAGGGCCGCAGGTCACCGAGTCGGTGCACCGCGCCTACTACCTGCTCGCCAGCTCGAAGAACGTCCCGCTGCTCAACGGCGGCGCGCCCTACATCACCGACGGCAGCAAGCTCGCGAGCGACCTGCAGCTGGCCGGCCGCGATGACAACGGCCTCACCGGCCGCTACCTCGACCTGAGCCGCGCCACCGTGAAGGGCGCCTACTCGGCGCCGGCGATCGCGGTCGCGCGCACGATGGCGCTGGTGGGCGGGCAGTACCTCGCGGTGGTCGACGAGATGGACCTCCAGGCCGGGCAGACCCCCTCGCTCACGCTTCCGATGCACGGCCGCGGCACCTTCAGCACCGTCGCCCAATTCCACTCGCCGATGGAGCTCAGCTGGCTCTTCACCGGCGTCGCGCTCGACACGTTCACCATCGGCTCGACCGCGCTCACGCTGAACGTGCCCACTTCGCCGGGCTACTACGCGTCCAGCTATGGAGTGGAAGAGACGATCCAGGCGGCGAACATCAGCCAGACCGCGAGCGCCTCGGGCGCGCCGCTGCGCGCGCTGACCCTCTACGCGCCGCGCGCCGCCGCCGCCCTGCCGCTCCAGGTCGACGACCGCACGCAGTCGACCGGCGGCCCGCTCCCCGGCCTGCTCGCCGCGCGCGTCACGCAGGGCGCGATCGTCGACCACATCGCCACCGCGCCGCAGCCGTACGTGCTGAGCGACGCTGGCGTCGACGCAGGCCCGGTGCTCTCCGACGCGGGCGTCGAGCAGACGCTCGCCATCGACGGCGTCAGCAGCGACGCGATCTTCTCCTCGGTGCGCGAACAGAGCGGCGCGGTCCTCGCGTTCGGCGTCGGCCGCGCGACCACGCTCTCGTTCGACGGCAACTCGGTGCTCTTCAGCACCAGCCCGATCAACCTCTCGTTCAACGCGGTCGCCAGCGACGCCGGCGTGGCGCTCGGGGCCGACGGGGGAACCGCGGCAGGCTACGTCGGCGAGCTCTCGTCCGACGTGGCGAACAGCAACTCCTTCACCGTGCGCAACCTCGCCGGCTTCAACCCGGGCGTCGCCTGGAGCGCCACCTACGAGGACCAGCCGCTCGCGGCGCCGCACTTCAGCCAGCTCGCGGACGGCTTCGCGTTCGGCGGCCTGACGGGCGGCGGCACCATCACCGTGGTCCCGCAGGGCGCCACGGTGATGCCGCCCATCCCCGACCAGACGGTCGCCGAGGGCAGCTTGCTGCAGTTCATCGTGCCGGCCACGGCGCCGCAGGGCCAGACGCTCACGTTCTCTGTCGCCAGCGCGCAGACCTTCGCCGCGCCCAACCAGCCGACCATCGATCCAATCACCGGCGCGTTCAGCTGGACCCCTGGCTACGACGTGGCGACCGTGCTCGACAGCCCGCGCGACGTGCTGCTGATCGTCACCGCGAGCACCAGCACGCTGTCCGTCAGCCAGGCGCTCCACGTGCACGTGATCAACACCGACCGGCCGCCGGTGCTGCAGCCGCTCGGCCAGCGCATCGTCCGCCGCGAGAGCAACATCGTGGTCGACCTGGTCGGCAGCGATCCGGACGTGGGCGACACGCTGACCTACTCGTACGCGCCGGAGACGGCCTTCCCCAGCCCGGCGCCCATCTTCGACTCGCACCTGGGCACCTGGTCGTGGAACGCGACGGCCACCGCGCCGCTGGGAACCTACGCCATCGACTTCACCGTCTCGGACGGCGAGCTGTCCGCGACGCAGACGCTGCAGCTCATCGTGCAGGGCGTGAACCGGCCGCCGGTGTTCACCACCGTCAATGGCAACCTGCTGGCGAGCCCGACCTCGTACGAGCAGCAGAGCAACGTCAACACCGAGATCAAGCTGCAGTTCGACGCGACCGACCCAGACGGCGATACGCTCAGCTACACCGCCCTCCAGCCGCGCGGCGCCCTTCCCACCGGCGCGACGTTCGATCCGGCCACGCACACGCTGACGTGGACGCCGAACGCGGTCGGGAGCACCACCGTGGTGGTCACGGCAGACGACGGCTACGGCGGCCAGGCGCAGCTGATCGTCACGCTCGATGTCGTCGCGGGCGGTGGCTGCACGAGCGGCGGAATCCCCGGCCCGCTCGCGCTGCTGCTCTGCGCGATGCTGCTGGCGCGCATGCGCCGCCGCGCGGACGCCTGACGGCTCCAAGCTGTTTTCTGCACAGGCAAAGCGCCGCGCCCTGCTCCACGGGCGCGGCGCTTTTGTTTCCTGCGCGTGCCCGCGCGTTGCCCGGTGCGGACGCTTGATGCATCGTGGCCGGCTCCGCGATTCGCGCTGGAGGCTCCCTCATGATGAATCGATCCGGCCGTGGCGCGCTCTGGCTGGCCGCGCTTGCGCTCTCTCTCTCCTGCTCGACGAACAGCACGTCGGCCGACGGCGGCCCCCTCGGAGCGCTCACCGTCCCGACCGGCCTGCGCGCGATCGCGTCGCCCACCGCGCTGAGCGTGGAGCTCAGCTGGGACGAGGAGAGCGCGGCGACCGGCTATCTCGTCTTCCGCAGCGCGGGCGGCGCGGCGGCGCAGATCGCGAGCACCAGCAGCGCGGCCTGGCTCGACAGCACGGTGACGCCGGGCACCGCGTTCACCTATACGGTGCGGGCGGTGGGCGCGAGCGGCACCACCGGCGACTCGGACGCCGCGACCGCGCTGACCATCCCGGGCGCGCCGCAAGCATTGGTCGCGACGGCCGTCGGCGCGACGAGCCTGACCGTGAGCTGGACCGAGGCGCCTGGAGCGACGGGCGGAGACGCGGTGACGTACGTGACCGGCCACCAGCCGGCGGTGGTCGCGGCCGCGAGCGGCAGCTCGTTCACCGCGAGCAACCTCCAGCCCGACGCGGCGTACACCTTCACCATCACCGCGCGCGACGCGACCGGCTCGGGCCCGCCTGTGATGGCGACGTTCAGCACGCTGCCGCTGGGAGACGGCGGCACCGACGCAGGCGAGGACGCGGGCAGCGACGCAGGCGATGATGCGGGCAGCGACGCCGGGCTCGACGGAGGCGACGACGCCGGGAGCAGCGGCGCCTTCGCGCTGCGCGCCTACGGCGCGGACAGCCTGATCGTCCTGCAATGGGACGATCAGGGGGCGGACTCATATCAAGTGTTCCGCGCCCACGGCGGCTCGCCAGGCGCGGGGAGCTACGTGCAGCTCGGCAGCAGCACCGTGGCGAACTATGCGGACCTGGGCTCCTCGCCCAACACGATTATCGCGGGCGATACCTACTCTTATTACGTAGTGCCCCTGGTGGGCGGCGTGGCGTCGCCCGCGTCCGGCATCGCCACCGCCCCGGCCTTCGGCGTCGCGGCGCGCGCGCTCGATGTCTATATCAGCGATATCGATGCGGGCATTGTCCCCGTCGACGAGAGCGCGGCCGACGGACAACAGGCCTTGTTGACTCGCTCTGTCCAGACTTACCAGCTGATCCCCGCGCTGCCCGACGGAGGGCTCGACTCCAATCTGGACGATATCGTCGTTCCTTATGGCACCTCGAACGGATATGCCGTGTTCCCCGGAGTTCCCGCGGCCCCTTATCTACTCGCCGGCTCGTCTCCGCCGTCGAGCGCGGTGATGTCGGCCGCCGCTCGCACGCTCGACCTCGCCGAGACCTCCGCGGGCCGGGCTGCGGTTGCGTCCGCGCAAACAGCCACGCTCTCGTTCCAGTTGACCGGGCTCGCGCCCTGGGCCTCCGACGACGCTCTGCAGGCCGTCAGCTGGGGCGCGGCCGACTCGACCTATTCCGCCAACTCCATCGATAGCCAGCTGGCCGATCCGCCGGCGCAGGGCAGCACCACCCTGTCCAGCGGAGCTCTCGAGTTCTCCTCTCTATTTACCAGCAGCGGGCTGCTCGACGGCGCGCAAGGAGATCAGCTGTATCTGCTGCAGCAGGCGGACGATACGAGCGGCAACACGGCATATTCGGCCGCGCGCGCGGGCCTGGCCACGGGACCATTGACCACCCCCGACGGCGCGAACACCGATATCGACGGAGGAATGAACAGCGCCACGACCGGGCTGCTCAACAAGTTCAACGTCTCGGCGCAGACCTCGGGCTTTCATGCCTATGCGAGCGCGGTCAATCCCCATGCGGTGGTGGGCGGGGCCGACGCGGGCGACTCGACGCCGGTCGACGACGGAGCGGCCGCGCTCTTCGCGCAGCCGGCCTTCAGCGCGCAAGGCGGATATGGTCTCTCGGCCCCGAGCTATCCGCCGCAGATCGCGTATGGCGATTACACCTATGGCGGCTTCATGCCCCGCCAGGTCTCATTTGCTCCCGCGCTCTTTGCCGGTCAATTCCCCGCGCCGGGTGCCAATCCGTCGCAGGATATCAACGTTGTGTTTGGCGCCGGAGAAGCCATCGAGTACGTCGATCCGTTCCCGGGTTCATGGGAGCAGGTATTGACCGCATATATTCCGTTCACCGCCGATGAGCCGACGCCGAGCGGCGCGACCGTGCAAATCACCGGGCAGATGCAGACCCAGGGGCTGCTGGCCCATTACCTGAGCGAAGGCGCGATGGTGGTGAATCCGATCGTCTCGCCCGTGCAGGCTCCGCAGATCAACGGCTCGCCGGCCTGGGCGGCGCAAGGCCACTCGCTCTCGTTCGACAGCGCGTCGGCGCTGGCCTTCAGCTGGAGCCCGTCAGCGCTGGGCAGTCCCAATCTCTACACCGTGACCGTGTGGGGCGCGACCGACGCGGACGGCCTCGACGTCGACGACGGGCCGCTCGCGGTGCTGCAGACGAGCGGCACCCAGGTCGCGCTGCCCGCCGGCGCGCTGCAGCCGAGCGCGGCGCAGAGCCCGGCGCTCTACTACGTGGCGTTCATCACCGCGATCGCGACCGACGTGGACCGCCTGGGAGCGGGAGGCACCGCGCAGCTGCTGCGCCACGACGGAGATGTCTCGACCGCGGACTGCATCACCTCGGTCTTCGCGATCACGTCGGCGGCGAGGGGTGCGCGGCCCCCGCGTGCGCACGGCGGGCGCGCTGCGAGCGCGAGTTCGAGACGCCGACCGACACGGTGAACGCGAGCGTCGAAGCGATCAGCGCGGGCGCGGCGAGAAAGACGTTGCCGGTCGCCTCGGCGATGAACACGGCGGCGAAGAGCAGGCTGTTGTAGCTCGCGCCCGAGAACGCGGCGATGCCGAGCAGCGTGTAGACACCGGGGTGGCTGGGCGCGAGCGCGGCGTCCCAGCAGGCGCCCAGCGCGGCGCCGATGGTCGCGGTCGGCACGAAGAGCCCGCCCACGCCGCCCGCGCCGAACGTCACCGCGGTGGCGAGCAGCTTGAGCGCGAAGATGGCGGCGCAGAGCGCGAGCGCGTAGTCACCGCGGAGCAGCTCGTTGGCGACCGGCAGCCCCGCCTGCAGCGTCACCGGCTTGCCCACCGTGCGCCAGGCGATGAAAGCGAGCCCGGAGAGCAGGAGCCCGCCCAGCGCGGTCCGCAGCGCGATCGGCAGCGGGAACCGCGCGAACTGTGCGCGCACATTCGCGAGCGTCCAGAGAAACAGGTGCGAGGCCAGCCCCGCCGAGAGGCCGAGCGGAATGGCCACCAGCATGTCGCGCGAAGAGAGCGTGTATTGGAACGTCACCGGGAAGTACGGCGTCGCCGGGCGCAGCCGCGTGAAGGCCCAGAACGACGTGGCCGCGGCGATGAGCGACGAGAGCAGCGCGTCGTGCGCCAGGTCTTGTTGGTACGGCGACTCGACGCCCATGATCGCGCCCGAGAGCGGCGCGCGGAAGATGGCGGCGATGCCCGCTGACCCGCCGGTCAACAATGCGCGGCGCACGTCCCACCGCAGCGCCGGCAGGCCGAGCCGGTTGAGCGCGCGCTGCATCGCGCTGCCGATCGTCGCGCCCAGCCACTTGCTCGCGCCCTCCATGCCGGCGCTCGCGCCCAGTCCCATCGTGGCGATCGACGCGGCCAGCTTCGCCCACGCCCGCTGCGTGGGCATCTGCCCCTCGGGCGCGTGGTACGAGGCGACCACCTCGTCGGCCATCGACGACGAGCGGACGCGAAAGAGCTGGAGGATGAGGCCGGCCAGCAGCATCGCCAGCGCGGGCGAGCTGAGCTGCGCCCAGAGCGGCGCCTGCGTCACGCGCTTCCAGAGCAGCTCGTTCACCACGTAGTCGTAGCCGGCGATGGCGCAGCCGACCGCGAGGCCCATCGGCGCGGCGATGAGCAGCAGCACGCGCGCTTCGGCGATGCGATCGGCGAACGTGCGTTCGCGCGGCGAGAGCCGGTCGTCGGTGAGGGAATCGGGGGTCTGCGTGGGCACGAATCCTCCTGGGGCCGGCAAGTCCGGCGGTGGTTCGGCTGCTGTCCCAGGAGTCATCAGCGCGCCGGTGCGAGCAGGCGGGCGGTTGTCGGCGAACTCCATCGCCGTCGAGCAGCGCGAAGGTAAGCGCGGCGTTGCGAACGGTCAAGAAAGCAGCCGCGCTGGCGACGGCTTCCTTGAAAACAGAAACGCGTCCCGCTTGCATCGAGCGCTTGTGGCCCGTTACGCAGGAGGATAAAGGCGGCGCACGTGGACGAGTTCTTCCAATCGGTCGGAACGCAGTTTGCGGACAACCGCGGCCACGCGGCCCTCGCGGTGATCCTGCTGAGCTCGCTCGCCGCGCTGGCGGCGCTCGCGGTCCTCTTCGGCCGGCTGCGCCGCCTGCTGCGCGCGCGCCGCGAGCTGCGCGACTTTGCCGCGCGCCACCAGATCGCCGCCGGCGATCTCGCCTACGCTGCCTCGCTCGCCCGCGCGTCCAGGCTGCCGCTGCTCGACCTGCTCCAGCAGCTCGATCTCTTCGAGCACGCGACGGCGCAGGCGCTCGCGGGCACGCTGGGCCCGGACGCGCCGCCGGGAGACGCCGCGCGCCTGGGACGGCTGCGCCGCGCGCTCGGCTACGATCAGCTGGCCGACTTCATGCCGCTCTTCAGCTCGCGCGAGCTGCCCGCCGGCACCGAGGTCCGCATCGGCGAGCGCGCGGGAGAGACGCGCGACGCGAACGAGTCCGAGCTGGTGATCGAGCTCCCTGGCGAGGCGCCCGCGGCGGTGGGCGATACCGTCGCGATCGAGATCGAGCACGCGCGGGAAGCGCCCTATCATCTCTCTTGCGCGCTGCGCGCGATCGCGCCCGCGGCGGATGCGGGCACGGTCCGGCTCACCTTCGCCCACGACGAGATGCCGCTGCACCTGCGCGGCCACGAGATGCGCGTGGCGGTGCGCGGCCCGATCGCGCTGCGCCCCGCGCTCCACGCCGACCCGGCCGCGCGCGCCGAGGAGATCCCCGCCGAGCTGCTGGAGGCGAGCGAGCACGAGCTGCTCGCCTCCAGCGTCCTGCCGATCCCCGCCGGCCGCTTCGTCGAGTGCACCTTCGCGCTGGGCCTGGACCGCTTTCGCGCGCTGCGAGCGCTGGTGCGCACCAGCGAGCCCGGCGACGGCGGCACGCACCGGCTGCACCTCGAACTGCGCGGCGTGTCCGAGCGCGACCGCACCCGCCTTCGCGCCGCGATCGAGCGGCAGCGGCCGGCCTAGCCGCGCCGCCGCGCGCTACAACGCGTCGCTGATGTCGCGGAACATCCGCGTCCAGAGCAGCCGCTCCCCCTCGTCGCCCTCGAGCACCCAGATCTGCTTGCCGGAGAGATCGTCCTCGCCCGCGAACACGCGCGGCTCGAGCGAAACGCGCGCGCCCCCCGACGGCAGCGGCGTGATGCGCGCGATATATGCGCGCGTGTAGTCGATGGCCTGGTGCCCCATCGCGGCCGCGCGGATGAGGCGGCGGTTGGTCTTGATCAGTCCCTTCTCCGGGTTCTCCATCGCGATGTCGAAGTTCTGCGTGCGCAGCGCGGCCTTCACCGCCTCGAAGACTTTGTGCGGCGGCGCGGAGAAGTCCTTCGAGCCGTACGTGTCGATCTCCTGCGTGGTCATCAGCGAACCGCGCGTGCCGAAGCAGCCGGTGAGCGCAGAGAGAGAAAAGGCGACGGCGAGGATGCGGGCGGTGGAACGCATGCGTGGCTCCGATGGGGCCGGCGCGCACGCCGGCATCGAGTTGAGACCGGGCAAGTAGCATGGCCCACCCAGCCGCGGCATGACCGGCATCACACCGCCGCATGTTCGCGCGCAAGGCGCGCTGCTATGACGAGGATATGAAGACCTATCGAGGCAGCTGCCACTGCGGCGCGGTCCGCATCCGCTTGCGCAGCGAGGAGATCACCACCGGCGTGCGCTGCAACTGCTCCATCTGCATACGCCGGGGCGCGGTGATGTCGTCGCGCTACTACGCGAAGAGCGAATTCGAGGAGCTCACCGGCCTCGACCAGCTCACGCTCTATCGGTGGGGCGACAAGTTGGTGAACCACACCTTCTGCAAGACGTGCGGCGTCTTCGTGCTGAACGACGCCACGGTGAAGCCGGAGATGTATCGAATCAACTTGGGCTGCGTCGACGAGCTCGACCCGCTCTCGCTGGAGATCTCGCTCATCGACGGCAAATCGTTTTGATCACTTCACCCGGCCCCACAAGAATGAATAGGCGAGCGCCGACATGAACGCCGCCTCCTGGTTGTCGGCCGCGCCGCCGTGGCCGCCCTCGATGTTTTCATAGAAGCGCACGTCGCTGCCCAGCTCGAGCATGCGGGCCGCCATCTTGCGCGCATGCACCGGCCCGACCCGGTCGTCGCGCGTCGAGGTGGTAAAGAGCGCCGGCGGATATCGCTTCTGCGCGCCGAGGTTTTGATACGGCGAGAAGGCGCGGATGAACGCCCACTCCTCCGCCTTGTCCGGGTCGCCGTATTCCGCGATCCACGACGCGCCTGCCGATAGATGCGTATATCGCTTCATATCGAGCAGCGGCACCTGGCAGACCACCGCGCCGAACAGCTCCGGATAGAGCGTGATCATATTGCCCATCAGCAAACCGCCGTTGCTTCCGCCCTGCGCCCCCAGGTGCGCTGGACTGCTGATCTTCTGCGCGATCAAATCCTCCGCGACCGCGGCGAAGTCTTCATAGGCGCGCAGGCGCTTGTCGCGCAGCGCCGCCTGGTGCCACCGCGGGCCATATTCGCCGCCGCCGCGGATGTTGGCGACGACATAGACGCCCCCGCGCGCGAGCCAGGCGCGGCCCATTCCGCCGCTGTAGAACGGCTGCAGCGATATCTCGAAGCCGCCATATCCATAGAGCAGCGTTGGGTTCGAGCCATCGAGTTTCATCTCCTTCGGACCGATGACGAAGTAGGGCACGCGCGTGCCGTCCTTCGAGGTGGCAAAGCGCTGCTGCGCCGCGAGACCCGTCGAGTCGAAGAACGAGGGAGCCTGCTTGAGCGGCTCGGCCGGCGTCTCGCCAAAGACCCCGCGATAGAGCGTCGCCGGCGCGAGAAAGCCGGTCGCGCTCATGAAGTATTCGTCGGTGTGATCGGAGTCCGCGCCCCAGGCGTTCACAGTCGAAAGCGGCGGGGTGTCGCCCAGCGGCTCGCGCTTCCAATCGCCCTCTGCCGGCGTGAGCAGCTCGAGCTTGCTCACCACGTCTTCCATCAAGTTGAGAATCAGGTGGTGCCGGGTCCAACTGTAGCTCGCCAATGAGCGGCTGGCCGTGGGCGTGAAGAGCACGGTGAGCGCGCGCTTGCCAGCGACAAACTCGTCGAAGCGCGCCGCGAGCAGTGCTCCCGATGGATACGTCTGCGCGCCCAGCGTCCAGGGCGAGCGCAGCTGAATCAAGAGCCATTCGCGGTTGGGCGCGACCTCCGCGTCGCGCGGCGCATCGATGAGCTGCAGCTTGCCCCCCGCGCCGAGCAGATAGAGCTCGCTGGTATAGAAATCGAGCGTCCGCTGGAGAAAGTCCCGCTCATATCCCGGCGACGAATCGTGAAACGCGGTGATCGCGAGATCCTCCGGTTTCCCCTCGTAGACGAGCGTCGCCGCCGAGAGCGGCGTACCGCGCTTCCACCGCTTGGCGATGCGCGTATATCCCGAGGCCGTCATCGAGCCTGGCCCGAAATCGGTGCCGACAAAGAGGGTGTCCGCGTCGATCCAGGAGAGGCGGCTCTTCGCCTCGGGGAGCGAGAACCCGCCCGCGACAAATGACTTGGATATCAGATCATATTCGCGCGCAAGCTGCGCATCGGCGCCGCCGCGCGAGAGCAGGATCATGCAGTGGCGATACTCCGGCTCGAGACAGATTGCTCCGTGCCAGACATACTTGGCGCCCTCGGCGGCGCTGAGCGCGTCGAGGTCGATGAGCAGCTCCCACTCCGGTTTGTCCTTGCGATACTCCGCGAGCGTGGTGCGCCGCCAGAGCCCGAGCGGGTGCTGCTTGTCGCGCCAGAAGTTGTAGAGGTGCTCGCCGCGCCGGACCACCTCGGGAATGCGCGCGTCCGAGTCGAGCACCTCGAGGATCTGCCCGCTCAGCTGCTCGAACGAAGGCGAAGAAGCCAGCTCCGCCACCGTGGTCGCGTTGCGCGCCTTCACCCAATCCATCGCCTTCGCGCCATCGATCTCCTCGAGCCAGAGATAGGGATCGGCCGCATCGGCAACCGGAGCATTCTTGTCAGTCATCAGAGGTCCAACTCGAGGAGTGGATTGGGCACAAGCCAGGGAAACGAGCGAGAGCGCGAGCAGCCTTGCCTTCATGGGCAATCTCCAGCCAGAAGCGAGCGCGCAAGCTACCACCGGCCCAAGTAGAGCGAGCTCCACGTCTACTTTTGATCGCCACGCGCTCCGCGGAAACGCCGTCGAGATATGCCGCGGGGTGCCGGTGGGGGCAGCCGCGCGCAGTTGCGCAGGCGAAAATGGAACGAATGAGCACGCACGTGTGCGCCGAGCACCTGTCCGAGCACGGCTGCCCCACCGGCGCCCGCGGCGCACTTGTCTCGACAGCGCTTCCGCCCGACGCCGCACTCGGTTAGGGTGCGCGCCCGTGACCTCCGAACCCTCGACGACCGCCGCTGAAGCCCCCTCCCTCTCGACGCCCGCGGGCACCCCACCCGTCTTTCTCGGCGACGCCGCGGCCCTGCGCGCGGTGGCCCCGCAGCTCGCCGACGCGATCGATGCGCGGCTCGCGTCGTGGGAAGTGGTCGAGGCGTCGGTCGAGTCGGTCGACGACGAATCCGCGCTCGCCTCGTTCGGCGAAGGCCGCCAGGGGCGCATCCCGAAGAAGTCGTTCGGCGCGCCCGCGCCCAAGGCGGGCGAGAAGATTCGCGTGCTGCTCGAGAACGACGGCCCCGACTACGCGCTCTCGCACGACAAGGTCGAGCGGCTGCGCCTGTGGGCCGCGGCCTCGCTCGCCTCCGAGCAGGGCCTGCTCGTCGAGGGCACCGTGGTCGCGAAGAGCTCGTCGGGCCTGTCGGTCGACATCGGCCTGCGCGCGTTCCTGCCCGCCCGGCAGTCGGGCGTCGAGCGCGGCGCGGACCTCGAGCAGCTGGTCGGCCAGAAGCTCGTCTTCGGCATCTCCAAGTTCGATCGCCGCACTGGCACCGTCGAGCTGGCGCGACGCGCGCTGGTGCAGGCCGAGCGGGCCGAGCGCAAGAAGGCGACGATGGAGAAGCTGCGCGAAGGCGCGATCCTCGAGGGCGTCGTCAAGAACCTCACCGACTACGGCGCGTTCATCGACCTGGGCGGCATCGACGGCCTCTTGCACGTCAGCGACATGAGCTGGAGCCGCGTGAAGCACCCGCGCGATCTGCTCTCGCCCGGCGACGAAGTGCGCGTGCAGGTCCTCAAGTACGACGCGGCCGCCGGCAAGATCTCGCTCGGCCTCAAGCAGCTCGAGCAGGACCCGTTCACCGCGATCGCCGCGAAGTATCCGGCGGGCGCGCGCGTCTCGGGCAAGATCACCAGCGTCACCGACTTCGGCGCGTTCCTCGAGCTGGAGCCGGGCATCGAGGGCCTCATCCACGTCAGCGAGATGAGCTGGGCGCGCGTCAAGCACCCCAGCCACGCCATGAAGGTGGGCGATCAGGTCGACGCGCAGGTGCTCGAGATCGACACCACCGCGCGCAAGATCCGCCTCGGCACCAAGCAGCTGCAGAAGAATCCGTGGGAGCTGGTCGAGGAGAACTATCCGATCGGCACCGTCATCCGCAGCACCGTGCGCAGCGTGGTCGATTACGGCCTCTTCGTCGGCATGCAGGAGGGCATCGACGGCTTCGTGCACGTCTCCGATCTCTCCTGGACGCAGCGCGTGCGCCACCCGGGCGACCTCTACAAGGTCGGCGACGACATCGAGGTCGTGGTGCTCAACATCGATCTCGAGAACGAGCGGATCAGCCTGGGCGTGAAGCAGGCGCAGGAGAATCCCTGGCAGCTGCTCGCCGACCGCCACCCGAGCGGCAGCCGCTTCAAGGGCAAGGTCATGCGCGTCACCGACTTCGGCGCCTTCATCGAAGTCGAGCCGGGCATCGAAGGGCTCGTCCACGTCAGCGAGCTGCGCGACGAGCGCGTCGAGCACCCGGGCGACGTGGTGCAGGAAGGCGAAGTGGTCGAAGTGCGCGTCCTCGACGTCGACCCGGAGGCGCGCAAGATCTCGCTGAGCATGCGCGCGATGACCGCGCCGGACGACTATCGCCAGTTCATGAACGACGACAAGCTCGGGCGCGCTTCGCTCGGCGAGGTCTTCGGCGACAAGCTGAAGAAGGGCGAATAACCGCCGCTCGCTACTGCGTCGCGCTCAGCGAATAGTGGGCGCCGCAGGGCACATTGCAGCCGCAAGCAACCGTGTTGTCGCCGGCCGCTTGCAGCGAATAGTTGAGCTGTCCGGTGAAGGTGGGGACCGGCGTGAACGAGACGCCCGCGTCCGGCGCGCTGGGCGGCAAGAACGCGAACGGTCCGCCGTCGATGGTGTTGAGGGTGATCGAGAGGCTGTCGCCAATCGAGAGATCGCAGATGCACGCGGTGTTTGAAACGTCGCTCTCCGTCGAGCTGGACGTATAGGTCGTCGTGCCCGCGCCGGTGAGCGCCGCCGAGGAGAGATACAGCTGCGGCGTGCCCGAATCGATGCCGGACGCGCAGAGCAACATCGAGCTGGGCGAAGGCGTGGTCAATAGATCCTGATAGGTCGCTCCGCCGTCGGGCAGCATATAGACGATGCAAGTATCGCCGCCATCCAGCGCGGTATACGTGACGGTATACGACGCGATCTGCACCGCGCCCGCCGGGCAGCTCGCGCCCGAGGTGCAGGCAAACGCAGCGGCGAGCGCGGCGGCGGCAACGGCGATGGCGGGGGCGGCGATGCGGCCATTCATCACGTAAGCTCCTGGTGTTTCATATCGGCATGGTTCTACACGATGGCGGCGAGTCCGCCGCATTTCCTCACAAGGCCGCAATGAGCCGCCGCGCTCGAGCCGCGCGCGGCGATGCGCACCGCGCGCCTCAATTGGCGTCGGGCAGGTACGTCCAGCCGCAGGCCGCGCAGCGCTCGTCGTCCTCGCCCATCGGCGCCCCGCACGAGAGGCAGCCGCCCTCGCCCTGCGCGTCGGCCTTCGCGCGCATCTCCTGGATCAGCCGCGCCGCGCGCGCGGCGTCTCGCTCGTCGACCATCACCTTGATGCCGCCGACCGCGTTGGCGAGCAGCGGATTGGCACCGACGATGCCCTCATCGGCCAGCCACGAGACGATGCCGGCCGACTCGAGGTGCAGGCGGATCATGTCGACTTCGTGCCGCTGCAAAGACGTCGCTACCCGAGTGCCACTGGAGGCCATGTTCACTGACATATCATCGAGCCGGCCGGGCCCGCTGGATTCGCGAATCTGGGTGCCGTAAGGGGCTCCTCGAATTCTCCGCGGCCTGGTGCGTGCCCTGCAAATCCTCGAACGCGAGAGGGAAGGAGCGGAGCTCCAGCGCGCGCTGCGAGCGTACGTGGTCGCGCGTTACGACGGCGAGCGCGGCGAAGGATGGAAGGCAGGTGCGCAATATGGACTCGATGGCTTTCCCACTTTGATTCTCGTCGACGCCGATGGGCGCGAACTGGCACGGCAGACCGGCGCGGGGGACGGCAGGCAGCCGGACGAATGACTCGAGCAGGTCGCCGCGCGCGCATCTCACCGGCGCGGAGCTGGAAGCGGCCATCGCCAAATCACCCGCCGATGTCGGCTTGTTTTGGCAGATGGCCAAGGCGCCGATGGCGATGGGCGAAGCGGCGGTGCGAATCGAGATTGGAGCCGGCGCGAAGTTGCGCAAGGTCGAGCTGCTCGAGCCGTCCGCCGGTGCGGCGTTTCGCAAATGCATCGAGCAGTGAGTCCGAGCATGCGAGTTGCCGCGGCCGCGTCCTGCCGCAAGAGGGAGGTTCCCTCCAAATGACTCCACCATTTGCGCGCATCTCCGATGCACGCCCGTGGTACCCAACCCCGCACAAGCAAAAAAAAGCGCGCCGGGCACAACGCCCGCGCGCGCAAATGGTGGAGGCGGCGGGAATCGAACCCGCGTCCGAAAGTACTTTCCCTGTCAGCCCTACATGCGTGTCCCGTGATTTGTCGTCATCTCCCGGGCCGGACACAGGCACCCTTCCCGCGAGACCATCTTCGACTGAATCTCGTCCCCGGCCGTCGAAGCTCCACCGGGGACCAGCCTGCATTTTTGACGGAGGAGGCTGACGCCACAGGCGGGGCTTCAGTTCTCCGCGTGCTAGACCGCTTTAAGCGGCGAGCGCGAGCTCAACGTTGTCGTTGGCGTTTGTTGCGTTGCCCGGTTTTTTAACGAGGTTCCAAGCATCCCCGGCATGCGCTGAAAGGTTCTGTGCCCTCGTCGAAACCGGTTCGCCCCCATGGCGATACCTGCGGCGCAATGTAACCGCGCGGGGCCGCGGGTCAAGCAATGCTTGGCCGCGCGGGCGCCTGGCCTGAGCGGGCGACCCAAATCGCAGGGCCGTTTCGATCGCCGTTGCTCCCCTCGAGGGCGTCTCGTACTCTCGCGCGCCATGCTCATCGCCCCCGCTTCGAACTCCGCGCGCCCGCTCTCGCGCAAGCTCCTTCGCGCAACAGCCGTGGCGGCGCTCGCCTGCGCCGCCTGCTCCAGCACGCGCCACATCAAAGTACCCATCTTGCACCCGGCCGAGGTGAACCTCTCCGGCGCAGTGGCGCTCTCCAGCCTGGACGGCGACGCCGGCGGCGCGCTGGCGACGCTGCTCGAGGAGAAGCTGCTCGAGGCGGACGGCCGCTTCCAGGTGATCGACCGCTCGCACATGGGCGCGGTGATGAACGAGCTCAAGCTCTCCGCGAGCGATCTCGCGCAGGAGAACAACGCGGTGAAGCTGGGCAAGCTGGTCACCGCGTCGGCGATCATCTCCGGCGACATCGACGCGAAGTATCGCGAGGAGCCCAGGCACCGGACCTTCCGTGACAGCGCGGGGCGCGAGACGGTGATCACAACGTGGGAGGGCACGGCGACGCTGCGGGCCCACTTCAAGATCATCGATGTGACCACCGGCCGCTTGCTGCTCGCGCGCGAGCTGGAATCGAAGAAGGAGTGGCGCCACATCCCGGTCGCGGGCGCGCTGACGGCGGTGCTCGGCGGCACGCCGTCCGACGGACCGCGGCCGGATCGCGAGAAGCTCGAGAGCGAGGCGCGCGCCGAGGTGGTCGCGCGGCTCGTCGCCGCGATCGCGCCGCGCAAGGAGTACGGCGAGGTCGACTTCGAGACCGACCCGGCGATTCCGCAGCTCGAGGGCGGCATCGGCTGGGCGAGCCGAGGCGAGTGGAAGCGCGCGCAGGACTCGTTCAACGACGGCGTGCGCGCGGCGGAGAACAACCCGGCCATCTCGTCGAAGATCCTCGCCAAGGGATATCTCGACGCCGGGCTGGCCTATGTGTTCGCTGGCGACTACGCAGCGGGGCTCAAGCTGATCAGCAAGGCGTACGATCTCTCGCAGGACACGCGCATGCTCGATCGGCTCGACTACGCCAAGCAGCTGCAGACCGACGCGGACAAGTTCACCGCGCAGACGGCACCCGCCGCCCCTTAGCGCGATGCAGCCGATCCATTCGCTCCAAACCGCGAGTTCACTCGTCCGCTTTGATCGGTCGTAAGCGGCGCACTCGTCAGCTGCGGATCGCGACCAGCACGTCGTCGAGCTCGACCGGCTTGCGCAGGAGCCGCTGCACCACCGGCGGCACCGGGTCGAGCGAGGCGCCCGTCATCAGCACGCGCAGCGCACGCGGCTGCGTCGCGGCCAGCTGCTCGAGCAGCTCCAGCGCGCTCTCTCCGTGCATCTCCCGATCGACGATGGCGATGTCGACGCGCTCGCGCCCGGCGTGGGCGAGCGCCTCGGCGGCGCTGCGCACGCATTCGACCTGTGCATAGGCGGAGAGGAGCGTCGGAAAGGCGCGCAAGATGAGCGGGTCATCTTCGACGAGCAGCAGCCGCGGCAACGATTTCCCCCACATGGCGCGCACCATAGGCAGCGCCGCAAAGGAATTCAAGAGCTGCGTTGCGCCCGCCGGTAGAGCGTCAAGAAAACAACTGCAGCGGCGCGATGCCGTGCTCGAGCGGCTTCTCCGGCCGCTCGCCGAAGTAGTCGCGGATGACCGACGCGTAGACGGCGCGGAAGTCGGTGGTGCAGGGGACGTCGCCGCCTTCGAGGTGCGCGAGGTCCGGCGGTGTGCCGTGCAAGCCGCCGTGCACGCCTGCGCCGGCGAGGAAGAGCGCGCTCGCCGAGCCGTGGTCGGTGCCGCCCGACGCGTTCTCGGCGGCGCGCCGGCCGAACTCGCTGTACGTCATCACCGCGACGCGATCGGCGAGGCCGTGCGCCGCGGCGTCCTCGAGCAGCGCGGCGATTCCGTCGGAGAGCGTCTGCAGCAAGTTGCGCTGCTGCGGGCGCTGGTTGCCGTGCGTGTCGAAGCCACCCAGCGTGCAGTGGATGACCCGCACGCCCAGGTTGGACGCGAGCAGCTGCGAAGCGAGCCGCAGCTGCTCGCCGAACGGATGCTTGGGAAACTGAACCATCGACTGATATCCGCTCGCGGCCTCCTTCAGCCGGGTCGACGAGGCGAGCGCGATGCCGCCCACCTGGCGCACCACCTGCTCCTCGCTCGCCTGGGCCGGCTCGACGTAGAGCGCGCGCAGCGCGGCGAAGAGCGCGGGCGCGTCGCCGGGAAACTTCTTGTCGGGCTGGGCCGCGAAGGCATCGAGCGAGGAGAGCACCGTCGCCTGCGCCTGGGCCGCATAGAGCGCGGGCGAGAGCGCGCCGCCACCTTCCGAGACGAGCCCGAACGGCCCCAGCGGCGGACCCGCCTCGAGCGCGCGGCCGAGCCAGCCCTCGGGCTCGAGGTGCGGCTGCATCCGCGCGGTCTGCCAGATCGCCGTCGATTCGAAGTGCGAGCGATTCGATTTCGGGTAGTGCACGCCGGTGACGATGGCGACATCGCGCTGCCCGGAGAAGCGCGCGTGCAGCGCGCCCATCGCGCCGTGGAGCGCGAGCTTGCCGTCGAGGTCGAGCACCTCCGAAGGCGCCAGCGCGATCGACGGCCGCAGCTTCTTGTAGAGCGGGTCCGCGATGGGCACGACGGTGTTGAGCCCGTCGTTGCCGCCCGCGAGCTGGATCAAGACCAGCGCGCGCTCGCCGCGCTTCGGCCCGGCCGCGCTGGGCGCGCTCGGGCCCGCGCCGGGAGCGCTTCCCGATGCGCCCAGCGCGCCCCCCGCCGCCGCAGTGACCACGGCGAGGCCGGTGCGAGAGAGAAGCTTCCTGCGCGTGATCGGCATGTCAGCTCAGCTGGTATTCGGGCGAGGAGAAGAGGAGGTGCAGCAGGCCGCGCGCTTTCTCGTCGAGCGCGCGCGGGTCGGCATTCCACGCGAACGATCTCCCCTTCGGATCTTTGGGCCCCGCCGGATCGGGATGCTCGAGATACGTCTGCAGCGCCGCCCGCATCGGCGCCTCGATGCGGCCGTCGAGGAGCGCGGCGGCGGCCAGCTCGATCATCTGCTCGCTGCTGGTCGGCGCGATGCCCCCGAACACCAGCTGCGGCGCGATGTGGCTGGTGCCGTCGGGCCCGCGCGCGGTGGTGATCGACGCGGCGAAGTTGAACCGCTCGAACAGCGTCGAGGTGGAGATCCAGGCCAGCCCGCCGTCCCAGCCTTTCACGCTGGGCGGATTGAACAGGTCCTGCCCCATCCGCGCCATCAGGCCGACCACCGCGCGCGGCGCGATGGTGCCTCCCACCGCGCGCACCGCGCCGATGACGAACTCGGCCGGGCTCTTGATCCGCGCGCGGTACGCCTTCTCCGAGGAGAACGCGTGCGAGTTGAAGATCGCGCGCAGCACCTCGCGGATGCTCCCCTGGCTCTGCTTCCAGGCGTCGAGAAGGGGCGCGAGCGTCTTCGCGTCGGGGTCTTCGTAGGCAAAGAAGGCAAACAGCTTGCGCGACATCCGCTCCGCCGTCGCGGGGTGGCGCGCGAGGATGCGGATGACGTCGCTGCCATCGAGGTTTCCCTCTTCGCCGAGGAACTTCTTCTTCCCGTCGTCGTGCTCTTGCGGATTGAAATAGAAGGCGTCGTCGCGCAGCTGCCAGCCGGTGAAGCAGCGCGCGCCCTCCTGCACGTCCTCTTCGCTGTAGTGGCCGAGGCCGAACGTGAAGAGCTCCATCACCTCGCGCGCGAAGTTCTCGTTCGGGTGCGCCTTCCGGTTCTGCGCGCCGTCGAGATAGATCATCATCGCCGGGTCGCGCGCGACGCGGAGCAGGAGCTCCTCGAACGAGCCCAGGCCCTTCTCGCGGAAGAGCTGGTTCTGCAGGTACATCAGCCAGGGGTTGTTCACCTTGCTCTGCGCGGTGGCGAAGTGGCCGTGCCAGAAGAAGGCCATCTTCTCCACCAGCGGGCGCCGGCTGTGGATCATCCGGTAGACCCACCAGGTGCGGACGTCGTTGATGTCACCGAAGTCGAGGATGCCGCCGATCTGCTGATCGATGTCGCTCAGGCCCTCGGCGACCGCGCCCGATTCGACCAGCTGCTGCACCGTCGCGTCGTAGCCCGCGTCGAGGCGCGACTCGATCTCGCCCGGCGCGGGGCCGAAGCCAGCGCGGCGGAGCAGGTGGGCGATGCGCGTGCGTGGATCGAGCGGCATGCGGCTCCCGCGGTTTCGCGCCAGCGTCGCACAGGTTGCCGCGCGCGCAGTAGAGACGCGGGTCCAACCCCTGCCGCGGGTCGTTCATTCCGCACAGACCATGCGCGCGCCCGCGCCTGGAGCGGACGCGCGCGATCGAGGCGATACATGACCGGCGGATCAGAGCCCCGCGATCTTCGCGCTCTCGTCCCACAGCCGCCTGGCCAGCTCGTCGTTGCGCGCGGTCCCCGACGGCTTCGCCGGCTTGCTGTTCTTGAAGTAGAGCCCGCTGGCCTTGCCGCCCTCCTCCGACGAAGCCAGATAGACCGAGGTGCGCGCGCCCTTCTCGGGGGAGCTCAAGAAGACGCCGCCGATCTTCACGAGCATTCCAAAGAAGCCCTTGTTGTTGTGCCCGAAGCCGCTCTGGATCACGCCCGGGTGCAGGCAGTTCGCGGTGACGCCGCTGCCCTCGAGTCGGCGCGCCAGCTCGCGGGTGAAGAGGATGTTCTCCACCTTGCTGTTGGCGTAGACGGTCATCGCCGCGTAGCTCTTCTCGCTCTGCAGATCGTCGAGGTTGAGCCGCGCGAGCGGGTGCGCGTCGGAGGAGACGCTGACCACGCGCGCTGGCGCGCTCTTCTTGAGCAGCTCGAGCAGCAGGTTGGTGAGCAGGAAGTAGCTCATGTGGTTGAGCGCGAAGGTCTGCTCGAGCCCCTCCTTCGTCACGCCGCGCGTGGTGTAGATGGCGCCCGCGTTGTTGAGCAGCACGTGCAGCGCCGCATACTTCGCCTTCACATCGCCTGCGAGCTTGCGCACCTCGGACATCAGCGAGAGATCGGCGAGGAAGGTGTCGACCTGCGCGCCCGGCGCCGCGTCGCGCACGCTCTTCGCCGCCGCGTCGGTGCGCTGGGGGTCGCGGCCCACCAGTCCCACGCGCGCGCCCATCTTCGCCAGCGCGATCGCCGACGCCAGACCGATGCCCTGCGTCGCGCCGGTGATCAGCACCGTCCTGCCCGCCATCTCGTTCGCCACCCGGACCTCCTCGAAGAAGCAATGTTTGAACGGCGCGGCCCGCGACGAAATTCGTTGCGGTGCCAATGATTGCGATGCAACAGATCTAGCGCTTGCGCTCGCGCGCCAGGTCCCGCTTGGCGTCGCGCGCGGCGATGGTGTCGCGCTTGTCGATGTTCTGCTTTCCCTTGCAGATGCCCAGCTCGAGCTTCGCCTTGCCGTCCTTGAAGTAGAGCGAGAGCGGCACCAGCGCGTAGCCGTCCTTCTGCTGCTGCTCGAGGATCTTGTCGACCTCGCGCCGGTGCAAAAGCAGCTTGCGCGTGCGCTTGGGCTCGTGATTCGCGAGCGGTCCGGCCGCGGCGTAGACGGGGATGTTCGCGTTCATCAGCACCAGCTCGCCGCGTTGGCCGACCGCGTAGGCGTCTGAGAGCTGGGCGGTGCCGGCGCGCAGGCTCTTGACCTCGGTGCCCAGCAGCTGCATGCCGCACTCGACGCGGCTCTCGACGCTGTAGTCGTAGAGCGCGCGCCGGTTCTTGCTGATCACCTGGATGTGCGGACCGCCTTTTTCCGACGTTCCACTCTTGGCTGACATGCGCGCCGATGTAACAGGCGCCCGCGCTTTGGGCCAGTGTCGGAAAATCGCGCGCGGGCGCTAGGCGTCGGCGCGGACGAGCGGCCCGTTGTCGATGAGGCGCGTCTTGCCCAGGAAGGCGGCGAGGAACAGGCGCGAGTCGGGCGCCGCTTCGGCGGGCACCGAGAGCTCGAGCGAAGAGCGGATCTCCGCGTAGTCCAGGCGCAGACCCGCGTGCGTCAACTCGGCGGCGGCGAGCGATTCGAGCGCCGCGAGATCGCGCTCGCCCTCGGCATAGCGGGTCTGCACCTTCGCGATCGCGCGAGAGAGGGCGACGGCGCGCGGCCGCTCCTCCGCGGTGAGGTACGCGTTGCGCGACGACATGGCGACGCCGTCCGCCTCGCGGACGATCGGGCAGCCGATCACCTCGGTGGAGAAGTCGAGGTCGCGCGCCATCCGGCGGATCACCGCCAGCTGCTGGAAATCTTTCTCTCCGAAGAAGGCCTGCTCCGCGCGCGACATCGAGAACAGCTTGGCCACCACCGTGCACACGCCGCGGAAGTGGCCCGGCCGCCGCGCGCCGCAGAGCGGGCCTGCCAGCGCGCCGGGCTCCACGTACGTCTGGAATCCGGGCGGGTAGATCTCGTCGGGCGTGCGCGGTGCGAAGACGAACTTCGCGCCCGCCTCTTCGCACTTCTTTAGATCACCCGCCAGGTCGCGCGGGTAGCGGGCGAGATCTTCCGCGGGCCCGAACTGCGCCGGGTTGACGAAGATGGTCACCGCCACCGTGGGCGCGCGCTGGCGCGCGAAGTCGATCAGCGACTGGTGGCCGCGATGGAGGAAGCCCATCGTCGGCACCAGGCCGAGCGGCCCGTCGCGGCGCGCCTCCGCGCAGAGGTCCTTGAACTCGCGCGCCGTCTCGATCAGCGCGACGCTCACCGGCGCGGCTCGACGGCGGAGTAGAGCTTGAGCGGCTCGGCCGAATCGCTGCTGGTGCTGTGGGCCGCACCAGGCGCGGGCGCGCTCGCCTGCGGCAGCGGCAGCGAGACCACCGCGCCGGTCGCGCCGGGCGGCGGCGGGACCGACGGTCCGCGCTCCATGCTGAAGCTGTGCTCGAGCGAAGGGAACACGCCCTGACGGACCTCGTCGTTGTAGCGGCCCACCGCCTCGGTGATGACACCCGCGAGGTCGGCGTAGCGCTTGACGAACTTGGGCGCGAAGTCCGGGTTCATCCCGAGCAGGTCGTAGCTGACCAGCACCTGCCCGTCGCAGCCGGCGCCCGCGCCGATGCCGATGGTCGGGATGCCGATGGCGCGGGTGATCTCGATGGCGAGGTTCGCCGGAATCGCCTCGAGCACCAGCGCGTAGCAGCCGGCCGCCTCGAGCGCGCGCGCGTCGGCCACCAGCCGGGCTGCCTTCTCCTCGCTGCGCCCCTGCACCACGTAGCCGCCCATCTTGTGCACCGACTGCGGCGTGAGCCCGATGTGGCCCATCACCGGCACGCCAGCGCGCACGATCTTCGCGATGACGTCGGCGAAGTCGGCGCCGCCCTCGAGCTTGACCGCCTCCATCCCGCCCTCCGCGACGAGGCGCACCGCGGCCTTCACCCCTTCGTCGACCGACGCGTGGTAGGTGCCGAACGGCATGTCGCCGACGAGATGCGCCCGTTGAGAACCGCGGGCGACCATCGCACAGTGGTAGACCATCTGATCGAGCGTGACCGGCAGCGTGCTCTTCTGCCCCTGCACGACCATGCCGAGCGAATCGCCGACCAGGAGCACGTCGGTTCCGGCGGCGTCGAACAGCCGGGCGAAGGTCGCGTCATAGGCGGTGAGCATGGTGATCCGCTCGCCGGCCTGCTTCATCTTCCGCAGCGTATGGATGGTGACCTTTTTCAAGGTTCGCCTCCGATGTTGGCGTCTCGCAAGACGCGTGGCCGTCGACGGCTCCTGCGCTTTCTCGGGGTCGCGCGCTCTCTCGAGCTGCACGCCTTGCAGAGCCACAGTGCGCCCGGACGGTGCGGACGCAATCGCCTTCTAGCAGCATTGGATGCCGGAGATCACTACGAGGAGCGTCAGAGGGCGGATGGCGAGCGCATCTCGGCGTCGCTCCTCGGCGCCGCACCACGAGTGCGGCTTTCTCGTCGACGCCCTGCGCTGCTGGGCCCTGCGCGCTCTGCAATGAACAGGCTTTCTACGTTCCCTGCTTGCTTCCAATCGGAGCAAACCAGTGCGTGCCCGCCTTGATCGAGTTCATCTTCTCGATCAGGTCGTCGAGCGCGTCCTCGCTCTCGCTGTAGTCGGTGTCGCTGGTGTTGACGACGAGCAGCGGCGTCTCGTCGTAGCGGTGGAAGAAGTCGTTGTACGTGCGCGCCAGCTCGGCCAGGTAGTCGTGGTCGAACTTCCGCTCGAACTCGCGACCGCGCTTCTTGATGCGCCCGAGCAGGATGTCCTGCCGCGCCTGCAGATAGATGACCAGATCCGGCTTCATCACACGCGGCCCGAGGTGCTCGTAGATGCGCTCGTAGAGCGCCAGCTCGTTCGGGTCGAGCGTGATCGACGCGAAGATGCGGTCCTTGGCGAACAGGTAGTCGCTCACCGTGACCTGCGAGAAGAGATCTTGCTGGAAGAGCTCCTGCTGCTGCTTGAAGCGCGAGAGCAGGAAGAACAGCTGCGTCTGGAACGCGAACTTGTTCTTGTCCTGGTAGAAGTTCGCGAGGAACGGGTTCTCCTCGACGATCTCGAAGAGCGTGCGCCCGTTGAAGCGGCGTGCGAGCGCCTTGGTCAGCGTGGTCTTGCCGACGCCGATCGGCCCTTCGATGACGATGGTGCGGTGGCGCGACTGGGTCGGACGGTCCATGGCGGGAACGAGAAGAGAACACAGAATCTCGCGCTGATCGAGGACGAGTTGTTAGATGGGTGCCGCGCGGCCCGAGCGGGACTTTGCGCGAGGAGCCTGCATGGGCGCGAGCCGCTTCCTGATCGACAATCCCTACTCTGGCGAGATGATCGCGGAGCGGCCGTTTGCCACGCGGGCCGAGGCGATCCCGGCGATCGAGCGGGCGGCGCGGGCGCAGCGCGACTGGGGCCAGATCGGGCTGCCCGAGCGGCTCGCGCTGTGCGAGCGGTTCTGCGCGGAGCTGGAGCGCAAGCGCGAGCAGGTCGCGCGCGAGGTCACCGCGCAGATCGGCAAGCCGCTCTCGCAGGCCAAGGGCGAGGTGAACACGACGCTCGCCCGCGCGCGCCAGCTGATGGCGCTCGCGCAGGGCGCGCTCGCCGAGGAGCCGCTGCCGCCGCTGCCCGGCCTCGCCCGCTTCGTGCACCACGAGCCGGTCGGCGTGGTGCTCGCCATCGCCACCTGGAACTATCCGCTGCTCAATCTCATCAACGTGGCGATCCCGGCGCTGCTCGCGGGCAACGCGCTCGTCATCAAGCAGGCCGCGCGCGCCGCGCTCACCGGCGAGACGTTCGCGCGCCTCTTCGCCGCCGCCGACGCGCCGCCCGAGCTGGTCCAGGCGGTGCACGCCGACCACCTCACCTGCACCGAGATGATCGCGCGACCCGAGGTCGGCTACGTCTCGTTCACCGGCTCGACGCGCGGTGGCCGCGAGGTGGCGCGAGAGGCGGCCAAGCGATTCGTCGAGGTGGGCCTGGGCTTGAGCGGCAAGGACGCGGTCTACATCGCCGCCGACGCGAACCTCGAGGACGCCATCGTCAACGTGATCGACGGCGCGATGTACAACGCGGGCCAGAGCTGCAGCGCGGTCGAGCGCATCTACGTGCACGCGACGATCTACGACGCGTTCGTCGAGGGCGCATCGTCCGAGGCGAAACGGCTGGTGCTCGGCGACCCGCTGCTCGCGCACACCTCGATGGGGCCGATGGCCCAGCCCGACGCGCAGGCGCGCCTCGCCGCCATCGTGGAGGAGGCGCGCAGCAAAGGCGCGCGCGTGCTCTGCGGCGGCAACGCGGCGAGCGAAGAGGGGCGCGGCCGCTTCTTCGAGCCGACCGTGATCGCCGACGCGACCCATGCCATGCGCAGCCTGATGGTCGATGAGGTGTTCGGCCCGCTGGTCGGCATCGCCAAAGTGCAGGGCGACGACGACGCGGTGCGGATGATCAACGACAGCCCCTACGGACTGACCGCGGCGATCTGGACCGAGGACCAGGCCCGCGCGTTCCACCTCGGCGCGCAGCTCGAGACGGGCACCGTCTACATGAACCGCTGCGACCACCTCGACCCGGCGCTGCCCTGGAGCGGCACCAAGGAGAGCGGGCGCGGCATCACCGCCTCGCGCCACGGCTTCCACGCGCTCACCCGGCGCAAGAGTTACAACCTGCGCACGCAGACGTGAGCGGCTCAGGTCGCGTGAGCTGCGCCCGGCCCTGCACCAGCCTCGGTGCCGGGCTCAGGAGCCGGCAGCGGACCGATCGCCCGCTCGATGGCCGCGAACTCCTCGACCGAGAGCGTCTCGCCGCGCCGCTTCGCATCGATGCCGGCGACCTCGAGCGCCTCGCGCGCGCCGGGCACCGGCTTGAGCGCGTTCGAGAGCGTCTTGCGCCGCTGCGCGAAGGCCGCCTTGACCACCGCGCGAAATCGCTCTTCCGAGACGATCGGCGCGCGCGGCGCGGCGAGCATCTCCAGCACCAGCACCGAGCTCTCCACGTCGGGCGGCGGATGGAACGCCTTGGCGCCGACGCGCAGGCCGATCTCCGCGTCCGCGTGCAGGCCGATGAGCACCGAGAGCAGGCCGAAGTTCTCGCTGTCCGGCGGCGCCGCGATGCGCTCGGCCACCTCGCGCTGGAGCAGGAAGACCGCGCGCTTCACCGCCGCGCGCTCGTCGAGCAGGTGGAACAAGATCGGCGAGCTGAGGTGGTACGGCAGGTTTCCGCAGAGGACGATCTTGCCGCCCGCCGCGTCGGCGATGGGCCGCAGCGCGAACGACTTCGCGTCGGCCTCCTCGACCCGCACGCGCAGCTCCTTCATCTCTTCTTTGAGGATCGGCACCAGCTCGCGATCGCGCTCGACCGCGACGATCTGCGCGCCGCTCGCCGCCAGCGCGCGCGTGTAGTGGCCGAGGCCCGCGCCCAGCTCGACGCAGGTGTCTTGCGGAGTGAGCCGCGCCAGGCTCGCCATCTCCTCGAGGATCCGCGCGTCGCCGAGGAAGTTCTGCCCCCACTCTTTCTTCGGGCGCAGATGGTTGCGACGCAACAGATCGGCCGGGCTGCTCATAAACGCCATCCTGGATCGGCGAGGAGGTGGGTCTCGCTCACGCCGCGCGCGAGCCGGTGCGCGCCCGCCACGGCGATCATCGCGCCGTTGTCGGTGCAGAGCTTGGGCGCGGGCAGGAAGAGCTCGAGGCCCGCGCGGGTGCAGCGCTCCTGCGCGAGCGCGCGCAGCCGCGAGTTGGCCGCGACGCCGCCGCAGAGGACCATCCGGCTCGCGCGCAGCTGCCCGGCCGCGCGGACCGCGCGCGAGGTGAGCGCGTCGCAGATCGCCTCCTGGTAGCTCGCGCAGAGATCGGCGAGCGCCTGGCCCTCCGGCACGCCGTGCGCCTGCACGTGCACGAGCAGCGCGGTCTTCAATCCGCTGAACGAGAAGTCGAGCTGCGTGCGCGCGCGGCGAGCCAGGCCGCGCGGGAACGCGTGCGCGCTCGCGTCGCCGCCCTTGGCGAGGCGGTCGATGTGTGCGCCGCCCGGGTACGGCAGGCCGAGCAGCTTGGCCGCCTTGTCGAACGCCTCGCCCGCTGCGTCGTCGAGCGTGTGGCCGAGCGGCCGCACATCGCCGAGCGCACGCACATCGTAGAGGCTGGTGTGCCCGCCCGAGACGACCAGACCGAGGAACGGCAGCTGCGGCGCGTTCTCCGAGAGCAGCGCCGCGAGCAGGTGCCCCTCGAGGTGGTTGACGCCGACGAGCGGCTTGCCCGCGCCCAGCGCGAGCCCGCGCGCGAGCTGCACGCCGACGAGGAGCGCACCGACCAGGCCCGGCCCGCGCGTGACCGCGATGCCATCGAGCCCGGCCAGCGTCACGCCCGCGGACGAGAGCGCCTCGTCGACCACCGGCAGCGCGCGCTGCAGGTGATCGCGCGAGGCGAGCTCGGGCACCACGCCGCCGAAGCGCGCGTGCAGCGCGGCCTGCGTGTGCACCACGTCGCTGAGCACGCGCGCGCGCGCGCGAGCGGCGTCCCAGTCGATCACCGACGCGGCGGTCTCGTCGCAGCTGCTCTCGAGCCCGAGGACGCGCATCGCCCGCCGCCTACTTCTGCAGGCTGGCGAGGATCGAGCGCACGTCGTGGGCGTACTCGCCCGACGGGTCCATCGCGAGGTAGCGCTGGTAGGCCGCGATCGCCTCGGCCGTCTTGCCCAGGTTCTGCAGGCCGGTGCCGAGCAGCAGCTGCGCCTGGCTGCTGGTGGGGTCGAGCTTGACCGCCTTCTCGAGCGGCTTGAGCGCGAGGCGCGGCTTGTCCGACTCGAGGAAGGCGCGGCCCAGCCCGATGAGACCGGGCACGCCGTCCGGCTTGAGCTTCACCGCCTTCTGCAGATCGGCGATCGCCGGGCCGTACTTGCCGCGCTTGATGAGCTGCTCGCCGCTCGCGACCAGCCGCGAGTATTCGTCGGCCGGCTCGGCGGGCGCGGCGGTTCCCGCGTCGGCGCTGGCGAGCGAGCCTGCGTCGGGCGAGCCCGCGTCGGCCGCGCCCGCGTCGGCGCTGCCCAGGCCCGCGTCGATGACGGGGGCCTCGACCGGCTTGACGGGCGCGGCGGCGGTGAGCGCGCTCTGCGCCGGCGCCGCGCTCTTGCGCTCGCCCGAGTCGGGCCGGAAGAGGAAGAGCAGCACCCCGACCACCAGAGCCGCGCCGACCCAGATCGGCCAGCGGCTCTTGTTCTTGCCCAGCGCCGCGCGCATCTCGGCGTCGAACTCGTCCTCGTGCGGCTTGGGCTGCGCGAGCGGGTTGGTGCGCTCTGCGGTGGTCGCGGCGGCCGCCTCTTCGCTCGGGCGCGGCGCGGCGGCGGTCGGCGCGGCGGTCGGAGCCGCGATCGGCGCAGGCGCGACCGCAGGCTCTGAAGCGGCGACCGGCGCAGGCTCGGCGGGCGCGTCGATCCGGTGGGCCGGCTCGGTGGGCGCGTCGATGCGGTGGCCCGGCTCGGTGGGCGCGTCGGGCGAGGCCGCAGCTGCGGCCGGCGCGGCAGCGGCAGCGGGCGCGCTCTCGGGTGCAGCGGCCGGACGCGCGAGCGCCTCGGGCGTGAGCGGCTCGACCTGCAGCGTCGCGCTCTCGAGCAGCAGATCGCGATCGTCGGGCGCGCGAACAGATTCGGCCGGTGCACCCGCCGCCTCGGCGGCCGCGCTCTTCGACTCGAGCTCGATCCGCCCCAGAGGTTGCCCGGCGGGTTGAGAGACCGGCTGGGCAGCCACCTCGGCGCGCGCCGCCGCGGCAGGCGCGGCCGCCGGCGTCTCGATCGGCGCGCCCATCGGAACGTCGGGCGCGAACTTGCGCGCGGCGTCTCCGACCGCGGGCGAGATCTGCCGGTGCGTCTCGGTGCCGGCCGGCCAGGAGGGCAGCTCGACCACGTGGGTCAGGCGGACCGGAAGGCCGTCTGCCACGCGGCTGCGCGCATCGTCGGCCTCGCGCCGCAGACGCTCTCGCCGCACGCCGCGCAGCGGCGCAAAGCGCACCACCGGCACGGCCTGCTTGGCGACCGGCGGGAGGCGGAACGTCTCGGTCTGCTGCGGCACCGCGGGCGCGCTCTCGGCCGTCTCGGCAGACTCGTCGAGATCGTCGAACACCAGCTGGGGGCTATCGCCGGTCGCGCGCGCAGGCGCCGGCTGCACGATGGTCGCGGTCGGCGCCGGCAGCGGCTTGGCCGCCGCGAGGGGCGGGTCGGAGACCGGCGGCGCGATCGGCGTGGGATCGCCCGAGAGCGAACCGCCGTGCGCGCCCATGATCGGCGGCGCCGGCGTCGCCACCGAGTCCGGCCCCAGCCACTGCATCAGCGAAGGCTTCGACTTGGCCACGCCCGGCGCGTCCCCGCGCAGGAGCACGCGCTCGCCGATGAGCCGCTGCAGCACCGCGAGCACCGACAGCTCGTCGACCGGCGCGCGCTCCATCACCTGGCCGATGGTGCGGTGGCCGTCGCAGAGGCGGATGACGCCGTTCACTTCGTCGGGCAGGTCGGCGAGCCGCTTGGCGAGCGCAGGGAAGTCGACCGTCAGCACCGTGGAGAGCGGCAGCTCGTTGCTCAGCCGCTCCAGCTCATCGACGCGGCGGACCGACTCCGCGAGCAGCCCCTGCGTGCCCTGCGTGATGCGGCCCTCGCGATCGACCGGCGCGAACTCGGCGCGGAAGGTGCCCTTCTCCCAGCCGAGCGCGCGATAGAACGCCGCCTCGCCCGCGAGCGCGCCCGCCTCGGCGTCGACGACCTGGCCGTCGCGCACCCAGATCTGCGCGGTCCGCTCCGCCTCCTCGCAGACGATGACGGCCGAGCGGTGATCGTGATCGAGCTGCTGGAAGAGATCGACCAGCCCCATCTCGCCGATGGCGCCGGTGATGCTCGCCTGCGTGCCGCGCTGGCTCTGCTTCTGCTGCTCGCTGCGCGCCAGCAGCATGCGGATGCGCGTGGTCAGCTCCTTGATGAGCAGCGGCTTGCCGAGGAAGTCGTCGGCGCCCGCCTCGTGCGCAGAGAGCTTGAGCGCCGCGTCCTTCGAGGTGGAGATGATGATCACCGGCGTCGCCGCCAGCCGCGGATCGGCGCGCAGCGCCTTGCAGAGCGCGATGCCGTCCTGTCCGGGCAGGGCGATGTCCGCGAGCAGCAGATCGGGCGGTTCGCGCTGGAGGCGGCGCAGCGCCTCGGCCCCGTCGGAGGCGGTGGCGACCAGGAAGCCGGCCTTGCGCAGCGCCACGTCGAGAATGCGAAGGCTGCGCGGATCGGCGTCGGCGACGAGCAAGCTCTGCTTGGCCAAGATGAGTTCTCGAACGGCGAAAGAAGATTGAGAAAAAGACCGGCGATGCTCCCCCGCGTGGGAGTGAGTGTCAACAGCGCACACCCTTGGATGGTCCGACCCGCCTGGGCCTTCACCAAGCGCGGGGCCCGTTTGTAAGCGAGGATGGAGCGGCGTGCCCGACGATCCGCCGCTCGATTTTTTTCTCGCTCTCTGCTCGCTCGCGAGCGGGGCGTCCGGGCGGCGCGCGCAGCTGCAGCGAGACATCGAGCGCGGCTACCTCGACGCACGCGCGGCGCTGCCGGCGCGGACGGACCCGCGGCCGATTCACGCGGCGATCCCGGGCGGGATGCTCGACGCGCTCTGCATCGCGGGCGCGCTCGGCCGCGACACCGCCGCGCTCGACCACCACTACACGCGCGCGATGCCGGCCGCGCTCGCCCGCCAGCTCTGCGCCGCGGGCGTTCCCGAGGAGGCGCTCTTCTCCGCGCGGCTCTCGCTGCGGCGCATGCCTCGCCTCGCCCGCGCGCTCGAGGGGCTGTTCGCGCGCGTCGCCGCGGCGGGCTTGCCCTGCGAGCCGACGCTGGGCGCCTCGACGCCGGCGCGGCTGCTCGAAGCGCGCCCGAGCCTGGCCGCGCTCTACGCAGGCTGCCACTTCGGCCGCAGCATGCCGATGCTCTACGCGGCGCCCGGCGACGTCTCGTCCAGGCCTGGCGCGGCCGCGCGCGATTCGGCCCCGGAAGCCCGCGCGCTGCGCGACGAGGGCCTCGAGGCCTGGATCGACGCGAGATACGCCGGTCCGCTCGCGCACGAACTGGCCCACCTGCAGCCGCTCGACGACGCCGCCGCCGCGCGCATCCCGGCGCCGGGAAACCTGCACGAAGCGCTCGCGGCCTGGCTCGGCTCCGAAGCGTTCCCCGAGCAGCTCTGGCCGCGCCCGCGCAGCGATGGCGATCCCGGCGGCCTCGACGCGCTCCCCGGCGGCGCCTTCTTCGCAAGCGTGGGTGCGTGGATCGCGCGCGCGCTCGGCGAGGCGGGCGCGATCCGCGCGCAGGCGGGCGCGCTCGACCTCGACGACGCGCTCGGCGCCGCCGCTCCTGCGCTGCGCCTCTACGGCTGGCTGCCGCACCTCGAAAGCGGCGCGCCACACCTGCTCGCCGATACGTTCTCGCCTGCGCGCTGGTGGAAGCTCGTCGATCTGCACCGCGACCTGCACCTCGCGCGCGACTTCGAGGAAGCCTGTCTGCGGCCTCTCCTCGAAGCGCCCCCGCCGGCGCTCGGCGCGAAGCTCGTCGCGCACTGGAACCGGGCGCTCGATGAGCTCGACTGGAGCGCGCTGCCCGCGTGGAGAGACACGCCTGGCCTCGAAGACGAGAAGCTCGCGCTGCGGGCCTGCCGCGCGCTCGCGGTGCGCGCGGTGAGACAAGGAGGCAGCTTCCGCGCCGAGCGGGCCGAGCCTCCCGCGTGGCCAGAGCCAGCGACGGCTGCGCTCGAGCCTGCGCGCGCCAGCAGGCCAGCTGGCACGCACGCGGGCATCTTGGGAGACGGGCCGCTGCGCCTCGACGTGCGCGCGTGCTTGCTGCGCGCGGCCTGGAGCACCCCCGACGCGGTGGGCGCGCCCGCGAGCCACCCGGTGCCGCCCGCGCTCTGCGCCGCGTACGCGCGCGCCGGGTTCGACCAGGTGCGCGGGACGCCCGACGGCCTGCCCGCGCTTCCTTCATCCAAGTAGCGCGTCCGCCGCCGCTCGCCAGCGCTCGCCAGCGCGCGCTGCGCGGCATATCGTCGGACGATCCATGGCGCGCCTGTTCCTCATCAACCCCGCGACCGACGAGCCGGTCCGCTCGCCGCTGCTCGCGTTCCTCTATCTCGCCGCCAGCCTGCGCCGCGCGGGGCACGAGGTGGCGCTGCTCGACGCATCGGCGCCCGACGCCCCCAAGAGCTCGCGCGAGATCGCCGAGCGCGCGCGGGCCTTCGCGCCCGATCTGGTCGGCATCCACTGCAAGACGCTCTACGCGCTCGAGGCCTACGCGCTGGCGGCCGCGCTGCGCGAGCACGGCGTCCGCGCGCCGCTCGTCTGCGGTGGCCCGCACCCGACGGTGGTTCCGCTCGAGCCGCTCGCGCACGGCTTCGAGTTCTCCGCGCGCGGAGAAGGCGAGGAGACGCTGGTCGAGCTGTGCGATGCGCTCGACGGAAAGCGCGATCTGCGCTCGGTGCGCTCGCTCGTCTTCCGCGACACCACCGGCGCGCTGCAGCTGAACGAGCCGCGCGGATTTCTCCTCGAGCTCGACGCGCTCGCCCGCCCGCAGGACGCGCTCGATCTCTTCGACCCGGCCTGGTACGGCGCGCACCAGCCGGTGCCGCCAGCGGGCCTGCTCTCGAGCCGCGGCTGCCCCGCCGCGTGCACGTTCTGCAGCAACAACGTCACCGGCCGGCGCTTCCGCTACCGCAGCCCGCAGCTCATCGTCGACGAGATCGAGGCGTTCCAGGCGAGCGCGGGCCTGCGCGCGTTCTCCTTCTTCGACGACTCGTTCGCCGTCGGCCGCCGCCGCGTGGAGGAGCTGTGCGACGCGCTCTCCGCGATGCCCATCCGGCCGATGTGGACCTGCACCGCGCACCCTTCGCACCTGCACCGCGACGTGATGAAGCGGATGAAGCAGGCCGGCTGCGGCGGCGTCGACATCGGGATGGAGAGCGGCGACGCCTCGATGCTGCTGCGCATCGGCAAGGGGGTCACGCGCGAGCGGGTCCTCGAAGTGCTCACCTTCGCCCAAGACGTCGGCCTGCACTGCATGCTCAACTTGATGTTCGGCTGGCCCGACGAGACCCCGCGCGAGCTGCGCGCGACGCTCGATTTCCTCGAGGAGGCCGCCCCGCTCGCGGCGGCCTTCAACGCGCGCGGCGTGCTGGTGCCGTACCCGGGCACGGAAATCTATGACGCTCATCATAGTCGCTTCGGCTTCACGAACTGGTGGCTGAAGGCCCCCATCCGCTACGCGCCGTTTCCCTCGGCCTGGTCGCGCGCAGAGATCGAGCGGGCCTACGCCGACGACGCGGCGCTGGCTCGCAACTTCTTCCGCCTGCCGCCGGAGTCGCTCGAGCTCATCCGCGAGGGGCTCGCGGCCAAGGCGCGCCACACTTTCGCGAAGGTCGACCGCTCGATATCCGGCGCGGCCGAACCTCCGCGCATCGCCGCGGCTGGCGCACGATAGAAGCGCGCGCGTCCGCGTCCCGCGCGCCTGCCCGACGTTCGTACGACGGGCGGCGGTTTGACTTTGGCGATCCAATCTTCTAAAAGGTGCCGCGTCGCGCCATGCCGCGGCATGGTTTTGCTAGTAAATCCGCTGGACTGGAGCGTCGCCGCCTATGACGTCGCTGGAGTGGTTCTTTCTCGGGACGTACTTCTTCGTCCTCATCATCCTCTCCATCTACGGCTCCCATCGCTATGTGATGGCGTATCTGTATTACAAATATAAGGGCAACCTGCCCTCGCCGATGGGCCGCTTCGACGAGCTGCCGCGCGTCACCATCCAGCTGCCCATCTTCAATGAAATGTATGTCGTCGAGCGGCTGATCGAAGCCGTCTGCAAGATCGACTACCCGCGCGAGAAGTTTGAGATCCAGGTCCTCGACGACTCCACCGACGAGACGCAGGGCATCGCCCGCGCCGCGGTCGAGCGCGCCAAGGCGGCCGGCCACGACGTGGTCTATCTGCACCGCGACAACCGCAGTGGCTACAAGGCGGGCGCGCTGCAAGAGGGCCTCAAGGTCGCGCGCGGCGAGTTCGTCGCCGTCTTCGACGCGGACTTCGTGCCCACGCCCGACTTCCTCCAGCGCTCCGTGCAGTTCTTCACCGACCCGAAGATCGGCATGGTGCAGGTCCGCTGGGAGCACCTCAATCGCTCCTTCAGCCACCTCACGCAGGCGCAGGCGATCTTCCTCGACGGCCACTTCGTCATCGAGCACACCGCGCGCAACCGCAGCGGGCGCTTCTTCAACTTCAATGGCACCGCCGGCGTCTGGCGCCGCAACACCATCGAGGACGCGGGCGGCTGGCAGCACGACACGCTCACCGAGGATCTCGATCTCTCGTACCGCGCACAGCTCAAGGGCTGGCAGTTCGTCTACCTGCCCGAGGTCGTCTCGCCCGCCGAAGTTCCGGTCGAGATGAACGCCTTCAAGAACCAGCAGCACCGCTGGGCGAAGGGCTCGATCCAGACCGCGCGCAAGCTGCTCCCGCGCATCTTGAAGAGCGACCTGCCCTTCGACGTGAAGCTCGAGGCGTTCTTCCACCTGACCGCGAATCTGACGTACCCGCTGATGATCCTGCTCACCGTGCTGATGCCGGTCTCGATGGTCATCCGCTTCAAGCACGGCTGGTACGAAGTGCTGATGCTCGACCTGCCGTTCTTCTGGACGGCGACGATGAGCGTGGTCGCGTTCTACATCGCCAGCCAGCGCGAGATCGGCATGTCGCGGTGGCACCGCGTGAAGTACCTGCCGTTCATCATGGCGCTGGGCATCGGCCTCTGCGTGAACCAGGCGAAGGCGGTCATCGAGGCGATGGTCGGCTACCAGACCGGCTTCACGCGCACGCCGAAGATGGGCGTCAACGGGGCCGCCACCAAGTCGAACTCGCACTGGATGGATCAGAAGTACCGCGCGCTGACCAGCATGCAGCCGCTGCTCGAGCTCTCGCTCGGCCTGTACCTCACCTCGGCGATCTACTTCGCGCTCGACAAGGGCGTCTGGTTCAGCCTGCCGTTCCTGCTCCTGTTCCAGTGGGGCTTCTTCTACGTCGGCCTGATGAGCTTCTTCCAGGGCCGCCGTTTCCGCTGGGCCTTCTGGCGCCGGGACGCCGTCGCGCAGTAGTTTCGCTTCATGCGCGCGATGGTGCTGTGCGCCGGGTTTGGAACCCGGCTCCGGCCGCTCACGGATACCTGCCCCAAGCCGATGGTGCCCCTCTGCGGGCTCCCCCTGCTCCGCTACAACTTCGCGCTGCTCCAGGGCGCAGGCGTCGAGGAGCTGGTGATCAACACGCACCACCTCGGGCCCGCGATGGAGCGCGGCGCCGAGGAGCAGGCAAAGTCGTTGGGGTTCCAACTATCGGTCTCGCGCGAGGAGCGGCACATCCTCGGCACCGGCGGCGGCCTGAAGAAGGCGCAGGCGCTGCTCTCCGGCGGCACGTTCTTTGTGCTCAACGGCGACATGCTCTTCGATGTCGATCTCGCGGCGGCGCTCGCGGCCCATCGCGCGGCCGGCGCGGTGGCGACGATGATCCTGGCGCCCTACCCGCCCGGCGCGACGTACGGCGCGGTCGAGGTGGACGCGCAGGATCGCGTGCGGCGCATCGTCGGCCGCGGGGCCACGCCGGCGCCCGGCGAAAAGTGGGTGAAGCGCCACTTCACCGGCGTGCACATCCTCGAGCCCGAGGTGCTGCAGCGGCTTCCTGAGGGCGAGAGCGACATCAACCGCGTCGCCTACGTGCGGCTCATCCACGACGGCGCGAAGGTGCTCGGCTACGTGCAGAACGGCGCGTGGGCCGACCTGGGCGCGCCGAAGAGCTACTTGAAGTCGAACCTCGACGTGCTCGCCGGGCGCGTGCCGCTGGCGCGGTTCAAGCCCGCGGTCGATCCGTGGCAGGGCACGAGAGAAGTCGCGCCCGGCGTGTTCGCGCACGAGAGCGCGCAGCTCGACGCAGCCGCGAAGCTGGTCGGACCCGCGCTCATCGGCGCGCGCTCGCGCATCGCCGCGGGCGCGCAGGTCGGACCCGACGCGGTGCTCGGCCAGGGCGTGCGCGTCGACGAAGAGGCGGCGGCCATCCGCGCGGTCTGTTGGGACACCACGCATCTCGGGCGCAGCGAGCGGGTCGAGGGGGCCATCGCGGCGCCCGGCGTGCGGCTCGACGCAACGTAACGAGTGCGCCGCGGGTCAACGGCCCTTTGAGTTGGCGAGCAGGCGGTTCGGTGTGTGGTGCCGCTGGGACGAGTCAGCGCTCGAGGAGGAGATCGCCTTCTTGGATGCCGATGCGCGCGAGTGTTCCGGCGGCGAGCTCGAGCGTTGCGCGGGCGTTGGAGTGGATGCGGGTCGCTCGCCAGGGCTGGAGGTTTGCGATGGCGCGAACGACGCGTCCGTCGGCGTCGAGGAACGCGACGTCGATGGGGAAGCGCATGAAGAGCGTGTGCACCGAGTTGCACGGGTCGATGAGCAGGCCTTCGTCGGGCGCGAGGTTCGCGCGGCCGAGAAGGCCGACGAGGCGCGTCCAGAACGTTCGCGCCGGCTCGACGCGCTCGGCGACGGTGGCGCCGGTGCGCTCGACGACGAGCTTCACGCGCGCACCAGCCGCACGCGCGGTCCCACGCCGATGCGCAGCGTCGGGCCCGACATGCGCAGCTCGCCGTCGAGGAAGTAGGCGATGGCCGCGTCGGCGCGCATCTCCAAGCTCTCCGCGACCGAGTCGAGCAGGCGATCGCGGCGGGCCGGCGCGCCGAGCATCAGGCGCGGCAGCTCGAGCGCGAACGCGAGCGGGCCGGCGGTGAGGCCGAGCACCTGGAAGAAGCCGGGCTGTTCGGTGGCGCGGCGGAACGGGCGCAGGCCGAGGCCCGCTTCGCAGACGCTGGCGCAGACGAGGCCGAAGAGCGGCACCGGCGGCCACTCCTCGCCGTCGACCGTCACGTGCGCCGCGAGCGGCTGGTAGAGCTTGCGCGCGAAGGCGCCGCGAAGCGCCGACGACGCGAGCGCGCGCACGAGCAGCCGCGCGCCGCTCCAGCGCCCTGGGCGCCCGCGCGCGTAGAGCTCCTCGACGAACCGCACCGGCAGGCCGACACCGATGCGAAACCCGAGCTGCCCATCGACGCGCAGCGTGTCGCGCTCGTGGAGCGCGAGCGTGCTGCCCGAGCGGAGATCGACGGTGAGCCGGCGCAGCTTGTCCTCGGCCGCGCCCGCGCCGCCGAGCGAGGCGAGCGAGTCGTAGGCGCCGCCACCGAGGAGCGCGAGCGCGGGCAGCGGCGCGCCCGCGGCCGCCGCGTCGAGCGCGGTGAGCACGTGCGTGACCGTCCCGTCTCCTCCCGCGATGGCGAGGATCTCCGGCTTCTCTGCCAGCGCCTGCGCGGCGACGCGGCGCAGATCGGCCAGGTTTGCCGCCTCGAAGATGGGCGCGCCCGGCGCAGCTTTCCGCAGCGCTTGGGCCGCGAGCGGCCAAAGTCGATTGCGGTGCGACTGCGGGTTGGCGATGATCGCCAGTCTGCCCATGACCGACCCGAATACCTCACTTTGGCTCGAGCCGCAGAACGCTCGCCTCTCGATCGTACTCGTGCACCCGCAGATCCCGCCCAACACGGGGAACGTCGCGCGGCTGTGCGCGGTGACCGGGAGCGCGCTGCACCTGGTCGCGCCGCTCGGGTTTCGCGTCACCGACAAGGACCTGCGCCGCGCGGGCCTCGACTACTGGGACAAGGTGCACGTGCGCACCTGGGCCTCGTTCGAGGAGCTGTGCGCCGAGGCGCCGCTCGAGGAGTCGCGCGTGCACCTGTTCACCGGCCGCATCGCCAACCCGAGCGGGCAGGCGACCCGCTCGCTCTGGCAGGCGCGCTTTTCGCCGGGCGACTGGCTCATCCTCGGCGAAGAGGCGCGCGGCCTGCCCGACGAAGCGCTCGAGAAATTTCCCTCGCGCTGGGTGCGCGTGCCGATGATCCGCGAGCCGTCGGCGCGCAGCCTGAACCTCTCCACCTGCACCGGCATTGCGCTCTACGAAGCGATCCGCCAATGCTCGCTCGCGGCCGGCGGGTGACGGGCCGAGGCGGGCTGCGCATCGCGCACCACCCGCGCGGGGGCACTGTTAAGGTGGCGGCGCGTGGACACGTTTGATCTCCTGCCGTCGCTGGCCGACGGAGAGCTTGCCGAGAGCAGCGCCCCCGAGCTGGTGGCCGCCATCTTCCGCTCGCGCGCCAGCGGCACGCTCACCATCGACACGCCGCAGGGCGAGGTGCGCCAGTTCTTCCGCGCGGGCCTGATGTGCGGCTCGGCCTACTTCGCCGGCTTCCACACGCTCGCGCAGGTGCTGCTCAAGTACGAGTGGGCCAACGCGCTCGACATCGACTCGTCGCTCGCCGATGCGCAGGAGCAGAAGCGGCGCCACGGCGAGGTGCTGCTCGAGCAGGGCGTGCTGACGCGCGAGCAGCTCGACGAGGCGCTGGTGGCGCAGCACCGGCACAACCTCATGGCGCTGATGCGCATCGACCGCGGGCACTACGAGCTGCGCGGCTGGGAGCCGCCGCCGGGATGGACGCAGGAGCTCAACATCGATCCGGTTGCGACGCTGTTCGACGCGCTCGCCGAGGAGAGAATGGCGAAGCGGCGCGGGCGCATCCTGCTCTGGCTCGAAGGCCGGCCCGCGGGGCTGACGCCGGACTGGGAGGAGATCGTGCAGCACGCCGATCTGCTCGAGGCCGATCAGCGCGCCATCTCGCTGCTCTCGCGGCCGCGCACGCGCAGCGGATTTCTCGCGGTGACGCGCATCGATCCCGCGCGCTCGGAGGCGCTCTTGTCCGGCCTCTTGCTCATCGGCGGCGCCGAGCCGCGCGCGCCCGCGCCGATGCAGCCGCGCAGCAGCGAGCCGCCTCCGCCCAGCGCGGAGGATCTGCTCACGCCGCTCGATCAGGAGGACGCGCTGCTCGAGCTGCTTCCGGATCACGAGGCGTTTCCGTCTGCGCTGCCTGGCGCGGACGAACGCACCGGGCCCGCCGAGGAGTCCGAGGTTCACGACATCGAAGAGGTCGACGAGATCGTCGAAGAGGCGCCGCTCCAGCAAGGCGCTCGCGCGCCCGCGGAAGTGGAAGCCGAGGACGTCGACGAGGTGGAGATCGAGCACATCGAGGAGCTCGCGCCCGCGCCGCCCATCGCCGCGCCACCCGCCCCGAGCGACGATCTGCGCAAGCGGCTGCGCGCGCAGGGCCAGCGAAACCTCGCCGGGCAGCTGCAGGCGGCCGAGCCTCCCGCGCGAAAAGCCGCCGTGCCGTGGGACGAGCCGGCCGCGCCAGCGAGCGTCTCTCCCGAGGCACAGCAGATGCTCGCCGAGGTTCGCGCGAGGCTGGCGGCGCACGCGGCGCAGAGCCCGTGGCAGCGCCTGGGCGTCGCCGCGAGCGCGAGCCAGGAGCAGATCCGCGCGGCCTACCTCGACGCGGTCCGCAAGTTCCATCCCGATCGCGCCATCGCGCTGGGCCTGGGCGACGCGCAGCCCGAGCTGCAGCTGCACTTCGCGGCGCTGCAGGAGGCCTACGATCGCATCGGCACGCCGGCCGCGCGCGCGGCGTACGAGCAGCACCAGGCGAAGGTCGCGCAGAGCCGGCCCCCCTCGAAGCAGGAGGAAGCGCAGCTGGCCATCCGCGAAGGCGACGTGCTGTTGAAGAAGCGCGACTTTCCCGGCGCGCTGGCGCGCCTGCGACGCGCGCTGGAGCTCGCGCCGACCAGCGATGCGATGGCCGCGCTGGCGTGGGGGCTGCTGTGCGATCCCTCCGCGAGCGCCGAGCAGCGGGTGGAGGCGCAGGCGCTCGTCGATCGCGCGCTGCGCGCTCCCGAGCCAGGCGCGCGCACGCACTACGTCGCGGGCGTGCTGCGCCGCGCGCTCGATCCCGCCGCGGCCGAAGCGTCGTTTCGCAAGGCGCTCGAGCTGGAGCCATCGCACGCGGCCGCCGCGCAAGAGCTGCGGCTGCTCGAGCTGCGCGCGGGCAAGAAGCCGCCCTCGGGCTCGTTCAAGCGCAAGTAGCGCTACGGCGCGAGCGCGCCTCGGATCAGCGTGTCCGCGTCGGCGAGACCGCGGGCGCTGCCGAGCGAGATGTCGCCGGTCGCCTCGCCCAGCCGCTTGCCGTCGGAGACTTGCAGCCGCAGCACGTGCGCCACATGCGCGCGGCCGCGCAGCTCGATGCGCGCGATCAGCACCTGCTCGGCGCCAGCGTCGCGGCCGACCTGGCGCATCGCCTCGTCGCCGTCCTTGTCTCCGAACGAGCTGGCGAGCTGCTTCTCGAGCGCGAGCAGATCGCGGCCCGAGCTCGCGGGCAAAAGCACCAGCGTGCGCTCGACGCCGGGCGAGAGGAGCGCGTCGCGCTGCGTGTAGCCGGGCGCGACCGCGGTGACGTTGTGCGCACCCGGCGCGAGCCCGTGCAGACGCACCGGCGCGACGCCCGAGTCGATGCCGTCGACGTAGATGCGCGCGGGGACCGGCTCGCTGCGAACGGTGGCCTCGCCGCGCCGCTGGGCCGCGCCGTGGGCGCGCTCGCTCTCCGCGACGGCGAGGACCTCGGGCGACCAGCTCTCCGGATCGAGGTGCGCGAAGGGGTCGATGCCGAAGAGGCGGAGGAACTCGTCGCGCGAACCCGGCTCGTCGCCGCCGTAATAGCGCGAGGCGCCGGCGAGCAGCAGCGCGGCCGTCAGCGCTTCACGGCGCTGCGCGAGCGGGGCCTCTGCGCCGAGGTAGATCGCGCGGCGCGCCTGCTCGAGCGCCGCGTCGACGTCGAGCGCGTCGTAGGCTTTGCGCGCCTGCGCCAGCGCGTCGGCCGCCGCGCGCGCCTTGTCGCTGCGGGCCTGCGCGCCGGCCGGGTCGACCGCGTCGGCCAGATCGACCAACAGCAGATTCGGGCTGCGCCGCACCGCCGACTCGAGCAGCGCGGAGAATTCGGCCGCCTCGCCCGAGAGAGCGTCCCCCTGCGCGACCGCGAGCGCCGCGCACGAGGTCCGCTCGCCCGCCTGCGCGAGGTGCCCCGGCCCACCGAGCAGCGCGCACGCGAGCAGCGCCAGGCCGATCGCGCGGCGGCGAGCCGAGATGCGCCGGGCCGCGCCAGGAGCGGCCGGGAAGCGATCGCGCGTGTTCACGGCGCTCCATCGACCGCGCGCGGCGGCGTGAGCCTCGCGCGGTAGACCTTCGCGTCGCGCAGCAACTCGAGCGCCGCCTGCAGCTGCGCGTCGTCGGCCGGGTCGCCCTTCTGCGCGTACGCCGAGAGCTCCGCCAGCGCGCTCGCCGAGGTGCCCGCGTCGCTCGCGCCCCCCGCCGCTTCGTTCTTGAAGTGGCCGGGCAGGTTCTTCTCGCGGATCGAATCGGCGTCGAGCTGGGCCGCGCCGGTGGCGGCGACGATGAGATCGGGCGTGATGCCCAGCTCCTGGATGCTGCGGCCCGACGGTGTGTAGTAGCGCGCGATGGTCAGCTTGAGGCCCGAGCCGTCTTCTAGATCGATCATCGTCTGCACGCTCCCCTTGCCGAAGGTTTGTGTCCCAACGATCACGCTGCGCCCGTGATCCTGCAGCGCGCCGGCGACGATCTCGCTCGCGCTCGCGGTCCCCTCGTCGACCAGCGTGACCAGCGGATAGTCCGGCTCGGTCTCCTTCGCGTGCGCGCGCTCGACCTCCTTGTGCGTGCCGCCGCGGCCCTGGGTGGTGACAATGACGCCCTCGCGCAGGAAGCGATCGGACACCTTGGTCGCCTGATCGAGCAGGCCGCCCGGATCGCGTCGCAGGTCGAGGATGAGCCCCTTGAGCTCGCCGCCCGCCTGCGTGCGCAAGAGGTCGAGCGACTTGCGCAGGTAGAGATCGGTGCGGTCCTGGAAGCTCTTGATCTTCACGTAGCCGAACTTCTTGTCGAACAGCTTCTCCTCGACGGAGACGATGCGGACCACGTCGCGGATGAGCGGGAAGCTGCGCGGCTCGCTCCAGCCGTCGCGCTGCGCGCGGATGACCACGCGGGTGCCGGGCGGGCCGTTGAGCGCCTGCGCCGCTTCGTCCTCGCGCATGTTGCGCGTGGAGGCGCCGTCGATCTCGAGGATGCGATCGCCCGGCTTGAAGCCCGCGCGGGCCGCCGGCGAATCCTGCAGCGGCGAGACGACGACGATCTGCTCGGCGCGCGTGCCCAGCTCGAGGCCGACGCCGCCGTACTCGCCGTCGGTCTCCTGCTTGAACGCCGCGTACGCGCGCGGGTCCATGAAGCTCGAGTGCGGGTCGAGCGTGCGGACCATCCCGTCGATGGCGCCATAGATGAGGCGCGACTCGTCGATCGGCTCCACGTAGTTGTTCTCGATCAGGCTGAGCACGTGGCTGAAGACGTCGAGCTTCTGGTAGGGGCCGGCCGGGTCCTTCGCTGCCTGCGCGAGGCCCGCGCGCGCGAAGAGGATCGCGGGCGCCAGCATCGACGAGAGCGCGAGCGCGGCGAAGAAGGCGAGGCGCGCGGCGGGCGAGCGCGGGCGCATCGGTTCATGGGCGAGCGGCGGGAAGCGGCGCATGGGCGGCGTTTGTAGCGTGGCGGCGCGGCGGCGTCGAACAACCGGACCGCGAGGCCGCGTGCGCGCGGGGAGCGCCTCGGAAGCGCTATTTTTGACCGGCCGGTCAAGAATGTGCGAGGGGCAGGCGCGCGACCGCTCCAGCCGCTACTTCTTCGCCGCCGCCGGCCGGGCGCGCGAGAGCCAGCGCTCCGGGTCGAGCGGCTTCTGGCCGTCGCGCAGCTCGAAATAGAGGTACGGCCCCTTGAGCGAGCCGGTGTCGCCGACGGTGCCGATCGCGTCGCCGCGCGCCACCGGGTCGCCCACCGCGTGCGCGAGCGTTCCGAGGTGCGCGAAGAGCGAGAAGAGGCCGTCGCCGTGATCGAGGATGACCAGGTTGCCGTAGCCGCTGAACCAGCCCGCGTGCACCACCGTGCCGGCGTAGATCGCGTGCACCTCGGCGCCCGCGGGCGCGCGGATGTCGAGGCCGCGCTGCAGCGTCACCGTGCCGAAGCGCGGGTCGCGCGCGCGGCCGAAGCGGGTCTCGACGCGGCCGTTCTCGACCGGGAAGAGCAGCTTGCCGCGCTGGGTGCGGATGGGCGGCTCGGCCTCGGCCATCGCGATCTTCTTGCCCGGCGGCGGGGCGGACGGCGCGGGAGGGGATGCGTCCGCGGCCAGCGACGCAACGCTCGAGGGGACCACCGTTGCGCTCGCGGCCGCGCCCGGCGCCACCGGGCCGCTCGCCGCGGGCGCGCTCGAGCTGCGGCTCGCCGCCTCTTCGCGGCTGTGCCGCGCAGCGTCCGCTGCGGCCATGCGCGCGGCATACGCTGCGACGCTCTCGTTGGTGATGGCGGGCCGGGCATCTCCCTCGCCGGAAGGCGCGCCGGCGCCCGGCGAAGACACCGACGGCGCGCCCGCCCCGGCCGCGCTGCTCGCAGAGCTCTGCTCCGGTGCCGCCGCCGCGCTCCCGGCTGCTGCTGGCGCGGTCGCGCGCGCCAGCGGCTCTGTCGATGCCTTCACGCCAGGCCGCGGCTTCTTCGCGCGCTCGAGCTCCAGCGCGCGCAGCCGTTCATTCAGCGAGCGCGCCGCCTGCCCCAGCTCGCGCACCGCCTGCTCGTGCAGCGACTTCTCCTTCTGCACCGAGGCGAGCATCGCCTTCTGCATCGACGCCTTCAGCTCGAGCGCGGCGCGCCGCTCCTGCTCCGCCGAGGCGCTCTGGGCCAGCTCGTCGCGCGCGGCCTGCAGCTCGTCGCGCGCGGCGCCCGCGGCCTGCGCCTTGGCGCGCAGCACGCCGAGCGCATTCAGGTCGGCCTCGAGCAGCGCGCTGTAGAGCCGTTTGCGCCGCAGCAGGTCGGCGATCGAGCGCGAGCCGAGCAGGAAGCGCACGTACCCTTCCCGGCCCATCTGGTAGCGCGCGGTGAGCCGCGGGCTGAGCGCGCGCGTCGACGCCTCGACCTCGTCCTCGGCAGCGCGCACCTTGAGCTCGGCTCCAGCGAGCCGCTCCTGCGAGAGGCGCAGCTGCGTCTGCGCGGCGCGCAGCGAGCGGCTCTCCAGCTCGACCTGGCGCTCGAAGTCGGCAAGCCGGCCGAGCAGCGACGTCTCCTGCGCGGCCAGCTGCGCGGTGGCCGCCTTCTCTTGCGAGAGCGCGCGCTGGATCTCCGCGGCCTGCGGCGAGCCGGCGTCGAGCGCCGCTGGGGAAGCGGGCGACGCGGCGGACACCGGCAGGGCCGCCGCGAGCGCGAGCGCGGCGAGCGGGCGCGCGCAGAGCTGGGCGAGCGCCGCGGCCATCACTTGCGCAGGAAGCGCGCGACCGCCAGCCAGCTGCCGAGCAGGCCAACCGCGCCGCCGAAGGCGACCAGCGCGAACAGGCGCGAAGGGAGCAGCGGCCCGATCGCGGCGCCCGCGGTGAACGCGAACGCGGCCTGCGCTCGCGGGATGAGCACGCGATAGACGAGGAACAGCCCCGCCAGCGCGATCAGCGCGCCCGCCACGCCCTGCAGCACGCCCTCGAGGAGAAACGGCATGCGCACGTAGCTGTCGGTGGCGCCGACCAGCTTCATGATCTCGATCTCGTCGCGGCGCGCGTAGACAGCGAGGCGGATGGTGTTGGCGACCACCAGGATGGCCGCGCCGAGGATCAGCGCCGTCGCCGCCGCGCCCGCCGCCCGCAGCGCGCGCGCCAGCTCCTCGAGCTTGTCGAGCCACTCGCGCCCGTACTCGACGTCGACCACGTCGGGCAGCCGGCTCAACTCCGCCGCCAGCTTGCGCAGCTCCGTAGAGGTCATCTGCGCCTGCGGGGTCAGCTCGATGGTGAGCGGCAGCGCGCTCGGCGAGATGCCGTCGAGCGCGCTGGAGAGATCGCGCATGTCGGTGCGCAGGCGATCGAGCGCGACCGTGCGCTCCACCAGCTGCACCGTGAGCTCGGGGTGCCCGGCGCGCACGCGCTCGGCCAGCAGCGCGCCCTGCGCGTCGGTCGCGCTGTTGGCGAGGTACAAGGTCAGGCTCGCCTCGGCGCCCCACGCGTGCAAGAGCGAGCGCGCGCCGGAGAGCGCGGCGAGAAATCCGGCGCCGAGAAAGAGCGCGATCGACATCGTCAGCACTGCCACCAGGCTGGGCAGCGGCGTGCGCCAGAGGTTGATGACTGCGCGGCGCAACAGGCGCCAGGCCACGTGGAAGATCATCGCGCGCGCCTTGCCCAGGGCGACCTGGCGTCAGCCATGGCTTCCGGCATCGCTTCAGACATCGCTGATCAGCTTTCCGCCCGCGAGCGTGATGGTGCGCCGCTGGTGGCGCTGGAGGAGCGCGTGATCGTGCGTCGCCACCACCACCGTGGTGCCGCGCGCGTTGGCGTCGAAGATGAGCGCGAGGATGCTGTCGGTGAGCGAGGGGTCGAGGTTTCCCGTCGGCTCGTCGGCGAGGAGGATGGCCGGGTCGTTCACCAGCGCGCGGGCGATGGCCACGCGCTGCTGCTCGCCGCCCGAGAGCGTCTTGGGCAGCGCCCGCGCCTTCGCGCGCAGCCCGACCTGGTCGAGGCGGCGGATGGCCCGCTCTTCGATCTCGCGGTCGCTCGCGCCCAGCACCTCGAGCGCGTAGCCGACGTTCTCCAGCACGGTGCGGTGCGGGAGCAGCTTGAAGTCCTGGAACACCACGCCGATCGAGCGGCGCAGCATCGGCACGCCCGCCGCCGCCAGCCGCTGCACGTTGCGCCCGCCGACGAGGATCTGACCGCTGGTCGGCACCTCGGCGCAGAAGAGCATCTTCAAGAGCGTGGTCTTGCCCGCGCCCGACGGACCGGTCAGCCAGACGAACTCGCCCTTGCCGATCTCGAGCGAGAGATCGTCGAGGGTGGGCGGCTCGTCGCCGTAGGCCTTGCAGACGTGGAAGAGCTGGATCACGGCGCTACTTGCCCGGGCTCTCGGCGTCGCCGCCCGAGGAGAGGAACGCGAGGATCACTTCGTCGAGGCTGCGCTCGCTGATCAGCTCTTCCGCGAAGAGGATCGGCCCGCCGTCGGGATACGGCAGCGGCGCGGGCTCCGCGGGAGCGGGCGGCGCGGTCGGCGTGAGCACCGGCCGCGGCCGCTGCGGGCTGGCGCCTGGCGGCGCGAGCATGGGCACCGGACGGACGGGCACCATCACCGGCGGCGCGGCGCGCGAAGGGCCCGACGCTGGAACGATCGGTGAAACGATTTTTTGCGGCACCGCAGGCGCAGCCGGCGCGAGGATCGGCGGCGCGGTCGGCGCGAGCCGCGGCGGCGGGGACGACGAGCGAGCCGCCGCCGGCGCGATGCGGGTGGTGCTCGGCAGCGGCGCCCCCGGCACGCGCGCGACGCCGGGCGACGACGGCGTCGCAGACGTTTCCGGCTGCGGCGCTGACTCCAGCGAGAGCGGCTCCGGTGGCGGCAGCTCCTCGAACATCGGCGCGCCAGCAGCGATGGCGGCCTCGAGCTGCTCGGCGAGCGAAAGAGCCGAAAGGGTCGATGCGGCGGCGAGCGGCGGCTTGCTGTCGGGGCCGGGGATGGCGAGCGTCGGTTCATCCACCGGCCCGGGTGCCGGCGCGGCCGCGACGATTGGTGAAACGATTTCAGAAGAGGGCTCCCCCGGCGGGGCGAACGCGGCCGGGTCCAACGGCGCCGCCCCTTCGCCGCGCAGGCCGGGCGAGCTGGCCCGCGCGACCGCCGCGGCGTCCGCGGGCGCCGTCCCCTCGGAGTTGACCGCGCCCGGGCTGGTCTTCCCGCTCGCGAGCACGCCCGGCTCGTAGTGCGGCATCTGTGACGACGCGTCCTTGAACTCACCCGCGACCAGGCGGCGGACCATCGCCTTGTGCTGCTCCTCCATCATCTTGCGGACGATCTGCGGCAGATCCGGCTCACCGACGCGGTCGGCATAGCTGCCCTTCGCCGACGCGATGATGTTCCCGCCGATGTAGAGGTGCGTGAGGAAGTGCGCGCGCGGCAGCCCCGAGTCCTCGGTCTGCACGTGGAAGACGCGGCCGCCGTGGCGCAGGTTGTGATTGAAGCCCACCACGGGGGCGGTGATCTTCGGCGTGCTCACGTCGACGTCGCTCTCCGCGGGCGCGTGCGCCCGTCCTCGGCCCGCCGCGTCCTGCGGCGATTTGCAGCGGGAGAACTAGGGTCTTCGCCGCCAATTGTAAAGCGCGCTGCGGCCCGCGGCGCCCGGGGCATGCAGAGCTACGGCGCGCCGAAGGCGAGGTCGACCAGCTCGACGCTCTCGAGCGCGCGGCCGAGGAACCGCTCGGCCACGCCGCGGAAGCGCTCGGGCAGATCGGTGCAGAGCGTGCGGTGGCGCGCTGGACCGGCACCCTCGGGCCGGGCGAGCCCGCGGCTCTCGAGCAGCTCGAGCGCGGCCTGCGCGGTCGCTTCGGCGCCGTCGACCACCGCGACGTCCGGGCCGACCACCTGCGAGATGGCGCGCGCGAGCAGCGGGTAGTGCGTGCAGCCGAGCAGCACGGTGTCGACGCCCGAACGGCGCAGGTCGGCGAGATACCGCTCGGCCACCAGCCGCGGCACCTCGCCGTCGATCCAGCCCTCCTCGGCGAGCGGCACGAAGAGCGGGCAGGCGCGCGCGATCACCTTCGCGCCGGGCGCGAGCCGCCGCAGCGCCGCCTGGTACGCGCCCGACGCCACGGTGGCGGGCGTGCCGAGGATGGCGATGGTGCCGCCCTTCGTGCGCGCCGCCGCGGCCCGCGCGCCCGGCTCGATCACGCCGAGCACCGGCACCGGCATCGCCTTCGTCAGCGCGGGCAGGCTGTGCGCCGAGACGGTGTTGCAGGCGATGATGAGCAGCTTGATCTGGTGCGCCGCGAGGTGCTTTCCGCTCTGCAGCGCGTAGCGCGTGACCACCTCCCCCGAGCGGGTCCCGTACGGCACGCGCGCGGTGTCGCCGAGGTAGACGGTGTGCTCGCGCGGCAGCCGCGCAAAGATCTGGCGCAGCACGGTCAGCCCGCCGACGCCGCTGTCGAAGAGGCCGATCGGCGCGCTGCTCTGCGCTCCCAGCGGGTCGAGTGGATTTGCCACGCACGCCTCTTATCGCGATCCGGCTCGCGAAGCAGAACGGGGCCCCCGAAGAGGCCCCGCTCGCACAGCGAAACTGCATCGGCGACGGCGCGTTATTCGGCCGTGAACGTCACGGTGCCCGTGCCGACCGCGTCGTTGGGGACCGCGAACGCCGTCGAGCTCGCGCTGTAGCCCGCCGCGGTCGCGCTGATGGTCCAGACGCCCGCGGCGAGGCCGGCGTTGTCGCCGCCGCAGCCGGCCGTTCCCGGATCGCAGATCGAGAGGGTCGCGCTGCCGGCCGCGCCGCCGCAGGTAAACGTCGCCGGGGTCTGCGCGGTGCCGCTCGGGCTGGTGAGCGTGTACGTGACGGGCGTCCCCGAGCCGGTGGTCGCCGTGCAGTCCGGGCCGCCCTGCGGGAAGGCCAGCGAGAGGGTCACGCCGCCGACGCCCGGGCTCGACGCCGCCGCGCTGACGATGAGGTGCGTGGTGGTGCCGGCCACGAAGGTCGCGCTGGTCCCTGCGCCCGCCGTCGCATAGACGAGCTGCGCCGAGCCGCCGGTGCCGCGGATGGCCTGGATGCTGATTGTGTGCGCGCCCGCGCTGACGCCGGCGACCGAGGCGCCATCGACTCCGGAGGTGGTGCAGGCGACCGCGCCGGTGTCGGTGCCGTCGACCAGCACGTGCACGCTGTCGACCTGCGCCTGCGCGCAGCTCATGCCGGCGAAGCTCCAGGAGAGCTCGGCGGTGGCGGTGCCGCTCGAGCTGTTGCTGGAGACGAGCGCGGCCGCGAGCTGCGTCTCTTCCTGGTCGGCCACGTTCGCGCTCAGGCTGACCGAGTAGTTGGTCTGGTCCGAGCCGGTCGCGGTGACAGTGACCGTGTGCGTGCCGGAGTCGACCGGCCCGATGGTGACGCCGTCGACGGCGCCTTCGGTGCAGGGCAGGTCGGCGTTGCCGTTGTCGTCGGTGACCAGCGTGCCGTCGAGCTTGACGTTGACGGTCGAGACGCCGGCCTGCGCGCAGCTCTTGCCGTCGAAGGTCCACAGCAGCGTCAGCTCGCCCTCGCCGCCCGGCTGCGCGGCGAAGAGCGGGACATCGAGGTCGAAGACGTTCGGGTTCTGCGAGGCGACGACGTCGATCTCGGTGTCGAGCAGGTAGGTCGGGTTCTGGTTCGCGTCGAAGCCGGTGATGACGATCTCGTAGCGCCCGGTGAGGAAGCGGCCGAGGTCGACGCCGGTGGCGAGCGAGCTGCCCGAGCCGCAGGCGAACTGGTTGTTCGGGATGTACTCACCGTTGATGTCGATCTCGATGGTGGCGACGCCGACCGCGGCGCAGCTCTGGCCGCCCGCGAAGGTCCAGTTGACCTGCACGTCGCGGCGGGCGGGCTCGCAAGCGAGCGAGCCGAGGGCCAACACGAGGATCGAAGCGAGAGCTGTGCGCACGGGCGATCTCCTTTTTTGTGCTCGCTTGGACTCCGCGAGCGCGCTGCGAATTCAATTGCGGCCGGCACCAAACACGAAGGTCCAGCCTGATTGCAAGATGCCTTCGGGGTAGGACCGCTCGTTGGCGCCGGTGGCCACCCCAGACCGCAGGTGGCCTGCCCGCGAAGATCAAACGATGTCCTGGTGCGTTGACACTGCGGAATGACCGTGGCACGCAGGGCCGTTCTGCTCTGAGCTCCGCTCCAGCCGAGGGCGGCATGATGGAAGGCAACCGACGATGCCCACCGATGGCGGTCTAGATTATTTCCAAGCGGTTTCGCACGGCGGTCCGGTCGGCATCGCGGTGCTCGCGCTGCTGCTCGGCGCTTCGCTGGCGAGCTGGACGATCATCTTCCGCAAGAGCGTGCACCTGCGCCGCGCGCGCACGCAGACGCTCGCGTTCCTCGACACGTTCTGGCGCAGCAAGCGGCTCGACGCGATCTACACCGCGGCCGAAGGCCTGCCGCTCTCGCCGGTGGCTCAAGTGTTCCGCACCGCGTACGTCGAGCTCTCGAAGGTGACGCGCGAGCAGCAGCAGGTGGGCGACACCATGCACGACCAGCTCGGCGGATTCGAGAACGTCGAGCGCGCGCTCGCCCGCGCCGCGAATGCCGAGCTGACCTCGCTCGAGGCGACCGTGCCCATCCTCGGCACCGTCGCGTCGGCGTCCCCGTTCGTCGGCCTCTTCGGCACCGTCTGGGGAATCATGCGCGCGTTCGCCGACATCTACGCGCAGGGCAACGCGAACCTCGCCACCGTGGCCAAGCCGATCAGCGAGGCGCTCATCGCGACCGCGGTGGGCCTGTTCGCGGCCATCCCCGCGCTGGTCGCGTACAACCACTTCAATACCCGCATCCGCGTGCTCGAGAACGAGATGCGCAACTTCAGCGCGGACTTCCTCAACATCATCAAGCGGCACATCTTCAAGAAGGCGGCGTAGGCAAGATGTCCTTCGGCGGCTCAGACAACGGCAGCGGCCGGCGGGCGATGACCGACATCAACGTCACGCCGCTCGTCGACGTGATGCTGGTGCTGCTGATCATCTTCATGGTGACCGCGCCGCTCATCCAGAGCGGCGTGAAGATCGATCTGCCCAAGGCCTCGGCGCAGCAGATGGAGCACGCCGAGGAGAAGCTGGTGCTCAACATCACCAAGGACCACCGCGTGCTGCTCGGCGACACCGAGATCCAGATGGCCGATCTCGAGAAGAAGCTGGCCGCCAACGCGCGCATCCAGAAGGACAAGGAGCTCTACCTGCACGCCGATCGCTCGCTCTCGTACGGCACGGTGGTCGAGGTGATGGCGATCGCCAAGCGCGCAGGCGTCGAGTCGCTCGGCCTCATCACCGAGCCGGAGAAGGAGCTGCGGCAGTAGCCGCGAACTTCCCGATGGCAGGCGGACTGCACAGGCCGGACGAAGACGACGAGCTTCCCCTCGATGAGGACGAGGCGGCGACGGTCGTGCGCGACGACGGCGTCGTGGCGGTCCTCGAGCCGGTCACCGATCCGGCGATGGGCCAGACGGCCGCCGCGCACCCGCCGCACGAAGAGCAGACGCTCGATGAGACCGGCGGCGCGACGCGCGTGCAGGCGCGCGTGTCGCCGCCGCAGCGCGCGAGCGCGCAGAGCCGCGCCGAGCGCGACGAGCTGCGCGCGCTGGAGATCAGCGGGCCCGCGCAGCCGGTGCTCAGCGGCGGCCCGGTCCCCCAGACCCACCGCACGCAGCTCGACGCGCCGATGCGCGTGGGCGCGTCGTTCCCGGTCGCGCTGGCGGTGCTCTTCCACGTCAGCCTGCTGCTCTTCGCGATCTTCCTGCCCAAGCTGCTCGGCGTGCGCTCGACGCGGAGCAAGCCGCTCATCGCCAAGCTGGTCGTGATGGGCAAGCCGCGCGATCAGAAGCTGATGCCGCGCCTGCCGACGCCGACCAGCGCGCCGCCGCCCTCGCCCGTCTCGGTACCGGCCTCGCCGCTCACGCAGGTGCAGCCCAAGGTGGCCGCGACGCAGCCCAAGCCGAGCGAGCCCAAGCCGAAGGCGCTCTCGCGCGAAGAGCTGATGAACCGCGCGCTCGCGCAGGCGACCCGCGGCGTCGATCAGGAGCGCCACGAGCTCAAGCCGGAGGAGCGCGAAGGCAAGGAGGACGGCAGCCCGCTCGGCACCGCCGCGACCGCCGAGGAGGGCGACCAGTACTTCGCCGCGGTGCAGGCGGCCATCCTCGAGAACTATCTCTTGCCGTCGATCATCAGCGAGCGGGACCGGATGGCGCTCAAGGCGACCGTCGACGCGTGGATCGCGAAGGACGGGACCATCACCCGGTACGTCTTCGAGCAGCGCTCGGGGAACCACTTCTTCGACGAGGCGCTCGAGCTGGCGATCAAGAGGACCAAAGTGCCGCCGCCGCCGGCCGATCGCGCTGCGGCTGTCGCGCGCGATGGCGTCGCGCTCGTGTTTACTCCGTAGCTGCGGGAGCGCGGGCGAGGCGGCGGGCGCGCTGCAGGCGCATCGCGAGCAGGGCGACCGCGAGCATCGCGAGGCCGAGCAGGTTGGCGCTGCCGCCCGAGGCGCAGCCGATGCCGCCCGTGCCACCGGCATAGGCGGGCGGCGAGCCGATCACCGCCAGCTGGCCGGTCGTCCAGGAGCCGTCGGAGGCCTGGGTGCCGATGACCAGCTGGAAGGTGCCGGTGAGAATGAGGGCGGGCGAGCCGGCGGCGGAGAGCAGCGGGCTGCCGTAGAACTCCTGCGAGGCGACCCAGTTGCCGTTGCTCAGCGTGTACGCGATCACCTCGTCGCCGGCGGCGTCGAGCGAGGCGACGAAGCTCGTCTCGCTGGTGGCGATGAACCAGGCGGCCGGCTGCGGCGGCACGATGGTCGCGGTGGTGGTGAACGTGAGCGAGCCGGCGGTGTGGCTCATCTGCGAGATGGTCGTGCCGTCGGCAGAGTTTCCGTAGAAGACCGCGAGCCCGCTGCTGGAGCGCCCGAGCGCGAGCGCCGGCGTGGGGAGCGAGACGAGCTGGAGCGCGGTTCCCGCGACCACGACCGCCTGCCCGCCGCAGATGCCGACGCGCGAGCCGTCCGGCTCGACGACCAGATCGAGCATGGTGGCCGCGCCGCAGTTGCCGCTGCCGGTCGCCTCGCGCAGGAACAGGCCCGGCGCGCTCTCGCTGTAGAGCGCGATCTGCTCGCTGCTCGCCGCGTACGTCAGCACGTTCCAATTCTGGTTCGCGTCGAGCGCCGCGCCGAAGACGGTGGTGGCCGCGAGCGAATCGGTGCTGATCGGCGAGGTGCCGCCGGGGCCGATCTCGACGATGACGTTCTTCTGCGCGCTGATGGCCCGCTCGACGCGCGCGTCGGTCTCGATGGCGCCGCTCAGGTCGCCGTCGATGTCCGCCACGTGGTGCTCATCACTCCAGCCTGGCGCGTCCATCCGGTCCCACGAGAGGCCGCCGTCGGTGACGGTGAACGCCGAGATCTGCCCGCTCCCCTCGAAGAGCGCGGTGCCCGGCTTGCCGGGGACCGCGACGACCGGCGCGCCGCACGGATAGGCCGCAGCGAAGGGAAGCAAGAGCGACGTCAGCAGAGCGGCCAGGGCGAGGCGCATGTCTTGGTCTCCGAGTTTTGTGCTGCGTTCGGAGCGGCCAGAGAGCAAGCGGTGCGCCAGTGGGCTTGCCGCAGGAGAAGAGTTTGATTTTGCTGCGAACGGCCTCTCACCGCCTGCGCACGGCCGTACGAGCGCGCGCAGTGCAGCTGTAAATTCCCGACATTTTTGTCTCGCTGGGAAAAGCCCCGCTCAAGACGCGCGGGGGTTGATCAGTGCGTCCACTCCGGCGTGACGTCCCAGCCGTCGATCTGGACGCTGCCCGCTGCGCCCGCGGTGCCCGAGGCAGCCGCGCCGCCCGCGACGTCGATGCCCGCCGGCGCGGCGACCAACACGCTGCTCTGGCCGCTGGCGCTCTGGAGGTCCGCGGTCCCGCCGAGGCCGCCCTGCCCGCCCGAGCCGCTCGCCGCGCCGCCCGGGGCGAGGATCTGGCCAGACTCGATGACGCCCATTCCATCCAGCTCGACATATCCGCCGGCGCCCCCTGCCGTGGCACCGTCGGCGCCGCGCGCGTCGAGCGTCCCCGAGTTGTTGATCACTCCGGCTTCCGATTCGAGCACGATGGACTCCACCCCGGGATAGCCCCCGACCCCCACGGTGCTCTCCCCGGCGCGCGCGCTGAGCGTACCGCTGTTGGTGACCCCCTCACTCCCGATCAGATGGATGCTCTCCACTTCAAAGCCACCGGTGGCGCCGCTGCCCGCGATCGCAGCGAGGTTGCCCGAGTTGTAGACCTGCGCGATCGCCTGGCCGCTGAAGAGCTCGGGCGTAATGGCGCCCAAGGTCAGATTGCCGGTCCGGCCGCCGGTGCCCACCGTCGGGTCGCCGTCCCCGCCGCGCGCGACCCAGGAGACCTGGTTGATCACCGCGCCGCCCGGGCCGGGACCGTGCGTCGCATTCGGACCCGTGAGCGAAGGGTTGAAGTAGAAGTTGCTCATCTGCACGCTTCCCGCCGCTCCTCCGTTGAGCCCCGCGCCGCCGCTCGCGTCGAGCAGTGCGTATCCGTAGAGCGTGATCTGCTGGCCGCTCGGAGCATCGCCTGGGTCGAGCTGCACGAGGATTTGACCCGCGCTGCCGCCGGCCGCCACGCCCGCCCCTCCAGACACGTCCGCCGAGCCGGAGAGATCGATATCGCGCGTGGGCACGAGAGAGTTTGCAGGGTTGTCGACGTGGACGGCGATCGAGGTGCCCGCGCCGCCCGGTCCCTGCGCCGAGCTTCCACCGCGCGCGACGATCGGCGCGCGGTGCACGAGGCCCCCGTTCGACGCGTGCAGGTAGACCCCGTCGCCGAGGGCGGGCGCTTTCACGCCCGAGCCCGCCGCGCAGGTGCTGACGTTCGAGATGACGCAGGAGGGGTCGACGTCGCCGCCACTCGCGCTGAGCGGGCCGGAGCTGTAGAGCGAGCCGCCCTGGCCGTCGCCCGCGATGAGGGAGAGCGTGCCGCCGGAGCCGCCCGCCGTCGTGCCGCCGCCGCCGCTGACGTCGATGCTGGACGAGGTGTAGAGGTCGGCCGGCCAGTCGAGCGACGCGCCGGTGGCGCGGCCGCCGCCCCCGTTGAGCCCCGCGCCGCCGCGGGCGCTGATGGCGCCGGTGCTGTAGCCGGCGGCGCTCGGGCTCTCTGCGCGGCGCGCCTCGCGGGTGGCCGGCGCAGCGCGGCTGCTGCCGATCACGATCCCGCACTGCGACGCGAAGGTCTGCCGGGACGTGCCGAGGTAGACGAAGCCGCCGTTGCCGCCGCTGCTGCCGTCGCCTCCGTTCGCCGAGATGCTTCCCTGGTTGACCAGCTCCTGCGCCGCGACCCAGACGCCGCCGCTGGAGAGGCCGGGCAGCTGCAGAGGGTTGGAGGAGGCGCGCCGCGGCCCGCCGAGCGTGCCGCCGGCCGGGCCGTCGTTGACGAGGCTCGAGCCGGCCAGGCCGTAGAAGCTCTCGACGTCGAGGCTGAGCGCGGGGGTCGAGCCGTCGGTGGAGATCATCGAGCTGTCGACGGTGAGCGTGCCGGCGTTGAAGACCGGGCCGGCGACGGTGAGCGCGGCGACCTGCTGCGTGACGAGGTTCTCGCCGCAGAGGGTGGTGAGCTGGTGCGGCTCGAGCGTCACGGTGACCTGCGCGGAGATCATCACGCCGGTCACCGCCTCTGCGCCCGCGTCCCCATCGCCGATGACATAGAGCGTGCCGGCGTCGTCGGTGAAGAGCGTGCCGGGCCCCGCGTCGGGCGCGAGCGCGTCGTCGGCCTGCACGGTGGTGGCCGAGGCGATGACCACGCCGACCGGGCCGAGCTCGACCGTGGGCATCGGCGGGACCGTGAACGACGGATCGGCCGAGCCGGTGGCGAACACGCGGATGTGGCCGCCCTCGGTGCCGTTGGGAATCCTGACCGCGATCTGTCCGCCAGCGCCTCCGGTCCCGGCGTCGCTGGCGCCGCCCCGCGCGAGCATCGTGTCCGTGCCCGCGGCTCCGCCCGGCGCGGTGTAGCCGCCCACGTTCATCCCGCTGTCGTCGCAGATGTAGCTGGTGCTGGTGACCTCGCCCGGCTGGAGGATGCCGTCGTTCGCGATGCCGCCGCCGCTGCCATTGTCGAGGCCGCTCTGGATCTCCTCGCCGCCCGCCGCGCAGCGCAGATCGCCCACCGCGAGCACCGTCGTCCGCACCAGCGTGACGAACGCGTTGGCGCCGTTCGCCCCCGCGTCGCCGTTGATGCCATTGCCGCCGTCGATGCCGAGGGTGCCCGCGTCGCCGTCGCTGCCGTTGGTCCCGTTGCAGACGATCTGCGGCGCGCCGTTGTCGACGCGGATGGCGAGCCCGCCATTCGGGCACTGCGCGCCCGGCGCGATGACCGAAGTGGTGACCGTCGACTTGCAGGCCGCGGCGGCGCTGGCGAGGAGGCAGAGAGCGCGGAGAGCGTTCTTCTTCATGGCGACGTTCCAGAGGAAGTTGTGGGGAGTGCGAGCCGAGTTGTTGCAGAGCCGCGCAGGCGGGAAAAGGCAAATTGTCGCGGAAGCGGGTGGAGGGTCCGGCGGAGGGGAGAACGAGCCGGGTGGAGGGTTGTCCGGATCGCGCTGGTGGTGTGCCGGGTCGAGCTGGCGGCGCGCCGGACCGACCAGGCGGTTCTCCGGATCGCTCTGGCGGTTCTCCGGATCGACCTGGCGGTTCTCCGGATCGACCTGGCGGTTCTCCGAATCGATCAGGCGGTTCTCCGAATCGACCTGGCGGTTCTCCGGATCGACCTGGCGGTTCTCCGGATCGACCTGGCGGTTCTCCGAATCGATCAGGCGGTTCTCCGAATCGACCTGGCGGTTCTCCGGATCGACCTGGCGGTTCTCCGGATCGACCTGGCGGTTCTCCGAATCGACCTGGCGGTTCTCCGGATCGACCTGGCGGTTCTCCGAATCGACCAGGCGGTTCTCCGAATCGACCTGGCGGTTCTCCGAATCGACCTGGCGGTGTGCCGGATCGCTCTGGCGGTGCGCGGATCCATCTGGCGGTGTGCTGGCTTCCAGAAACTCTCCTGCGATTTCGTCTCTCCAGCGCGGACGACGGTAGGGCACTCTTCAGACTGCGCCAGCCGTGCGCTCGAGCGCGGGCATCGTCGAACTCGGCGCCAGGTGCGATACAGCATTGTCCTTGGGCGGCCACGAGCGCTATAGAGCGCTCGTGCTTCGCCGCCTTCTCTCCGCGCTCGCCGCCGTCGCGCTCGCCAGCCAGGCGATGGCTGCGCTGACCGTGCTCGCGGAGGCGCCGCACGTCTGCTGCTGCCCGCGGCGAGGCACCGGGCACCACTGCGACTGCCCGGACTGCGCGGAGCACCGCAGCGAGCAGGCGGGGCAATCCTCCGTGGGCTGCTGCGGCGGCGGGGGCGGCCCGATGCTGCTCTCGTCTCCCCTGGGGCCGTTTCTTCCCGCCTTGCAGCGCAGCGAGCCGGCCACGCCGCTCGCCGCGGCGCCCGAGGCCGCTCCCGCGCTCCCTCCGCGCGCACCGGCGCGCGACGTGCCGACCCCTCCGCCGCTTCTCAGCTAGCGAGCGCGGCCCTCGGCTGCCGCTCGCGCTGCGCGTTCGACCCCACCGCTCGTCTCGTGCGCTCTTCGCGTGCGCCGCTTCTCCCCTGCGGCCTACGCCAGATCGCGCGCGACCGGGTGGCGCGCGACGCGCGCCCGTACACCGATCCTCCTTGGGTTCACCCCTCCATTTTTTTCGCGCGGCCGCTGGCTGCGCCAACCCCTTTGTTTGGAGAAGCAATGAAGACTCATATGAAGTGGCTCCACAGAACCATCCTCGTCGTCGGCATGCTCCCCGCCCTGCTCGGCCTGCTCTTGTCTCCCGCACCCGCGCTCGCCTGCGCTTGCGGCTGCGGCATCTTCGATGTCGGCATGAGCAGCGGAATGCTGCTGCCCTCCGACACCGATACCGGCTGGTCGGTCTGGGCTCGATACAACTATATGGACCAGAACAAGAACTGGGAGGGCACCTCGAGCGCTCCCGCGTCCGACAACGGCGACAAGGAGATCAAGACGCACTTCATCACGCTGGGCGGCCAGTACATGATCAACCACAGCTGGAGCGTCATGGCCGAGCTGCCGCTGTTCGATCGCGCGCTGACCACCACCGACGACGGCTCGGTCACCGGCACGGCGGGCGCGATCTACACCGGCCGCATGTTCGATATGGGCGACCTGATGATTCAAGGCGTCTATACCGGCTTCTCCTCGGACCTATCGACCGGCATATCGTTTGGAATCAAATTGCCGACTGGCAACTACACTGGTCCCACCGGCGCGGCCGGAGGCAGCGAGTTCGACCGCGATAGTTTGCCGGGGACCGGCAGCACCGATCTGATGATCGGCGCCTATCACGTGGGCGCGCTCACCCACGACAACCTGCTGGGATACTTCGTGCAGGCCCGATACCAGGTCGCGGTCGCGACACGAAACGACTATCGGCCCGGCAACGAGCTCGATGCGGCCGCGGGACTGAACTATAGCTTCATGAACGTAGGCTTCTTCGGCCGGATCACACCCGTGATACAGCTGCTGGCCAGCAACCGGATGGCCGATAGTCTGGAGAACAGCGACCCTTTGAACTCAGGATATACCCGCCTGATTGCAGCGCCCGGCCTCGAGCTGCGGATCAAGCGAGTCCGCCTGTTCGTGGATGTCGAGCTTCCTTTCTTCCAGTATGTCAACGCCGCAGATGGCTTGTCTGCCGAGGGCACCTCGGGGCAACTCGTCGCCTCCGTCGCGTACAAGGCCCAAATTGGATATGACTTCTAGTCGGGCGTGGGCGTGCCTCGCGCTGTTGGCGTGCGGGTGCGCCACGCTTTCCGGGCCGGCAACACCCACGCTGGGCCAGCCTGCGCCAGCGTTGGTGTTGCAGCAGCTGGATGGGGCCACCTTCGATCTCGCCGCCGCGCGCGGCGAGGTCGTGGTGGTCAACTTCTGGGCGACCTGGTGCTCCGCCTGCCGCGCGGAGATGCCTGCGCTCGACGCCTTCTATGCGGCACATCGCGCGGAAGGATTGAAGTTGATCGGCGTCAGCGTCGATCGGCGGCGGGCGCGCGACTCGGTACAGCAGGTCGCGCAGACTCTGCACTATCCGATTGGCATGCTCGGAGAAGCCGATGTCAATGGATTCGGCGAGCCTTCGGTGTTGCCGATGACGTACGTGATCGACCGGCAGGGGCGCGTGGCGGCGGTGCTCACCCCGGGCCAGTCCGAGGTGGAGGAGCGGACGCTGTCGGCGGCGGTGCTGCCCCTGCTCGCGCGAACGCGGTGAGCGCGCTGCGCGCGCGCCTTCCCCCCAAAGCGCCCCTCCGCCCGCCGTGCGTCAATAAGGGATGAACGCCCCGTCGCTATAGATGATGTTGAACAGACCGCCGCCGACATATTGCAGCTCAATGGACGAGTATCCCTCGCCGACCAGATAGCCCGTCGTGGGCGTGGTCGTCGTCTGCGGCGTACCCGTATTGACATAGGCGCCGCTGTCGACCGCCGCCACCGAGGTGCCGTCGTACGACGAAGCGACGCCGTTCCAGTTCGCGCCGTTGGCGAAGTTGTCCACCTCCCAGGTCGCGCCGAAGTCAGCCGACGAATAGAGGTGGTCGCCCAAGGCCGCGCCCACGATCAGCGCGCCGTTGCCCGACACGGCAAGCTGCCAGTAGAGCTGCGAGCCGCTCGCGCTGTCTGTCCAGGTTGCGCCGGAGTCGCTTGAGGTGAAGATATCGCCGTGCAGCACGGCCGCGGCCAGGTGGGTCCCGTCACTTGAGCCGGCCAGCGAATACCAGCGCTGCTCGCCACTGCCGCTCGCGGTCCAAGTCGCCCCCGAGTCCGTGGACATATAGATCTGCCCGGGGGTCTGGCTATCGCCTGCGAGGTTGGCCGCAGCGGCCAGCTGGGTCCCGTCGCTCGACATGGTGATGCCCGACCAGTACTGGCTGGTCGCTCGCTGCACCCAGGTCTGGCCTGAGTCGCTCGACGTGTAGATGAAGCCAGCGGCGCTGCCGCCCACCACCGCGGCCAGGTGCGTCCCGTCGGCCGACGAGGCGACCGCGTACCAGTATTGCGAGCCGGCGTTGCCGGCGTTGCTCCAGGTCGCGCCCGAGTCGGCCGAGGTATAGATGCCGCCGGTCTCCACCGTCGCGACGAGCTTGGTCCCGTCGCTCGACATCGCGATGGCCGACCAGAACTGCTGGCTCGCCGCCTGGTGCCAGGTCATACCGGAGTCGCTCGACAGGTAGATGTAACCGCCGTTGCTGCTGCCCCGGTCGATCGCGGCCAGTTGCATCCCGTCGCTCGAGGAGGCGATGCCCTGCCAGTAGTGAACGCCGCTGCCGGTCTGCTGGGACCAGCTCATGCCGTGCTCGAGCCAACCGGAGGGATACGGGAAATCGGCGACGCGGATGGTCTCGGTGGTGCCCGACGTGGCCGGGATGATCTTCCAGCCATGCGCGTCACCGCTGGAGATCCAGATGATGTCGCCGATCTTCGTCGCATCAGCGACGGGCAGAGAGATGGCGGTCTGCGCGCCGCTCTGGATCATGTAGCCCGTGTTGTAGTTCGCCGAAGCGGTGGCCTGGCTGACAGTCTGCCAGGTGAAGCCGACGCCCGTCGCGCCCGTCGCGCCAGTTGAACCGTTGGTGCCATTGGAGCCCGTCGCGCCCGTCGCCCCAGTCGCGCCCGTCGCGCCATTTGAACCATTGGTGCCATTGGAGCCAGTCGCGCCGGTCGCGCCAGTTGAACCGTTGGTGCCATTGGAGCCCGTCGCACCGGTCGCGCCAGTTGAACCGTTGGTGCCATTGGAGCCCGTCGCGCCAGTTGAACCGTTGGTGCCATTGGAGCCCGTCGCGCCGGTCGCGCCAGTTGAACCATTGGTGCCATTGGAACCCGTCGCGCCCGTCGCTCCCGTCGCTCCATTTGAACCATTGGTGCCATTTAGACCATTGTTGCCATTCGAGCCGGTCGCGCCCGTGGGGCCAGTGGCGCCGGTCGCGCCGGTCGCACCGGTGGCTCCGACATCTCCCGTCGCCCCGGTCGCGCCCGTCGAGCCGCTGCCGCCGGACGCCGCCCCGTTGCAAATATACGTGGTGCTGGTGACCTCGCCCGGCTCGAGGATTCCGTCGTTCGCCGTGCCGCCGTTGGCTCCGTTGTCGAGCCCCGATTGAATCTCATCGCCGCCGGCCGGGCAGTTGCTGTTCTGCGCGGCCGTCCCTGCGCCAGCGGCGAAGTAGGTGGTCACCGCGAGCGAGGAGGCGCCGTCGGAGCCCGTTGCTCCTGTCGCGCCGGTGGCGCCCGTAGTGCCGGTCGCGCCATTCGCACCGGCTGGACCGGTCGACCCTCCACCGCAGGCGCACAGCGAGATTCCCACCACGAGCGCCGCAAGAGAACACCGCACCATAGGTCGACCCTCCCAAAGAGATAGCAAAAGAGGGTTGATAAGCTATGCGCAAACCTTGCGTGATCGCGTGTTCCAAGTCTTTCAGTTCCAGTGGTAACGCAGCCTTCCAATGACGGCGGTAATAATGCGAGTTGGCGCGTCGGGTTCTAGAACGCGACGAACGGACCGACCACCGAGGTGCCTGCCGCCGAGTCCCCTTCGAAGCCCACATAGACGGTGCGGCCGAAGAAGAATGGCAGTCCCCAATCGAAGGTATTGCCGCCCAACCCCGAGCCCGCCGAGCCTGCGAGTCCGGGGACCGCGGAGTCGTCGGCGTCGAAGGCCGCGGCGGCGTTCTCGATGGTGACAGAGAGATTCGCCGTCGCGCCATTGAGCCCGGTGATGGTGGCACTCAACGAGGTGGGCGAAGCGGGACAATAGAAGTCCGACTCGTTGCCTGCGCAAGCGGCCAGCGCGCTGTCATTGAAGAAGTATCCGTCTGAGCCGGAGTCGATGAAACTCTCATTGAACGTCCCGACCGCGCTGACGGTGGTTGAGAAGTTGCCGTACTCGTCGAGCGCGTAGACGCCGGCCTGCGCGAGGGCGTTGTTGCTCGCGGTGCCGACGCCGAAGATCAGACTCCCGCTGGTGGTCGCGGCGCCGGGAACGCCCACCGCCGGCAGCTGCACGACCACGCCGTTGTTGTTGCTCGAGAGCATCGCGATCGGATTTTGCACTTGCGCCGCGACCGCCAGCGCGGCCGGCTGGCAGGCCGGCGCGCTCGACGCCGGGCAGATGTTGTATGCGCTCCCGTCCTGCGTCCCGCTGGCGCAGTCGCTGCCGCAGTCCTGCAGGAAGTTGCCGATCCCGAGCAGGCCGTTCGCGCCGAACTCCAAGACGGTGTTCTCCGGCTGATCGACATTGCTCGAGCAGGCGCTGGGGATGGTGCGCGACGAATACGTCGCGTCGCCGATGACCTGGATAGGAACCTTGCCGATGGTGGCGGAGCCAATGGTCAGATCTGCGAGCTTCACCGGGCCCCAACTGTAGCCGTCGGCGAACTGCGTGCATTCGACGATCGGGTTGCCGGAATCGTCTGAGACTTGTTCGAGCTGATCCGAAGCGAGGCCCGCGCCCAGCGCCTGCGCGAGCACGCGAAATCCCGTCGATCCGGTGTCGACCTGGACGTGGTCGATGAGCTGGCAAGTCGCGGTGCCGGGCGCGCAGACATTGACGGAGACAAAGAGGATGTTGACGTCGCCCTGCGCCGCCGCGGGCCCGTTGTCGACGGTCGCCACGACGCTTGGCGCCGCGCCGCCGCTGCCGCCGCCACTTCCGCCGCTGCCGCCGCTGCCACCGCTGCCGCCGCCGCTCGATGAGGGGGCGCCGCCGCCGGAGGCGCCGCTGTACTGGCTGTTGCCGCCGTCGCCGCAGGCGGCGAGCAGCGAGAGCGCGAGCGCCGCCGCGCAGGCGCCACGCCCGCGCAGTGCCGCCCCCGGGAAAAGACTGCCTCCGGCGCGGATCATTTGAGCTCGCTCCCGGCGACGCCCGCCGGCTTGAGCGCCGCGACGATCGCGCGCCCCTCGAACCCGCGCTGCGAGCGGACGCTGCTCGCGCTGAAGTCAGGCGTGGAGAGCGACATCGAATGGTGGCCACGCCGGCGCCGCCCCGCCTCCTCGTTGAATCGGCCAAACCAATCGCCCAGCAGCAGGCGGAGGTCGGGCGCGCGCCGGCCGCGCCAGGTGACCGCGAAGATCTGCCCGGACGCCTCGTATTCGCGCACGGTCAGGCCGGTCGGGGTGATCAGCTCGTGCGTCGTGTAGTTCGCCCCGCGCTGGACGCGGTGGCTCCCTCGCAGCGCCTCCGCCTCGCGATCGATTGCGCCGGCGGCCCCTCCGAGCGCGGCCGATGCGCGCCCAGCGGCAAGGAGCATCAAGGCGAGGCAGCTTGTCCAAATGAACGTGCGCATGCCCCATGCATAAGGCCTCGCGCGGCAACGGCCGCCCGATCGCAAAGGTAGAAACGCGAGCGAGACAAATCGCCTCGCCCCGGCGCTCGCTACCAGCGGAAGAAGTGCGTCCCGATCACGTTGGCCACCGTCAGCCAGAGCGTGGCGAGGAACAGCGAGCCGAACGACTTGATCTCGAAGTCGTCGATCGCCTTGTCGGTGAAGAAGAGCACGACCAGGTTGGTGAGGAAGTTGAGCGCGAGGAACGCGAGCCCGAGCGTGCCGATCACCAGCATCGTCTTGAAGAGCCAGCCGAAGAAGAAGTTGATCAGCACGAAGACGACGGCCGCGCCCACGGCGGTCCCCAGGCCTTTGAGCTTCACGCCCGGGATGATGGGCATCAGCGCAAACGCGACGACGAGGATGAGGAATCGGAAGAGCATGGCGGAATGATAGCGCGGTCAGCGCGCCGTGCGAGGATTTGCGTCGCCGCGGTGCTCGCCTGCGCGATCGAGGTCGTCCTGCACCGCGCTGTCGCGGGGCAGCACCGTCTGCACTTGCGGGGGGTCGGCGCTGCCGCTTCGCCGGATATCGAGTCCGCTCAAGGTGGCGCCTGCGCGGCGCGGCGACGCCGTTGCTACCCCGCAGCTGAATTGGTATCGCCTCGCCCATGGATCTCGAGGGGCTGTTCCAACGCATGGAGCGGGTCGAGGGCTGGTTCAGCCTCGACGAGGCGGAGCTCCTCGCCGAGGCGCTCGCCCGCTCGATGGCCGAGCTCGCCGAGGGCGAGCTGGTGGAGGTCGGCAGCTACTGCGGCCGCTCCACGCTGGTGCTCGGCTCGGTCGCGCAGGCGCTGCGCGGTGAGGCTGCGCGCCTGAAAGCGATCGATCCGCACCTGGGCGAGGTGACCTTCGAAGGCGCGAGCCACCGCGCCACGCCGACGCTCGATCGATTCAACGAGACCATCCGCGGCGGCGGCCTCGCGGACACGGTGGAGCTCGTGCGGGCCCGCTCGACCGAGGTCGCGGCCGACTTCCCCATCGCGTTCATCTTCATCGACGGGCTGCACGACTACGCCAGCGTGATGGGCGACTTCCGCCACTTCGAGCCGCAGCTGCTGCCGGGCGCGACGGTCGCTTTCCACGACTACGGCGGCGCTCACGTCGACGTGAAGCGCTGCGTGGACGAGCTCGTCGCGAGCGGCGCGCTGGCGTTCGCTGAGCGGCGAGACTCGCTCGCCGTCCTGCGCCGTCCGCCCGCGCAGCCGCGCAAGACGGTGGGCCGCGCGTTCGCGCTGGTCGCCCAGCTGCGCGCTGGAGCGCTCGCGCGCGCCCGGCAGGCCGAAGAGCGCGCGGTGCAGGCGCTGCGCGAGGAGCGGGAGCGCGCGGCGCTCGCCGAGCGGGCCGCCGAGGAGTCGCTGCGCTCGTCCACCCACCTCGAGACCGCGCTGCAAGAGATGGCCTCGTCGTCGGCGGTGCGCGGCGCGCGGCTGCTGCGGCAGCTGAGCCCGCGGGGAAACCAGCTGGCGGCCGGCGTGGTCAACCGCGTGCTCGCGCTGCTCGGGCGGAAGTAGAGCGCGCCGCGCCGTGCCGATATGGACGCGATATGAAACGCGAGCGCCTCTCCTCGAGCAGCGTCGCCTCGGCGGGGTACGACCTGGCGACGCACACGCTCGAGCTCGAGTTCCTCCACGGCGGCGTCTATCAATATTTCCTCGTCCCGGAAGCGACGTATCGCGCGCTGCTGGCCGCGCCGTCGGCGGGCCGATTCGTCGCCGAGAAGATCAAGCCGCGCCATCCCTGCAGGAAGGTTTGAAAGCTGGCCGAAGTTGACGCAGGCCCCGCAACGCGCGATGCCCTTGCGATGCGCAACGCTCCCGTCCTCGTGCTCGCTTGCTTCACGATGGCCGCGGCGTGCTCGCAATCCCGCACCCGCCCGACCAGCTGCAGCGTGCCGAGCGACTGCTCGGGCGGCGACGTCTGCTTCGAGGGGACGTGCGTGCCCGGCCCGGCGGACGCAGGCAGCGACGCGGGCGCGCCGGACGCGGGCGAGAGCGACGCGGGAGGCTCCGACGCGGGAGATGCCGGCGAGCCCATGGACGCGGGAGCGCCGGACGCAGGCGACGCCGGGGCCGACGCGGGTGGCCCCGATGCCGGCATCGACGGCGGCATCGTCGGCTACGGCGGCGGCACGGTCGATCTGCTCGACTTCGTCTTCACCGGCGACACCCGCCCCGGCTTCTGCGACCTGGTCGGGCAGTACCCGACGGCGATCATCGAAGGCGAAGTGGCGCAGATGGCGGCGATGCCCTCGCAGTTCGCCGCCGACCTCGGCGACCATATGTTCGCCTGCATCCCCACGCTGGGAAGCCTGACCAGCACCGCCTCCCAACAGATGGCCATCTATGTGCAGGCGGTCAGCGCCTATCCCAAGCCCTGGTTCATGACGATGGGCAACCACGAGTGCTACACCGACGGCGACTGCTCGAGCGCGCTGAGCGCGGCCACCGATACCAACTTCATGGCTTATATGGCCGCGCTCCCCACCGTCTCGCACCAGACGCAGCCTTACTATTCGATCGATATCAACACGAGCTTGGGACTGGTCCGGCTGGTGTTCATCGCCGACAACTATGCGAGCAGCGACGCGCAGAGCTGGCTCGAGTCGACCATGGCCGACGCCGACGCGCGCGCGGTCCACGCGATCATCCTCAAGCACCATCCTTATTCGGGCTCCGATACCGGCCCGAGCTGGATGTGGGCCACGCTGGCCGCGCACCGCGTCTCCCTGATGCTCACCGCGCACGAGCACGACTATTCGCACGACACAACCGCGCTCGACGGCCGCACGGTCATCTGCGGATTGGGCGGCGCGAACACCTCGGCCACCGGCTTCTGCCGCGTGCAGCAACGCGCCGACAACAGCCTCGTCTTTACTGAATATGATTTGAACAGCAATCCGCTCGATACCTGGTCGGTGCCCGCTCCGCCTCATTAGGGGCGCCGGCTCATTGAGGAGTTGATATGGCATCCAAGACGTTTCTCGCCAGCATCGGTACCGCGGACAAAGGCGAGCTGTTCATCGGCCTGCCCTTCGATGTGAAGGCGCTCTTCGGCCGCGCGCGGCCTCCGGTCGAGGTGACCATTGGCGCGCATACCTGGAAATCGACGGTATCGGTCTATTCGGGGAAGTATTATCTCCCGGTGAGCCTGGCCAATCGCGAAGCGGCGGGGGTGGAGCTGGGCGATCGGGTCAAGGTATTCATCGCCAGCGACAACGAGCCGCGCAGCGTGAAGCCGCCGGCGGCGCTGCTGGCGGCGATGAAGGGCCACCGCACCGCGCGCACGGCGTGGAACGCGCTCGCCTACTCGCACCAGCGCGAGCACGCGACGGCGATCGAGAGCGCGAAGAAGCCGGAGACGCAGGCGCGGCGGGTGGAGAAGACGCTCGCCCGGCTGCTGGCCAGCCCGTGAGTTTGCGCTAGCCCGACGCGATGGACGAGCGCGCGCGCGTTCATGCCCTGCTGCAGCGCTACGGCTGGAACGCGACCTCCTTCCAGGTGCTCGAGCCGGAGTTCCGCTACTGGTTCGACGGCCCCGACCCGGACGCCGCGTGCGTCGCGTACGTCGAGACGCGCGACGCCTGGGTGGCCGCGGGCGCGCCGATCGCGGCCGACGATGCGCTCTCCGCGGTCGCCGGCCGCTTCGTCGAGGCGGCGCACCAGGCCGGGCGCAGCGCCTGCTTCTTTGGCACCGAGGGGCGGTTCGGCGAGCGCAGCCGCACGCCGCAGCTCTGCATCGGCGAACAGCCGGTGTGGGATCCGTCGCGCTGGACGGCGCTGCTCTCGGGCGCGAGCTCCCTGCGCGAGCAGCTGCGGCGCGCGCGCGCGAAGGGCGTGGCGGTGCGCGAGCTGACGCCGGGAGACCTCGCCGAAGGCACGCCCCTGCGCGCGGAGGTCGACGCCCTGCTCCTGCGCTGGCTCGCCTCGCGCAAGATGGCGCCGATGGGCTTCCTCGTCGGCGTCGAGCTGTTCGGCTTCGCCGAGTCGCGCCGCTACTTCGCCGCCGAGCGCGACGGCCAGCTGGTGGCGCTGCTCGCGGCGGTGCCCATCTACGCGCGGGCCGGCTGGCTCATCGAAGATCTGCTCCGCGATCCGCGCGCGCCCAACGGCACCGCCGAGGCGCTGGTCGACGCGGCGATGCGCGCCTTCGCCGCGCAAGGCAGCCGCTACGCGACGATGGGCCTCGCGCCGCTGGCCGGCGAAGTCGGCAGCCTGCTGCGCACCGCGCGCGAGTGGGGCGCGCTCCTCTACGACTTCGACGGCGTGCGCGCGTTCAAGGCGCGGCTGCGGCCCGATCGTTGGGACCCCATCTATCTCGCCTATCCCGACCGCTCGTCGGTGCGCGCCGTGCGCGCGTCGCTGCGCGCCTTCGCTGGCGGCGGCCTCGTCCGCTTCGGCCTGCAGACGGTGCTGCGCGGGCCGCCGCTGATCGTGCGCGCACTGGCGCTGATGCTCATCCCCTGGACCGCGGGCCTCGCGCTCGCGCCGGCGGCGCGCTGGTTCCCCTCGCGCGGCGTGCAGCTCTTCTGGATCGCCTTCGATGTCGCGCTCGGCGTCTCGCTCTGGCAGCTGAGCCGCCGCTGGCGCACCGGTCTCGCCTGGGCGCTCGCCGGCACGATCACTGCCGACGCGCTGGCGACGCTGCTGGAGGCCGCGCTCTTCAACCTGCCGCGCGTGCACACCGCCGGTGAAGCGATGGTGGTCGGCGTAGGGGTGCTCGCGCCGATCGCGGCGGCCGCGGTGCTCTGGAGCGCGCTCGGCGCGCGCAGCGGAAAGTGGCGCTGACGGACTCTTGGTCTGGTGACAGCGCGGCAGGGAGCGTGTTCACATGCCGCCCCCGATGCAGTGCCCGCCGGAGCAGGAGCTCCTCGATCTCGCCGAAGGTCTGCCCGCAGCGAGGTCGCCCGCGCTGCTCGAGCACATGGAGAGCTGCGCCCGCTGCGGCGAGCTGGTGGCCGAGCTCCTCCGCGGAGACGAACCGCGAGAGCCGCCGCAGACCGGGCTCGCGGTGGGCGAGCGGATCGGGCGCTACGAGATCCGCGCGAGGCTCGGCGAAGGCGGGATGGGTGTCGTCTACGAAGGCCTCGACACCGAGCTGCACCGCAAGGTCGCAATCAAGGTGGTGCGGCCGCAGAGCGCGGCGGCGATGGGTCCCGAGGGGAACGCGCGCATCCTGCGGGAGGCCCGCGCGCTGGCGAGGCTCTCGCATCCGAACGTGGTGGCGGTGCTCGACGTCGGCGTCGAGGGAGAGCGCGTCTTCGTCGCGATGGAGTACGTGGCGGGCGAGACGATCGCGGCCTGGCTCGCTCGCGCACCGCGCACGCGCGCGGAGGTCCTCGGCGTCTTCCGCCAGGCGGGTGAAGGGCTCGACGCCGCGCACCGGGTCGGCGTCGCGCATCGCGACTTCAAGCCGGACAACGCGCTGGTCGGCGCCGACGGACGCGTGCGGCTGATCGACTTCGGTCTCTCGCGCGGCCTGGTCGAGCCGGCGCCGCTCGAGGCGCGCGCGCCGCCGCCGCCGGCCGCCCCCGAGGGAGCGCCGCTCACGCGCACGGGCACCGTGCTCGGCACGCCCGCGTACATGGCGCCCGAGCAGTTCGCCGGCCAGCCCGCCGACGCGCGCGCCGATCAGTTCTCCTTCTGCGTGTCCCTCTACGAAGCGCTCTATCGCGAGCGGCCCTTCGCCGGGCGCTCGCTCGAGGAGCTGCGCCGCGTGTTGGCCAGCGGCGCGCCGCCGGTCTTTCCCCGCGGCGCCCGCGGGCCGGCCTGGCTGCAGCGCGCGCTGGTGCGCGGCCTGTCGATCGATCCTGCCTCGCGATACCCGTCGATGCGCGCGCTGCTCGACGAGCTGGCTCGCGATCGCACGCGGCCGCTCAAGCTGGCGGCCGCCGCGGTTGTCCTGCTGGGCTTGCCTGCCCTCGCGTTCAGCGCGGCCCGCACGCCGCGCGACTCGCTCTGCGGCGGAGCCGAGCTGCGGCTGGCCGGGCTCTGGCCCGCGCAGAGGAGCGCCGTCCGCCAGGCGCTGCTCGCCACGCACGCGCCGTACGCCGCGCAGGTGGCCGCCACCGTCGAGCAAGGGCTCGATCGCTACGCGCGCGACTGGGCGGCGATGCACCGCAGCGCCTGCGAGGCCGCTTCGATTCGCCACGAGCAGTCGCCCGCGCTGCTCGACCGCCGGATGGCCTGCCTCGAAGAGCGGCGCACCGAGCTCAAGGCGCAGCTCGAGCTGCTCGCGCACCCGGACGCGGAGCTCGCCTCGCACGCAGCCAGCGCGGTCAGCAAGCTCTCCGCCATCGACGACTGCGCGGCGCTCGACCAGCTCACGTCGCAGCCGCCGCTCCCTGCCGACCCGCAGCAGCGCGCGAAGATCGCGGCGCTCACCGAACAGCTCGCCCGCATCAAGGCGCTCGCGGACAACTGGCAGATTGAGCCGGGGCTCGCGCTCGCGGAGCCCGCGGCCGCGGCGGCGCAGGCGCTCGGCTACCGGCCGCTCGAGGCGCGGCTGCTCTTCCAGCTCGCCTGGCTGCAGGGCAAACGCCCCTCCTCTCCCGAGGTGGAGAAGACGCTGCGCGCCGCCGAGCTGGCCGCCACCGCCGCGGGCGACGAGTCGACGCTGCTCGACACGCGCCTCGAGCTGCTCTTCCGCCTGAGCGACGACTCGCAGCGCGCGGCCGAGGCGCAAGCGCTCGCCGACAGCGTGCTCGCGCTCGGGGAGCGTCAGCCGCAGCGCCGGGAAGATGTCGACTACGTGGTGGCCACCCACCAGCTGGCGCGCGGCGAGCTCGAGCCGGCGCGGCTGAGGTACCAGCGCGCGCTCGAGGCGGCGCAGCGGCGCGGCCCGGGAAACGAGCTCAAGCAGAGCCGCATCCTCAAGGCGCTCGGAGACGCCGAGGTCGCGCAGGCCCGGTACGACGACGCGGCCGCGGACTATCGCCGCTCGCTGGCGCTGGTCGAAGGCGCGGAAGGCGCGAGCCATCCCGAGATGGCGCTGGGCCTCACCGCGCTCGCCTTCGCGCTCGCCCAGCAGGGCAAGCTGGACGAGGCGATCCCGCTGCACCAGCGCGCGCTCGCCATCCAGGAGGCCATCTTCGGCAGCGAGCACCAGCAAGTTTCCTCGGTGCTGCACAACCTCGCCAACGCGCTCGAGCAGGCGGGGCGCCTCGAGGAGGCCGAGGCGGCGGCGAAGCGCGCGCTCGCCATCGAAGAGAAGCAGCACCTCGACGACGACCGGCTCGCGACGCTGGAGAACCTCGCCAGCATCCACCTCGCGCAGGGCAAGAGCGAGATGGCGCTCGCCGAGCATCGGGACGTGCTGGCGCAGCGCGAGCGCACGCTCGGTCCGCAGAGCGCCGACGTGGGCCTGTCGCTCTACAACATCGGCCACGTCCTGGAGGTGAGGCATCGACACGCCGAGGCGCTGGCGGCGGCCACCCGCGCGCGCGCGATCTTCGAGGCGGCGCTCGGTCCGGCGCATCTGTACACCGCCGACGCGCTCGCGCTGATGGGCAAAGCCCAGCTCGGGCTGCACGCGGTCGCGGCGGCGATCGCGTCGCTCGAACCGGCGCTCGCGCGCGGCGAGGCGGGGCATGCGGATCCCGCCGATCTCGCCGACATGCGGCTCTCGCTGGCGCAGGCGCTGCAAGCCCGCGGAGCAGCGCCGCAGCGCACGAGAGAGCTGGCGCAGGCGGCCCGCTCGTTCTACGAACATGCGCCCGCCAGCGAAGCCCGAGAGTCGCTGCGCGCAGCCGACGCCCTGCTCCACCCACGCGGGCGCTGAAGCGAGACGAGGATTCATCGGCGATGGACGTGCAGACCCTCTGGCAGCAAGCGCGCGAGCGGTATCCCGGCATCGAGGTGCCGCTCGAGGCGTTCGCCGCGCGGCTGCAGCTGCCAGCCGAGGCCGCGCTGGAAGCGGGGTCGATCGATCACGCGGGCCTCTATCTCGCGGCGGCCTGCCTCGCCGGGCAGCCGGCGGCGCTCCGGCTGCTCGAGGCCGAGCACCTCTCGCGGCTGGCGGGCACGCTGGCCCGCTTCGCCGCGCAGGGCGTCTCGCCCGACGACGTGGTGCAGGAGGTGCGGGTGAAGCTGCTCGGCGTCGAGCCGCAGGAGCCGCGGCTCGCCGGATTCCACGGACGCGGTTCGCTGCAGCGGTGGCTCGAGGTGATGGCGCTGCGCACGGCCATCGACGCGCGGCGCGCGCGCAAGAGCCCGGAGCCGCTCTCCTCCCACGCGCAAGCGGCGCTCGTCACCAGCGGCTTTGAGCGCTCGATGCTGCAGGCCAGCGTGCGTCCCCGGTTCGCGGCGGCGGTGCAAGCGGCCTTCGCTTCGCTCGGCGCTCGCGAGCGGCGCGTGCTGGAGCTGCACTACCTGCACGGCGTCACCACCGCGAAGATCGGCCTGCTCTACGGGACGCACCGGATCACCGTGACGCGGTGGCTGGTCGCCGCGCGCGCGCAGGTGGCGGCCGCGGTCGAGCGCGAGCTGGGCACCGAGCTGTCGGCCTCCTCGGGCGCGGCCGGGATCTACCGGCTGGTCCGCTCCGAGCTGAACCTGAGCCTGCCGCGCATCCTCGCCCACGCAAGCAGCGCTGCGGCCGCTCTCGCCTGAAGTCCAGCCGCGCAAAAAAAAACGAACGGGCGATGCTACAGGCTGCGCCGCTCTCTCGTCTTTGGGGCAACCGCGACCCGCACGGGCCGCCATCCCCAAGGAGAGACCGTGAAGAAACTGATCCTGCTCGCTGCCGCCGCCCTCGCGCTCACGAACGCCGCCTGCGGAGGGAGCCCGGGCTGCAACACCTCCGCCTGCTCCTCGCCGAGCACCCAGACGTACCAGACCTGCGCGACCAGCGGCTCCAACAGCGTGCTCACCGAGAACTACGGCGGCTCGACCTGCCAGATCGACACGAACAATCCGTCGAGCCAGGAGAGCACCGCCTGCCAGCAGGCCATCGACGCCTGGTGCGGGGGCACCACCGGCAACGACGGCGGCAGCTAGAGCGAGCGCCGCTTTCGTCGCGGCGACGTCAAAGCGCGCGGCGCTCCCGCCTGTCGTATGGTCGCGCGCATGAACCGCCTCTTGCACCTCTTTGCCGAGGGCGGCGCGCCCGCGCAGATCATCCTCTGCGCAGCCCAGCTCGCGCTGGCGGTCGCCCTCGCCAGCCTGTTCACGCAGCGCAAGCCGCCGCTCGCGAGCCGCCTGGGCAGCCTCGCGCTCTTCGCTTCGGCCGCGACGCTGCTGGCCGGGATCGGCGGGCGAGCCTGGGGGCTGATGAAAGCCGGCCGCGCGCTGACCGACGTCTCGCCCGACATGCGCGAGATGCTCCGCTTCGAGAGCCACCGCGAGGCGGGCGGCTGCGTCACGCTCGCGCTCCTGCTCGCCGCGCCGTCGCTGCTGCTCGGCCTCGTCTCGGTCGCGCTCGCCTGGCGCAAGAGCGAAGGGCGCTCGGCGCTGGCGCCCCTGGCCGCCGCGGCTGCGGGAATCGCGCTCGCGGCCGCGATCCTCGTGCACCTGCTGCCCATCCCCGGACGCGATCCGCGGCTGGAGCGCGCGCGCCATGCAGAGCTCCTGGAGCCGCGGTGACGATCGTTGGTGTCCCACGCATCTGCTCCGCGAGCTGCGGGAGCGGACGAGGCCGCGAGCGACCCCGGCGTCCGCCGAACGGGGCCCCGCGCAGCGCGGATCGCTTCGCGGTCTAGAGCGTCGGGGAGGGTTCGCGCTGGAGCCGCGCCTGCTCAAGCATCCTCGAGGCGACGCATCGGTGGGCAGGAAATGCTACCTCCTGCTCGCGGTGTGCTAATGAAATTGGGTACGACTTTGATCGCCTGGAGCCAGCGTGGCCGCAGCAGAAGGTGAACAGCCCCAGCCCCCGACCGATGCCCAGCTCTACGCCGAGGCGTTGAAGCTTGAGCTGCCGGCGACGCCCGACCCGCTCTCGGCGGACGACGCGGCGCTCGACTCGCAGCTGGCCGCCGCCGTGCTCAAGGACTACGTCGCCAGCCGCCCCGGTCCCGAGTCGTTCCCTTCGATGGCGCTCCAGGTGGTCACGCTGCTCGGCCGCCGCGACGCCGACGTGTCGAAGCTCGCGCAGCTGGTCGCGCTCGACCCGGGCCTCTCCGCGGCGCTCTTGCGCGTGATCAACTCGGCCATCTACCGCAGCGTCACGCCGGTCGTTTCGGTGCGCGACGCCATCGTCCGGCTGGGTCTGGGCGAGGCCGGGCGCGTCGCCGGCGCCGCCGCCGCCAAGGTGCTGTTCGAGGCGCGCGGCCGCACCAACACCATCCCCTTCAACGCCGACTTCGAGATGTTCTACGTGCACTCGGTGGCCACCGCGGTGACCGCGTCGTGGATGGCCTCGCAGCGCACCAACGTGCGCTCGGACCGCTGCTACCTGGGCGGGCTGCTCCACGACATCGGCCGCTCCATCGCGCTGCGCTCAGTGGCCGCGCTGTTCGCCAAGGGCACCAACGAGCTCAAGCCGCGCACCGCCCGCACCTACCGCGTGGTCGAGGCGCTGCACGTCTCCATCGGCGCCGACGTGCTGCAGGCCTGGCAGCTGCCCGCGTTCACCATCGACATGGCCAACAAGCACCACGGCGCGGCCATCACCTCCGCGGGCGTCGACGTCGAGTCGCAGATCGTCGCGTTCGTCTCGGCGCTGCAGCTGCTGCGCAGCGCGCCGCTCCTGCACCCGGGCCTCATCGACGACCTGGTGGCGAGCGCGAAGGCGCTCGGCATCGAGCCCAAGCAGATGGCCGCCATCGACGCCGAGCGGGCCAAGTTCGAGCGGCTCGCGCGCAGCCTCGCGTCGAGCTAGAGCGCGAACGCGCTTCGTCTCTCTCTAGCGGAACCTACCGGCTCCCTTGCCGAGCAGCTGCAGCACGGCGCTGGCCGCGCGCTGTCCGCCCGTCGCGGCGGCGAGCGTCGACTGGCCGGGGAACACCGAGTCACCGGCGAGAAACAGCCCGCGCGCGGCCTCGAGCGGCGCGATCGCCGCGTAGTGATGCAGCCCCGCGCGGCGCGGCACGCCGCCCACCGCGCCCGCGTGGCGGCGCGTGAAGCGCGCGAAGGTGCGCGGGCTGCCGGTCAGCTCCAGCTGCGCAGGGCCCAGCTCGGGCGCGAGCGCGGCGAGCGTCTCTCGCATCCGCTGCTGCACCTCGGCAATGTACGCCGCCAGCGCGTCGGCTTCGAGGGCGCGCAGGCGCGGCAGCGGCAGGTGCGTCGAGACGGTGAGCGAGCGCGCGCCGAAGCGGCCCTCCTTCTCGTCCGCCGCCGAGAGCGAGCAGAAGAGGTGGTTTCCCTCGAGCAGCGGCCGCTGCGGATCGGCGATGAGCTCGAGGTGCGCGGCGGCGGGCGAGGAGAATCGCTCTGCCGGCAACGCACGGTAGAGCATCGCCGCGCTCCAGCCGCCGTCCAGCTCCTGCTCGAGCGCAGCGAGCCGCGGGCGGGTGAGCGGTCCGCGGTGGAGCGCGCGAAGATCGTGCGGGAGCAGGTTCGCGATGACCGTGCGCGCGAGCAGCGCGCCCGAGCGGGTGGTGACGCAGAAGGCGGCGCCGGATCGCGCGGACCCGCCACCCGCGCGGTCCAGCGGCGCGATCGAGCGGACCGCGTCGGCGAGTCGGACCTCGCCCCCGCGCTGCTCCACCGCGTGCGCGATAGCGAACGCGAGAGCACCGAGCCCGCCGTGCACGTGGCGCGTCCCGCGGAAGAAGTAGTCGAGCGCCGCGAGCGCGAGCGGCGCCTCCGCTTCCGCCGCGCTCGCCTGCACGGTGATCTGGCAGACGGCGTCGACGAAGAGCCGCAGCGGCGCGAACTGCGCGACGCCCTGCTCCTCCAGCACGCGCAAGAGCGGCCGCCCGGCGAGGCGCAGCAGCGGGCCCAGGCGCGGCAGCGTCGAGAGGGCGTGCCGCGCGAGCGCGCCGGCGGTGAACGGCGGCAGCATCGCGGGCGCATCGAGCAAGCCCCAGAGCAGATCGGCGACGCGCTTCTGCAGCGCGAAGAAGGCGCGCAGGCCCGCCACCGGCGCATGCGCGCGCGCGCAGAGCTGCGCGAGCAGCGCCTCGCGCTCACCCGAGATGGGCAGGCGCAGCCGCGGCGTGCGCAGCTCGACGATCGGGTCGAGCGGCACCGTGCGCACCGCCAGCTGGTGCTGCGCGATCCAGCGCGCGAAGAGCTGCCCCTCGGCGAACCCGGAAGAGAGCGTCGCGCCCGATTCGAACGAGTGGCCCGCGCGCGTGAAGGTGCTGGCGCAACCGCCCGGGTAGTTGAGCGCTTCGCAGAGGGTCACGCGCGCGCCCGCCTCGGCGAGCGTGAGCGCCGCGCCGAGGCCGCCGAAGCCTGCGCCGATGACGACGCAGTCGCGCACGCGCTCCTCGGGCGAAGCGCCGGTCATGCGAGCATCTCGTCGACTGCGGCGCGAAATCGGGCAGGCGCGTCGAGCTGCGCGAACGAGCGCGCGACCGCGCCAGACGCGGCCCGCAGCGACGGGTCCTCGAGCGCGCGCACGATCGCCGCGCGCAGCTGCGCGACCGACGCGGTGGGCCGCAGACCGATCCCCGCGCCGGCTTCTTCGATGCACGACATCGCCAGGCAAGCGTCCAGGTTCGAAGGGATCCCGACGATTGGCCGACCTTCGGCGAGCGCCTGCCAGCCGCTGCTGGCGCCGCCGCTGCAGACCACCGCGCTCGCCCGGCGCGCCGCCAGATCGCCGCGGATCGCCTCGACCAGCCGCACGCGCGCAGGCAGCGCGCGCGGGACCGCGCGGGCGGCGCTCGAGAGCACCACGTCGACGTCGAGACCGCCGAGCGCCTCGAGCAGCCGCGGCAAGATCTCGATCGGTCCCGATGAGCCGAGCGTCGCGTAGACCAGCGGCCGATCGACGCCCACTTCGCTCCACCATGGCGGCAGCGGGAGCTCGGGCGCCCAGAGCACCGGCCCGAGGTACGTGCCGGCGCGGTTCGACGGCGCGAGCGCAGGCTCGTCGGGAAAGAGCAGCCGGTCGCCGAAGCCGAGCACGTCGCGCAGCTCGCCCACGCGCGGCAGGCCGTGGCGCTGGCGCAGGGCATTCACTGGCGCGGCGAAGTGGCGCATCACGAACGGCAGCGCGCGCGCGAACCCGTGCTTCACCCGCTCGGCGCCGAAGAAGCGCACCGCGGGATGGTCCGGGATGGGGAAGCGCGCGTCGTCGCGAAACCAGTAGGCGTCGATGAGCGTCGCCAGCTTCACCTGCGCGAGCGGCGCGGAGACGCAGGTCGACCAGCGCAGATCGGAGACGACCAGGTCGGGCTGGAGCTCCTCGAAGAGGCGCAGCTCCTCGTCGACGTAGCCGGCGAGCGTGGCCCGGTCGTAGATGCGGCCGCCGCGGGCGAGGCGCGCATCCACCTGCTCGGGCGTGAGCGACGAGAGGGTGTGCCGCGCGAACGCCGCGTCGCCGAACAGGCGCTCGTCGAAGCGCGCGGCCGCGAAGGAGACCGCGAAACGCGCGGGATCGAGGCTCCTCGCCAGCACCACCAGCCGGACCACCTGCGACCAGGTGACCGCTTCGGAGAGGAACAGGATCCGCCGCATCAGAGGCGTGGCGCCGTTGGGATTGACATCCAGGGCCCGGAGACTAACATTAGACAAAGGTTCGTCAATGAAGACCACGCAGGACTTCGATCTCCTCCTCGTCGGCGGCGGGCTGCAAAGCGCGCTGATCGCGCTCGCCGTGTTCGACCGCACGCCCGGCGCGCGGGTGGCGATCGTCGAGGCGTCCGAGGAGATCGGCGGAAACCACACCTGGTGTTTCCATCGCGCCGACGTTCCCGCGAGCGCGAGGGCGTGGCTCGATCCGCTCGTCGTACGCCGCTGGCCGGCGTGGGAGGTTCGATTTCCTGGATTACGACAAACCTTCGACAGCGAATACGCGGCGATCAGCGCCCGGCGGCTGCGGAGGGTGGTGGAGACGGCCTTCGCCGGGAGGGCCGGCTGCGCGCTGCGGACGCGGGCCTGCGCGGTCGCGCTCGACGGCCGCTCGGTGACGCTCGGCTCGGGAGAGAGGCTGCGCGCCGGGCGGGTGGTCGATGCGCGCGGGCCCTCCCTCGAGCGGGCCGCAGACGCGCCCTGCGGCTGGCAGAAGTTCGTGGGCCTCGAGCTGGCGCTCGATGCGCCCGCCCCGTTTCTCAACCCGATCGTGATGGATGCCTGCGTCGAGCAGCTCGACGGCTTCCGCTTCCTCTACGCGCTCCCCTTCTCGCCGACGCGGGTGCTGCTCGAGGAGACCCACTTCTCCGACGGGCCCGGGCTCGACGACGAGGCGCTCGCCACCCGCGCGCTGGAGAGCGCTGCCCGCATGGGTCTGCGCGTGCGCGCGGTGCTCCGCCGCGAGCGGGGCGTGCTCCCGCTGCCGCTGCGCTGGCGCGCGCTCGGCCCCGCGGCCCGCTCGGCCGGTGGTCCGGAGCAACCGCTCGTCGCCGGCTACCGCGGCGGGTTCTTCCACCCCACCACCGGCTACTCGTTTCCCCTCGCCGTGCGCGTGGCCGGGCTGCTCGCGGCCCACCTGCACGGAGAGCAGCTGCCCGCTGCCTGGAGCACCATGGCCCTCGAACAAGACCAGCAGGCCCGCTTCGCCGTGCTGCTCAACCGGCTCCTCTTTCGCGCCACCGAACCTGGCCAGCGGCGCGCGGTCCTTGAGCGGTTCCACCGGCTGCCGCTGGAGACCATCCTCGGCTTCTACGCGCTGCGCACCCGCGCGGCCGATCGCGCGCGCATCCTCTGCGGCCGGCCCCCGCGCGGCGTCTCGCTGGGCCGCGCGCTGCGCGAGCTGGTGGCCGCGTGAGGCCCGCGATGCAGGCTGCCGCGAACGACGCCCCCTCGCGCGGCGCGCGCGGGCTGCTCGACGATCACTTCGAGAGCGAGGCGCTGGCGGAGCTGCTCGGCACCCGCGATGCGGCCGCGCTCTCGCTGGCGCGCGGCGCGACCTGGCCCGCGCTGGCGGAGCTGCTCGCGCGGCCGGGCAAGGGCGTGCGCGCGGAGATGGTCGAGCTCTGCTACGCGATCGCCGGCGAGGCCTGCGCGCGGGCCGGCGGCCGCAGCGCGACGCCACCTCCGCCGCTGCGCCCCGAGCTGCCCCAGCTGGTCGAGCTGCTCCACGCGGGCTCGCTCATCATCGACGACATCGAGGACAACGCGCTCTCGCGGCGGGGCGCGCCGGCGCTGCACCGGCTGATCGGCCCGCCGCGCGCGATCAACGCGGGCAACTTCCTCTACTTCCTCCCGCTGCTCGCGCTCGAGGAGCTGGAGCCCGACCAAGCGGTGGCGCTGGCGATGCACCGGCAGGTCGCGCGGAGCCTGCTGCGCTGCCACCACGGCCAGGCGCTCGACCTCTCGCTGCGCGTCTTCGAGATGCCGCGGAGCGCGCTGCGCGCGACCGCCGAGCTGTGCAGCTCGCTGAAGACCGGCGCGCTGCTCGAGCTGGGCTGCGCGCTGGGCGCGCTGGCCGGCCGCGCCCCGCCTTCGCTCCAGCGCGCGCTGCTGCGCTTCGGCGGCGAGATGGGCACCACGCTGCAGATGCTGGACGACCTCTCGGGCTTCCTCAACCCGAGCCGGATGGCGAAGGGCCTGGAGGATCTGCTCGCGCACCGACCGACCTGGGCCTGGGCGCTGGCGGCCGAGCACGCCGACGACGCGACCGTGGCCGGCTGGCAGGAGCTGTCGCGCGCGCAGGCGGCGGGGCAGACCGCGCTGCTCTACGAGAAGCTCGCCCGCCGGCTCGACGCGGCCCGCGAGCTGCCGCGCCAGCGCCTCGAGCGCGCGCTCGCGGCGCTGTCCGAAGAGGCGGGCGCGCTGCCCTCGTTCGCCGCGCTCGCCGACGCCGCGCGCTCGCTCGAAGAGGCCTATGTCTAGCCCGCGCGCCGCCATCATCGGCAGCGGCTTCGGCGGCCTGGCCGCGGCGATCCGGCTTCAAGCGGCGGGCCTGTCGACCACCGTGTTCGAGGCGCGCGACCTCCCCGGCGGCCGCGCCTACGTCTATCGCGAGCGCGGCTTCACCTTCGACGCGGGCCCCACCGTCATCACCGCGCCCGAGACGCTCGAGGAGATCTTCACCGCCGCCGGCCGCCGCATGAGCGAGTTCGTCGAGCTGCTGCCGGTCTCGCCGTTCTACCGGCTCCTCTGGTCCGACGGCGATCGGCTCGACTACACCGCGGGCCCGGAGTTCCGCGCGCAGCTCGAGCGGCGCCACCCCGGCGACGGCGCGGGCTACGCCGCCTTCCTCGACTACTCGAAGAAGGTCTTCGACACCGGCTACACGGAGCTCGCGCACGTGCCGTTCCTGCGTTTCTCCGACATGCTGCGGGTCGCGCCTGAGCTGATGCGGCTGCGCGCCGACCGCTCCGTCTACTCGACCGTCGCGCGCTTCGTGCACGACGAGAAGACGCGGCAAGCGCTCTCGTTCCACTCGCTGCTCGTCGGCGGCAACCCATTCGAGACCAGCTCGATCTACACGCTCATCCACCACCTCGAGCGCAAGTGGGGCGTCTTCTTTCCCCGCGGCGGGACGTCGGCGCTGGTGGCCGCGCTGGTCGAGCTCTACCGCTCGCTCGGGGGCGAGCTGCGGCTGAACGCGCCGGTCGAGTCGGTGCGCCGCGCGGGAGGTCAGCATCGGGTCAGCAGCCCGGGACAGCGCGACGAGCCGTTCGAGCTGGTCGTCTCCAACGCCGACGTGCACCACACCTACTCGCGGCTCTATGCGAGCGAGCCGGCGGCGAAGAAGCGCGCGCGCAAGCTCGAGCGCGCCGACTGGTCGATGTCGCTCTTCGTCCTCTACTTCGGCACCGACCGCGCCTACGACCTCGCGCACCACACGGTGCTCTTTGGTCCGCGCTACCGCGAGCTGCTCGCGGAGATCTTCCACGGGGCGGCGCTGCCCGACGACTTCAGCTTGTATCTGCACGCGCCGACGGTGACCGACCCGTCGCTCGCGCCCGCCGGCGGCGGCGCCTACTACGTGCTCTCGCCGGTGCCGCACCTGGGCCTCGCCGGGATCGACTGGGCCGCGCAGGCGCCGCGCTACGCGGAGAAGATCCTCGCCGCGCTCGAGCGCGAGATGCCGGGCCTGCGCCAGCACGTGGTGGTGAAGCGCTGGTTCACGCCGCAGGACTTCCAGACGCAGCTGGGCGCGTTCCACGGCTCGGCCTTCTCGGTGGCGCCGCAGCTCACGCAGAGCGCCTGGTTCCGCCCGCACAACCGCGACCCGCAGATCCCCGGCCTCTATCTGGTGGGCGCTGGCACGCACCCGGGCGCAGGCGTGCCGGGCGTGCTCAGCTCGGCCAAGGCGACCGCGTCGGTGGTGCTCAGCGATCTCGCGGCGGGCCGCCCCCAGAGCGGCCGCGCGGCGCTCGGGCCGCCGGCGTGACCCCCGCCAGCGCAGCGCAGCTCGCCTCGCAGCGCGAGGCGATCGCGGAGTGCCGCGCGGTCCTCGAGGAGAAGTCGAAGAGCTTCGCGCTGGCGAGCCGTCTCTTGCCGGCGAGATGCCGCGATCCGGTCGCGGTGCTCTACGCTTTCTGCCGCCGCCTCGACGACGCCATCGATCTCGCGCCGCCCGAGCAGCGCCCGGCCGCGCTCGCCCGTCTGCGCGCGGAGGTCGCGGACATCTATGCAGGCCGGCCCGCGGCCGACCGCTCGCTGGAAGCGTTCGCGGCCGTCGCGCGCGCGCACGCGCTGCCCCGCCTCTACCTCGACGAGCTGCTCGCTGGCATGGAGATGGATGTCTCGCGCACCGGCTACCAGACGCTCGAGGAGCTCTACCTCTACGGCCACCGCGTCGCGGGCGTGGTCGGCCTGTTGCTCTGCCACGTGATGGGCGTGCGCGACGAGCGGGCGCTGCGCCACGCGGCGCACCTGGGCATCGCGATGCAGCTGACCAACATCTGCCGCGACGTCGAGGAGGATCTGCGCGACGGCCGCGCCTATCTGCCGCGCGCGCTGCTCTCGCGCCCGCTCGGCTCGGTGCCGCCGCCGCGCAGCGATGCGCGCCAGTCCGCGCTGGGCGCGGTCGAGCGGCTCCTCGACGAAGCCGATCGATTCTACCGCTCGGCCGAAGCGGGTCTCGCCGCCCTGCCCGTCCGCTGTGCCTTCGCGGTGCGCGCCGCCAGCCTGATCTACGCGGCCATCGGCGACGAGCTGCGCGCGCGCGGCTGCGATCCATTTCTCGGCCGCGCGGTGGTGCCGGGCTGGAAGAAGCTGTGGCTCATCGCGCGCGCGCTCGGCTCGATGCCGCGCCTGCTGCTGCGCTCCACGCTCGCGCCCAGCCGGCGCGCCCCGCTGCGCGCGCCCGGGCGCACGCTGCTGTTTCCCCGCGACGTGCTGCCGCTCGCCGCGCCGCTCGAAGAGGCCAGATGAACGAGCTCGCCATCTACATCGGTCGCATCCGCGAATTCCGCCGCGAAGACTGGCTCGTCTACCTCGCGTGGGTCGGCCTGATGACCGGCCTGTGCCTCTCGACCGGCGGCTTCCTCGCGTTCGGCGCGGCGCACGGCGCGCAGTTTCCCCCCGAGGCCTTCCTGGTTCCGCTGGGCGCCTGCGCCTTCACGCTCGCGATCGCGGTCGACACCATCGGGCACCGCACCATCTACCGCGCCGAGATCGCGCGGGCCGAGGGGCTGGTGCACCACGTGACGATCGCCTGCGGCGTGGCCAGCTGCGTGCTGCTCTGCGCCGCCTGGGAGCGACCGGCCTGGCTCTGGATCCCCGCGGCCGTGGCGACCGCGCTGTCCTTCGTGTACAGCCTCGTGGATGAGCTGTTCCACTGGCGCCGGTATGTGTCGGCGAAATCGGATCGCGTCGAGATGTGGTCGCACTTATTCATCCTGCTCGGCCACGGAACGATGATGCTCGGCTGGTGGCGCTGGTTCTTTTTGGGCTACCCGGGCGTGGCCGCCACGCTCGCTGCGATGCGCTCCCCAGGAGGAGCATGAGGATGGCTTCTCCCCGGCGCTCGTCCAAGCCGGAGTCCAGAACCGAGCCAGGCCTGCACCGCATCGCCGCGGTCGCGCGCAAGACCGGCGTGTCCGAGCACGTGCTGCGCATCTGGGAGCGGCGCTACGGCACGCTCGCGTCGCAGCGCTCCAGCGCAGGCTATCGGCTCTTCTCCGACGCCGACGTGGCCCGCGTGAGCACGCTCAAGGAGCTGGTCGACGGTGGCCACTCCATCGGGGATGTGGCCAGCCTGCCGATCGGGCAGCTCGAGAAGCTGCGCGCGCGGGAGATGCCGTACGAGCGACCGCCCGACGATCCCCTCGAGTTCGCTCGTGAGCTGCGCGCGCGGGTGCTCGAGCACGTCCGATCCTTCGAGGTCGACGAGGCGCGCGGGCTGCTGGTGCGCGGCTCCCGCGCCCTGCCGCGCGCGACGCAGTTGGAAGAGCTGTTCGCTCCGCTGTTCGCCGACATCGGCCTCTGCTGGGAGGACGGCACGTTCACCATTGCGCAGGAGCACGCCGCCAGCGCGCTGATGCGCGGCATGCTCGACGATTTCCTGCGCACGGCGAAGCGCGCACGCGGCGCGCGCACGATGGTGGCGACCACGCCGCCCGGTGAGCTGCACGAGTTTGGCGCGCTGCTCGCGGCCGCCTCTGCCGCCAACGCTGGCGCGAGCGTTCTTTATCTCGGGCCCAACTTGCCTTGCGCGGAGGTGGCCGCGGCGGCGCGTCGTTCGAACGCCGAGGTCGTGCTGCTCTCGCTCGTCTACCTGCAGCCGTCGAGAGCCCAGGCGAGCATCGCGGAGCTGCGGCGCGCGTTGCCCGCTGGGGTCGAGCTGTGGGTCGGCGGCGCGGCAGTTCGCAGCGCGCCTCCGAGCGGCGTCCAGTGGCTGCGCACGCTCCGCGAGGTCAGCGAGCGAGCGCGCGCGCCCGGCAAGCGTGCGCCTCGACCGTAGCGCAGCGCCCGGCCTCGCTCACGCGAGATCGAACAGCAGCACCTCGGCGCCCGCCTTGCCCTCGAGCGAGAGCGCCGCTTCCTCCGAGACCGCGGCGCCATCGCCGGCCTTCAGCGCGAGGCCGTTGAGAGCCACCTCACCGCGCGCGACGTGCACCCACGCATGACGCCCCCGCGCGAGCGGATGCGAGACCGTCTCGCCCGCCTCGAGGGTCGTCGCATAGACCGAGACGTCCTGGCTGATCCGCACCGCGCCCTGGCTGCCAGCACGGTCCGCGACCAGCCGCAGCTTGCCGCGCAGCTCCTCGCGCGGAAACGCCTTCTGCTCGTAGCCTGGCGGCAGCCCGCGCCGGTCGGGAACGATCCAGATCTGCAGCAGGTGCAACTCGTCCGTCTTGGAGTTGTTGAACTCGCTGTGCCGCACGCCCGTGCCCGCGGTCATCCGCTGCACCTCGCCGGGCCGGACCACCGCGGACGTGCCGGTGCTGTCCTTGTGCGCGACCGCCCCCTCGAGGACGTAGGTGATGATCTCCATGTCCTGGTGCGCGTGCGTCGGGAAGCCCTGGCCGGCGGCGATGTGATCGTCGTTGATCACGCGCAGCGCGCGGAAGCCCATGTGGCGCGGGTCGTAATACTCCGCGAAGGAAAAGGTGAACCGGCTGTCGAGCCAGCCGTGCTCGGCGTGGCCGCGCTCCTCGGACTTGCGCACTGCGATCATGACATCTCCCAGAGGGTCAAACTGAGGTGCAAACCGTAACCACTCTCGAGGGATTCACAACGGTCTGAAGGAGCCGTTTCGGGCCCGAAAAGCAGCTCGAAAGCAAGTGTTCATATTCTGGTCCATGAACATCATTTGGACACAATAGTGGACTATTCATGCACCATTTTTGACTACATAAGATCACATGTGCGTCTTGGCCACACAGAGTGCGCAGTTGGCACGATTGGTGCTCTTGGTCCCTCCACCATTTGACCGAGGCAGGATCAGAAAATGAAGAACTTTCTTGTTGTTGCGGCGCTCGTCTCCACTCTCTCTTTCGTGACTTCCTGCGGCAATTCCAACCAGGAGCTCGCGGCGCGCGCGGATGACATGTCGTCGAAGTCGTTCGACCCGATGGCCGCTTACGCCCATGTCCAGAAGCTCGCCAGCCAGTACACGCGCAACGTCGCCGCGGTCTCGCTGAGCGCGACCCGCCAGGCCGGCGCGTCGGCGACCGGCAGCGTCTGCAGCTCGTTCACCTGGATCTGGACCGTTGTGGGCGAGGACGGCACGTTCGTCGACGTCGAGCTCGGCCCCAAGGGCAGCAAGATCCTCGCGCACGAGCACCGGATGTTGTCGGTGGGGCAGACCACGTTCGACCCCGAGAAGGTCGCGGTCGCCGCTGCGGATGCGATCGCCATCGCCGGCCAGCAGAAGATGGGCCCGCCTTCGGATCTGTACCTCGACGCGAGCGTCACTGCGACGGGCGCGGCCGCGGCGCGCTGGAGCGTCGGCTTCTCGAAGAGCGAGATGACTCTCGACGCAGAGACCGGCGACGCGATCAAGGAGCCGGCGGCGCTGCTGGCCCGCGCGGGCCGCTAGTCCGCGAAACGCTCGCGCTCGCCGCGGGGGCTATGAACGAGACGGTTCGAGGCCAGGGCGCGCAGCGTGCGCGTCCTGGCCTCGAGGTTTTTTGCGGGAGCAGCGGCGGTGCGCGGTGACATAAATGCAGCGAGAATCCCACGCGCGCGCCGATCCCGCTCCAGCTGCTCTGCCGTTCGCTCGTCTGCCTCTGGCTGCTCTCGTGTGCAGCGGCACCGGGGAGGCCCTCGGTCGAGGCGACGACCTTGCAGCTCGGGCCCTCCAACGAAGACCCGGCCGACGAGGCGCTCGCCGAGACCTTCTACGGCGGCGCGTGGGACCCGGCGCGGATGACCGCGGACGCCGACGCGGCGCTCGCGCGCAATCCGCGCTCGGGGCTGCTGCACGAGATGCGCGGATACCTCGCGTTGCTCCGACGCCGACGCCGACGCGGCCTGGCTGCACCTGCTGCTGGCAGTGTTCGACACGCGCAACCCGTTCGCGGCGCACGATCTCTAGGAATCGAACCGCGGCGGGATCACGATGAGCGAGCGGCGGGCAGCGCTCGACGCGCTCCGCGTGCTCGAGGGTCACCCGGCCGCGGACGTGCGCGCGCTCGCGGCGAACCAGCGCGCCGGCGAGCTGCGCATGTTCGGCACGGCTCCGATGAACGAGGAGCGACACGCGCCGGGGCTCGACAAGGGCAACCGGTTCATTGGCCTGCTCGCCGGCGGCATGCTCGCGCTCATCGACGGCGAGCTCGGCACTCTCCGCGCCTTCGCGCCGCCGCCGCTCGACTAGCGGCGCAGGCGCTCGGGGCGCCGCAGCGCGGCCAGCGGCGACTTCGCGACCGCGCGGATCGCCTCGACGAACGCGATCGCGGCCGCCTCGAGATCGGCCAGCTCACCCGAGAGATACGCGCCGGCGAAGTTGGTCTCGCTCGGGGGCGGCATCCACTTGGCGAGCCGCACCTGCGCCGCCTTGAGCGCAGCGTCGACGGCCACGCTCGCCTCGAGCGGCGGCGCGATCAGGTACGCGATGGGCGCGCCGGGCGCGACGCCCGCGAGCGGCGCGAGGTAGCGGCCGGTCTCGTGGATGACGTGCGCGAAGAAGGCCGGCTGATCGGCGCCCGCGAAGGTATGGAACTGGATGCCGTCGGCGAGCCCTTCGCGCAGCGCCCAGAGCGCTTCGCGCACGTGGTCGGGATGCGCGCCGGCGACCACGCCGAGGACCTCGCCGGAGAGCGGCCCCGACGCGTGCTTGGCGCCGGCGTAGAACGAGCGCGCGAAGACGACGTCGACCTCGGCGAACTTGGTGCAGTGATCGAGCGCGGCGTAGAGCGAATCGTCCTGATCGCAGGTGACAAGGCCCGCCGAGGTGTGGCGCGCCGGATCGAGGCCCAGCGCGGCCGCGAGCGACGGCTCGACGTTCTCGATCAGCTGCACCGCCAGCAGCCGAGCCGGCAGCGCGATCAGATCGCGCGGGAGCTCGTTCTGCGTCAGGCCCAGCGGCCGCAGCGACTTGCGCTCGCTCACTGGTTGCTCCGCACCAGGTGCAGCCCGCCGCCGCCGGCCGCGAAGGAGCGGGCCATCAGATCAGCGCACTCGCGCGCGGCCTCCTCGGGCGGCAAGCCGAGCGGCCGGATGTTCGAGATGCAGTCCTTCTCCGCGTTGTCCTGGCCGAGCCGCGGCGCGTACGCGGAGTAGATGGAGAGCGAATCTCCGGTGCCCAGGCCGGGCCGCTCGCCGACGAGGATCACCGTGGCCCGAGCGCCGGTGCGCACGCCGATGTCATCTTGAATGCCCACGCGCGCAAACTTCACGAAGAGCGGCTGGCCGACCTTGAGGCCCTTGCTCTCCAGCGCGCTCTTGAGCGCCGGCACCAGCCGCGGGCCGTTCTCCTCGAGCGCCCAGGCGGAGAGGCCGTCGCCGCAGATGAGCTGCACGTCGACGCCGCGCGCGGCCTCTTTCTCGAGCTTCGCCGCGCTGGGGTCGTCGAGGCGGCGGCCGTGATCCGGCATGAGCAGGAACTCTTCGCGCGTCTTGCAGCGCGACTGCAGCGAGATGCAGCCAAGCTGCGCGGGCAGCTCCGCCGGGACTTCGCTCTGCACCGCATCGAGCGCGATGGCGTGCTCGGCGCGCAGCCCCACGTAGGCCTCGGTGAGGTAGCGCGTGCCGGTGCGCCCCTGCGCGAGCCGCGCGGGCGAGGCATTGCGGACCGCCTCGAGATCGCGCGCGTCGAAGACCGGAACGCGCGGCCGCTGGCGCGGCCTGCAGGCGCCGTGGTCGCACGCGCCATCGCCGCACGGCGGTCCTTCGCGCGCGGGGCCGCGCTGGGCCTGCGCGAGACGCTCGCCCGCGCCGGCGCCCGCGGCCTCGCGCTCGAGCTCCCCAAGCGCCGCCTGGATCGCGGCCCGCAGCTCGTCCCGGTCGATGCTCATGCGATCGCCTTCGCGGAGAAGATCGACGCATCGCCCGCGCGCCGGGTCAGCCGCCCGCTGCGCCAGAGGCCGAGCTCCTCCATCCAACGCTCGAACTCCGGCGCCGGACGCAGACCGGTCAGCTCGCGCAGCGCCGCGTTGTTGTGGAACGAAGTGGTCTGGTAGTTGAGCATCACGTCGTCGCCCATCGGGATGCCCATCAGATAGTTCACGCCCGCGCCCGCGAGCAGCATCTCGAGATTTTCCTGATCGTTCTGATCGGCGTCGGCGTGGTTGGTGTAGCAGGCGTCGCAGCCCATCGGGATGCCGAGCAGCTTGCCGCAGAAGAGATCTTCGAGACCCGCGCGCGCGATCTCCTTCGCGTTGCGCAGATACTCGGGCCCGATGAAGCCGACCACGCTGTTGACGAGGAACGGCTTGTAGCGCCGCGCCAGCGTGTGCGCGCGCGCTTCCATCACCAGCTGGTCCGCGCCGTGGTGCGCGTTGGCCGAGAGCGCGGTGCCCTGGCCTGTCTCGAAGTACATCACGTTCGGCCCCTGCGCCGTTCCCTCGCGCAGCGTCAGATCGTGCGCTTCGTCGAGCAGCTTCACCGAGACGCCGAAGTTGCGATTCGCCCCTTCGCTGCCGGCGATCGACTGGAACATCAGGTCGAGCGGCGCGCCGCGTTTGATCGCTTCCATCTGCACCGAGAGGTGGCTGAGCACGCAGTTCTGCGTCGGCACCCGGAAGCGCCGCATGAAATCTTTCACCGCCTTCAGGATGTCGACGGTGGCCTGCACCGAGCCGGTGGCCGGGTTGACGCCGATGACCGCGTCGCCGTTGCCGAACGAGAGGCCATCCTTCACCGCCGCGAGCACCCCCTCGACCGAGTCGCGCGGGTGGTTCGGCTGCAGGCGGCTGGAGAGCCGGCCGGCGAGACCCAGCGTGTTGTTGCAGCGCACGACCACGCGGATCTTCTTCGCCGCGAGCGCGAGATCGAGGTTGCTCATCAGCTTGGCGACGGCCGCTGCGACCTCGCCCGTGAGCCCGTGAGAGATGGCCGCGACCTGCTCGCCGGTCGTCTCCGCGTCGAGAATCCATTCGCGCAAGTCGGCGATGGTCCAGCCGCAGACCTCGCGGTAGGCCCGCTCGTCGAGGCCGTCCTCGGTGACGCGGGTGACCTCGTCGTCCTCGTACGGAACGACCGGGTTCTCGCGCAGCTCCTTGACGGTCAAGTGCGCGACGACCCACTTGGCCGCGGCCATCTCGCGCATGCTCGACGCGGCGATGCCCGCCTGCTTGTCGCCGCTGCGCGGCTCGTTGGCTTTGGCGAGCACGTCCTTGATCGAGCGGAACGTGAACGACTCGCCAAAGAGTGTGGTCGAGAGATTCATCGAGCCCGCTGGCCTACCACAGGAGCAGCCGGCGGTTCATCCCGGCGGGGCCGGCGGGGGGGCGCAAAAAAGAGCGGTACAAATGTACCGAATGTACCGATCGGTACATTTGTACCGCCTCTTCCCAAGCCCCTCCCCGCGGAGTGCAACGATGCCCCGAGCGGTTCTCCTCTCTGCCACGCTCGCGCTGACGCTCGCCTGCCACGCAGCGCGGCCCACCGACGCGTCGGCCTGGCTCGAGCTGGAGAGCCCGCACTTCACCGTGCGCACCGACCTCGCGGAGGGCAGCGCGCGCGTCTACGTCATCGAGCTCGAGCACATGCGCGACGCGCTCTTCCTCGGCTCCTGGCACGGCGACGCGCCGCCGCCAGGCCGGATGACGATCCTCTTGGTGGCCGACCAGGGCGAGGCGGCCGAGTTCATGTCGAGCCACTTCGCCGGCCTCACCACGCAGGACCTGTTTGGCGAGCCGATCATGCTCTTGAGCGCCGCGCAGAGCCCGTCGCAGCTCGATGTGCTCAAGCACGAGCTCGCCCACTGGCTCGACAGCGCGTATCTGCAGCGCATGCCCCGCTGGCTCAACGAGGGGCTCGCTTGCTATCTGCAGACCGCGCGCACCGACTCGACGAACGGCACCGTGGTGGTGGGCGAGCCGGACCGCGCGCGGGCCCTGCGCGCGCGCGACTACGCCATCGACTACTCGCGCATCCTCGCGACGCGCGGCGCGATCGGCGACGAGAGCGAAGACGATCTGGCGAACTTCTACGCGGGCGCGTGGGCGCTGGTGCACTACCTCGCCGATGAAGAGCGTCCGCGCTTCACCGACTACCTCCACCGGCTCGCGCGCGCCGAGGAGCCCTCCGCCGCCTATGCCGCGGTCTTCCCCGAGCTGCAGGGGCAAGAGCTGGCGAAGCGGCTGCACCAGTATCTGCAGCGCGGACGATTGGGGGTCGGGCGCCTCCAGGTGCCCGAATGGCGTGGAGAGATCTCGGTCCGGCCGCTCGGCGCCGCGGAGCTGCGTGCGCAGCGCGCCAGCTTGCTGCTGATTGGGTTCGGCATGAAGCACGACCAGCAGCTGCGCTCTCGCGTCCGCGCCGAGGCGGAGGCGGCGCTGGCGATCGACCCGGCCCATCCGCTCGCGCTGGCCGTCCTCTTCGCGCTCGAGGCGGGCCAGCCGGCGACGCGGCTCGAGCGGGCGCGCGAGTCCGCGAAGGCGCACCCCGACGATCCGCGGGCGCTCCTCCTCCTCTCCGATCAGCTCGACAACAGCCCGGCGAACACGGCCGAGAAGCGGGCCGTCATCGAGCGCACGGTGGCGCTCGAGCCGGAAAGCGCGCGCGCGCTGATCAACCTCGCCTCGATCGATCTGGCCGACAACCGCGCCGCCGAGGCGCTGCCGATCGCCCTGCACGCGGTGAAGAACGATCCGGCCAAGGCGGGCGGGCTGATGGCGCTCGCCGCCGCGTACGCCAAGAACGGCCTCTGCGCAGAGAGCGCGATCGCGGCCGAGCGCGCGTTCGAGGTGCTGCCCGACCGCGCGCCGCAGTCGCTGCTCAAGCATCTGCGCCGCCGCGGGGCCGCGCTCGCCCAGGAGTGCCCGGCGCCGTAGAGCGCGCAACGGCGACGGCGCGGCCCTGTCACTGAGTCTTGACCTAAGCCGCGCCTTCGTGGGACGGCCGCGCGTCTCGCTTTTTCATTCGCACCGCCACACTGGGTGACAGAGGCCTCATGACGTCTTGGAACTGGAAGCTCTCTCTCGGTGGCGCCGCGGTCGGCGCCGCTTCCCTTCTCTTCTCTTGCGCCACCAGCACGCCGCGCCCCGCGGAGCCCGCGCCTATGCCTGCAGCCGCCCCGGCCGCGCCTGCCGCGCGCGAAAACCCCTTCTTCAGCAAGAGCACGCTGCCGCTCGAGGCGCCGCCCTTCGACAAGATCACCGACGCCGACTACGGCCCGGCGCTCGAAGAGGGAATGAAGCAGCAGCTCGCGGAGATGGACGCGATCGCCAACAGCCAGGAAGCGCCGACGTTCGAGAACACCATCGTCGCGATGGAGAAGACCGGGCAGCTGCTCAACCGGGTCAGCCTCGTCTTCAACTGCATCACCTCAGCGAACACCAACCCGACGCTGCAGGCGCTGCAAGAGGTCATCGCGCCCAAGCTGGCGGCGCACGCCGATGCGATCCACCTCAATGCGAAGCTCTTCGCGCGCATCGAGACGATCTATGCGCATCGCGACCAGCTCAAGCTCGACCCGGAGCAGAAGCGGCTGCTCGAGGTCGACCAGCAGCAGTTCGTGCTCGCGGGCGCGCGTCTCTCGGCGGCCGATCAGGCGAAGCTCAAGAAGCTCAACGAGGACGAGGCGTCGCTGATGGCCAAGTACACCAACCAGCTGCTCGCCGCGGCCAACGAGGGCGCGCTGGTGGTGAGCGACAAGGCGGAGCTCGCCGGCCTCTCGCCGGCCGAGATCGACGCGGCCGCGGCCGCCGCGAAGACGCGAAAGCTGGGCGACGGCAAGTGGGTCCTCCCGCTGCAGAACACCACGCAGCAGCCGATGCTCGCGTCGCTCTCCAACCGCGCCACTCGCGAGAAGCTCTTCAAGGCCTCGTGGAGCCGCACCGAGCGCGGCGACGCGAACGACACGCGCGCGATCATCTCGCAGCTGGCGAAGCTGCGCGCCGAGAAGGCGGCGCTGCTGGGCTACCCGAGCTTCGCGGCCTGGCGCCTCGTCGATCAGATGGCGAAGACGCCCGAGGCCGTGGAGAAGTTCTTCGCCAAGCTCATCCCCGCGGCCACCGCGAAGGCGCGCGGCGAGGCCGCCGATATCCAGAAGGTCATCGACGCGCAGAAGGGCTCTTTCAAGCTGGAGCCGTGGGATTGGGACTTCTATGCGGAGCAGGTCCGCAAGGCGAAGTTCGACCTCGATGAGTCGGAGATCAAGCCGTACTTCGAGTACGACCGCGTGCTGCAAGACGGCGTCTTCTACGCGGCCAATCAGCTCTATGGATTGACCTTCAAGGAGCGCCACGATCTGCCCGTCTATCAAGCCGACGTGCGCGTCTTCGACGTGATGGACAAGGACGGCTCACAGCTGGGCATCTTCTATGCGGACCCGTTCAAGCGCGACAACAAGAACGGCGGCGCGTGGATGGACATCCTCGCCGTCCAGTCGAAGCTCTTCGGGACCAAGCCGGTCATCTACAACGTGACCAACTTCGCCAAGCCGGCCGCGGGCCAGCCGGCGCTGCTCAGCTACGACGACGTGAGCACCATGTTCCACGAGTTCGGCCACGGGCTGCACGGGCTGTTCGCCAACCAGACCTATCCGACGCTGTCGGGCACCGCGGTGGCGCGCGATTACGTCGAGTTCCCCTCGCAGTTCAATGAGCACTGGGCGCTCGAGCCGCACGTCTTTGCGCACTACGCGCGCCACAGCAAGACCGGCGAGCCGATGCCGCAGGCGCTGGTGGAGAAGATCAAGAAGGCGGCCCGCTTCAACCAGGGATATTCGCTGACCGAGATCCTCGCCGCCGCCGACCTCGATTTGCAGTGGCACGCGCTGCCGCCGAGCGCGCCGCTGCAAGATGCGGATCAGTTCGAGGAGAAGGCGCTCAAGGCGACCCACCTCGACGTGCACGAAGTCCCGCCGCGCTATCGCTCCAGCTACTTCCTGCATATCTGGTCGAATGGATATTCGGCCGGTTACTACGCATATCTCTGGACGGAGATGCTCGACGACGATGCCTATGCCTGGTTCGAGGAGAACGGGGGCCTCACGCGCGCCAACGGCGAGCGGTTCCGTGAGCTGATCCTCTCGCGCGGCAACACCGCCGATTACAACGAGATGTATCGCGCGTTCCGCGGGCGCGAGCCGGCGATTGAGCCGATGCTCAAGCACCGCGGTCTATAACCAGTCGGTTATCGAAGAAGCCCCGGGTCTCGAGCTCCATGCGGGCTCGGGGCCCGTTTCATTTCTGCTCTCGCGCGCGGCTACTCCGCGGCGGTCGGGCGGACGAATCCGCCGCTGGCGACCGCGCCCGGATGCGCGCTGAGCAACGCCGAGAACTCGATGGGGATCTGCGGCGAGGCGCGGACGCCGTCGAGCACCGGGAGGGCGACTTCGAAGGCATCCAAGTCGAGCTCGAAGCGGCTGCTCACCGCCAGCTGCTCGCCGGCGCGGCTGTACGAGAGGATCATCCGCAGCGGATGCGAGATGCCGTGCAGCCGCAGCGTGCCGGTGAAGAGCGCGGGCGAGCTGCCGGTGCTGGTGGCGATGCCCTCCAGCTCGAGCATCGCGCCCGGCTCGCCCATCGCGCGGCGCAGCGCCTCGTCGAGCCGGGAGTGGCCGGTGCTCAGCGCCGCGACCGGGATGCGCAGCAGCAGCCGGCCGCTGTTGCCCGCGAGGGCGCGCAGGCTCCACTCGAGCTCGTGCGCCGCGCCCTCGACCGTGCGCCCGCCGAAGCCGAGGCGATACGAGAACAGCAGCTGATCGGGCTCGCTCTCCGGCGCGTCGGTGTCGGCGCGGCCGGCGAACGAAGCGAGCGACACTGCGGCGATCAGCGCGACGATGCTCTGGCGGAACATTGGATTCTCCTCGAGCCGCACTTTCGTATCGCCGCTCGCCTCGATAGCTGAGCAAGAGCCTTGCCGCCGCGCGCCTCGAGTGAAAACGGGCAGATGAGGCGAGCGCTGTCCGAATGCCGCCGTCGAACTTCACGACAGCTGTCGGCGCGCGATCAGCGCCGCGCATTCAATGCGCGCGAAAGCTCGCCCAGATTGGCTCACCCTCGGCGTCGCAGTAGAGGGCGTGCGCCTCGGCAACGACCCGCCCGTCTTCGTCGAGCGCGAACACGTACGGCAGCTCGCTCTTCTCCAGCGCGGCGTCGGCCGGATCGCGATGCACATCGAACCATGTGTCGCTCCAGCGCTCGGGGGGCGACATCGCGCGAGCCTGCGCGCGGGCCAGCTCGCTGGGGATGAAGAGGGTGAGCCCGAGCAGCACCAGCGACACCTGGTGCGTACCCGCGGGCAGCTGCTCATCGGCGCGCCGGCCCCACTCGCGCATCGCCGCTTCGGCGCTGCTGCTGGTCATCGCCAGCACGAACGTACGGCGCCCCACCAGCTCGCTCGTGCTGTGCGCATGTCCGCGCAGATCGTCGAGCTCCATCGGCGCCAGCCGCTCGCCCACGCGCGGGCCGGACGCAGGCAGCGCCAGCGCTGCACAGAGGAGCGACATTCTCAAGGTGGAGAGCCACATATCCACCGGGCAACGCAACAAGAGCGCCAAAGCGAAACTCGCGCCGAGCGGCCAATCGAACGCCGCAGGAGGCAGTGGCAGCGCGCGCGATGTCGCGATTCGATTCAATCGACTGCGAAGCCGACGGTCCGCGCAGCCGCGATTGACGGGCCATTGAACAGGCCTCCTTCCAATCGCCTTGATTCGCCACTTCAGCGCGGCACGGTGGTTGCTGAATGCCACTCCATGAATCGAATCCTCGATAAGAACATCCGAGTTGCACTCACGTTGATCTCCGCGGCCGCCGCAGCTGGCGCCGCCGCGTCCGCGCTGCGCCTGGGGCTGTTCGCGCGCGCAGACGCCACCGGACGCGCGCTCGAGCTGGCTGCCGTCGCGCTCGCCGTATCCATCGCCGCGTGGCACCGCACGCTGGCCAGCGCGCTCCGCCGGGGTGCGCGCGCGCCGGGCAGGGCCATTGAGCGGGACGCGGTATATCCATCGATTACCGTGGTGCGGCCGGTTCGCGGGCGCGACGTCGGCGCCGCGGCCAACTTCGCTGCGGCCCTCGACACCGGATATCCCGGCGCCGTCGAGACGCTGTTTGTCTTCGACGACGAGAATGACCCAGGCTTGCCCATCGCCCGCGCGGCCGTCGAGGCCCACCGCGCTGCCGGCCGCCCGGGGAGCGCGCAGGTGCTCGTCGCTGGCGCGCCACCGCCCGGCCGCACCGGCAAGCTCAACGCGATGATTCTCGGCGAGCAGCAAGCGCGCGGCGAGCTGATCGCCTTTGGCGACTCCGATACGCGCCCGGACCGCAACGTCCTGCGCGGCACCGTCGACGCCCTGCTCTCTTCGCCGGGCAGCGGGTCGGCCTTCGCGCCCATCGTCGTGCACCGCCCGCCGCAGGCGCTCGGCGATGTCTTCTATGCGCTGATGCAGAACGCGCTCTATGCGCCGCTCGCGAACCAGGCGGCCGGCGAAGCGCGCGCGCTCCCGTTCATCATGGGCCAGCTGATGGTCTTCCGGCGCGAGGCGCTGCTCGCCATCGGCGGCGTCGCCTGCGCCGAGGGGCAGCTCGTCGACGACATGCACATCGGCACTCGACTGCACCGCGCGGGATATCTCAACATATTGGGCACCGCGCCGCTGCATATCCACACCGGCGGCCTCTCGCTGCGCCAGTTCCTCCCCATCTATCGCCGTTGGATGATGTTCTCGCGCAACGGACTGCCCACCTCGTTCGTCTGGCGGCAGTGGGTGCAAGGGGTCGAGTTCTTCCTCGCGCTCGCGGGCGCGGCCGCCTCGATCGCGACCGCGCACGGAGCCGCCGCGCTGCTGTTCGCGCTCGCGCTGGGGATGCAAGGGTTGAGTCTGCTCTCGCTGCAGCAGGGCGCGGGCGGCGCGGTCATTCCGGCGCGCTGGAGCTGGGCGCCGTTCGCCATCTTCCTGCTCTCGCCCTTCGTGCTGCTGCAGAATCAGTGGAGCCGCAAGGTCGATTGGCGCGGCCGCGAATATCGGGTCAGCGGGCTCGCCGCGCTGGCTCCCGCGCGCGGCGCAGCCGGAGCGACGCCGCCGCGCCTCGCGCCCGCCGCCCGCTCGCATCGAGCAACCGCGGCCGCCCGCACGCGCATCGCGTCCGGAGACTCGGCGCATCGATAGCGGCCGTCATCGCGATATATCGCGATCACGGCTCGGCTTGCTCGATATGCCCGTCGATATGCCGGGCAAAGCGGGGCTGCTCGCGCGGGTGCACCGGCTCGTCGCTCGGCCAAGGCCAGCCGCCGAACTGCGTGCGGCGATAATCTTCAAACGCCTGCTGCAGCTCAGCGCGGCTGTTCATCACGAACGGGCCGTGCTGCGCGACCGGCTCCTGGATCGGCTTGCCTTGCAGGAGCAGCAGCTCGCTCTCCTGGGCGCCATTGGCGAGCGCGAGCGGCTGTTCGGGGCGCACGCCAATGGCGGCCGGCTCGAAGGTGCGCCCGGCGATCTGCATCGTCTCGCCAGAGAAAAAATAGAGCGTGCGCGAGCTGCCCGGTTGCGCCGCCGGCAACGTCCAGCGCGCGTGTGGCGCGAACTTGAGCGTCCAGATCGCCACGTCGGAGTCCGCGCGCGCCGCCCACGAATGCGGCGGCGGCGCCAGGGCGCGCTGGTCGCCGAGCGAGCCGGCGATGAGCGCGACCTCGGTGGCCCGCCCTTCGCCATCGAGCTCGACATGCCGCGGAATGGAGCGATTCCAGAACATGGAGAAATGCGGCGGCGCCAGCTTGTTCGCCGCCGGCAGGTTCAACCAGATCTGGAACAGCTCGAGCGGATTGCCCGCCTTTTCGTCGACGAGCGGGAACATCTCGCAATGGACGATGCCGCGCCCGGCGGTGAGCCACTGCGCATCTCCGTGGCCGAATCGCGCGGTCGCGCCGAGCGAATCGGAGTGATCGATCAGCCCGCGGCGAACGAGGGTGATGGTCTCGAACCCGCGGTGCGGGTGCTGGGGAAATCCCGGGACCGACTCGCCGTGATACATGCGCCAGCCGTCCTTGCCGGCGAAGTCCTGGCCGAGATCGCGCCCCGCGAGCGAAGCCGCCGGCCCCATCGCCGCGTTGCCCTTCGGATAAGCGTCGTCGTGGTGCGCGCAAAAGAGGAACGGGTCGGACGTCTCCCAGAGGAATCCGAGCGGCTTCACGGAGAGGATTGGATCGTGGTTCATGGCTCTTTCCCTCACACTTGGCGGCGCGTTGGATTCCCTCGCGTCCTCATCGGTTCGCGCACGCCCCCCTCTTTTCCCGCCCGCGGCAGCCCCGCGCAACCTTTGCGCGACGGGGAGTGCGCTCTGCGGCGGCCGCTCGAACACGCCAGTTCGTCTCTCTCGACACGACAATCGCGCTACGATTGGGCTCCATTTTGCTGGAGCGAACGCCATGGACGACTGGAAGGCCACTCCGGAGCTGCTCGCGCGCATCGACGCCTATTGGCGCGCCGCGAACTATCTGTCGGTCGGGCAGATCTATCTGCGCGACAACCCGCTGATGAAGCGGCCGCTCGCGCTCACCGACATCAAGAAGATGCTCCTCGGCCACTGGGGGACCACCCCGGGGCAGAACTTCATCTACGCCCATTTGAACCGCGCGATCCGCGCTTATGACCTGGATATGATTTATGTCTCGGGCCCGGGCCACGGCGGCCCGGCGGTGGTGGGCAATACGTATCTCGAGGGTACGTATAGCGAGATATATCCAGATATCAGCCAGGATGAAGCGGGCCTGCGAAAGCTCTTCACGCAGTTCTCGTTCCCTGGCGGCATCCCCAGCCACGCTTCCCCGGAGTGCCCGGGCTCGATTCACGAGGGCGGCGAGCTGGGATATTCGCTGAGCCACTCCTTCGGCGCGGTGTTCGACAACCCCGGTTTGATCGTCGCCTGCGTGGTCGGCGACGGCGAAGCCGAGACGGGCCCGCTGGCGACGGCGTGGCACTCGAACAAGTTTCTCAACCCGGCCACCGATGGCGCGGTGCTGCCGATCCTTCATTTGAATGGATTCAAGATCTCCAACCCGACCGTCCTCGCGCGCATCTCGCACGAGGAGCTCGAGCAGCTGTTGCGCGGATATGGCTGGAGCCCCATCTTCGTCGAAGGCCACCAGCCGGCGGCGATGCACGAGCAGATGGCGCGCGCGCTCGATACCGCGGTGCAGTCCATTCAATCGATCCAGCGCGGCGCGCGCGAGCAAGGAGTCCAAGAACGTCCGCGCTGGCCAATGATCGTCCTCAATTCCCCCAAAGGCTGGACGGGTCCCAAGCAGGTCGACGGTGCGCCCAACGAGGGCACGTTCCATTCCCACCAGGTCCCCATCTCCAGCCCCGCCGAGCACCCCGGCCATCTGGAGCTGCTCGAGAGCTGGCTGCGCAGCTATCGGCCGCAGGAGCTGTTCACGCCCGAGGGCCAGCTGCGCCCGGAGCTGGCCGAGCTGGCCCCGCGCGGCGCGCGCCGCATGGGGTCCAATCCGCACGCGAACGGCGGAATGCTCCTGCGCGACCTGCGCATGCCCGATTATCGCGAATATGCGGTGGAGATCTCGCGCCCGGGCTCGGCCACCGCGGGCGACACGCATATCCTCGGCCGCTTCCTGCGCGACGTGGCGCAGCTCAACCGCGGGCAGCGCAACTTCCGCGTCTTCGGCCCCGACGAGACGCTCTCCAATGGATTGGAGGCGATCTTCGATGTCACCGAGCGGCAGTGGGAAGGCTCGACCGTGCCCGGCGACGAGCTGCTCGCCCGCGATGGGCGCGTGGTGGAGATGCTCAGCGAGCACCAGTGCGAAGGCTGGCTCGAGGGATATCTGCTCACCGGCCGCCACGGCCTGTTCAACTGCTATGAGGCGTTCATCCACATCGTCGACTCCATGTTCAATCAGCACGCCAAGTGGCTCAAGGTCTCTTCGCAGCTGCCGTGGCGGCATAAGATTGCTTCCCTGAACTATCTCCTCTCGTCGCACGTGTGGCGCCAGGATCACAATGGCTTTACCCACCAGGATCCCGGCTTCATTGATCAGGTGGTCAACAAGAAGGCGGAGATCATCCGCGTCTATCTCCCCCCCGACGCCAACTGCCTGCTGTCGGTCGCGGACCACTGCCTGCGCAGCCGCCACTACGTCAATGTGGTGATCGCGGGCAAGCATCCGGCGCCGCAGTGGCTGCCGATGGAGGCGGCGGAGAAGCACTGCGCCGAGGGGATCGGCGTCTGGCAGTGGGCGAGCAACGACCAGGGGGTCTCGCCCGACGTGGTGATGGCGTGCGCGGGAGACGTGCCCACGCTGGAGACGCTGGCGGCGGTATCCATCCTGCGCGCGCAGCTCCCCGAGCTGAAGATCCGCGTCGTCAATGTGGTCGATCTGATGCGGCTGCAGCCGCAGAGCGAGCACCCGCACGGCCTGAGCGACCGCGACTTCGACGAGCTGTTCACCAAAGACAAACCGGTGATATTCGCCTTCCATGCTTATCCCTGGCTGATCCACCGGTTGACCTACCGGCGCGCCAACCACGAAAACATCCATGTGCGCGGATACAAAGAGGAGGGGACGATCACCACCCCGTTCGATATGACCGTCTTGAACGAGCTGGATCGATTTCATCTCGTGATGGACGCCATCGATCGGCTGCCGCAGACGGGCGAGCGCGGGCTCTATATCAAGGAGCAGCTGCGCGAGAAGCTGTTCGAACATCGGGCTTATATCCGCGCGCACGGAGAGGATATGCCCGAGGTACGGAATTGGAAGTGGTGAGTCGATGAGCGGTGGACGGTTGATTCTCGCGCTCAACGGCGGTTCGTCGTCGGTGAAATACGCTCTCTTCCGCGGAGAGGACGAGCTGGCGCGCGGCGCAGCCAATCACCTGAGCGACGATCGCTCTGCGACGCTGGAGGCGATCGCTCAGCGCCTCTCCGCGGCTGGCCACCCGAGCCCTGAAGCGATCGGCCACCGCATCGTGCATGGGGGCCCGCGCCGCCGGGTGCCCGCGCTGTTCGACCGGCAGCTGCGCGCAGACCTGGACGCGGCGGTGCCGTTCGCGCCGCTGCATCTGCCCGGAGAGCTGCAGCTCATCGACGCCGCGGCCGCGCGATATCAAGCGGTGCCGCAGTTCGTCTGCTTCGACACCGGCTTCCACCGCGATATGCCCGAGGTCGCGCAGCGGTTCGCGCTCCCCGAGCCGCTCTACGCGCAGGGGATCCGCCGCTACGGATTTCACGGCCTCTCCTACCAATATGTCGTCGCGCAGCTCGGCGCGGAGAAGCTGGGCCGCGCGGTGATTGCGCATCTCGGGAGCGGCAGCAGCCTGGTGGCCGTGCACGGCGGGCGCTCGCTCGATACCACCATGGCGTTCACGCCGACCGCGGGGCTGGTGATGTCCACCCGCACCGGCGATCTCGATCCGGGCGTGCTGCTGTATCTCTTGCAGCAGGGATATGACGCCAAAACTCTCGAGCGATTGATCAACCACGAGTCGGGGCTGCTCGCCCTCTCGCAGCGGACCGGCGATATCAAGGAGCTGGTCGAGCGCGCCCCGCGAGACGCGCGCGCGGCGCTGGCCATCGAGATCTTCTGCCGCTCCATCGTCAAAGGCGTCGGCGCGCTGGTCGCAGTGCTGGGCGGGCTCGATTCCCTGGTGTTCACCGGCGGGGTCGGCGCGCACTCGAAGGAGATCCGCGACCGGGTGGTCTCGCAGCTGGGATATCTCGGCCGCGGATATATCGTGCACGCGCTGGAGACCGACGAAGAACGCGTGATCGCTCGCGCCGGGCAGCAGCTGCTCGGCGACGGGTAGCGGGGCTCGCGGACTACTTGCGCGCGGGCTGGTTGCGCCCGCGGTGGCCCTGCGCGAACTCGACCGTGTAGCCATCGGGATCGAGCGCGGTCATCGAGCGCTCCCACGGCTCGTCGTGCGGCGGCTCGTGGAACAGCACGCCGCGCGCCTGCAACGCCGCGTACAGGCCGTCGAGATCGTCGGTGGAGAACTCGACGTGGATGCCCCGCTTCTGCACAGCGCTCGAGGCGGCGACGCCCTCCTTCGCGGCGACCGACTGCGCGAGCAGCCCGATGGTGCCGGCGCCGTGGCGCAGCATCGCGAACGCGGGCGCGGCGTTGACCTCGACCTTGAGCCCGAGCTTGCCGCTGTAAAACGCGAGCGACCGCTCGATGTCCTCCACCGTCAGAGTCAGGCCTTCGAAGCGGAACTCGGTCACGCGCGGCACCTCCCAGCGCCCGGGGCGGACGCGCGGCGAGACTATCCGGAGCCGCCCGCGAGCGCCGGATGTTTCGCGGCTACAGTTTTTTCCGGCTTCTTCCGATGGATCGCCGGTGAGAGCCGGACACGCCACGCACGCGGAGACGCTGGCGCCCGCGCAGGAGCGGCCGCAGAGCCCGGCTGCGCGCGATGCGCAGGCGGCGGTCTTCGCGAACGCCGCGGGCGCGTCCGCGAAGGCCATCGGCGCGGGCGCGGCCGGCCTGAGCAGCACCGGCCTCGCCACCAACGGCGCCAGCGCGCGCGGCATCGCCGCCGTCCCCGCGAGCGTCGTGCGCACACCGCCCGCCGCGGGCATGCTCCCCAGCGACTCCGCGTCGGCCTCGGCGGTGGGGAGCATGCTGGGCCAGCTGCAGCAGCTCTCGCTCGACGATCCGCCGGCCTTCCAGGACGCCGCCGCGAGCGTGGCGAACCGCCTGCAGCAGAGCGCGTCGACCGCCAACGACACGACCGCGCGCGCGCTCGACTCGATGGCGACCTCGTTTCGCGCCGCCGCCCAGACCGGCCACGTGCCGACGCTGAGCGCACCGCCCTCCGCGTCGGCGCCGAGCCACATCGCCGTCGCGAAGTATGCGCAGAGCGTCGCCGCGGGGGGCGCGGACGACTCGCTCGATGCGCTGCACGACGCGCTGGCCGGCGCGCTGGCCGCCTGATTCAGACGAGGCGACGGCGCCGCAGCGAAAACAGGAGCAGCCCCGCGAGCGCCAGCGCGCCCGCCACGCCGCCCGTGCTGCAGCCGTAGCTTGGGTCGACCTGCGTCGAGAACGGCACCGGGCCATAGACGTTGGGGTCCGTGCCCGCGATCAGCTCGTCGATGTCGTCTACGCCGTCGCCGTCGCTGTCGGTGTGCGCCGCGCGCATGTCCACGAGCGCGGTGGCGAGGTCGCGTTGGTTGCCGTCGAATCCGAACGAACGTGCGGAGAGCGCGAACGGCGTGATCTGCGTCCCCGCGCCGGTGTTCCCGCGGATGTGGCAGAGGCTGCAGGCGGGCGTGTAGCTGAGCGAGAGATCGTCGCGGACCGCGGCGGGAAGGCGCGGAGTGGCGAGCGCGGCGCTCGAGCCCAGCATCAGCGCGGCGCTCCAGATCCATCGGGGCACGACGACTCCTCTCGTTCTAGAAATAGACATGCGCCTGGCCCACATAAGAGAGCACGTTCAACCGCGAAGGGCCCGCGGTCTGGCTCCGGTCCAATACATCGAAGCGCACGTCCATATGCGGACCGAAGAACCAGGCCACGGCGAGCCAGCCGCCGTAGGACGTTCCATCGACCCCGGGGCTGTAGCTTTCGGCGATGCCGATCAAATGCAGGCCCTGCCAGACCTCATAGTCGGCCTGGAGCATCGTGGCCGCGCCCGTCTCCGAGGGAATGCTCGAGGTGCCCTGCACCACCAAGTCGGCCTCGACCATCAGCACCAGCGGCGTCCAGGGCGACCAGCGCGCGAAGACGCCGTGGGCCTGCCGGAGATTGGAGACATTGAGTTCGATATCCTTGGCCGCATAGGTGACCAGGCTGCTCACGCCCACCGAGAGCTTCGAAGCGGGAGAGTATTCAAGATATCCGGAATAACCGCGCTCTCGATATCCGTCGGGGCTGACCTGATAGTTGCCGGCGATGGCCATCACCTCGCCGTGCCAGGACTCGCCGGTATAAGCGAAGGTTACGCCGTCCTCTTGGGTGTCGTTGATATCGGTGCGCGTAGCCTGCCGGACGAAGACGGTGTGATCGATGGTGCGCAGTCCGAAAGGCACATTGATTCTTCCGGCGCGGATGAGCATCGAATCGTCGTCGAACGAATAGCCGACCCACTGCTCACGGGAGACCAGGTTTCCCGCCACCGAGGCGCGCGAGCCGTTGGTGCTGACCGCGCCGATGCTGGCGTCGAAGCGGAAATGGCCGAGGCTGACCGTGGCGGAGAGGTCGGCCTGCATCAAGATGAGATCGTTGGTGACCGCGGCGCTCCCGACCTTGACGCCGACCACCCCGGCGCGCAGATCGCCGCCCGCCTCCAGCCAATCGGGGCTGGTGAGCGCGCCCCAAAGAAATCCGGCGGCGCGGCTCGCCTCCTCTGGCGGTCCGCCGCTGTAGTGGCTCTGCAGGAGAATCTCGCCCTGCGCGCGGCCATAGGGCGTGAGGTTGCCCGCGCCGGACGGGTCGACGTGGCAGACCGCGCAGCTGGTATATCCGTGGCGGATCATCCAGCCATAAGCCTGGGCCCGCGGAGAAGAGAGCAGCAGCAGCAGCGGAGCAATAACAGCGAGCGAACGCTTCATTTCGCGATATCCGCAGCCGCGTCCTGCAAGCGAACGGAGGCGCTCAGCTCGACCGACGGCTTCACCTTCACGCCCAGATACGAGGGCGGCTCGATTCCATAATCGGTGAGTTCGAGCGCGAACGTGGCGGTGATATCGAGCGCCTCGGCCTGGCGCAGGTGGCAATGAATCACCACCGGCCTCGTCTGGCCGTGCAGCGTGAGCGCGGCGGGGATATCGGCGCTCGAATCGCCGGGCACATGCGGAATCAGCGCGCGCTTCACCGACAGCGTCGCGGTCGGATAGGTCTCGCTCTGCAGCATCACCAGCATGTGCTTGTCGCGCAGCTCGATGCCGGTCTGCAGCGTGGCGACCGGCAGCGAGAGGGACAGCGTGTCCGCGTCGCCGCCGAGCGCGAGCTGGCCAGAGGCGCCCTCGATCTTCATCCCCACCGGCCCATGCGCGATGAAGCCCACCTTGGGCGGCGCGCCGGGGGCGAACTGCAGTGCGGCCAACGCGGCGAGTGCGAGCAGGCTCCTGGCAAACAGCATGTTCGGTGCTCCTCAGAGGTTTCTGGCGACGCGATTCACGGATGAATGTCGGCTGCAGTCCGGAACTTCAGCCGCGGATGAGTGGGCGCGAGATGCCACCGGGTGCGACGGAGCGAAAGCCTGGCCGCATTCACGGCGGGATGGGAATTCCCGTCTTCGAGGCGTCGAGAAGACTGCCCAGGTTGTTTACGCGCGCATCGGCCGCTTGCAGCCCGCCGACCGGACCGACGAAGTTGTATTCGAGGAATCGCACGATCGAAGAGTGGTCCATCACCACGTGCGAGACGGTGTTGGCGCGCGCGAACGGGCCGAGCGCGAGCAGCGGAACGCGCGTGCCGCGCGGCACCGGTGCGCCGGCGTCGTCGGTGTCCACGCTGGGCGCGGGCGCGATGTGATCGAAGAAGCCGCCGCCCTCGTCCCAGGTCACGAGAATCAGCGTGTCGGCTCCATATTGCGAGGCGAGGATCTGCTGCACCGCCGCCGAGACGAACTGCTCGCCGTCGCTGAGCGACGAGAACTCCGGGTGCTCGTTCCGAAAGGTCATCGCCTTGACGAACGCGAAGTCGGGCAGCGTCCCAGCGTCGAGATCGTCGGCGAGCTGCGAATAGTCGTGCATCACCGCCGGGTCGTCGGTGAATTGGGGAAAGTATTCAAACGGGATATCCGACGGATCGTAGAGGCAGCCTTGGCGCAGGATGGGATGGAGCAGATCGTACGGGCAGTCGCTCGCCACCGCGCCGCACGAGGAGCCGCCGGCGACCGCATTCGCATATCCATCGGCATAGACGCCGAACGAGTGATTCGACGCCTGCAGCAGGTCGCCGATGGTATTCCCGTCAAACTGGCCCTTGTCGCTGGTGGTGCAGAAATCGAGCGGGTCGGAGCAGCCGCTGCCGATCGACAAGGGGAACACCGTGTCATCGATGAACTCTTCGTGCGCGGAGGCGAAATACATATCGTTGGATGATGACGAGCCAATGATGGGCTGGAAGTATCGGTCGGCCAAGGCATAGGACTGGGCATATCCCCAATAGAGGCCCACGGACGTCGCGTCGGCGAGCGCGAAGTTGGCGGTGCGCGAACAGGCGGTGTCGCAAATGGAGGAGCCGATGTTCGAGCCGGCGGTGAATCCATTCATCGCGCCGCCGTCGATCTCTTGCAGCTCGCAGGCCTGCGAGTGATTCGGATCGCTGGCGAGATTGGCCGCGTCGTCGAGGAGGATCGGCGCGTTGCCGTTCGGATCGAGCGCCGGGGCCGCCTCGCAACAATCCGGCCCCTCGGTGCAGCTCGGATTCGAGCCGGGCGCGGCCTGGCAGTAGCGGCCGAAGTAGGAATCGAACGTGTGGTTCTCCTGCACGATGAGCACCACGTGGGCGATCTTCGACGCCGTGCAGACGGCGTCGGCGCAGTGCTGGGGCGCGGTGCAGGCACGACCGCAGGCACCACAGTTGTTGTCGTCATAGGTCACGTCGACGCAGCCGGCGTCGGCGACGCACGCCAGCTCGCCCGCGCCGCAGCCGCTCTCGGCCAGCCGCTGGCCGCAGCCGCACAGCAGCGCGACGACGACGAGCGCGACCGGCAACTTCGGTCTGGCGGCGGAGCCCATTGTGACAGGACGGTGACGCCTCGAGCGGGGCCCGAACCATCGGACATCGATCTGTGAGACCTCCCGCGGCGTGCTGCCGGCGAGCCCTGGGTCGCGGCCAGCCGCGACTAGACGTGCATCACATGCACGAGGGTCTCCTGCGGCAGAAACCGGATCAGCTTTTCAATGCCCGACTGGCTCAGGCGCGACCCCGCGGTCACCAGCGTCATTCCATTTGAATTAAGCACGTTGCGAATGACCACCATGTTCTCTTGCAGCTGCTTGACCTCGACCCACTCGGCCGAGCGCGGGCGCAATACCAGCGTGAAATGCAGATGAATCGCGTCGCCCAGCTCGACCGAGAACGAGCTGATGACCCCGGGCTGTTCGCGGCGCAGGTCGAGCGCATCATGGGCGCGCGGCAGGCCAATGGTCATGCCGACGTGCTCGCCCTCCGCGAGGCGTTTGAACGCGCCGCCGACGGTATTGGCGATCTCCTTCATGATATCGCGCTGCTCGTCCGCGGTGGGCGCGGGGAGGCTGAGCGCGGCCCGCGCGAGGCGCTCGATCGAGCTGGCGTCGCTGCCCACGGACAGGAGGATCTCGCCTCCGTCGTCGGCGAGCGCGAGCGACAGCTCCGCCCCGCTCTGCGTGCCCTGCTCCGCGTGCGCGACGGACGGCGCCACCGCCAGACCGAACATGCCGGAGAGAATGGTGCTGGTGGTGGTGGCCGCGCCGTGCCACGCGCGCAGCCCGGTGAGGTTTGCCTTTTGCGACCAGTCGAGAATGCCGCTGTCGCTAAAGATGCTGCCGGCCCACTTGCTGATGCGATTGATGGCGCCGGCCCGGCCGATCAGCTCCTCTTTTGAAATGGGCTTGCGCGCGACGTCGTCGCAGCCCGATTCAAAGGCCTGGGCAATCCGCATTGGCGTCAGCTGCGCGGCCAATAGGAGGATATAGACGTGACCCTCTTTCTCCGAGGCGCGAAACCTCCGCACCAGACTCTGTCCCTCCGCGGGCCGCTCGGGGAAATCGGCCTCGGTGATCAGCAGATCATATCGATGGGCGCCCAGCAGCGTCTCGGCCTCTTCTACGCTGGTCGCGACATCGATCTTGTGCCCCGCGGAGAGAAGACATTTGAGCGTGGCTTCGCGCTGCGCCGCCGTGCCATCGGCCACCAAGATATTCATTTCGATTCACCTGCGAGCAGCGACTTGACCGAGGCGAGCAGCGTCTCGGGTTTGACCGGCTTGATCAGCCAGCCTTTGGCCCCCAGTCCCTTGGCCTTTCGAACGATGTCTGTCTGTCCCTCGGTGGTGATCATCAGCACCGACACGCCGGCGAACGCCGCGTCGATGGAGATCTGCTCGAGCATCTCAATCCCGCTCATGCGCGGCATGTTCACGTCGGCGAGCACCAGGTCGACCGGCTGGGCGCGCAGCTTCTCCAGCGCATCGAGCCCGTCGCAGGCCTCGACGACAGCGTAGTCCGCCTCTTTGAGCATTCGCGCCAGCTGAGAACGAATCAAGAATGAGTCGTCGACCACCATCAGTGTCTTCATCGCGCGCGAACCTCTCGGCAGGCCGTCGAGAAGAGCGCCGCGCGAGCGCGCGGAGCCGAGCTCGTCGAGCCACCGTACGTTGGAAGCGACGACGCGGATGCTGGCCGCGAAGACAGGAGTACAGGACGAACGACGCAGCCTCGCCGTTGATGTGATCGCAGCGCGCGGCGGCCAGCGCGCGCGGCGCGCCCTGCATCAATACGCGAGCAAGTTTCCCTGCGCGCGCTGGACATAGAAGATGCCGCTGCCCGCGTAGATGATCTCCACGCTGGCGTCCTGCGCGCCGGTGATCAGCGCGCTGACCGGATCGCCATCGGTATGGATATCGCTTTCGCAGCCGGCAGCGACGTGGTGCAGGCCCGTCGAATCGGAGGCGATCGAGCCCCAGCCCTGCTGCCCTTCGCTGGTTCCCGTGGTGAGGTTGCTCCAGGTCGCGCCGCTGTTGAGCGAGGTCCAGATATCGCCATTGAGCGTGCCGCCGCCCCAATGCGTGGTGGCGGCGAGAATCGTTCCATTGGCATTGGAAGTAATCGAGTTCCAGATCAGGCCCGAACCCGAGGTCCCGGTGGTCTCATTGACCCAGGTCACGCCGCCGTTGTTCGACCTCCAGATATCGCCTCCCCATACCGTGGCGTTGAGGTAATAACCGGACATATCCGAGCTCACGGACGTCCAGAACTGGCCCGAGGCCGCGGTGCCTGTGGTGCGATTGACCCAGGTCGCGCCGGAGTCGCTCGAGGTCCAGATATCGTCGCTGCCATTTCCGGCAATCACCAGGTGCGTTCCGCTGGCGTCGGAGGCGACGCCGAACCATCCCGGGTTGCCGGTGCCCTGCGCCGAGGTGCCGGTGGTGCTGTTGGTCCAGCTGCCCCCGCCATTGGTGGAAACCCAGACATCGCCGTAGTCGGTTGCCGCGATGAGATGCGATCCCGATGAGTCCGAGGCGAGGGCTTTCCAGCTCTGGCTCGCGATCGACGTGCCCTGGCCCTGGAGCGTCCAAGTTCCACCGGCATTGTTGGAGGTCCAGAGTCCCTGCCCGGACGTCGCCGCGACCAGGTTCTTGCCGGCGGCGTCGGACGCCACCGCGTTCCAATTCAAGCCAGAGGCCGCTGTCCCGGCGGTGCGATTGATCCAGGTCGCCCCGCCATTGCTGGAGGTCCAGATATCGTTCTCGACCGCGACGAGATAATTGCCCGTCGTATCCGAGGCGAGCGCCGTCCAGCACTTGCTTCCATGGAACACGCTCGCGGTGCGGTCGTACCAGTGAAACGAGGGAATATCTTCGGTCGCGAATTGAATGGTCTCGCCGGTATTCGCGATCACGCTGAATCCGCCGGCGCCGATGCCATCGATGTCGATCTCCTGGCCGGCCACCAGCGTATTGGTCGCGGGCAGGGTGACGGCAATGGAGCTGCTGCCGAGCACAAAATAGCCATGGTCGCCCGCGGCCGTGGTCGCGCTGGAGATCGAGCTCCAGACAACGGCGCCCGTCGCGCCGGTGCTGCCGGTCGCCCCCGTGCTGCCGGTCGCGCCCGTGCTGCCGGGGGCACCCGTCGCGCCGGTGCTGCCGCTCGCCCCTGTCGCGCCTGTGCTGCCCGTCGCGCCAGTGCTGCCGCTCGCGCCCGTCGAGCCGGTGCTGCCGCTCGCGCCCGTCGAGCCGGTGCTGCCGCTCGCGCCCGTCGAGCCGGTGCTGCCGGTCGCCCCCGTTGCGCCCGTGCTGCCGCTCGCGCCCGTCGCGCCCGTCGCGCCGGTGCTGCCGGTCGCCCCCGTTGCGCCCGTGCTGCCGCTCGCGCCCGTCGCGCCCGTGCTGCCGGTCACCCCCGTTGCGCCCGTGCTGCCGCTCGCGCCCGTCGCGCCCGTGCTGCCGCTCGCGCCCGTCGCGCCGGTGCTGCCGCT
>Ga0302196_10000033_pt1 | contig 129478 bp, 109 predicted proteins | sample II_Bog_N1_3_FD_198794 | JGI IMG/M metagenome (GOLD analysis project Ga0302196, IMG submission 198794) | Peat permafrost microbial communities from Stordalen Mire near Abisko, Sweden - II_Bog_N1_3 | ecosystem: Environmental > Terrestrial > Soil > Wetlands > Peat | place: Sweden: Abisko... | reverse complement strand
AGCCCGGCCATGGCCGCGGCGGTGACGATGAAACGTGTCGATTTGTTCATAACAGACTTCTATTATTGGGTTTCTAGTGACCGTCACGGGCTCGGCGACGTGCCGGCCCGCGCGGTGTGGTATAAGAGCAACTACGAGGGGTATTATTCCGCGGATGCCTAATAATTCAACCGCGATCCCTATTTTGTGCACCCGGACACCCGATTGTCACAGCACGCGGTCCGCCATCGGGGCCCCTGCCTCAAAGGCCCGGAGGTTGGAGAGGAAATGGCGCACAAGCTCGATGTTCACATTGTCGCGACCCCCTGCCGTGTGCGGGGTTAGGAAACAATTGGGCGCCGACCAAAGCGGGTGCTCGGGCGGAAGCGGCTCGGGCACCATCACGTCCAGGTAGGCCGCCCCGATCCTCCCGGACTGCAGTCCCTTGACGAGCGCGTCCTGGTCGACCGTGGGGCCCCGCCCCACGTTGTAAAAGCGGGCTCCCGGCCTGAAGCACGAGATCCTTCGCGCGTTCACATAGGTGCGGGTCTCGTCGTTCTCCGGCAGTAGGTTCACCACATGGTCCGCCTCGGCGAGGACACGGGTCAGGCTCTCCTCGGAGACGACGTGGACACCGGGCTCGCTCCGGATCCTCCGGCGCACGGCGTAGACCTTCATCCGGAAGGGAGCCAGGAGCTCGGCCAGCCGGGTGCCGATGGCGCCAAACCCAAGGAGCACCACGGTCTGGCCCTTCAGGAGCCGCGAGGCGTCCCGGCGCTCCTGGTAGGGCCAGGCGCGGGCGCCGAGCTGCTCCCGGTAGGAGGGAAGGAGCTGGCGGCCGAGGGCCAGCATCATCGCCAGCACGTGCTCCGCGCAGCTGTCGGCGTAGACCTGGGATGCGTTCGTGAACACGGACCCGCGCGCGCGCAGCCCCTCCCGGAAGGAGGGGGTGTCGTAGCGCGTGTAGCCCGCGCTCGAGACCTCCACCCACCTGATCCCCGGGTTCGCCAGGCAGTCCTCGGGATCGGGCTGCCCGAAGGCAATATCCGCATCCGCGATCGCGGGGTCGCGGCTGCCGCCCGCAAGGACCGAGCTGTTGCGGTTCCCGGAGAGGACCAGGGTGTGCGCCCGCGCGCCCTCCGCCAGAAGCGCCATCCCCTCCTCTCCGAAATCTCCGTTGGTCCAGATCTTCACCGACCTGCCGGGGTCACGGTAACGCGGTGGGGGTCGGAAGCATTCCCCAAAGTCACGGCGTAGCGGTTCACGTTGTAGTACCGCACCCTCCCGCCAAAGGAGACGCGCGCCTCAATGTTGAGCCCCCTGCGCAGGGTCTCGTCGTCAGCCGTGTACTCGACGCGGAAGGCAACGGGCGCCGCGCCGGGGTTCGTGATGGTTTGCGACCCGAGCACCTGGGGCGGCATCCCCGCGGCCGTCATGTCCACCACCCGGACCGTTACCGTGGTGTCTGCCGGCAGGGCCATCGCGTCGCCGAGCTCGACCTGGCCGGTCAGGACGCGCAGGGGGCTGCCCTCGGGCGAAACATCCAGGTGCCCGCAAGCCGAGAGGGCGAGCGCCGCGGCGAGGGCGGGAAGTGCGAGGAGGCGTCTCATGGTAGGAATTCGGTCGTCATCACCTGGTCCACGGTGAGCTTTCCCTTCGGAATGATTCCCAGCTCCTCGAGCTGGCCAATCTGGATCGCAAACCGCTCCCTGGAAATCCTGCCGACCTGCGAGTCGTCGGTCGCGTTTCGGCCGATGACCAGCTTTTCCTGCACGATCATCTTGTGGGAGAACTCCAGGAAGCCGTCGGTCACGTTGGGGTTGAGCTGCTTCATGAGCGCGTGCGCCGGGGCAGGGTCCCCCTCGATGTAGTCCTTCCAGCCCCGGATGTAGGCCGCCATGAACGCCCTCACCTTCTCCCTGTTGCGGTCCGCCCAGGGCCTGTTGGCAAAGATGCACGTGTAGGCGTCAAAACCGGCGTCCCAGGCATACAGGAACTTCGGGTACTTCGCCCCGCCCTTTACGATGAAGTACGGCTCGGCCGTGTAGAAGCCCTGCTGGATGAAGTTGCGGTCGGCGATGAAGTTCCCCACCGCGAAGTTTTGGGGGATGATCTTGAAGTCGATGTGGTACTTGTTCTTGAGGTAGGGCAGGAACGCCCACTCCAGCCGCGCCATGATGGTCTTGCCGTTCAGGTCCTCGAACCGGGAGACCGGGTTGTCGGCGTGGAGCATGAGCACCGAGGGGTCGTTCTGGAACACGGCGCCGATCTGCACCACGGGAAGCCCCTGGTTGGTCGCCAGGATCGTGTTCGTGCTGTCGGACTGACCGATGTCAGCCTGGTCGGTGGCGACCTTCTGGAGCACGAAGCCGTTCGCGCCGCCCTGGATCACGTTCACGTCGAGGCCCGCCTCCTTGAAATAACCCTTGGCCAGGGCCTGGTAGAACCCGCCGTGCTCGGGCTCCGCGACCCAGTCGAGCTGGACGTTGATCTTGAAGAGGCCGGCTCCGGCCGCGGCGTCGGGCGCGTGCCGCGAGCATCCGCTCCATGCGAGCAACAGGGCGGCAGCGGCCGCAGGGAGCGCGGATGGGATCTTCCTCATTCGCGCCTATCCGTAGCGGAGCCCAACGGCCCCGGCAACTGCGCAATGCTCGCCCTCGTGGCCTCTTTCATGCTAGGCACCGGGGAGATGAAATCCCTTCGTGCGGCGGCGGCCGTATTGCTCCTCCTCGCCGCGGCGGAATCCTCGCGGGCCCTGGACCTCCACGCCGAGCGCGGCTCCCCCTTCGACCTTGCCGTCACCGGCAGGCTGGCGGGCCTGGCCAAGGGCCAGGTGCGCTACGCCTCGTGGTCCGACCTCCGGGCGCTCCCAACCTCAAGGCTCACGCTCGACGGGGAGTTCGTGAAGGGGCCCCAGGTCCTGACGGTCGTGTTCCTCTCGGACCTCCTGGCGGCCCTGCCCCTGGGGCCGGGGGCCGACTCCGTCCTCGCGACCTGCGGGGACGGGTATGCGGGAATCTACACGTCGCCGTTCATCGCAACGTACCGTCCCTTCCTGGTCCTTGAGATCAACGGCAAGGGGCCCGCCGACTGGCCGCCGCCGGGCCTTGAGTTCAACCCGGCGCCCTATGTGATCACCGTCTCCGCGCAGGTGGCGCCCGGCGCCGCGACCTTCCTCGACGTGGAGCACAAGAAGCCATGGGGCGTCACCTCAATCGAGGTCGCGAGCTTCGCCGAGCGGTTTGGCGGGATCTACTCGGGAAAGTTTGCCTCGATCGGCGCGGCGGCGCGCGCGGGCCGCGAGATCTGGGTGAATTCCTGCGCAAGCTGCCACGCCGGCCCCACCGGGACCTTCGGCGGCACGAAGGCCGACCGGCCCTTCCAGGTCATCGCCGCCTATGCGGTGTTCGACCGCCCCTTCTTCATGAAGTACGTCAGGGACCCGAAATCCTTGGTCCCGAGCGCCCACATGGAGGCGCACCCCCACTACACCGACGCGCAGTTGTCCGACCTGGTCGAGTTCATCGCCATGGGCCGCGAATAGAGGCCAAGGCGCCAAAAAAAGGGGGCCCCTTCGGGCCCCCGTTCTTCCGTCGGCCGCGTGGCCGGCGATCGGTCAATAGTGCAGGCGGATCGTCAGGGACGCCGAGATCGGGGCGCGCACGTAGATCACGTCATTGCCCGCGAAACTCGTGTCGATCGGGTCGAGGATGCGGTTGTTCGTGAGGTTCGTCACGTTCAGGCGGACGTCCCAGCGCTTGGTCGGGGCGTACGCGAGGTAGGCGTCCAGCTGGTACTCGCTCGGGATGTGCAGGAGGCCCTCGTCATCCTGATTCTGCCGGCCGATGAAGTTCGGGCCGCCGCCGATGTCGAAGCCGTAGGGCAGCTTGTAGTCGACGAACAGGTTCCCCAGCAGGCACGGGACGCCGGGTGCGCGCTCGCGGCCGCCCGGCGGTGAATACGCGTAACCCTGGTAGGCGCCGTAATTGACCGCGCCGACTCCCGTGCCGTACGTGCCGTCAACCGGGGTCGTCGTCGCGTAGGCATCCAGGTAGTTTCCGGTCTCCTCGAAGAAGGAGCCGAACAGGGTCACCGTCTGGTACGTCGCGTTCGCGTTGATCGACAGGTGCTTCGTGGGCTGGTAGACTGCGTCCAGCTCGATGCCCTGGCTCTTCACGATGGTGTTCGGCGTGGGCGCCTCGTCGTGCGGAGGGGGGGGGGCAGGCTCGTTCTTGATCTGCTGGTAGAGCGCCACTCCCGCGAAGAAGGTGTTGTTCAGGAAGCTGCCCTTGTAGCCCGCCTCGTAGAGCGTCGAGACGTTCTCGATCTCGCTCTGCACCTTGGCCTGGCCCTGGTAGCCGTCGCCAATACCCCCGAAGTTTGTCTGGCCGTGGATGGCATCAACCCGGTCATAGGTGATGTAGACCGACTGGGTGTCCGTCAGCTTGTAAACGAAGCTCAGGAAGTACGAGGGGTCGACCTTCGAGACGTCATAGTGGTACAGGGCGCCGCGGTCATAGTAGATGGGTGTCGTCAGCGAATAATATCCGTAGTAGTTGATCGGCTGGCCCGGGTAGAGCCCCGCGGGATTGTCGTCGTTGTTCACGCCCGCCTCGACGAACGGCGGGTTTGCCGTGTTCGCGTTGATCGCATCCTCGCGGAATCCCAGGATGGCCGACAGGCTCTTGGTGAACTTGACGTCGTCCTGGATGAAGGCCGCATAGTCGTCGATCGTCGTGTCCTGCATTTCCTCGTAGCTGTAGCCCGGGTGGCCCGGGATCTGCAGGCCCGATCCCCAGGTCTGGTTCTCGAGCTGGAACCCCGGATAGAAGATGTTGTTCAGCGGGAGGCTCAGATCGTAGTAGGAGAAGGGCTCGGAGGTGTAGTCGTCGCCCGATCGGACATACTGGTACCTCAGGTCGATGCCGGTGATCAGGCTGTTCTCGACGGAGCCCAGGTTGAACTTGTCGTGGAACTCGGTCCTGTCCTGGAGGTTCAGGTTCCTCGGGACCCACTCGTCGTAGCCGTAGGTCTCGAACTTGTTCGAGTGCTCCAGGCCGTAGTAGGCCAGGTTCACGATGCTCGCGTCGGCGGAGATCGTGTAGGTGCTCTTCAGCTGGCTTTGGAAGAATTTTGACCGGGCCGTGTCGTTCGGGCCGACGAGCGAGTCGTAGGCCGGGAGCTTCACCGTGTGGGCGGTCGCAGGATTGACCACCTGGAAGGCGCCATCAGACCCGTTTGGATAATTGGTCTGGGGATTGCCGTCGGTAGGCAGGTAGATGTCGTAGCCGTAGTAGGCCAAGGGGCCGGAGGTTGACGGGGAGGTCGGGCCGGCGATGTAGCTGCCGTTCCAGATGAAGTTCTGGGTGACCCGGTTGGCTCCCGTGTCCTCGTTCGTGCGGGTGGCGAAACCCTGGCTCCAGAACTCAAACTTCATGGACTTGGTAAGGTAGTACGTGAGCGCCACGTAGACGTCCTGTGTCTCGTCCTTGGCGTTCACGTAGTACTCGTCGCCGTAGCGGGCATTGTAGCTCACGCGGTAGGCGAGCTTGTCGGAGATCGGGCCGCCGAAGTCCAAGGTGTACTGCGGGTTGCCGTAGGAGTGGCCACTCGTCAACGTGCCGAGCGTCGCTGAAAAATCATAGTGCTCGGTGTCGAAGTAGGGCTGCTTGGCCACAAAGTTCACGTAGCCGCCGGGACCGTTGCCCTGGGGTCCGTAGACCGCAGTGCCGGGACCCTTGACGATGTCCATGGCCTCGACCCCGTTGAAGGACAGCGGAACGCTGTTGCGGGAATAGGGAATCTCCTGGCCGTTCACGTAGATCTGGGCCTCGTCGCCACGGATCTGGGGGACGCCCGGGATGCCGTAGTCGGCGGCGGCATAGACGCCGGGCGAGAACTGGCCGAAATCCATGGCGTTCTTCACCTCGCGGTCATCCATCCAGGCCTTGTTGACGCTCGATACCGAACGCGGGATGTCGATGATGTCGCGGTCGTCGCCGTAGACGCTGTCGATCGGGCGAACCGTCGGGAGAATCTGGTCCTCAAGGGGCACGTCGCTGACCGTGAATTTCTCAAGCTGGGTGACCTTCTGGTTCTCGGCGCCCGTGGCCGTGCTTGAACCCGAGGTGGTGGTGGTCGACGAATCCGGCGGAGGTGTTGACGACTGTGCCTTAAGCCCGGAGGCCATACCCAGGCCCATTAGAATCGCTGCCGTGGCTGTTAGAAACCTTTTCGTGTTTGGATGCATGTAACGGTAGGTAGTTTAGGTTCTGTTTGGTATCGAAAGATAGCACTAGCTGTGCCATCTAACGGATTCATCCGTGCGGGGTTAATGCCCCCTCTGCGTTCTGTTTTACGATGCCTACTTGGCGTCACGCTGCAGGTCAAGCGGTAGCAGGTCAAACCGGGTGAAATTATCGATCGGAATCGGTTCCGGAATGATCTTCAACATGGCGAGGTCTGCCACCTGCTCCTCGAGCCTCTTCCGGGTCATCAGGCCGATCCTTTCACCGTCCTCGGGCTTCCCCTCCACGATGTGCGCCTCGTGCATGGCCTTGATCGAATAGTCCATGAATTCATCCGGCATGTTGGGGTTGCTCTTGGCTATCAATGCCTTGCCAGGGGCAGGGTCCCCGTTCATGAAGTCGCTCCATCCGCGGAGGGAGGCGGCAATGAACGCGCGGATGAGTTCCTCGTGCCCCTTCAGGTAACCCTGGGTGGTGAACAGGATCCGGTACGGCCTAAAGCCCGAATCCGACATGAGGAGAGTCCTCGGATGGCCCCCGTTCTTGATGACGTAATAGGGCTCATTGGTCACGAAGCACTGCTGGATGAAATCCTTGTCCGCCATGAATTGCGCGATGCCGTAATTCAACGGGATCAAACTGAAGTCTATGTGGTAGCGGTTCTTTATGAATTCAATCCAGTTTGAACCCTGAACCCCCATGATGCTCTTGCCGTTCAGGTCGGCGAAGCTGTGGACGGAGCTCTCCTCATGGACGAGGATGGCCTGGGGATCTCGCTCCATGTAAACCGCAACGATGACAAAGGGAATGCCTTTGGAGACGAGCACGGGGATGTCGTCGCTCCTGCCGACGGCGATGTCTATGTTTCCCGTCAGCATCAGCTGAGTCACAAGGACCCCGGGCCCACCCGGTATGATGTCCACGTCGATTCCCGCGTCCTTGTAAAAGCCCTTGGCCTGGGCCTGGTAGAAGCCCCCGTGCTCAGCCTGGGGGTACCAGTCGACCTTAAACCGGATTTTGGGAGGCGCCTTGGCCACAACGTCCTCGGGCAGGCTGGCGGGGGCCGGCCTCGAGCATCCGGCCAACCCCGCTGCCAGGCAGGCCGCCAGGGCAAGGACCAAGCGCCGCGGGCTGGGGAGAGGACGTATCACGAATCGGCGTGACTGAAGGAATCGTGCCACTTGTGCAGGGCAAGCCAGCTGAGGGCGATCACCCCCGCGACAAAGATGAAGCCCAGCAGGCACCCCACGGCCGCTGTCGCAAAGAGGGCTCCCATCTGGAACTGCGAGCTGTAGATGATGGTGAGGAACCCCAGGCCCCCCTGCCCCCCGGCGCTGTTGCCCGCGATGTAGTCCCCGACAATCGCGCCAATGGGGGCCAGGGTCGCCGCTATCCTCAGGCCCGTGAAGAAATAGGGAAGGGCCGCCGGGACCCTGAGGAGCAGGATCTCCTGCCACTTGGTCGCCTTGCACATGCGGAAGAAGGCGACGAGGTTCGAATCGGTCGAGATCAGCCCCTGCGTCGTGTTGACCACCATCGGGAAGAAGCAGATCAGGAACGTGATGATGACCACGCTCTTGAGCCCGGGACCCACCCAGAGGATGAGGATCGGCGCGATGACGATGATCGGGGTCATCTGGAGGATCATCAGGTAGGGGTAGAAGCTCGCCCGGACCAGAGGCGAAAGGGAGAGGAAGAGCGCCAGAAGGAAGCTGAGCGCGACGGCGAGGGCGAAACCGATCAGCGCGCCGCCACCCGTGTTGAGCGCTGCGCCCCAGAGCGCCGGCCCCTTGTCCACGAACGCGCGGGCGACCTCGTGCGGCGTGGGCAGGAGGAAGCGCTGGTCGGCGCTCAGGCTTAGGCACACCCCGTACCAGGCAAGGATCATCCCCACCCCGGTCAGGAAGGGCAGGGCCTTGCGCACAAGGGCCGGCATGCCGGTGGGTGTCTTTCGCGCGCTCATCCTAGTGGAGGCGCTCGACCGAGCGCAGGATCTTGGACACCTCGGCGACCAGTTTCTGGAAGCCCGCGGACTCGCGGGTCTCCTCGGTCCTGGGGTACGGGAAGTCGACGCGCACCTCGTTGTAGACCCTGCCGGGATTGGCCGAGAGCACGATGATCCGGTTCGACAGGAACACGGCCTCGGCGACGGAGTGGGTCACGAAGAAGGCCGTCCAGGCGAGCTGCTGGCGGATTGCCAGGAGTTCCTCGTTCAGGTGGTCGCGCGTCATCTCGTCCAGGGCCCCGAAGGGCTCGTCAAGGAGGAGGATCCTGGGGGAGACGCTCAGGGCGCGCGCGATCGAGACGCGCATCTTCTGGCCCCCCGAGAGCTGCCGCGGGTAGTAGTCCACGCGGTCGGCAAGCCCCACCAGGGAGAGGGACTTCCTCACGACCTCCGACCTGAGCTTCGGGTCGGAGCCGTGCAGCCTGAGCGGCACCTCGACGTTCTGCGCCACGGTCCGCCACGGCAGGAGCGTCGGCTCCTGGAAAACGAAGGCGAGCTTCTCGACGGCGTTCGAGGGCTCGAGGCCGTCCACCACGATCCGCCCGCCGGAGATCGGGTTAAGCCCCGAAATCAGCTTGAGGATGGTCGACTTGCCGCACCCGCTGGGGCCTATGAGCGTGATGAAGTCGCCGCGCTTCGCCGAGAAGCTGATCTTGTCGAGGATCAGCGGCCCCTCGCCGTAGCGCTTGTCGACATCGCGCAGCTCGACGATCGGCAGTTGGGCTTCCTCCATCACGTGATGGCGGGCTCCCGTGAGAAGGGGTTTATCGGGTAGGTCTTCATCTTGCCCGGATTCATGAGCGCGGAGGGGTCCACATCGGCCTTGAAGGCCCGCTTGTCGGCGATGTTCGGGTGGCGGCCGCCCTCCTCCAGGTGCACGGTGTGCGGGTTCGCGATGAAGACGCCGATGCGCTCGCACGCGGCGATAATCTCGTTCAGGCGCTCCTCGGACTTGAAGAACACGATGGGTATCCCGCCGACCACGACCTCGCTGGCGTCGTTTATGACCACGTTTCCCCTCATCATCTTCGCGTTGCCCGCCGTCCATTCCAGGTGGAAGAGGATCTCGCCCGGGAAGAGCCTCCTGAGCTCCGCGAACTGCTGCCGGAAGTTCGGGCCGAAACCCGACTGGAGGTAGGTGATCGTGGGGTCCGCCTTTATGGCCCAGAGCGTCGTGTGGTTCCACGTGTAGTCCGTGATGAACGGGGGCTTGGGCGGGTCCGTGAGCGGCCGGTTGTAGACGCACGCAACGCCGGCCTTTGCGGCGTGTGCGACGACCTCCGCCGTCTGGGCCTTGTCCACCAGGAGAAACGTGACCGAGTCGCCGGGGCGAAGGTGCTTGGCGAGCGGCTTGAAGTACGAGGGGATCGGCCACTCGAACTGCGTGACCAGGCGCTTGCGCCATTCCAGGCGCTTTGCGGCCTCGTGGGTCCAGTCGAGCAGCGTGTCCCAGCTCGGCGAGCTCAGGATCAGCTGGTCGTAGTCCACCTTGGGCGCAAGGCGCATCTCAATCTCCACCATCAGGCCCGTGGTCCCGTAGGTGTGGAGCGCCTTCAGGCTCTCCGCCTCCTCGAGCTTCACGAGCCGGGGGCTGTCCTCGCAGGTCATGATCGTGATGCTCTTCACGTTGCCCGGCGCGTTGATGCCGCCCCAGGTGATCGATCCGATCCCGCCGGAGCCCCCGCAGAAGAAGCCCCCCATCGTGGACTTCATCCAGGTCGAGGGCATGCACCGCAGCTCCCAGCCCACCTTGCGCGCCTCCGACTCGATCGTGCCCAGCCGGGCGCCCGCCTGGACGCGGGCCACGCCTCCCTCAAGGGAGAGGATCTTGTCCAGGCGCGAGAAATCGACCACGACGCCGCCGTAGAGCGGAACGCACTGGCCGTAGTTGCCGGTTCCGGCGCCGCGCGGGACGACCGGGACCCGCGCGCGGCTGCAGGCCGCCACGACCGCCCTGAGCTGGTCCACGCTTCCCGGGCGGACAGCCATGTCGGCGCGCTTCTCCTCGAGCTGGCGCTTGAGAACGGGGGAGTACCAGTAGTAGTCCTTGGAGAGCGTCTCGAGCGACTCGCCCGACTCAACGAGGTCCGCCGCCCCCACGAGCGAGCGCAATTCTGACTTCAGGTCATCCAGTGAGGCTTCCATCGGGCGGTTGAAGCAAGAATGTTGCCATCCCGACGGCCGCGGCAAGCCGTGTTTTGGTTTTATGGGCCCGGGCAACGGGATGGAAGTCTTGCGGGCATCGGCCGTGGCACATAGCGTGCTGCCCGCAGCTTTCCAAACAAGGCATGCTTCTTCTCAAGAGGGCCCGCGTGCCCGCCGCCGTCCTCCCCTCCTCGGTCGCGCTCCCGGCGCCGGACCCGGTCGAGCCGTCGGTGCTCTGCGACGTCGCCATCACGGGGAGCCGGATAACGCTTGTGCGGCGTTCCGCGGAGGCGGCTCCCGCGGACGGGGTGAAGTCCGTGGACCTGGACGGCTGCCTCGTCCTGCCGGGGCTGGTGGACGCGCACGTGCATCTCGACAAGACCCACACCTGGGACCGCGCGCCGAACCGCAGCGGCACCTTCATGGACGCGCTTGAGACGCTCGCGAGGGACAAGGACAACTGGACCAGGCCCGACATCCTGAGGCGGGCGGGCTTTGCGCTGCACTGCGCCTGGGAGCATGGGACCCGGGTCGTCCGCACGCATGTCGACACGTGGCTGCCCTGGGGCGAGGTGAACCATGCGGCGATGCAGGAGCTCCGAGAGGCCTGGAGGGGCCGGATCGCGCTTCAGACGGTCCCCCTGACCGCGGTCGCAAACTACCTGGGACCCCAGGGGGACGCCATCGCCGACCTGTCCCTCAAGTACGGGGCCTGCGCGCTCGGCGGCTGGTCTCCCATGACCCCGGACCTTCCCTCCCAGTTTGACAGGATGATCGCGATCGCGCGCGACCGGGGCATCGGGCTCGACCTCCACGTGGACGAGAGCGGCGACCCGAGGCAGGAGGTGCTCAGGACCCTGGCCGAGGCGGTGCTGCGAAACGGCTTCCCTAACCCGGTGGTCTGCGGCCACTGCTGCAGCCTTGCTGTCCAGGAGCCGCTCCGCCAGCGCTCGACGATCGCCCTGGTAAGGGAGGCCGGCATCCGCGTGATCTCGCTCCCGCTCTGCAACCTCTACCTCCAGGGCCGGCGCGGGACGGACTTCCCAAGGACGCCCCACTGGAGGGGGATCACCCTCATTAACGACCTGCTCGACGCGGGGGTGCCCGTCGCCTGCGCCAGCGACAACGTCCGCGACGCGTTCTACGCCTTTGGCGATTACGACGCGTCCGAGGTCCTGATCCAGAGCCTGCGGCTGGCGCACCTGGACTCGCGGCTCGGCGAGTCGGTCCTCGTGGTGACAAAGACCGCGGCCGACATCATTGGCCTTGCCGATCGCGGCAGGATCGCCGAGGAAGCCCCCGCCCAGCTCGTCGTCTTCCCCGCAAGGTCCTTCAGCGAATTCCTGAGCCGGCCGGGCTCCCGGAGGCGGCTGGTCGACGGCGAGCATTTGCGCGACGCAAGGCCCCCCGGCTACGAAGAGCTCCTCTAGTCACAGCAATCCCAACAAATCCCATGCAACTCAGACTCTGCAAGATCCTCGTCACGAGCCTCTCCTTCTTCTTCCTGCTGGTCGTGACGTTCAACAACGTGACGGACCCGAACTCAAACTACCAGTTCGTGCGGCACGTGCTGAGCATGGACACGACGTTTCCGGGCAACACGCTCATGTACCGGTCCATAAAGGCTCCCATCGCCCACAAGGCGGCCTACGCGGGAATCATCTGCTGGGAAGCGCTCTGCTGCGCGCTGATCGGCGCCGGCACCCTCAAACTTTGGAAGGCGCGCGGGGCGCCCCTGGCGGACTGGAGAAAGGCCAAGGGACTGGCCTCGCTCGGGCTGGTCGCAATCCTCGTCCAGTTCTTCTTCGGTTTCATGACCGTCGGCGGCGAGTGGTTCCTCATGTGGCAGTCCAAGATCTGGAACGGCCAGGACGCCGCCTTCCGCCTCTTCACCTTCATGGGGATCAGCCTGATATTCCTCAATCAGGCCGACGAGTGACCCAGGGCCTCGAGGACCCACCCCACGACCGGGCTGTCCGGGCGGCTGAAGACGACCTGGATCCCAGCGGATAGGCCTGAGGGAAGCGTCACGGGGATCGTGAGCGCGGGAAGCCTAGCCAGGCTCGCCGGGGCCGTGAGCCCAAGCATCCGCAGGCGGTTGGCGGGGGTGAGCTCCCCGGTTCCAAGCGCCGTGCAGGGCGCGGCCGGCATCACCAGGAAGTCGCGGGACTTGAAGTAGTCGCCCCAGGCGCGAAGGAGGGTCGCCTGGCTTGGCTCGACGGCCGCCACCTGGGCGGGCGAGATCGCGCGCGCCCGGTCGAGACGGGCCTGGACGAGGGGGCCGTACCTCGCGCGGTACCTGTCGGCCCATTTCCGGTGAATTTTCCTGGTCTCGACGCCCGCCAGGACGCCGTAGATCTCGGCGGCGGGGCTGAAGGCCTCCTGGAGGGAGGCCCTCACCGGCTCGTCCGCCGGCTCGGTGAACACGAGGGCCGCCGACCGGCAGGCAAGCGCCACGTCGCGGTCGACGCCGGGCATCTCGAGGTAGCAGCCGGTGGGCGCGCGCTCTGCCGTCGCGAGCCCGACCAGGGCCGCCATGGCCGTCCGCATGTCCCCGGCCGTTCGGGTGAACCACCCGGCCGTGTCAAATATCGGGGCCAGCGGCACGGCGTCGGTGATCCGGACGTCACCCGGCACGCCCCGGTAGCCGTAGACACCGCAGAAGGCCGACGGGACCCGAATCGAGCCCCCGGTGTCCGTCCCGACGGCAAACGGCACGATCCCGGCCGCCACCGCGACGGCCGAGCCGCTGCTGGAGCCGCCCGAGGTCCGTCCCGGGAAGCGGGGATGCTCGCAGTCGCCGTAGTGGGCGTTTTCACCGGTCAGGCCCCACGCGAACTCGAAGAGGTGCGCCTTTCCGGCGAGGACGGCGCCCGCCGCGCGGAGGTCCCGGACGATCCTCGAGTCCTCCGCCGGCACGGGGCGGACCTCCGCAAGGAAGGAGGAGCCGCCCCGGGTCGGCATGCCCTGGGCATCAAAGAGGTCCTTCAGCAGGTAGGGTATCCCATGGAGGGGCCCGGCCTTGGGCGACGCGCCAAACGCGGCCTCCAGGTCCTCGAGGCTCCTGAGCGCCGCGATCGCGGAACGGCGCTGGGAAAGAGGCAACAGCGCCTCCGCGCGCCGCAGCACCTCGCGGGCGGCGGCCTCGGGCCCGAGCTGCTGCCATTCCCCAAAGGTCATTGGGGAAATCTCGCCCAAATTCGCGCAAACCGCAACCCGCGCGTGTATTAGCGAGGCGCCGCAGGAGGGTGTCGACGGGTAACACCGATCAAATTAGACTTGTCCAACTACTGTCTTGACATGAGGCCTCCGTCCCCGCTCCCTCCCGCACGGGAAAACCCCACCCCAGAGCCGTGCCGCGAGCCCCCACCCCAAAGGACCCCGTCCGCATTGTCCGTTTCACCGACCGGATCAGCCGCCAGTGCTCGCTCGCCCGGCAGCGGGGCGCGGACCGCCTGGTCTGCGAGGCGATCGCGAACGGGTCCAGGCGCGCCACGGGCCTTTGGGGAAGCCGGGGAGGGCCCCTGGTCCTCTTCGAGAACCGGCCCCCGGGGGGCCTCGGGGAGGGCGTCCGGGTGCTGGGCGAGCTGACCCGCGGGGGCTGCCTCGCGCTGCTCCTCGTCCGCCGGCCGCGCGCGGTGAAAAAATCTCCGAAAAACCGGGATTTTTGAGTCGCTCCATCTCAAAATGAATGCGTCAACAAGGGCCCCCTTCCAAGCCATGTCAAAAGCCACTCCCGCCAAAGCCGCAGCCCCCGCCCCAGCCGCCACCCACGTCCGCGAGAAGAACATCGAGCTCGCGCTCTCCTCGATCACCAAGGAATTCGGGGAGGGGTCGATCATGCGCCTGGGCAGCAACCAGAAGATGAAGATCGAGACGCTCTCGACCGGCTCGCTCGCGATCGACCTGGCGCTTGGCGTGGGCGGGCTCCCCAAGGGCCGCATCATCGAGATCTACGGGCCGGAGTCCTCGGGAAAGACCACCTTCTGCCTGAGCGTGATTGCCGAAGCGCAGAAGAAGGGGGGCCTCGCGGCCTTCATCGACGTCGAGCACGCGCTCGACCCCAAGTACGCGCGGGTCGTCGGCGTGAACCTGGACGACCTCCTCGTCTCGCAGCCGGACAGCGGCGAGGACGCGCTCAACATCATGGAGACCCTGATCCGGTCCAACTCGATCGACGTGATCGTGCTCGACTCGGTCGCGGCGCTCATCACCAAGGCCGAGCTCGACGGGCAGATGGGCGACATGACCATGGGAAGCCAGGCGCGCCTCATGTCCCAGGCCATGCGCCGCCTGACGAGCGTCGTCAGCAAAACCCAGTGCGTGTGCATCTTCACCAACCAGATAAGGGAAAAGATCGGTGTCATGTTCGGATGCTTCCCCTACCAGGCGAAGGTCATGCTGCGCGGCGGACGCAGCGAGCTCATCGGCACGTTGGTGAACCAGCAGAAGCGCACCGAGGTGATCTCGTGGGACCACAGGACAAATTCATTTGCCCCGACGGAGGTTGTCCGCCGATTCAAGCACGGGCGCAACGTGACCAACTTCAGGTTGACGGACAACGAGGTCGGGGCGCTGCGCACAGCGTACAGGACCCTCGTGTTCCGCTACCCGAATGACGCCGGCTTCAACAAGCTGACCTGCACGCCAAACCACACCATCTTCACGCCCGCCGGAGAGGTTGGCGCGGAGGAACTGACCATCGGCGACAAGATACTTGTGCGGCACAAGAACGTGAAGTTCTCGGACGACCTGCAGCATCTCCTGCTCGGGAGCATGCTGGGCGACGGGAGCCTCAAGCAGGACGGCAGAACGACCGCCTATTTCCGCGAGGAACATGCCCAGGACCAGAGGGCCTATGTGAAATGGAAGCAAAAGGCGTTTGGGAAGCTGGTCCGGAAGCCTTCGGACAATGAGCACGGCTACGGCTTCAGCACGGTCCCGCTCTACTCCCTCGCCAAGATTCGCGAGAAATTTTACCCGCTGAACAAGCGCTACAAGCACGTCACGACCCGCCTGCTCGAGGAGTTGAATCCGCTTTCATTGGCCGTCTGGTACCTGGATGACGGGACCAATGGTTCACGCGGCCAAAAGGTCAGGCGCTCCAATTCAAAGACCATCTACCTGCACCGCCTGACCGAGGGGGAATGCCGGGCTTTCGAAGCCGTGTTCGCCGCCAAGTTCGGCCTCAAGTGCCACATCAAGTATCATCCAAAGGGGGCATCGTCCCGCATTGGCTTCTACGGGCCCGAGGCCGACAAATTCGAGGAAATCGTCCGGCCCTACTGCCACGCGTCGATGGCCTACAAGCTGACCCCCCACAAGGATATCGGCTGCCGACTATCGAAACTCGACTTCAGCACGTCTGAGGTGGACGAGGCCATTCCCTGCGAGATCTTTGAGTGCCGCGAGAAGTTCATCGATGGCAAGCAGGGCGTCCGGTACAACCTCGAGGTCAAGGACAACGCAAATTTCCTGTTGGCCAGCGGAGCCATTGTGCACAACTCCCCCGAAACCACCTCCGGTGGCCGCGCCCTCAAGTTCTTCTCGTCGATCCGGATCGACATCCGGCGCAAGGACCAGATCAAGACGCCGGAAGGCAAGGTGATCGGCAACCGGACGAAGATCAAGGTCGTCAAGAACAAGGTGGCCCCCCCGTTCACCGAGGTGGAGTTCGACATCATGTACAACGAGGGGATCTCGGCATCGGGCTCGCTGCTCGACCTGGGCCTGGAGCACAAGATCCTCGAGAAGAAGGGTGCATGGATCACGTACCTCGGGGAGCTGGTCGGCCAGGGTCGTGACGCCGCCAAGCAGACGATCCGCGAGAAGCCGGAACTGGCCGAGAAGATCACCAAGGCGATCGTCGAGAAGGCGAGCGTCACGGGCGGAACGGTTGTGACCGGCGAGACCGCCGACTAAGGGGGCCCTTTGCAGCCCCCCGCGCAGGCGGGAATCCTTGCTAAAGAAAGGCGGGCATGGAAAACCTCGTGGACGCCGGTTTTCCCGACTCCCGCCGCGGGTGGGGGAAGCCCCCACCCGGCCTGTGGACCGGCGCCGGCAGCCCGAACCTCCCATCCCATGAAAACAACGCGCCTCGCCTGGCTCTCATGCCTCATGCTGGCCGCAGGGACGACCCTTGCGGCGGCCCAGACCCCGGCGGATTCCCCGGGAGTCCCCGTGGCTCCCGTCCCGCCAGGCGCCGACCTACGCGCCGCGACCGTCAAGGTGGTGGTCGCACCCGACCACCGCGACTGGACCTACAAGCTGGGCGAGCCGGCCCGCTTTGCCGTCTCGGTGACCGCCGACAGCGAGCCGATCGACAGCGCCACCGTGACCTACAGCGTCGGCCCCGACATGTTCCCGGGGGAGAAGAAGACCGCCGCCCTGCCCCCCTCGGGCCTCACGGTCGAGGCCGGCACGATGAACGTCCCGGGGTTCCTGCGCTGCATCGTGACGACCCGGGTCGCGGGCCGCACCTACCGGGGCCTCGCCACCGCGGCGTTCGCGCCCGAGCAGATCAAGGCCACCCAGGTCGAGCCCGCCGACTTCGACGCGTTCTGGGCGGCCGGCAAGGCCGAGCTCGAGAAGATCCCCCTGGAGGCAAAGCGGACGCTCCTGCCGGACGCGTGCACCTCGACGGTCGACGTGTACCACGTTAGCTTCCGGACCGTCGGGAACGGCGGCGGCAACCAGGCGCGCATCTACGGGATCCTCTGCGAGCCGCGGGCGCCGGGACACTACCCGGCGATCCTCAAGGTCCCCGGGGCGGGGGTCCGCCCGTACTTTGGGGACACGGAGATGGCCTCCAAGGGCGCGATCGTCCTGGAAATCGGTATCCACGGCATCCCGGTCAACCTGGCCAAGGAGGTCTACGACCAGGTGTACGCGGGCGCCCTCAACGGCTACTGGCTCTTCAACTTCGACGACCGGGACCACTACTACTACAAGCGCGTGTACCTGAGCTGCGTCCGCTCCAATGACTACCTGACCTCCCTGCCCAACTGGGACGGCAAGCAGTTGGTCGTCATGGGTGCAAGCCAGGGCGGCCAGCTTTCGATCGTGACCGCGGCGCTCGATCCGAGGGTGACGGGCCTGTCCGCGACCCACCCGGCATTCTGCGATGTGTCCTCCGAACTCCACGGCCGCGCCGGGGGATGGCCCCATCCGTTCATGCCGAACCCCGACGGGAGCCCCTCCCTCCAGGCGACGCCCGCAAAGATCCTGACCGCCACGTACTACGACACGGCAAACTTTGCGCGGCGCATCAAGGTCCCCGGCTACTACAACTGGGGCTACAACGACGAGGTCTGCCCGCCCACGGCGGCCTATGCGGCGTACAACCTGGTGACCGCGCCGAAGACTCTCGGCCTCACGCTCGAGCTCGGACACCAGTACACGCCCGAGCAGGCGGACGCGATCAACGGATGGGTGACCCGCTTCCTGGGGATCAAGCAAGCCCCGTAGGATGAGAGTCGTAGCACTCGCCTCGTCCTCATGGCGATTCCGGGACCCTTCGGGGTCCGCATGGCTCCCCGCGGCGGTGCCGGGGTGCGTGCACACCGACCTCCTGCGCGCCGGGAGGATCCCCGACCCCTTCTGGGGCACGAACGAGGCGGGACTGCAGTGGATAGACGAGCGCGAGTGGGAGTACGCGACCACCTTTGACGCCGGGAGCGACCTCCTGGGCGAGGAGGTCGTGGAGCTGGTGGCCGACGGCCTCGACACGCTGGCCACGGTGAGCGTGAACGGCCAGGTCGTCGCGCGCACCGAGAACATGTTCATCGGGTTCCGCTGGGACATAAGGCCGCTGCTGCGCCCCGGGAGCAACGCGCTCTCCGTGCGCTTTGCGAGCGCCACCCGCTACATCCGGACGCACCGGACCTGGCACAAACCGCGGGAGATCAACGACCCGGTCGGGGGATGCACCGCGATCCGCAAGGAGCAGTGCCAGTTCGGCTGGGACTGGGGCCCACGCTTCGTGACCGCGGGCATCTGGAGGGACATCCGGCTCGAGGCGTGGACAGGCAACCGGCTCGCAGAGGTCGAGGTGTCCCAGGCCCACCTGCCCGACGGGAGCGTTACGCTCTCGATCGCCCCAAGGCTCGCCCGGCGGGGCCCCCGCTCGACGTGCGCGTGGCGCCTGAGGCTTGGAGCCAAGGCGATCGGGTCGGGCTCCGGCACGGAGGTGATAGTCGCCGACCCCAGGCTCTGGTGGCCGAACGGCCAGGGGGAGCAGCCGCTCTACACCCTGGAGGTCGACGTCCTCGGGGGGGACGGGGTCCCCATCGGAAAGTGGTCCCAAAGGATCGGGCTTCGCACGATCACCCTGGAGCAGAACAAGGACAAGTGGGGCACCTCGTTCCATTTCGCGGTGAACGGGAGGGCCATCTTTGCAAAGGGGGCCAACTGGATCCCGGCGAACTGCTTCGTGGCGGGGCTCCCGCGGAGCGCCTACGCCAGGGACCTGGAGGCAGCCGCGGCCGCCCACATGAACATGGTCCGGGTCTGGGGCGGCGGGATCTACGAGTCCGAGGACTTCTACGACCTGTGCGACGAGTTGGGGCTCCTCGTGTGGCAGGACTTCATGTTCGCCTGCACGCTCTATCCGGGCGACCCGGCCTTCATCGAGAGCTCGCGCGGGGAGGCCGTGCACCAGGTCAAGCGCCTGAGGCACCGCGCGTGCCTGGCGCTCTGGTGCGGCAACAACGAGGTGTGGGGCATCAACGCGCACGAGCTCGTCGACCCGAAGAAGAAGGCGCTCAGGCAGGACTACGAGCGCCTCTTCCACAGGACGCTGCCCGCGGTAGCGAAGGCGCACGGAGGGGCGACGCCGTACTGGCCCTCGTCGCCGTGGAGGGGGGACCCCGACACGAGCCATCCCGCCGGCGAGGCCCGGGGCGACACCCACTTCTGGGACGTCTGGCACGGGCGAAACCCCGTCAAGGACTACGAGAAGTGGAGCTTCCGCTTCGCGTCGGAGTTCGGGATGCAGAGCTACAACTCGGTCCAGACCCAGGCCACGTTCTGCCCGGCCTCCGACGCGAACATCTTCGGCAACGTGATGGAGGACCACCAGAAGAACCGAGGAGGCAACCAGGTCATCCTGGACTATGTGTCGCGCCGGTACCGCTTCCCGCGCAGCCAGGAGTCGCTGATCTACCTCTCCCAGCTGAACCAGGAGCACTGCGTCGCCACCGGAGTCGGCCACTACCGGCGCAACATGCCCCGCTGCATGGGCGCCCTGTACTGGCAGCTGAACGACTGCTGGCCGGTCGCGTCGTGGAGCTCGATCGAGTTCACGGGCCGGTGGCGGGCGCTCCACTACGCGGCGCGCCGCTTCTTCGCGCCCGCGTTCGTGAGCGTCCACGTCCCCGGGGACGAGGTCTTCGGGACCAACAACTACAGGTCGTCGACCGTGCGGCTTGCGCACGTCCACACGAGCTTTGACGGGCCCCGCGCCGTGGCCGGGACCGTGCGGTGGGACCTGTTCCACCTGGACGGCACGGTGGTCCTGAGCGGCAGGAAGAGGGTTTCCCTGCGGCCGATGCAAAGCGTCCTCCAGAGGACCCTCGACCTTAAGGGCCCGATTGAGAGGTTCGGCAGGGAGCGGCTCTACCTCCGGGTGGCGCTCGACGTGGGCCGCAAACGGGTCAGCGAGGCGACGGCCTTCCTCACGCTCCCGCGGTTCATGGAGCTGCCACGGCCGAAGACAAGGATCTCCGTGCGCGTTAAAGCCCCGCGCTTCGCGGTCCTCTCCTTCACCTCCCCGGTCTACCAGCACCAGTTCGTGTTCGACATCTCCGGTCAGACGTTCACCGCAAGCGACAACTTCTTCGACCTGTTCCCGGGGCAGGCGAAGGTGGTCGAGGTTGACCTCATGGCCCGCGTGACCCCCGACATGCTCCGGAAATCAATCCGTCACCGCTCGCTGGCCGACACCTACTAAGGCGCATGAGCCTTCTCCGGAAGACATTCTCGGGATCCACGCTCGGCCTTTGCACGGGGCTGGCGGCCTACGCCGTGCTCCTGTTCATCCTGATCGGCGCCGTGCCGGGCGGATCCGACAACTCGGGGTACTTCAACGAGGCCCGGCTCTTTGCCGGCGGGCGGATCCGCGCGCCCATGAGGACCTTGGCGGGGGTCCCCGCAAAGGAGACACCCTTCCTCTACGTCCCCCTCGGCTTCAAGCCCGCCCCCGGCGCGGACGCACAGCTTGTTCCGACCTACCCTCCCGGCCTGCCGCTCATGCTCGCGGCGGCGGGGGGCGTGATCGGCTGGCAGCATGCCGGCGACCTCGTGCTGCTGCTCCACTCCCTGGCGGGCATAGCCCTTGTCTTCGCCCTCTCGCGCGCGTGCGGCCTTTCCGGCACGTGGGCCCTGGTGGGCGCCGCCATTCTTGCCGCGAGCCCCCTCTATCTCTTCACCTCGCTCCAGGCGCTGAGCGACGTCCCCGCGACCGTGTGGGCCGCGGCCGCGGTCGTGGCGGCGCTCCGGAGCCGCGAGAAGACGGGCTGGGCCCTGGCGTCGGGACTGTGCATCGCGGTCGGGTTCCTCGTGCGTCCAAGCAATTTCCTGGTGGCGCTGCCCGTGCTCGTGGCGGTCGGGATGTCCCCCAAGCGCCTCGCGCTGGTGGCGCTGGGGGCCCTGCCGGGCGTGGCGGCCTGGATGGCGATCAATGACGCAGCCTACGGCCATCTGCTGGAGAGCGGCTACGGGGCCATCGGGAGCGAGTTCCACAGGGCGCTCGTCATGGGAACACTTGCCTACTACGCGCACTGGCTACCGGTCCTCCTGAGCCCCGTGGTCCTCCTGTCGCCCGCGGTCATCGCCTACTCCCGGGCAAGGCCCAGGGTCGTCGCGGTCCTCGGCACGTGGGCCGCGGGGTTCCTCGCGTTCTACGCCCCCTACCGCTGGACGCACGAGCAGTGGTGGTTCCTGCGCTTCATCCTTCCCGCGGCTCCCGCCCTCATCGTGGCAGGGCTCGCTGCCGTGAGCCTCTGGCTCGAGGGCCTCAAGGCCCGCTACACTGTGCCGTGGGCGGCCCTTGTCCCCGCGGTGGTCCTCCTGTGCGCGCTCGGGGTCGAGGCCGGCCAGGGCGGGCCGATCCGGGAGGCGCGCGCAATCGGCCACGGCGAGAGGAAATACGGCCGGGTGTCGGTCTGGCTGGACGCCCACCTCCCCAAGGACGCCGTGATCGTTGCCTCGCAGTCCAGCGGCGCCCTGTACTATTTCAGCGGCCTCACGATCCTGCGCTATGAGGAGATGCACCCCCCCGTTTCCGAGCAGGTGCGCCGCTCGGTCGAGGGGAGCGGAAGGGGCCTCTACGCCGTCCTCTGGCCCTTCGAGACCGGGGTCCTTGCAAGCCTGCCGGGGACCTGGACGCAGGTCGGCGCGATTGACGACGTCACCGTGTGGAAATGCACCGTGCCTCCCGCCGCGGCGCGCTAGGCGAGAACCAGCGTGATGACGCACTCCAGGTGCCGCGTCTGGGGGAAGAGGTCGAAGGGCTGCACCGCGGTCACCGCGTAGCCCGACGCCAGGAACTCCTTCAGGTCCCTCATCTGGGTGGCGGGATCGCAGCTCACGTAGACCACCGACCTCGGGCGGAAGGCGAAGAGCTGGCGTAGGAACTCGGGGTCGCACCCCTTGCGGGGGGGGTCGATCACGACCGCCGAGTCCGCCGCGGGAAAATCGAGGCCGGAGAAGATCGACGCGGCGTCCCCCTCCGTGAACGCGGCGTTTGTGATCGCGTTCGCCGCCGCGTTCTCGCGGGCGAAAGCCACCGATGACTCGCTCACCTCGACCCCCGCGACGCGCTCGAACGCGCGGGCCGCGGCGAGCGCGAACAGGCCGCTCCCGCAGTAGGCGTCCACCAGGAACCGCGCGCCCGTCGAGCGCGCCTGGTCCCTCACGTACGAGGCGAACGCAGGGAGGATGAAGGGGTTGTTCTGGAAGAAGTCCCTGGCGAGGAAGCTCAGGTGAAGCGTGCCGTCCGCCCCGAGCGGCACCGCCTCGGTCACCCTCTGCTCGGAGTCGCTCGTGACGACGCCTCCCGCATCGCGGAAGAGGACCGTGGCGCCGCGCTCATAGCCCGGGCCCGCGGCCCGCCTGCGGATGTCGGCCCTCGCCTCGGTGAGGCGGGTGTTGATGGCCTCGGTTGCGATCTCGCACCGCGGGACGTCCACGATGTCAAACCGGTTGCCCTGCCTGAGGAAACCGATGGCCAGGTCCCGTCCCTCGCGCGGCGCGTTGAAGTGGGGTGTGATCTTGGAACGATACCCGAAGGGCCGGGGCGAGGGGATGACGGGGGACACCTCGACCGAGAGCCCGGCCATGTGCAGGACCAGCTCCCCGACCTGGCGGCGCTTCCATTCCAGCTGCTCCTCGTACCGGAGGTTCTGGTATTGGCACCCCCCGCACTGCCCAAAGAGGGCGCACCGGGGCGCGATCCTGTGGGGCGAGGCCTCCACGACCTCCAGGAGGTCGGCCTCGGAGAAGTTGGCGTGGTTGCGGAAGACCCTTGCCCGGACCCGCTCGCCCGGCAGCGCGAACGCCACCATGACGACCCACTTCGCCTCCCCGCCCGAACCCTCTATCGGCACGCGGCCCAGGCCCTGCCCCATGTTGGTGAGGGTCGAGATCGAGAGCTCGATCTCCTGGTGGTAGGCAAAGGGCCTCTCATTGAATCGTTTCTTTTTCGACACGGGTGCCTCCTACAATTCAAATAGGGCGATGCCCGTCGAGATAATCACCAGCCTGCAGAACCCGAGGCTGAAGCGCCTTGTGCGCCTGCGCGACCGCCGGCCGCGCGACGAGGAGCAGGCGTTCCTCGTGGAGGGCTACCGGGAACTGCGCCGCGCCCTCGAGAAAAAGGTGCGGATCGACGAGCTTTATTTCTCAAGGGACTGGTTTCTCGGCTCAAATGAGCCCGCGCTTATGGCCGATGCCGAGGCCGGCGGGGCGAAGCTCTTCGAGCTGTCGAAGGAGGCCTTTGCGAAGGTCGCCTACCGGGAACGCCCGGACGGGCTCCTCGGCGTGGCCCCCCAGTGGAGGAGGTCCCTCGCCGACGTGCCCCTGTCGGGGAGCCCCTTCATCCTGGTCGTCGAGGCCATCGAGAAGCCCGGCAACCTGGGCACCATCCTCCGGAGCGCGGACGCCGCGGGGTGCGACGCCGTGATCGTGTGCGATCCCGTGACGGACCTCTTCAACCCGAACGTCGTGCGCGCCTCGACCGGCGTCCTCTTCTCCGTCCCCTGCGTGGTCGAGGAGAGCCCCAGGGTCCTGGAGTGGCTGAGGAGCCGGGGAGTCAAGACCGTGGCGACGACTCCTGCCGCCCGGGACCTCTACACCGACTGCGACCTGCGGGGGCCCGTGGCCATCATCATGGGCAGCGAGCAGTACGGCCTGAGCGATTTCTGGCTGAAGAACGCCGACCTTCCGGTGAGGATCCCCATGGCGGGCCAGGCCGATTCGCTGAACGTCGCGATGGCCGCCCTGATCACCCTGTTCGAGGCAGTGCGGCAGCGGGGCGCGCACCGATGAACCTGCGCCGGAGTGCCGGCTGGAGCCTGTGCTCGAGGAGCCATGCGATCGCGGTCGAGAGTCCGACGACCAGCGCGAGGCGCAAGGCATAGCTCCACGGTGTCCCGCGGGGCAGGGACGGCTGGAAGAGGATGCTGAACTGCAGGGCGAGCGAGACGGCGTAGATTCCAAACGAGACGCCGCCCGTCGGCGCCAGCCAGGCGAGGAGCAGGGGCCTGGGCCTCCATCCAAGGAGGACCCAGCCGAGCACGAGCGCGGACCCGTAAACCAGGAACGCTCCCCTGCCCCGGTCCCCAAAGTTGCCGGTGAGGAACCGCTCGACGAGCGCCACCGTGGCGAGCGAGAGGCAGAGGAGCCCGAGCCTGCGCTGCCACCGGGGCGAACGACCCGTGGTTGCAAGGAGGAGCCACAGGCACGCAGCCAGGAGATCCAGGCGCTTCAAGGCAAGCGGGGGCACGTTAAGGTCGGGGAAGTCCAGGCGGCCGAGGAGCACCTCGAGCGCGGCGACCGGCCAGAGGACCGAGGTCGCAAGGAGCGCGCTCGGCCAGTTGCCGCTGCCCTCTGGCCGCGGCCCAAGCCACGCGACGGATAGGCCCGAGAACCAGTAGAGGCCGCCGATCACGTAGCACGAGAGGAACGGCGGGAACACGTGGAAGGCAGCAACGGCAGCGGCAAGGGCAAGGAGTCCGAGGAACGCGCCCACCCGGGGCGCGTAGCGCCACACGGCGAGGAAGACCAGGTAGTAGAACACCTCGAAATTGAGCGTCCAGAGGCTCGCGTCGTTGGCCATTACAGGGACATGCCAGCCAAAGGGGTAGACGTTGTAGTTCTGGAGGAAGCCGAGGTTCCCGAGCACGGTCCCGGCCGGGGTCCTGGGCGCAAGCGCCCAGCTCATGAGGACCGCCGCCGTGTTGACGGGCACCAGGCGAAGCGCCCGCCGGCCCAGGTATCCCCTGACCGCAGGACCGCCGATGCCCGACTTGACCGTGAGCCCGATCACGTAGCCCGACAGGACAAAGAAGAAGAGGACCGCCGGCCTCGCCTCGTCGAGCCACGAGAAGAAGTCGGGGGGCGAGTACACCGGGTCAAGGCACGGGATGGGCGCGAACACGTGCCCGTAGAGCACGAGGAGGGCGCACAGCCCGCGCAGGCCCTCGAGGGCCATGTCCCTTTCCTGGGGGGTCGGCGCCGGGCCGGGCGGGGAAAGCCTCCTCTGGAAAAGTCCGGCCATCGCGGGGTTTCCTAGGGCTGCCGCCGCAGCCACGCGGCAAGTTCCGCAGTCCCCGATTCCATGCTCACCCCTGGCGAGTAGCCCAGGTCGCGTCGGGCTGCGGATATGTCGAACCAGTGGTCCCTCGCGAGCTCCGCCGCCACAAAACGGGTCATCGGTGGCTCGCCCCTTAGCGGCAGAACGCTCCATGCCGCTTCCATGGCGCTCCCGACGGCGGAGGCCGCCCAAAGGGGGATCCTTTTTCTGATGGGGGGCCGGCCCAGCGCGGCAAGCAGCCCGTTGACCCAGTCCCAGAGGACGACCGGCTCTCCGTTCGTGATGAAGTAGGCCCGCCCTCCGACGCGTCGCGCATCGTGGGCGAGCGCTCGCTCCGCCAGGAGGTGGGCGTCGGCGGCATTCTCGACATGGACCATGTCGACCCGGTTTCGGCCCTCTCCCACGATCCTAAGGCGCCCGGACCGCGCCCGCTCAAGGATGCGTGGCACCAGGTGCGGGTCGCCCGGCCCCCAGATCAGGTGCGGCCGGAGCGCCACCGTCCTCAGCACGGCGCCATGGGCCCGCAAGACCTCCGCCTCGGCCTGCGCCTTCGTGAGCGGATACGGGCTTGGGCAGTCCGTCGTGAGGGGAAGCGACTCGTCGGCGCCCGAGAGGTCGCGGCCATTGTAGACAACGCTCGGGGTGCTCGTGTGAATCAGCCTCCCCACCCCGTGGGCCTTGCACCCGTCCAGGACCGCCCGGGTTCCGAGCACGTTCGCGCGGTGAAAATCGGAACGGGGGCCCCAGACACCAACCTTCGCCGCCACATGGAACACCGCTTCCATCCCGCGGCACGCCTCCCTGACGCCCGGCGCATCCTCCAGCTCCACGCGGATGAAACGGACCCCGCGCGCCTCGAGGTCGGGCGCGGGCCTGCGCGCGGCGACAGAGACCTGCCGTCCCATGGCCAGAAGCCGATCCACGATTCTCCGGCCCAGGAAGCCGGTCCCTCCCGTGACGAGCACGGGGCCGCGACATGACTCTTGTGCTTCAGCGAGGTCCACGAGGGGCGCAGCGTAGCATGGCGGGGGCGAGATCAGGCGACGCCAAACGCGCGTGCGCCGGCGGCCCATTTGGCAAGGGAGAGCCTGTGGATCTTCGCATTGTGGCGCACGTCCACGGGAAAATGCTCGCGGAAGTAGAAGGTCTTGATGGCCGCCGTATGCGGATGCCCGAGCGCCAGGGCGCGGAGCTCGCGGGCAAGCTCCAGGGCATCCTCCTCGCCCGATATCCGAGTCTCGGCAACGATCGCGGGCTCCCCTCCGGCCCGGATCAGGGCGCACCGCAGCGCGCGCGAATGCGAGCGGAAGACCTGCTCGCACGGCTCCGTGAAAAGGGTCCCCCCGGGGATGTCGACGCACTCGGCCTTGCGCCCCAGGAACCAGAGCCTGCCCGCCTCGTCGAGGAGGCCGCAGTCCCCCATCCGGTGCCACACCGCGCCCGCCGCTCCCAGGATCTTCGCGGCCCGCGTGGCCTCAGGGAGGCCATCGTAGGTGCGGGTGACGACGGGGCCCGCCACGACGATCTCGCCCACGGCTCCCGCCGGGAGCCCCACCGGAATCCCGTCGAGAGGTCCGTCCGAGAGGGCGATGATCCTCACCTCGATCCCGGGAACGGGCCGGCCGACGCAGGCACCCCGCGTCGAGGAGGCGTCGATCTCATCGGCCGAAATGGTGCTTACCGGGAGGGCCTCCGTGGCGCCATAGGGGCTATGGAGGCGACCCTTCGTGAGGAATGCCCTTGAGGCCTCCCAAAGATCCGCGGGAACCGGGGCTCCGGCGCAGAGGACCCTCCGCAGGCTTGGGAGCTCGATTCCGTTCTCGCTGCAGTGGGCCGCGACCTTCCTCCAGAGGGTCGGCGACCCGAAGGAATTGGTGACGCGCTCCTGCCGTATGGCCTGCACGATCTTCGCGGGGTCGGCCCTGGCAGGATGCCTTGGGTCCATCTCCGGGATGATGCTCGTCATCCCGAGAGCCGGGTTGAAAAGGGCAAAGATGGGCAAAAGCGGCAGGTCCACCTCCCCTGGCTCAATTCCATAGGTGTCGCGGATGATCGCCACCTGGGCCTCGAACATCCCGTGCTCGTAGCATACGCCCTTTGGCGCCCCTGTTGAACCCGAGGTGAAAAGGATCGCGGCAAGGTCTCCGGGTTCCGCCGTGGCGGCCTCCGCCGCCACGCCACCCTGGCCGGCGGCCCGCGCCGTGAGCGAGCCGCTCACGGGAACGCGGACCTGGACGCTCGCGAAGGCCCGCACGCACACGCGCGACAGGATCTGCGCAAGGGCTATCCCCACCAGGACGCGCGGACGGGAGCGCTTCACGCAGGAGAGAAAGTTTCCCAGTCCCATCCCCGGATCGATGACGATCGGGACGGCGCCGACCTTGAAGAGCGCGAACACGAGCGCGATCAGAGGCAGGCCGGGTTTCACCATGACAAGCGTCCTGTCGCCCCTTCTCACGCCGGCGGCCCGGAGGCGCGCGCTCCACGCGTCGGCCTCGTCTAGGAGGCCGGAGAAACTCAGCGTGAGATAGTCAATGCCCTCGGTGTCCGTCCGTCCCCGCGGGACCTTCAGGGCCGTGGCCCCGGGTTGCGCAGCGGCCATCCTTTCCAGATGCCGGGCTATGTTTGCGTTCACGCTTTGAGCGAGGGCGCCTCGGCGAGGAGGGAAGCCTGCCAAGGCAGAAGAATCTCGCCCAGCTTGCGGGGCGTGCGCGCGATCTGCGAGAGCTGGGACCTGTTGGCGATCAGCGTCGGCTCGATCGAGATCTTGGCGGCGATCTTGTCGCGCTCCTCCTTGATGCGGTCCAGGAGGGCGATCTCGGCCTGGGTCAGGGGGTGGTGATTGGGGTCGCGGCCCGGCCTCCTTGGAAGCGTCCGGGGATCCTTTGCGAGCCCGTCCCTGAGCGCCGCCGAAAGCGAGCCGATCAGGCGGCCGTGGCGCTTGCCGAGGTTGACCTCCCGCAGGATGGACTCCTCGGTCCCACCCTCGTCGGCGGCGGTCGCCAGCCGAACCAGGAATTCATTGGAGCACACCTTGAACGGCGGCGTGTCGAGCTTCTGCGCCTGCTCCTGCCGCCAGTGCCAGACGGAGTGGAGGACGGACTGGCCGACGGCCCTCAGGCGCTCGGACCTGCCGATCCTCCAGTCGTTCTCGTCGGGAGGCGCGAAACCGGTGGTGCCGGACTCGATCTGGGCCGCGCACTGCTGCTCCATCCAGTCGACCCGCCCCAGCCTCTTGAGCTCCCGCGCAAGGATGTCGCGCAGCGCCGGCAGGTACCACACGTCGAGCGCCGCGTAGTCCAGGAGCTTCTGCGTGATCGGCCTCCTTGACCAGTTGGCCTTCTGGCCGTCCTTGTCGAGCTTCACCCCGAAATTGTCCTCGATAAGGGAGGCGAGGCCGATCCTGCCCCGACCCAGAAGCTGGGCCGCAAGCATCGTGTCGAAGAGGCTCTTCGCCCTGAACCCGCAAAAATCATGGAGGAGACGCAGGTCGAAGTCGCTGCCGTGCATCACCAGGTGCTTTTTTGCCAGCCTCCGCCAAAGCGGCTCCAGGTCGATCGGTGCAAGGGCGTCCAGGAGGTAAACCTCACCCCCCACGTAAAACTGCAGCAGGCAAATACGAACCCGGAACCGGTACATGTTGTCCGCCTCGGTATCCATCACGACCTCGCTCGAGCCCTCGATGGCATCGAGCAGGGGTTGGATCCTGCCCGGCTGGTCGATGAGCGTAAAACCCGAGATGCGAGGGTGTTGGGTCTTTACTCCAAGAAGGCGGCGGACCGGGTGCGGCAGAAAACGGGATATCATCGCAGTCGAGTGCAGCGTGGGGCCCAACGCCACCTAGGGCGATTCTTAAAAACGACCCTTTTGGGGATTCCTTCACCTGCCTCCGGCCTGCACCCGGTTCCCTCCTACAGCACATTCACCGGCATTCCGACCCGGACAAGGCCCATGAGCGTCAGCACGTCCCAGTTGGCCAGGCGAAAACAACCGTGGGACTCCGTGCGGCCCACATTCTCCGGCTCCGGCGTCCCGTGGATGCCGTAGCCAGGCCTGTCCAGGCCGATCCACGCCAGGCCCACCGGATTGTTCGGCCCGGGCGGTATGGTGAGCTTGCGGCCAAGCGCCCTGCCCTCCTCGGACTCGGGAAAAAGATCCGGATCAAAGGTGTAGTCAGGGTCGGCTATCACAACCGTCACCTGAAGGCCGCCGACGGGCCTTTTTTCCACCATCCTCGCTATGCTCACGGGGAAATGGGCGATCACGCGGCTCAGCGCGTCGACCACCTCGAGCTCATGGGTGTCCAGGGTGATCATGATCTGCGCCGCGGTGCCGCTGACGACCACCTGGTCCGCCGCCGGGACGACGATCGTCGTTCCGGGCAGCACGGCGTCCCAGTTGACGCCGGGATTTAGCTTCCGGATGAGATTGGGATGGGCATGGAACCGTTCGGCGGCCAACTCGAGCGCCGAGGCATACGCCATTGACGACGCTTGCGACTTCTCGAGCCAGGTCGCGGGAACGGGATGCAATCCCGCCAATTCGATCGCCTTGAAGGTGTAGCTGCCCAGCGCCGGCGCCGACGGTCGCAGGAGCTCCCTCGTGGCGGCGTCCAGTTCCTTTGTTTCCGCGATCCCCGCACCCCGCTGGAACGCGTCCAATGCGGCTTCAGTCTGGGCGCCCGGCACACCATCGATCGATCCGCAGGAGAAGCCGCGCCGATGCAGCTCAACCTGGAGTTCCAGGGTCGAATCGATGCGCAGCTCCTGTTTTGGGGCGTCGGCCTGGGCGTCGCCCCCTGAAGGGGCCGCCGTTAGATTCATCCCTCGGCCGAGCAGGGCGAGAATCGCCAGGGCAAAGCGAGTGGGGCTACGAGGCGCCAAGAAATGCATTTCTCCAGCTGTCCCAAAAAGAGTTTTTTCTTGGGCGATGGCTCGGCCGGTCACCGGGGACAGGACCTAATTGGCACGTTGCAACGACAGGTATCATTTTCGAAGGCTCTTCACATAGACAACAACTGCTTCGATTTGATCGGGTTTGAGATCGTCCTTGAACGCGGGCATAACCTGCCCCCTCTGGTCCTTGTGGCCCTCGTTCACCTGCTTTCTGATTTCGTCATCCGCAAGCTTGCTCCCAGTGAGGTCCTTCGCATGTAGCTTCCGGCCCGCCGGTGTATGGGCTCTTCCATCCGGGCCATGGCATGAAGCACATTTGTCGGAGAACACATCCTCGCCTACGTCCCCAAAGGCCCGCGGCCCAAAAATGACTGCAGCAACAACGAACACCGAGGCAAAACGCTTCATTGCGGGCCAACTCTTGCCGTTCACACGCATCGTTCAAGTACCTTGGTCACTGTTCGCGAGGGGCACAAGGCCCACCTAACCGGGCACTTCAAGCGGGGCGAAAAGCCGGTATCGCGCCGGTCGCATGGCGCCCGCCCGCCCTTCGCGTGCTTGCGCCCGGAACGCGGTAGGGACCCGGCTCCGCGCCCGACTCTGGCACTTGAGGTGCTGTGAACAATTCACCCAAAACCATGATGGATTCCGAAGCAACGCTCGCCGCCCCGCCCCTGCAACAGGCGGTCCGGGTTGAGCGCCTATGCAAGCGCTTTGGAGCGACCGTGGCCCTGGATGATATCAATCTCGACGTCATGGCGGGGGAATTCCTGTCGATAATCGGGCCCTCGGGCTGCGGAAAGACTACGCTGCTTCGGATACTTGCAGGACTCGAGTCCGCTTCCGAAGGTCGCGTCACAATAGACGGAGAACCCATCGCCGTGGCGTGCCAGAAGCAGGAGATTGGCATCGCTTCCCAGAGGGCGGCGCTCCTTCCCTGGTTGACAGCGCTCGGGAACGTGGAACTCACCCTTGAGATCTGCAAGCGGGCATCCCCGCTCTCCCCTGAAAAACTCCTGAGCGAGTTTGGCCTGGGTGACTTCCTAAACCACTACCCTCACCAACTTTCCGGGGGCATGCAGCAGCGCGTCAGCATTGCAGCCGCCATGGTACACCACCCCCGGCTCCTCCTCTTGGACGAACCCTTCGGGGGCCTTGACGAGCTGACCCGGGAGACCATGTGGGACTGGCTCGCGAAATTGCTGTCTGTCACGCGCCAGACGGCCGTCCTTGTGACCCACAGCGTGGAGGAGGCCGTCGCGCTATCCGACAGGATTGTGATGCTTTCGGCCCGGCCGGGGCGCATTCACCGGATTTTGGATGTAGCGCTGCCGCGGTCGCGATCGGGAAGGCTCGACGAGGCTTTCACTGGTGTGAACGTCCCGCACACCCCTGCGCCGGGACGTAGCCCGGTCCCCACAAGTTTTGCGATTGGGGCCTCCATCAGTACCCACATAGTCCGTCGTTGGATGGGAATTCTCGACCCCGCAACCGGCCGTCCATGAGGGGACGCTTGATCCCCCCGCAATGGCACCAGCCGCGCTTCGGCCTCGGGCTCGCCTCCTCGTTCACTTGACGGGCGTTAGGGTCGCGCCTCCCAGGTTCGCCGCGAGAAAGGCCTCCACTTGGTGGTAAAAATCGACCCGGTCCTTGTAGTTGAAGAACCCATGCCCCTCGATTCGCCGGAAGAAGGTCTCGACCGGAACGCCCCGGTCCCTGAGGACCTTCGCGAGCTTGCGCGACTGCTCCACGTCTACGACCCCGTCCTCAATCCCATGCGCGATGAGCACGGGCGCGTGGATTTGGTCGGCATGGTTGATGGGGGAGATGTCATCGAGCCTGGCCAAGTCCCCTCCAGGCTTTGCAGCCTCGTCCAATATCGGGACGGATTCCCCGGACTCGACCGTATCAGCATCGTCCTTGAGCTGCTTCCTCCAGTCGAAGACGCCGGCCTCTGTGACGGCGCAGCAGTATAGGTCACCCTCGAAGGCTACCCCGGCAACGGCAAGGTACCCCCCGAAGCTGCCTCCCATGATGGCCACGTGCTTCGGGTCTATTATTCCCGTGCGCACGAACGCCCTAGTCGCATCAGTCACATCGTCATGCATCCTTGAAAAATTAAACCTGTGGTCGTGGCTGATCTCGGGAGTGAACCCGGCCGATCCGCGGTAATTCGGCTGCAGGACGGCATAGCCGCGGCTGACAAGAAACTGCACTTCGGGGTTATACGCGGCCGTGTCCCGCAACCACGGGCCCCCGTGCACGAGGACGACGAGCGGCACGGGATGGGAGGGGGAGGCCCCATCCGGGATGGCAGCATAGCCCTCGAGCCTCACGCCGTCTCGGGTCTTGTAGTTCATCGGCTTCACGGGGCGCAGCGGGCGGTCCTTAAGCCAGGGCGCCGCATCCCCCAGCCCCCGGATCGTCTTGGTACCCATGTCCAGGAGCTCGCGCGTGCCGGGGTGTTGCGAGCCCGTCTCCGTGAACAGGAATTTCCTCACCGCCTTGTCAAAGTCCACGAGGACGTTGTCCGTGTCGGGCCTGAGCTTGTCGATCGAGGCCTGCGCCACCGCAAAATCCTTGAGAAACCAGAATGACACGGGCTTGCGCTGAAGGTAGATCACACCGGCGAGCTTCTGCTCGACCGGCGAAAAGTAGAGGATGCCGGTTCCGATGTCGTAATTGGCGTCCGTAAGCACGGGGTTCTCGAGATCCCCGGTCGAGAGGTTGCAGCGCCGAAGCTCGTAGCCCTTGCCTGCTGTAAAAATGACAACCCAAGCGTGGTGAAGGTCGTAGTCCATGGCCATGGCCCTCGCATTGGCGGCAAGCGGCACCTCAGTCCACTCGCCCGAAGCTGCAGTGTACTGGAAAAGGTGAAATCTCCCCTTTGACCACGTCCTGCAAAGCGCGAGTTCACCCCTGCGGTCAGACAGCCACCCATCTATGCTGCCACCCTTCGGGGCCCTGATGGTGCGCACCAGCACATCCCCATGCTTTTGGTCCGCATCGAGTTCGGTGATGCGCGCAGACTGGGACTTGTTGCCCGTGACGCTGCGATACCAAAGAAGCACCTTGCCGGGCCGTTCCTCGGGCACGCCCACGACGACCGTCGCGTTGTACCGGTTGAGCGGATAAAAGTCGGTGATGCGCGTCACCTTCGCCGCGTAGAGGCCCTGGGGCCAGATCTTGTCGAAGGTCAGGCTGAAAACGAGCTTGTCGTTGCTGATCCAGCGGAACGTCGAAATGTCGTTTTCGTCGGTGCCCCTGAGGGCCGTTGGCGTCAGGTCCTTAAGGTCGTAGACGATCAGGCTTCGGGTATCGATGCCGTCCGCGACTATTGTCCCCAGGTACTTGCCGTCCGGGGACAGGCTGGCTTCACCCAGAGGGGCCGCCCGAAAGAGCTCCTCTGCCGAGAGGGGTTCCGCGGAGGCGGTAGTTGCAGCACAAAGACAAGCCAGCGCGCTGAGCGCGGAAAGGCGGGGTATCATGGGGGTAGTGTCGGGTTTCTCGCCCTAGACCCCGAAAGGGGCGAGACAAATAGAGGCTTGTAACGCGCCTTGTCCACGGCGGCGCTCTAGCCGCGTTCGCCTTTCGGGCGGGAGGGCAAAGCCCGAGGTGCGCCATTGAACCCTGCGGGTTTCCCGACACATTTCCCTTTGGCACCAGTCCAAGAGGCAGGTCCATCGCTTGAGAATCCTACGCATCATCCTAATCTGGCTCTGCCTTGCCGCAGCGCTTGCCGCCCTCCTTGTCCTGACGGCCATCTCCCCGCCCCTCCAGACATGGGCCGCCCAGGCAGCTCTCAACCGCCAGCCGGGCTTGCACGCCTCCATCGACTCCTTGTCGGCGGGGTTCGGGCGCGTGGACATCGAGAAGGCGCACATTGAATATCATGGGGCTGTCCTCACGCTGCCCCTGCTCCAGGCACAGGTTCCGCTGACCCGTGCCCTCCTTGAAAGGAGGGTGTCCGTCCAGGGCCTCCTCGCAAAGGGCTGGACCCTCGACCTGAGCAGGCAGGGAGCATCCCCCAACGAGGAGGAAAAACCGGCCGGCGACGCGGCCTCCGCAAGCGCAAACCAGGAGTCCGCAAGCCGCGCCAGCCTCGTCCTCCTCGGCTATCTCAGCACGCTGAAGCTTCCGCTTGGCGTTTCCCTTGAAGGCGTCGACCTGGAGGGTGACGTGATCCTTCCAGGTGAGCCGGGCAAGGGCGCGACCCAGGTCCACTTGACCGTCTCCGGCGGCCACGACGGGCAGTTCGCGTTCGACGCGTCCACCGAGGGAGCCGGAACGCCCGTGAGCTCCGCCTTTGCCCACGGGACCGTCACCCTCCTCATGGCGACGCCAAGGACCCTGGATGGGATCAAGCTGGCGGCGGAGGTGACCTTGATCGGAGAGGCCCAGTCCAACCTCGCCGTGTCGGTGCAGGCTTCCGCGGAGCACGGGCCGGGCGGCGAGAGCTATTCGTTGAGCCTGAGCAGGGGCGGCAGGCGCGTCGCGGCCTTCGACGCCACATCGCCTGGGGCGACGGGCGGGGTCTCGGGCACATGGAAGGCGAACCTTGTTGAATCGGACATGGCCCCGTTCTCGCCGTTCACCTCCCTTCCCCCCCTGGCGGCCGTCGGCGAGGGCCGCTTCGAGGCGGACGGCGGCCTTTCAAGGGTGCACGCGGTCGGCCGGCTGAAGTCGGCCGCCGGAAGCCTCTCCTTTCTCTCGCCCGTCCTGGAACGCATCGGAAAGGCCAACGTGGACGTCGACTTCGACGCCACGCTCTCGGGCCGGTCCCTGCACGTGGACCACCTGAAGCTTTCCCTTGATGGCGCCCGCTCGGCCGTGGTAGTAAAGACGCTGCAATCCTTCGACTTCGACGGGGGCGCCGGGAGCGTCGTCGTGGCGAGGCCGGGAGAGGATTTTTTCGAGGGGTCGGTAAAGGGCCTTCCGCTTGAATGGCTCTCCAGTCCCTCAAGCAGGCTCAGGTTCACGGCAGGAGAGGCGAACGCCCGGTTCGTGATCCGCCCCCACGACGGGGGATTCTCACTTCGGCTGACGGAGCCGCTCACGGCCTCGGGCGTGTCCGTCGCGGGTCTTTCCGGGGCCCCCCTCGACCTGTCGGCGCCGCTCCTCGCCTCCTACTCCCCAACGGGCTGGGACGTCACGGTTGGGCCGCTTTCGGTCCGCGCAGCAGGCCGACTCCTGGCCGAGGTCCGGGCCAAGGCCTCCCGAGCGGCAGGGGCGGACCCGACCGTCTCGGTCACGGGGACATGGAGCGCGGACCTCGAGGCGCTGGCGTCGGAGGCCGGCGTCTCCGGACCCGGTTGGCCCGGCGGGAAATCCGCGTCCGGGGATTTCGCGGCGAAGCTCGGCGACACCACGGGTGTCGACGTCAAGGCGGCCTGGGTGGGGCTGGACCCAAGCCAAACCGTGGGCGCGACCATCCACGTCGACCTGGACCCGGACGGGGATTTCGCGTTCACGGCGCCGGTCTCCTTCGCCACCAAGGAGGGCAGGCGGGAGCTTTCCACGGAGGGTTCCTGCACGTTCGGCCGCTCGGGCGGCGAGCTAGACGTGAGGCTTACCAGCGACGACGTGGCGGAAGACGACCTGCTCCTTCTCGCGACGCCGCTTGCCGCCCTGGGAGGAGGAGGGCTCTCGGCGGGGACAAAGGCCCGTGGCGGCCCTTTCTGGGGCACCTGGACCGGGAATATTGGCTTCTCCTTCAAGCTGCTCCGCACCCCGGACGGAAATTACGACGAGGTCGCGGGCTCCCTCGTCCTGAAGCGCGACCAGCTGCGCCTGGAAACCGGCCGCGTGTGGATCCTCAACCACAACCTTGCCAAGTTTGAGGGGACGATCACTTTCGATCCCTCGCTGGCGCAGCCGTACGCGCTCAAGGGCTTGGGGAGCGTGGAGGACGTGGACGCCGCGGCCTTCTTCGGCCCGGCGCCCAAGGAGGGGTCGGCGCCCTTTGAGGGACGCTTCTCCGCCAGCGCGACGCTGGCCGGGGTCGGCACGAGCCCCGATGATCTGGCCCGGAACGCCCACCGGGAGATTCAGCTCAAGAGCCCGTCCGGCATCTTGCGTCTATTGAAGGTGGACGTCGCCGACGCTGTTCCCGAGGCCTCGACCCCGGTCACGGACACCCTTGGGGACGTGAGCTCCGCCGTGGGCTCGATCTTTGGCATCCACAAGGGCTTTGACCGCATCGACAGGAACAAGGTGAGCCCGGCCGCGGACGCCGTCATCAACTTCACCTACGAGATCGCCGAGATAGCCTACGACCGGCTCACGATCTCGGCCTCCGGGGGGCCCGACCAGGCGCTCCATCTCTCGGACATCGAGATGGACTGCCCGGACGAGAGGCTCCGGGGCTCGGGCGACGTCCCCTATGCGAAGGGTATGGCCCTCCCCAAGCGCCCGCTTTCCCTGGACCTCGTGCTGGGCGTCAAGGGACACCCGGCCGAGCTCCTCTCCAAGGCGGGGATCCTTGCGCCAAAGAAGGACGACGCGGGCTTCCGGGACGTGACGGTTCACGTCCTCCTCGGGGGCACGCTTGAGCGGATCGACACCGGCCCGTGGCACGACTCGCTCGCCAAGGTGGTGGCCGCCAATCCCCTGCAGAAGAAGAAGGACAACTAGGAGGCCCGGGTTACTCGGACCACGCCCCCAGGAACTCCCCCACCAGGACGGGCAGGTCCGCGCTGTAGCCCCCCTCGAGGACGGCCGCCGCAGGGATCCCGGTGTGCTGGAGCCAGTGCCCGAGCGATGCGAAGTCCTCCGCCTCGAGCGTCATCTCCGTGAGCGGGTCCCCGGCGTAGGCGTCAAAGCCGGCTGAAACCAGCACCAGCTCGGGCCTGAAGCCGACGATGGCGTCAAGCGACGCGCGCAGCGCGTCCATGTGGGATTCTCTCGAGGCGTCCGGGGGCACCGGCCAGTTGCGGATGTTGCCCAGGTCGTGCAGCCCGGTCCCCGGGTAACCCGGGGACTGGTGCACCGAGCTCACGAGGATGCCCTCCCTGCCGAGGAGGATCGACTCGGTGCCGTTGCAGTGGTGCGCGTCAAAGTCCCAGATCGCTACCCTCCGGATGTCGAAGTCGCGCATCGCCGCCAGCGCCGCGATCGCCACCTGGTTCAGATAGCAGAATCCCATAGCCTGGTTCGCGGTCGCGTGATGCCCGGGCGGGCGCATGAGCGAAAACGCGGGGCGCCCCGTGTCATGCGCGTGGCGGGCAGCGAGGAGCGCCGCCGCAACGGCGCGGCGCGCGTGCTGGCCGATCCCGGGAAGGTAGCGCGTGTCCGGGTCGAAGTCATTCTCCTGCTCAAGGCGCGCCAGGTGCGCCGCCGTGTGGGCCAGGAGCAGGGTCTTGTCGGGGACCTCGTCGAACCCGGAACTCCAGGTCCAGGCGGGAAAGGTGTCCTGCAGGTAGGCCGCCGTGTGGGTCACGCGCTCGGGCTTCTCGGGATGCCCGAGCGCCCAGTAGTCGGCGCACCTCGGGTCATGGAGAACGAGCATGGACATGTCCGGTGGCCTCTCCCTTGGGGAGCCGCGCGTCGCCGCCCGGCCCCGGGGCCGGGCGCCACGCCGGTTCAGCTCCGCATCTTTGCAGCCTCGTCCCGGCTGCGTAGCTTTTCCTTGAGCTCGTCCGCCGGGCAGCCGCAGCCGCCGCCGCAGCCCGGTTTCCGGCGGTTCGCGGACCAGCGCAGGAAGAGCCCCACCGCGGCAGCGTTAACGATCAGGAGAGCCGCAATGGTTTGGAATTCGGGTGTCATGCTTCTCCTAGAACCCTAGCGCGGTTCCCCCCTGGTACACAACAAACGATATGATCCAGGCCGCGCCCGTCATGTAGGCCGTCTGGAAGAGCGGCCACCGCCAGGAGTTGGTCTCCCTCCTGACGACGGCGATGGTGCTCATGCACTGCATCGCGAACACGTAGAAGACCATGAGCGTGACGCACACCAGCGGGGTGAAGAGCCTCCTGCCGTCGGGCCAGGTTGCCGCGCCGAGCGCGTGCTGGAGCGTCTTCGTGTCCTCGCCGTTTGATTCCGCGTTGAAGACCACCCCCATCGTGCTCACGAAGACCTCGCGGGCGGCGAAAGAGCTGATGAGCCCGATCCCGATCTGCCAGTCAAAGCCGATAGGCTTTATGAGGGGCTCGATCGCGTGTCCGGCTCGCCCCGCGAAGCTCTGCGCCAGCTGCTCGGTGTCCGTCGCGCCCGCCGGCGCCTTCGGATAGGCGGCAAGGAACCAGAGCACCACGCTTATCGCCAGGATCACTGTGCCCGCGCGCTTCAGGAAGATCCCGGAGCGCTCGACCATGTGGAGCATCACGTCCCTGACCCGCGGCAGCCTATAGGGTGGCAGCTCCATGATCATGAGCGGCGGCTTTCCCTTCAGGAGCGTGCGTTTGAAGAGCCATGCGAACCCGAATGCCCCGAAGGTGCCGAGGGCGTACATGAGGACCATGATGCCGACCTTGGTCGCGAGCGAGACGCCCCTGCCCGGCAGGAGCGCCGCGATCATAAGCAGGTATACCGGCAGCCGTGCCGAGCAGCTCATGAGCGGGGCCACGAGGATCGTCACCAGCCGGTCCTTGGCGTCCTCGATCGTCCGGGTGGCCATGATCCCGGGGATCGCGCACGCGTAGGAGGAGAGGAGCGGGATGAAGGACTTGCCGTTCAGCCCCACGCGGCTCATCAGGCGGTCCATGATGAAGGCGGCGCGGGCCATGTAGCCGGTGCTCTCGAGAAGGCCTATGAAGAAGAAGAGGATCAGGATCTGAGGGAGGAACGTGACAATCGTCCCCACGCCGCCGATCACGCCGTCGGTCAGGAGGTTCCTCAGGTCGCCCGCCGGCATCACCTGCTTGGTCCAGTTGGCGAGGTCAGTGGTCCTGGCCCCGATCCAGTCCATCGGGGCCTGGGCAAGCGAGAAGATGCTGACAAAGAGGAGCGTCATGACGACTCCGAGGACGAGCCATCCCCAGACGGGATGGGTGACCACGGAGTCGATCCGGTCGCTCACGGTCGGCGCCGCCGAGTGGGCCGCCTCCGACACCTCGGCCGCAAGCCCGCCGATCACCTCGTAGCGGGAGTTGACGAGCGTTCCCGCCCAGTCGGTTCCCTCGGACTCCCAGCGCCTCTGCCAGGTCCTGAGGATCTCCTCGGTGCGGCCATCGAGGGGCGTCGAGCCCGCGACCCGCACGGAATCCTGGTCGGTGAGGAGCAGGAGCGCCTCGGCGCGCGCGATCAGCGGCGCCTTTCCCCCGTTGGCCACGAGCGAGGCCTGGAGCTCGGCCACCGCCGAGGATATCGCCGCCGGGATGTTCCACGCATGGCGGGAGAGGGGCGGGTCGAACTTGCTCATCGCGAGCCTGAGCTCGATGAGCCCCTTCCCGTTCACGGCCTCGCAGGGGATCACGGGGATGCCCAGGAGCTGCTCAAGCCTCGCGGCCTTGATCACGAGCCCGGACTGGGTCGCCAGGTCCATCATGTTGAGCACGACGATCACGGGCCGGCCCAGGTCCAGGACCTGGTGCACGAGGTAGAGGTTACGCTCCAGGTTCGTGGCGTCCACGATGCACAGGATCCGGTCCGGCTGGGGGGTGTCTGCCCTTCTGCCGAGGAGCACGTCGCGGGTGACGGCCTCGTCGGGCGACCTGGCGGCGAGCGAGTAGGCTCCCGGGAGGTCTATGACGGTGATCGGCTGGCCGTGCTGCGAATAGGACGTCCCTATCTTCTTTTCCACGGTCACGCCGGGATAATTGCCCACCTTCTGCTTCAGGCCCGTGAGCGCGTTGAACAGGGTGCTCTTGCCGCAGTTGGGATTGCCGACAAGGGCGTAGATCGGGGCCCGGGCCGCAGAGGTCATGGCTCCTGGGGCTCCACGATGACGTCCGCCGCCTCGCTCTTGCGGAGCGTCAGGTGGTATCCGCGGACCTTGATCTCGATCGGGTCCCCGAAGGGCGCGAGCCTGATGAGTTTCAGGGGCGTTCCCACCAGGAGTCCCATCTCGCGGAGCCTAAGCGACGCCGTTCCCGTCTTCGGGAACTGCCGGACGACGGCTGAGGAGCCCGCCGGAAGATCGGACAGCTTTACCAGCGCCGCCATGAATGGGAGCCCCGCCCCTTAACGGGCGCCGGTGCGCTCGACGAGGATCTGGCTCGCGGCGCTGTGGCTGAGCGCGATCCGTGTTCCATTGACCTGGCAGAGGATGGTGCGGTTGCCGGAGACCTTGGTGACGTAGGCGGATTCACCGAATCCCATCTCGCGGACACGCTGGCAAAACTCGGAGTCGCCCTTCAGTCGGCACACCCTGCCGGTTGCGCGCACGGGCAGCTGGCAGAGGGGAAATGGGGAGATGACGGGCTGTCCGGCCATGGAGGAGAAGGGGAACATGTGGGAACTGAGACTCAGTTTCAAGAAATACTTGCTTGGAGTGTGCTCTTATATGACGCCCAAGACCTACCCCGGACTTCGTCCCATTGCATCATTTATGGCCAAAAATGCCTGTTTTTGCCCATAAAACAGCAAGAAATGACCATGAAAGGCCCATTTCCAGCCGCTGCACCGCGAGTCGGCCGGATCCTTACTTCCTCCGGTTTCGTATCCCGAGCTGGGCCACGGAGAACCGGACAAATCCCTCCAAGCGCTCGACCTCCGCGGGATCGAGACCCTCCTTGCCCTTGAGCGCATCCTGCGCGCGCTTCATCGCGTTCTCGACCGCGTTCACGTCGATCTTCTCCTCCTCAATCGCGCTGTCGGCCAGGATCGAGACCCTCTCCCCCGTGACCTGGGCGAAGCCGCCCCCGACGATAAGATACTGCGTGACGTTGCCCTTGGTGGCGCGCAGCTCGCCCGCCCCCACCTGGGCAACGAGCGGGATGTGACCCGGGAGGATCCCGACCTCCCCCTCCACGGTCGGTATCACGACCGTGTCAACCGTCTCCGAATAGACCCGGGCCTCAGGCGTGACGATCTCCAGGATGAGCGGCATGGGGCTATTTCTTGCCGGAGGCGATCACCTCTTCGATGCCGCCCTTCATGTAGAAGTCGCCCTCGGGGACGTCGTCCAGCTGGCCGTCGAGGATCATCTTGAACCCGCGCACGGTCTCCTTGACCGGGACGTACTTGCCGGGCGTTCCCGTGAACACCTCGGCGACCGAGAAGGGCTGCGAGAGGAAGCGCTGGATCTTGCGTGCGCGGAAGACGGTGAGCTTGTCCTCGGGCGAGAGCTCGTCCAGGCCCAGGATCGCGATGATGTCCTGGAGGTCCTTGTACCTCTGGAGAACGCGCTGGAGCTCGCGGGCCACGTTGTAGTGCTCCTCGCCCACGATAGAGATCTCGAGCGCCTTGGAAACCGACGCGAGCGGGTCGACGGCCGGGTAGATCCCGAGCTCGGCGATGGAGCGCTCAAGCACGATCGTCGAGTCGAGGTGGGCGAAGGTGTTGGCCGGCGCCGGGTCGGTGAGGTCGTCCGCGGGCACGTACACGGCCTGGACCGAGGTGATGGAGCCCTTGTTGGTCGAGGTGATGCGCTCCTGGAGGAGGCCCATCTCGTTGGCGAGCGTCGGCTGGTAGCCGACGGCCGAGGGCGAGCGCCCGAGGAGCGCGGACACCTCGGAGCCCGCCTGAGAGAAGCGGAAGATGTTGTCGATGAAGAGGAGCACGTCCTGGTTCTTCTCGTCGCGGAAGTATTCGGTCATCGCGAGCGCCGAGAGCGCCACGCGCATGCGGGCGCCCGGGGGCTCGTTCATCTGGCCGTACACGAGCGCGACCTTCGACTTCGAGAGGTCCTTCTGGTCGATGACGCCCGCCTCGGACATCTCGTGGTAGAGGTCGTTGCCTTCGCGCGAGCGCTCTCCCACCCCGGCAAACACCGAGAAGCCGCCGTGGGCCTTGGCGATGTTGTTGATGAGCTCGAGGATCACGACCGTCTTGCCGACGCCGGCTCCCCCGAAGGCGCCCGCCTTGCCGCCCTTGATGAACGGGCAGATCAGGTCGATCACCTTGATGCCGGTCTCAAGGATCTGGGCCTTGGTGTCCTGGTCGACGAGGGCCGGGGCCGGCCGGTGGATCGGGTAGCGCTTCTCGAACTTGACCTCGCCGCGGCCGTCCACGGGCTTGCCGGTCACGTCAAAGATCCTCCCGAGGACGCCGTTGCCGACCGGCACCGAGATCGGGGCTCCCGTGTCGACGACCTCCATGCCGCGCTTGAGCCCCTCGACCGAGGACATGGCGATCGCGCGCGCGACCCCTCCCCCCAGGTGCTGCTGGATCTCGAGTGTGAGGACCTCGTCCTTCCCCGACACGTTGAAGGCGATCGTGAGCGCCTGGTAGATCGGCGGGATCGCGTGCTCGGCGAACTGGACGTCGACCACGGGGCCGATCACTTGGACTATTTTTCCGGTGTTCATTGTGTCGAAGGGGGTGTGAATATTTCTTTGAAGGGGGCGGGGCCTCTAGGCGGCGCTGAACTGGGCGGCGGCGATCTCCAGGATCTCCTGGGTGATCGCGGCCTGGCGGGCCTTGTTGTATTCGAGCGTCAGGTCGCCCAGGAGTTCGGTGGCGTTGTCCTTGGCCGTCTTCATCGCGACCATCCGGGCGCTGTGCTCGGATGCCTTCGCCGAGAGGGCGATCTGGTGGATCTGGTGGTCCACATAGAAGGGAAGGAGCGCGTTCAGCACCTCGTGGACGCTCGGCTCAAAGAGGATCTCGCGCTCGTCGTCGGGGTGGTTCCCGCTGCCCGGCTTGCGGAACTGCTCAAGGAACTCCTTCAGGTTCTTCAGCGGGAGCACGGGGCGGACCGTCGGTTCCTGGACCAGCGTGTTCTTGAACCTCGGGTAGATCACCTCGATCGTGTCGATCGATCCCTCGAGGTACTCCTTCACCATGAACTGTGAGGCGACCTTCACCTCGTTGAAGGGCACGCGATCGTGCACCTGGAAGTCGGCCACCATCGGCCGCCGGGTCCGGGCCAGGAACTGCGTGCCCTTGCGCCCGATCGAGTAAAACTTGGCCGGCGTGTGGATCTCGGTCACCAGCTTGAAGAGGTTCGCGTTGAGTGGCCCGCACAGTCCCTTGTCCGTCGTGATCAGGAGTATCCCGCGGTTCCTGACCTCGCGCTGGATAAGGAACGGGTGGGCGGACTCCTCGATCCCGTGGGAGATCGCCGCAAGGACCTCGGCCATCAGGTCGGCGTAGGGCCTCCCGCCGAGCGCGATCTGCTGCGCCTTCTTCATCTTGGACGCCGCGACAAGCTCCATCGCCTTCGTGATCTGGCGGGTGTTCTTGACCGACTTGATGCGTCGGCGGATGTCGCGTGTGCTGGCCATCGTGGGTGGGTGCTGGGAGGCGCCTCTTGCCTAGGCCGTGTAGGAGGACTTCCATTCCTCGCAGGCCGCGAGGAGCTTGGCCTCGAGGTCCTTGTCGAGCGCGGCCTTCGTGCGCACCTCGGCAAGGAGGGCGTCCTTGCGGGTCGTGAAGAAGGATTTGAGCGAGGCCGCGGCGACGACGATCTTCTTGATCTCGACCGGCTCGAAGAAGCCCTTCTGCATGGCGAAGAGGACGGCAACCTGGAGCTCGATCGGAAGCGGCGCGAACGCGGGCTGCTTGAAGAGCTCGACGATGCGTCCGCCGCGGTCGAGCTGTGCCTTGGTCTTGGCGTCAAGGTCGGAGCCGAACTGCGCGAACGCGGCCAGCTCCCGGAACTGGGCGAGCTCGCCCTTCAGCTTGCCGCCGACCTGCTTGGTGGCCTTGATCTGCGCGGCCGAGCCGACGCGGGACACGGAGAGGCCCACGGACACCGCGGGGCGGATGCCCTGGTTGAAGAGGTCGGTCTCCAGGAAGATCTGGCCGTCCGTGATCGAGATGACGTTGGTCGGGATGTACGCGGAGACGTCGCCGGCCAGCGTCTCGATGATCGGGAGCGCCGTGAGCGAGCCCTTGCCGTCTAGCCGGGCGGCGCGCTCGAGCAGGCGGCTGTGGAGGTAGAAGACGTCGCCCGGGTACGCCTCGCGCCCGGAGGGGCGCTTCAGGATCAGCGAGATCTGCCGGTACGCGACCGCGTGCTTGGAAAGGTCGTCATAGACGATCAGCGCGTCCATGCCGTTCTCCATGAACCATTCGCCGATGGCCGCACCGGAATATGGGGCCAGGTACTGGTTGGCTGGGTTGTCGCCCGCGGGCGCCGCGACGATGACCGTGAACTCGAGGGCGCCCGCGGCCTCGAGGGCCGAGATCGTGCGCACGACGTTCGAGTTCTTCTGGCCGATGGCGACGTAGATCGAGTAGACGGGCCGGAAGTTCTTGTCGCCCGAGGCGAGCCCCACCTTGTTGATCTTCGCCTGGTTGATGATCGTGTCGATCGTGATGGTCGTCTTGCCGGTGCCGCGGTCGCCGATGATCAGCTCGCGCTGCCCGCGACCGATCGGGATCATCGAGTCGATCGCCATGATCCCGGTGAAGAGGGGCTGGGACACGGACTTGCGCACGATGATGCCGGGGGCGATCTTCTCCACGGGATAGGTCACCTTGGAGTCGATCGGCCCCTTGCCGTCCACGGGCTGGCCGAGCGCGTCCACGGTGCGCCCAAGGAGCTCCATGCCGACGGGGACCGACAGGAGCCTGCCGGTGGTCGTCACCTCGTCCCCCTCCTTCAGCTGCGACACGTCGCCCAGGATGACGCATCCGACCTCGTCCTCCTCAAGGTTGAGCGCGATCCCGATCGCGCCGCCCGGGAACTGGACCATCTCGTTGTACATCACGTCGGAGAGACCGTCGATCTTGGCGACGCCATCGGCGACCGTGCGGATGTTGCCGGTGTTCTTCTTGACCGCCTTGCTGGAGAGCTTGGCGATCTGCTGTTCGATTTGTTCTAGGACGGTGCTCATGGAGCGTTATCGGGAGTTGAGAGACGGGTTTTGTTTTGAAGATGCGGGGCGGGGCGTCAGACGGAGGACGCGAGCGCGGCCAGCTGGCCGGCCACCGAGGACTCGTAGATGTCGTCGCCCACCTGGACGCGCATGCCTGCGAGAAGCTCCTTGTTGGGCCTGGCGCTCGCCTTCACCGTGCGGCCGTACTTGCGGGTCATCGCAGCCTCGATCGCCGCGAGGGTTGATGCGTTGATCTCACCGGCGTGCTCCACCAGGGCGATGCCCTTGGCCAGTTCGATCGCGATGAGGCGCCTGTAGGCCTTCAGCACCATCACCGGGTTCGCGACCTTGTGCTTCTCCACGTACTCAAGGACGCCGCCCACCTTCTCGGCGGAGACCGCGCCGTCCACGACGCTCAGGCTGAAGAGCTGGCGGGCGAACTGCTGGGCGATCTTTGCGTGCGAGGCCATGCGTCAGCGGGCGCCGGTCAGACGTTCTCGAGCTCGCGCGCGGCGGACTCGTTGTAGCGGCTGCGGTCCGCGTCGGAGAGCTCCCTGGAGAGGACGCGCTGGGTGGTCTCCACGACCAGGTGCGCGATCTCCGTGCGCGCCTCGGCCAGCATCTTCTTCTTCTCGAGCTCGATCACCTGCTGCGCCTTTACCAGGATCTCCCCGGCCTTGGCCGAGGCCTCCTGCGACTGCTTGTCGAGGAACTCCTTGGCCGACTTGCGCGCCTCGTCGATCACCTTCGACGCGTCGGCCTGGGCTCGCTTGGCTGTGGCGACGCTCTCCTGCTGCAGCGCCTCGAGCTTGGCCTTCATCTCGTCGGCGTACCTGAGGCCGTCGGCGATCTTCTTCTGGCGCTCATCGAGCGTCGCCATGACCGGCTTGAACGCGAACCTCCAGAGGACGAAGCCGACGACCGAGAAGTTGATGACCTGCGCGAGGAAGAACGGCCAGCTGATGCCGAAATCCTGGACGATCTTCGAGATGCCGCTTGCGGCCTCGGCATGGTTGGCCGACGCCTCCGCCGCGGGCGCGGCGGCCTGTGCCAGGATGATCAGGTGGGAGAGCATGACGTTGTGCGTTTACTGTGAGAGGGGCCGGGCCGGCGGCGTGCGTCGGCCCGGGGTGTTCGGGTCGGATTACTTGCCGAGGAAGAGCGCGTAGAACGCGACGGCTTCCGCGAGGGCCATGCCGATGATGCCCTGGACGAGGATCTTCGTGGCGGCGCCCGGGTTGCGGCCGACCGCTTCCGCGGCCTTGAAGCCGACGAGGCCTACGCCAATGGCGGCGCCGAGGCAGCCGAGACCGCCCTGGATGCTTCCTGTCATTTCAGCGAATACTTGGATCATTGTGGTGTGTGCTTTCTTGTTGGTGGATTTCCGGCGTCCGCGCTCGCGGCACGGTCCCGCAGGTAAAGGGTGCTGTCAGTGCTCGGCCTCCTCGTGGCCCTCGTGGTGCTCGTCGCCGTGGTTGCAGATGAGCCCGATGTAGACGCTCACAAGGAGCGTGAACACGAACGCCTGGACGAATCCGATCAGGAGCTCGAGGAAGTAGAAGGGCGCCGGCAGGCCCCACTTCTCGATGCCGCTCATGGCGTGCATCAGGTTCTCCCCGCCGAAGATGTTGCCGAAAAGTCGAAACGAGAGCGATATAGGCCGAAACGCGATCGAGATCACCTCGATGAGGCCGGCCGCGAAAAAGATGATGAAGAGCGGGTAGTAGATGATCGCCGGGGTCTCCTTCTTGTCCGCCTTGTTGCCGAAGATGTCCTTGAGGACGAAGACCGGGCCGGCATAGCGCATGATGAAGTAGAACCATCCGCAGAAAGCGACCGCGGCGAGTGCCAGGGTTGCGTTCATGTCCGCGTTTCCGGGGCGGATTAGCTCCATCCACTCGCCGCTCTTGTGGTCCACCATGTAGATCGTCCCCACGCCCGGAAAGAGCCCGCTCCAGTTCTGGATCAGGATGAACGTGAAAAGGGCGATAAGGAGCGGGAATGCGGGCTTTGCCACCTTTGGCCCAACAATCGGGGACGTGAGGTCCAGGATGCCCTGAACCAGGTTCTCAACGATGGCCTGGGTGCGGGTCGGGATCAGCTTTGGCCGGCCGATGGCCAGCCGTATGGCGATGATAAGTACCAGTGCCACCACCCAGCTGGTAACCATGCTGTTGGTGACCGGCAGGGGCCCGATGTTGAAGATGGAAGTCGCCTTGGTCTCAATTCCCGCGCCTTCGGCGGCAAACGCCGGGACCCCAGTCGACAGGGCGACGAAGGTTAGGGCGAGTTGGGTGACTCGGGACATGGTTCGGGAGGGCAGCAAGGGTATCCTGAAACGTTTAGTCGTAGGCAATGGGCCCTCTCTCCGTCAACAACCGAAACCTAAAAAAGGTGCGCTAGGAACCGCCATAATGGCCCCGTGAAGGCTAAGTTGCACCACGGGTTCTTCCTATCGTAATGATGGCCACCGCCCCCACGATGACACCGGCCGCCATCAGGATGCGAAGGTTCATGGGCTCCCCCAGAACCAGCCACCCAAGAAACACAGCCACAACGGGGTTAACATAGGCGTAGGTGGAGACTTTGGCGGGGGTGCTATGCTCCAGAAGCCACACGTACACCGGAAAGGCCACGACCGAGCCGGCCACCACCAGATAGGAAAAGGCCACCCAGGACCGCGTGCTTATCTCCGCCAGGTGGAGGCCCCTGCCCTCCCCTAATATGAACCCCACCAATAACATGGAAACACTCCCACACAGCATCTGCATGGAGGAGGCCAGCAGGAGCGGGGTGCCGGACCTGATGTGCTTGCTGTAAAGGGACCCCGTCCACCAGGAGACGCTTGAGAAGAAGATGGCGATGATGCCCAGGGTGGGCGGCCGTTGACCGGTGGGGATGGCATCCGGGCCCAGCAGCAGCGCGATGCCGGCTATCCCCACGACCACACCGACGACCAGGCCCAGCGTGGGCTTCCTCCCTCCCGGCCTGACCCAGTCAAGGACCACCATCACAAGGGGCGAGGCGCCCAGGATGAGCGAGGTTATGCCCGACTGGACGGTCTGCTCCGACCAGGACACGATCGCGTTGCCCCCAAGAAGGAGGAAGATGCCGATTATCGCCTGCTCCCGCCATGCCCGCGCGGCCGGCCACGCCGCACCGCGGAGCTTGAGGAACCCAAAAACCAGGGCCCCGGCTATGGCGAACCTCATGCCCGCCATTAGGAACGGCGGCATCGTCGTAACCGCCACGCGTATGCCTAGATACGTGCTACCCCAAATCAGGTAGATAGCCGCGAATGCCAGGATGATGCCCGTCCGCGAGGGCTTGGGATGGGGGTTCATGGGTGGCGCTCGACACTAGCGCGCCTGCCTATGGCCACGGTGGCAACCACGATCAACTCGAAAAAGACGGAGCGCGGACCGGTCAGCGGCCCGGCCCGTACTCCATGTAGGTTGCCGTCGCCTCCGAAGCTCCTGGACCCAGCAGGCGCCCCACCAGGTGCAGGGAGGCGTCGATACCGGCCGAAATGCCGGCGGCAGTGACCACCCTGCCGTTGTCGTGGAACCGCGCGCCCGGGTCCACGACCGCAAGGGGCGCGAGCTCCCCCAGCATGCCCAGGAGCTCGTGGTGGGTCGTCACGCGAAGGCCATCAAGGAGCCCCGCCTTCGCGAGGAGGAGGGCGCCCGTGCAGATGCTAAGAGTCACCTCGGATCGGCCGGCCGCCCTATGTATCCATTCCATAATTACAGAATTCCTCATCAGCGCCCGTGTGCCGAACCCTCCCGGGACCACGAGGACGGAGGGCACCGGGCAATCGTCCACCGTGTAGTCGGGAACGACCTTGAGCCCGTTGTTCGCCCGCACCACCCCGGGTCGCGGCGCCATCGTGAAGACATTGAACGCCGCGTGGCCGCTCAGTTCGTCGGCAACCGCAAAGACCTCGAACGGGCCGGCGAAGTCGAGGACCTCGACGTCGTCAAAGACCAGGATGCCCACGTGCTTCTTCATGGCCGCGTTCTCGCCTCAGCGTCGCCTCGCCTCGAGTGAAAAATGGCCCTTCGCGCGCTTTTCGAAGACAGTCGGCTCCTCAAACGGCCATGTCGGCACGGCGGGCACGGCCCAGTCCGGGTGCGCGCTTAGCACCGCCTCCACTTCGCGGAAATAGGGCTCGTGGTCGGTCCTGAAGTAGAGTCCCGCGCCCTTGCGCGCTCCCCTGGCCGCGTCGGCGAGGAACGCCGGGTTTACGACGCGGTTCTTGTGGTGCCTGCGCTTTGGCCAGGGGTCCGGAAACAGGATGAAGATCCTCTCAAAGGATGATCCCTCGGGGCATGAAGCGAGGAAGTCCTCGGCATCGGCACGCACGAAGTGAAGGTTGCCGATCCGTCCCCTCTCTCGCTTGCGCTCGGCCCTTCCGATGCGTTCCGAGGCGATGTCGATCCCTATGCATAGCTCCTCGGGATACGCTCTCGCGTAGGCTGAAAGGAAGTGCCCATGCCCGCAGCCAATCTCCCAGACAAAGGATCCGCTTGCCGGGATAATCTCGCCGAGAAGGCCGCGGAGCGCCTCCCGCCGCTCCTTTACCAGCGAGGTTCGCTCGGGCAGGCGGTTTGGCCTCAAGCTTATGCGTCCCCTGCCCTTCCGGCCTCTATGGCCACCATAAGCAGGCTGATATCGGTAGGGTTCACGCCGCTCATCCGGCTCGCCTGCCCCAGCGTAAGTGGCTTTATATGAGAGAGCTTAACGGCGCTCTCACGCCGAAGTCCCGGGATAGAGAGATAGTCAAGTGACTCCGGAATCCGGATCTTTTCGGCATCCTTCAAGCGGTCGACCTGGCGAAGTTCACGCTCCAGATATCCCTGATATGTAATTCGATACAGGACTTCTTGGCGAACCTGAGGGGTCTCCCGGTAGAAGTCGTCCGGAAGTGGACTCCCCTGCCCCGTCTTTCGAACATGACTTCCCCAAGTTATCCCCTGGAAACGGTTTGACTCAAGAAATTGAACCCATTCGGCGATCCGTGCCGCCTTGTCACGAATGCGTTGCAATCGACTGCCACTTATTAGTTTATGCGTTTCTGCGTGGTGCGCCAAGCGGAGTTCGGCGCTGCCGTGATTGAGCAAGAGTCGATGCTCCGCCCTACTCGTAAACATCCGGTAGGGCTCATCTGTACCCTTGGTAACGAGATCATCGATGAGGACGCCGATATAGGATTCGTGGCGGCCCAGGATCAAGGGCTCTACTCCCCTAGCCTTGTTGGCTGCATTTACCCCGGCCACCAGGCCTTGGCCCGCAGCCTCCTCATACCCGGACGTGCCGTTGATTTGGCCGGCCAGAAAAAGATTCTTAACCCGCTTCGATTCGAGAGACGGGTAAAGCTGCGTCGGTGGCGCGAAATCGTATTCAACCGCATAGGCTGGCCGCAAAAGCTCGGCGTTCTCAAGGCCCGGAATGCTATGGACCATGTCGAGCTGGACCTCGAATGGCAGCGATGTTGAAAGCCCGTTGACGTAGTATTCGTTGGTTGACCGGCCCTCGGGCTCCAAGAACAGAAGATGCCTCGGCTTGTCGGCAAAGCGCACGAACTTGTCCTCAATGCTCGGGCAGTATCTCGGCCCTATGCCTTCGATCTCGCCGCTGTACATGGCCGACTTGTGGAGATTGGCTCGAACGATCTGAGCTGTCAGGTCCGTGGTGTGGGTCATCCAACAGGAAATCTGGTGGGAACCGGGCGTCCATCCCAGGCGGGTTTCCCCGGATTGTTCCACGTGGAACAAATCCTCGGAATCCCGGGTGTCATGGAACGCAAACAGCGTAGGTTCCGCGTCGCCTTTCTGCTCCTGCATCTTCCCGAAGTCGATACTCCGGCCAAGGATACGGGGTGGGGTGCCCGTCTTCAGCCTTCGGAGCTCTATGCCAAGCTCCATCAGGCTGGCAGACAAGGTCTTCGAACTAAAATCCCCAAGACGTCCCCCCTCATTCTTATTCTGTCCGATATGCATCAGGCCCCTGAGAAAAGTGCCTGTGGTGACGACGACGCATGAGCCCAGGAAGTCGATGTCCAGGTTCGTGCGGCATCCGACGACCTTGTCCTTCTCGAACAGCAGTCCAGTCACCGTGGCCTGGAATAGGGTAAGGTTCGGCTGAAGCTCCAGCGTGTGCTTCAGCCGAAACTGGTAAGCCTTCTTGTCGCATTGGGCGCGGGGAGACTGGACGGCCGGGCCCTTCGATTCGTTCAGCAGCCTAAACTGAATCCCGGTCACATCGGTGGTGATGGCCATCTCGCCACCGAGCGCATCGATCTCGCGTACCATCTGCCCCTTGGCCTGACCGCCGATGGCGGGGTTGCAGCTCATTTGGGCAACGGTGTCTATGTTGCCCGAAAGAAGCAGGGTAGAGGCCCCCATCCGGGATGCAGCCAATGCCGCCTCCACGCCTGCATGGCCAGCCCCACACACGATCACTTCAAATTTTTTTTTATTGGTGTACAAACGTTTATGCGATTTCAATGCCTTCGGAACACATCCGAGCCCACTCGCCAAAACAACGCCAGCTCAGTTATTTCCCTATGCAGAAGGATGCGAACAATTGATCGAGCATACGCTCGTTGTCCACCTTGCCGGAGATCTCCCCGAATGCCGCCAGCGCTCCCCTCAGATCGCTCGCCACGAGCTCGGCCGGCCCCGCCTCATCGATCTTCTGAAGGGCGCTGCTTAGGCACGCGCGCGCCTCCGCCAGGAAATGGGCGTGGCGGACGTTGATCGCTATGCCCTCGTCGCCAACCGTGGTCTGGAGCTCGCCCGCCAGCCGCTCGAGTTCGGCCAGGAGTCCGCCGATTCCCTCGCCGTTCAGGGCCGAAAGCGCCACCGCGTTGACGCCGGCCGGCGGTGCCGCGGAGGATCCGGCCCCCCTCAGCAGGTCCGCCTTGTTCAGGGCGACCACCGTATTTGAATTATTGATACGCTTGAGGATCTCCGGGGGGATCGGCGGGGTGGGGCGCGTTGCGTCGAGCACCAGCACCAGGAGGTCGGCATCCTCCACGCACTCGAGGGTCTTCGAGATCCCAAGGCCCTCGACCCCTTTTGCCCCGGGGTTTAGCCCCGCGGTGTCCACCAGCCGGAGCCCGTGGGCACCCACCGCGACGCGCTCCTCGATGAAATCCCTCGTCGTGCCCGGCTCCGGGCTAACGATGGCCCGCTCGCTGCCGACGATCCTGTTGAGGAGCGAGCTCTTGCCGGCATTTGTCTCCCCGAGAAGCACCGTCCTGATTCCCTCGCGCAGGCGGGCTCCCGTCCTTTCGGTGGCGAGGAGCCTGTCGGTTCCCCTCTGGACGCCCCGGACGCGCTCCGCCAGCTTCCTCCTGTCCTCGGGGGGGAGATCCTCGTCGGGAAAGTCGATGTAGGCCTCGATGGTCGCCAGCGAGGCAACGACGCCGTCTACAAGTTCCGCCATGTGCCGCCCGAGTGCCCCCCGCAGGACCTGCCGGGCCGCGGCAAGCGAGCTGTCGCTGCGGGCGTTGATCAGGTCCATGACCGCCTCGGCCTGGCTCAGGTCCATCCTCCCGTTCAGGAACGCCCTCAGCGTGAACTCCCCAGGGCCCGCGGGGCGACACCCCCGGGACAGGAGGTCGGAGAGGATCTTCCGGGCTATGAAGGGGCTCCCGTGGCAGGATACCTCGAGGGAGTCCTCGCCGGTGTAGGAGTTCGGGCCGAGATAGAGCGTGGCCACCACGTCGTCCACGACTCCCCCGCGGAGGTCGCGGTAGTCCCCGTGGGTGGCGACCCGGGGTGGGGGAGCGGTGCCCAGCGCGCCCCCGGCCACCGACATCGTATCCGGGCCACTGATACGAATGACCGCGAGCGCGGACGTCCCCGCGGGTGTCGCGAGGGCCGCGATGGTGTCCGGGTTTCGCGCCATGGGGTTTAAACCAACCCTTGCCGCGGCGCGGACTCAAGCGCCGAAGGGAAATGCGCGGGCCGCCTCAGCGAAACTCCATCCAGTCGGGCGAGCCGTACTGCTCCACGAGCCCCTCCAGCTCCTCGTCGTTGAGCTCGGGCCAGGGTGTGGGTGCCGCGTCGGCGCCGAGCGCCTCGGAGAGGCGGATCACGAACTCCTCGCCAAAGCCCTCCCAATCGACGGCGGCGCCCCCGGCGGCGGGTCGCCAGAGCGATCCCTGGAAGAGGAGTCCGCGCTTGTTGCGCTTCTGGGCTCCCCCGGCGATCTTCGCTCCCGAGTCGGCGTGCACGACGTCAAAGACCTCGGCCCGCTCGAAACAGACCCCGGCGGGGCCTCCCGGCTCGGCCCCGGGCGCGCTTTCGGATACCGGCTTAAGGACCACGGGCACGCCGGCCTCGCCGAGCGCGCCCGCAAGCGCCTCGTGGATCGCGCGGTAGCTCTGCGTGGCGCGGGCCTCCTCGAGCGGATGCCCCCTAGGTATCACCAGGGAATACGTCCAGTCGTCCCTGTGGTCGACGACCCCGCCACCCGTGGGACGCCTGCACAGGTCCAGCGTCTCCCCGGCGGGGAGCTGGCTGCGCACGAAGGCGATCTTCTGGCTGTAGCCGAAAGTGAACGCGGGCGAGCGCCAGTCGTAGTGCCGGTAGCGGGCCACCTTCTCGCGGGGGTAGCGCTGCAGCAGCAGGAAATCCGTGGCCATGTTCTCCGCGGCGCCGCCCGTGCGCTGCGGAAGGACCTCGAGGTTCATGGGGAGCGCACGACCCAGCCCGACTCCCACCGCTCGCCGTTCCGGGAAAGCGCCAAAAGGCCCGCCTTTGAAAACGGAAAGAAGATGCCGCGGTGGCGGGGCCCGTGCACGATCAGCGAGGCGAGGACTCCGAGGTGCGGCTCGTGCCCCACGACTGCGATGTCGCGGGTCTCGGCGACCAGGGCGGACGCGATCGGACCCGGGTCGTCGTCGGGCGTCAGCCCGGCCTTCAGCAGCAGGGCGGACGAGAGGCCGAGCCCTTCGATCAGGAGCTCCGCCGTCTCCCGGGACCGGGCCAGCGGGCTGTGCCAGATCTCGGCCGGCGCAAAGCCGGGGCCCTTCTTCAGGCTGCGGCAGACCCGGTCAACCTGGTCGCGGCCCCTGGCGCTCAGGGGACGCAGGGGATTCTCCTCGTCGGAGACTGCATCGGCGTGCCTCATCAGGTAAATCATCGCTTGGCGGCCGCTCAGCGCCCCGTCCTCAGGGCGACAGCCGCTCGATGGTCCATGAGCCCCCGGGCTCGCGCCGGTAGCGCAGGCGGTCGTGCAGCCGGCTGCGGCGGCCCTGCCAGAACTCGACCGTCTCGGGAACGATCCGGAATCCCCCCCAGTGGGGGGGAAGCGGCGCCTCGACGCCCTCGAATTTCTTCTCTGTGGCCCTCATCGAATCCTCGAGCGCCTCGCGGCCCGATATGATCGCGCTTTGCGAGGAGGCCCACGCGGCGAGCTGGCTCGCGCGCGGCCGGACATGGAAATAGGCCTCGCTCTCCTCGCGCGTCGTGCGCGCCACCGGTCCCTCGATGATCACCTGGCGCTCCAGGGCCACCCAAGGGAACATGTACGAGACGCGGGGGTTGGAGGTGATCTCGATGCCCTTGCGGCTGCTGTAGTTGGTGTAGAAGACGAACCCGCGTCCATCGATCCCCTTGAGCAGCACCATGCGCGAGGAGGGGCGCCCGTCCTTGGTCGCCGTCGAGAGCACGCCGGCATTCGGCTCGTGGATCTTGGCGGCCTCCGCCTCCTGGAACCACTTGTCGAACTGGCGAAAGGGATCGCGTGCGACATCCTTCTCCGAAAGCCCGGCGAGTGAGTATTCCTTTCGTAGGTCGGCCAGGGTCATCGGGGGGCACGCTGTCCCCGCGGCACGGCCAAGTCAAAAACATCTGCGGCCCGGGCCGGCAGTCAGCGCGTCAGCGCCCGGATGACCGCGCCGTGCTCGGGAAACCGGCGTGAAAGCGCGTCGCGGTCCCCGAGCTCAAACTCCCGCTCGTCCCATGCAGGGGAAAGCGTGCATCCAAAGAGCGTCCATCCCAGGCCCGTGGCCCCGGCGCCCGGGCGGATCCGTGCGCCCTGCCAAACCCCCGCGGGAGCCACGGCGAAGGGGACGTGGGGCCCGGCGACATCCGGTCCCAGGGCGACCCTGCGGCAGGAGCCGGTCAACGGGTCCAGGAGCGCCAGCTCGGCGGGATCCCCGCCGTGGAAATGCCACAGTTCGTCGGTGCCGAGCCTGTGGAGCGCCGAGAACTCCCTCTCGGTTATCAGGAAGAGGATCGCGGAACCCGTCGGCCGGCCTCCGTCCCCCTTGAGGGGGCTGGTCCACGTCGCCGCGAAAAACCCTCCCTCCCTGGGCAGCGGCGCAAGCCCAAGCTTGGAAATCAATTGCTCCGCTTCCGTGTTCATGGACAGCGAGATATACAAGGCGGCCGGGGTTTGCACGCCATTCCGGCTTCCCGTTGCAGGGCGGATTGGAGATGCTCGGCCGATGGACAGGCTCAACACCTTTATCGACCAGAATGCCCCCGTTCTCCTTGGAAGGCTCAAGCGCCTTGTCAGCTTCCCCACCATCAACCCGCCGGGGGCGGACTACGATGAGGTGACGGGCTACCTCGCCCGGGAACTGAACCGGATAGGCCTCTCGGCCAAGCGCTACACGATCCCCGACAAGCTCCTGAGGAAGAGCCTGCCCGCCGATCAGCACGGTTTCCCGCGCTACAACGTGATCGGCAAGCTCAAGGCCCCAGGCGCAAAAAAGACGATCCACTTCAACGCCCATTACGACGTGGTCCCCGTGTCGGGAACCTGGCGCCACGGGAGCCCCTTTAGCGGCGCCGTGGAAAAGGGGCTGATTTACGGCCGCGGGACCGCCGACATGAAGGGCTCGATCGCAAGCCTCATTACGGCCCTGGACGCCCTTGTGAAGACCGGCTCAAAGCCGCTCATGAACGTCGAGGTCTCTTTCACCGCCGATGAGGAGACGGACTCGTTCCTGGGATCCCGCTGGGTGGTTGACGAGGCGCCGATCAACCCGGACTTCGCGATCGTCATGGAGGGCGCCGAGGGGGACAAGGTGTGCTGCGGCCACAACGGGACGCTCTGGCTCGAGGTCGTGGTGCACGGGCGCGCCGCGCACGGCTCCACTCCGGAGAAGGGGGTCAACGCGCTGGAGAAGATGTCGGCCCTGGTCCTGGAGCTCGAGTCCTACAAGAGGAAGATCGCCCGCAGGACGTTCGTGACGCCCGAAGGCAAGACCATGCGCCCGACGATCAACGTCGGCGGCGTATTCGCGAGCGGAGAGGGCGGGAAGATCAACACGGTCCCCGCAAGGGCCTCGTTCTCGATCGACCGCCGGGTCCTCGCCGTGGAGGACCACGCGGCCGCGGAGCGCGACCTGCGGGCATTCCTTGCCGCGGCGGCGCGCCGCATCCCCGCATGCAGGATCTCCGTTTCGAAGGTCTCGGAGAACTTCTCCTGCTTCTCGAAGCCAAGCCACCCGTTCTTCAGGGCCATGGCTGCGAGCGTCAAGGGGGTCCGCGGCAGGCCGACCGTCTTCAGCGTCTCGACCGGCTTCAACGACATCCACTATTTCTCCAAGCACCTGAAGATTCCGACGCTCGGGTACGGCCCGGGCGGGGACGACATCCACGCGGTGGACGAGCGGGCGCGCATCAGGGACTTGGTGGGCAGCGCCAAGATCTACGCGAACCTCCTGACGACGTTCGCAGGATGACGGCCACCTAGGGGCTGTTGAAGCCGCGGCGGACGATGTGGACCGCGATCGCCGCGAGGAGCAGCGCGATGATCTTCGACACGGCCCTCAGGCCCGTCTGACCCACCATGCGCTCCAGCCGCTCGCTCTGGGCGAAGGCGAGCGCGACAAGCGCCAGGTTGGCCGCAAGCGCCAGGAGCGTCATCGCGAGCCCCTGGGACTGGGAGATGACGAGGAGCGTCGTGATGGTGGCGGGACCGGCGATCAGCGGCATGCCGAGCGGGACGACGCCAAAGTCGTCGGGGAGGCTGCTCCTCTTGTCCTGGGAGGACGACTGGACCAGCTCCCGTCCGGCCAGGATGAAGAGGATCAGCCCGCCCGCGATCTGGAAATCGCCCTCGCCGATGCCGATCGCAATAAAGATGCTCCGCCCGAGGAAGAGGAAGAAGAGGGCGACGATGCCCCCGGTCCAGGTCGCCTGGTTGGCGATGTGCTTTCGCTTGGCGACGGGTACGTCCCTGCCCAGCGCCAGGAAAATCGCGGCCAGCCCCACCGGGTCTATCGTCACGAACAGGGGGATGAAGCACTCTAGGAATTTCCGGGCGAGGTCCATTCCACGGCGATTCTGCCCCTGAGCCGGGGAAAGGCAATCCACCTTGCGCCGCCGGCCGCTGCCTCCTTCATTCGCATCACACGTGAAGCGCACCGAGACAGACCTTTACGGCCTCACGCTCCCCGAGCTCCGCATGCTCGTGGCGTCATGGGGCCTGAACCCGATCCACGCCTCCCGGATCTGGAACCGCCTCTACCTCGGGCTCTCTTCAGCGGCCGACGAGTTCGGGGGGATCCCGGACCGCGTGCTGAAGCGGCTCAACGCGGACGCCTTCCTCGGTGTGCTGCCCGTGCGCGCCGAGGCGGCGTCAAGCGACAGGTTCACGCGCAAGTACCTGCTCGGCCTCGGCGACGGGCATGGGATCGAGACGGTCATCATGCGTTTCACGGGCAGGGTCACCGCGTGCGTGAGCAGCCAGGCCGGGTGCGCGATGGGCTGCGTCTTCTGCGCGACTGGACAGATGGGCTACAGGCGCCACCTGACGACGGCCGAGATCGTGGCGCAGGTGGTCCACGTCTCCCGGGCGCTCGCGCTCGCGGGGGAGGGGAGCCGGCTCAGGAACGTGGTCTTCATGGGGATGGGGGAGCCCCTCCACAACTACGACGCCGTGATGAAGGCCACGGACATCCTGCGGGACCCGAGCGGCCTGTCGCTGGCGGCGGACCGGATCACGCTCAGCACGGTGGGCGTCGTGCCCGGAATCCGGCGCATGGCCGACGAGGCGAGCCCCATCCACCTCGCCGTCTCGCTCCACGCGGCGAACCAGGAGGAGCGCGCCGCGCTCGTTCCTGCGGCGCGCAAGTGGCCGCTGGACGAGCTGATGGACGCCTGCCGCCACTTCTGCGTCACGCTCAGGCGCCGGATCTTCTTTGAGTGGACGCTGATCGAGGGCAGGAACGACACGGAGCGGCACGCGCACGCCGTGGGACGGCTCATCGGCGGGCTTCCCGCGCAGGTGAACCTGATTCCCCTGAACCCCACGCACGGCTACGGCGGCCTCCCCTCGCGGGGCGAGGCCGCCAGGCGCTTCCAGAGGGTCCTGGCAGACCATTACGGCCTGCCGAGCACGGTGCGCCAGCGGCGCGGCATCGACATCGCCGCGGGCTGCGGCCAGCTGGCCTCCTAGTCGTACCTGGCCGCGCGTCCCAGGTAGTTCAGGGTCCAGATTTCCTTCCACACCCGATAGCGACCCTCGTTGGAGATCTTCCCGTGGTCCTCGCGGGCGCCCTGGGGGTTAAGGAAGCCCAGCTCGGTGTTCACGCGGTCGAGTTCGCGCTGAGCGTCGTTCAGCTCGGCAATCGGCTCGACCATGAAGGGCACGAGCGCGCGTCCGACCGACGCTATCCTCTTGCGGTGCAGCGACAGGAGCCTCGGGAGCGACCGCGTGCAGGGGCGCCTGTCGACGAACCAGTCCTCGGGGTAGAACCCCCCGAAGGGGATGTAGAGGTTGTCGGTCACATACCGTGCGCCGTCGTGGGTGAGCGAGGTGAGGGAGTAGCACACGTCGATCGCGCCGTTGTTCTGGGGAAGGAAGGTCACCTGCACCCGCAGGAGCGCCGCCTCGTCCTGGTAGACGGAGACCCGCAGGTAGATGTCGCCGCCGACCTCGGCCTTCAGGGCCTGGACCTGGCGGAAGCCCTGGGCGCGGAGCCACTCGCGGATCCTCAGGAACCTGGGCTGCACCGGCCACTCCTCGCCGCTGCTGTTGAGGGCATAGCGGGGGAAGAGCGGGAAGGGGCTGACACTCAGCGCCGCGATCGCGAGCCAGTTGTAGAGGGTTTCAACGAGGAACCACAGGAGGAACCCCGCCACGGCGATGACCCACATCGGCCTGTCGACCAGGTCGAAGTCCCGGCAGAGCCAGGCGCCCACAATCGGGAAGATGATCCACCTGAGCCACCGGTCGGCAATGGCGACGACCGGCGACGCCAGGCGCTGGTTCACGTGAACGAGCACGAACGACACGATGATCGCGACGACGATGACGTACCTAAGCTCCATGGGGGTTTTCGAGGGCCAAAGGGTCCTCAGCGTCGCTGCGCCTCTATGGTGCCGCAGGGCATCATTGTGGGTGAAACCGTCATTTTGGGCATTCGACTGAGGCTCAAAAAGAATCCGGGCAGTTACAAACACCGAATTTGACGCTTTCCCCCCGGCACCCATGCCGCCGAATACGGTCTATTCCCTGTACCGCGCCCGTGCCCGGTTGCCTATGATCCACGTCCCCCTGCCCATGCGCCCACGCGAATTCTCGCCCGCGACAACCCGGAGCATGCGCCCGTGAAATTCTCCGCGACCCATCTCAGGCGCTACAGGCAGATCGCCGGCCTGCTCTGGAAATACGGACGCTCCGACATTGCGCAGCAGATGGCGGTGCCCGACGAGTTCGACCCGGACGAGCTGAAGGCGGGCCCGAGCGATGGCGCCCCCGAACAGCTTGTCGACGACCTCGAGGCCATGGGGCCAACCTACGTGAAGATGGGGCAGGTGCTTGCCGGCAGGCCGGACCTCCTCCCGAGGGCCTATCTGACGGCGCTTGCGCGGCTTCAGGACAAGGTGAAGCCCTTCTCCTACGAGGAAGTGGAGCAGATCCTCTTGGCAGAGCTTGGGGTCCGGGTCTCGAAGGCTTTCTCCCAGTTCGCCACGGATCCGATAGCGGCAGCGTCCCTCGGCCAGGTCCACCTGGCGGCGCTGCGCGACGGGCGCCTGGTCGCGGTCAAGGTGCAGAGGCCGGACATCCGCAGGCAGATCGCCGAGGACTTTGAGGTGCTGGCCGAGATCGCGACATTCTTGGACGACCACACGGAGATCGGCCGCCGGTGCCGGTTCAGCGCCATCGTCGCCGACTTCCGCACGACGATACAGCAGGAGCTCAACTACGAGCGAGAGGCCCAGAATCTCATCGCCGTCGGCAAGAACCTTCAGGAGTTCAAGCTGATCGTGGTTCCCCAGCCCGTCCTTGATTACAGCACGCGCAGCGTGCTCACCATGGATTACATCAAGGGACAGAAGATCACGGCCATCGGGTCCCTGGGCAAACAGGACATCAACGGGGCGCGCCTCGCCGAGGAGCTTTTCAAGGCCTATCTCAAGCAGGTCCTGGTCGACGGCCTCTTTCACGCGGATCCCCACCCGGGAAACGTGTTCATCACGGACGACGGGAGAATCGCCCTCCTTGACCTCGGCATGGTGGGTCACACCGGTCCGGTGATGCAGGAGCACCTCCTCAAGGTTCTCATCGCGGTGAGCAACGGAAAGGGCGACGAGGCGGCGGAGGAGGTCGTGAGGATGAGCGAGAAGACCGACTCCTTCGACCTGCACGGGTTCCGCCTGCAAATCAGCCAGCTTGTGGCTTCCAGCCACGACAAGGGTCTGAAGGACCTAAACGTCGGAAGAACGCTCTTGGACGTCAGCCGGCATGCCAGGGAATGCGGACTCTACGTCCCGAGCGAGCTCGTCCTTCTGGGAAAAACGCTCCTGCAGCTGGACGAGGTCGGTCGTATCCTGGACCCCGAATTCGACACGAACGCCTCGATCCGCCGCAACGCCATTCATATTATCTCCACCCGCACCCTCCGGGACACGACGCAGGGCGGCGTGGCCAACGCGCTTCTTGAACTCAAGGATTTCACGCTTCACCTTCCCGCAAGGCTAAACCGGATCATGGACGCGATCTCGAGCGCGGAGCTGGAGGTGAAGGTGAGGGCACCGGACGCAAAGATGGTGGTGGATGGGATCGAGAAGGTGGCAAATCGAGTGACCAAGGGAATCCTCCTCGCCGCAGTCATCATTGGCGCGGCGCTCATGATGAGAATCTCAACGCAGTGGACGCTCTTCGGGTATCCCGGCTTCGCCATGCTCTGCTTTCTCGCGGCGGCTGTCGGGACGGTCACCCTCCTCTACAACATCTATGCCGAGGACCGTGCCAGCCGCAAACATCGGGCTCGCTAGGGACGGACATGGCACAAGACGTGGACGAACCGCCAAGGAACCTCCATCGGGAACCCCGACCGCACGCCAGGTCCCGCGCTCGACCATGGAAATGCGCCAAGTCCTCGTGAATCCGCCCGGCGAGCCCGTTCTTGGCGTCATCCCGGTCGAGGAGGCCGCTCCCCGTGCCGCGCCGTCCAGTGTTCCTCCGTCGCACCTCGTCATCATCGCTCTTGGAACCATCGCCTTTCTGTACTTCGGCCGACCCGTGGTCCTTCCGGTCCTATTGGCATGGCTGGCGGCAACCACGCTGCGTCCCCTGGTGACCTGGCTGTCCAGGTATCGATTTCCCACGGCCTTTTCCGCCGCGATAGTCTTCTGCCTGCTGGTGGGCGCCGTGACCGCGGGGTTCCTTGAATTGGAGCGGCCCGCGACGAGGTGGTTGAACGAGGCCCCTGAGCGCATGACCGAGCTCAGGCAGCGGGTCCAGAAGATCTTCTCGACCGCCCGGCACCTGAGCCAGGCGACCGCGGCGGTGACCAACCTGGGGGCCACCGAGGCGGAAAAGATGGAGGAGCAGCGCAAGACCCCCACGGTGCAGGTCAAGGACGAGCGCGGCACCACCTCCCTTCTGAACTGGACCGGCACGCTCCTTGCGGGCCTGGGTGAGGTGCTGGTGTTGACCTACCTCCTTCTCGCCTCGGGCGACCTCTTCCTGCAGAAGCTTGTTCGCGTGATTCCAACCCTCAGGGGCAAGATACGCGCCGTCGAGATCACCCACGAGATCCAGGACAGCATCTCGAAATACCTGTTCTCGGTCACCCTGATAAATGTAGGCCTGGGGGCGGCGGTGGGGGCGGGCTTGTTCGCCCTGGGACTGTCGAACGCCACAATGTGGGGGATTCTCGCGGCTCTGCTGAACTTCATCCCGTATTTCGGCCCGATCGTCGGCGTCGCCATCATTGCCGCTGCCGGAATCCTTGGCTTCGACTCTCCCTGGCAGGGGCTCCTGCCCCCGCTGTGGTACCTGGCGCTGCACTTCCTTGAGGCAAACCTTGTGACGCCCATTCTGCTGGGACGGCGGTTCACCCTCAACCCCGTGGCCGTATTCGTCTCGCTGATCTTCTGGACGTGGCTTTGGGGGGTGTCTGGCGCGCTGTTGTCGGTCCCGATCCTCGTCACGATCAAGGTGATCAGCGACCGGATTCCGGCGATGTCTCCCCTCGGGGAGGTCATCGGCCGTTGAACGCGGGCCCGTGCCCTGCGGCTCAGGTTCAGCTCTGGCGCATCGGCATGATGACGCAGATGAAATTGTCCAGCGTCTTGAAGACGCCCGGGCTCACCTCGTCCTTCAGCTCAAGAAACACTTCGTCCTTTGTCAGCGCGCGCAGGGGGTCGATGACGAAGGCCGGGTTGAACGCGACCTGGAGGTCCGGCCCACTGTAGCCGATCGCCATGGACTCGTGCGCCTCGCCGAAGTCGGGGCTCTGCGCCGTGATCTCCAAGAGGTTGCTCGTCAGCTTCATGCGCACCGAGTTGGACTTCTCGGAGCACACCAGCGCGGCGCGGTGGACGCACTGCAGGAGGAGCTCCCGCTCGAGCTTGATCCTCTGGTGGGTCTCCTTGGGAATCACCTGCTGGTAGTTCGGATAGCTCCCCTCGACGACCTTCGAGTACAGGTAGACGCTGTCGACCAGGCCGCTCCCGTCCTTGTCCGTCCCGATCTGGAACGCACAGCGCCTGTCGTTGAAGTTGATCTTCACCTTGTCCCCCTTGTCGAGGATGCGGGCGAGCTCACTGACGGTCTTGGCGGGCAGGATGATGGCGCCTGTCCCCGCGGCGGGCACCACCATTTCCTTCGATATGAGCGCAAGCCGGCGCCCGTCGGTGGCGACGAGGGAGAGGCTGCCTTCCTTGAAGTTGAAGTACACGCCGTTCAGCGTGTAGCGCGTCTCGTCCTGCGACTGCGCGTACGCGACGCTCTTGAGCATCGCGGCCAGCTCGTCCTGCTGGAGCGTGTGGGCCTTCTCGTCCCCGAACTCCGGCAGCGGCGGGAATTCGTCCTTGGCCATCCCCATGATGCGGAACGTCGATCCCCCCGAGGAGATCTTCACCTGGTGGTTTGGTGAGGCGTCGACCGAGACGTCCGCGTTCGGCAGCTCCCTGACGATGCTCGCAAGGCGCTTCACCGGCAGGGTGACCGAGCCGGTCTCCTTCACGTCCGCCTTGATCTTGCAGCGGATGCCAAGGTCCAGGTTCGTCGTCGTCAACGAGAGCTGGTCCTTCTCCGCCTCGATCAGCACGTTGCTCAGGATCGGCATCGTCGCCTTTGACCCGACGACGTTTAGGACCTGGGAAAGGCCATTGGCAAAGTGATCGCGGTTCGTCTTGAATTTCATGTTTCCGGGGGTGATCCCGGTAGGAAAGCGGGATAAGCTAACAAAGTTTAAATGACTGTGGATTCAATAATGAATTAAAGCAGTAGTCGTATAAGGGTCTCGAATCACCAGCAACTCGCATGTTCCACTCGATAAAGGGGCCCTTTTTGGAAGGTGAGCAATTCCGGGCCGGATGTCGGTAAGTGGCAGGTTATTCGCAGGTCCGAGGTTGCTCGGAATCGGCCGACATGTTCCTGACACGATGTTCGCGGCCCCGGATGGACGCCATTAGTGGGACGGCTGACCCTTCGCCGCGCGGGAACGCCTCCAGTGGCGTATGAGACCGAAAAAGATGTAACCCAGGCACAGGCCCATGAAGGCAACCTCCTTGTACACGACCATCAGGCCGAGGGTGAGCACCAGGAACACGAACGTCCTCAGGCGCGTCTGCGTCTGCAGGTCGACCTTCTTTCCGCTCGGGTAGCGCACCGTGCTCATCATCAGGAAAGCGATGAGCAGCATGAGGAAGGGAAGGACGAGCGCGAACTTGTCGAGCGTCTTGTCGGACTCCGCGAGCTTCAGGAGGAAGAGGACCAACGAGGCGACGGTCATGGCCGCGGCCGGCACCGGAAGCCCGATGAAGTCCTTGCTGGACTCCTTCATCCCGCGGTGGAGCAGCGGGTTGGTGATGACGTTGAAGCGGGCCAGGCGCATCGCGGCGAAGAGCAGGTAGAAGAACCCCACGAAGCCCCCGATGTCGCGAAACCAGGGGAAGCCCTGGGACGGCGAGAGGATCAGGAAGAACATGAGGAAGGCCGGGGCCATCCCGAAGGAAACGACGTCGGCCAGCGAGTCGAACTCGGCTCCAAAGAGGGACTCGCGGCCCCCCATCCGGGCGAGCCTGCCGTCGAGCATGTCGAAGAAGGCGGCCCCAAAGATGAAATAGACCGCGTACCGGTAGTGGGTGGGCGCCGACGCCGCAAGGTAGAGCCCGTCGTCGGAAGAGCCCGCCAGGCGTGCATGAATGCAGTTCACCACGGCCATGAAGCCGCAGAGCAGGTTGCCCGCGGTCATCAGGTTGGGCAGGATGTAGATGCGGCTCGCCTGGGAGACGTTGTACGGGTCTTCGCGCGCGGCCAGGTCGTCGTCCTCCCTCGGGCCCTTCGGTCGGCGGTTGAAGATCATTTTGTCAGGCTTTCCAGGTATTTCCAGAATTTGGAGTGCTGCTCGACCAGCTGCTGCTCCGAGACAGGAAGCCTGTTGCGCAGCAGGAAGTCCTCCAGCGAATTCTTGTGGAGGATGTAGAGGACATGGAGGGTGTCCCCGTTCACCTCAAAATAGAACCGGTGCTCGCCCGCCCTCAGGCGGAAGAAGGTCTTGCCCGCCCGGTGGAAGCGGCCCAGCGGCTCCCGGGGGTGCTCCAGGTCCGAGGCCTTGATCGAGCTTATGGGCTCCACAACCTCGAGCTGCGCCAGCGTCTCGAGCTTGTTCAGTTCCCGCATGGCTTGCTCTGAAAAGGTAACCTGATACATCGGTTCATCTGGGGTCTAAACCCGTACGGTTTGCCCGCAACGCTATTCCTTGCAAAACGATGGCAGATAAGCCCGTAACTCTCGCGGACATCAGGGCGGCTCGCCGTCGGATACGGGAGGGGGTCATCCTGACGCCCTGCCCGGAGTCGATCCCGCTGAGCGAGATCACCGGGGCCAGGATCGTGTGCAAACTGGACAACTTCCAGCGAACGGGGTCCTTCAAGGAAAGGGGGGCCCGCAACGCGCTCCTGCGCCTGCCAGCCAGGAGCCGCCGGCTCGGTGTCGTGGCGGCCTCCGCGGGCAACCATGCGCTCGGCCTTGCCTATCACGGCAGGCTCCTCGGGATCCCCGTGACGGTCGTCATGCCGGAATTCGCGCCGCTCATAAAGATTACGACCTGCAGGAGGCTCGGGGCCCGCGTCATTCTCCACGGGAACGACTTTGCGGAGGCGCGGGCCGAGGCCGAGCGCCTCGTCTCAGAGCAGGGGCTCGCCCACATCCATGGGTTTGACGACCCGGACATCATAGCGGGGCAGGGGACCCTGGGGCTCGAGATCCTGGAGCAGGTGCCCGACCTGGACGCGATCGTCTGCCCGGTCGGCGGGGGCGGGCTCCTCGCGGGGGTCTCCATTGCCGTCAAGGCGCTCAGGCCAAGGGTCAAGGTCATCGCGGTCGAGAGCGTGGCGACGGGAAACCTCTCCGCGGCGCTCCGGGCTGGCAGGCCGGTCCGCGTCCCGCGCCATGCCACGCTCGCCGACGGCCTGGCCACGCTCACCGTGGGAGACCGGGCGTTCCGCAACCTTAAGGGGCGCGTGGACCGCGTGGTACGCGTGGAGGAGAAATGGATCTCGCTGGCGATCCTCAGGATGCTCGAGCTCGAGAAGACGGTGGTCGAGGGGGCCGCCGCGGTGCCGCTCGCGGCAATGATGTCGGGGCAGATCCCCGGCCTTAAGGGCAAGAGGGTGGCGCTCGTGGTGTGCGGGGGAAACATCGACCCGGTCGTCCTTGGGCGCGTGATCGAGAAGGGCCTCGTGCACGACGGCAGGCTCACCCGCTTCACGGTTCGAATCTCCGACAGGCCCGGCGGCCTTGCCGAGCTCTGCCGGGTCATCGCCTCGTGCGGCGCCAGCGTGAACCAGGTGGACCACGACAGGGCCTTCAGCGGGCCCGACGTCACGGCGACGCACGTCGTGTGCACCGTCGAGACCCGCGACCGCGACCATGTGGCGGAGCTCCACCGCGCGCTCAGGAAGGCCGGATTCCGCACGTGACCGCAAGGGCGCCCGCCAGTCTGGTCGTGTTCGGGCTTCTGGCGGCGCTGCCGGCCCTTTGCGCCCGACCCGTGGAGCTCGACATCCCGGTGTTCGAGGGGGGCTACGGGATAGGGTTTTACCAGGACAGCGCCCGGCGGTTCGAGGCGGAGCGCCCCGGGGTCACCGTCCACGTGTACGGAAACCCAAGGATCCAGGACCAGGTCAGGATCCGGATCATCGACGGGAACCCGCCGGACGCTGCATCGGTCCCGTATGTGCTTTGGGCTTCCCTGGTAAGGGCGGGGAAGATGGTCGACCTGGAGCCGTACCTTGACGGGAGGAACTGGGAGGGGGACGCGCGCTGGAGGGACACGTTTAGCCCCGGCGCGCTCGACTCCTGGAGGATCGGCGGGGGGACCTACGGCCTTCCCCTGGTGTATTCGTGCTGGGGCATCTTTTACAACCGAGGCCTCTTCAGGGAGCACGGCTGGACCGAGCCGCGGACCTGGGACGAATTCTTCTCGCTGTGCGAGAGGATCCGGGCCGCGGGAATCTCGCCGCTGAGCCTGCCCGGGACCCGCTGGCTCTATGGGGACGCGTTCTTTCGGGCCGCGTACCACAACCTCGCGGGGCCCAAGGGTTGGGAGGCCATCAACGAGCTTGTGCCGGGAGCCTGGGAGGACCCGCGGCTCGTCCGTTCCGCCGGGGTCCTCGGGCGGATCACGCGCGACTTCGTCCAGCCGGGGTGGGAGGGGGAGACCGCGCAGGGGGCGGAGCGCTATTTTCTCGGGGGAGGGTCCGCGATGACCGTCTCCGGCTCGTGGTTCTTTAGCGAGATGGCGGGTAAGATACCCCCGGGGTTCGACATCGGCACCATGAACTTCCCGGTATTCCCGGATGGTGTCGCCGATCCCACGACGGTCCAGGGAGGCAGCGACTGCTTCTTCGTCTTTAGGACCGGGGACCCGGCGCGCGAGCGCGCGACCCTGGACTTCCTCAGGTTCATGACCTCGCGCGCCCGGGCCGAGGCCATGGTCCGGATGACGGACGCGCCCGTGGCGATCCTGGGCGTTCCCGCTTCGGCCTATTCGGAGAGGATGAGGGACACGGCGGCCCTGATCGGCCGGGCGCGCGCGTCGTTCAACATGCCCCAGACCATGATGCTCACCCCGGCGATCCGGCAGGCGCGGGTCGACCTGACGCGGGGGCTCATGGCCGGCCGGGTCGCCCCCGGGGATTTCGCGCGGGGGCTTGAAGCCGCGGCCGCCGAGGACCGGGGGCGGGTCGCGAGCCCCGACCGCGTGGAATACCACCACCCCTTTGCCGGCGCGGCCCTCCTTGTGTCCCTCGCGGCGGCAGTCTCCTGGCTCGCCTTCGAGAGGTTCGGCCCCGGTCGCCGCGCGCGGGCGAGGGTGGAGGCCGAGGGATTCGGCCCGCTTCGCACCGGGATGGGGGCGGGGTTCGTGGGGCCCGCGCTCATCCTCTACTGCTCATTCATGGTCGTGCCGGCGCTCGCCGCGTTCCTGTGGGCCTTCACCCACTGGGACGGGATCGGACACCGTTCGTGGGCGGGGCTCTACAACTTCAAGTCGCTCCTCTTCGACGGGGACGTCCTGTGGACGGCGCTCGGCAACAACCTCTACCTGATGGTGGTCCCCGCGCTCGTCGTGGTCCCGCTCGCGCTCCTTTTCGCGATGCTGATCCACCGCGGTGTCTGGGGGGCCGGGGCGTTCAGGATGATCCTCCTCTTCCCGAACCTGCTCGGGGGGATAGCGGCCACGCTGATCTGGCTGAGCGCCTACCAGCCGCACGGGGGGCTCGTGAACGCCGGCCTCTCCGGCCTCGGTGGCCTGGCGGGCTCCGGATGGCTCAAGTCCTTTGCCGACTACCCCTGGCTCTCCGAGGAGCACCTCTATGCGGCCCTGATCCCGATCTACATCTGGATGGCGTGCGGGTTCAACCTGATCCTCTACCTGGCCGCGATGGAGGGGATCGACCCGCAGCTCTACGAGGCGGCCGAGATCGACGGCGCGCCGGCGTGGACGCAGTTCTTGAAGATCACCCTTCCGATGATCCGCGGAGTGATCGCGATCTCGGTCGTGTTCCTGGTGATCGCGGGCCTCAACGCGTTCGAGATGATATGGCTCCTCACTTCCCAGGACCCGTCGGCCTCGGTGAGCACGCTTGGGACGCTCCTGGTGACGACGATGTTCAAGGACTTCGACATCGGGCGCGCCGCGGCGCTCGCGGTGATCCTGTTTTCCCTGGTGCTTGTCGGGAGCGCCGCGGTCCTGCGGGGGTTCAAGGCCGAGAACGTGGAGACCTAGGGATGAGCCAATCGACAAGAAACGGCCGGCGCTTCTCCAGGACCGTGGCCCTTGCGGCGCTCCTCGGGTACGCGGCGTGGCTCGTGTTCCCCATGATCTGGGTCGTCTATTCCTCGCTCAAGGCCGACGACGCGATCTTCCGGGACACGTTTTCGCTGCCGCATCCCGGCGACCTCCACACCGAGAACTACGCGCGCGCGTGGGGAGGGGCCCACTTCGGGGAGTATTTCCTTAACTCCGTCATCGTGACCGGCGCCTCGGTCGGGCTGATCGTCGCCCTGGGCTCGATGGCCGCCTATGCGCTTTCCCGGTTCTCCCATCCCCTGGGAAGGGTCGCCTTCGGGCTCATCGTGGCGGGGCTCACGGTCCCCGCGCAGCTGGCCATCATCCCGCTCTTCTTCGAGCTTCGGGCGATGGGGCTCCTAAACTCGCGGCTCGGCCTTGTCCTCGTGTACACGGCCAACGGCCTGCCCTTCGCGATCTTTATCCTCGCGGGGTTCTTCAGGCTCCTTCCGAGGTCGCTCTACGAGGCGGCCGTCGTCGACGGCTGCGGGGAGTTTGCCGCATTCTGGAAGGTGCTCCTTCCCTTGGCGCGGCCCGGGCTCGTCACCGTGGCGATCTTCCAGTTCATCGGGATCTGGAAGGAATACTTCTACGCGTTCATGCTGGTGAGCGGGGACGTCGTCGGCAGCGCGCGCACCCTGCCGCTCGGCCTCGCGAACCTGTCCATCGCGGCGGAGTACCGAAGCGAGTACGGGATGCTCTTCGCGGGAATCATCCTGGTGACGCTCCCGATCCTGGTGGTCTACGCCCTGCTCCAGCGCCAGATCGTGCGCGGCATCGCCGCCGGCGCGCTGAAGGGGTGAGCGCCCTTTGAGCTAGAGCTTCGCTTCGACGCCGATTCGGAGCTCGATCGGTTCCACGGCATGAAAGTGGATCTCGTCCGGCGCGGGCGCTCCCGGCGCGGGTGAGTTTCGGGACTGGTAGTAGTAGTCGATGTCGTGGTCACGCCGGTCTAGCGCGTTGAGGACGTCGGCGGTCACCTTCCAGGTCCGGTTGATGCGGTGGGCGGTCCCTAGGTTCACTATCAGCGTCGAGTCGGACCTGACGCTGCCCGTGGATGTAAGGGGGCGGGGACCAAAATAGCGCAGGCGCAGGCTTGCCTCCCACCCGCTCTTTGCGTTCACCGTCACGCCGCCTGACAGGGACTGGTGGATGGCTTCGTCCACGAGCGTGCCCCCCGGCGTCACGTCCTCGGCGGCAGTGGTGGGTGTGACGAAATGGGCGCTCGAGTCGGCATAATCCAGGTCAAGCGTCAGCCATTGCGCCGGCCTGTAGTAATTTGCGAACTCTATGCCGTAGCGGTAGGTTGCCTGCTGCGAGGCGGTGGTGATGCCGCTGTCCGCGTCGATGCCGTTGAAGTAGAGCTCGGAGTCGTTGTGGAGGCACCACAGGGAGAGCGTACTCTGGAGCTTGCTGACGGAGGTTGTGCGAACGCCGACCTCGGCGCCGCGGGCGGGGACAAGGACGGGGAGGCGGGTGCCCACCACCGTCTGGTCCGGATTCGCAGAGGCCGTGTCGGCGCGGGCGTCGTTGCTGTGGAACCCGTAGCCAGCCTGCAGGTAAAACTCGGTTCTGCACCAGGGGCCGAGTATGAGGCTCAGTTTCGGGCTCGGGAGCGCGGCGAGCCGGTCCCCGGAATTCACGGGTTCGAGGTCGCGCACATCCACGTTAATCACGTCCTCGCGCAGGCCGAATTCGCTCCGGAACTTCTCCGCCCACCAGATCCTGTCCTCGAAGAAAAGACCGCCGGAGGCCTCGGTGACGCCGTCAACCTTGGTCGTGGCCGGGATGGCATCCCCGCTGTAGTCGACCTTGTTGGTCCGCACCCGGTCGACGGTCTGGTAAAGGCCGACGTCTATCCACGAAGCCTGCAGCTGGGTGCCCACGACGTTTTCCATCCTGCGGCCGAGAAACGTGCCACTCACCGTCCGGCTGGCCTTCAGGCCTGCGACGTTGCGGTTGTCCTGCTGCTCGAACTGGTCCCCGTCAGGGGAGTTCAGGAAATAGGTGAAGTCGGAGAACAGGTTCAGGTCATAGTGGAAGGCATAGGCCATGATCTGGGCGGCGGAGTCCGCGCTCTGGCTGTGCCATTCGGCCTGGAGGCTGTAGCGCTGGGAATAGCCGCCGTCGGTCGGGCTCTGCGAGCCGTAGAAGGGTATCAGGTTCGACTCCACCGCGCTCGCGGAAACCTGGTCGGTCGAGTTCCATTGGCCGTGGTAGGCCATCGCCATGACGCTGTACCCGAGCGTTGCGTTTCCCAGGCTGTATTTGAGGACGCCGTTGTAGCGCGTGTAATCGTCGGGGGTGACCCACGGCCCGTTCTCGTGGTAGACCTCAAAGCCCTCGAGCAGATATCCCGGCCCGAGCGCGGAAGAGGAGGCCCAAAGGGCGCGACTGAAGCCGTAGGTGCCGCCTTCGATCCTGACACTCCCCTCGGGAAGGGTGTCCGCATACACCAGGTGGGCGGCGCCGACCGTGGAGAAGTCGCCGTTCCCGGCATAATAGGGACCTTTCTCAAAATCGATCCGGTCAATGAGCTCGGGAATCACGATGTTCAGATCGGCATATCCCTGGCCGTGCGCTTGCGTCGGCAGGTTCAGAGGCATGCCATCCAGGTCCATTGCGAAATCCGTCCCGTGGTCGAGGTTGAAGCCCCGTGTGAAAAACTGGTTGGCTTTGCCGCCCCCCGCATGCTGGGTGATGATCACCCCCGGCACGGTCTCGAGAATCTCCCCGGTTCGCAGGAGGGGACGCTCGGACAGCTCGTCGCTTCCGATCGTGCCCTGCGTCGCTGAGGTTGCCACGCCGACAAGGCTGTCCTGCCGGCCCTCGACTATGAAATTCGGCAGCCGGGTCACGGCCTCATCATAGCTTGAATCCATGGGAAAAAGGGGTGCCTGCCCGCCGTCATCGGCCGCGGGAAAGGCTGCCGCGGACGCCGCCGATGGTTCCTGGGCCCGCAGGAAACCGCCAGCAAGGACGGCGAGCAGGAGCAGGGATGCGCCGGTAGATCTTACGCGGCGATTAGGAAGGATTCTGACAGCGGGCCCCATCGAGAAAGAATATAGGGAAACTGGTCCCTTGCTGTGCCTGAGTTGTCATTTACTCCTCGCCTATTGCCCGGGAGGAAGGGCCCAAAGCCAGGAAGGAGGCCGCGGGGGAATGCGGACAAGCGTGTGATCCCGCTGCCTGACCACGGCGCGAAAAGGCTTCCGTATTGAACTTAACCCCATCAGATGGGTCCGATACTCCAACCCAATCCCCGTGAACGGTAAACGCGCACGCCTGTACACCCTGCTTAGCCTCGCGCTCGGTTTTGCCTCGGTCGGCTCATCGTCCCCGCAGGAGCCAAGGACGCCCTTCCCGGGAAGCATCAAGGAGTTGCCGGTCCAAGCGGCCGGTGCCAAGGGGGCGGCGGCCATCACCCGGACGGTCCTCACGGCGGACGAAGCCTCCTCGAGGATGACCTTCGAGGTCGGCCTGAGGATGAGGAACTTCGACGAGATGCAGGCGCGGATCGCCCGGGGGGAGAGGATCTCCGATGCGGAGAAACAGGCGCGGTACTTTCCGCTGGCGGCCGACCACGACAGGGTTGTCGCGTGGCTAAAATCCCAGGGCCTCGAGGTCACGCGCACGGACGCCGACCACCTGGGCATCTTCGGGCGCGGCACCGTCGAAGCTGTAGCGGGGGCCTTCCACGTGGCTTTCGCGCGCGTCGCCACGAAGGACGGAGAGTTTACCTCGGCAGTCACGGCGCCAAGCGTTCCCTCCGAGCTCTCGGCGCTCGTCCGCGGCATCCACGGCCTGCAGCCCCACATCCGGCGCAGGGCCCTCCTGAACATGCCGGCGCTCCAGCCCAACGTGCAGGTGAACCTCTCGGGCTACCTGCCCGCACAGCTGGCGCAGGCCTACAATGCCAACGGCCTGAACGTGACGGGTGCCGGCCAGACGATCGCCATCTACGCCCTGGCCTACCCCCAGAACAGCGACCTGACGGCGTTCTGGTCGGAGGCGGGGGTCACGCAGTCCGTGAGCAACGTGACGACGGTCGACGTTGCCGGTGGCCCCGCAAGCTCGCCAAGCTCGTCATCGGTTGAGGAGGCGGCCCTGGACGCGGAGTGGGCGAGCTCGCTGGCTCCCGGCGTGAAGCTCAGGATCTACGGCGCGAATGAGACGGACCCCGCCGAGAACGACGAGGTTCTCCAGCAGGTCTACGCGGACCTGCCGAGCCAGCCCGCCATGAACGTGTTCTCGATATCCATCGGCGGCAACGAGCTCGAGGTGCCCCCGGACTACCTGGTCCTCGAGGCGCAGTACATGGCGAACCTCGCGAGCGCCGGGATGACGGTGCTCGTGGCGTCCGGGGACTCCGGGGCCACCGCGGACGGCGTCGTGCAGACAAGCTATCCGACATCCGACCCCGACGTGACCGGGGTGGGCGGCACGACGCTCACGCTCGACTCGAGCGGCAACGTGACAAGCGAGACCGCGTGGGCCGGAAGCGGGGGTGGGATAAGCGCCGTCTTCAGCCGCCCGTCCTGGCAGAAGGGCACCGGGGTCCCGTCCGGGAGCATGAGGCTCGTCCCCGACGTGGCCTCCTCGGCAGACCCCAACGAGCCCGCCGTCGTGATCGTGAACGGGCAGACGACCCGCGTGGGGGGAACAAGCTGGGCCGCGCCCACCTGGGCCGCGTTCTGCGCCCTCATTAACCAGAAGCGGGGAACGCCCCTCGGCCTCCTTAACCCCGGAATCTATCCCCTGATCGGGACGTCGGCGCTGCGCGACATCACCACGGGCAGCAACGGGGTGTACAACGCCGGGGTCGGCTACGACCTGGTCACGGGGATCGGCGTCCCGGATGTGTCCGCCCTCCTTGCGCTGTCGCTGGGCTCGGGCGTGTCGCTCTCCATAGTCGGACAATTGGGGGACCAGACGGTGACGATCGGCCAGCCGGCCACGTTCTTCGTGGTCGCCTCCGGCACACCCCCGCTCTCGTACGAATGGCAGCGCCTGCCCTCGGGGTCGACCTCCTGGTCAAACCTGAGCGACAACGCCACCTACGGGGGCTCGGCCACGCCCACCCTTGTCGTGAGCGGGACCACCTTTGCAATGACCGGCGACCAGTTCCGGTGCGCGGTGACGGGGGCCTCGGGAAGCGTGACCTCCAACCAGGCCGTCCTCACCGTGAACGCCGTCGGCGTGACGACGCTCGCCGGCTGGCCCGGATCCTCGGGCAGCGCCAACGGGACCGGGAGGGCGGCCCGCTTCGCGCTGCCGGGCGGGGTGAGGACGGACCCGAGCGGCAACATCTACGTGGCGGACTCGAGCAATTACGCCATCCGCAGGATCACGCCGGCCGGCGTTGTCACCACGGTGGCCGGGATCCCGGGAAAGAGTGGGACCACCGACGGCCCCGCGGCCACGGCGCAGTTCGCGGGCGTGGGCGGAGTGGCGATCGACTCCCTGGGGAACATCTTCGTCGCGGACTCCGGCAACTACACGATCCGCAAGATCACGCCCGCGGGGATCGTGTCCACCTTCGTCGGCGTCGCGGGGACCCGGGGCGACGTCGACGGCACCGGGAGCGCCGCGAGGCTCTACGACCCGCAGAACCTGGCGATAGACAGCGCCAACAACATCTACGTCCCGGACGGGGCCGGAAACGTCGTCCGCATGATCACGCCGGGGGCGGTGGTGAAGACCATCGCGGGGTCCGGGGCCGCCGGGTCCTCCGACGGGACGGGAACGGCCGCGGAGTTCAACGACCCCACGGGGATTGCGACGGACCTGTTCGGGAACGTCTACGTGGCCGACTACGGCAACAACACGATCCGCAAGATCGCCCCCGGGGGCGTGGTGACGACGCTCGCGGGCTCGCCGACCACGAGCGGCAGCACCGATGGAAACGGATCCTCGGCGACCTTCAACGGCCCGGCCGGCGTCGGGGTCGACAGCTCGGGGAACATTTACGTTGCGGACCAGTTGAACAGCACGATCCGGAAGGTTTCCCCGGCCGGTTTCGTGAGCACGGTCGCGGGGCTTGCGGGCGACGGCAGCAGCGCCGACGGGCTCTCCAGCAGCGCCCTGTTCGACTCGCCGGGCGACGTGGCGATCGACAGCTCCGGGATCGTCTACGTGGCCGACGCGCTCAACAGCACCATCCGCCGGATCATTCCGGGTTCGGATGCCGCGCCCTTCTTCACGTCCCAGCCCGCCAACCTGGCGGTGAACCTCGGCTCGGAGGCCATCCTATCGTTTGGCATCGAGGGCACGGCCCCGTTCTCGTACCAGTGGTACCTGAACGGCTCCCCGATCCCGGGTGCCACGGGCCCCTTCTACGTGGTCGCTCAGGCGCAGCAGACCGACGCCGGCTCCTACGCCGTGACGGTATCAAACATGGACGGCTTCGCCACGAGCCAGGCGGCCACGCTGACGGTGAGCCTGCCCGCGGGCTACCCGGACATCACGGCCGGGCCCCAGGGGTCCATCCTGCCGAGCGGCGGCACCGTGACCCTTTCAGTCGCCGTCACAGGGGCGGGCCCCTTCTCCTACCAGTGGCTCTACAACGGGGCCCAGATATCGGGGGCCACCTCCGCAACGTACACGGCGTCGCTTCCGGGAAGCTACTCGGTGGCGGTAACCAACGCCACCGCGACATCGATCAGCAGCGCGGCCTTTGTGAGCGCCGGAAGCCGCCTCGTGAACCTGTCGAGCCGCGCCGAGGTGCTCACGGGAGGGGCGATCGCGATCGCCGGTTTTGTGATCGAGGGCCCCGCGGGGGTGCCCAAGCAGGTGCTGATCCGCGGCGTCGGCCCCGGCCTCTCCGCATTCGGCGTCACCGGGGTCCTCGCGAAACCATCGCTGGCGCTCTACAACGCGAGCACGGGTGCGGTCGTCGATTCCAACACGGTGTGGGGAACGGGTGCCAACGCGGCGCGGATTGCGGAGGTGACGGCGCAGCTTGGGACCTTTGCGCTCCAGAGCGGGAGCGCCGACAGCGCGCTCCTGGAGAACCTCGCGCCTGGGCCGTACTCGGTGCAGCTCTCGGGCGCCGGCTCCACAACGGGCGTGGGGCTCGTGGAGGTCTATGAGACCGACACCTCGGTGCCGTCGCTTCTTGGGAACATCTCGACCCGGGCGCAGGTCGGCACCGGCGCCGACATCCTGATCGCGGGCTTCGTGGTCACCGGGACGCAGCCGGCGAAGGTGCTCGTCAGGGGCGTCGGCCCCGGGCTCGCGCAGTTCAACGTCACGGGAACCCTCGCGCAACCCGTGCTGACCGTGTACGACTCCGCCGGGAACATGGTGGCCACCAACACGGGGTGGCAGACGGCTTCAAATTCCGCGGAGATAGCCTCCGTGGGGATCGTCGTCGGGGCGTTTGCCCTGCAGGGCGGGAGCGCCGACAGCGCGCTTGTCCTGGACCTTGCCCCGGGCAGCTACACCGCCCAGGTGGTGGGTGCCAACGCGACGACGGGGATAGCCCTTGTGGAGGTCTACCAGGCCCCTCCCTGACGGGAGGGGCGCGCAACCGATGACCGAGATCCTGGCAACCCATGTACGCGAGGCCCACGAGCGGATCCGCGGGCACGTGCACCGGACGCCCGTCCTCACGAGCACCCGGATCAACGAGCTTTCCGGGGCCGAGGTTTTCTTCAAGTGCGAGAACTTCCAGAAAACCGGCGCGTTCAAGGCCCGTGGCGCGGCGAACGCCGTCCTGTCGCTATCGGAGGCCGAGGCGGCCCGCGGCGTCGCGACGCACTCCTCGGGCAACCACGCCGCGGCGCTCTCGTGGGCGGCCCGCTTGAGGGGCATCCGGTCCACCGTCGTCATGCCGCGCACTGCAAGCCGGGTGAAGATAGCCTCCGTCGAGCGCTACGGCGGGACGATCATCTACTGCGAGCCGAACCACAGGGCCCGCGAGGAGGCCGCCGACAAGGTCGTGCGGGAGACCGGGGCCACGCTCATCCACCCCTTCAATGACCGGAGGGTCATCGCCGGACAGGGGACTGCCGCGCTCGAACTCCTTGAGGACGTGCCAGGGCTTGACGCGGTGGTGTGCCCGGTCGGCGGGGGCGGGCTCCTGGCGGGCACCGCGGTCATCGCCCGCGCCGCGAGCCCGTCGACCAGGGTCCTTGCAGGGGAACCGGAGGGGGCGGCCGACGCGAGCGCGTCGCTTGCCTCGGGAGTCCGGCATCCAGTGGAAACCCCGGCAAGCGTGGCCGACGGGCTCCTAGCCTACGTGGGCGACCTCACGTTCCCCGTCATCCAGGCGCAGGTGGAACGCATTGCCACCGTCTCGGACGCCGAGATCCTGGAGGCGGTGAGGCTCCTTTTCGGCGTCCTCAAGATCGTGGTCGAGCCCTCCGGTGCCGTGGGCTACGCCGCGGTGGCGGGCGGCGGCCTGGGGGTCGCGGGAAAGCGCGTCGGCGTGATCCTTTCCGGGGGCAACGTGGACCTTGAACGCGTGCTTGGGTTGTAGGCCGGGATCCCGCAATCTGCGCCCCGATGGAATTTGACGTCGTCATTGCCGGGGGGGGATTCGCCGGGGCGTACTGCGGCCGGGCGCTGGGCAGGGAGCTCGGCGTAAAGGACGGGGAAAAGAGGGTGGCCCTCGTTGCGGAGCGCAACGTGCTCGTGTTCCAGCCCATGCTTGCCGAGGTCGCGGGCTCCTCGCTCGCTGCGGTGGACGTCGTGAATCCGCTCCGGCAGTTCTGCCGCGGGGTGAACGTCCTGCAAGGGACGATCCAGAAGATAGACTGGGCTTCCCGCACGCTCACCCTTGACGGCGGGCGCTTCACCCGGGACCACAGGGTCGGTTTCCGGCACCTGGTCCTGGCGCTCGGGAGCGTGACCGACCTGAGCTCCGTTCCCGGGATGCCCGAATACGGATGGCCGATGAAGAACGTCGCCGATGCGCTCAGGCTTCGCGCGGCGCTCATCAACCGGCTGGAGGAGGCGAACCTGGTGGAGGACGCCGAGACGCGCGAAAGGCTCCTGACCTTCGTGGTCGTGGGCGGCGGCTACACGGGCGTGGAAACCGCCGGGCAGATGCTGGACTTCATCCGCCAGGCCCACCGGTACTATGCCAACCTGAGGGCCTCCGAGCCGCGGGTGGTTCTGGTCCACAGCCGCGAGGAGCTCCTGGGGGAGATAGGCCCGGAGCTCGGCGCCTATGCGCGCGGGGTCCTCGTGAAGCGCGGCGTGGACGTCCGCCTGAACGCACGCGTGGCGGCCGTCTCGGCCAGGCAGGTGGTCCTGGGGGATGGGTCGCGGATAGACGCCAACACGGTCGTCACCACGATTGGGAGCGCGCCGAACCCGGTGGCGATGGACCTGTGCAGGCAGGTGGGAATCGAGGCCCCCAAGGGCCGGATCCCCACCGACCCGACGATGAGGGTCATGGGGACCGACACGCTCTGGGCCGCCGGCGACGGCGCCGCCGTGCCCTGGAACGACAAGGGGGTGATGAAGGCCTCCCCGCCCACGGCGCAGTTCGCCTTCAGGCAGGGGGCGCTCCTCGGGAAGAACCTGGCGGAGGTCCTGCGGGGCCGGGTGGCCAGGCCTTTCCACTACCGGTACATGGGGCAGCTCGCCACGATTGGCGAGCGGGCGGCCGTGGCCGAGGTGTTCGGGTTCCACTTCAAGGGTTTCCTGGCGTGGTGGATGTGGCGGACGATCTACCTGGCGAAGCTCCCCGGAACGATGCGCAAGCTCCGGGTCATGATCGACTGGACCTTTGACCTCATCTTCCCGCGCGACATCAGCCAGCTCCTCCCGCCCCCGGACGACGTCGTGAGGGCAATCCACCTGGAGAAGGGCGAGACGCTCTTCACGCAGGGGACCCCCTGCCGGGCGTTCTTCTACGTGCGTCAGGGTGCGCTCACGCTCTCGACCCAGGGCCTGCCCGACCGCCAGGTCGCGGCGGGCAGCGTGATCGACCAGACCGACCTGGACTCGTCGAGCCTCTGGCAGGCCACGGGCCAGGCCGCGGAGCCGAGCGACCTGATCGTCTTCAGGGGCCGGCTCCTGGAGTACCTGAGGAAGGACCTGCGCCTCTCAAAGAGGGGCTAGACCCCGACGGCCTCGCGGACCAGGGCGGCGATTGCCCCGGGGAGGTCGAGGCCGAGGGCCAATTCCTGGGCCCTCGGGCTCATCTTTCTCCAGGTCTTCCTCAGGATGTCCACGAACTTCTCCCTCGGGTAGTCCGCGTGCTGCGCCGCAAAGGCCTGGATCTCGCTTTCCAGGAACACGAGGACCGCGGCATCCTCGAGCGCCTGGGTGCCGGGGTTGGTCTTGAGACCGGTCTTGGAGACCCATGTCGCCGCGTCGCCGGCCTCGGCTTCCGGGACGCCCGCCTGGGCGAGCAGCTGGCGGGCCCGCTGCGCCTGCTTCACATAAAGGGAGCGGCGCCAAGTGAGGTAACCGGCCTTCCCCTCGGGGAAAAGCGCCCGCGGGGTCGCCCAGCGCTCCAGATGCTGGCACCGGGCGGCAAGGAGGAGGACGGGCGAGGCGTCGGGTGAAATCCGCGCCACCCACCGCTCCATGTTGTCCGCATAGGCCAGTTCCGCGGGCCTCCCGTCCGGGGCAACCCCCGGGTCGGCCGCATGCGCCGCGTCGATCAGCTTCCTCGCGCGCTGGTAGGCGTCCATGGGCCTGGGCGGCTCCTAGTAGACCTTCTCCTCGAGGAGGGCGAAGAGCTCCGCCTCCCCGATCCTCTTCTGCTGCATCGAGTCGCGCTCACGCAGCGTGAACAGGCCGTCCTTCTCAATCGTCTCAAAGTCGATCGTGACGCACCAGGGCGTCCCGATCTCGTCCTGGCGCCGGTACCGGCGCCCGATCGCGCCGGACTCATCGTAGAAGACGGCGTAGCGGCGCTGGAGCTTCTTGTGGAGGGCCTGCGCCCGAGCCACGAGCTCGGGCTTGTTCTTGAGGAGCGGGAAAACGGCGACCTTCACCGGGGCGACGCGGGGGCTGAGCCGCAGCACGGTGCGCTTCTCGACGTTGCCCTTGTCGTCCTTCACCTCCTCCTCGGCATAGCCGGCGCAGAGGACCGCAAGGAAGATGCGGTCGACGCCCACGGCCGGCTCGATCACGTGGGGGATGAATTTCTTCTTCGAGGCCTCATCGAAGAGCGCCTGCGGGACGCCGCTGAACTTCTCGTGCTGCTTCAGGTCGTAGTCGCCTCGCGCGGCGATGCCCCAGAGCTCCTGCACCCCGAACGGGTACTTGAACATGATGTCGGTCGTGCCCCGCGAGTAGAACGCGAGCTTTTCCTTCGGGTGGTTGTATTCCGAGAGGTGGGATTCAGGCAGCCCGATCGAGACGAGCCAGTCCCTGCACCAGTTGATCCATTCGCGGTGGCACTTCGCCCAGTCGGCGTCCTCGTGGATGAAGTACTCCATCTCCATCTGCTCGAACTCGCGCGACCGGAAGATGAAGTTTCTCGGGGTGATCTCGTTCCTGAAGGACTTCCCGATCTGGGCGATGCCAAACGGCAGCTTCACCCGGCCCGTGTCCACGACCGACTTGAAGTCCGCGAACATTCCCTGGGCTGTCTCGGGGCGGAGGTAGGCGACGGAGGAGGCGTCGGTCATGGCGCCCACGTTCGTCTGGAACATCATGTTGAAGGAGCGCGGTGCGGTGAGGCTCCCGGGCTCGCCTGTGGCGGGGGAGGGAATGAGCGGTATCTCCTCCGGTTTGGCCTCCGTCATGTCCCTCGGCTGGACGGGCTCGAGCCGGCCTTGGACGGACTTCTTGCGCTTCAGGGTCTCGGCGGCCTCCTGCAGCTCCTCTGTGGTGCGCTCGCTCTCGAGCGCGCTCACGTAGCCCACCGTGGCACCGTCGACCACGACCGGGGCGAAGAAGAGCTGGTCCGCCCGGAAGCGCTGCTTTGACGCCTTGCAGTCCACAAGGGGGTCGGTGAAGCCGGCCACGTGGCCCGACGCCTCCCAGACTTTCGGGTGCATGATGATCGAGGTCTCGATGCCCACCACGTCGTCGCGGCGCCGCACCATGTCGTCCCACCAGCAGTCGCGGATGTTCCGCTTCAGCTCCGCGCCCAGGGGGCCGTAGTCAAAAAAGCCGTTTATCCCGCCGTAGATCTCGGAGGACTGGAAGATGAAGCCACGGCGCTTGCACAGCGCAACGAGTGTTTCCATCGAGACGGACGGGGATTGGGTGTCGGGCATAGCCGTCGATACATACCGGCCCGGGCCCGTGAGGGTCAATTCCGGTTAGATATGCACCGCGAATACTTGACACGATAATGGTATTACCCATGATACCACTATGCGAGTCGCCCTCGACACCTGCATACTCTTTTCAGCGCTGCGTTCCTCGATGGGCGCATCTCACCGAATCATAAAATCGCTGCCGAGCCCGAGTTTTGTTCCCCTGATTTCAACGCCCGTATTTTTCGAATACGAGGAAGTGCTACGCCGCCCCAAACAGTCTCCCCATCTAACCGAACAAGATATTGACGACTTCTTGGACTTTGTTGCGTCGGCATGCGAGCATGTGCGCATAAACTTCCTTTGGCGTCCGCAGCTACCAGATCCAGACGATGACTTGATTTTAGAGCTGGCGGTATCTGGTCGCGCAGACGCCATTGTGACATTCAACCGGCGCGATTTTATCGGAAGCGAGCAATTCGGCGTTCGAGTAATTGGTCCTAAAGAATTAATGAAAGAGACAATCCTATGAGCACCCTAAGCCTCAGACTTCCCAATTCAATTCATCGGCACGCCAAACGCCTTGCCGAGACTGAAGGGATCTCGATCAATCAATTGATTAGCACTGCGGTTGCGGAAAAGCTTTCTGCGATCGATACCGAACGCTACCTTTCCGAACGAGCATCTCGCGCGAGCACCGCTAAATTCCGCCGGGTCCTTTCCAAGGTGCCAAAGGTCCAGCCCGAGACAGGGGACGAGGTTTAACGTGTCCAGGCAGCGCGGGATCCCAAATCCCCGTCTGCCACGCCTCTTGCTCGATCAGGAGGCGCACCATGAGTCGCTGCGGATCGTTTTGGCGTTGCGTGCTAAGGCGCCGCGGCTGGCCGGGAAAGCGCCTGCCGGAACAGGTCCGTGAAAGGGCCCCTCTGGTTTTCAGACGCGCGCGCGTCGCCGGCCGTGGTGAAGTCCATGTAGCGGCGGGTCTTCCCGTCGTACTCGGGCCATGGGGGGGTGCCGGGGCCATTCGGGTTGCCGGTCTTTGCAAAGCTGGTCCAGTACGCCTGGATTATTGCCGAGAGGGCCCGGTCGGCCTCCTGGAATTCGCCCGGCTGGCTGCCGGTTGGCAGCAGGTTCCCAAACACGTAGGCAAGCTCGCCCGAGTGCGAGGTCCGGGGATGAGGGGGTATCGCCCGGTCAAACTGGTATTCCCAAGTGGGGTTTCCGCGCGCGCTGTGCCATTCACCCTGGACCACGGCGGGACACCGGAACATGTCGCTGCCCCATTGGTCCTTCGCGTCGCCGTAGAGGGGGTCCGGCTTGGCCTGGTCCGCGTCCCCGGTGAGCCCATAGAGGGCCAGGGCCCTGGGTGACAGGTCTCCGAACACGTGCTGCAGCATGTCCCTGAAAACCGTGGTCGGTCCCGTGAACGGGAACTCTATGGCGTTGCTGCCGATGATGAGGGGGACGCGCGACTCATTGCCCTCCCGGAAGACCGCACCCGGGTGGAGGGGAGCGCCCACCCGTCGGCGCTCAGGGCCAGCATCCAGTGCGAACCCTTCAGGAGGGCCTCCGTGGAAAGGGAGCGGAGGTACGCAAGCGTCCCGGACGTCGGAGCGCCGAGCTCCGATGCGACCCGGACTCCCTCCTTCTCGGTGGCCGGGAGCGGCAACTCCAGGGTGCGCGCAGGGTAGAGCGAAGGGCCACTCTCCGCGATAGCGCGCCGGAAAAGCCCGCTCGAAAGCGGCGAGGCCATGAGCGCCAGCACGTCCATCGAGCCCGCCGACTGGCCGAACAGGGTCACATTGTCGGGATCCCCACCGAGCACCGTGATGTTGTCGCGCACCCACCGGAGCGCGGCGGCCTGGTCCATGAGCCCGTAGTTGCCGGAGGCGTGATGGGGAGATTCTCCCGTAAGTTCGGGATGGGAGAAGAAGCCGAACACGCCCAGGCGGTATTCCACGACGACGAGCACAACCCCGTGGCTGATGAGGGCCCTGCCGTCGTAGAGGGTGTCGAAGCCCCCGGCTCCGGCCACGTTCGCGCCCCCGTGGATCCAGACCATCACCGGGAGCCGGGCCGAGGCCTTGCAGGAGGGTGTCCACACATCGAGGTAGAGGCAGTCCTCGCCGCTCGCCGCGGCGGCCGCATCGTTCCATCCCTGGCTGAGTTGGGCGGCGGGCCGCCCGGAGGCGAGCGCGTCCCGAACCCCCTGCCAGCCCACCACCGGCATGGGCTCCCGCCAGCGCAGGTCGCCGAGGGGCGGGCGCGCAAAGGGAATGCCCTTGAACACCGCTCCCGGTCCGCCGTCCAGCGCCACGCCCCGGATGCTGCCGCCGGTCACGGGGACCACGGGCATGGGCTCGGCAGCCCGCGCGGGTGCGACGGCGCCCAGGGCGAGGAGGAGGCAGAGCGGCGAGGCACCGAGCGCGGGGAGGACAGAACGAGGCCTGGGGCGGGGGTTGCGGTGTGTCATGGGAGTTTCGCGAGTGGGGAAACCTACGGTGCCGACGGCCGAGCAATAGCCGGGAGACCCGGGTTCGTCCACCCAAGCCTCAGTTGGGCTCGCCTGGGAACAGGGCCTGGACGGTCGCGCTCAACTCCTCGTAGCCAAAGGGCTTCTGCAGGAAACTCGCGAGGCCCTTGCCCGTGAACCTTGAGATGGCCTCCTGTTCGTTGAAGCCGCTCATCAGCACGACACGGACGTTCTCGCGGATCCGGCGCAGCTCGGCGAACGCGAATTCGCCGTCCACGTGGGGCATCGTCAGGTCCATCAGTATGAGGTCAAACCGGTTGGGCTCGGCCTGGAAGACCTTGATGGCATCCCTGCCGTCGCAAGCAAGGGCCACACCAAAACCCATCTTCTTGAGCATCATGGCCGCCGCGCTGCGGACCGACTCCTCGTCGTCGACGACCAGGATGGTGCCTGCGCCGCGCCACCTCGCCTTCGCCGGCCCTTGCTGGGAGACCAAATCCTCGGCGCCGCTCGCCGAAGGGAACAGGAGCTTAAATGTCGTGCCTCGCCCCAATTCGGAATAGATCTTCAGGGCCCCCTTGTGGCCGCGGACGATCCCGAGCACCGCCGCCAGGCCGAGGCCCCTGCCCGCGAACTTGGTGGTGTAGAACGGGTCGAATATCCGGGCCTGCGTCTCGGGGCTCATCCCGCAGCCGGAGTCGGACACCTCAAGGTAAACGTAGGTGCCCTCCGGCAGCTCCGGCGCGTGGACGGTGCCGCCGAGGTAGGCGTGGTCCACCCGCGTGAGGCCCGTGCTGAGGCTGATCACGCCGCTCTTTTCGCCGATCGCCTCGGACGCGTTGATCACCAGATTCATGATCACCTGGCGGATCTGCGTGGCGTCGGCCATGATCACGGGCAGGGTCGGGTAGAGGTTGAAACGCAGCACGGCCTTCTTGCTGATCGAGATCTGCAGGAGGTGCGTGGTTTCCTCCACGAGCCGGTTGAGCGACAGGTTTTGCACGACGAACCGGCCCTTGCCGGAATAGGCGAGCATCTGCTTGCAGAGCTCGGCGGCCTGGCGCGACGCCTCCTTGACAGCGGACAGGTTGTCCTGGACCGGGGAGGTGTCGGGCAGCCCGAGGCTCGCCATGCTGGCGTTGCCCATGATGCCCGTCAGGATGTTGTTGAAATCGTGGGCTATCCCGCCGGCCAGTATGCCGAGGCTCTCGAGCTTTTGCGTTTCCTGGAGCTTACGCTCGAATTGAAGCCGCTCCTCCTCGGCCAGCCTGCGGGCCGTGGTGTCGTGGGCCGTGATCTGTATGGCCGGGCGCCCATTGAACCTGATCGCGACGCTTTGGAGCTCCACCTCCATCGAGGTTCCATCGAGCCGAAGGAACTGCATCTCGACCATGGGCCCACCGATTCCCGACTCGAAGGTCCTCTTTCGCCGGTCCAGCGCGAGCTTGTGGAATTCCGGGTGGACCAGATCCAGCATGGGACGGCCGACGAGGTCCCCTTCCGACGAGGCACCGTGCATCCTGACCGCGGCTGGGTTGGCGTAGGCGATGACCCCGTCGTGGTGCACGAAGATCGATTGGGGGGACGCCTCGATCAGGCTGCGGTAGCGGTCTTCGCTGTCGCGCAGCGCGGCCTCCGCCTTCTTGCGCTCGGTCACGTCGCGGATCGCCGTCATCCGGATCTTCCGGTCCCCGAAGCGCATCACCTTTGCCCGGGCCTCGCCGACAAACACGCTCCCGTCCCTCCGGAGTAGCTGGTGCTCGTAGGACACCTCGCGGTCGGTGGCGATGGCCTCGGCGACAATCGGCCGGCTATCCGGGCTGATCATGGTGACCACCTCGGCGCCGATGATTTGGTCGCGCTCGTACCCGAACATCGCCAGGGCCTGGTCGTTCGCGTCAAGCACCCGGCCGCTCTCCGTTATCACCACGCCCTCGTAGGACGCCGCATTCAGGTTTCGGAAGCGCTCCTCGCTGAAGCCCAGCTGCCTGAGCAGCTGGTCGCGCTCCGACAGCACGATCGCCGGGACAAGCCCGACCAGGGCGGAGGTCCCGAGGAACAGCTGCAATGCCGGAATGTAGGATCCCGTGGCCACCTGTTCCGGCGTCAATCCCCTGAGGTAATGCGACGTAAGGTAGATGAGAACAAGCGAGGTGAACACATTGGTGGCCGACGCGCCGCGGGTGCCGAAGCGCAGTGCCGACCATAGGACGAAGAGCGTGAGTATCACCCTTCCGGAGGTGAGGAACCCCCCGCCGTCGACCAGGAAGTGCCAGGAACAGGCCAGCAGCCCGCACGCGATCAGGGCGGCCTCGATCAACCGGCGGGGTTGCCTCCACCACCGGGCCTCCGCCTCAACCGGAGTGGCCCAGGCCAGGATGAAGGGCGACACCATCAGGATGGCCATCGCATTTCCGATCCACCACCGCCTCCAAAAATCCACAAAGGTGACTGGGATGCCCATCACGACCACGGCAAGCGTGCCCAGCGTTGCCCCCAGTGCCGCGCTCACGACAACGGAGAACGCCAGCAGGCCAAAAAACTCCCGGATCGTCGCCATGTGGGAGGTTCGGGAGACAAACCGGCGGTAAAGGAACGCACCCGTCACGGCCTGCACAGAGTTTGTCGCGGAGAGCAACACGCCGAGCAGCAGCGGGGCGTTTCGGAGGTAGTCTGCGCTGACGTCGACCGCAAAGGCCGTGAGCACCAGGGCCGGCCAATCCCTCGTGTCGACGAGAAGGAGGCTCGCCACGTACACCCCAGCCGGCAGCCAGATGCTGATGTACGGGGAGTTGTGGCTCGAGATGAGCCGGCTGAGGGAAATGCCGCAAAGGTAGGCCAGACCGAGCCAAAGAGCTTTCTGCCAAAGGGGGCTAGGACCTTTCTTCGCCGGCGGCATTACGGAGCTTTTTTACTCGTTCCAGGAAGCATTTGGACAACGGGCATTACCATGCGCGGGACCCCCTAGTCAACCTGCGCCTCGCATCCGCAATGCCGGGCCGCGGGAAAACGCCGGCCTGGGAACCCCTAGCCGAGAAGGGATGCAAGTCCTGCCGTCATCGTGCTCGGCACGACGTCGTAATGGTCCCGGCCCGGGAAATTCTCGGCTACCACCTCCAGGCCCTTGAAGGGCGTTTCCCCGAGCTGCTTCTCGAGGAGCGCAAGGTCGCCGGTCATCGAGGGGGTGTCGTCCAAGCCGACTCCCAGGTAAAGGCGCCCCTTGAGGGATGCCTGGCGTTCCCGAAGGCGCGATACAAGCCCGAGGATGCTGCGGTTGTCCCACCAGATCGAGGGAGCGCTTGCCAGCGCCAGGTCAAAGAACGGGCGCGGCTGGAACAGGGCGTGGAGCACAAGAAGGGAGCCGAGCGAGTGGCCGGCTATGACCCTGCCGCGCTCGCGAAGGGAAAGGCGCCCCTCGAGTTCCGGCCAGAGCGACGCGGAGAGGTACTCAAGAAACCTGCCGGCTCCCCCGCTCATCGGCTCCTCCGGCGCGGCTGTCGGCGTGTAGTCGCGGCCCCGGAAGTTTCCGGGCGAGCCAAATCCGAAGCCGTAGCCTACGCCGATCACGGCCGTCGGGGGAATCCTGCCCGCCCTCATGAGCGAGCGGCAGGCCGCGCTTGCCGCGTCAAACAGGTAGTCGCCGTCCATCACAAGGACGGCGGGCATCGGTTTGGCGCCCCGGGCGGAATCCGGCGCATCCAGATAGATCACGTAGTCGGTGCCGGTTTCGCGGGAGCGCGAGACAAAGGCGGGCGTGGCCTTGGTGATAGGGGGCGGCATGGGGGTCAGACGGCTTCCGCCTCCTCCTGCTCCAGGCGCCGCGCCCTGCGGCTTGCCCCCTCGATGTCGGGCAGGAACCACGTCACAAGACCCAGGAGCGGCAGGTAGCCGCACACCTCGAACACGAACCCGATGCTGGTGAGGTCGGCCAGGTGGCCCAGCACGGCCGAGGCGATGCCGCCGCACCCGAATGCCAGGCCGAAGAACAGGCCGGAGATCATCCCCACCTTGCCCGGGACCAGCTCCTGCGCATAGACGAGGATCGCCGAGAAGGCGGAGGCCAGAATGAGCCCGATCACCACCGTGAGCACGACCGTCGCGGCGAGGCCCACATGGGGAAGCAGGAGCGAGAAGGGAGCGACCCCGAGGATCGAAACCCAGATCACGTACTTCCTGCCGAACCGGTCCCCAATCGGCCCCCCAAGAATGGTGCCGAGCGCAATGGAGGCCAGATAGACGAACAGCAGGTACTGGGCCCCCTGGATCGAGAGGTTGAATTTCTGTATGAGATAGAACGTGTAGTAGTTCGAGAGGCTGACCAGGTAGAAGTACTTCGAGAAGGTGAGGAGCACGAGCACCCCGAGGGAGAGGATGACCTTTCTCCGCGGCAGGTTGTTCGCGGCATGCGCGGTCGCGCGCTTCTTGAACTGGGGCAGATGATGGCTGTACCAGCCGCCCACCTTGGAGAGCAGGACGATTCCGGCGAGCGCGACCACCGTGAACCAGAGCAGCGACGACTGGCCGTTGCGTGCGATGATGAGCGCCGCAAGGAGCGGGCCGAGCGACGAGCCCAGGTTGCCGCCCGTCTGGAACACGGACTGTGCGAGGCCATGCCTGTCCCCCGCCGCCATATGCGCGACGCGGGAGGCCTCGGGGTGGAAGATCGCGGAGCCCATGCCGACCATGACCGAGGAGACAAGGATCATGGGGTAGCTGCCCGCCTGGGAGAGGAAGGTGAGGCCCACAAGGGTGATGCCCATGCCGAAGGCCAGGGAATAGGGCTTGTGGTTGCGGTCGGTGTAGCGCCCGACCAGGGGCTGGAGGACCGAGGCCGTGAGTTGGAAGCTGAGCGTGATCAGGCCCACCTGCGTGTAGCTCAGGCTGAACGACTTCTTGAGGATGGGGTAGATCGACGGCAGGAGCGACTGCAGCGTGTCGTTGATCATGTGCGAGGCGCTGAGCGCCAGCAGGATCCCGAAGAAGGTCTTTCGCCCGGTGCCGGCCGGTTCCGAGTCGTTTCTCTGCACCGGGGTTAACTACCCGGATCGCCGCGATCTGCAACCCTTGGGCTCAGTTTGGTGCCGGCCTGCCCCCGGAGCGAGACGGGAGGCCTCGTCAGGCCGCAGCGCCTTGCAAATCGCGCGGATTCCGCCCGCGAGCGCAGTCCGAGCTTCCTCATGATGTTGAAGCGGTGCTTCTCGACGGTCTCCGGGGAAAGGTCGAGCTGGAGGGCGATCTCCGCGTCGGAAAGGGGCTCGCCCACCAGGCTAAGCACCGTCTGCTCGCGATCCGTGAGAACCTTGTCGAAGGCAATCGGGTTTCGGCCGTGCTCCCGGCGCGCCTCGGTGAAGGGCCGCGGGAAGTAGGTCCGGCCCGAGTCGATAGCCCTGATCGCCAGGCCGAGCTCCTCGACCGTGTTCGTGGACTTGTCGATGAAGCCCTGCACGCCGGCGCGCTCGGTCCTGCAGAGCGTGTATTCGTTGAAGTAGGAGGAGATCACGAGCGTCTTGATGAGCGCCCTTTTCCGGCGCAGGCACCGCAGGACCTCGAATCCGTCCATGTCGGGCAGGTGGATGTCGAGGATGAGGAGGTCGGGAAGCGCCTCGGGCACGACCCCAAGGGCCTCCTTTCCGGTCCCCGCCTCGCCGACCACCTCGTGGCCAAGTTCCGAGACGCAGACATTGCGGAGCACCTCCCGGAATAGGCGCTCGTCCTCGACAATGGCGATCTTCATCCCGGGACGCGATCATGGGGGCGGCCGGCGGGAAGTGAAGCCCGCGTGCTACCGGAATGCCGGTAATGGGGCGGCCCTCAGTAGGCGTAGAACATTTCCTGGAGGGCAGCGGGGTCCCGCGTCCGCGTCAGGCCCAGCATCAGGAGGATGCGGGCCTTCTGGGGGTTCAACTCGTCGGAGGCGATGAAGCCGAGCCGGTCGTCGTCCATCTCGACGTTGCGCTCGACGACGCCCCCCCCGGTCCGGGAGCTCCGTACGACCGCGATCCCGGACCGGGTCGCGGCCCTCGCGGCCGCGATCGTCGCAGCGTTCAGGTTCCCGTTGCCGACGCCTGCAAGCACGAGGCCCCGGGCCCCGGAGCGCACGGCGGCGTCGACCAGCTCCCGGCCCATTCCCGCGTGGGCATAGACGATGTCCACCCGGGGCAGGGCCCTGACCCCGGGGAGCCGGAACTCGCTTGCCTGCGTGTGGCGGCGCACGGGAGACCCGTAGAAATGGATCCGGGCCGAGCTCACAAGGCCGGCCAGGCCGCGGTTCGTGCTCTTGAACGTTCCGACCTGGGTCGTGTTCGTCTTGGCGACCTCGCGGGCGAAATGGATCTCGTCGTTGGCGACCACGAGGACCCCGCGGCCCCCGGCGTCGGGGTGGGCGGCGGTCGCCACGGCATTATAGAGGTTCATCGGGCCGTCGGCGCTGATCGCCGTCGCCGGCCTCATCGCCCCCACGAGGACCACCGGCTTCGGACTGCGGATCACCAGGTTCAGGAAATACGCGGTCTCCTCCATGGTGTCGGTGCCGTGCGTGACCACGACCCCCGACACACCGGGCCGGTCGAGCGCCTCCTGGGTCCGCCGCGCGAGGTCCCGCCAAACCGACTCGCTCATGTCCTGGCTTCCGATGCTCGCGACGTGAACGGCATCCAAGTCCGCCAGGGACTCGACGCCCGGGGCGGCCGCTATCAGAGACTTGATGGAGAACACCCCCGAGCGGTACCTCGGCCGGGAGCGCGACGCCTGGGCCCCGGCGATGGTCCCGCCCGTTGCCAGGACCGTGATTCTAGGCAGTTTGGGGCGGGAGTCTGAAGCGCGCGGTGGGGCCATGCGGCGACATTGGCGCGCGATGCCCCCGCTGTCTAGCCGGCTGGCCCCCCCGGGGGGTCGATCGGGCGGCTTGACGCAGGGGTTCGTTTGGGGCGTGTTCCAGCAGGATGGCCCCCACGCTCCTTGTCCTTGCAGCCGGAATGGGTTCCCGCTACGGCGGGCTCAAGCAGATGGACCCCGTGGGCCCCTCGGGCGAGACCGTTCTCGACTACGCGGTCTTTGACGCGATCCGCGCGGGATTCGGCCGGGTCGTGTTCGTGATCCGCAGGGAGTTTGAGGAGGCGTTTAAGTCGGTTGTGACCGCCAAGTACTCGGGGCGGATCGCCGTGGGCTTCGTCTTCCAGTCCCCGGCCGACCTGCCTGGCGGATTCAAGATCCCGGAGGGGCGGGAGAAGCCCTGGGGAACGGGCCACGCCGTGTGGTGCGCCCGGGGCTCGATCGACGGGCCCTTCGCAGTCATAAACGCCGACGATTTCTACGGGGCGACGGCGTACGCGCGCCTTTCCGCCTTCCTCGGTGGCGCATCCGGGTCGAGGTTCGCCCTGGTGGGCTTCAGGCTCGGCAAGACGCTCTCCGAGAACGGCGCCGTCTCCCGCGGGATCTGCCGCGAAAGGGAGGGCCGCCTTGTCTCGATCGTCGAGGAGAGGGAAATCGTGCGCGAAAACGTGGGTCCCGGCCGCAGGTTCTCGGGCGACGAGGTGGTCTCGATGAACTTCTGGGGGTTCACGCCGTCTCTCTTCGCCGGGCTTGAGACCGGTCTCGTGGCATTCCTCAGCCAGCGGGCAAACGAGGCCGGGTCCGAGTTCTACCTCCCCACCGCCGTGTCCGACCTGGTCTCGGGCGAAAGGGCGACGGTCGACGTCCTCTCGAGCGACGACACCTGGTTTGGGGTGACGTACCGCGAGGACAAGCCCCACGTGGCCGCGGCGATTGCGGCGCTCGTGGGCTCCGGGGCCTACCCCGCGAGGCTCTTTGGCTGAGGACCCCCCTAGGCGCGGGCAAGCAGGAGCCTGACGCCCTCGATCGGGGGCTCCGTCACGCGCGCGAGGGGAAACGGCGCGTGGGTGGTCAGCACCTGGTAGGAGGTGGCGTGGTTCAGGATGTGGCCGCTCACTCCGGCCCTGAAGGCGTCCGGAAGCTTTCCGGGGAAAAGCTGGCCGGTGACCGAGATGGCGAGCGAGAGGAGCTTTAGCACGGATGCCGAGACGGCCTGGCCCGCCGCCGCGTCGCCCGCCGCGGCAAGCTGCAGCACGGCGGGGGCGAGCGCGGCGACGCCGTTGTTGGTGGCCGGGTCCCCGTAGAAATATCCTGCGACCGCCGCCGCGGTCGAGTGGCCGGTGCGCTCGCGTACGAGCGGGCCCAGCCCGGAGGGCTCCGCCCAGCCCTGGAGCTCGAGGAGGGCGCGCGCGATGGCGCGCCGCCCCAGGTCATAGCCGCTCCCCTCGTCGCCAAACCTCCAGCCTATCCCGCCCGCATAGTGGACGGCGCCGTCCGGCGTGCGCGCCGCCACGAAGGAGCCGGTCCCCGCGTGGAGCACGAGCCCCGGGGCCCCGCGCGTCGCGAGCTCAAGCACCGGGACGGAGTCGTCGACGGTCGACGTGCGCCCGAACCCGGCGAGCCCCTCCCCAAACTCCCTCCAGAACGCGCGGCTCCCCGCCATGCAAAGGAGCGTGGTTGAGATCTCGGCCGAGGGGTGGCCCGCCCTGAGCTCATTAAGGGCCGTGGAGGCGATCTCGCGGGCGCGCCCGGCCCCGGCAAGGCTCGGGCTGCAGCCCGGGCCGGTGTGGCGCGCCGCCACGGCGCCCGACGGGTCGACGAGGATGCACTCCGTTTTCGTCCCGCCGCCGTCCACGCCGATTTTCCAGGACATGGTTCTTGGGTCAGGCGAGCTGGCGGCTCAGGCGGCTTCGGTAGCGAGAGCCCACCTCGCGGTTGTGCTCGATCGCACCCGGGAGGTTTTGGCTCCGGAGCACGGGGAGCGGGTGCCCGTTCGCCTTGAGCCATTCCATCACCGAGAGCATGAGCCAGTTGAGCACCGAGCACCCGATCAGGGTCGAGGTGGGCCCTGCGCTCAGCCCCTCGGACACCTCTACGATCGCGTCGCCGGGGACACCGCCGTTGTCCAGGACGTGGTCTGCGACCTCGAAGAGCCTCTTGCCCGAGGAGTGCTGCGAGGGCGTGCCCCGCGACATCGCCAGACAGGTCAGGGCGGCTACCGTCAGCCCCTTGGCCTTTGCATAGAGCGCCACGTCGATCGGGGAGGCGTTCTTTCCCGAGTTCGAGATCACGATCACGGTTTCACCGGGGACAAGCTGGTACTGCCGGTCGTAGCGCTCCACGAGCTTTGTTCCGTAGCCCGGCAGGTTCTCGATGAAGCCCCCGGTCGGGTCGATGATCCCGGTCACGCACACCAACCCGCCGGCCCGGCCGATGATCTCGCGTGAGATGAGCTCGCTGTGGCCGCTGCCAAAGGTGTGCACGACCCCGCCCAAGGCGATCGACTTTCCGATCACGGGCGCAAGCTTTGCTATCACGGGCTCATTGGTGACGCGGGCGCGGGCGAGCAGGCCTGCGGCGCGCTCATAGTAGGTGTCGGCGATGGAGGGCATGGATTCTGGGGTTCAAGTCTTGGGGGACGGCGACGCCTCCCACCGGCCGTAGATGCCGCACGGGAGGACCTTGCCGTCGCGCTGCACGGGCAGGCCCACCTCCCCGGCGGAGAGGGTGCCCCTATGGTCCCGGAGAAGCTGTGAGAGGAGGTTCGCGACCACCGTCGGGGAGAGGCGGGCGGTGTAGGCGTTGATCAGGAAGAAGAGGGGGGTCTCCGTGAGGAGCGCCTTGCATTCCTCGAGCAGGTCCCAGAGGTGATCCTCCAGGCGCCAGAGCTCGCCCGTGCTCCCGCGCCCGTAGGTGGGGGGGTCCATGATGATGGCGTCATAACGGCGCCCGCGCTTCACCTCACGCCTCACAAACTTCAGGCAGTCGTCGGCGATGTAGCGGATCGGCTTGTCCTCGAGGCCGCTTAGGGCGGCGTTCTCCTTGCACCATTTCACCATGCCGTCGGCCGCGTCCACGTGGCACACGGAGGCGCCTGCCGCCGCGGCCGCGCATGTCGCGGCCCCGGTGTAGCCGAAGAGGTTGAGGACGTTCACGCTGCGCCCGGCTCCCTTCACCTTGGCGTGGATCCAGTCCCAGTTCACGGCCTGCTCGGGGAACAGGCCGGTGTGCTTGAACGAGGTCGGGCGGATCTTGAAGGTGAGGCCCAGGGCGTCGTAGCGGATCTCCCAGTGATCCGGAAGCGGGCGACGAAACTCCCACTTCCCGCCGCCGGCCTCGCTCCTGTGGTAGAACCCGTCCCAGTGCTCCCACCGCGCGCCCGGGGCGGCGCCCTGGCGGGGCCAGAGCACCTGCGGGTCGGGCCTCACGAGTGTGTAGGGTCCCCACTTCTCCTGCTTCATCCCCTCGCCGCAGTCTACCAGCTGGAAATCCCTCCACCTGTCGGCGACAAGGAGGGCGGGGCGTTCAACGGGGATGTTCATCGGGTCGGCTCGCCCCGAGGCAATCGTCGGCCCCCCTGCATGTAAAGACGCGAGCGACGGCCGGCCGTACCCCGTGCCCCTCCGCCGAGCCTAGCCCTTTGCGGGCTCCGCGGCCGCCTTCTCGACCCTGGGGCTCTCCCAGAAATAGCGCCCGTTGTGGTTGTGGTTCACCCGGATCCAGATGGCGGCCGCCAGGAGGACCACGACCGCCGCCACGATGCGCCGCCTCTGCCGCTCGGCCTCCTTGTCCTCATAGGGGTCGTCCAGCGAGCGCCGCGCGTTGGGGGGCAGCGTCGCGACCTTGGTGAGGGCCGCGCCGAACGGGATGTTGATCTTCACCCTGCCGTTGATGGCCCAGCCGTTGCCCTCAAGGATGGGGCCGAGCGTCCGCTGGCGGAGCTTGAGGGCGGCGATGAACATCGAGGGGAGCGCGACCACGAGCATCAGGCCGACGATGATCAGCGGCACCTGCCAGCTGGGCAGCTCGACAAACTTAGCGAACACGGCCGCGCCGAACGTCCCGATCGAGCCGATGGCCACACCGATGCCGGTGATCAGGGCCAGGTCGAATTTCTTGGGCTCCGGCTTGGGGGCGTCGGCCGCGACAACCGAGGCGGCCGAGTTGAGCCGCGTGCCGGCCGAGGCGTCGGCCGCCGCGGCCCTCTTGGCGACCTGCTCCTCCACGAATCGGATGAACTTCTTGAAGGGCGACCAGAACGCCTGCCGGATGCTGATTGGGTTGTCCACGATGCTCGTGACGACCGCGTACCAGAGGACCCCGTTGCGGTCGTAGAAGACGCCGTTTCGCCCCACGAACAGGTAGTCGCTCGCGCCCTGCGTGAAGCAGGCGGCGATGGTCATCGTTGCGCCGCCTCCCGCCCGGGTGCAGGCGCAGTAGACAATGTAGAACTTGCTCATCGCCGCCAGCGGGCTGATCCCGTCGACCTTCAGGCAAAGCTCCGTCGAGCGGCTGTCCAGGAAGAGTGTTCCGGCCTGGAAGGCGGCATACCGGTCCCTGGAGTAGAAGTCTGCGAAGTTGACGAAGTTGTGCAGGAGCGTCCGGAGGTCGCGGTAGTAGCGGGTCAGGCGCTCGACGTCGCTTATGGCTCTGAACTGCGGCTCGAGCGCCTTGTCCCGCTCGACGAGCTCGGCCAGGGATTCTCGGCCCCTTCCGGCCAGGATCTCCTTGGTCCTGGCGAGGCCGATCTTCTCAACCGCCCGGCCGCCGTTCTCCCCGAGCCAGGCCTCGTAGGCCGCGAACTTTGAAACCAGCGCGGTCCACTGGTCGGACGTCAGGAACGTGACAGCGGTCCCGAGGAGCGGCGTGACGGCCTTCGCATGGAGTGCGGCAAGCGCCCCCACCCAGGCCGGGTTCACCCCGTCAAGCATGGGAAGGGGCCTGTCGGCCTCGACATGGGAGAGGGGGAAGCCGGAAAGCTCCTCCCCGGAGAGCTTTAGCTCATGCGAGGCGATCGGCCGGTAGTCGGCCTCGTCACGGTTCAGGGCGCCCGTCGCACGGGCGTCGAACGCGGCGAGCTGGCAGCGGGCGAAGTAGTCGTCGACCTTCGCCCTCACGGCCTTGATTGCGTCGAACGCGGACTCGGTGGACCCGCCGAGCAGGGCGACCTCGAGCGCCGCCTTCCGCTCGGACCACGCGCCGTAGGCGGCCAGCTGGGCGAAAAAGGCGTCGATCTTCTCGGCGGTGACCCCGAGGTCGCCCGAACGCCGTGCCGTGCCGCCCAGGCAGTCAATGATGTCCTTGATCAGGGCCTGGGTCTCCGCGTCAGCGGCGGCAGCCAGGGGGATCAACCCGTCGCCATTAAGGGGGTTCGAGGCGAAGATGCGCGCGGTGTCGGCTGCGCCCGCGACCGTGAGGGCCTCCTCGCCCTTGCTTCCGGTGCCGGCGAGGATCTGCCTGGCAGCGGCGAGAAGGATCATCCCGTCTGGCGTGCGGGCGTTGATGGCGGACAAGGGGAGCGCGTCCGCGCCCTTGAGGAGGTCTCCGGCGTCGTTGAGCCTTAAGCCGGCCCACGAAACGGCGGCGATCACCTCGGGGACGCCTATCCGTCCGTCGCCGTCCGTGTCGATCAGGGCGAGCGTCCTCTCGTCCAGCTCCAGGCCCTTCACCGGGCAGCTGAGCGCCACCCAGAGCTCCTGGTCGAGCTGGTCCAGGGCGAGAAGGTCGGCCCCCGTCTCAAGCGCAACCTGGTCGATGCCGCCGGTCCTGAAGAACTTCCAGACGTGCGTGGAGGGAGGCTCAGCGTGCATCGGGTTAGGGGGAGGATGCTCTGCCCGGCGGGCGGGCCGATTACTGCCAGTCGAGCACGAGCCGGGTGAAATAGCCAGTGTCGAGCTTCTTGAGGCCGACGCCGGGCTCGCTATTGTAGTCGTTGTTCACGCCGAAGCGGAGCTTCCAGTGCGGATTGGCGGTCGGGATCTCGAAATAGCTCTCCTGCGACAGGGTGAAGTCGGAGAAGTTGCTGAAGGCGGGGACGATCGAGATGCGGTTCACAAGGCTCGAGTTGCCGAATTTTGCCTCGTGGTTGACCTCGAAGTCCAGGCCCACGGCGTTCACGTCGGGCGTGAGGGGGTTCTCATAGGTGTCGTCGCGGAACGACACGCCCGCGCGGGCCGTCAGCGTCTGGTTCGGGTCCTTCAGGACGTCGAAACCATACCCGGCCGCCGCGACGTCATAGAAGCGGATGCCCATGACGCGGTCGAAGCCGCCCTCGTCGCGGATGAACCATGAGCTGCCCCCCGAGAAATTGTCGGCATAGTCGACCCCGGCCTTGAACTGGTCGGCGGAGGTCTCGCCCTCTGTGACCTGGCGGTTGTACGAGGTGTAGAACGCGAGGGTGTCGTCCGGGCCCTTCAGGGTGGCCCGGAGTCCCGCCGCCGTCCCGAGCTGGCTCTTGTTGCCGGAGGTGCCGGCAACATCGACATGGGCCTCGTAGGACCACTTGCGCTCCAGCGCCAGGATCTGCGGATCCTTGTCCCCCGCGGCCCATGAGGCGGCGACCTTGCTGACCATGGTGGTGATGGTGCCGTCGGTCCCGGCAACCTGCAGCGCGCCGCCGGAGCCGGAAACCCGGCCCTCGATGCGCGTCCCGTCCGAGAGGCGGACGGCCAGGGGGGCGTCCGTCGTTATCCCGGTGACCTCGGACTGGCTGATGGTGATGTCGCCCGCATAGCTCGTGGTCACCACCACCTTTCCCGCGTCGATCTTCGAGATTTTGCCGACGATGTGAGAACCATCCTTCGTATCGATCATGTCGGCGGATAGCCGGGCGGAGCCCAGGGCGCAGAGGGAAATGGCGATAAGTCCGCGGAATAGTCGGGTGCTGTTCATATTAGTAAGGGTGTCGATCCTGCTGAAAAATAGGGAGGCCGTTGATCTCGGCTGCTGCAAAGGTTGTCAACAGCTATCGCAACTTTCTGTCAACAAGCCAATTCAGAGGGAAACCGAGGCCCGGCCAGGCCCGGAGTACCCCCGAGCATGGATCCGGATTAGCCAAATGTGTTCCCCGGGCGGATCGATCCCTCGCCGCATGCGTCTTGTGCCAGTACGGATGCCAAAGACCGCACGCGGCTCATGGCGGCGTGCACATTATTCCTCGGGCCGCACGGATTCTCGATTGCTCCTTGGATCAAATGCGCGCTACTCGGGTCCGGGAATCTTTAAACGTGATGAATACTCAGAAAACACCCACCCTGCTCGTGCGCACGGCCCTGTGCGGCGCGCTATTCTGCGCCTTGCGCCTCTCAGCCGACGTCGTCGAGACGAAGAACGGGGCCCGGGAGGTCGGCAAGATCACCAGCATCCACGGAGGCGTGATCACGCTCGAGACGGAGTACGCCGGCGAGCTCAAGGTGAAGCAGTCCCTGGTCACCTCGATCACCACGGACCGTCCGGTAGCCATGCGCCTCGCGGATGGATCGAGCATGGTGGGCGTCGTGACCACGGTGAGCCCGAGCAAGCTCCAAGTCTCCAACCCGACCAAGTCGTTCGACTTCGCCGTGGCGAACATCGCCGCCTGCTGGGCCGTGGGCGAGGATGACCCCGACCACCGGAAATGGAGCTACGAGGCGGGAGCGGACGTGAACGGGCGCACCGGCACGGAGAGGCAGCTGAGCACCAGCTATCACTTCCGGGCCAAGCTGATCGGGCCCACGGATACCTTCCAGTACTACACGAGCTACACCCGGCAGGAGGTGAACGACGAGGTCTCGGCCGACCAGTTCAAAGCGGGCGTGGACTATGCCGACAATTTCACCCCGAACGAGTCCTGGTATGTGCGGGACGAGGCGGGATTCGACCGCGTGGCCTTCATCACCCTCTACGATATCGCTGCCAGCGGCTTTGGCTATGACTTCATCAAACAGAAGGACGAGACGTTCACCGCCCGGCTTGGCCTCTCGTATCGCTATGATCAGTACGCGGTTGGGGAGGGCTCGACGCTCAGCTCCGCCGGCGCGGACGTGGGGCTGGAGTACACGCGCAAGTTCCACACCGCGCAGTTCCACGACAAGGTCTCCTTTGACCCTGCGTTCCAGGACCTGGGCAACTTCGTCATCAACCACGAGGCGGCGTTTGACATCCCCCTCACCAAGTCCCTGTGGAAGCTGAGCACGGGAGTGTCCAACAACTACTACAGCCGGCCCGCCGGGACCTCGGACAAGCTGGAAACCCTCTACTTCACGCGGCTCATCCTCACCTGGGGGGCCCAGCCCGCGGGCAACTGAGCATCAGGTCCCGTACAGGCGGTCGCCAAAGTCGCCGAGACCGGGGAGGATGTACTTGCGCGGATTGAGCCCGCGGTCGAGGACGGCGACGTGGATCGAGGTTTGCGGATGGTGCTTGGACACCTCGGCGACCCCCTCGGGGGCCGCGATGATGCAGACCAGCCGGGGATCGACGGCACCGTTCGCCTTCACCACGTCGATCGCCTGGGTGGCCGAGCCGCCCGTCGCGAGCATCGGGTCGACGACGAAGACGCGCCGGCCCTTCAGGGGAGGGAGCTTGCAGTAGTAGCTGCGCGCCACCGCGGTCACATGGTCGCGCTCCAGTCCCACGTAGCCGACGCTGACGTCCGGGAACACGTCGAGAAACGGCTGGACCATCGACACGCCCGACCGGAGGATCGCCACGACCACGAGCGGCTGGGTGGAGAGCACCCGCCCCGTCGCCGCCTCCAGCGGCGTCTTGACCGCCTTCTCCTCGGTCGCCAGGTCGCGGGTGGCCTCGATTGCGAGCATGAGCGTCAGCTGGTAGGTCAGCGTCCTGAACGTGGCGGGCTTGGTGGTCTCGTCGCGCAGGTGCGTGATGATGTGGTCCGCCAGGGGGTGTTTGAGCACGCTGAGCATAAGGGATCTTAAAGCAGGTCCCGCTGCACCTTGCGCTCAAGGTAGCTCTCGAACTCCTTGCGCAGCGCCTTCTCCTTGCCGCGCAGCCCCGGCATGAGCGGAAGCCAGTTGTAGACCTCCTCGCGCAGGTGCCTGGGCATCGCGGGAGGCAGCTCCCTGACCCGGTCGAGCGCCCTCACGACGGCCGCCGCGACGTCGTCGCACATGCGCTGCGCGTCGGCGGAGCTGTGCTGGCCGGCGAGCCGGATCACCTCGTCGAGCTTGCGGTGGCGCTTCCTGAGGATCGCCTTGTAGGCCCCGAGGCCGTCCAGCGAGAGGACGGCGGTGCGGGGGTAGAAGCTGGCCATCGGGTTCCATTGGCCGGCCCGGGTTCCCGCGCCCCTGCGGTCGCTCCGGAGGATCACCGACGGGATGTCCGCGAACTTCGCGATCATGAACTCGGCGAGGGTCCCGCTGTCCAGGTCCGGGCCGTCAAAGCTGAAGAGCGCAAGGTCGCAGCCCATCAGGCTCCGGACGTGGTGGTCCCGGATCGTCCTCGGCGTCGTGCCCCTCGGGTCGAAGTCCTGGGGAAGCTGGCAGAGGTAGCGCCCGTGCGACTTCTCGTAGATGGCCTCAGCCAGGTACGCGTTCCCGATCAGGTGCTTCAGGCTGAAGAGCTCGCCCGCGAAAAAGACATTTAGGCTGCGCGGCTTTTTCTTCATTTCGCTTCTGCGTGCAACTAAGGGCCGAAGCGACCGCCCGGACAATTCAATTCAACGGAAGGCCGGCTCACGGATTTAGGGCAAGCGTGTGCTCGGCAGGGCCGGGAAGGAAGGGCGCCGGCTCGCCGTGGACCCATGCCTCATGACCGGCGCGGAAATACGGGGAGTAGGGGTTGGCGCACTCGCCCCCGGGCATCTCGAAGATCCCCTGCTCCTCTCGGCCCGGCGAGACGACGAAGCGCTCGCTCGCACCGAACACCGGGCTCTGGACGCGGGGCATGTGGTCGTCGCCGGGAAGTGGGTCGTCCGGCATTGCGAGCCACCGGGACGCCCATCCCGGCAGGACCAGGGCGAAGGGATGCTCGATCCTGGCCGTGTTGTACTGGCCCCAGGTCGCGGACCTGGGGTCGGCGTACGCCTTGTCGTAGGAGGCTGAGACGTCGTCGACGGCCGCCAGGACGAGCTCATCCCAGGACTTGAAGGACGGCTCGAGGAGGTGGGCGGGCCGTTCCCTGAGCAGGGTCTCGAGCGGCTGCTCGTAGTTTAGCCGCGACCAGCTGAAGGCGGCGTCCTGCTCCACGCAGGGCGCAAAAATCGGGTCAAGGGCGCGGTGGGCCACGGCGAGCCTGAACTCCCGCACGACGCGGTAGCTCGCCGAGTCCGTGTCGGCCTTGCCCTCCCATTTCTGGATGGCCTGCAGGACGGCGGACCTGGAAGGGTGTCCCGCGACCGCGGACGGGCCAAGGGATGAAAGAAGCTGGTCGCGCCACCAGCCGAGGAGCTCGGCGCGGTCGTCGAGCTGGATGCCGAGGAGGTCCCTGGGCGCCACGGGACGGGGGCCGTGCGAAAGCGCCGTCAGGTCGTCGCGGATTTGCCTGGCGCGCGCCGCGATCGCGTAGCCGGAGTCCCCCAGGGCCGCAAGGGCCTTGCCGCCGACCGAGCGGTTGTTCGCCGACCAAACGAGCCCGTTGCTGGGCGAGGCGACCGTGGGAACCTCCCCGGGCGGAAGAAAGCCCTCCCACCTGCGGTCCTCAAACGCCCAGGACACGGGCAACCGGCCGTCGTAGCCTATCCTTCGCGGAAGCAGCCCGGCCACGGTCCACGCAATCTGCCCGGAGCGGTCGGCCACGATGAAATTCTGGGCGGGGATACCCATGTGGTGGGAGACGGAGACGGCCTCCTGGGCGTCAGACGCGTCCTCAAGCTCCACGATGTCCAGGTTTGTGGCGGCCGGGTCGTCCTCCGTCCAGTGGAACACGAGCACATGCCCGTCCGCGGTCTCTCCCACCACCGGTCCCCACGTCGTCCATTTGAAGTCGACCGGCTCGGGCCTTGAGCCCTTCACCGGCACCATGCCGGGGCGGTGCTCGTAGGGGACCAGGGCGCCCTTCTCCGGGCCGTGGTAGAGGTCCGGCGAGATGCTTGGGTTTATCACCAGGACATCCCCCACGCCGGCGTTCGAGTTGGTGAACCCCCACGCGATCTTGCCGGTGCTTCCGGCCACAAGCATCGGAGCGCCCGGGATCATGACGCCCGTCTCGTCGTGGCCGGGCCACTTCAGGCGGATGTGGTACCAGATGTTCGGGACGCTCAGGTGCAGGTGCATGTCGTTGGCCACCATCCCGGCGCCGCCGGCCAGGGCGCCCCCCACGGCGAAGCAGTTGGATCCCGGCGACTCCCATTCCCCCGGGGCCCCCTCGCGGGAAAGTGCCAGCCCGGCCGTCCCTGCAGCGGCCTCGGCGCCGCGCACGCGGAGATCGAGCTCGGAGGAAGGGGGGATCGGGGCGGGTTCGGACACGCTGCCGTCCAGCGGCGCATCGCCCGGGGTCGACACGGGCGCGAAAAAGGCGAGCGAGGATCGTCCCAGGACGTCGCGTATCGCCGCCAGATTCCTCACGTAGCGCCCCGTGCTCTCCTGCAGGTCGAGCGTCATCGCATAGGTGATAAGGACGCTGTCCTCGGGTTTCCACGGGCGCGGGTCGGCCCTGAGCATCGCGTACTCCCACGGCTTTGCCGCTAGGTCTGCGAGGCCCTGGTTCACCCCGTCGGCGTAGGCTTCCACGAGGGCCCGGCGCCCGGGCGACTCCCTGGCGAGCACCTTGCGGGCCAGCTCGCGGAACCCGTGCATGCGAGCCTCCTTGTCAAGGGGCAGGGCCTCCCGGCCGAAAAGCTCCGAGAGCTCGCCCGCGCCCCTGCGCCGCAGGGTGTCCATCTGGAAGAACCTGTCCTGGGCGTGGATCCAGCCCGTGGCCCGCGCCACGTCGGTCCTCGAGGAGCCCGTTATCGTGGGGACCCCGAGCGCGTCCCGCGCGACGCTCACCGGGGCTGCGAGGCCCCGGAGCGCGTAGGCGCCGTCCAGCCGGGGCAGGCTGGCCCTGACGCGGCTGCGCACCCAGGAGCAGGCGAGAACCGCCATGAGGGCCAGCGCCGCGCAGAGTACCCCCGTGGCAAGGAGGACGCGGCTTCCCGTCGACCGGAGGCTCATGGCAGGGTGAGGACCTCCTGTATCCTATCAACCAATACACCTGGGGCCAGGCTCGCGTCCAGGGCGAGGGCCTCCAGGGGCTCCTCCAGCGCCTCGAACTGCGACGGGAGGAGGCTCTCCTTCATGAAGTGGCCGCTCCGCCCGCGCAGGCGCCCCGAGAAGAGGGCGCTGTCGCCGCGAAGGTAGGTGAACCTCAGGTCCGCAGGGTCCGGGGCGAGCACGTCGCGGTAGGAATGCTTGAGGGAGGAGCATGCCACCACGGCCCTCCCGCCGCGCGCGGTGCATGACTCGATGGCGGACCGGACCGCCCGGAGCCAGGGGCCGCGGTCGCCGTCATCAAGCGGGACTCCCGCCGCCATCTTCTCGACGTTGCCCGGAGGATGGAGGGCGTCGCCCTCGATGAAGTCCCAAAGGAGCCGTTCCGCGAGCAGGCGCCCGACCGTGGTCTTGCCGCTCCCCGAGACGCCCATCACGACCACGACCGACACGGGGCGAGCTTCCCACGAGCGCGTTGCGCCCGGCGCCCGGCCCTCGTCCAGGTCGAGCAGCTCGCAGAAGGTCTGCGGCACGGGATCCCCAAGGTCGTACTCGGCGGCCCGCTCCCTCAGAAGGTCGCTCCGGTCGTCGCGCCAGCCGATTTTCGTCATGAACCGGTTCCAGATAATGCAGTCCTCGTCGGTTCTCGGCATGCCGCGGGAGTGGGCCCAGGACAGGACCTCCTCGTCGCAGCCCCCCTTCAGCGCGCGCGCGCGTATCTCCTCGTAGGGAACACCCAGGAAACGGCAGCACCTGGCGTCAAAAAGCGGCAGCCTGACGTCCCCGAGGTTGGGCTGGTACTCGGCCGGGAGCTCACCCCTGGAATGGAGCCGGATTTTGTCCAGCATCCGGCCGAAGACGACGATCCGCCCGACCTTCGCGTGCGGACTCCTGAGGCCTTTGACTCGGGGCATGGTCGGGGGCTAGTCGCGAAGCAGATAGACGGCGGTGCAGAGGACCGCGAAGACCACCGTGGGGGCGATCACCCAGAGGGCATTTACCGGGATATGGTAGTGGTCGAACAGCCATACGACCAGCAGGCTCTTCGCCACGATCAGCGCCCAGCCGATCTTGAGGATGCGCTCGACCCGGAGGTTCCTTGGCGCCTTGTGGTCCACATGGACAGCGCGCACAAAGCCCCGCTCATAATCCGCTGAAGGGCGGCGATTTATGAGGCGTACGAAGTCTGAGAACATCGGGAAACTGACGGACTAGGATATGCTTCCGGCGTGCCAGATTCAATTCCCGGGTAATTTGGGCGAGGCGAGGGGCTTCTCGAGCGCCCTGCCGGAAAGCTCGGCCAGGCCCGAGAGGTAGGCGGCGCTGCCGCCCCCGATCATCCGCTCAATGTCCGCGGAGGCCAGGCGCCAGCGCCAGTTGCCGTCCGGCCTCCCGGGCGAGTTCAGCCTGGCCTCGGACCCAAGGCTGAGCAGGTCCTGCATCGGCATTATGGCGATCCTGCTTACGGCGAAGTAGGCCTGCCGGATGAAGTCCCAGCCCACCTCCTTGCCGTCGACGCGAAGGTAGCGCCGCACGTGGTCACGCGTCTTCTCGTCGGCTCCCGCGTACCAGCCGATTGTCGTGTCATTGTCGTGGGTGCCCGGGTAGATGACCCCGTTGCGCGTCAGGTTGTGAGGCAGGTAGGAGTTCTTCGCGTTGCCGCCGAATGCGAACTGAAGGACGGCCATTCCCGGGAGCCCCGTCTCCTTGAGGAGGGACTCCACGGTGGGCGTGAGCAGACCCAGGTCCTCCGCGATGATCCGCGCGTCCGGGAAGGCCTTTTTCACGGCCCTGAAAAACGCGAGCCCCGGACCCGGGACCCACTCGCCGGTCCGTGCGGTCTTGGCCGGCAGGGGGATACGCCAGTACGCGTCAAAGCCGCGGAAATGGTCGATGCGGACAATGTCGCACATGTCGAAGGACGCGCGAAGCCGCTCCTTCCACCAGGCATAGCCGTCCCTTGCATGGACGTCCCAGCGGTAGAGGGGGTTTCCCCACAGCTGGCCGTCCGCCGAGAAATAGTCGGGTGGCACGCCCGCCACGGCCACCGGCTGCCCGTCGGCGCCCAGCTCGAAGAGCCCGGGGCTGGCCCAGGCGTCAGCCGAGTCCGCGGCCACGAAGATCGGGATGTCCCCGATGATGCCGATCCCGCGCTTTGCAGCCTCGGCGCGCAGGCGGCGCCACTGCGAGAAGAACGCGTACTGGTAGAACTGGTGCGCACCCACGTCGTCCTTGAGCCTCGCGCGAAGCGCGGCGGGCAGCGCAGTGACCGACCGCGCCTCCGTGGGCCATTCCCACCAGGCCCGGCCGCCGTAATGGTCCTTCAGGGCCCTGAACCAGGCATAGGGCTCGAGCCAGGACGCCTGCAAGGCCTTGAATTGGGAGAAACCCTCGGAACCGAGCGCGGGCGCGCCGGAGGCCGCGTGCCTCTCATAGGCCTTGCGCAGCAGCGGCCACTTGAGCTGGTAGAGGGCTCCGTAGTCGACCTCGACCGAGCCCAGGAGGGCGAGCGGCGCCAGCTCCCCCGCGGTCAGCAGCTTCCTTGCGACAAAATCCTGGAGGTCGATCAGGTAGGGATTGCCCGCGAACGCCGAGAAACACTGGTAGGGCGAGTCGCCGTAGCCCGTCGGGCCGAGCGGGCAGACCTGCCACCACGACATTCCCGCGGCCCTGAGGAAGTCGAGGAAGCGGACCGCCGAGGAGTCCAGGGTGCCGATTCCCTGCGAGCCCGGCAGGCTCGTGGGGTGCAGGAGAACCCCGGCCGATCGTGCCGAAAGCCAGCTAAACAGCGCGTTTTCCTTCGTGGTGCCGGGTGTCATCTGCCGCCATCTTGCCTTGTCGGCGGCCGGGGCGAAGCCCAAAAGGAGCGGCCGGCGGCGCGTGGGGTGGGGTGCTGCCCCGCCCAACTGGGGATTGGCAGGCGGGATGGGCGGGCAGACAGTGTATGCAGGAAATGGAAGTGGTGATATTCGGGGCTACCGGAATGGTGGGGCAGGGGGTCCTTAGCCGATGCCTGCTAGAGCGGGCGGTGGGGGCGGTCCTTGTCGTCGGCCGGAGCCCCGCGGGGCGGCCGGATGCCAAAATGCGGGAGATAATCCTCGGGCAGCAGGGATCGCCCAAGACCTACCTCGGCAACCAAGACGTCAACGCCCTAGGCGACGAGCGCCGTCCCCGGTGAGCCTCTTGGGGTGGAAAAAACCGCATTTGGCGCTATATTGCGGGGACCCGCAACGCGGTGAGCCGGTTTTAGCGAGAGCCGCTCAGAGACCAAAGATTCGAAACGAAATCCGAACATGAAATTCCAAAGCCTGATCCCCCTGGTAGCCATCGGCCTGTTGGCGGGTTGCGCCACGAATGCAGCCAACGCACCGGCAACCGCCTCCCGCACCGAGGTGGTCTTCGACCACCCCGAGAAATTCACCGACGTGAAGGATGGAGGAAACCCGACGGACGAGGGGAGGGACTACATCCTCTCGCAGATCCGGAACTACCTGGTGGAGTGCACCGCGAGCCTGGTCCCAGAGGGCTACAAGCTGAAGCTGGTGTTCACCGACATCAGCCTGGCGGGCAGGTACGAGCCGTGGCGCGGGCCGATGTGGGAGAATGTGCGCATCATCAAGACGGTCTACCCGCCGTCATTCGCGTTCACCTATTCCGTGACCGATTCCTCCGGCAAGGTGGTCAAGGAAGGCTCGGAGGACTTCCGGGACATGGACTTCCAGACCCGGGTCGTGTTCGCGAACACCGACCCCCTGCGTTACGAGAAGGCCGCCCTAAATGATTGGGCGCGCGACAAGCTACGCGATCTCAAGAAGGCGTGATCCAGGCCCCCGGGAAAAGGGCCGCGCGTTTGTTCTTGCGCCCAAGTCGCCGGCGTGCACCTTGCCATGCATCGTTAGAGATAGCGTTTTGGTGACAGCTTCTGGTGAGTCGTTGGCTGAGCGGTTTGCTCAAGTGATGATTTCGAAACCCGACGGTGGGAACGGACTGGCAGCGGACGGTGGCTCTACGAACATCACATCATGAGCAATTCCAAACTATACGTTGGAAACCTCTCGTTCAAAACGACCGAAGACGAGCTCCGCTCGCATTTCGGCCAGTTCGGTACCGTTACCGACGTTTATGTCGCCATGGACAAGATGACGGGCCGCCCGCGCGGCTTCGCATTCGTCACCATGGGCACGGCCGAAGAGGCCAAGGTCGCGGCCGAGAAGGTCAACGGAGTCGAGCTCGGCGGCCGTCAGCTGACGGTCAATGAGGCCCGTCCGAAGGAAGATCGCCCCAGCGGCGGCTTCGGCGGCGGCGGCGGCGGTCGCGGCTTCGGCGGCGGCGGCGGCGGTCGTGGCTTCGGCGGCGGCGGCGGCGGCGGTCGCAGCGACCGCGGCGAGCGTCGTTACTGAGACCCGCGCTAAGCGAGATTTTGCAAGGGATGGAGAGCCGAGTCCGGCCTCCATCCTTTTTTTTGCGATGAAGGCTACGCCCATTGAAAGACACCAGGCTGCGCTCCTCGGGTGCGCGCGTTGCCCGAGGATGCACAAGCCGGTGGTCGTGGGGCGGCCCGTGGCAAGCCGGATCATCCTGGTCGGCCAGGCGCCTGGCGACAAGGAGCCCATCCTCGGCCGGCCGTTTGCGTGGACCGCGGGCAAGACGCTTTTCAAGTGGTTCTCGCAGGCCCTGGGGTGGAGCGAGGAGGAGACGAGGGAGCGCATTTATTTCGCGGCCGTGTGCCGCTGCTTTCCGGGGAAGCTCCCGAAGGGCGGCGACCGGGTTCCCGACCCGGCCGAGGTCGAGGCGTGCTCGTACTGGCTCGACCGGGAATTCATGCTGCTTAGGCCGACGCTCGTGGTCCCGGTGGGCAAGCTCGCCATAGGCCGCTTCCTGGAGCCAGTGCCGCTGCAGGACATTGTGGGCAGGACCTTTAGGGTCAAGATTGCGGGCCTCGAGGCCGACTGCATCCCCCTGCCCCATCCCTCGGGGGCGTCCCCATGGCACCGCATGGAACCGGGCAAGACGCTCCTCGGCCGCGCCCTGGCGCTGATCGCGGCGCACCCGGAAACGAAGGTCGTTCCTTGACGCCCGCTCGGGCCTTTGCAGCTTTGTCACCCATGGCCCCATTACGGTTTGCTGCGATCGTCTGCGCTGTGCTCATGGCGCCCCTTCTTGCACATGCTCAGCGCGAGCGGCTGCCGCCGGACGACATCGACGTAGTCGAGAAGAAGTGGCCGGACGCCAAGGTGACCTCGACCAGCATCCGGTACGTGGTGGAGACACAGGGCGCGGGCGCGCTGCTCCAGCCCGGCGACATGGTCATGGTCAACTATGTCGGGAGCCTCCTCAACGGGAAGGTCTTCGACAAGATGCTCGACAGGAAGAAGCCCTTCACCTTCCGGCTCGGCCGGGGCGAGGTGATCGAGGGATGGGACCAGATCCTGCAGCTGATGAGGCCGGGCGACAAGTGGATCGTCATCGTCCCTCCCGAGCTTGGCTACGGCAGGCGCGGCTACCCGCCGAGGGTCCCGGAATACGCCACGCTCGTCTTCGAGGTGGAGATAATCGGGGTCAAGAAGGAGTCCTGATCACTGGGCCTGCTTGGCCACCGCGACGTAGGTGTACGTCGCCTTGAACTCGGCGACGGCCTGGGCCCTGGCAGCGGATGCGGACGAGCCCGCCGCGACCAGGTCGGACGTGCGCTTGTCGATCCAGCGCCGCATGAAATCCTTCTCGACGTCGGTGGCGACTGTCTTGCTCTCCTTGGGCGCCGCCGGGTTCTTTTTTGACGAGAACATGTGGCAGCTGGAATTTGCGAGCACTGCGGCCGCAAGGAGGAACGGAACGAGGCGTTTCATGGGCAATTCGGATAGGATGGAGCTGGGCAGTTATGACCGCGAGTGAATCTTTTTGGTTTCGTGTTTTGCCCGTTAAGTCGTTTATACCCTATCCAATGAGCGACGAGCCGCAACCTTTGCGCCTGAAGCCGCGCCCCCCCGCCGGCAGCGCTCCGCCGTCTCCGCCGGAACCGCCTCCGGCGGCTCCCCCTCCCCCTCCTCCCCCTCAGGAGGGAGGGGATACGGGTGGAAGGCTCCGGCTTAAGCCTAGGTTAAATCTCTCGAGCGAAGCTACTTCCAAGATTGAGCAAGCGGCTCCAGCCCCGGAGCCCTTTCTGCCTGATGCGCCGCCACCGCCCCCTCCTCCTCCTCCTCCTCCTCCTCCTGCTCCGAGCCCGCTGACTCCTGCCGCGCCCCCTTCAGTGCCCGAGGATGACGGCTTGCCCAAGTTCAAGCTGAGGCCAAAAAGAAATCCGAATGCGGCGCCTCCCCCGTCGCCGGAGCCGTTCATCCCCGCTGCGGATGCCCCGCCGGAACCCCCGTCGTTCGGTGCCCCGCCGCCGCCGCCACCCCCCGCGCCGCCTGTTGCCAGCGGCCGGTCCGCTGCCCCGGATGCTCCCCCGCCCCCCCCTCCGCCCCCGCGAGCGAGCGTGTCGATGCCGCCCATGTCCGTGCTGTCGGCGCCTCCGCCCCCTCCTCCGGGCACCGCCGCCGAGCCGCCGATCCCCGGGGGGATTCCGAAGCTCTCCCTTTCGCCTTCCGGCGCGCATCCGCCCGGGGTCAAGCCCCCCGCCGCAAAGCCGGGGCTCAACATCAAGGTTGCGGCCGAGGCGCCGATCAAGGTGGGAGGCAAGCCCGTTGCAAAGCCTGGCGTCCTGCGCAAGCGGCCGGCGCTTAGCCCCATCGCCAAGGCGGGAATAGCGGTCGTCGTCGTGGCGATCGCGATCGGGGGAGTCTACAGCTACCGGATTTTCTTCCCCGCCCCGAGCCAGGAGATAAAGTCGAGGCCGCCGGTGGTGGTCGCGCCGCCAAAGAAGGACCCGAAGGACGTGGCCGCCGCGCTCGCCGCGAAGGCCGCCGCGGAGCCGGGCAAGCTGGTCGACGGCGGACAGAAGGCGATCGCCGCCCACAAGGAGGCGGAGCAGGCCAAGGTGGACGCCGCCGCAAGCCTCCAGGACGCCCCGACGCCGACCCCTGCCTCGGAGGTGGTCATGGCCCCCACGACGCTCACCACCGACGTCAAGGTCAACAGCACACGCATCGACGCGGCGCCCGCAGCGAGCGCCGCCTTCAGGACCTTCGTCGCGGGCGCGAGCATCGGCGGCGTTTTCCAGGGGACCCCATCGCGGGCGCTTATCAACGGGAGCATCGTGCGCGAGGGCCAGACCGTGGAGAGCAGCCTGAACATCACCTTCGACCACATCGACGTGGACCACAAGGTGATCTACTTCAAGGACTCGACCGGGGCGGTTGTATCCAAGAACTACTGACGCGTCCCGGCCCTCACCAGGTCTCGACGGGCCCGCGGGGGACTGGTATCGACCCGCGGCCGAACACCTCGGCCTCGCCGCTCAGGAAGGACGGTGCCAGGGGGGCGGGCCGGAATTTGGGCAGGAGTTCACCCGACGAGTCGCAGAAGGACGCGCGCCAGGCGATGTACTCGGACACGACGGACTCGAAGTCTGCCCTGGACTCGATCGCGAGTATCCGCTGCTTGAACGGCTTCGCCGGGCCGAAGCTCCTGGCGTACCAGGGGGCGACCTTCCTGAAAAGCCGGGACCCGCGGGCTTCACCATAGAACTCGCAGTAGCGCTCAAAATGGCGCCTGAGCACGCGTATCCGCTCCGCGAACTCCGGCTCGGGCAGGAGCTCCCCGGTCGCCAGGAGGCGTTCGGTGCGCCGGAATATCCACGGATCGTAGAACGCGCCGCGCCCGATGCTCACGCCGGCGCAGCCGGTCTCGGATATCATGTGGGCGGCGGCCTCGGGCGTCGTGATGTCGCCGTTTCCGATGACGGGAATGGAGCGAACCGCGCCCACGACGGCGCGGATCCCGGCCAGGTTGACCGTCCCGGAAAACCCCTGGGCGCGCGTCCTCCCGTGGACGAACACGGCGGCAACGCCTGCCTCCTCGAGCGCCCGGGCCAGGTCGGGGGCGGTGATGTTGTCGGAGTCCCAGCCCAGGCGCATCTTCGCCGTCACCGGGATCGCCACCGCCTCCACCATCCCCCGAACCAGGCTGGCGGTCCCTTCGAGCTCGGTCATCATCGCGGAACCGCCCCCGATCTTGGTCACCTTTTTCACCGGGCATCCCATGTTGATGTCGACGGACTGGGCTCCCAGGTCCTCGCACATCCTCGCGGCTTCGCGCATCTCACCGGGCACGCTCCCAAAGAGCTGGATGGCCAGCGGCCGGTCCTCGCCGCTCGACTCGACAAGCTTGAGCGCGGTCGGGTTGCGCTCGATCAGCGAGCGCGCGTTCACCAGGTCGGTGGTGGCCCATCCCAGGCCCCCGAGCTCGCGCAGGGTCAGCCGCATCGGCAGGTTCGTGTAGCCGGCGAGCGGCGACAGGAAGAGGTTTGAACGGATCTCTATGTTGCCGATTCGCATGTCCGCAGCGGGGAGGATGCCCCCGGGCCGCCGAGGGCCGCAACCGGCAAATGCCCTTCGGGGGTCAGGCGCCCACGAGCCTCCTAGCGAGCCGGTTGTGGAGCTCGATGACGGAGGGAAGGTCGACGGTCGCCAGCCTTCCTCCCTCCACCACCACCCGGCCGTTGACCGCAACCAGGGACGCATTCCCGGGCGCGCAGAAAACCAGGGCGGCCACCGGGTCGTGGAGGGCCCCGGCCAGGGTGACCCCGCGCAGGTCGAACGCGGCGAAGTCCGCCGCCATCCCCGGGGCCAGGCACCCGATGTCGTCGCGGCCCAGGACGCGGGCGCCGCCGATCGTCGCCAGCTCGAGGGCCTGGCGCGCGGTCATCGCCGAGGGGCCAAGCCCGACGCGCTGAAGGAGCATCGCCTGGCGCGCCTCCCCCAGCATGCTGCCCCCGTCGTTGGAAGCGGACCCGTCAACCCCGAGGCCGACCGGCACGCCGCGCGCGACCATCCGGCACACCGGCGCCGTCCCGGAGCCGAGCCTCATGTTCGAGCAGGGGCAGTGGGCGACCCCGGTCCCCGTCCGCGCGAAGAGCCCGATCCCCGCGTCGTCCAGCTTCACGCAGTGCGCGTGCCAGACGTCGGGACCCACCCATCCCAGGTCCTCCGCGTACTCTGCCGGGGTCATCCCGAACTTCTCGACGCTGTAGGAGACATCGTTGTCGTTCTCCGCAAGGTGCGTGTGGAGGGAGACCCCGAGCGAGCGGGCGAGGCTCGCGGACTCGCGCATGAGCTCCCGGCTCACCGAGAAGGGCGAGCACGGGGCCACGGCCACCCGGAGCATGGAGAGCCGGGCCGGGTCGTTGTGGGCCTCGATCACCCGCTGCGTGTCCGCGAGGATCGCCGGCTCGGACTCGACCAGGCTGTCCGGCGGCAGCCCGCCGCGGCTCCTGCCCACGCTCATGCTGCCGCGCGCCGCGTGAAATCGCATCCCGATCTGTCGGGCCGACTCGATTGAGTCCTCGAGCCGGCATCCGTTCGGGAAGAGGTAGAGGTGATCGCTCGAGGTGGTGCATCCCGAGAGCATGAGCTCGGCCATGGCTGTCAGGGTCGAAACGCGCAGCATCTCGGGCGTCATCTGGGCCCAGACCGGGTAAAGCGCCTCAAGCCACCCGAAGAGCCCTGCGTCCTGCGCGGCGGGCAGGGCGCGGGTGAGGCTCTGGTACATGTGGTGGTGCGTGTTGACGAGGCCCGGGATGACGACGTGGCCCGCGAGGTCGAGGATCCGGTCGGCCGTCTCGGGAAGCGCCGAGGGCCCGCCCACCGCGGTGATCCGGTTGCCCTCCGCGTACAGCCCGCCCCCCGCGATCTCCCGGCGCTCGCCGTCCATCGTGACCAGGACATCCGCGTTCCGGACCAGAAGGGTTCGGGGGCGGGACCCTGCGGAGCTCATCGGACGCGGATCGCGGACTTCATCCGCGACAGGCCCTCGGCAAGGGTCGACCTCGGGCAGCCGAAGTTGATCCGCACATGGCTGCCGGGGGCGGCGCCGAAGGGGACGCCGTCGCTTAGTCCCACTCCGGCGTCCTCAAAAAACCCCACCGGGTTCGAAAAGCCGAGCGCCTGGACGTTAAGCCAGGCAAGGTAGGTTGCCTGGATTGGCGCCTCGATCCTGATCCCGGGTAACTCACGGGCCACGAAGGACTCGAGGAAATCTCGGTTGGCGCGGAGATAGTCGATCAGGGCCAGCCGCCAGGGCTCGCCGTCCCGGTACGCCGCCTCGCAGGCGGCATAGCCCAGGGCGCCGACCTCGGCCACGATGCCCGCGCACGCCCTTCCGTAGCGGCCGCGCACCCCGGGGTCGGGGATGATGGCAAAGGCGGTCCCGAGCCCCGGGACGTTGAACGTCTTGCTCGGGGCCATGAGGGTCACCGTGCGGGCGGTCTCGTGGGGTGTGGCGACGCCGAACGGCTCGTGCACGGCTCCGGGCTCAAGCAGCAGGTCGCAGTGGATGTCGTCCGAGCAAAGGATAAGCCCGTGGCGCGAGCAGAACTCCGCGACCTGAGTGAGCTCGCTGCGGCTCCAGACACGGGAAACCGGGTTGTGGGGATGGCAGAAAAAGAAGACACGGGTGCGCGGCGTGACCGCCCTCTCCAGGGCCTCCCAGTCGATCTCCCACCGGCGCGCCTTGGTGTCGAGGGCCATGGCGACGCTGGTCGGGACGCGGCCCTGGTACCTCGGGCCCGCCGTGAACGGGGGATAGACCGGCGAGAGGCTCAGGATCTCCTCGCTGTCGCCGGCGAACGCGCGGGAGGCCACGTTCAGCCCGCACACTAGGCCCGGCAGCCAGACGATCCACGACGGGTCTATGGTCCACCCGTAGCGCGCAGCCATCGCGTCGACGACCGCTTGGACGGTGGATTTGACGGGGCGCGCGTAGCCAAAGATCCCCTGGTCGACCCGCCTGTGGAGCGCCTCGACGATCGAGGGGGCGGTCTCAAAGTCCATGTCGGCCACCCACATAGGGAGCACGTCCCGGCGGGCGTACTTCTGCCATTTCTGGGAGTCCGTTCCCCGGCGGTCGGCCGTCGTGTCGAAATTGAAACTCATTGGGGCGCGCAGCCAACCACAACCCCCCGCTGATTCCGACTTTTTTATGCCGGCTCGAAGAGCGGTATGACACGGGTGTCCGGCACCGTCACCAGGCCCTTGTCGGTGATGCGGATCTCGGGGATCACCGAGAGGGGGATCAGATTGAAACCCATGTAGGGCACCGTGCAACCCGCCGCCTTCCACGCCCGCTTCAGCCGCGTGGTCGCCGCCGCCACCTCCGTGGCGCGCATGTCCGACATGAGGCCCGCCACGGGAAGCGCCACGCTCGCCATGATCCGGCCCCCGCGCACGACGCACACGCCCCCGCGCATCCTCTTTACCTCGGCGAGCGCCCGCTGCATGTCCAGGGCGTTGTTCCCGGCAAGGATGATGTTGTGGGCATCATGCCCGACCGAGCTCGCCACGGCACCGTCCCTCAGGCCGAAGTTGCGCAGGAGCCCGTGGGCCACCCCGCCCGACTTGCCGTGGCGCTCGACCACGGTGACGAAGCAAAGCCCGTGCTTCCTGAGGACTGCGGGCCAGCCCCCCTTTGCGGGGTCGATGCGGACCCGGTCATGGAAAAGGATGATTCCGGGTAGGGCAGCCCGGATCACATTTGCCGTCACGGCCCCAGCGGGAAGCTCGGGCACGAGCCTCGGCCTCGGGGGAAGCTTCACCGTCTGGTAGGCGGCCCTTGGGTAGCGGTAGCGGCGCGAGAGCGCCTGGTCGAGGAGCGCGGTCACCCTGCCGTCCTTCACGACGAGCTCGCCGCCGTACCAGGTGCACCGCGGCTCAAGGGAGTCGTTGAGCAGCACAAGGTCGGCGCGCCGGGCCGGCCCGAGGCCGCCAATGTTCCCGTCCATCGCGAAGCGCGTGGCCGGGTGGAGCGAGCCCATGCTCCACGCCGCCGCGGGGCTGATCCCAGCCCGCACCGCCGACTGCACGACCCAGTCCATCCCGAAGATGAACAAATCGTCGGCATCCCGGTCGTCCGTGCAGACGCAGACCCGCTTGGTGCTCGCCCCAAGCTCGGTCACGGCCTTGATCGCCTGGGGCAGGGAGTTCCACGGCGTCGTCGGGGGACCCCCGCGCAGGAAGACCCAGACTCCGTTCTCGAGGAAGTCGTCGGAAATCTCCCGGTCGATCGCCTCGTGGGTGTCCGAAATGCCGGACGCCGCGCCCGCCGCAACGAATTCGCGGCCGTAGATGTGGCCCGAGACCGGCAGGCCGCGGCGGAGGGCCTCGGCCAGGACCGCATGGCTGCGCCCGTCCCCCAGGGCGACCTTCACGAAGTCCATCTTCTCCCCGAGCGCGACCGCCTCGGGCCACCGGTCGAAGAGCCTCCCAATCTTCCGTGGCGTCAGGTCGCCACCCGCCGTCTCATAGCGGGGTCCCGTGGCGGGCACGGTGCTCGGCACGGTAAGGAAGATGGAGAGCGGGGCCTGCCGGGCGTCCTCGAGCATCCACTCGATACCCTTCGCGTCGCAGACGTTCCCGATCTCGTGGCTGTCGCAGAAGATGGTCGTCGTCCCGTTCAGGAGGGCGGGCTCCGCGTAGGCGCACGCCGTCATCATGGAGCTTTCGATGTGGAGGTGGGGGTCCACGAGTCCGGGGGCGATGATGCCGCCCCGGGCGTCGAAGCGCCGGACCCCGGACCCGTTTGCCCCCTTGAACGAACCGGCGGGTTTTACGGCCGCAATCCGGCCCGACTTGATCCAGACCTCGCGGTTGGCGTGGATCCGTTCCGTGTAGGTGGAGAGGATCCTGGCGCCGGTGATCACCAGGTCGGGGACCTCGCGGCCCATGGCCACGGCGGCCAGCGCGCGGGTGACTTTGTGGAGCGGCGGGACGGAGAAGCGCGTGAGGCTCATCGGCTGCGGGTGGAGGGAGTGGGATGGAGCGCCGGCACCGCAAGTGCCGCTAGGTGCGCACGATCCGAACATGGCGCCGCCCCGCGTGAACGCGAGCCGTTTGCTCGGGCCGGGCGGCCCTTGTGTGCTAAACAAGCGCAACGTGCGCCACCCACTGGGAAAGAATAGCACATCGGGTCGGTGTGCGCGAAAGGCAACCCATTGCCTCCTTGGCAATTAGACTTTGGGCGCTTGCGGCACCGATCATGCAAGGGTGAAGGCACTATGCATCTCATCAATTACACTCATCGAAACTCCTTCCCGGTCACCCGCTTCGGCGGGCGTCTCGGCGCACAGGACATCGAAAACGAGCTCGGCTGGCTGTTTGGTTCGGCCCTTGGCGGGCTGGCCCCCGCCATCATCGGCGGGCAGTTCCCGGTCGACCTCTACGAAGACAAAGACAACACGTACGTCCGCGCCGAGCTGCCGGGCGTCAACCGCGACGCCATCAGCGTCGAGATGGTCGAGGGCTCCCTGTCCATCCAGGCTTCCCGCAAGGAGAACGGCGCGGAGGGGGAGGGGACGGTCTCGTTCAACCGCCTGGTCAGCATCCCTGACGAGGTGCAGTCCGACAAGGTGACCGCCTCCTACGAGAACGGCATCCTCACGGTGACGCTTCCCCGCAGGGAAGAGTCCAAGCCAAAGAAGATCAACGTCTCGGTGAACTGATACCGGGAAAAAAAGGAAACCAACAACATGTCATTCTTCAATTCACTCACACCGGCGGCTCCGGGCGCCCCTTCACCCGCAGAGACCCAGGCCCTTCCGGCCCGGCGCCCCTACTATGAGGTCGCCGAGACGGACGGCGGCTACACGCTCACCATCAACCTCCCGGGCGTCCCAAAGGACGGCCTGGAGATCACCGACGAGGGCGGCGAGCTCCGCGTCGCGGGTAAACGGTCGAACAAGCTCCCCGAGGGCGTCGTTGTCCTGCACCGCGAATCCTCGGAGGCCCCGTTCGAGCTCGTGCTTGAGCACGACAACACGATCGACCCCGCGAAGACCGAGGCCGAGCTCAAGGACGGCGTCCTTAGCCTGAAGCTCGCGAAGGCCGAGTCCGCGAAGCCGCGCAAGATCGCGGTGACCTGATCGGCGTCGTTTTCAAGGGCCGGGCTTCCTCTGGGAGCCCGGCCTTTTTTTGCGCCCGGGCCTAGGGGGCGTCCCCGCGCCTGAGGAGTGACGCCGCCGTCGAGAGGGCGAGGATCGCGGCGATGACGCAGAGGGACGCCGCGGTGGGGACCAGGATCCAGCGGTCAAGGAGCATCTTCGCCCCCACGAATGCGAGGACGCCGGCGACTCCGGCGTTCAGGTACCTGAGCCTGTGCATGGCCCCGCTGAGCACGAAGTAGAGCGACCTCAGGCCCAGGATCGCGAAGAAGTTCGAGGCGATGGCGATCACCGGGTCGCGCGTGACCGCAAGCACCGCGGGAAGGGAGTCCAGGGCGAAAACGAGGTCGGCGGTCTCCAGCACGACGAGGGCAGCAAGGCCCGTGGGCGCGTGCCTGCGGACGAATTGGAAGAGGCGGACCGACGTGTCGATCGGCGGGTGGCCCTTGCGGGTGAGGGCGAGCCGGATCCCGGCGGCCATGACGATCGCCCCGAACACGGGAATGACCCATGCAAAGCGGGCGACCGCGCCGATTCCAGCCAGGATGAACGCGGTCCTCAGGACGATCGCCCCGGCGATCCCCCACATCAGGAGTGTCCTCTGCTGGAGCGGGCCGAGCGCGAACTGCGCGAACACGAGCGCGAAAACGAACACGTTGTCGGCGCTCAGGCTCAGCTCGATCAGGTAGCCGGCCAGGTATTGCTGGGCGGGCTCCGGCCCCCGGCGCATCCAGACGACCGCCCCGAACCCGAGGCCGAGCGCCACGCAGGCCAGCGACATGAGGATGTCCCGTGTGCGCAGGGGCGGGGCTGTTGCCGGGTCGTCTTTGGGTGTCATGGGCTACCCTTGGGTCCTGCTTGACGTTGCGGCCCCCGGCGGCTTTGGCAATGTCCTCCCATGGCCGAGCTGATCCCCGTCCAAGTCCCCCCTGTCCCCCCGGGACCGCTGCTGCGCCTCATTGCACGGCTCCAGGCCAGGTTCTTCCCCGGGGCCATGGAGGACTCCACCGCCCGCTGGATCGCCGCGCTCCTGATCATGCTGGTGGCGATCCTGCTCGGCCGGTTCGTGGTCGGCGTCGCCTTCAAGCGCCTCAAGAAGATGATGGCGCAGGCGAACAACCAGCTGATGCTCCCGGCGCTTGAGCCGCCCGCCGCCACCCTGGTGATCCTCGGTGGGTTTATCGCGGCGCTCTCCATCGTGCCCCTCTGGGAGGAGGTCCCCCGCCTCGTTCGCCTGGGCGAGCAGGGCGCCCTTACGACCGTCGTCCTGTGGGGTGTTGCCTGCGCGGGAGGGGCCGTGATCGACCACTTCGCCGCGGGAGCCAGGGCCAAGAGGCTCCAGATCGCGGCCTTCATCCCGCTCATAAAGAAGACCGTGGTGACGGTCTTCGTGATCTTCAGCGTCCTCGTGGTCTTCGAGAGCCTGGGGTTCGAGGTGAAGACCTTCCTTACCGGCCTTGGCATCGGCGGCCTGGCCTTCGCCCTCGCCGCCCAGGACACGATCGCGAACATGTTCGGCTCCTTCGTGGTGGTGATGGACCAGCCCTTCTACGTGGGCGAATACATCCGGATCCTCGGGCACGAGGGCACCGTCGAGGAGATCGGGCTGCGCTCGACCCGCCTCAGGACCGCGCAGCGCACGCAGGTCGTGATCCCCAACAAGACGGTGGCCGCCGAGATCATCAATAATTTCACGCGGATGCCCCAGCGCCGGGTGGATGCGACGCTCGGGGTCACCTACGACAGCCCCCCTGACGCGATCCAGCTCGCGCTCGCCGACATCCGCGCCCTCCTTCGGGCGGACCCGGGCGTCCACCAGGGACTCGTCGTCGTGAGCCTCGCCGACTTCAGCGACTCCTCGCTGCGCGTGCAGGTGCTGTATTTCACCGCCGATCCCGATTGGGAGTCGCACATGGCCGTGCGGGAACGCGTGAATTTCGGGATCCTAAGGGCGTTCGCCGCGCGCGGGGTGGCGCTCTCCTACCCGGACCCCGTCATCCGCATGGACGCCCCGGCTTCCCCCGTGACGCCCAAGGGCCAAGGCCCTGCAGCCTAGTCCAGGGTCTGGCGGTAGCGCTTCACGCCGACCACCATCGCGACGAGCACGAAGAGGGCGATGGGCCAGATCTCCGGGTAGATCTCGCCGAGGCCATTGCCCTTGAGCAGGATGCCGCGAACGATCCTGAGGAAATGGGTGATGGGCAGGCAGCTGCCGATCCACTGGGCCCAGACCGGCATTCCGCGGAAGGGAAACATGAAGCCCGACAGGAGAATGGAGGGCAGGAAGAAGAAGAACGCCATCTGCACCGCCTGGAGCTGGTTCCTCGCAAGGGTCGAGAAGGTGATCCCCATGGCCAGGTTTGCGGCGATGAAAAGGAGCGACACCGAGTAGAGCAGGAGGATGCTCCCCACCATCGGCACGCCGAAGAGGAAGCGAGCGGCGATGAGGATCAGCGTGACCTGGATGTAGCCCACCGCGATGTAGGGGAGGATCTTCCCGACCATCACCTCCGTCGGCCGCGCCGGGGTGGCGAGCAGGTTCTCCATCGTGCCGCGCTCCCGCTCGCGCGTGATCGCAAGCGCCGTGATCACGACCATCGTCATCGTAAGCACGACGCCCATGAGCCCCGGGACGACATTGTACTGGGTGATGTTCTCCGGGTTGTAGTGCGCATGGACTTGGAAGTTGACCGGTCCCGGGGCGCCGCGCAGCCGCGCCAGGGGGCCCGTGAGGTCGCGGTCGAGCGCGGTGCCCGCGAGGGCGCTCACGGCTGCGATCGCCGGCCCTGTTGCCGCGGGGTCCGTGGCGTCCGCCTCGATCAGGACCGTGGGCCGCTCGCCCCGGATCACCTTCCTTGTGAAATCCTCGGGCACGTTGATCACGAACTGGACGTCCCCCAGCTGCAGGAGCCGGGCGACCTCGGCCTCGGAATCCGTCACCTTGACGACGTCGAAGTAACCGCTGTTGGACATCTCGGCCACAAGGGTCCGCGTGAACGGGCCCTGGTCGGCAAGGCGGAGCGCCGTCGGCAGGTGCTTCGGGTCCGAGTTAATCGCGTATCCGAACAGGGTCAGCTGCAGGAGCGGGATGCCGATCATCATCGCGAAGGTGACGCGGTCCCTGCGCATCTGGATGAATTCCTTCATCACGATGGCCCATAGGCGGTGGAACGTGAACGGGTGCGTGTCCATGGGCGGCTCCCTTCAGCCGAAGTTGTCCTTCGCCTGGTCCATGAGGCCTATGAAGACGTCCTCCAGGCTGGACTCGATCCGGGTGCGCACGTTCCCCGCCGCGCAATGCCTGCCGAGGGCGGCCTCGACCTTCGCCGCGTCGTGGCCGCTCACGTGGATCGTGCTTCCAAAGGGGACGACCTGCTCGACGCCGGGTTCACCCTTGAGCGCATCGGCAAGCTCCGACAGGCCCGGGCCCGCGACGGACCAGGTCGCAAGGTGGGCGGCCTCGACCACCTCGGACACCGTGCCCCGTACAAGGAGGTTGCCGTAGGCCAGGCACGCGATCCGGTGGCAGCGCTCGGCCTCATCCATATAGTGGGTCGTGATCAGCACCGTGATCCCCTCGGTTGAGAGGCGGTGGATCTCGTCCCAGAACTCGCGGCGCGCCTTCGGGTCAACGCCGGCCGTGGGCTCGTCGAGCAGGAGCAGCTGGGGCTTGTGGATCAGGCACGCGGCGAGCGCCAGCCGCTGCTTCCAGCCCCCGGACAGCTCCCCTGCGAGCTGCGCGCTGCGGTTCTCAAGGCCGAGCCCCTTGAGGCTCGCGTCAACGGCGTCCGCCCGGTCCGCGAGGCCGTAGATCCGGGCGATGAAGTCCAGGTTCTCCCGGATGCTCAGGTCCTCGTAGTAGCTGAACCTCTGGGTCATGTAGCCCACCTCGCGCTTGATGAGCGCCTGGTCCCTGAGGATGTCGTGCCCCAGGCAGGTCCCGGAGCCCCCGTCCGGAGTCAGGAGGCCGCAGAGCATCCGGATGAACGTCGTCTTGCCGCTTCCGTTCGGGCCCAGGAAACCGAAGATCTCGCCGCGCCGGACCTGCAGGTCGATCCCGTTCACGACGGTTTTCCCGTCGAAGCGCTTCGTGACGCCCGAGACGTCGATCACGAGCTCACCGTCAGCCGTCATTGGGCCGGCGCCACGACGAACACCGGCTGGCCCGGGTGGAGATCGGCCGCTGCGGACTGGGGGAACATCGCCTCCACCATGTACACGAGCTTCGCGCGGTTGTCCTGGTTGTAGAGGACGGGCGGCGTGTATTCGGGCTGGGGGGAGATGTAGCTGACGACGCCGCCGAGCGGTGCGGGCAGTCCCTCGATCCTCACGCTCACGTGGTCGCCGCCCCTGATGCGGGCGAGCTGCGGCTCGGGCACGAAGAAACGCACCTTTACGTTTGCGGGCGGCAGGAGCGCAACCACCGGGTTTCCGGCCGACACAAACTCACCCTCGCGGTAAAGGGTGTCGAATACCAGGGCGGAGGCCGGGGCGGCCTGCGCCTTCTGGTCCACGCTCCACCGGGCGTGGGACTCGGCATCCGCGGCGGCCCGCATGGCGGCGACCGAAGCCTCCACCGCGTCGGCGCGGCCCCCGAGGCGCGCGGTCTCGAGCTTTGCCTGCTCCTCGTCCACGGCTCGGGTGTCCCCCACGTGCGTGAGCCGGGCGCGGTCAAAGTCGCTGGCCGAGATCGCGGCCGCCTTGAACAGCGCCTCCTGGCGGGCCAGCTCGAGGCGCGACAGCTCGGCCGCGGCGCGCGCCTGGCCGAGCCGAGCCTGGATCGCCGCAATCTCCTCGGGGCGGGAGCCCTTCTTCATGTCCTCGAGCTGGGCCTTCGCGGCCTCAAGCTGCTGCGAGGCCTGGCGCAGCGCGTCGGTCTCGGCCGCGTGCTCAAGCTCAAAGAGGGGTGCGCCGGCGGCCACGCGGGAGCCCTTGGCCACGAGCAGCTTCTCCAGGCGCCCCCCCAGGGGTGACGCGACGTAGACGAACTCACCCTCAATGTAACCCTGCCATCCGTTTACGCTTGATCTCGAACACCCGGATATGACAACGATTGCACCGAGTGAGATTAGGGTAAGGGCGAAGGCCTTTGCCCTGGATACACGAAGAGCGGGGTGGGCGCCGCGGTGCCCGCCTTTTTTTGAGCCATTTTTGTAAATTGTAACCACTTTATTATAAACACATTGGGAACTACGTAGCTCGGACCCTTAACCTTGATGAAAGGGGGTGCCTCCCAGACACTAATAGCCACATTGAAAGACAGTCGAGCAGAGACCCCTTGGATTTCCCCGCTTCTGCGCATCGCCGCCCTCGCACTCGCTGGCACCGTCGCGTTCGTGTCCGGTGCTGCGGCACAGAACATCCAGCTCAATCAGAGTTTTGAGGGGACAACGGCCCCGGGCTGGGTCTTCGGCGGGTCCGGCTACACGCCGTACCTCACTGCGAACAGCGGCTCGAACCCGGGATGGCTTGAGATGACCAACGGGCAGGTAAACGAATCGACCTACGCCTACGACTCGACGTCGTTCGCCTCGGCCAACGCGACGATCGCGGCGACCTTTAACTACGTGAGCTTCAACGGCACGGGTGCCGATGGCCTCACGTTCTTCCTCGCGGACGCAAGCGTCGTCGCGAGCCAGGGATTCAGCGCGGGCGCCTATGGCGGAAGCCTGGGCTACGCGCAGAAAACCGGCATCAACGGGCTCTCCGGCGGCTACCTTGGGATCGGCATCGACGAGTACGGAAACTATTCGAACCCGACCGAGGGCAGGGTGGGCGGCACCGGATTCATCCCGAACGCGATCGCAGTCCGTGGACCCGGGTCGGGCACCTCCGGCTACAACTACCTCGGGGGAACCGGGACCCTCTCGACACCCCTCTCCTATCCGGGGCAGACGACGATACCCTCGGGATCCGAGGCCGAGACCATCCAGATGGTGCTCACCTCGACGAACCAGCTCACGGTCTCGGTCGAGTTCGGCAACAGCGGGGTTTTCAACACGATCTTCACCGCGAACCTCTCGGCCTACACCCGGCCGAACAACCTGATCCTGGGCTTCACCGCCGGCACGGGCTCGCTCACCTCGACGCAGGAGATCCAGAACGTCCTGCTGAGCGCCGTGACCGCCAACATCTGGACCAATTCCACGGCCAGCAGCACCTGGAACACCGCCAACAACTGGTTCGGGAGCCCCGCCGTCGTGCCGACCGTGGGCTCGGAGGTGCTCCTGAACAACCAGGTCGTCAGCACGGCCCAGACGATCAACGTCGGCTCGAACCAGATCCTTAACTCGCTCTCGATCGACGCACCCTTCTCCTACACGCTCAACAACGGCAGCTTCGAGTTCAACAACGAGGGTGTGAGCGGCACCTCCGGCATCATCGTCACGCAGGTCAACGGCACGGCCGTCCAGACGATCAACTCGAACCTCCAGGCGGACAACTCGATCATCATCCAGAACAACACGAGCTCGCTCCTGTCGCTCACCGGGACGCTCAACACGAACGCGAACGCGGTCAATTTCAACGGGAGCGGCACCGTGACGGAGTCGGGCGTCGTCTCGGGCACGGGATCGATCTTCGAGACGGGCACCGGGAGCACGACGCTTTCGGGGGCGAACACCTACTCGGGAGGGACCACCCTCACGTCGGGAACCCTGGTGGCGAACAACAACACGGCGCTCGGCACGGGGACGGCGACTATTTCGGGCGGCACCCTGACAACCACCAACGCGAGCACCCTTTCCAATGCGGTCAGCCTTACGGGAAACGCCGCGATCTCGAACCTCCACCTGTCGGGCGGCCTCACGCAGCAGGGAGGCAGCTACACGCTCAACCTCTCCAACGTCACGCAGTCGGGGCCTGTGAGCCTCTCAGGCAGCAACACGGGCTACACGCTCACGACCGAGGTTGACAGCGGCACCTCGACCATCTCCGGGGCAATCGGCAACGGCGGCACGTCGGCGGGAGGCCTCACCAAGACCGGCAACGGGACCCTCGTCCTGGGCGGGGTCAGCACCTACACCGGCGCCACGACCGTGAACGCCGGGACGCTCCAGCTCGCGGCCAACAACGCGGTCAGCTCGTCGTCGGCCGTGTCGCTCAACAACAGCACGCTCGAGCTGGGCGGCTACTCGGACAAGGTGGGCAACCTCTCCTTCAACAACGGGACGATCGATTTCGGAAGCGGCTCGCCTACGAACACCTTTGTCGTCGGCAACATCACCTCCGGATCGGGCGTCCTGACGATTGACGACTGGACGAGCGGCTCGACCAATCTGGCCGCGACCACCTCGGGGATCGCCGCCGCGCTCCTGAACGAGATCTATTTCGCGGGCGTGGGATCGGGGGCCGTCGAGGCCGGCGGCCTGTCGAATGTGGGAAATGGCGAGGGCAATGCCTACCTGATCACGCCCAACACGACCTTCCTCACGTGGACCGGCGCCGAGTCGGGAACGAGCGAGGCCTGGGGATACACCAAGCCGTCCCCGCCGCACACCACCAACTGGGTGGCCGGAACGCCGTCTCAGGCGGCCAACAGCACCCAGAAGCTCGACTTCACGGGATCCACCGGCCTCGCGCCGACGATGGACGCCAACTACTACGTGAACGCGATCCGCTTCGATTCAGCCGCGGGCGCGTTCGACATCACCCAGGCCGGATATTACCTCTATTTGGATGGCAACGTGCCGAGCATCATCCAGGAGTCAGCCAGCAACCAGGTGATCAGCGGGGGCAGGGTCTACTTCCAGTCGAACGGCGTCATCGACGTGAGCGGGGCCGGAAGCCTCACGATAAGCTCAAACCTCTACGGCACGGGCAACATCACCAAGCTGAGTGCGGGAACGCTCGCCCTGAGCGGGAGCAACGGCAACTACACCGGTAACATCACGGTGGACGCCGGCACCCTCTCGGTATCGACGAACAACAACGTGCTTGGGACGGGAACGACGACCGTGGACGCCGGGGCGACGCTCCAGATCACGGACGGCCGGACCCTCGGCAACCTGATCACCCTGAACGACGGCGGAGTCGGAGGGGTGGGGGCCCTCTACTCGACCCCGGGATCCGGCGTCACGGCGACGCTCTCGGGCTCCGTCACCCTCGGAAGCGACACGACGATCGATTCAGGCTCGGGGACGCTCGCCCTGGGCGGTGGCGTGACGGGCGCTAACACGAACCTCACCCTGGCCGGCGCAGGGAACTTCACCATCAATTCCGCCATAACGACAGGAACCGGCGGCGTGAACGTGAACGGGACGGGGACAACGACCTTCTCGGGCGCGAACACCTACACGGGCACGACGACGGTGAACTCCGGGACGCTCAACCTGAGCGGCACGGCGATCGACGGCAACCTGACGCTCAACAGCGGCATCATGAACGACAATGCGAGCAACCAGATCTCGAGCAACTCCACCCTCACCGTGAACGGCGGCTCCTTCAACCTGGGAGCACACACGGAGACCGTGGCGGGGATAGGCGGCACGGGCGGAACGCTTGCCCTCGGCACCGGCACGCTCACGGACGCGGGCACCGGGTCCTCCTCCTTCGCTGGCTCGATCACGGGAGCCGGAACCCTGGTGAAGAACAACACGGGGCAGCTGGGCCTCACGGGGACGAGCTCGGGATTCACGGGCAATGTGACGCTGACCGACGGCGTCATCTCGGCGAGCGCCAACAACGCGACCGGGACGGCGCTGGTGACGGTGTCCAACCAGGGCAACTTCGAGGTCTCGGGCGGAGTCTCGCTCGGAAGCGGGTTCGCCCTCTCGACGAACGGGGCGTCGACAGGCAACGGGGCCGTCGAGAACATCTCCGGGAACAACACAATCACGGGCAACGTGAGCCTCTCGGCCAACTCGAGGATCCAGTCGGACGCCGGCAACCTCACGGTTTCGGGGACGGTCGCCGTGGGCGCAAACACGCTCGACGTCGGCGGCAACGCCAACACGACGCTGAACGGGGCCATTTCGGGCACTGCGGCCAGCGCGCTCACCAAGGACGGGACCGGAACGCTGGCGATTGGCGCCGCGAACCCGTCGTTCGCGGGCAGCGTCACCGTGAGCGGCGGCACCCTGCAGACCAACGTCTCGAACGCGTTCACGAGCTCGACGGCCATCACGGTGAACACCGGGGCCATCATGAGCCTGAACAGCACGAGCCAGGCGATCGGCACCCTGAGCGACGCGGGAACGCTCTCCTTTGGAACCGGCGGCGCGCTCACGCTCAACTCGGGGTCGAGCCTCTTGAGCGGACTGGTGAACGGCACGGGCACGCTCACGCTGGACGCGGGGTCGACGCTCACGCTCGGCGCCAACTTCAGCGACTCGGGACTGAACATCGTCCTGAACGGCGGCACGCTCAAGCTGAACGGGACGACGGACACCTTCGGCAACCTGACCATCAACGCGAACTCGGTCGTCGACTTTGCGAACCCGTCGGTCTCCGTGCTCTCGGTCAACGGGGTGACGCTCTCCGGAAGCTCCCAGCTCTCCGTGCAGAACTGGGCAAACATGGTCGACTATTTCTACAGCGGAACGAGCCCGGGCACCATGGGAAGCGCACCGATCAACCAGATCGCGTTCACAGGATACACGGGCAACGAGACCCATTGGGACACCTACACCAGCGGTCCCGGCCCGGGCAACGAGATCACCCCCGCGCCGGAGCCTGCGACCTACGGGGCCCTCTTCGTCGGCCTGTCCCTCCTTGGCATTGTGGTCTACCGCTGCAGGCGCCACGCTTCCTAGGGAGCGGCGGGCCGCCAAGCCAACTTGACCCGGGGTGGTCCGTGCATCTATTGCACGTGTGATGACTTTCCTTGGAGCCTTAGGCAGGCGGGGCGCGTTTTGGGGCCTCCTGGCCCTCGCTGCGGCCGGCCTAGCCACCACAGGGCGGGCGGACTTGGTGGCGTCGTCACCCTTTCTACCCGCCAGCTCCCAGGGCGCGGGGGCCGCGTCGGGTCCCTCGGGGCCGATTGAGCTCCGCGGCATCAGCCCGATGCCCGACGGTGCCTCCTTCCTTATCTACGACGTGGCCAAGAAAAAGAGCGCCTGGGTCGGCCTGAACGAGTCGGGCCACGACTTCGTGGTCAAGTCGGCCGACCCGGATAACGACACGGTCACAGTGAGCTATCAGGGTCGCCCGCTTAAGCTCACGCTTCGCGTCGCCAAGGTGGCCTCCTCCGGCACGGCAAGCGCGGCAACGGGCGGGGCGGCTGCGCCGTCGGCCGTAGCATCCTCGGTTATCGTGAATCCCACCCCGGCCGACGAGCAGAGGAGGCTCGACGCCGTCGCCCAGGAGGTCCGACGGCGCCGGCTTGAGCGTGAGAAGGCCATCCAGGAAACCCAGCCGGGCCAGGCCCCGGGTGGCACCCCCCCTGCCTCTCCCAACCGCTAGCGCGACGGAAAATTCGTGCACCGGGACAAGGTCCGCTTAGGTTGAGATCCAAATGCGATCTCCGCCGAACAGCGCCGACGCCGGGCCCTCCAACCCGGAGCTGATCCGAAGGCTCTTCGGACTGGCTTGGCGTTACCGGCTCCGATGCGTGCAGGTCCTTGGGATCCAGTTGGTTCTGCTGACAATGGGCCTCTTTGGCCTGAGCTTCACGGGTATTGGGATCGACTATATCCGCCAGGTGGTCGGCCACCAGCCCTCGCAGCCCCCGCCGCAGGCGGTGGTGAGGTTCCTTCATTTCAGCCTGCCGGCCGAGTGGCACCCGATGCATGTCCTGGGCGTGCTGGGCGGGCTCATTCTCATCCTCTCGGCGTGCCGGGCCTTCCTCAACTACGTCTATGCCGTCCGGGTGAACATCCTGGTCCAGCGCCACCTGGTCGTGGACCTGCGCGGCGAGATCTACGACAAGCTCCAGAGGCTCAGCTTCCGCTTCTTCGACGCCAACACGACCGGCTCGATCATCACGCGGGTGACGGGCGACGTGCAGTCGGTGCGGATGTTCGTCGACCAGGTGCTGATACAGAGCGTGATCATGGTGATCTCGCTCACGGTCTATGCCGCCTACATGGCCTACCTGAGCCCGGGGCTTACGATCGCATGCCTGGCGACCTCCCCGGTCCTCCTCATCCTCTCCATGATCTTCTCCAGGAAGATCCAGCCCGAGTACGCCGAGAACCGGAACCTCGTGGAGAAGATGGTGCAGTACCTGGCGGAGAGCATCCAGGGAATCGCGGTCGTGAAGGGGTTTGGGCGGGAGAAGGAGAACCGCGAAAAGTTCGAGGCGGGCAACAACGCGATCCTCTCCCAGCAGTACAGCATCTTCTGGTGGGTGAGCCTCTTCTCGCCGACCGCGGGCTTCCTGACCCGGATCAACACGATCGTCCTCCTGGGCTACGGCGGGACCCTGGTCGTCAGGGGCTCGATCCCGCTTGGCGCAGGCCTGGTCGTGTTCGCGGGGCTCCTGGAGCAGTTTGCCGGGCAGGTGAACAACGTCGCCGCGATCGTCAACTCGGTCCAGCAGTCGCTCATCGGGGCCAAGCGGGTGTTCGAGATCCTGGACGCGCCCGTGGAGGTGCGCTCGGCCCCGGATGCCGTCCGCTGCCCGCGCCTAGAGGGAGCGGTGCGGTTCGAGGGCGTGTCCTTCGAGTACGGCCAGCTCGACCCGGTCCTCAGGGACATCAACCTCGAGGTGAAGCCCGGCGAGTGCGTCGCCATCCTGGGCGCCACGGGCTCGGGAAAGAGCGTCCTGATGAGCCTGATCCCCAGGTTCTACGACGTGACGCAGGGCAAGCTCATGATCGACGGCATCGACGTCCGGCGCCTGCACCTGGACGACCTGCGCCGGAACATCGGCACGGTCTTCCAGGAGAGCTTCCTCTTCTCCAACACCGTGGCCGCGAACATCGCCTTCGGGCACCCGGGCGCCACCCAGGCCCAGGTCGAGAAGGCCGCGCGCGTCGCGGCTGCGCACGACTTCATCATGGCCCTCCCGAAGGGCTATGACACCGTGCTCGGAGAGAGCGGCAACAGCCTCTCGGGAGGCCAGAGGCAGCGGCTTGCCATCGCGCGCGCGGTGCTCCTTGAGCCCGCGATCCTGCTCCTGGACGACCCCACGGCCGCGATCGACAGCGAGACCGAGCACGAGATCTTCGAGGCCCTGGACAGGGCCATCGCGGGGAGGACCACGTTCATCGTCGCCCACCGGCTGAGCACGCTGCGGCGGGCGGACCTGATCATCGTGCTCGAGAACGGCCGCATCGTGCAGCGGGGCACCCACGCCGAGCTCATCAGCGTCCCCGGGCCGTACCTGCACGTCGCGAACCTGCAGCTCGTGGACAGCCGCGAGCTCCAGGGTTCCGCGGGGGGAGGCGGCCCATGAGCGCGAAGAAGGACCGCGAGCTCGACATGATGCTCGTGCACCGGGTCCGGGACGCGGACGACGACGAGGAGCAGTTCAAGCCCCTGGACTGGCGGATCATCCGCCGCGTCATCGGCTACGCCCGTCCCGTGAGCCGCAAGCTCTCGGTCATGCTTCTCCTGACGGCGGTTCGCTCGGCGCAGCTGCCGGCGCTCGTGTGGGTGACGGCCCTCGTGATCAAGGGCCCGATCGCCAACGGCGACATGCACGGCATCCTCATGGGAACCCTGGGCTTCGCGGCCCTTGCCGTGATGACCGACGGCATGTTCCACTTCAGGCAGCGCTACGCCCTGGAGATCGGCGAGACGGCCGTGAACGGCATCCGCTCGGAGATCTTCGCCAAGGTCCAGAGGCAGCCGATGAGCTTCTTCCACAAGATGAAGCTCGGCAGGATCATCAGCCGCGTGACAAGCGACCTGGAGGCCGTGCGCGTCGGAATCCAGGACGTGGGCTTCGTGAGCGCGATCCAGTTCGGGCAGATGTTCTTCACGGCGATGGTGCTGCTGTACAGCGACTGGAAGATGTTCCTTGTGGTCGCGTGCATGGCCCCGCTCCTGTGGATGGTGAACAACCATTTCAGGATGAAGCTGAGCCGGCTCACGCGGGCGTCCCACGAGAGCTTCAGCCGGGTCACGGCGACGCTCGCCGAGTCGGTGAACGGCATCCGCGTCACCCAGGGGTTCGTGAGGCAGGACATGAACGCCGGGCTCTTCAGGAGCCTCCTTGCGGACCATT